>Ga0160427_10000015_pt1 | contig 206205 bp, 165 predicted proteins | sample SolpanmetagenomL_FD_108194 | JGI IMG/M metagenome (GOLD analysis project Ga0160427, IMG submission 108194) | Solar panel surface microbial communities from Lawrence Berkeley National Laboratory, California, USA - L | ecosystem: Engineered > Built environment > Solar panel > Unclassified ...
AGGCCGTTACTTTATTAAATCCATAAGCTTTAGGCGAAAGGTTAATTCCTTTTTTTCGTTACTCATGCCAGCATTATCACTTGGGATTTCTTTAATAGTATCAAAAACACTATATTCTAGAATAAAATATTACGTTAAAAAAGAATAAATATGTTCGTTATACAAATTTTGTTTTAAAATGTCGATCGGTAGCTTGGGTTCGAAATACCGTCTATAGTCCTGTAGCCACATCATAAAGTTAGCCCAATCCAATTTAAGTCCAGCCAATGTATCCATCGCCAATGTAAAGTTTTGCCCAAATGCAAAATAGGATATTTTTTCATCACTATTACAACGTAGTATATCTAAAAACTGTTCCCGTGTTTCCTTCGAGAGACTGGCTCCCACAGTCTTTTCACAACTCGACACCAGACGATTCCACTCCTCCCGAAGGCCCAGATCATGTTCGTGGATCCATTCGAGGTTTTCAAGCAGTTCCTTTATCGACTCATCGAGCGTCTTTTCAGTGTCGCCAGCGCCATCATAGTCAATACGTAGATACTCTTCTGCCGATCTCATCAACCCAAAAGCGGTACGAGTCCGCATGACGTTTGAGCGACGACTACCCGCAACATGGCCGACCGTACTTACTTCGCGTACAGCTATTATGCAGTAATGAACAAGAAGGAGACATCCCTAGCACGCAGCATTTCAATCCCATCATTTCCTCCGAGACGAGGCTGAAATCGGCTGGGAAAATAGGCTTTTGTTGTCCTGCAGTTGGTTCTTAAAATAGCAATATGGCTAGCGTATTTGGAGACGGTTGAAAAAGCATAAAAATATCCTTGCATTCCCACGTGACGAGAGAAAAGATTTGATCACCAAAATAAAACATATAGCAGAGTGAAGGACGTGAGATGGTGCATTAATTCTTAATCTATTACTAAACTAGAATCTAGTGTAAATCGTGAAGTGATTTAGAGAAAGACTCGGCAGGAGCAGAAGGCTTCTCAGTCTTTTCTACCTTGAACTGACCCAATTTCTCCTTGTGAAACGCAGTAGCATATGGGTTCAACCTCAACATGACCTGCTTGTTAATGAGAGGATTCTTCTTTTGTACATTCGTTCTCTTTGTGACTCTTCCACCCTTTACTGATCTCAATACACTTTGGATTTCAGAGCTGTTGATTAATTTGGCAATGTCTGGTTGTGCCATGACGTTTTGTGGGAGGAGGAAGTCCTTCTTGAGAGCAGATGCTTCGGTTGTTGAACCGTAGATCTGGTCAAGAGCGGCGAAAGCGGATGAAGTCCATACGATGAAACGACCGAGGTGGCCACCGGGTGCGAGTTGGAGGAGGTTAAGGGCGTATACGGATGATGTCTCAACACCGGGAATGTTGCGGAATGCACGGACGAGTTCTTTTCCGTCCTCGGTGGGGCTGTATACGACGAGAGGACCACGTCGTTGTTTGTGACGACGGTTTCTCATCTTACCCTTTCCAGCTCGGAGTTTCTTTGATGCCTTTACCTTCTCTACATCGGGACCAGCACCGACAGCGGTCAAGAGAGCTACGGCAGCGGATGTCTTTGCGATAGCAGCACCAGAGAAAGCGGTGGAGGAGACGACTAAAGGAACTTCGGGGACGTTTGAGATTCGGTGACCACGAGCGAGGAGGAGAGCGGCGCTAGATGAAGCAGCAAGAGCGGATGCAGTAGCGAATCGCCTGGCGAAATATCATCAGCATGTATAGATAGGCAGATGTTAATTTGAGTGTACTCACTTCTGTCCAAGGTTGAGCTTCTGGTGCCATTTTCTCCATACTTTTGTTGGAGCAAACATACGTCCGGAACGACACTGATTACCGAATGCAGCTTGTCCAGCACGGTGAGTACCACCTCCAGATACACGAGGAATACGTGCGACGGCACGACCTAGATAATTTTTGTCAGGAATTGCTCAACAATTCGAGATTGTATATTTTATCACTAACCAGTTCCCCATGATTCTGCAGAAGTCTGATGTCCGGCTTTTTCGCTTACAGCGTATGGTTGTCTCTTGTTCTTTGCCATTCCGGTGTGGACAGCCCTGTCGGTATATTAGTGGAAAGTTTTTCAAGTCTGATATTTGTGTAAATCGTACTGAACAATGTCTGAACGGATTGGTGCTCTGAATACATCTGGCAGACGGTGAGTCTTGTCGCTGGCCTTGCCATCGGCTCCGATAATGGTAACAATTGGTCGCGTCGACATTGTGGTGATTGTATTGTCGAGATATAACTGATCAATCGACTTTATCGGCCTTCTTTCAATCGCTTGACAATACAAAAGTTTGGCTTGATCCTAAAGGGCGGAGAAGAGTTTTTCCGAAGATTTTACAAGACTTATCGCTGTAATCTAGAGTTTTTGATCCGGACGGATCTAGCCGCTTCTGTAACCTTATTACCACAAATGTGGAGAGCAGACGTGAAAGCTATTGCTCCGTTTGAAGTTGAGTGAGCGAGCGTGGTCAAGTTGTCGAAGAATCTTGTCAAGATGCATTCGTCTTTGACACGACTTCAGAATGTCTTTGGATTCTTCACCAGTGTAGCATTCGCTGTAGCGGCTGCTATAGCATTGAGCAGCCTGTTATACCCTCAAACTCCCCAAGCAGATCTTGAAATGAGAGATGTTTCCATGTATGATCCATTACCGACGTCAAACAGTATCAAGCTCTAATTCTGATTTTTAGTGTCCTTGGAAGACCGCATTATTACTCGACCAAAAAAGAAGAATACGCGCACATCAAATTCGACCTCGACGCCGACCTTTCATCTCTATTCTCATGGAACACAAAACAGCTATTCGTCTACATAGTCGCCGTCTTCCCCTCACACCTCAAGCCCAGACAACCACTCACGCAAGGCGCCGCTCCTTACTCCGAAGCTATAATCTGGGACGCCATAATACCCGCTCGCAACGCCCCATGGCATCCAAACACATACATCCACCCTGGAACATCTACATCTCCAAAACTGACGCGTGATCGCCAACGACAACGCATATCCATCCCGGCGTCTAAACAATCCAAGAACCTCCGCCGTCACGATCCAGAAACCGACGAAGCGACGCCTTATCCCTCAAACACTACAGAAGGGATATTAAAACTCCAACGACAAAGACCGAAATATCAAGTCACCACGCCGATAGGAAAAATCAGCAATCTACAAAACTGCACGCTGTATTTGAGGTATAATATTCAACCGTGGGTAGGCGCTTTAGTATGGAACGCATGGCCGCCGAGGAACGATGGGCAGAAAAAGGCTTGGTATGCGCCGAATTGGAAGGAATTGTTAGGTGGGAAGAGTATGGCTTTTGAATTTGGAGAGACGAAGAGAGCAAACACTGGAGTTCCAACAAAGGCGAAGAAAGGTGGTGATGAGGAAAGTCTAGGAACAGAAGTAGGTGGGGAGGCTAACAGGGGTAGTCCAGCTTAGACGTACTTGTCATAATTTATAAAAATCTTTATTACTTTATCACTTTGCATAGACAAGATCAAATCTTGCAAAATCGAGATTTGTAGTATGATTCTATCAGGTCTATGGATTTTTATTGTGTTAGTATATGTATATGTACAATTGTCTCAGGTCTCGACCAAGAAACGGTGGATTATTTGTGCTTCAAAGTAAAGATATGCTGTCAAGAAGGTTGATCATTATCAGTCTTTAATCGTTTCGCTTCTCTAGTTTCGAGATCTTCATTTTCAATTTTACTTCTCTTCTCCAGCACTCCTGTAGAACTACTCTTCCCCTTTTCCTTTTCTTTATCTTTCTGTCTCTCCTTCTCCTTTTCTTTTCTCGCTTCTCGATCCTTTTCTTTTCGAAGGGCTTTACTCTCAAATTCATGCCAGTCTCCCTCAAGCCCTTCAAGCTCCACCGGTCGTTCTGCCATGGGCTCCTCTTCTGTAAAGTATTTATGTTCGAGTATCTCTGCCGCACTGGGTCTATTGACAGGATCATAGGCAAACATGCTTTCCAATAAAGCGAACCCTTCCGGGGAGATCCTCCCGACATACTTTTCCCGAAAGACATTTGGAAGTTTCTGCGTCGGTCGGAGTAATTCATACCATTGCAATTCCACTATAGCAAGCCATGTCGATCTGGAAGGTGTACCGAGCATGGCATAGATCTTATCAAGCTGATTTATTTCTCCACCATCACCGGGAAATATTGCATGTTTTGTAAATATCTCCACCAAGACGCATGCAGCAGACCATATATCCACTGCTGGACCGTATTGAGTTTCCCCAAGTAATAACTCCGGACTTCGATACCATATCGTTACAACTCGATTTGTATAATCCTGTTTTCTATTCTTACTATAAAACCGTGCCAAGCCAAAATCAGCAAGTTTTAATTGACTACTTTTGGAGACTAGAATATTTGCTGCTTTTATATCTCGGTGAAGAACACCTCGTCGGTGGAGGTAGTCAAGACCTTGAAAAAGCTGTTTTGCAAGATCTTTGCGGTGAGATTCTTTTAGGGTAAATGTCGGATGATTTAGTAAACCAGTCAGATCATGAGCAAGATATTCAAATATCATAAAGCAATCATTCTTCTCTACCATGACTTCTTGTAGTGCTACGACATTCACATGTGTTAGAGATTGGAGTAATTTGATCTCCCGGATCGCTGTAACAGGAAATCCATCTCGTTCGCCGTCCATTCTTATCTTTTTAAGAGCTACCATGCTTTTTGTATAAACATGTACTGCTTTGTAGACTTTACCATAAGTTCCGGAACCAACGACAGACTCATTTCCATCTTTCCGGTAGTATACTGACTCTGAATTGATATGATCTGGATCTATTTGTGGACGAGCCTTTAGACGTTTTCGAATGATTAGTTCCTTAACCATACGAGTCGCAGGAGGTTGTTTCGGTCTAGACTTGAGGTCTATTTTTTCTACATCTTTTCTATCTGCAGCGCCTTTGATGGTAAAAGACAAGGGCTTCCGAAAAGCATCTTTACCAGCTTCACGATCGGTTTCGCGAACAGATATATCCTCGTCTTCGGCACGCATGTCCTTTGGCGGTCTAAAAGGGTTATCATCGTCATCTGCCTCATCATTTTGGGCAGCTTCTTCTATTGGTGGAGTATCGGTAGCAATTTCTTGATCATCATTACTCGATTCCTCCGACTTCTTCGCACTTGGTGTCCATGAGAGGTTCGAGAATGTGCCTCCTCTTCCTCTTTGTACCCCTGCCGGAGGACCTTGTAATCTATGGTTCGAGGATTGTTGAGTTTCGTTCTCCGATGTCGACCCATATCGATACTGATTTTGGGCCAGGTTGGAATTTTGAGATTGTGATGCATTGTAAGGTTGAGGGTTGTGATGATGTTGGGGATTCTGGGGTTGGTGGTGGTGATGATGACTATTTTGTTGATTATAAGATTGTTGATAGTAATTTGGAGAGGATTGTGACGGATAATTGTTATAATTTGTGGACTGAGATGTATAATTTTGTACAGATGCGGATGGTTGATTAGGCCAAGTCTGAGAGATGAAGTTGCTATTTCCACGACCATAAGATGGTCTGCTAGTTTGAGCGCCATTATATGTTTGTTGCGGAGGATATTGCGAGTTTGGCTGATTATAACCATAATATCCTCCTCTTTGAGGTGGTCCTCCTCTTCCGTACATAGTTGACGTCCGAACCTTGGATAATCGCTAGCAAATGAAAGTGATGATTACACGATTGTCAGTAGATTGACCTTGTGCTACTCGAGGACATGTGTGTCAATTCCCTTGGTTAGATCCTGTTCTTGCATATATACAATTTTGAAGCTGCAAATTTATTTACACGCCGGCCCTAACTCTGAGGAAATACACCACTAGACGACAACTCAGAAAGCGCTTGAGCAATTATGGCTCTTTTGAATGGAGGGAGTAGGGAAGGATCTCTTCTAACGTAAGTTTATCGAGTCGTACTGGTCGCATATATATATACTATCAGATCAAATGTGATTTGAAGATCTATAGCTTTTTGCTTGTTGTGTAGATACTGGCTCACTCCTTTGGCCCTCTTGATTGTCCTATAAGTAGTAAATCCCATAAAATATCAACATATGTACAAAGCGCCGACAAGCAAATTCAACAACGGTAAGCCCAAGCCCATTCTTACAACTCCACGAGCCAAGGGAGTACTGAAGGTGCCCGGAATTGAGTTGTCGCACAATTAAGCCGCGCTATCCTGCGTCTGGACCAACCTCGTATGCGCTAGGTCCAGTATGAGGCACATATCAAACAGGACTCTTGCAGTTTTGACGTTGCCTATAAAAATTTGCTGACTAAGCTGGACATCATCCTTCTCAACTAACAAAACGTTAGTAGTTATAACCACTCAATTTGTATTGGGCGAGACATGAGCCACTTACCACGGATATCAGGTTCCCTCGTATTGGGCCGACGGACGATGCTGTCAATCGACTTCAGTGGCCTGTGAAGGCCGGCGTGTAGTCTTCAAGTTATTTATATTGTTGATCGTTAATCGTTGATAAACCCGGGGTTGAAATCAGTGCACGCAAGTCTGCCGCAAAAGTCTACTAACACGATTTATCACAGCAAAGATTCTAACTACGAGATGAACGCTGTGTTACCTTGATGCGATGCATAATGTTGAACGTCCAGTTTCAAAATGCATATTTCCCAAGCATAGCGATAATTTTACGTTTGAAATTTGCCGTAGCATTTCTCCACCCTGCCTCTATTTGAATAGCTTTTGATCAAAATCATCAAGCTCTGTCTCCAATCATGTCGCCATTGCGAATCTGCTCATAATCTTAAAAATCTTACCTTTATCACACCCTGTGCTTTGATATTGACAGAGCGTTGTACTGTGCTACATGCATCACACCGTATCGTATGCCAATGGTTGATTATGTTTCAAGCCGGACTGCCTCATATTCGATCTTTATAAATGCACTCACTTGTTCGAGGAGCATTTTTTCACTCGTGCAGCAAATCCCGCTGTCACGAAGTCTATCTCAATCATTTTGCAAATTGCACAGTCTTTTTCTGTGGATTTTCAGGTTGCGACAACATGATGTTTCTCAATTAAGTATTTTCAAAGGTGCTGCTGGATTTCAAGGCATACGTAAATTTCTAGGAGTTTCCTCTCACCACGATCCCACTCAGAAAGCTCTACTTGCCCACTTGAGCTAAATGCAAGCGTTATTCAAAGCCAAGGAGAAGTTGATAATTGACGATTCGGATGTAATTTGGGAATTTCTGCTTGGAAGAGAGCTTACTCGATTGTCTTGGCAAAAGTAACGCTAAGCGATGTCATTCAAAATCTTGTTCCGCGTGGGAAAAAGTTTGTATCTGCGCCCATACAAATTTTTCCCCGGGTCATTTAAGGAACGTATAATCCCTCCGCTTACCTCGATTTTCAATTTTGGTTAGATATACATTAGGCCTCCAACTTTTGCCGGCTTTTCTAGTATGGAATTTTGATATAAGAGATCTATCTATACAAGCCATGTCCATGTCGAACTTGCCGTTACACCTAAGGGCTGGTCAAACTTCGTTACGAGGACATCAACATGTACGAGATGAGGTTGAACGTCAGCAAGCTTTCACTTCGATCGAAAAGTCGATGGGACCCCGAAGAACCCCATTAGATCTTTCACAGATTGAGTCTTCCCTTACCGAGGTTACCGAGGCAAAGAATGAAGATGGAGATGAGCCTGATATGGTTGTTGAGACAGTGATTGGCCCACCTACACCCGCCATGACGAGCACTCGAAGCAGCAGCCCTATTCTTCATATGCCAACTATTGACTTTGATGGACTGAGTTGGCCGAGCATAGGTACTAAAACGCGGAAAGAGTCGACGCCGGAGCAAGAAGCGGCAAGGATAAAGAAAATTTCAGATGCCATGCGGAGTATATTAGAGACTATTGGTGAGGATCCTGAACGTGAGGGTATACACGGTACACCGGAGCGATATGCAAAAGCCATGATGTTTTTCACCCAAGGTTATGAACAAAATCTGAAGGATATTGTCAATGGCGCAATCTTCGAAGAAGATCATGACGAGTTGGTGATAGTAAAGGATATTGAGATATTTACACTTTGCGAACATCACCTGGTACCTTTTACTGGAAAGGTAATTATCATTGTGAATGTACAAATATACTATTTCAGATTCGCTGATTCTTGAATAGATGCATATCGGGTACATTCCAAATTCGAGAGTCATTGGTCTTTCTAAGATTGCCAGAATAGCAGAAATGTTTGCGCGCAGATTACAGGTACAAGAAAGATTAACTAAACAAGTCGCGCTAGCGATCTCTGAGATATTGAAACCACAAGGTGTGGCTGTAGTCATGGAGTCTAGTCATCTATGTATGGTTATGAGAGGTGTGCAAAAGCCGGGAGCAACGACTACGACGAGTTGTATGCTTGGTAGAATGCGAAGTACGGCTAAAACGCGAGAAGAATTTTTGACGCTGTTGAATAGAAGGTGAAAATGGTTGTGAAGTGAAGTGAAGTAGGTTCTACGATAAACTTTACAACAACAATACTAAGGAACACAACAAGTTATTGAAACAAGCTTTTCATATGTTCACTTTCACGGCTGTTGGGTTTTCTGATCTAAGGCAAGCTTGTCTATATCTTTTATATTTCAACTTGATTTCAAATGTTATGCAAGAAAGATATGTTGAAAAGCATTTACTTGCACTCCCAGATCTGTAGATTATACACAGATCCAAAATGAGTGCAGTGTTCGATCGTAAAGACGGATCGCCGCCATTTAAAAGACCAAGACTCAAGACTAGAAATACTGATGACATCAACAACGTTGATCCAGGACAAAGGGTCAGGACATTGGATCCGAAGCGGAAAATATTCATCGATAAAGATGAAAGAAGACCACAAGAAACTAGATTCAGCGTTTTCAATGCTGTACTTCCACACGTAGATATTCTGCTCAACATCATCAAGTATCTACCACCACGGACTATAACATATTTATATTCCATGTCGGCTCCATTCTTCTACCTTTTTAGCAGTAATTATACCACTTTTATCCTTGCAGCTACGCGTATATGGGCTCCTAATTCGGAATATATCTTTCCTTGGAAATGTTATAAAGAACTTTGTATTTATGATCCTGCAATGCGTATGCCTGCACGATTTTTAGCCAACGTATCACGTTTCAATATAAATACATATCCATCATCAACAATTCCGACAAATGATCCTGTTGTAGCATTCGATACAGAAACTTTTGCGCCACAATCATTCTTCACATCACCACCACAACCTCCACCTCCACATCTTCCTCCTCCTCCTCCATCAAACCCAGAAAAACAATTCCCAGACTTTTCCTCCCGTCCACAAAAATACATTCCCTCCCTTCGCTGGCTTAAAATGGTCGTCTATCGTCACTTTATAGTCAGATCTATATTGGCCTATCTCCACACATCCGGTATTCCTCTCTCATTCACCACAACCACTACCGCTCTTTTAAAAATGTGGTTCCTTCTCGACCTACCGCTAAACGTAGCTCGAATAGCCATGATTCAAAACCGAGCATACTTTCTCAACACCGATCTGTTCGCAATGATGACATTCTTCATCAAATTCGACATGTCCTGCACCGATCCAATAAACTATACCGGAGGAGAAAGCATCGTGCGGAAATGTCTCCTCTCCGAACCGACTTTGACGCCCTTGTGGGATTTCTTGCGCAGATCTGCTCCCGAAAACGACCACTTTCCAAAAACTTCTTACGATAGTACACTGAGACGCACAACGGGGTTCAATCACGTAGACGTCCTAGCTCTCTTTCTTCGACATTGTTATTCTCTCCCGCTGCATCCGCCTGACGATATGCCCCACGAGGCGAAAGAAAAGTATTACAGAGGCGAAGGACGGATCATGGGCTTGGCGCTGGCGGAATGCGGAAGGTTTGGGAACGAATTACGTGGGAGAGGGAGTGAGAAGTTACTGAGACCGGACGAATTAGTCTTGCGCGAAGGCGTAAGGAGAAAATTGGACATGGAGAGGTATTTGTTGAGAATGGTCAGGTGGGGTTATGTCGATAAAGACTTTGGCGAGACGGAGGTCGGGAAGAGAGAGGATGTGTGGCCGGAGTTGGTGTGGGAGAGGGAAATGACGACTAGAAGGAAACGAGAGGGGGAAATGTTAGAACGATGTACGGATGTGGTGGTGCAGTTGGATGTGGATTGATTTCTTATAGTTAGCGTTGTAATTACATGGCGTCATATATCGTGACTGTCATAATTACACTTGATGTCGTATGAAATGGTCTTGTCCATTAATGGCTTTCCATGTCGGTGAAATACTAACTGCATTGATGTAACATACTTTCCCTTTGATATGCACTACACGACAATCTAGCACGAGAAAGATGCACTACACAACACCTCAGCACAAAAAAGGTAGATTAAAATACAATATAATACATCATCACAACCCCTTCATCCCTACATTTACAACACTACTAAAAGACGTGACATCAAATACATTCCCATTCCGAAAAAACACACCATCTCGCACTCCTATCTGCCAAAACCAAACCCCTCCAAATCCCCCGCTCCCCTACTTTGATAGCCGTCTCCCAACTACTACCCATCCCGACGTTATCGTTATTACCAGTTGTAAAAGTCGACGAAGACGAAGAGACTGTACCGTTTCTATATTCCGCTTTTCTCGTCAATCTGATGATTTTACCGGATGGGGATTGTAATGCTAATTTAGCGGGTTTGTCGACAGACATATTCAACCCGGTAGATGTAGAGGAAAAGTTTTGGTGAGATGTCGAAGATGCATTTGATGAGTGATGACTGTAATTAGAGCCGGTGATTGAATTCACTGCGCTGATCATAGACATTGCACTTGCTGGACGAATGTATGGATTTGGAGTAGGGTTGGGAGATACCGGTCTAATCATACCCAACGACATGTGAGATCTTAGACTCGGATTATGTTCTAATTTGTTGGTATTGTTATTGTCAGATATAAATCGACTTGATGAAGATGGATGTTGTCGGACACAAAATACAAAAGTATTGTTAATTACCAGTCGATAACATTGTGGTTGAGCAACGTATAGATCATGACGTTGAGCATGAGGAGTTGGATGACGGATGTGAAAGTCAAATGCAGGATTCTTTCCAGTATGTGAGATTGGAACTGTAAAGGCTAGTGGATGAGGGTTTGACTTGATAGAATGCTGTTTCGACATATTAGCTCCGTCATAGAAACATTGAATTGATCAAACATACCATTAAACCACGTTTCCCAGCATAAACGTTCAACACACCTTGTCCTTCATCGCCAGGTAAAATAGCCTTTATAGTATACATCTTTCTTCCACCAATCCACTGAGCTTGTGAAAATGCAGATTTACATACAACATCACCTGATTCGAATACATCACCATCAAAATCCTTTGCGAAATGTCTGACCTGTACTTCAGCAACACATTCAATATCCTCTGGAACATGTAATTTAAGATGTGTCATTTCTAGATTTTCGACGTGGAGCATACTCGTGTCGAAATCCACCAATTCGAGTTTATTCTTATGAAATGTCGGACACGTGCATGGTAGGTTTAATAATATCTCTGGAGCCACGGATGGAGACAGATGTTGTTGTTCGATATTTGTGGGAACATGAGTATAACATATTTCCATAGGCCTTGCAAGAAACCACCAACTATCCGCAGTAGAACTACTCGCACTTGAATAACGTGAACGATTAGTATTTGTAGCGTTAGCGAGAGAACAGTCCATAACACGCCATTCACCATCACATATGACTGCATTCCACCAGTGATTAGGCTTACATAATGCATCAATAGTATACAATTCCCCCGGCGCCTTGAGGCAGCCACTCACGATTTCAGACTGTAATCCTACAGCGACACACATATCTCTGACAAGAGTAGCAATCTCTTGCGAACAACCTCTTTTAGTTTGTATGACTCTTCTCGTGTCAATCTCACCGATAAAGTCATCTTCCCAACTAATTCGTTCAGTGACCCAAGTGAAAATGGCGCGAAGACGTTGCACATCACTACGAAATGGACGACAGAGATATGTCTGAGCCAACACCGAAGGTGTGATACTTGGAGGTAGACTCGAAAGGAAACGAGTACCTTTATCGACCAAGGCGAGATTAAGTTGTTGAAAGTCAGTCGGTTCGCTGACAGGCATACGATTAATACCCTCGTCTCCCTCAGTCTGGTCCATCAATTCATCAATCGGGTTAATGACAAGTATATCGAGCATCTGACAACGTTCGGCTCGTTCTTGACGTTCATTACGCGACAGACTATTCGATCGATTTACATCTCTTCGAACTTGCATCCAATCCGTTCCACCTCCAAGACCCATGTCTCGATGTGCAGCTGATGAAAGAGGTGAGTCCATGTTAGTGTTTGTTATTGCTCCAAGATTATCTCCTATAATAGATTTTCGCGTGGCTCCACCAGCTCGACTTGAAGGACGACTTCCATTATTCGAACCTATTGTTGAACGAGCATTCGCTGCTCCAGTCTTTGCTGTTGCCAGCATCTTTTGGAAGAAGCCAGACTTTTTGGGCGACTTTGGCTTTCCCAAACCACCAAGAATACCATCAGATTCAAATGGATCTGTATTCCAATCAGCCGTTGGAGTGGGAGCCCCCGATCTTGTAGCATGACTTGGATGATAGCTTGGTCCAGAAACGGGAGATTCCGGTCTCTCTATATTTTCGTCATCATGTAAGTCAGATTGAGATCTAGAGCTTAAAATTGAAAGAGGACGACGACTTTTTAGACTTCCCATTCCAAATCTTCTTCTCGATAAAGATCCAGCACTCGTAGCACTTACAGCTCCTGCGGAACTCTTACTCATAAGGCTCTGACTTGTGGCTGCTGTACTTGTGCTCAGCATTGTTGCGTTACTTTGCCAACCAGAAGATGAACTAGTCGCACTAGTCTTTGCTGTGAAATTGCGTCCCAGAACTTGACGACCCAATTCATAAGCAGATTTCCTATGTATAAGCCGCGTTTGAAATTGCGCTTCATTGCCAATATTCGGTGAAGAATCTGCTCGTGGTTTTTCGTCAATACATGGTATGTCGTGAACTTCTTGCCCGTACGCCCCCTCTAGTTCGTCGTTGCCAATATTTTCGACGTTTACAGGCACAGGTCTGTTCTGCCGCAATCTTTGCTCCATTCGTTGCACATAATTACTCAACTGTGGTCTACCATTACTGCTAAATGATGTCTCTAATCTGGAATTGTTACTTGCAGTAGAATTTGTTCGCTGGTGTCCTGCCATCGTCATACTAGATTGTGGCCTAATTATCGGTTGATCTTGCACATCACTATTGTTATTATATGCATCTGGAGACCACACATCGCTAGTCCTTTCACGTTTGATTGGCTGAGAAGGATTGGATTGATAGACACTCATGTCATGTAGAGATGACATTACTTCATTCATCGCATCCCTCAGTGGTGATGGCGTCATCTCTGGTAGAGCATCATTTGCCGTTATGTATGCTGCATCATTCATGTTTGACACTGGTTCAGGCGCTGGTAGTCTTGAAGTTTGGTAATTGGTTCTATGCGGAGGTGGAGCTGGTGGAGGAGGTGAAGATCCGACATCGAAAGCAGGCGATGGAACTCGTTGATATGCCGGTTGATGATATGGTTGCGGTGAAGGAGCTCGAAAGTCTGGAAAGTCCTGGCCACGTTCTGGAGATTGATCGTAGGTATCTTCTCTAGCCTGTAGTTGATAAGAAGCTTGATTTGGTACTTGTGGGTAAGTGTTGTAATCCAGCGGCGCCGGAGATCTTTCGCGAAGAGCAGCAGGAGATACGGATCTCATGGCGATATCGCTCTGGACGGGCCCATAAGCTGCTGGCGGGACAGGTGATCGAGATCTATATTGGGGTGGAGCTGGTGAATGGGATCTATATTGGGGTAGAGCTGGTGAATGAGATCTATGCTGGGGAGGAGCTGGTGATCTCGGTCGTGCTTGAGGTGGAGCAGGGCTATGAGCGCGTGATTGCATTCGTTCAACAGTTCGCGCTGGCGGAGACGGTATCCGAAATACATTCTCGTCTTTGATCGGTGAACTGCTTCCTTGCTTCTTAATCGTCCCTGTAGGCGCTTTTGCAGTCTTCATGCTCGAATATGGCGTCCATTTCGACTTTGTCTTTTCCCTTTCTGGGGTTCCATTGTTAGATGAACCGTCTCTTGCTCCGACCTTCTCATATGCTTGGAATGGTTTGCGGAATGTTCCTTTTGTCTTGACGTTGGCATTGTTATTGACCGGGGGCATGGGAGATATGTTTCGAGAAATCGGTGCCGGTTGAAAGTCTTCTCCTAACAATTCTACAAAATTCGACGGAAATAATCCAATTGCTCTTCGATCTCGACGCAATCGACCTGTCCACCATGATCCATCTCCAGCATTCAGACATTCAATGAGATCTCCCTCGATAAAGCCGAGATCACTCTTGCTCTGTTATTCTTTAGTTAATGTACGAAATATGTCATATTAGAAAAGTCTGCCGCATACCTCACCTCCCCATGAGTATACAGCTTTACACCAACATGGAAATTTCGTTGGCATCTGCTGTGGAACACCAACCATCTTTTCAATTCTTTTTATCAAATCATATAACGAATGTAGTTGCACCGTAACGACTGTAATATTGTTGTAGAAAAGTTTGCTGGGTGTAATCAAAAACGACAAAGTGTAAACGGAAAACCAATTTTGGCACCAATAGTAGTAAAGAGAGTCTTATGGTGCTATCAGGCCATCTTGTATCAATGCTATATGTCAATGTCAGATTCTGGCGTTTGTATTCTTCAATAATTGGTTTTATATACATTCGTTTGTTTACATGGGACAACAAAGTCGGCGGGTGCAGGCCCGCAGTTCCGACAGAATTTTATTACCACATGACAAGCATGCATTACATAACTATTGCTTATATTTACAGATGTCTATTACAGTAAGAGAAACAAGAGCAGTAGAAACCGACTATAACAGTTCTTCATCCTCATCATCCAAGCTTTCAATCAAGCTCTGCATGTCCTGATCATCAGGCAATTGACTTGTATCAAAGCCTCCATCTGCATCTTTTGGAACAATTTCTGTATCATCCTCGATTCGACTATGTTCCAAATCTTGCCGCAATTGTAGGGTCAATTCATCTTCTTCGTCTTCCTCATCCTCTTCCGCAATAGAGTCATTCACTTTGTCTTCCACGACATCATCGTTGTCGGCTGTTACTGTAAGTGTTGACCCTCGAGCAGTTCTAGCCTTTGGAGTTGCCGTCATGCTTGTCATGTTAGTAACCTCATCGTCAACTCCTCGCTCTGCCCCCGCCGAGTCATGCACAAGCTTCAGGAGCGTTGTTTGTAATCTTGATAAAACATTTCGACTTGTGGCGTCAGTAGAAAGTCGTGTCTCAGTTGCTTCTGCAATCAGTTCGAGTAAAGTCGTTACGATCTCGGATGAGAAATCCAAAGTGGATGCGGAAAGATGCAGTTTGCCTAGCATCGAGAAAAGTACTTTACGTTCTTCTTCTATTGGTAATGTGTTAGTACAAAGCATACAATCATGTTTCGGCCTTGGAAATAACCCACTAGTTGTTTGACCTGTGACCATTTGTTCCAAGATCTGTTCGGCCATAAGAAAATGTGTCGAAACTCTTTCCTTCTCCTGCTTTGTTTGGTTGTCTCTATGGCCTAGTACTGAACCCTGTTGATAGGAGGTAAGAATCTTTCGAGGATCGGTCCAATCTACCAACAATCCTCCAACAAACGCAGTTGTGACCATGTCATCACTCTCTCCCGCTTCTTCAGCTTCCTCGACAAAGGTTTCACGCATTAGACCAACCCGATTGATCACACTCGTTGCCACACTTACCATTCTGACAGCATTTTCGTATCGAGAGTGGCAATATACGGGTAGGAAATAAGCTAATGCTTGTCGTAATTGAGCATTTGAAGCCGTCTCAGGGTCGAAAAACGTGACGATAAGCTGTTTCAGCAGATCAGTATCGACTATGAGTTGCGAAAGCATAAGCTTGGACAAGGAAGTTGCACTAGTTGCTTGAACTTCTGGAGATTCTGATTTTAGTGCTTTGGAGAACGCTTTAAGCACAGGCTTGAGCAGTGATGGACTTTCTGATGTCGTCGACGAAGTAGTGTCGACGCCCGAGGATGTTTTGACGGCTGCCAGTAAGGAAGGGTGAGTTGTGAGAATGTCAGTCATGATTTGAAGTGCAATGGTTTGCAATTCAGGATGCCCTTTTCCAAAACAATGTAAGAATAAAGTCAAGTTCTCCTGAGCGAGATTCTAGGCAGGCAAACAAGTTAGTTAGGCGGCAAATATAACAGCAGAATTGTCTGAATATAACAGCAGGATTGTCTTACCTTGCCCAGGAGACAACAAAGACCAAGACAGACAAGACCTCGTTCCCTTATCGGCGCTTCTTGGCTCCTCACGGCCGGGACAACGAGATTGTTCAACATTGTAACAAGGTGAACATTCGCCTCCAGGTCACATTGCACGTTTTGCAACATGCATCGAGCTATGTGTAGACATTTCATATTGACCATGATCTCTTTAATAGCCTTTGCTTCGTCTTCATCATCTTCCATGGACATGTCCCCGTCGATATCTTTGGTTTGCTTCCTTTTACCTTGGGCTGAGTCCGGACTTACTTCGCTACGTGCAGAGTGGAAGCTTTCTTCGTTATCTTCTCCATGCTTTTCCTTATCATCATCACCCATAATAGTGTCGTGGACTTCTGCAATGGCTTCGAGTATTACTCCACAAAATTCACGTTCGCCTTTGCCCTGGTTATCGTGTCCACAAACAAGTCGTAAAACTTCTACAACTAATCGTGTTGCTTCCTCGGGTAGTTCAGGCATAGCTGATGCGTCTCGTAATAGTCCAAACATCTTTCTTCGACCGACTTCATCGCTGTAGTCAAATGTCAAAGCCATTGCCAACATTTGCTCGACAATAAACTCCTTGGCTACACTTTCTTCTTCCGCTTCTTCATTCGGTGAGCCATCAGGTCCACCTTCAGCAGCCTGTTTGACCACTTTGATTAAGCTGTTGATTTCTCTTTCCAATAGAAAGCCAAACCTCGTGACTTCGGGCATTTTCTTCTCTAGAATATCCATGTATCTTCCTGCCTCTCGGCGATCCTTGGTAGCTTCGCGACAAAAGCTGTTAAAAGTGCGAGCGACAAAGATACTTTCTGGTGTCAATTCTTGCCAATAAGAGTCTTCGAAAGTTACATAAGATACGTAATCTGGTCTTCCAGTCCAGAACTCCTTCATTGCATCAAGAGCAACGCCGTTAGCGGCGCTGTTGATAATGTCGATACGTTCCAGTAGTTCAAGCAGAGCATCGAGACTCGGCTCGGCAGCTTCGTTCACTGCTTTGGGTGTGTCCTCTTGATTCTCATCTGCGGAAGCTTGTGTTGCCGGAAGGGCTGCGCAGTCTTCGATCCAGCGCTCTCGAAACAATCGGGCTGTTGCCTTTTGTACCGCTTCATCTCGGTCACGAAGACCCCACCTTAGTAGCTTCTCACGATGAGTCAGGGACAAATGACGGAAGTCGCCAAGTGCAGGAAGAAGCCTGGCAAATAACGCTCGGCGTGTAGCAGGGTCTTGATCTCTAGCGCGTTCTAGTAGATACGGCAATGTTTTTGGCACCATGGGAAGATTCAGCAACAACGATCGTCGAACATCAGCGCTTGGATCATTCTGCAGTAATACTAGAAGTTTCTCGAGTACACCAGCGGCGCCATTATCAGAATCATCGCTATCGTTCGCTTCCTCTTCATCGTCCACCTCGGCAGCTAGACGTGTAAGACCATAAATCGCATGCATGCGGACAGATGCTTCTTTGTCGTGAATTCGCTTGAGTAAAGCCAATCTTAATGCGTGATATAGTTGGTCATCCAGAGTATCGAGAGTGTTGATCATGTGTGATGTAATCTGCACGGCTCTGAACCGTGTTATTTTGTCTTTGGCACTGAGAAAATGAGATAACGCTGTAAATATCGCGGTCGCGAGGCGTGAAGACGGCGTTTCTGTTGGTCCTTCGTTTTCGCCATCGCGCTTGGCTAACTGTTCATCTATCTGTATTTTAGCATATGTCAGCCTATAGATGGCTATTCTGTGTTGTCTACCTTTATCACTTGCTACGCGCAGAAACAAACCCAGGAAACGCACTATCCTATCACCGACAGGCTCGCTCTTCTTGATCGCGAGGATACGCAAAGTACAACGGACAATCTCATAATTAAAATCTTCCTCGTCGAATTGCTCGGATTCTTGTGTTTTACGACTTGTCGGCTCATAACAGCACGATTCTTGTATCTTTCTCAGGTTAATCACTGATTTTCTGTGACCTGTCGTGGATTTCTGAGAGTCTGCAAATATTGCAGAGATGTGCTTACGCAATGAAGTCGATGGGCCTTCATCTGGGATCTCTGCTTCAGATACGCTTGATGTACGAACATCAGAGGCTTGACGCGATGTCTTCAGTGTTTGGGAAGAATTTTTACGCGAAACCTGTCCGGCATTCGATGCGCGAGACGCACGAGCACCGATTCTGCTGGGCATTGCTCAATTATTTATTTTTCTAATATAGGGGTGTTATGGCATGATACAATGCTATCGTCCATCTTGATCTTGAATGTTTGCATATGAAAAAGTTTATTGCGTTTAATACTTGGTAAACAAACATGCCCCAGGATTTTGCGTCCCGCTTGATGTCACAAAAATTGGGATGGTAGAGAACAAGCATGCCCCGCTTTAAATACGTCATATTGGAAAGTGATCGGTGTGACCGGCTTTAGGATCTTTGGAAGACCCACTCGCACGAAACAATTCATGCGTCATGATCTGCGATTGACGAATATCTTCATATTGGGTGGCGGATCACAATTGCGCGAGCTACGATTTTGCTACGGCTCATCCAAAATCTACTTGGAACTTATTTTTAATCACTCAAAGAGAATATTCGCATCAGAAAATGACGATTAAGGCTTCATGCAATACGAAACTATAGGCAATGTTTAAATTATGTGAATGAAATTCAAATAAAAAGTCAAGAGTGGTAAAAGATGAAAATGTTATGATGTTGTGCTATCTATGTATAATTCCCTTCGTTCAATACAATAGAATGTTTCCGATAAGATAATACATGACCATAAGAACATAACATGGAATGAAAAGTTTAGTTCATCAAATTTATCAATGTTTCTTTGATGCTCAAGTTGTTGAGATGCCAGGTAAAAAGAAATATGTGGCCGTTTGCTTGTATGTCGTCAATAATCGTGATTGGATACGGTTGGTGCGTGATAATAAGATTCGTGATTCGTGATGTCGCAGGGGTGTTGCTCCGTACTTGCTTGATCACCCAAAGTGACCATTATCGGCCATTATCGACTCTTGTTCATGTTTGACGCATTTGCAGCTTTGACAGCTTCAAGTGTTGGCGACTTTGTAGCCTCAAGAGATGGTGAGCGTGGTGTTACGGCACCGGAAGGTATGACAGAAGCGACTCTACTAACAGGCATGGAAGGAGTGTCGAGATTACGAGTAAAGGCAGAGAAGAAGGTTGAGATAAAACCAGCTGTTGGTGTAGGAGATGACAAAGGCGTACTGTAGACGCTAGGAGGTTCTTTCTCAGCAAGACTCTGCTGTTTGAAGGCACGAGCAGCCTCTTCTAGTTCAGCGCGACGAGCAGCTTTGATTTCGGCATCTCGCTCTTCGAGATAAGCCACAGGCAGAGCATCGACGGGAAACATTTTGAAATTTGTGACTTTCTGATGTGGTTTGACTTGGTGTAGGGTATTTTAGTCAGGCCGCTATGGAGTGTTGGTAAGCTAGGAGTTGGAATATTAGTCGAGAGTGCGATATATGAATGTGAATTCCGAAATTTGAGACGTTGGCGACAAAACGTTTTTCTGATGTATGCAGAGTGACTCACCTAAACTTAGTTAATTAATCGGCACTTTTTTTAGTGCAGCCAACGACTTCTAATTCCGTATGATATTGAGGAAGGAGGGGTGGAGGACAGAGAACGCTCCAGTATTCTTTATATATAAGAATGTAGACAAAGTCGTACAATCAAATGGCGGTAAGTTGTTGTTTGAGAAAATTTGAATAACAAATAAAATTATAAAGACTCAAGAAAGACATTACGATCCGTTCAGAAGGAAGGAAGAATGTGGGGTTGTGGGGTCTCAAAAGTTACCGGCAGACGGAAAGCGTTACCCTCGTGCCCTGTGGCGGAGCTTTATTTTAAGGCCAGAACTAATAATGTGCATACAAATATGTCACGAAAATGTGGGGGGACCAATGCGGCGACCAGTTCACTAGTTCCCTTTCACTTTTTTGTTACATATGTACGGTATTTGTCACGTTGTCATTTGTTATTTCTCGTTCTCGTACGCCAGACAGGACAATATCTCCACGGATTGAATTTAAGGATGCATTAGCTTTTTCGGGCTCGTGACAAGTGTGCAGTCTAGATATTCTCCACGTTTGCCTGTTTATACTTGTGGACCAATCTCCATAGCTTCGTTTACGACGCGAGGGCCTAATCAAATTAGACAGGAACTCATCATTTTGTATCACTATTGTCACACTGTAGACAGTACCCTATCCTGAATTATCAATTAGCATAATAATTCCGTTCATAGTGTTGGCAAATTATTGTCCATTTTATTTTATTTTATTATTTATATTTTATTTTTATCATGAACATGTGTTACAGTAGTACGGTGATTTTGTGATCATGCAAGATATACTTTCATGCCAAAACATACACGACACGACGAATTGAACTAGAAAAGTATCGCGATAATCTACCGAGGCGCTTCTCCACTACTACTACCCTCATGCCCCATGATACACAATTAAAACGAGTTACGAAACTCTGCTGATTGTGTTGCTTGCGCTGTTGCAACATGTCGGTGTGGAATTCTGACAATATTATCGATGTGGCCGAATCTGTAGGAATCGGCGCATTGAATCGAGATGTTGTAGAGCAGCTAGCGCGTGATGTAGAGTATCGCATTGGGCAGGTTATAGAGGAAGCGCTCAAGTTTATGCGACATGGCAAACGAACAACTCTTACAACGCAAGACATTTCGCAAGCACTCCGACTTTTGGACGTGGAACCATTGTATGGATATGAATCTACAAGACCATTGAGGTTTGGCGAGGCATCGATTGGGCCAGCGCAGTCAATATTCTATATTGAGGATGAAGAGATGGATTTCGAAAAGCTTATAAATGCACCATTACCCAAAGTGCCCCGAGAGATGTCATTGACCGCACATTGGCTGGCCGTCGAAGGTGTTCAGCCGTCCATACCACAGAACCCTACTGCGGCAGATCAAAGGCAGCAGGAACTTCTGCCAAAAGGTCCGGGGGCCAATGCCAACATTTTAGCCATTGCTAGAAACGATAATGTGACAGTCAAGCCGCTAGTCAAACATATACTTTCAAAAGAACTACAACTCTACTTTGGAAGAGTTACAGCAGCTATACTAGACCAAGGGAACGAAGAACATCGGTCTGCTGCGTTTGCGAGTCTTAGATCCGATCCAGGTCTACATCAATTGGTCCCATACTTTGTTCAATTCGTGGCGGAAAAGGTCACGCACAGTTTAAAGAGCTTATCAGTCTTGACGCAAATGATGTTGCTTGTTGGAGCATTACTGGATAACTCAAATCTACATATCACACCCTACGTTGCGTCTCTGATTCCGCCAGTTTTGACATGCTTGACTGGAAAGAGTTTAGGTTCTGTAGCCGTGGATGGCCCAGACGCACATTTTCGATTGAGGGATCTGGCAGCTTCATTGTTGAGGACTATAACGAAAAGATATGGTACGAATACATCGACACTAAAGCCACGGATTGCTAGAGCATGTTTGAAGACATTTCTGGATTCGCACAAACCATTTGGAGCACATTACGGAGCTGTTCTTGGACTAAAGGCTGCAGCAGGCATATCAGGAATCAAAGTGCTTCTACTGCCTGTTCTTAAAGCTTATGATATCGTATTGAAGAACGGTCTCGATGACGAAACCAAGAAATCACAAGCAGAAATGGTTGTAGTAGTTCTTCTCGAAGCATTGACGACTCTTGAGCAAGATGTGCTCACATCGCAGAACGGTCATCCTGAAGGTGATGAGCTGAAGACAAAGTTGATAGAGTCGATTGGTGAAGTATTGGGCGGTCGCGTATTTGACCTAGATAGGCCAGCTATGATTTCTGCAATACTGGAAAAAGACCCTGAATTTTAACGTATTTATTATTATGGTCATATAAAAGCATAGCGTGGATTGAAACATTTTGGTCATAATACTTTACTATACGGTGAATCATGGTGTTGTGAAGAATTGTATGGTCGTCCAGTCATTTCCCCCGTCCAAGACGTGAACTTCTGCCGAATTGATCGTACGTTAAAAATTGGTAGTTAGATATTACACGTGATTGATATGTCAATTAACGAGCTATAGAGGTACTATTATTACTCTCGTCAACCGGGCTTTAGAATGACGCAAACACCTCTGACAGTCAACAACTACAATGACGCAAAAACAGATTACAATCGTTGGCGTCTTCGAGATGAAAGAGGTCAACAAATCTGGGACTATGTTTCAGAAGAAGAAGCAGCAAAAAGACATCAATCGATAGCAGAAAAGTACTTTTTAGGTCGAGATACAGGACAGCCTAAACTTCCAAAAGCAAAAACAGCATTACAAGCAGCAAAGAACGGTCTTGAATTCTTTTCAAAGCTTCAGACGAATCTAGGAAATTGGTCTTGTGAATATGGTGGACCGGTGTTTTTACTTTCCGGAATGGTGCTCATGTGGTATGCGACACAGACTCCCATTCCAGAATATTACAAGATTGAGATCAGGAGTTATCTTTTTGCTCGACAGAATCCGGCAGATGGGGGGTGGGGATTACATATCGAAGGAGAAAGTTCTGTCTATGGTTGCGTGATGAATTATATAACTTTACGAATTTGCGACGCAGATCCTGAAGATCCGAGAATGATAAAGGCAAGAGGGAAATTACATAAACTTGGAGGGCCTGTATATGGGCCTCATTGGGCGAAATTCTGGTTGAGTATATTGGGACTGATGAAATGGGAGATTGTGAATCCCGTACCACCTGAATTATGGTTATTACCTGACTGGACACCGATAGCGCCTTGGAGATGGTGGATACACATGAGACAAGTATTTCTTCCAATGTCATATATTTGGTCCAAGAGATGGGTGATGCCAGAGACACAATTGATACGTGAACTTCGTCAGGAAATATTCACTCAATCGTATGAAACTATTGACTTTGCATCGCATCGTAATTCTATCGCTGTTGTTGATAACTATCATCCAAAGACATGGATACTTAATACTGTTAATTGGTTGTTGGTATACATTTGGGTTCCATACTTTCGAACAGCATACATTATCAAAAAAGCAGAAGAATGGGTATGGTGGCTCTTGGAAGCGGAGAATATCAACACGGACTATTCAGATCTAGCGCCCGTGAGCGGTCCTATGAATGTTTTATGTACGTATATCCACGACGGAGCGACCATCGATAAATTCCGCCATCATCTCTCCAGACAAAAGGATTATCTCTGGATCAACGATGAAGGACTTTTCGTCAACGGTACCAATGGTATGCAATCATGGGATACCGCCTGGACCATTCAAGCCTGCGTCCATGCCGGACTCGACGCTGGTCCTGAATACCATCCCATGCTCGTCCACGCACTGGAATATCTCGAAAGCCAACAGATTCTATCCAACTGTGCGGATCAAGAAAAATGCTACCGACATCCTCGAAAAGGAGCGTGGGGATTCTCGACAAAAGGCCAAGGATATACCGTATCAGACTGCACAGCCGAAGCCTTGTCGGCCGTTCTCGCCCTCCAACACCACGCCTCGGAGTCTTTTCCAAGACTCGTTTCTGACCAGCGGCTCTTCGACGCGGCAGATATCCTCCTGACGTGCCAAAACGCTTCTACAGGCGGCTGTTCATCATACGAACCGGCGCGTGGATCTGAGAAACTAGAATGGTTGAATGCCGCAGAAGTGTTTGGACGAATAATGGTAGAATACGACTATGTAGAATGCACGACCGCCGTTGTTCTCGCGCTTCAACATTTCAAGTCCGTGTATCCAGAGTATAGAAGATCTGAGATCGATACTTTTATCCACAAGGCTTTGGAATATATACGTTCGGCGCAGCGAGAGGACGGATCATGGTACGGCTCGTGGGGCATTTGTTTCACGTACACGGGCATGTTTGCATTATCGGCCTTGGCATCAGTAGGGGAGAATTACAACAACAGCGCGCGAGTCAGAAAAGCGGTCGAGTTTTTCTTGGACAGACAGATGAATGATGGAGGGTGGAGTGAGACGTATAGAAGCTGCGAGACGGGAGTGTATACTCCTCACGTAAAAGGTCAAGTTGTCATGACGAGCTGGGTGATGATAGGGTTGATTGAATGTGGTTTCGACGACGTGAATGTTCTGAAAAGGGCGGCAAAGATGATTGTAGAAAGACAGCAGGATAATGGAGAGTGGTTGCAGGAAGGCATCGAAGGAGTCTTTAATAAAAGCTGGTAAGTCTTTTTCTACTTTCATGATCATATATCACAACCTAACAACCATATGATAGTATGATCACGTACCCGAATTACAAGTTCCACTTTTCCATCAAAGCATTAGGATTGTTTGCAAAGAAATTCGGAGATATTCAAGTATTATAACCTTTGATTATGTAAACACACAAAGTAATGGAAGAATTATGATGAATATACTACAGTATTTACGTCATTCTCCTGAGATACCCTTTCTAGCTCTTTCAGTCAAGCCCCAGACTCCAGCTACCAAACTCTCACCCACAGCATCAACAGCTCCTTTCGGACTCATCAGACTGGGTCCGTGTGCTTTTTCTCCAGCTTTGATTCTGAATAATCTGACTTCAGTCCCAGCCCATATTCCTGCTGCGCCCGAGCCCGCAACACCTCTTTGAGCTGCGTCATGTACTACGACAAGAGACCAGTAATACGAAGCATATAACGCTGCGATTGAAGGTGCGAATCGAAATGGTTGTGATTCCGGCTTTCTATTTGGCATAAAACTGTTGTGAAGGCCTGGAATATACGCATTATTGATATCGTTGAGCGGTTTCAAGACGGTCGCCATGGATGGTAAAGAAGGGTTCGATTCGGAGATGTCAAGACGAGAATCTATAGTCGGAGAGCGCATCAGTGCCTCGCCATCTGGAGATCCTGGATTCTCGGCGGTGTCTTGATTTGGACAAGAAGATTGTCCGGCTCTTAGGAAATTGATCAACGTGACTGGAGTGTGAAGAGGCAAGTTAGCAAGTTTATGCATGAATTCGACCGAAGATGGCTTCTGATCTATTGGTCGTTTCCCTCTTGATTTTTCACTCTCTTCATTCGGACCAGAATAATCGATGGATGGAGGTCTAGATGATGATCTAATGTCTAAAGAAGCTATTTCTTCTTCGTCCATGAGCGAAAGTCTTCTCAAACCTTCGAAATGAGCTCTTGCACGCCACGTAGCGTACAACAAGTCAGGATTCTCATGGTTAGTTATATGAGCTTCAATTATAGAATTGATGGCTTGAAGTATGTTCATCAATGGAGCCATATTGCTCTCGTTAGATATCAAAACAGACGGCTGTGCCAGTTTGGCAAATGTTTGTACTAATTTTGAACTTGTCGCGCGGCCAAGTCCAATGACGTGTGGTGCAATATTGCTGATGATGGCAGTTAACGAGACTGTCAGAAATGTGGCATCCACTGTAATGTTATCTAGGAGTGACAATAATGACTTTTCCATGTCAGCTTTTAATCGATTTTATTATCAGGTAAACCACTTACAGTCACAAAATAATCGGAATATCTACCATGAAAGTTCTTGATTTGTATGCTGGATGGCAACGTATTGTGTGCTTCAAAAGACCGATTCAACAATGCGCCAAAGTGAGTTTCGGCACTTAACGTCTGCAAACAAAAGATACAGACTCGTGCAATACCTTCCATGTGAGATTCTTTTGCGTAGTAAATCAACAAGACCATCAAATCCAAGGCCCGTCCGCTTTCTACTACATAATGCAGATATTTTCGATTACTAAGAAGACCTTCCCAGGATAATATTATCATTTCCGACGTCCAAGATACCGCTTTATGAGGTAAAGACAACATACTACTGGGAGTTTCTAAAGGTCGTCTGAGAATCTTGAAAATCCCATCCGCGAGAAATTGGAAATGTTTAGGTCGATGCAGATAGCCAAACTGTAGACGAAATTCATTTCTGTCTTTGCCATTTTCATCCCAGGGCGCACGGTTTAATAGAGTGATTAATAGAAAATGAAGACAGACTGTCACATGAGTTTCCCTTATGCTATCCTGGGGTTTTCTCGGATCGAAAGGCAACCATGAATCTGGATGGTATTTGAGGATAGTATTCAGCAGTGAACAAAGGAGAGACTGTACTCTTCTCTTGTCTGTATGCCGCACAATACACTGTAATGCCTGTACATCATAGGCAATATATTCTGAAGGTCCAACGTAGATTGATTTACTTTCTAATGTCAATAATAATCGCAAGACTTCTGTTCTTCGACTTTCCAACTCTTTACTCGTAAGTACCGTTGTATCACATGCTATCCCACTCTGCCAGAGCCCATAAGATACAACTCCCTCGCGTTGACCTGTCGCATTGCTTTCTGGCCAGGTTAGTGTGAAACCTGTATAGAAGAGTAATTCCAACAAAGTATCAACCAATTGAGCAGTAAGACTTTTGTCCGATGATAAATATGTCTCGGGATCTACAACATATCCTTTATAGAATTCCATATCCGGTGGAACCGAAAACACGGACTCCTCCCATCTTCTTGATGTTTCATTCTCGTAAATAAATGGAAGTATTCGGGTCAATACTCTGATACAATTGAGTATCGTCAAACCACTCCCGGCATTCTCGTCAGATAGACTCTTTGAAGTTATCTTTATCTTTAATAATTGCAAAGTAGTTCGAAGTACCAAAGTCTTCAAGTTGTCAGCAGTTACCGTATCGTCTCGCATTCCACGAATGTCTGTTGCCGTGAACGTTTCAAAGACATGTTCTGCTGTTTCTGGTCTTGACCAGTACTATGAAATATCATCAGAGCTTGCGCAAATGAAACGAAGAATTCGCTGAATCACATACAATCTGCCAGTAATCGTCATCTTTCTTGTCAATTACTCTTCCGGCTGATGACGCTTGAACAATGTTCGCTTTTAGATCGCTCTGCACTGCTCCCATTACTTTTTGTCTTCAATTTGACTTGAACACATCCCTAATCCAGGCACTTTAAGGATAGTATGTCTATCAGTAATCTCGTAGTTATATATGGACCCCCGAGATTGTTTGCACTATTGAGATCGTATACTGCAGTAATGTGTGATGTCATACAGCATGTGAATTCTCGAAAATAATCAAGATTTACAGTATAATGGTCGATTTAATTGTGCAATATTCATTCTGGCAACACACAAGAAAAGGTCATGGATCTAGCAAAGGCCGTCTTGCAGGGTACATTCGCTCAAGAGGATGGTCCACTTGATACTATAACAAAACAAGAGTTGGTCGCTTTTCACGTCAGCCTCGAGAAAGCAATAAACTCGCGGTCATCATTATCATCTCCAGAGGTCTAGCAGCATAAGTTCCGAGCACTGTCAATCATTATCCATACTAAACTATTAGCGACAGTCAATAGAATGTGTTTCTTGGATCATTTCGAATGTTATACCATCGATTGACCGAACTTCTGCTCTTGGGAAATATCTGGTCAAATTCATCAACAGCCAAGGAAACAATCCTTCAAATGAAATCGCACAGGTCACATACTCGAATGCACAAGATCCTAGACGAAAAGAAAACGAGGATAATGACGTCCGAGGTGGTGTCTTCCAATGGTATCCATCGAGCGACAAATCAAGCCCAACAAACGCAACTTTCAATGCACTCTATATTTTAGATATATTCAACGCTGTTATCAAATGCTTGTGCGCGGCTCCTACAGATGTTTCGACACCTCTTGGCCAATTCGCCGATCACATGAAACCATATATAGTCGACATGATCAAGATCGGCGCTCCTGAATTGGGTAAATGCCATTTAGAATGTCATCGCCACGTCAGTCATTTGATACGTGGATGGGGAGACGTGGAGATATTTGATGACGTTGACTATCTGGATATAAGACGTGTAGCTCGAAACGCTTATCGTCGCTGGCTTCGCTGGCTTAAATCCAGTCATGTCAAAACTTTCGAAGCATTACATCTAGATACAAAAGTGTCTCGATCAATATGCGATCGTCCTGAATATCATGGTGATAATGAAGATGCTTGGCATCGTTTACCAGCTGCTGCAATGATACCACATATCAAAGGTCATCGACCAATACCTATCTCTAAAATAAAGGCTGTACAATTATCTGGTGCTGACGTTGATCCAAGATTATTAGAACATGTATCTGATCTCGTCAAAAAGGGTGATAACATATATGGTCTATCGAAACGTAGTCCATATTGGGATGATGAAAGAGGAACGGTGACTACTGGTGAATTGAATGGTTTAGGCTTTCGCGTCAGGAGAGACCCGAGGACGGGACAAAAGAGACCGACTGAGACTTATTACGGTCACTCTGTAGAATTCATCCTACGTATGAAGAAACGCAAAATTGATCAAAAACCAAGGTCTATCAAGAGAGATCAAAGTCCTTTCATTCCTAATAGAGATGGTAATTCTCCACGTCCAAGCCAACAATATCAATCCCCTCAACCAATACAAATTCCTGCGCCTCTTCCACCACTTTCACAAATACCGTCGCAAGGGTTCGTTCCCATACCGCCTATTGTATTTCAACCTGATCTATCCGCACCGCCCCCTCCGCCTTTTAATTGGCAAGGTCCATGGCCTCCTATACCTCCTGCACCAGATATTATGGCAAGGATGATGGCATCTGGCTTACCTATACCTCCTCCTCCTCCTCCGCCTCCTCGAGTTCCAGATACGAATCAAGTCGATCCTCGTACATTCTATCCTACCAACAAGTAATGCCCCTCATCAGCCAGATAGGTTAAATATCCATAAAAGACAATGACATGATAAAAAATCATAGACCATGTATTCATCAACTTTATGTATTATTAATATCAATCATCATCAATCATACCCATTTCCTAGACAGTATTTAAGAAAATATAATACAAATCATTTATCAATCCGCAGTCCTACCCGCATTCTTTCTCTTATCATTAGCCCGAGCCACATCCTTGAAAAACTTACTTCTCGGCCCCTTGCTCAGTTCTTTGTTCTTACTCTTGTTATATTCTATATACGCCATATCTCTCCCTCCAGCCAACTCTGCCAACGTTCCCGCCATCCTCCTCACTCCTTTTTTACTATTATTGCCCGAAGCGCCAGACCGACCGCTGAACAAATCATCTTTGATATCCTCGACGACACCCGCGTCTTCGCCCTGCATTAAAACGTCTTGTAAGATTTCTTTTCTTTCTTGAAGACTCGTAAACGCCAAGCCAGGCATGCGATCTATTCCGTTGAGATGAGTGATTACCTTGAAAGCATAACCTTGATCGACTAAAAAGGCCTGGCGCTTGGAAGAATAGTACATTTCATTAGTATCTTTGCTTACGAGACTGTAGAAGAAGGCGTTGAAGCCCTCGTCGTTACGGCGTTTCGCTCTCAATATACGACCGAGACGTTGCGCTTCTTGTCTTCGAGAACCGTAATGTGACGAGATTTGAATCAGACATGTAGCTTCCGGAAGATCTAGAGACGTGTCTCCGATTTTGGAAAGGAGGATTGTAGATACAGCTTCGTTTTGTTGGAAGTTGGCCAGAATTTGTTCACGTTCTCGTTGGGGTGTTTGGCCGTATATACACAGTTTTCCAAGCTTTTTGGCATATGCTATCAAGGCGTAGACATTGTCAGAAAAGACAATCACTTTGTCGCCTCTGGCCTCGTGAAAGTTGATGAGGAATTGACAGGCTTGGAATTTACGAGGGTTCATGGACGAAAGTAACATTCGTCGATTGTCTTTTGCTACGAGATATTCGCTGTAAAACTCCGTCGTCATTGGACACCATACTTCTGCGCATTGAACACGAGCAATATGGCCTTCTTCTGAAAGTTGAAGCCAATTAGCTTCGTATAATTTAGGTCCGATGAGGAAATTGAGATCTTTAATCTTGTCATCTTCTCGGAGAAGTGTAGCTGTTAATCCGAGTTTGGAATGTGTTTTAATTCTTTTTGTCACGCGACGAAACATTTCTGCAGGTACGACATGTACTTCATCAAGGACCATCAATCCCCATTCTCTAGACTCGATTGCATTCATCACTTGTTGACTGTCGTGTGCACGTCGCATGTTCTGAGTCACCATACTATACGTGCAAATCACTATTCCAGCCTTTTGGTTCAATTTTTCCTTTTCTCCAGAGGTAAAAATAGCAATATCGTCAGGATTGATGTTACACCATTTCAGAAATTCACTTCGCCATTGTATAACACTCATTGCAGAAGTACAAAGAACGATTGCCGACTTTTTGACTGTGCAAGCCGCAGTGATGCCAACAAGAGTCTTTCCTGCGCCACAAGGTAGTACAATGATACCACTTCTGGCTCTTCCATTCCCAAACATTTTACTAAGTGCTTGTTCTTGGTAATATCGAATTGAAGCTGACGGTTTTAGATCGATATCCAAAGTAGCATTGACTTCATCATTCCTAAAATCATATTCTTCCGTCAATGGCAACTCTAATTGAACGTTACATCTTTCTTGCACTGTTTGTATCTCTTTTGGATCTATTTCAAACGCATGTACTTGATCCACCTCATCATAATCATCCTCTTCAGCAAGTAAAGCAGCCATATCCATCTCTAGGTCTTTTGTAGTTCCAAATTCATCATCTGATTCATCATCGCCATTTTTCGCCGGCGTGATTTGTTCTACCAAACGAGCCTGTTTCGCACCAGCTGCATCTTTAGTCCCGGGAATAACAAGTCCACCCATTTGAGGGGCAGCTTGATGTATTATCTCCTCCGATTCTTGTACTCTACACGGTCCAATGATTGGATCTTGCAACAACATTTGTAGTACTGATGCATCTGAACTTTCGATATAATATCTATTATGCTTAAGTACTAGTCTGATTTTACCGAACGATTGTGTAGATGCCGTAATGAACTCTTTTAGACCATCAGGTATTCTCGTTTTTGAAAAGATTTCTAATTGTCTTATTATATCTTCCGTCGAAAGTCCGACAGAGACGGCAGCGAAAAGACTGTGCGCAGTAATTGTATATTCATGGACGTTGGTCGTTCGTGATTGTGGTTCAGCTATGTTGATCAGAAAGTTTTGCGCTTGCTTGAAAGATGGCGAAAATGTCTCGAGAACAACCCGGCCTTTGCCAGGATCCAGCCATAATGGCCGTAATGCATGATCGGGCTTTAATTCGAGATCTGATAGGTCGTGTGAGGCAGTAAAGAGCGTAGAGGCAGTATCTTTGCCCTTGATAGGGTTGTTGTTCTTCGAATACGACGAAGCCTGGAATTTCTTTACGACTTCTGAAATCACAGGTTAGACTGATACATATGTCAAGTCATGCGTTAAAAAAAGGACTAACTATCAAAGTGATGATCACCAGCCTCGTCCACTTCGTCCGCATCTGAGTACTCGTCACTGCTATCGCTGCCAATGCTAACTGGGGTACTGACACCCGAGGCAACCCGCTTTGATGATCGTTCACTCACGGCACCAGCTGCTTTTCTCTTTGGCGGCATAGCGTTGATGGGGTTCAAATAAGTGAGTGAATGGTCAATTAGGCATCCTCCATATTAAAAGTTCAAGGCGTTTGCGTGAATAAAGGATGACTCAATCGTGACTTGCTACTTTCCATATTGATGAGTAATCTGGTATATTTTTGAGGAAATTCTGAAGCGACGTCATATTCATCAATCTTTTACCACTGCATCACATAAAATATACTCTTTAGAATATACATACTGTCCGCTTTAGTATCATCTGTCATACGACTGCACATTTGTCGAATCGTCTGCGATTGTAGTGAAATGAACACTGTGAGTACAACGCTTTCAAATTTAATACTTGACACGGACTAAAGATGAAATAGCGAGCTTCTGTGGTGTAGGTCTGACAGGCGAAAACTCCGTCACCATGACTGACAATCGATTTTACAGATATGGGTGGGGTGTTCTTGTACTAGCTGGAGGAGGTGCATATTACTTTGCTAAACGAAGCATCAATGCCGATAGAGCTGAAAGAGCAGAAGCCGATGAGAAAAGAAGACAGACAATGTATAGATTACAATACGGGGTACCGCCCTCAGGATCATCAGATGCACCTAAACCCATAACAAGCACAGGTTCAATAGCCAACACGACGCCGAGCATAGGAGATGAAGTCATAAGAGGGAAGTTTGAGTCTAAAGAGCCATTTAGAAGTACAAAAGGAGATCGCTTCAGCTAGTTTATAATTCGATCCGCTGGTTATATATCTATCACGATCAATCTATGGGTTTGTAACAGTAAAACACGCATCACTCGACCACACGTGAATGGCTTCCTCCATTTAGATATCGGGGAGGGTTTTTGATCAGGAAGTTTTTGATCAGGAAGATGTCTGACCTTTGATGTTTTGCCACTTCCACTTTTGACTGTAACTAATGGTACGTGGTCTACCACGATGATGCGGCTCCGCGTATCATTTCGTGGAAGCCTTTCTGAATGCTCGGGTCGAATCAGGTCCTGGTAAACTTGTTTACTATACAAGACCGGAATGTCAATATTTCGCAGTCGAAACAGTGAGAAACATCAGCTTTTCAATAAGAAGATTCATTTGACACATTGTTTGCAATATTACGTAAGAATAGCGACCGTGGATTAGAACACTAAAGCTCAGACAACATAAAGAATCCCGATGCCGTTGCTAGGCTTGGCGTTTCGAGTGCTACCATCTCCAGGCTAGACCTAGCGTATTATCCATAATGGTTACTGCAGCTCATTGATGCATCTCCGACTATCATCACTGCATTCCATGGACATCCTCCGTTAAAATTCTGAGCGGACGGAAGGGATTGTTTTGGTGGCACGAATTACGAAGAGGAACTGGCGATTTGAGCTGATTTAGTTAAGCTATGTAGGTACAAACAGGTTCGGGGCACGGCATCACTATAGATCGCTTTACAAATCCTCAATCAAGTGTCTACAGGTCGATATTCACTGTGCTCGGGGAAGACATGCTAGCATATAAAGCCCACTAAGTGATGTGACAAATTTCCTAGGCGCGAAGTGAAGATCATTCAATGGAAAAATTGCGGAGCAGGACTTTCGTGAGAATGAATGGAAACGTTGTAGAACCTTCCACCTTTGTCGAGATCTAGGCGTATATTTTCTCGTGTATCTAGTGTTGCCTACCAGCAGTAATGCTGTCTTTCCCCATACTCATCATCCATCATCATACATGGCATGGCTACCGCGAAGAAGTGCACAACTCAGGGATGAAGGAGATTGCCAATGTCTTTGCTGGACTTTGTTGCATGACCCGCATTGTTGCGGAGAGAATGCTTTTGCAGCAGCGAACGGGTGTGCCTATATACGAGCAACAGCTCCGGCTTCAGTCTCTCAAACTTCTCTCCATCTTCAGTGTGCTTTCCTATGCCCGGGGCCTTGAAGAGTTCCGTGATTAGATATTCAAAATATTTCTCCAGAACGGATAATGGTTCACTCGCCATGTCGTGGGGTATTTGTCCACTTTCCTGCAAATGTAGATCCAGCTCGTGAAACTTCGCGTACACCACGTCAAATGGCTCGTCATGTTTGATCATGTTTGACAATTGCCAGGACAATAGCACGCTACATTTCTGATGCATTTTTTCTATACCTTCACTGGATAGTTCGATGGCTCACTCGATTCCCCGAAAGCCAATAACAGATGTCTTTGAGAAATCTCGTAGATTCTAGCAAACTCCTTCACGTCACCATGGATTTCAATTCTTTTAAAATCATCTATATAAGCCATAGCCCATTCCGCATGCCATGCTGCAACCATGGCCGGCCTGAGCAGCCCCCGCGGGCTTGTTCGACTTGGCAAACTCATGCTGTAGTTTCCCCAATAATTTATCATACTCGTGCATCCGATTGTGATCGATTTCGTTTCTCAAATTTATATATTTCCGCCTCCAAATCTGTTCTTCTGCACTTATGGGCCTTTGATATACGTTCGTCCGGAAGAATTCCGAGCTTACTGGCTCGTTACCCATCTTAGTTGATAGGTCACTCTGCACAAGGACACTTTGCTTTTCACGCGGGAATAAGGCTTACTTTATACCCCTCGTACCCCTGCGGATTCGCAGCCTCGTAGATGTCGTCATCGGTGAATATATACGCTCAGCCCGTCTGCAATGCCTCGCATCACAATATTTCAAGACTGTCAGAAAAGGCCAAAAATAGATCTGACTTTATTGCAGTGCATCACCTTGCATAATTACCGCACTTTGTCGTGCTGCAGAAAAGACAAAAAAGTAAATTCGTGATCAAAGCGGCTGCATAAGCTCACAGGGGGTCGAGTAGCCTTGTTTTTGATTACGCACTTGGCAGTGTGTTGAACACCAACTACTATAGAAAATTAACCACATCGCTCCTTCGAAAATCATGGACGATTGTGCTGCTGTATTGTATCATTCATGTAACATTTCACCCACAAAGCTGACAAGTTTGAACGTGTCTGATATAAATGATGACGTAAATTCCAACGAACGACCGGGATTGGCAGCAAAGTCAAACCTGGGCAACAACTTTAATTGCCTGCAAAGTCTGCAAGGAATCTATTTTTAGAAAAACTCTACGAAATGACGAACAACACGAGCTTGTTTTTAACATTTTGGAATACCAAGGATAATGTTATCGGTTCTTCACAATGATCTAGAGAAGAGAAAGAGGAATCATGTGGTTAACGAATGTTTGTTTGTATTAATTAAGGAATGTACTAGTGTAATGCTCGTTCATCATTACTTTGATGCTCGCAATGATGGTAAATCAAGATACATTTTCATCTGCGTGATGTGTTGCAGTGTATATCCGTAGTAAGGAACGCTTCTATGCTTGGATAATGTATCGTAAAAGATCGTAGTTTTATGCGACTAAAAAATATGAGATTCGTAACATCAGATCATCAAAAGATCATTAAAGATCAATGTCAATGCACATTCAACCCTATTCTACTCTCTACTCTTCGTAATATCTTATGTCCAAATCCTGTTCGAGCAGTATCTCGCCATATTGATTTGGATGGTATTGGCCGCGCTGACATAGGATGTGAATGACTATCAACGATAGGTGTCTTAGATGCCAGCAATATTCGATCTCTGATAGAAGGATAACCGGGTGAGCTTGCAGGTGTGCTACCAAGTTGATATGTTCGTGAGGTATCTAGCGTTGGCAGACATGGCATTGGTCGACCCACAGAATCACTTCCTGGTCGACCAGTGAATTTATTCAGCCGAGTGTTGTCCATGATCTTACTGTGCAGATTTTCCGATGCATGATCTACTATATCCTCCTTTTCATGTGTCATAGCCTTATCATCTCCTTCTGTAAAAGAGTCTGGAGTTGTCGGTGTTGATGGACATTGATCAGACATCGGTGAGGCAGATCTTGCAAGGTATAGCGAAGGTATCGAGTCGACAGAGTCATGAGAACCGGTGGAGGATATACTTCGTTTGCCAATTGAGGACGATCGTGAATCTCTGACTGAAGGCTCTATACGTCTTGGTGATCGAAAGGGTGTTTCGATTGCTTTTTCCATCGGTCGTCGAAGTATTAATCGGTTTGCATTCGTAAAGACCGGTCTGTCATTCTTGACCAATTCCACGATTGAGGGCATGCCAGGTCGCAAGAAGCGTATTACTTGTGCTTGTGAACATTTGTTTGGAAAGGGTGTTTCATCGTCGGACAAAATGTCAAAGTTTTCGAGATCCATATCAAAGTCGAAAATGGCAGGAAATTGAGCGGATGAAGCGGTAGAATTGAGATCCAGGAAAACTGCCATGTATAGTCGATAATGAGGTATATGTAAGTTGGAAGAATGCTTGTTTAGTCTGTTGTCTACGCCACACAATGCAGCCTCCGATTTCAGCAAAAACAGACGATGACTACGGGAAATAGAGAAAGGGAAAAGGAAGGGGAAAGCAGGCTGAGCAAACTTCTCTCACAGTCTTGGGACTTGCCTGATATAATATGCTGGGTCAAGGACGTCGTTTCAAAGGAGACAGAACTTTAATGCTGTTCGTTTGTTCGATCAGGCTGAGAGGTGGGTCGGTAGCTTTTGACGAGAGTTTATGTGGAGAAGGAAGGGTTCCCCCACATTTTCTGGAAGTCCGGATTTGCCGAGCCAGGCAGAATTGACAACTGCGGCGATACTTTCTATTTTTGTCACCCAACTTGTCATTTCAGATCAATTGTGTTTGTGTGGAACATTCTACGAGATTTGTCCGCTTAGTGTAGTTGGATAACAATTCACGGTGACGAGTTTCAACGCTTTGACAGGACGATAAGAAGGAGTTATGCATGTCCGATAAGGAGGCAATTTTCCGTTTCACAACGGCCAAAAAATTTCTGACTACAGTATTTGAAGAAGAATACTTGGTAAAGGCTGTGGCGTAGACTTGCAAGGCGTCCAGCACCTGTGGCAGGATAGCCCGCAGCAGACTTGTATCAATCGCGGGATACAATATCCAAGTTACTGATCTCTGGCAAATTCTGGATCTCTGTGACATGAACCTAGCCATGTAATCAAGATCAAGTCGCCATGAACCCCCAGACGTCATAGCACTCTGTTGTACTGTATCATATTTCACTCCCTGCATGCTACTAGCAGCGGTGCATATGCATTACGGCACGTAGATTTATATACTTGAGCCATAGTCGCGTTCAAAGTCACATTCCATGCTACAAATAATTAAGCGATGGTTGACTGCTAGAGCATAATAAAATTTGTATACGCTAGCGCAAACAATAGCTAAAACATGCGCTTTTCTAAAATATTGTGTGAAACATTCATTAATCAAATAATTGGCTTACCTGGTGTGTTGCCAACATTATCGATTAGTTATCTACCCTTTCAGAAATTTCTCACCGTGTGACTTTCTAATAAATTAATCAACCAACACAAAGTCCGTCCGAGGGTGTATAGCTTGTCATGCCACGTTTAATTAAAGTATAATGTTGAAGCTTTTCAAGAAATTTGGAAAATGCAATTTCGGTAAAATCGCGTGACGTAAGTTGGAACTCCATTAGTTATTTGAGGAAGAGATTTGTCATACCAACCATATTTATCCCACGACATCACAATCAACAAAGCAAATTACTAGGATGCCTCACAAGGGACGACGGACCGCTATCGGATGATTCACTTATGAACGTGACAGTTGGTAAGGACGGTTATAATGGTCTAGGTTTTTATGCTAATGTACATTGGGACGTGGTAAATCAGCCTTGTTGAAATCCCTTGAGAATGGCCGTAGCTTGATCAACGCTGTAGCCAATAAACACCGGACCTTGAAATACAATAGGTCTTGTATCATTCCCAGATAATATTTGAGCAATTTCTGGGATAACTAATGGAGGCATGTGAACAGGGTCAGCCTGATTGTCTTTCATGTTCTGGTCAATCTTTGCGCCTTTGATATCATTGCTTTTATGCGCGACTGGACACTTCAGCGGTTGCTTTGGGGCACGTTCCACTTCGATATGTTCTGGTCGCTGCTCAGGCTTTGAATGATCAGTTGTGATGCCAGGCTCTACTTGTGTAGGCAAGTGAACGCCCCACGGTCGGCTTGGACTCTCGCCAAGTCGAACTTCTCGCATTGGGCGATCGAAATGGGACATTCTACCGCCATTATCTTCTGCTTCACCAGGTGGCGGCTGAGAACCGTCAATGTCTTTGGCCCATATCCGCACTCTTGAATCACTATCCTCTTCACGTTCTTCAATTTTATCGGGCAGCATGGGCACATGCTTCTGGCCTAGTCCACTTATCATGCTTACTAGACTGCCATATTGGGCGTCAAGCTGTCGAATACGTTCTGTATCACTCTGATTCCGCTTGACACACAGTTCGTGGCTTTTCGGTAGTTCATGCTTGTGTTTTTCGAAATAATTTGCAATTTCTTCAGGCTTCTTCGTTTCGAGAAATCGTATTGGGCAAACCAAGCCGGAAGTAAGCAAAGAAGACTCCAAATCATCAACTGATTTTTTCGTTTCCTCGACGTGACCTGTCTGACCACTTTCCATGCTTTGTACAGTGATCTGTGTAGGTGAAGTTACGGATCCTTGACGAATCCCATGAGATGCTAGACTTTTACCCGTTACACTACCGCTTGTTTGATATCTCGATAGAACAGATGCCGCATGAGCAGTGAGCTTTCCACCCGCTGTAACAGCAAATGGGCAGTTTAGTTTACTTGGCGTGCCTGAAGTTGTGAAATCTTTTTCCTGATCTCGTGATGGATTTTGTGGAACGATCGACAAATTAGGTGGTCGTCGGTCGTAATCATCGGTGACCAAAGGACAGACTGCGCTGTTCGATTTGCGGACACTACTAAGTAATCCGACTGCTTTCCGGATCTGTAGCAGATTTTCATGTCTCACAGGTAAACCGTCACGGATCCACCATTCTCTCATATCCGCACGGCTTTCATCGATCTGCTCGCCTTTTGGAAAGGGACATGCAGAAGGACGTGAGGTTTTCTGTTCCCCGTCATGTTTTGCCCTTTCAGCCTGTACTAAGATTAGTGTCATGAATTCATCTTTTAAGAAGTATACAGATAAGCTAAAAAAGCAAATTCAGAATTTCATAAAGATAGTCTCGCACGGCCGAATAGACGGCTTGAGATCTAGAGCTAAATGTTTTTCATCATGATTCGGAGATGTATCGAAAGTGCAAACATACCTCAATATTTGCGTTGTTGAACTTTTCCAATAGTTGTCCATACTCGAAGAGGAGTGCATTCAGTCCGGACGCCAGCAGTGTGACTGAGGCACTGGATTCATCACAATCCATAGCATCTCCTCAAACATCACCTCCGTACCATCATATTTAAAACAGGAATTTGTTGTATGTTCATGGCTAGAAATATTGCATGATGAAAATCTCGAGAGCGCCAAGAAACAACAAAAAAGAATTTTGGGATAATCAGCGGGCGGGACGATCTGCGCAGCCCCACAATTTCTGCTTAGAGTTGACGTACGTAAGTAAACCTTAAATCCGGTATGGACTTTTCCTGGGTCATAATTTTAAGAAACGAGAAATATTTCTAGGCAGAAAACCGGTGTTTTAGCAACACATCGGTGGAACATTGTAGTACAGACTTCTGTGATGCATGTCTTGAATTCATACAAGTAATCCTGTGGTGGACTAGATTTCAGCACAGTTTGAGAGTAGAAGAACAGGTTGAATCCTTGTAATCAATTGATCGCAAGAAAATGTCATCGCAGCATGTTGCAATCTTGCGACAATTGGTGTTTGAGAACAATGTTGGAAGATGGTTCTCCAAGCAGGTCAAATATCTCCTCACAAATATCCTTCGACAAGGCAATATCCCACGCCATGTGGCGTTCATAATGGATGGGAACAGACGCTGGGCTAGAGAACGTGGTCTTCCAGTAATTGAGGGTCATTATGGCGGAGTAGAAGCATTGGGTAGAGTATGTTGATATATCATACAGAGTTGGCAATAACTTTCTAATCATAAGCTTCTAGGTTCTTGATCTATGCTATCTCTGCGGTGTGAAGGCCATAACAATCTATGCATTTAGCATTGAAAATTTCAAACGACCAGAAGAAGAGGTATCACCATTGATGGATCTCATAATTGCTTGGCTCAAAGAAGTGACAAAACACGGACAAACCACGCAAAGATTTGGAGCAAAGGTCCAATTCCACGGCGAATTACATCTCTTCCGGGAAGATGTGCGCGAAGCTATCAAAAGAGCGGAACACTTGACCAAAAATAACAGCAAGTCGGTCTTGAATGTTTGTTTTGGCTATACATCCCAGAACGAGATGTGTGGCGCTATACAAAAGACAGTCCATTCTCATTCGGAGCCCCTACTACCCAATTCTGCACGAGTATTTTCCGAAGCGCGCATTACGAATGCGATTCAAAGGAAGAATTTGAAGGAAGTCGCAGATTCGTATGAACAGATGGTCGAGGGATCAACAATAAACAGAAGTCCTGGCGATACATCTGTGAATGAAAGTGATGTACAATCGATTTCCAGTATCGACGACTCAGATCGAGGATTTCTATCTTCTCGAACCTCCTTATCCCACACGCCTGATTTCTCAATCTCAAAGACAAATTTGCAGTACCCAGATCCCGAAAATATCACAGCCACAACAATAAGTTCTTACACCATGAATTCGGGATTGTGGCCATTGGATATACTAATCCGTACATCTGGTGTTACAAGGCTAAGTGATTTTATGCTTTGGCAATGTCACGAAACCACACATATTGAGTTTCTTTCATGTAAATGGCCAGATTTTGATATTTGGTCTCTTCTGCCCGTGTTACTACGTTGGCAACGGCGACACTCGAACGAGATTGAGCTCAAATATGATTCAACGGTCAAGCACACAAAAATACTATAAAATTCAAGACTTTTGTCACAAATGTTTTGCAAAAGTTGAATTCTTCCGGACATTATTTGGGTAGTAGCTGCCATACTCGTTCAAATCTTGCCTTATTTTCATTCACCCACAAAAATCGCTTGACAATGCCGAGACATGAAACCGCAGCACTTCATGCACTTTACAGACGTTGAGAAGACGTCTGACCGCCATTTCTGACTGACAAACTTTTATTAATCCCAACAAATCCCTTGACCCCCAACCCTGACTGCAAAACCACATTTCACTAAACAAACATTACGATCAGGTGACGAATGATTGACCACGATGAGGATATTCAAAACAAGCACGCGATTGCTATCAAGTCAATCTCGGTTATCGAAGCTCCAAATCCTTTTGAAGGACCTGAGAAATTACTCGAAATTTGGTTCTCAGATTCGGCAAACAATTTACCTGCAAGTGCTAGTCCGAATGGTTTGCTAGCAGTAGACATTGAAACATGGAGGACCATGTTGGAGCTCGTCAATTGCCAGATTTTATCAACGATTAGCAATGATCAAGTGATTGCACATCTATTATCTGAATCGAGCATGTTTATATTTCCTCACAAACTAATTTTGAAGACTTGTGGGACTACTACACTATTGCTTGGTTTGTCTCGCATCTTGGAGGTAGCTGCAGATGAGGCCGGATTCCCTTGTGAACATAGTCATCCAATAATGAGGTCAAAAGCTGCCAAGACCGTCCAGGTATTCTACAGTCGACGGAATTTCCTTTGTCCGCAAAAACAACGAGGTCCGCATGGAAGTTGGTTTGATGAAATCAAATGTCTCAACCAATATTTCGCGAATGGAAATGCATATGCTATCGGCAAGCTGAATAGAGATCATTGGCATTTGTACATTACTAATCGCAATGGTTTGAAAGTTGATAGTCCAACAATGGACGAACGCAATGTCAATCATGTCACAAAACAAGAAGATCAAACAATCGAGATTCTCATGAAGGATTTGGATCCAGGACTGATGCGAGTGTTCTATCATGAAGAAGCCAAGAGACTTCATAGTCGTAGAATCGAAGGAGATGAGGCTTCCGGTCATTCTCTCGGAGCATTTGTTGCCGATTATTGTGGTCTATCTAATGTATTTTCATGTAAAGAAGTAGCACATTCTGCAATGGACAGCTTTCTCTTCGAGCCGTGTGGCTTTAGCGCTAATAACATCTTTTCAGTCTCGAACCAGCTGGATAATGCTTATTATTATACAATTCACGTTACGCCTGAACCAGAATGCTCCTATGCAAGCTTTGAAACCAATTTACCTTCAAAGTTCATGGCTCAGGGCTACGAAAAGTTGATCAGCCAAGTGACAGACATATTTGGACCGCAGTCGTTTAGCGTGTCTATCTTTAATGCAAAATACGATGACTTGCCGTTCATTGGCAACGAGTATGGCAGAAAAGTTGACGAGTTAAACAAGTATCGAAGGACAGATAATATTTTGCATGATTTGGAAGTATACGATTTGTCGTATCAATGTTTTGAGCTTGTATAATCTTTGGTGGCTGCTCATAGATAGAGTGATCATATCTAGCGAATAATTTATCACTTTTGTCATCTTATCATGAATAGTCCGTGTAGCTTCAGATCGATTGCTGAAATTTATCAAACTTAACTATGAAAGAGTAAAGTCACGTGTAACACAGGCTTGAAATATTGACCTCGTAGAAAAGAAGTAATCATCATTCACTGCGACAGGGCACATCTGCTTCTTTTTGTACGTAGACCCCATCACATTCCCCAATCGTGATCATGGGTTGGTTCGACTATATAAGCGACCTCGCTTCAGCGATCACAATTCAAGAAGCGTCAGCCGATGCATCAGACGATCAAAAATATGCGTCTGGCGATTTCAACAGCGCAAGAGATCAACAAAACGGTCCTGGAACAGCTCAACATGGTCGTGGAGCTGCAGTAAAAGGAGGTGCTAGCACCTCGACACCACATTCAGGTACCAATGAAGAAAGTGACGCAGAGGCCGAGGTAAATAAGGAAGATGCTAAAAAGCACAAAGATGATGGACCAGATGAGATGGGCCACGTCGCTGGATCGGCTGGAGGTAAAGAGGCTGCGGGTCAAGTGGGCCCGGATAAAGCTGGACCTTACGGTGGACCCGTCGGTACGAAGAAGAGCAGTGATGACGGTGATGAGGACGAAAAGACCGAAGATGACGAGTCAGAAGATGGTGAAGATAAAGAAGAAGACGAGGGTGAACAAGCAGAGGAAGAAGAGGAGGAGGAACCAGTTGATCCAATGCCTAAATTACAAGCTGGTATGAACGATCAATTCATCTTTAATTGGATGAAACTTTTTGCTAATTCATGATAAACGGCAGATTGTGAAAGGACCACAGCTTGTGCTCCATTGAAGCATCATTACGATGAATGTGTGGAAAGGGTTACTCATCAGCAAGAAGAACATGGAAAGGCACATGAAGATTGTGTCGAAGAATGTGAGTTTCCTTTATCAATAATATGTTTTATACGAGAAGTACTAATGAAGATGATAGTCTTTCATCTTATGCACTGTACGACATCATGTGCTGCACCAAAATTATTCAGACAATTACGATAGATTGTAGTATACCGTATATAAGACAAAAGAACGAGCATCATATAATATTACATGTCTGTGGAATGTGTTAATCCGCTAGCAACCCCGATTAAGGCACAGATTCGATCCGACCAAGTCACATCCTCCAATTTTAAATAATGCTACATGAGCTTGTTCAAGAAGCATACATTCGGCAGTGCATTGTTTAATCTACTATTGCTTGGACAAAATGGAAAGTTTTTGATCGGCCAATCAAAAAGGTACTCCCCTTCAACTATGACGTAGAACCCTGAATCCCATTTTTATTCCAATCTCACTTCTGCACAACCTGTCCACCCTAGATACGCTCTATCTCCAGCACATTATGACACCAAATCTCTTTAGTCGATCAGTCGTCCGATCAGCACTCAATGTTAGCAAATTCGGCAAGCCCAAAACTGCATCAAATGCCAGCACAAACTTCATTCGCACAAAAGTGACCTTACCCGAGCTTCCTTGTATGTTTCTTCCATACTAACCATACACCCATTGACTTTAGCGACTTATGTACGTGTAGATGATTATTCCGCCTTGGAACCCTCCATATCCGGTAAAATTATGGAACTCCACCATAGCAAACACCATCAAACATACGTCACATCCTACAACGCCGCTTTGGACAAACTCACAGAAGCACAATCATCAGGCGACATTACTACTCAACTCACAACACAATCCCTCATCAACTTTCACGGTGGGGGACATGTCAACCATTCTCTCTTTTGGGAGAATTTGTCACCAAAGAACAAACATGGAGGAGAACCGCCGACCGGACCGCTGAATGAGAGTATCCAGACTTACTTTGGTGGGTTGGAAAAGTTGAAAGAGAAGATGAATACTGCCCTAGCAGGTATACAAGGTAGTGGATGGGCGTGGCTGGTTCAGGATGTACAGACTGGTGCTTTGGCGGTGAAAACTTATGCGAATCAAGACGCTGTCATAGGGCAATATAGACCTGTGTTGGGGATAGATGCGTGGGAACATGCTTATTAGTAAGTCTCTTCATCTGATAGTATTTCTGTAACTCTGGAGATGCTAGATATGCTGTCAAATAGTGTAAGCTAACGAGCAACACCTTATAGTCTACAATATGAGAATAGAAAGGCAGAGTATTTCAAGGCGATTTGGGATGTTATAAATTGGAAAGCTGCGGAGAAAAGATTAAAGTGAAGATGTTCAAAAAATATAATCAAGGCCGATCATTGCCATAAATGGAATATGTAGCGTGTGAGGCTAGACTAATAATTTGGCATAAATCAATGGTGTGATGTCGAGTTGCTATCCCACAGAATAAAGATATGTTTACTTCTGAGTCATGTCCGACGACAGTACAGTAAGTGCTGTATTGTGAGTAACAAAATATATACATGTAAAATTTTAAAGTTTGGTAGAACCCAACCCGACCGTCCCATCTTCCTTGTCATTATTGTTGAAACGACTTTGGGTCGCATCCATGGCTGAACAAGTATGACTCACACCCGATATTACTCACGCGACAGTGAAGGCCTCGGCAATCTTACGATATGATGCGATTTTACTGCCACGTGTTATATATCGTAAGTACGTGTTGCCATGTGTCCGTGAGATGACAAAGTAATAGCACGTTAAGCGTGTTCATTTTCAAGTTTTCTTTTCTGTCAAGCCACTTGTATTGTCAAAGTAATGTTTTGGTCAAAGACCGCACGTCAGACCGCAGCACAACAAGAATCTAACCGTGTCTCTGGTGATGCTGAAAAAGCGACGGCACCTGTTCCTGAGATTGCAGCTTTTGATACAGGAGTGTCCGTTAGCAATCCTCACCGCGACCCGGGGATTACCCCTAATGAACCGTCTCATGATGACGAATCGAAGCGAAATGCACTAGACAAACTCCCAGAGGATGAAGCAGCAGTCCTCAAATGTCAATCGCAGAAAAATGTTTCGAAAATCAGCTACTTCACCCTCTTCCGCTTCGCTTCCCGGTCCGATCAAGTTATTATATTTCTTGGTCTTGCATGTGCGATCATCACTGGTGCTCTGATTCCTTTGGAAAGCGTCTGTCATACACGCCATTTCTTCCGTTAATCATTATTGACATGTATTCGTAGGTGATTTTCGGATCACTGGCCGGCACATTCCAAGGATCTCTTGCTGGAACAATTGATGCTGCGACATTCAGTTCGCAACTTCGCAAATACACCCTTTTTATCGTCTATCTAGGTCTGGCGGATTTTGTACTGGTTTTTCTCTCGAATGCGACTTTTATGTACGCAGGTAGCAAAATCACAGGTCGAACCAGAGAGAAATTTCTCGTTGCCGTCCTTCGTCAGAACATAGCTTTCTTTGACAGAGTGGGTGCTGGTGAAGTCACAACGACGATTACTTCGGATATGAATATAATACAAGATGGCATATCGGAAAAGGTACCACTAACTCTCACTGCCCTGGCTACTTTCGTATCTGCGTTCATTGTTGGATTCGTTCGTTTTTGGAAATTGACCTTGATCTTGTGCAGCGCTATTGTGGCTATTACTATAACAATGGGAACACTTGGACATTTCATCGACAAGTATTACAAGGTGTCACTTGATGAATATGGTAAAGGTGGTTCTCTAGTTGAAGAAGTCCTCTCTTCAATTCGAAACGCCACTGCCTTTAATGCACAAGACAAGTTAGCTCGTCAGTATGATCAGTACTTGCTTAGGGCTGAAAAGGCTGGTTTCAAGACAAAAGCGATGACGGGTATATGCATTGGAATACTCTACATGTTTGTATATTTGATATATGTAAGTTCAAACAATGTCCTCGTCTGGTCTGTGCTTAACCTTCGCTCACAGGCACTATCCTTCTGGCAAGGGTCACGATTTCTCATGGCTGGTGAGATGAATCTTTCGCAGGTTTTAACAATCCAGCTTGTAATTATTGTTGGATCATTCTCACTCGGCAGCATAGCACCAGCAGTACAAGCCATGACAAAAGCAGTATCTGCAGCTTCCAAAGTATTTACCGTTATTGATAGAGTATCTCCCATTGATTCGGATTCGGATAAAGGTGCGATTTTGAACCGTGTCGATGGTCGTCTTGAACTTTGCAATGTAAAACACATCTACCCTTCCAGACCGGAAGTTGTGGTATTACAAGATGTATCTCTTGTCTTCCCAGCCGGAAAGACTACTGCACTTGTAGGCGCTTCAGGGTCTGGAAAAAGTACTATAGTGGGACTTATCGAGCGGTTTTACATGCCAGTGAAAGGTCAAATAATGTTAGATGGGACTGATATATGTAAGCTTAACTTGAGATGGTTGAGACAACAAATATCCCTTGTTAGTCAGGAACCTATACTTTTTTCAGCAACGGTATATGCAAATATTGCTCATGGCCTTATTGGGACACCGCATGAGGGTATGTCAACGCCTCACGTTCATAGCATTATCGAAGAGGCCGCCAAGACTGCGAATGCTCATGATTTCATCTCAAAACTGCCTCAAGGCTATGAGACGCCTGTTGGCGAGCGTGGCTTTTTATTATCCGGTGGTCAGAAGCAGAGAATAGCAATTGCACGAGCTATTGTAAATGACCCGAAGATTCTATTGTTAGATGAAGCAACATCTGCACTTGATACCAAGAATGAAGGTGTTGTCCAAGCAGCACTAGAAAAGGCTGCTCAAGGACGTACGACCATAGTAGTTGCACACCGGCTTTCAACTATAAAAAATGCAGATAATATTGTAGTCATGAACAGGGGCAATATCGTGGAGCAGGGTACACATCACGAACTGTTAGAGAAAGAAGGAGTTTATAATGATCTTGTCGAAGCTCAAAAGATCGTTGAGAATATAGTCGATAGCCAGGATCGCGTCGACAATCCGGACGAACAGACTTTGAAACAGCTGACCAAAGTTGCAAGCCTCCCTAACGACTTGACACGTGAAAAAACTAACATTTCTACCACGAGTCTCGAGATGAAGAAGAAACATACAAAGTCTGAAGCAGAGTATAGTCTATGGACTTTGTGTAAATTCATAGCGAGTTTCAACAAGAAAGAGACCAAATGGATGTTGCTTGGACTTGCAGCGTGTGTCATACAAGGCTGTGGTGAGCCGGCGTCCTCATTTGTATTCGCAAAATCAGTTTCAGCGCTAGCCAATGCGGAATCCGGCTTTGCTCGACTTCGAAGTCAAATTGACTTTTGGTCTGGAATGTATCTAATGCTGGCAGGAGTAATGCTCATCGGGTTCTGTACTTCGGGTGTCAGTTTCGGTTTATGTTCGGAGAAGTTAATTCGTCGAGTTCGATATTCTGCCTTTCGATCAATGCTTAGACAAGACATGGCCTACTTTGACCAGGAAAAGCACAGTGCTGGTATACTAGCTTCAGCTTTGTCCACAGAAGCGACTAGTCTTGCAGGAATATCTGGTGTTACATTAGGTACAATACTGATGACCGTCGTGACCCTCGTCGCTGCATGTACTTTAGGATTAGTGTTTGGGTGGAAGATGAGTCTGGTTTGTATAGCTACAATGCCGATATTACTAGGTTGTGGCTATTTTCGTTATCATCTTTTAGCAACCTTTGAAAATGCTGCCAAAAAGGCATACGAAAGGTCAGCAGCATATGCATGTGAAGCTGCTTCAGCTATTAGAACTGTTGCATCACTTACAAGAGAGAAAGAAGTTGTAAATACTTATAAGCAACAAATCGAGAAGCAGATAAGTACAGACCGGCGTCGCATTTTCAGCTCTTCCATACTTTATGCTGCCGCTCAGTCGCTTTCATTCTGGTGCACTGCTCTGGGCTTTTGGTATGGGGGCACTTTGGTTGGTAAGAAGGAGTACGACTTGTTTCAATTCTTTCTTGTATATACCGTTATCGTATTTGGTTCACAGTCTGCAGGAACTGTCTTTACATTTGCTCCAGATATGGGAAAATCAAGGTCAGCTGCATCTTCGATGAAGGAATTATTTGATCGACAGCCAGTAATTGATACTTGGTCGAACATGGGTTCAGATGTTGCAGACATGAAAGGTCATGTTGAATTCAAAAATGTTCACTTTCGATATCCCACGCGGCCTGGAGTAGCAGTACTGCGTGGTCTTAGTTTAACCATCGAGCCTGGTCAATATATAGCTTTAGTAGGTTCTTCGGGATGTGGGAAATCCACCACAATCTCTCTACTGGAACGGTTCTATGACGCGTTATCTGGATCGGTGTTAATAGACGGGCTAGATATCACTAGCATTAATCTTAATCAATATCGCTCTCGAATTGCTTTGGTATCTCAAGAGCCAACCCTTTATCAAGGTACGATTCGTGAAAATATCCTTCTCGGTGCTGTGGATGAACAAAGTATTTCACAAACTCTGATTGAAAGTGTATGTCGACAAGCAAACATTTACGACTTTGTAATCTCCCTTCCCAATGGCTTCAATACCATTGTCGGTTCAAAAGGATCGATGCTTAGCGGAGGTCAGAAACAACGTATTGCTATTGCTCGTGCTTTACTGAATAATCCGACCATTTTACTCTTGGATGAAGCAACTAGTGCTTTAGATAGCGAATCTGAAAAAGTAGTTCAGGAGGCTCTCGATCAAGCTGCAAAAGGAAGGACTACTATTGCTGTTGCACACAGATTAAGTACTATCCAGAGAGCTGATCTGATATATGTCATTGATGAAGGGAGAGTTGTAGAACAAGGTAGACATACAGAATTAATGCGTATGAATGGTAGATATTGTGAGTTGGTTAATCTACAGAATCTCGGATAGTTCTACTTTTAAATCTCATCAATTTATTCAAGCATATGTAATAGTCTGATATTCGGCTGACTTGGACTCATGTATATTAATTCCATCTCAACTCCTTTCGATTCTTGTGTACTCTATTTCTTCGCCTTTTCATTCTCATTATGTGGTGTCAATCCTGCATTGACTACACTCTCCCTCGCTACCGAATTTATCCACTTGAACCTCTCTGCCCCAAGTTTTATTCCTCCAAACCACCTACTGACCACGACGAGAACATTCCACACCTCCATACTTTGTAACAATCGCAACAATCTCCCTCCAGCGGCTGACTCTCCATCGTCGTTGTAGTCCTGATATTCCATCACTTCGCCCGATCCAGCGTGTGTCTTGATTCGATAGACAGTCATGTTATGCGTAGCCTTGGTCAGTTTCTTATCATTTGATAACAGATGAGAGATGCACCATTGAGCATGTTCTAAAGATTCGACTGCGCAGCAATGGGCTAGGAAAGTTGATTTTGCGACGGTCACGGTGGAAGAAACAGACCAGTTAGGCACGGCGTATTGATTTATAGAGAAGTCATTTGATGACAATTGCTCAGATTCGATCACTGGTGGAAATGGAGGGGAAGATGAAAGTCGGGATAGTAAAACCTCGATGAGATCGTAAATACATGCCGAGCCTGGACTAAATACCTCTTTGAGAATCGATCGTGATAGGTCAAGGGTCGAAGATCCAGCGTTTTTGTTCGTAGATGAGCCTATACTATGCACGCCTGTTATAAGAGGGATTTCATCAGGGTAAGTCGACGGAAAGGAGATTCGTAAAGAGATTGAGGTCTCGTTCGGGATGGTAAGTATACATATTGACTGCGAATCAGCTGATGCTACGAGAGTATCAGGGCCGTAGATTGCGTTGAGAGATGTAATTTCGTCACTGACTTGCTCATTGAGCATGAGTGATTAACAAAAGAATGCCGTTCATCAAGTGAAAGTGGTTGGAAAAGAAGGTCATCGTATCACGTGCAGAATTTCTTCCTGGAGAAAGTGATAAAATAATGTAGACTTTGTATTTATTGATCTATAAGATTCTTTGTAGGAAGGGATAGATAATGGCTAGGTCATCGATATCTTTGGCGGGATTGTTGCCAAAACCCAAATATCTCGGTGAAGAGGAAGAGATACCCACATATGCACAGACCAAAGGTCCACGAATAATAGGAGCGAAAGAAGCGGAAGCGCAACAATTAGTTCTCAAGGTATATACCATTTTTTATGTAAGATAGATTCCCAATTAATGTTCATGATAGCGATCTGGTCCACCACCATATGGTCAAAGGTCAGGATGGCGACCACGTACACAAGAAGATTATGGAGATGGAGGGGCCTTTCCGGAAATTCCTATTGCACAATATCCTCTTGATATGGGACGAAAAGGAGGATCGAGCTCGAATACATTAGCGTTACAAGTAGATGGACAGGGAAAGGTCAAATATGACGCTATAGCGCGTCGAGGACACAACGATAATCGTATAGTACATACTTCGTTCAAAGATCTTATTCCTCTTCGACAACAGGCCGATGCCGGCGAATTGTCACTTGAACGTCCATCTGAAGAAGAAGTACAAGCTACAAAAGAAAAGACACAACTTGCTTTAGCTGCATTAGTTAGTGGGGCAGTATCAGCGCAAAATCCGAAGAATGTTCAAGGTTTAAACCGGAAAGAAGCGACTTATGTCAGGTACACACCTGCGGCTCAAATGGGTGACAATACGCAGAAAAGAGATCGGATAATAAAGATAGTGGAGAGACAACAGGATCCGCTGGCACCGCCGAAGTTCAAACATAAAAAGATACCTCGTGGTCCACCATCTCCTCCTCCTCCTGTCATGCATTCTCCTCCACGAAAATTAACAGCCGAAGATCAAGAAGCGTGGCGTATACCTCCTTCTATATCTAATTGGAAGAATCCAAAAGGTTTTACTGTACCGTTAGATAAACGATTGGCTGCTGATGGACGTGGATTACAAGACACTACGATTAATGATAAATTCGCGCAATTGGCAGAATCTTTAATGGTCGCTGATCGTCATACTCGTGAAGAAGTCCAACAAAGAGCACTAATGCAACAACGTTTGGCTGAAAAGGAGAAACAACAAAAGGAGGATAACTTACGAATGTTGGCACAAAAAGCACGCGAAGATCGGGCAATGGCAACACAAAGGACGAGAAGAGATTCTGGATCGCGTAGCAGAAGTAGAAGTAGATCGAGATCACCACGTTCATCAAGGTCCAGATCAAGTAATTCGAGAGGATCAAGATCAGGTAGTGATGACGATGATGCACGGGCTAGACGTGAAAGAGAACAAAAGCGGAGAGAACGAAAAGATGAGAATCAGAGAGAATTGCGACAGAAACATATGGGTCATGATCGTCGAATACAATTAATGGCACGCGAACAGAATCGTGATATATCTGAAAAGGTTGCGTTGGGACTAGCAAAACCAACGCAAAGTAAAGAAAGTATGTATGATTCGCGCCTCTTTAATCAAAATAGTGGCTTTGCAGCAGGATTCAATGAAGATCAAGCTTATGACAAACCACTCTTTGCGGATCGTGCAGCTATCAATAGTATTTATCGACCTGCAACAGACGATGACGACGGCGATGATGGAGCTGAGACTTTGGAAAAGATTCAGGGTACTAATAGATTTGAAAGTCTTGGTCGTGCTCCAAAGGAAGGATTCAAAGGTACAGACACAACTGAAAAGCGAGAAGGTCCAGTCATGTTTGAGAAAGATGATACAGGACTCTCTACGGTAAAAGTGTTAAAAGACAATAATGCAAAGAATGATGATCCATTTGGTATCGATAAATTGATAGACGAGGCTAAAAGAGGTACCAAGCGTTATGGATTGGATGAAGATGAACGAGGGGACAAAGAACCAAAGAGATCAAGAATTGACGAGAGTGATTAATGTACATATACTATATACTTATAACAAGGTATTTCATAATGGAAAAAGTCGAAATGATTGTCGTCTTGGCAATCACATGCATAATTCTCGGAATCATAAATTTTTTACTTTGACACATGCAGAAAAAAGGCACAGTGAAACAAGGAAGATTTGCTTTTATGTTTTATTGACACTATTACAAGCCATATTTGTTTGACGAGATGCATTTTTCTTTCCATCTTTTAATGGTACAGCATTAATTACTGTCGATCAGAGCATGGAGTTAAGCATGGACTCATCAATGTCATAGACGCTTGTTATAAATTATATCGATTTATCAATACCCCGCCAAGAATATCACAGACTTTCGACCCGATATCGGCCATTTGTGTAATTAATAGAGAATGGAAACAATACAACAAATATCACCACCACCAGCGTACGAGTCGACTAGTACAGATGATCTAAAACTACCTGCCGTGCCTAAACATGACATTGGTCCGTCAAATCCACCAGCAGACCTCACACTACCAGGATTCAAAGATGTCGTCGCTGGAATACCGTCACATGCCGAACAATCACAAACGAAACCTTTTGTGTGGGCACAGGCCAAAAAGTCGAAACATGATGGACAGGAGATGATGACTACTGGTGAAGAGGTCACTTCAAGACAGAGGTCGAGTAGTATTGCGTCTCTCGATGATCCAGTTGTCAGAATGGCTGCAGAAGCTTTGTCTGGATTGGGAAAGAAGGGTAGGTTTACTGAAAAGTATGATATGGATATCAATTAACCGCGGACAGACTCTCGCAAGTCTTCACTATCTCAAAAGACATCTGTTCCAGCACAATCCCAAGCAACGCCCCCACAGCCACAAGAGGAGCCTTTGCTTGCACTGGTTGTTCAAGTTCATCCTTGGGTAGCCGGGACAATTAACAAGTCGTTGTCGGCTTACGAAACAACAAAGAACTTTACACCACGATTTGTACGAGAAGGTGCGAGTGTTTTGGAAAGAAACATGGTCAATACGGTCAGTAGCGTTGGTCGTAAAACAGGAGTCGAAGGTGGAATAAGAAGATATCTCGACAGTCGGAGAGCCAGTGATTTGGAGAAATGTGATCCTCAGAATTTGGCAAGAGCAAGATCGAGACATGTAGAACATGGAGATGGGATGGATATTGATGAAGACTCAGCCATTGTCGATGAACAATTACCGCCGTATAGGGATAGTAAACCGCCTAGTTATCGTGAAGAAAGCAGTCCCGTAAGCCAAACTCGTCTACAGTCAACTACCGAACATAACCGCAGTTGGTCTTCAAATCTTATACATTCAACATCGGGATTAGGCATTGCATTGAGCGATTCTTCGCTAAAAAGTCTACGATTTTGTGTGGATTTGTTAGTCAGAGCGACTGCACACATAAAAACAGTCTTGAATGCTCTTAAGATGGTACTTCAAGATTATGAAAAAACTCAAGAGGATCGTGTAAAAGAAGCAGCTCGTCACGCAAAAGATGTAGAAGCAGGAATCATTCCTCAATCACAAGCACTTTTCGATGAAGAAGCTCGTAAATTGACAGACAGAATAGAACAATTATGTGGTGATATATGGGATACTCTCAAAACAGTCGTCAAGACCGTCTCGACATATACTGGTGGTGCATTACCCGAAAACGCAAGGACTTTGGTCAAAGGTCAAATATTATCTATACCGCAGAGGTGGAAAAGAGCAAGTGAATCAGCTGCGCAACACGATCATGAAATCGATTCACATGCTCAATCAGGTACGAGTTATGAAGTCGATGCCACGAAAAGGACGGCGAAACGAATGATTGCATTTGCGCAAGAAGGATTAGATGTCATGGCCCAAGTTAATGGGGTGGTGAAATTGACATTGGAAAAGGCTGAAGAGTGGTTAGCTACGTTGGGTAGGAAACCTGTGACGGATCCTTTCGGAGATGTGACGGGACATGACACGCAAGGCACCGCCGCTAGCGAGCCAAGTGATGATGTGATGCAGTGAATGAAACTGCCAAGACTTTGTGCTGAATTTTTATGTGCGAGTGAGATTCTGTATTACAGTATGTAGTCTACTGTATTAATAACAATTGCATCGAGAGTCTACTTTGTCTGACAATGTCGTAAAATATTTTTCCGCTGTTTCGGAGGGTGACCAATTATCACAGCACAGACTCAACGCTTTTCTCTGACAAGCTATAAATAGATGACTTCCCCACACCCCCTTGATAGAAGTTGGACATTTCTTTCTACAGTACTGTGGTACCAAACACAGCCATGATCACCAACTTTGAGGCGCATCCGCACCAACATCCCTTTGTGACCCCTCGGAAAAACCAACATGAGTGCTGCTCGTCACGTCTCGAAACCAACAATGTCTAAACATATCTCCGCTCGTCTAGCGTCCGTTCGCATGACTTGGCATGTTGGACATCCACTAGCACTAGCAGGGGTTTGACTCGTCATTGGGCGGCTCTCCACCTTTACGGATGTGAGGCTATCACATTCCGTGTGTTTCAAAACCGACTAGCGTATGCAAGGTGATAGCCTTCCAAGGGCCGTGACGACGTACACGCTATTTTGAGTGTCCGAGAACGGCGCGGGATCAGCGTCATAGTGATACAGAGACGGAAAGACGTGGCCTTGTGCGTAGAAACTTACCCGCTTAGGCGAAGGAGAGATCCCGATGCGAAGGCGAGTGCTATATTTAGACATTCCACGTTTGGGACCGGCTGTAAAGCTATAAAGTCGCGCTATGATCCTGCTTATTGGGCTTCTGTTACTTATAACGAAGACATTCGACTTTTTGATAATTTAGAATATTAATTCGAACTCGAGAGCACGATGACACCACCAATTCACCATGAAAGCTCCCAAACTCAGAATCTTGATCATCAACAGGAACACGAGAGGAGTGACCACGAGAGGAGTGAACACGAGAGGAGGGAACACGAGAGGAGGGAACACGAGCGGAGGGAACACGAGAGGAGGGAACACGAGAGGAGGGAACACGAGAGGAGGGAACACGAGAGGAGGGAACAGGAGAGGAGGGAACAAAATGAGAAAGACGCGGCGACGATAGACGCTGAGCAGCAACGAGAGAGGAATCAGGTTGCCGAAAGACCAGAGGAGAAGACAGCTCAGCAGCCTGGCAAAGGCAATGTCCCTGAAGCTCATAAGGCTGGTGGTCATGGTGAAAATTTCTTTAGCAAAACAGTAAATTCCGATATGCCGGAGGGACATAGTCTTAGACGAGGCAAGCAAATGACGTTGATTTGTAAGGGACAGGAAGAGGAGTAGGAGACCGAGCCTCAAGCCAATATGTATTGTATCATTAAAGCATCAGAAAATAAAGTCTAGACTTGCTCTCATTAAAATAGCTACAAAAAAGTAATAGAAACAGTCAACCTAGCAGCTTTGCCTGTTCTTGTCCATAAACAAATATCTACAAATCATATATGAACTGTTAATTTGAGAGGTACGCTAAGCGCTCCTAACAGTCCTCACACACCAGAATGTAACCAGTGGATCAAATTAAATCATGGAAAGTGATCGCTATCTCGAAGAGCATACACCCTAGGAGAGAAGCTATACTACTAGATTTACACAGCTTCATTCATTATCTATTTACCTCTTCTATTTAATAATTTGTGTGAAAAAAAACTCCCGCGCGAGAGCGCACATCTGCTGAAAACCACAGTAATAATGATTGATTGGTGGTTTTCTTAGAGAGCTAACTTTTACTCAATTACTCTCAAACTTTGCTATAATGAGAGGGAGACTATATTTGGAGCGAGTCCGCACTAATGTACTATGTGACTAATGTCTTTCAAAAAGGGTCTGAGCGGCAACTCGAAACAAACAATATCTAAAAATATCTCCGCGAACCTAGCGTCCGTTCGCATGACTGGACATGTTTGAAGATCCAACTAGCAGGGGTCCGACTCGTCATTAAAGGATTAATTATAGTATCTACCAACCCTTCGTCTGTCCGGATGTGGAAATCTCACATCTCGTCTGTGTTTCAGAAATGACTAGCGTATGCGAGGTGATAGCCTTCTGAGGGGTTTATGACGACATACACGCTGTCAGAGGGGTCTTGTGGCTCTTGACTGCTAGAGCAGCCGAGCAGGCTGCAAGTCACCACACACGAGAGAGAGGTCTAGAAGTGAGGGGGTCGCTATATTTAGATACTCTACGTTAGTGCAGTCACGAATCTATAAAGTCGCGCTGTGTTCCTGCTTTTTGATTCTTCTTTTACTCGTATCGATAACATCTTTTATTTTTGACCGCATACAGTACTACAGTAATGGGAACGCCGGATCCGCTCTCCAAACTTGTCAATGATTATCAACACCCAAACCGAGCGATGAAAGAGGATGATCCTGAGAAGTTTGACAAAAAAGCAGGAGAAGTGGCGCGTGTCAAACGCTCAGAATCTAACACATCGGGCGAAAAAGCTGAACGTACCACCTCACACAACTCGTATGAAGGACAGCCACATCTAGAGAAATCAAAGAGGAAGTAGAAGACCGAGACTCATTCCAATATGTATTGTAGATTTCAATATTACAAATAAAGTCCAGACTTGCACTTATCAATGTAGCTACAAAAATGCAATAGAAACAGTCCACTCGAGACTTTTTGGTTGTTCTCGCCCGTGAACGAATACCAACACCAATGAATTACTTTATAAATTTTTAGACCGGCAGGGAAGAGCTCGGCGCCCCTTCCCGGTGCACATGCACTAGTACGTGACTAGCGATCTAAATTAGGTTATGGAAAGTGACTGCTGACTTGGAGCACATAAACCCACAAGGCGATTTGCATCAAATGTCTTTCAGAAAGCTAAGACCGTTATTACGGCAATGACAGTTCACAAAGCAGATACATGAAAGAATTAAGCAGAAAGGCAACTATTTTATAGCAGGCAGCAGAATGATAGAAGAAGAAACATCCTGTGCGACTTGCACGAGGTGGACTAAGTTGATGTGATTGATATTTCACATATATATGAACTTGCCATACTAGATTACTCTAGAAAACAGAAAGACCTTTGATGTCTGTCTTTGGCCGCTAGACCGCTTACCTTGCGATGCGATTATAATAAGATGTCATATGTAGATCAGTTTCAGCTCGGTGAGTTTTTACTGCATGCACATATCCGGACCGCATAAGACGATACTTTCCGACAAATGAATATCATGTTACAGAGTTTGTGCCAGCCCATCCTCGAGTATGACGAGGATTCACATACTAGATAGTGAACCGTGCAGCGTGTCGAAATGTTGGCCGTGTTATTCAATGGGACCCATTCGAAGTAGTAGAAAAGCACCAGCCAAATGTAGCCATTAGCGTCAACTGAGAAACGAAGCCTGCTTCGCATGTTTGTAGTCAGTCTTATGTTATATCTACTAGTCTAGATATACAACGCTTTCGTTACATATTCTGTCGACTTACAACGATGTCCAAGTTACTTGACATGGTTATGATCAAACTATGTACTCTTGTGTGCTTCGCAGTAATTTTTCAAGTCAATACACCAGTTATCGAACCCATTTTGTAAAGGACTCGTAAACAAGAGTTTCACAATATACGCTAAAGGTTTATCAAAAGTCTCATACGTGACATATTGACAACCCCCTTCGATCGCTTGTATCTCGTGAACTCTTTCGCCCTTTAATAGTGATTGTGGATGAAACCTTGCGGTCCAGCAGATCTTACATTCCTTCATATCCTCAGTTCGCGGTGATACATAATTGACTTGTTCTTTGGAAATGGCTCGAAGCCAAGAATTCATGTGTACGGTAAAAGTCATTTTTGTGCCCTCGACTAGGAGCGCAGAAGATTGAAAAGTAGATACGGGCTGATGATTGATTTTGACTTTTGGGACTAGACGACACCATGTCGGCCATGTACTCGTGTCAAGAATTGTTTCGTACACGTCTCGAAGAGGAGCGTTGATAACAATTTCAGATCGGATTGTGAAGACACCACCATTGGGAATTGTGGAAGTGGGGATTTTCATGGTTGATTTATCTTTGTGATATGACATGTTTAACACAATGACTTGTTAATAAGTAGTATACGCATACCCTATATCTATATCATTGACAGTGCCCTGTTGATCATTACGGACTGGATGACACCTCGACCATGAGATAGCAGTGCAGAGCGAGGCGGCTATAACTGCTGGTGAACTTCTCGCCTCGCGTAATCTTGCGCGACTAGAGTTTTGTGTGACATTCGTTCACCTTCACTTCATCGCAATTATGACCGTGTATGACAATGCTACTTTCCAATGAAGCGACCTGACCTATAATTTCTAATCTGCAACTCAAGGGTGTCCTTAAAAGCCATGGCGTCCCCTCCAGCGTCTCATACAAGCCAATCCTCACCGCCTCCGTCCAACATCCCGCTCCCTCCAAAGCGCCCTCCGTTATCCCTCCCCCCAGCACAACCTTCTAAGCGTCGAAAACCTTCTATAGCAAGCGCATCGTCTCATCCTCTCCGTCAAACATCATTTCCACCACCAGATAATCCCTATCGGAACCAACAGCGCGCAAGAGCCATATTTTCCCCCGATGATGGGCAAAGCGCTACTGGACGTACGAGCAGCATTGCGAACGGCGGTTATGACGACGATCAAGAGCTAGACGACGATGAAGTCTCGGCCATCACTGCGCCGTCTCAACTTGGTCGAGCGTCGATAAAAGGCTCGACAAGGGGAAAGGGGAAAACCATACGAGGAGGCGGCAGTGTCCGAGGTGGTGGATCTAGTAAAATCAAGGGAGCAAAAAGCCGAGGTGACGCAACGTCCGTAGTATCAGGATCTGGAAGGGGAAAGACAGATGGAGATGAAGAAGCAGCACAGCCGAGTGATGACGATGATGAAGACAAAGACGGTGGAGAAGTCATGTACGCCCTTGATGGAGGGAAGATTGGTCGAGAAAGACTAGAACAGGATAAAGAACGAAAGGCAATGTTTCTTAGTACGCTCACGTCAATGTCCGAAGATGCGGGTCGTTTGTTACCCCCTGGAATAGATATAAATGGTGACGACGGCCAGTCACGGAAACGGAAATTACAAAGAGTTGCGAAAGATAATGTACAGCAGTATGAATTATGGAATCGGATCCATTTGAAGAAAGAAGTGGTTAGGAGATTGACTAATCAAACATTGTCGCAAAGCGTGCCCGGAAGTGTCGTTACTGCGATAAGTGCTTTTAGTAAAGTGTTTGCTGGCGAGATAATAGATCGAGCTTATATGGTACAAATAGAATGGACAAGAGCTAGATTGGATGCAGAAAGACATGAAAATAGACAGAAAGAAGCTGATAAGACGGTTGATGAACGAAATAATGATAATGAGAATATTAATGACAGTGATGAAAAGACATATGCAGATGTTGATGAACGAGATCTAGGTCCATTGTTACCAGATCATTTGAGAGAAGCATTGAGACGGTACAAGGCAGATCGTGAGGGAGGGACTGTTGGATTTACAGGACTGAGTCTTGAAGGGAGAGAGAATACTGCAATCAGAAATGGTGGAAGACGGTTATTTCGTTAATATTATTCTCTCACACATTCTGTAGCAATTCATCTGTATATAAATACCATGACTGACCTCTTCCTATTGAAACCAATTCAAGCCATCTCCCATCCGTTTAATCCAATCTATCCCCTCAAGCTTGCTTAGTAACTTGATGACAGAGTGATACGTCTTTTCAAAGTCATTCCTCGTGTCGCATAGCTATAGCCCGTAGTATGTTTAACCATCTTCCCATGTAGTCTTCATAACATCATCTCATAACAGGCGGTCTCCCCTCTTTATTCCACTTGACCCTACTACAAATCCATTCTATCGCCTCCTTCACCCCAGCACCAGTCAATGCACTCAACGGCAAGACTCTCGAATCTCTCACACTCCCACCTTTTTCCCCCTCTATCACTCTCCTCACCAACCCCTCTTTTATCCTCACCACTTCGACACAATCTTCTCTATCCTGTTTATTCGCCAGGACCAACAACGGCACGCCCTCCGTGTCGTGGTTCTGCAACACATCTTCCAACACGAGTTTACATTCCGCCAACCTGCCACGTCCCTCTTCTCCTTCGTTTTCTACGTGACCTTCTTCGAGGGTTCCATCCCCCACGTCGGTGCCGTCAATGACAAACACAATGGCGTGGCACGAGCTGTAATAACTCTGCCATAGCCCGCGGAGGGAATGTTGACCGCCCACGTCCCAGATCCGAAGCGATAATTCTCCGAGATCGATCGACGCGACGTTCTGGCCGACGGTGGGGACTGTGCGCGTGTTGGGCGTGTATGTCTGAGAAGTCCTGTTTGTGGAAAGCGTAGGGCCGAGAGCTTTGATCTGTTCGAGAAGCGTGGTTTTTCCAGCTGCGTCGAGGCCGAGGAGGAGGATGGAGTATTCTATGACATCAAAAACATCGGTCAATGCTGGTGTTATATGCTGATACAAGAGATGGAAGAGATGATACCTTCTTTACTTCTTGCATGGACGTATATGGATTTAATTAGGTGATACATGGTGAATAAAAGAATGGTGATGTTGTTAGACGCATTATTTCATATTCTTATGATAAAAGAAAGCGTATGCCTTGTCAATTAGTTGCATTGGACATGTCGTTTTCAAACGACATGGTTGTGATATGGTACGTTCCGTTACAAAAAGCAGTCAAGTCATCAATGTCATGCTTTTTATTAATTAGCTATTGTATATTGTATATCGTATAAAAATTATGGGTATATATACGCTATGCAACAAAAAACAACAAATATAAAATATAAAATATATATACAATATTGAAAATAGAAATTGTATTACTCCTTCTTGAACGAAGCAGGTGTTGTAGGTCCCGCTGATAAAGCAGCTCCAACAAGTCCAGCAATGGACAAACTTTTTGGTTTCGGTTTCTTATTTTGATTTTGTAAATCACTAGCAGTACGCACATGGTTCCACCTCTGTGTCAAATCAGGACTAGCTTTTGCATGTAGAGGAGCGCCAACTTCAAAATCGGGTTCTTCAGTCATAGGACCGAAAGCATTTCTTTGAACGGAAAATGTACGACGGATTGAAGCTGCTCGAGATGCTTCTTCCGCTTCACGCTTTTGTAATGCTTCTGATGGGAGTAAGATGGCACGGTCCAAACCATAAGGTAAACCTCTATGACGTCCACGAATCATCATTGCAATGATGATAAGTTTTGACAATACGTTAAATTGTCCTGAAAAAGAAGGAGTAGTAGTTCCATAGCCAAGTGATAATCCGACCGTTCCATAAGCAGAAACAATCTCGAATAGAATATTGAAAAGTGTAAAACCCTATTGATAATGATTAGTAAAATTGAAAGGGAATGGCGGAGGACTAAAAACTTACAGCGGCAGCATCTGTTGCATTTTGTAACCTGCCCGACTCACATATCGCTATTATAAACAAGCCTAAAAAGATGAACCATAAATCAAAAGACAATTGCAAACGAACATGCTGTCCGACATAACTTTTGGTCTTTTCATCGCCATCTTCTTCTCCCGCCCAAATGCCCAAAGATTTCTCCTCGTACACGTTCGTTTTTCGAACACTGATAGCGATTGGAAAGACGGAGATATACATCATAATAAGATAAGAGACTTGAATAGCGGGATGAAGCGCCGAAATACTGACAACTGCAAAACCAGCTGTACGTGTAGATGCTGCTTGAAAAAAACCATCAAGAACTCTTACTGCTGGAGGAAGTACGGTAATTACTGGATCGTGCAAATCTAGAACGACAAAAAGGAATAAATCAATGCCGTTGAGTAAAACCAAAAGCCAGAACAGAACCCACGTTGCTTTTGAAGGGAACAATAGAGTAAAGCAACGACGAGGATGATCCAAAAGAAAACGTAATTCTTCCCAGAGAGCATCTCCTTGATTTACAAATTTGGAAATGAACCAGATAGTAAATCGTAACATACATGGAAAACCAGTGTTACCGATGATGATCAAGAAGGATCCAAGTAAAAGTGGAACAACAGCACTGTTAAATGATATCATGGAGTCAGGAGTAAGAGTAAACCCCAAGTCATTGAACATGGAAGCAGGAGTAAATATACCCCACCACACTCTGCTTTGTCCTACTGCATCTGGTACATTACCGAAATAAGCATCTCGAAGAATCCACGGCACATATACAATTATACCAAGAAGATGAAATCCAAAAAAATAGCATAACAGAATAATGGCCAGCGTTTTTAGAGCACGGAATTCAATGCCTCCTAATTCTTCTCTTTGCTCTTCGCTAAGATCTACAAAGGTGGAATTACGCGCAATAGTTGGCTCCCAACTGAGATATGGGGCATTTTCCGTCAAAATACCGCCGCTCTTCTCATCTGGTTGACCTTTATTACTGATTCCACGTAAAGTTCTTTGTAGAGCAGCGTCTGATAAACGATTTTTGGGCGCAAAGAAGACACTCCATGGCCGTAAAGGGTTAAAGCGGGCCGATCGAGCACCAGATGATGTTGAATCACTGTCGCTAGTTTGGGCTTTCTTAGGATGTGTAGAAGTATCGAATTTAATGCCTTGCCGCTGTCCGTTGGCTTTTGCATCATCCGTGGCATTCGAATTTTGTCTGGCGTTCCTATTTAATTGTGGTGAATCCGGTTCGGGTCTATCGCGTTCGTCGTCCGAGACTTCATGTGGTATATGTCCTGCATCAAAATCTCTTGGTCCAGGAATACGTAAAGCGCCTTGTTCATGCTTCCTTTGCATTTCTACAATTTTTATATGATGTTCCGAGTCTCGTGCCGACGGTGATTTGTTTCTTGGACTGCTGGCCTCCACACCTTCGCTCTCTCCATCTTTTGTTTCGAGTCGCCAGAGGGGGTTCCGACCAAGAAAATGATCCATCTCTTTCGGGACCTCGCCCTCCGACTCATCTCTGGGATCTGTCGCAGATGTATTGCCCGCTGCGAATATCCGATCTTTAGTATTTCCTTTTTCACCCATGCCTTTTATCGATCTACCATTGACACCATGCTCAAGGGCACTTAGATCTCCCATAGTACTTGTCCGCGTCCGGGAGAATGGTCTGAGAGTCCTCACTTTGTTCGCCTCTTGTACTATTCCCTGAAATCGCTTTTCAAACCAGTATAATCGAACGAATACGACTGCAGTGTTTATAAAGATGGGATTCGCTATACATCCGATAAGATACAGAATGACTTGCTGGAATGTATGTAAATCATTCATATCAGTCGTATTGAGACCACTTTGAGTTGCCGCGCCTGCTGCAAAGAAGAGTGAATCGATATATCTAAGCGGTCCTTTCGGTAGCATGATGACTGACGCTATTATCGTCAGACCGACTAGGTAGATATCTATATATGGTTAGCGCTTGACTTTTTTTTTTCTTGGTGTAGAATGTTTTTTGGCAATATACCAACTTACAGTGATATGCGATGAAATTAAGTCTTGGTCGTTTGATTGATGATGGTATAAGTCCACGAAACCAGACTAATACATCGAGCACCGGCTCGATGAACTCGGGCTTGTCTTTATACATATTTGATTCGTTAATGATCAAATCTTACAACAGATATTTTGCTAGAGACGACTGGCACACATTTGTTATGTTCTATTAATCATCGATATTAATGAATGTAGAACAGAGAATGATCCTCAAAATGTTTTTATTGGAGACATGTTTTGATTGTATTTTTTTTACAGCCTTTGGATTCAAGAGGTAGAAGCTTTTTTTTAGTAGGAAATTCACATTTGAATGCCCATTTTTAGGTGGACCTTCCGGTCTCATGCTGAAAAGGATGTCTGGTTCTCGAAAATTCTGAAACCAAAAAATGCACTTCAGGCAAAGTCTAATTTACATGTAACTTTAATTTTTCGTGACAAAAATTCAGAGACGACAACAACAACATTGACCGAGGAACGTCCTATAGGTTTTGTATTGAGTAAAAAGGATAGCCGAGCAGAGTAATATCGTTGACAATCCTTGATTAATATCAACTCATAACGTCCTATTACCAACACAATACTGACTCAACAATATCTCGAATATTGACTCCTTCCAGAAAATTCTCGGACCGAATGATGTTGTTAACCAACAAAAGTACAAAACAAAACAAAAATGTGATTCGTAATCATTTTTAATTGGCCGACAATATCACGGAGCTCGGCTTTTCGCGACGGCATGCTGAAGTTTATCAGGAATACATATGAATATATAGATGGATTTATACTTGTTTGTGCGTGCGAGTTATATAAATACGATTTAGTACAGTACAATGATTTTTACCCCGAGATGCATATTTCATGGTATTTGGTTTGCGAGGCGACCTGGGAGAAGCATGTAATTGCGAGTCAATACAATCTGGAAGGTTTATGATTTATTAGAAACGATATTTCAATCTCCTTTGCATGTTAGCACTGCTGTCCAGCGATCATATGACAGGAACGATTACTAACCTGCGACAGAGTCATGACCATTGATCATAGGTGGTGAAGACTCCCCTGATATAGACTTCTTAAACTTTAACGTCAATGGCATTTGAACGTCTTCTAAATCTTCCTCCTCGCTGTATATTCGTCAGTAAAGCCAATGTAGACATGTGACGTTTAACCTACGGGAGTTTCCATGCAATGTAATCCTCGGTACTAAGACCTTCACGACCTTCCTGTAGAGATGCAAAGTCTCCCGGTGTCATCATACCTGATCTCTCACGTGGAGAGCCTGGGACAGATAACGGTCTACTAATCTTGTTTTCTGTTCCGTCAAAGAAGACTGGCTCCTCATCACCGTCATAAGAGTCTGGATATGCTCTTCTGAGTGCCAATTGTCTAGCCTTTACATACTCCATTCCCATTCGTTTCCAATCAAGCAAATCACTCAAACGTTCAGTTCTGTTTCTTTGATTGATGCGTTGACGCTTGCTCTTCTTGGTAAAGTCAAACATGTACTCCGTCAGTTGATTTACAGACTCTTCTATACCCTTCATTCTTCGATCTACGATATGAATACCATAATCTTGAGCGTTTTCTATCAGCTCTTCCATGTAGCATCCAAATCCAGAAAGGTTAGTGGTGATCGAAGGGACTCCCATGACTGTACATTCTGCCGGAGTGTAACCCCATGGCTCATAATAAGATGGGAAAACACCCATATGAGTACCTCGAACAAAATCATCATAGTCCATAGGCAGAACAGGATTACCAGATGACAGAAACTCCGGGTGGAAAACAACCTTGACTCGATCGGATGGATGATTAAACAGTTGACACCGTCTAATTTGGCTCAATACCGGATCGTCAGCATCATTGACCATGTTGTGGGTTACAATAGGTGGTAATGTATAGCGTTTCATAGCAAACAAACGTCTTCTCAGCATTATCTTATCTTGAGGAGATAGTAAATCTTTCTCATCAGGTGGATCCTGTCCTTCATGCCATTTCAGGGATCTTTCAAATAATTTCTTGCCTATATTCTGTTCAATCGTTCTTACAGTATCATGCAGAGCTTTTACTGTGGCTTGACCTTTCAATGCTTCGACAGCTAATGAAGTTGTCTGAGCTGGTAAAATAATGAATGCGACTACAGTCATGTCGCTGTTTGTGGCTTTCATGCGATGATTGAGGCGTGCTAGGGACTCGATAAACATGTCTACACCTTTATTGCGATATTCATATCGTCCAGCAGTGAAAAAGTACAAGGTTTTATCAGGATCAAAGTCGTTGTGGCCATAAAAGTGTCCGCGTACAAAGTCGTTTATTCGTTCTTTATTGGTTTGGTGCAGATTTTGAAACTCATGCGTGGCGGAAAACTTTTTTACATTGAGACCATTGGGCAGTACACCATCAGGCTTTCGTTTCAGTAAATGTTCAGATTCGTATGCCGTAATATGAGAGACTGTCGTAAAAACATCTGCTGAATGTGTAGCGCCACGTTCTATGCAGTAACGGTGATAAATTCCTCGCTTTCCGGCCTCGGCATCGACGTCAAAGTATTGTAAGTTATTGTAGAAGTCGACATTGCCTGCGCAAAGGTATCTGCCCAAGAGGGTTGCATGTGTTGTAAATATCGTAGTCACATCAATTCGTCGCCTTTTGCACAAAGGAAGTGCTACTCCTGCCAACCATTCGTGGAACTGAGCTACAACTGCGCGTTCCTTCTCATGGCAAACATACTGCACTATATCAGTCTTGTCTTATTAAGTGAGTCGATTCACTTACTTCTCCTAAGAACCATGCGATGAGATATCCGAATACTATTGCTTCGTTTGTTTCGTGATCATCTGGTGGTGATGGGATACCAGCCAGAGACCACAAATCACCTTTCCACTCATCAAGCTTGTAATAACCAGTACCGGTATCGAACAAAAGTACTCGTGGTGCCCCATCGATAAGCCAGCGTCCGTAGAGAGTCTTTATACCTCTGTCATTCATCGACTTGATTGTAGCGATCATTGCAAGATCTCTTGGTTCCAGCTCTTCAACTTCGACTGCAGCCTGTAATGTCATGGTCAGTCAATGGCAGACGATGAACTAGTTGGATCAACCTACCGATGCTCGATTCCACGGGCCAAGAAGGGTGTAGGCCGAACCATATTCAGCAGTCGTTACCTGTGCCTTTGATTTGAGCACAGAGTAAATACCTCCAACTACAGAATGAGCTTAGTAACCGTGATATTTCCTTTTCGTTAAAAAGTAGAATTACCTCGATTGGCGACCTCTGTCGCAATCTCAAACATGACATGATTTCGCACATCTCGTCGTGGCATATTGAAGAGATGCTTATCCTTATCAAAAATCGGACGAGCTTTAAATGAAAGCTCAACTTCGACTTTGCTACTTTTACTTCAACACCGTAATGATTGTTAAGCGAATATGTACAATCAGTCAGTTATAGTGAGATGTATCACAATATAATAAGGCTTCTGGAATGTTTAAAAAAAAAAGAAAAGCTGCAGATGTCCTGCAACATGAAGCAACGACTGACGTCCGAGCTTACATGCGCGTGGTTCGGGCCAACGCTTTTTTTCACGGACGGGGCTGGTAGATCGTAGATCATCCAACTTATGGAAATTCTGATGGCAGTTCAAGACGGAAAGGCAGATTGTTTGTTCATCCGGTCGATGCGATATTACTTTACAAGCTGTCACGAGGCCTTCAACCATCATTTTACAAATATTGAGATGGTGGAATAGAGAGCTCTATGTTGCATAAGACAATGGCCATTAAAGCACGTATAACGGTGAACTCAATTGCTCCAAATTTTGCTCGACCTTCCAGATCTTTTCAAACAGAACGCTGACATGATTATGCAACCGTTGCGTGTATCTATGGGACAAACATGTCCTGAAGATACTGTACTATTATTAATATAATTCAACATACGATACTTCTACTAAAACACAGTATCGCACCTCAAACTTGTCCCCAGTCACCAGACCCTTTCAACAAATGGGAACAACCCCACAGGTTCTTCAGTTTGGGGCACGCAATGCAACCTGTATCGCTACCAGATTTATATTTGGCTTCCAAGACGCATGCATGACTGACAGAGCTAGCCATTATAGAGTTCATGTTCAGGCGGTATGGATATCCATTTATAGATCTTCCATAATTATTACATGTCACGCGTGCAGGAAACCAATATATTGTTGCCAAATATTCTGACCACGATACTATATGGTTGCATATGTTACAAATCCATATGTTTCCATAATTCGATTGTAATTATGCTATAGCAAGACATTGTTTTATACAGTAATAATGCTTGTAAATGAATACTCTGATCAAGCTCTACGGGAAATAGCTCCATGACAAAGGGGCCGTGCTTTGCTTACATAATCACTAAACCCAGCCGAGGTTTACCGAATGGGATGAATGTCACATGTGCTCGATTATATATAATGACGATTATCGTTAAGAACAGTAGACACTGTCTACTAACAGACTGACTGAGAAGGTGATCGAAATTGAGCAATGCCGTTCAATACAGCTCTTACTCGAGCTCTGGGTATCCGAGGTGAGTAGAAGCAATTCAACGCGAGTTATTCAGATTGATTAAACGTCTTGTAGTTCCTGTTGTCCAAGGTGGAATGCAATGGGTTGGCTACGCAGAACTCGCTTCTGCTGTGAGTAATGCCGGTGGTCTAGGAATCGTAAGTATAATTCTCAAGCGACATAATCAAATCTGACAAATGATTAAGCTTACAGCACTTACTCAACCAACTCCAGAAGATTTACGAAAGGAAATTCGGAAATGTCGCAAGATGACGGATAAGCCATTTGGTGTCAATCTTACACTTCTGCCTGCCCTACAGCCTCCTGATTATCCTGCATATGCTCGAGTTATTATCGAAGAAGGGATACGTATAGTGGAAACGGCTGGGAATAGTCCTGGTCCAGTCATAAAGATTCTCAAAGCTGCAGATCCACCATGTGTTGTACTGCACAAGTGTACAACAATCAGACATGCTATGAGTGCTGTAAAACTGGGAGTGGATTTCTTGTCGATAGATGGGTTTGAATGTGCAGGACATGTCGGCGAGTCAGATATAACCAATTTTATATTATTATCTCGAGCGAGACAGTCCTTGCCAATACCTTTTATAGCATCTGGTGGATTCGCCGACGGCCAAGGTCTTGCTGCAGCTTTGAATTTGGGTGCTGAAGGTATAAATATGGGAACTAGATTCATGTGTACGATTGAAGCACCAATTCATCAGAAGATCAAAGAGTCAATCGTCAATGCTCAAGAGACGGATACTGAATTAGTATTGCGACGATGGAAAAATACTACAAGACTATTCAAGAATAAGGTCACTGATGGAGCAGTGAAGATTGAAAGGGAGAGTTCATCCGGGAAGTTTGAAGAAGTCGCGCCATATGTGAGTGGGAAACGAGGTCGTCAAGTCTTTTTGAATGGTGATCCAGATTACGGTGTAAGTTTTATTCACACGAATCCTTTCTACTGAGGTCGCTACTAATGGGAGTCAAAGGTATGGACTGCGGGGCAAGTCATGGGTCTCATACACGATATTCCTACTTGTGCAGATCTTGTCAGTCGTATAGAACGTGAAGCAATTGAGACACTACAAAAAACACAAAATCTGTTGGTCGACGAAGTTCCATCAGAAAAAATACAAGGAAAATCGGGAGGTCAAATACAAGGATCATCCGACAGCATGCGATCAAACAAGCCCAATCCCGGTGCTCAACTCTGGGGAATTGAGAAGAGTAAGCTATAGTAATAGTATCAATATACATTTTGCATATTCATGTCTCGTAAAATGAAATAGCTCATTTGCACATGTCATTCATTTGATAAATTTTATAATTCCCATATGTAAGACAATTTAATGTCTCATATTACAAGGCAGTCATCTATAATACTTATATCTAGTAACGATTTCTTTCATCCATGTCTTTATATCTTCTAATTTCTCATCATGCGCTCGTTTATCATTAGCTCCATTATATTATCTCTTGCCAGTATTCAAAGCACTTTTGCCAAAAAACATGACAAGAGCGATCCCACCGACATACTAATCGTCGATACAACTCTTACAAGCACAGTCGAAAGATCAACCCTCAACACGATTTACACAGACGAAAAGGAGAGGAAGAAGGAAGAAACGAGAGAATACAAGATAAAAAAACACGACACCAAGACAAAGAGTCTGAAGACGCGGAAATGGACTACCTGGTCAGAAACATTTGACGGCTCGACTTTTTCTCTCGACGTTGCTACCAGAGCGGAATTCGAACCATGGCCTACGTCTTCGCTGTATACGTTGACCATCCCAACCATTACCCCGACAGTAACGGTATTGGCGATGTCGACGTCGACGTCCGAAAGCGATCTGATAACGACTTTCACCACCGAGATTGAAATAACGAGCATGTCGGAGACTAGACCCTTTCCTACATGCAGACGCGCCGTCCAGACTGGAAAAAAGATCGGTGCACAATTGGTGACGGTGTGTGAGTGGGAAGCTACGACCGCTCAAGACTGGCTCATCAAGGAGAAAAAAGAAGAAGTGAAATCGGCAAAAAAGAAGGAAGCAGAGGATAAGATGAAGAAAGAAACGGAGAGTAGGACCAAAGCTGTAGAAGAACGAAAAACGCAATGTCATGCAGAGTGTGAGAAGAACTGCGAAGCGTTTAAAGATGGAGATGTGAGATTAAAATGTAAAAAGAAATGTGACGAGTATTGTGTCACAGAAGTCAAGAATTATGGAAAAGCATTGAAAAATGAAGGGAAAGAGGATAAAAGTGAGATAGGACAGGCTTTGAAAGATATAAAGGTTGGACTGGAGAAGGAAAGGTTAGAGAAATTGGAATACGAGCGAAAGGATAAAAAACTTACCAAGGAGGAAGAGAAACTGATGGTGTTGGATGTCAAAAATTGCGTCAAGACTTGCAAGAAGGATTGTACTATCGACAAGTCACATCTCCATCCGCAAATTATCAAGGATTGTCAGAAGGATTGTAAAAAGTATTGTAAGAGTGATTGTGATGTTAATCATAAAATCGCCGGAGAGAAAGATCGGATCAAGTTTCGCAGAAAAGATTGTGAAAACGGTTGTGGCAAGGACTGTGATGGATATGCGGATGAAAAAGCCAAGAAGGGATGTAAAAGTGGATGTCGGAAATACTGCAAAAAGAAATGTATATTTGAAGGACACTAGTAGCGACTCTGCCCTTTGTAGACTTGCTTTTGATTCTTAGCGCCGCGTTTTGCTACCGAAATTAATACATATAATAATATTAATGATGTGCTGTTTTTGTTGTTGTGGCTTGTCTGCTTTTTATTATAATCATCATCATCATCATCATCATCATCATCATCATTATCATCATCACAACAATGGAGTCATGAACTTTGCTTGCCATGATAAACTGATGATTGAACGAACAAGTCAGATTCTCACGTACCGTGGACCTCAATTTGGTATCTTTTGACTTGGTCAGTAGGCTGTAACAGAATGACGTTACGAAGCGCATCGTCACATCTAAATGACGCTACGGTTTCTTTTACGTGCATTTGAGAAGTAGGCCTGCTGTATGACCATTTTCTGGATTTTACGACTATTCTCCAGGCTCGGCGGATCGTCTTTCATTTTTCTTCCACGAGATTGATAGCTGTTGGCCAAGCTAACCTTTCATGCATTTCAGTATGTGTTATTATGTTTCCCTTTGAATCGAGAAACTCTGCGTCTTGCAGATATTCAGTCATTTTATCAAGCCCCTTAGGCTTTTCAGAACTCGGGTTCGTTTCTTGGAGCTCAAAATAGCAGGTAAGGGCGTCATCGAAGTGGGCATGGTTCCTTTTATGGCAATGACATGGTATATTTGTCGGTGGTTTCCTCTTGGTTTTTTGGAAAGATTCTTCTGCTGCTTTCTCTGAAGCGGCACTCTTCTTAGGAATCCCATGTATTGTTTCCAAGTGCGTAGTCAGGTTGCTCTTACGTGCAACAGCCAAGATCTTGGCTGCACCTTGATTTTGACATAATTTACACCAGAAAAACTCTGTCAACACGTGTAGTCGGCAATGACGAGACCAGGCGCTCGGTACGATACTGCTGACACAACCTAGGTGAGCAAAGTAGCAAATAACCTGCCGATCTTTAGACTCATCGGCCATGACTGTAGACGCACCACTTTGTGCTCTTGTTTCCTTCCGTTCAGGAACGCCGCTATTGTGGCGTTTGTTATCGTCGTTGTCGGCCTCTGTCAGTGAGTGTTTGCCACGGCGAGGCAGCGTAAATTGGGCAACGGATGCTGTTGAATTTTCCGAGGCCAACCGCTCTGGACGACTTTGTGACTTGGGCCGCGTAGGAGACGGCGGGCCTGAAATTTGCGCTGTAGGCGTATTCGCGGTCGCATCCAAGGATGATAGGTTAGTTCGGTGAGTGACCGCAGAAGAAGTCGGACGTTTCTTAGCTGGCCGGGATGAAGACCCGCTCCCGGAATCCTGTTCATCGGATTGACGTGGTCTTTTTGCAATTGTCTTCGGCTGCGAATCAGACGGCGGACCGGACGTAAATTCTGCATGCTGGTACGCTAATATTCCGGGGACTGGAGGTTCAGGTGACACGTACACTCGAGGATTTGTTTGACTCGCAGCTCTACTAATATTTGATTCAGGGACTTGAAGGTCAGGAGCCGTGTAGACTTGTAGTTTACTTTGACTACCAGGTCTGGTTATACTAGGGCCACTTATTACGTTGTCTGATCCCTGTACAGCTGAAAATGAGATGGGCTTTTCCTTCGTCATGAATTTATGCAGGTGTGACAATGTCTTTATATCGAAACCAGATGGTAGATATTCTGATCGCACAATTATCTTCATTTCGCCTCCTGGAATGTGCTCATCCTCCCAAATTTTATGAAGGTTGTCCATGTCTTTTAAATACTTCACATTATATTCGTACAGTGATTCGATTGTCGGTTTGGGTTCTTCAGAGTTTGATGCATTGTCTTTGCTCTCAACATTTTGGGGCTTCTTCGCTCTAGTGACGAGTTGCTTGATTGCCCATTCCTCTAACAATGGAAACTCCGAGGGGTTCAGGTCGTCTATGTGACGAAAGTCCCAGTTTGCCTTTGTTGCGATATATTCGGCAAAATTTATTTTATTCACTGCACTATTAATTTTCTGCAATTCTGGCGGTGGGCGCCTTTTTAAACCCTTCGGAGCTGCCTTAGGCTTTGCAACATTCGGAGCTACCTTGGGCTTTGCAACCTTCGGAGCTGCCTTGGGCTTTGCAGCCTTCGGAGCTGCCTCAGGCTTTGGAGGTTGCGATGCGCCGCCTTGATTCCTCGGCATTCTGTCAAGATGGAAATTGGCTAAAAACAATATGATTACAGACAATCAAAGAGGAGTCAAGGATAATAACAATCACAAAGTCTGGTGGGACGGTAGTGCAGCTTTGAAGCGGAAAAGCGTAAATTCAAAAAAAATTGGCTGAAATCCCATCTTCGGAGCGGTAAGAATGTTAGACCAAGCGGAAAGAAATTCCCAAGCAACTCTTGGAAAAAGGTTATATAAACTGACTGCAGGGTTTCAGCATCTCGCTTGAAGGATTGGCTACATCATACTGGCCAGAAATAGGCAATGCACTTTTTGACGTTGCAAAGACTGATTTCACAGCCTCGCATGACGAGAACCTTTCTATCTTCGCATGCCTGTTCAAGTACTTATGACAGGTCTACAATGCTGTAATTCACACATGTTCTCACACTCCATATAGCCTTTCCTCAAACTTATGAGGCATGCAAGAGCTCCTTCGCCAAGGGTCTCATGCAGGCTACAAAAGTATGTCTAGAAAGCACGATAGTCCAAGACGAAGGAGAAATTTTCCTGGCTTGAGAAGTCAAACGAGTAATCCTATAAATAAATCTGAAACACCATTCCTAAACTTTATGAATGCCAAGAAGTGTCAAGACCTGTTGTGCCAAGAAACTTTGAGCTAGTCGAGGGATTCAACACCTTTTGAAAGTTTTACGAACTTCGAAGGCTGACGTGGAGATCATGTACGGTAAAGAAACTCTGTGATCCACGACTGTCGCCAGCCGTGTCAAAATTTTGTTTTCTGTGATCAAAATGAGATGGGCCCGTCGGAGTTCTATTACCAATGTTTGAGGCTAACTTCTGATATTTTGAATATACTATTATATACCTACGTCTACCGTCAAGGTGTGTTGTTCGGTGACGTTTAACGAAAACGGAACGTAAAGGAAGATCAAGATTGCAGTAGACGACAAAGAAGATGGATATGCGATTCATCAGTCATTAATATACAACATCACAACAAAGGTCTTTCCAAAGGCTTAATAACACCCTGCTTAACCACAACTCTAGGCTTAGTAGCTCGTTGGAATACTTCCTTTGTAGTCCACTCCGGTCCAACCGGCAATCTTAATGCACGCTCATACTGCTCCTTCTTTTCATATTGATGCGGTAGCTGTCCAGCGAGGTATTTCTTACCTTTTCTCTGCTGAGCTTCACTGATGATTACATTTTTTAATTTCGCGTCGCGACGATCAGCTGCTCTTACACCTTCGACTTTATTCTTGAATAGAGGATTGTGTTTTTGTCTTTCGTTTTGTTTCCGCACGGATTTTGATAGATTAGAACCGGTCCATGAACCCCAGCCTGGTAAATGTGTTGACGTGTATTTGTCGTCTTCGTCTACGATTTGATCTTGTTTCTCGGCGTTAAAGGCGAGATCGACGTCGTCGCCAGCAAAGGCTCGGGCGTGGAACATTGCTTGTTCCTGAGCTTTGGTCAAGACGGGATTCATGGCCTCTTCTTCAGAGTCTTGTTGATCCTCGTCATGATCGAGATTGGTGTGAGAGGGCTTTGCTTTAATTACACTCGTGTCATTGGCCAAGAGAACTTTGCTATCTGATGTGATTGCATGTGAAGAAGGTAAGGGTACAAATGTCGACTCAGATTTGTTCTTTTGGCTTTTCTTCTTATCTGTCTTTGCCGTTAACCAGTCATCAATGTTATCATGGTTCACTTTAACTTCTGTAACTTTTGTGCTTTTTTTTGTGTTGTCCATGATAGGTTTAGACTGCTTTAGGATAGACCTCGGCTTGTCAGATGAGGTATTCGCCCTTTCGATGATAATATCAACATCATGATCCGCATCCCCGTCTTCATCAATGACCTCGTCCAGTACATTTTTCACTTCCTTTGTCTTTGGTTGTTTTGTCGCAGTAGTAGGTTTTGGCCCAAATATCATACGACCAACAGTCTTGCTATCGTCAACTTCCGATGCTTCATCTTGGTCGTCGCCATCGTTTAGCTCCTTGCGCATTTGATGAATAATTTGTTCATTTTGTGCCTTTCTTGCAGCCTCTGCGCGCTTCATAAAAGCCATGGCTCCAATACCTTTCTCGACTTTATCATCTGACCCGTGGATCCTGTCCAGCTGTCTGTTGAGCTTTTGCTTATCAGCATCACTATCATCATCGAAATCACTTTGCATGTTGTCATCCTCATCATCGTCCGTTGCATCACTTGCACCACTTCCGTCATCATCTCGATCATCTTTGCCTTCGATCCTCCTTCTCAACTCTTCATTTCGCCTTGCCATGTCGACGACCCCGTCCCTTGCATCTTCATCCCATACTGTTCGCCCTGCTTTCTTCATCCCTTTTGCCCATTTACTTTCACGATGCTTCAAGCCCATTCTCTCTTCTGCTCGACGTCTATCTTGTCGCTCTTTCTCATCTTCATCCTGCTCATCATCCTCGCCCATGAGAGCTCGTTCTCGTTCAGCGTTCCTTTCCTTTTCTTTTCTATGAACTCTACGGTAACTTTTACTTTTGATTTTCTTTATCCGTTTAGCTTTTATTTCCTCGCGGAATAACAAATCTCTTGCTTTCCGCAAAGCAGCTCGTCGCTCCATGACTTCTTCGATAGGCATCTTGTTTAATTGCAACTCTTCTGACTCTTGTATTTGAGCTTCTTCGTCAGTCTTACGACTTGTACCTAATCCACTCTCTTCCAATATATTCTGTATGGCTACTTCAAGATCAGTCTGTGGTTTATCCTGTTGTTGAGGGTTTAACATTCGAGTAGCGCCCATGGGTTCAGAAGCATGAGGGTCTGCAAGTGGAAATGACAGATGCTCGGCCCGTCGATTGTGCATGACTGTATCTTGCCATTTGTCCAGTTCTGCTTTTGCTTTTTCATTTGCCGCAATACGATCCAGTTTATCCTGCTGCCTTTTAGGTAGTGGTGCGTCTAGCTTTCCTGGTATCCCGTCTCGCTTTGTAGAAGTCGAAGAGTTTGCGGCGAGGACTTTTAGTGATTTGCGCATGTTTGCATCTTTTACAGATGATAGCAGATCTGATATTTTAAGTTTCTTTGATGCTGTCACACCAAAGTCACTAGGCTGCATGCCTTCGTGAGCGTCTCGATCTTTTGTCGTTCTCGGCTTTGCCTCTAGGGATGCTACCAAGTCTTGTAATCGTGATATCTTCTCGGCATTATTATTTTCATCTTCACCTTCGGATACCGAGGTGTTGGAATCTGCATCCTCACTATCTGCTTCATCTCCCTCGTCTTCCTCGTCTTGTGAATTGTCATCGGATCCACGATTCGAGTCTTCTCCCTCGTCTGATAATGGCTGATCTAACATATCAACAAGATCTACTCCGTCTTCACCAAAACTGTCCTCGTCTTCTTCATTCTCTGATTGCTGCTCGTTCAGATCCACATCAGTTGTATCATCCTGACTCTTTCCTGCTTTTACTTTCCCACCTTTTTTGGCTTTTGAGACCTGCTTACTTCCTCGAAAAGAAAACCCTTCAAATTTCTCTTCATCACTACTTCCAAAAGCCTCATCACTATCAATATCACTATCACTTTCCTCGCCTATATCTCCTCCCAATCGCCACTCGTTTCCTGAACTATCACTTCCCATTTCCTCATCATCGTCTCCTTGTCGAGTACTTCTTTTCGCTTTTTTATGCGCTCCACCATCTTGATCATCATCTTCTCCTTCCTCTTCATCATCATCACGCCTACGTTTTGTACTCTGAGTGTTATCCTGTTCTACTTCTCCAAAGCGATGTTTTCGAAATTTCGCATCGTCATTCGTACTCCGCTCCGCAGCGGCATATGCGTTCAACGCTTTTTTCTGTGAAGTGTGGGAAGATTTCTTCCTTCGACTTGGTTTTGTAGTCGACTGTATAGCCGTTGGATTAGCTCTACTACTATTTCCAGGCCGTGAACGTCTTCCCGTCATGTCTATTTGACGTAGGTCAATCTCATCTCGAATAGATTATCAACTTTCTTCATGACAAGATTATTTTTTTGAAAAAAAATTGCTGAGTCAGCCGCGGGTGAAAGTCACTCTCAAAATTATGCTGATTGTTAACCTAGCGTTATTTCGTACTGGAACAAGGACTATCTATCGTCACATCTTGCAGCTACGAAGCATTCTTACCATCTGTACATTATCATAGATCATGTTCCCCACCGTCCCTCTCTTCTCCCGCACAGCGACCCGTCGTCTCCGTCTCACGACAAAACAAGCTGGACCGAACTACTACAAAGGTGTCGGCACTGGCAGCATGGGCCGCCACACGAAACACGGGGGATATATAATCGACTGGAAAAAAGTGCGCACCTACGTCGTTCCCAGCGGTCTTTTCCCTCCTAGTCAACAGTCAAGCAGTACATCACCCTCTTCATCTTTGTCTGGGGAAGACTTTGAACCATTCCGATTAACGCCCTTTGTGACGCGGCAGGTCGAGTTGGAAAAAGGCCGTTTTGGGCAGAAGAATAAAGAAGGAGGGATCAAAGGTCATGGTCCGATGAGTGGAGAGTTGTGGTATCAGAATTACAAGAGGAGTACGGGGACGTGATAAAACGATCTTGGGTCGAGCTGCGAAGGAATTGTTGTTGGACTTTTGACCTTTGACCTTTTGTACTGCTTGGAAGATTGAGGATGGAGTAAGAGAGTCAAGCGTATACATATAGTAAAGGGTTAGAAGAATAAGACCAGAAGGAAAGGGAAGAGGCATTGCGGATGATGGTATTGTAGACGAGGGGCATGTCATTACGATGAGATGTCATATTTGCTCTAAAGACTTGCGAGAGCAGTACTGATACTAACATCAAATACTCGTCCCATTCTACGAGGGATAGAGGAGAATGCTAAAGTAAAAAGAGTCATCTTGCGTTGTAGATTTTACCTGGGGTGTAATCCTGGAACTCATGACTACTCCCAACAAGATCACATATTGTTAATTAATAATGGCAGACAGAAGCAAGAGCAAAGTCTTTTACGACATTAATCAATCTCATGTATTATATATTGTATTATCATTTATCTTAAATTATTGGTATCAAATCTATCTACAATCAAATTTCAAACATTAACTAGTATTCTTCATAAATTACCCATTATATCGCCCGCCATGTTTTATGTTATTAAAAAATTCACCAAAATCATATAATTCATAAACTACCGCCCAAAGCAGCCGTAAAGGCTCTATACCACGTCAAACTAGCACCCCCGTCTAACAAAGTCATATCGAAAGAAGGATTACTAAAGAAATTCCAAGCTGCTTGAGGATTAATGATGGCGTAATTACTGTATAATATACCTCTCCAGCCACCCTCAATTTGATCTACTCTTCCATTAGAAAAGTATTGATCCCATTCCTGCTGAACAAACGTCTGAGTTCGAGTGAATGGACTGAATGGTAACAAAGGTATCATGTGGATACCCTGGATATATTCGATATTAAGGCCGAAATAAGTTGAATGGTCGATTTTATTTTCGAAAAGCTACAACAACCATTAGTATTGTGATTCGTATAATAAACAGGTTTGGAGAGACTTACTATTCCAGATACTTTGTTACCAATAAACGCACTTGGTTCGACTGTATTGTCGGATGTATATAAAAAGTAGTTTTGAATGGATCGTGCTTGAACAGCCATTTGTAAAGTTCCTCTGGCTTCCAAAGCAACGTTTTTAGAAACGAGACCCCACATCTTGAGGGCATATGCAGAGAGACTGTCTTCGCTTGAACTTTCTTGATCTTTACCGTCGCCACTTGCATAAAGACCTTTGGCCCATGAATGACCGTGATACCAATCAAAACTTCTCGAAAATGGAAAATATGGATCCGATGTGGATGGATTGGCATAATCTCTGACTAACGCATTGACCCATGCTATATTTCCTGAAGTCATCCATGTTGGGTCGAGATAACCAATAATGGCTGCAGCGTAGACAAAGTAAGAATAATGGAAATGATGGTCGTTGTAATATGCATTTCCAAAGTCAAGACCGTCATCTCCGGTAGTGTATGTTCCCGACGAAACTAATCCACCCCATGCAGATTCATAGACAAGAGGATATATCTGCGAGTTGTTTACAAAGAGTGAAAAGGCAGCTTCAAGTTTTTGTAAACCGGTATATGCAAGTGTTTTGTTTCCTGCAACATCATGTGCTGCAAATACAATACCTGCAAATTTAGCAAAACCTTTTCCGGAATAATACATACTGTTTAGATCAGTCTGTGCATTAATGTCTTGAGACAATTCAGCTGTAGCAGCGTCATTGATTAGTTTCATGGCTGCAGACGAAACAGAAGTGACAGTTCCTAGATTTGTAGACCATGGAGCAAGACCAATATCTGTAGGTAGATCAGACTCGACAAGCGTCCATGAATCACCGACAACAGCAGTAGCCATACCCTTTGTGGTTGTTTCCAACTGGATATTTGTGATATTGGCACCACTCAAAGTCTGAACATGATGAGGTAGAGCAAAGGTAATCAATGGTCGGTTTGTATAACCACCCTTTGACCATGTCAGACTATATGTACCAGTCACACCTTGAGCAGATCCAGAAATAGTAGCTCCAGTAGCATATGCACCAGCACTTGCATCATAAGTGTAAATGTCAGGTGATAATGAAGTTGCTACCTTTGCGATCTGAATAGTACCGGTAAAGCCTGAAGTACCATTTATATTGTACCCATTCATCAGAGTAAAGGTATTTCCGGGATAATTTAATGATTGAGGTGTAATGTATATTAACCATGTAGTCTGATCACCCAAGCCAGCTTTATACTTATGAGTAGTACCTCCAGATACAGGTCCCACATATGTCAAAGCTAGAATCGACACTGCACTTTGAATCAATGGACTGGCATTGTTATAAATTCCTGTGATGAATCCCATACCCTGCACCAGAGGGAATGTAATCTTGGGACTCGCTCCAGAAGAAGGTGCAAGATTTGCATTGACTGAAAATGCTGTCAATGAATCCGTTGTTAGAACAGTCTTGTTACCAAGTTCAGAAGCTGATAAGATCATTGATTGAATACCGACAGGATTGATGAAATAACGCGAAGGATTGCCGGGACCGTATGCAACTTGGGAACGATCAATCTGTGAGATAGAAAGACCCCAGCTCTTGACTACTCCACCTCCTGCAGACCATGCTACCGAATAAGGATGCGTCCATACTGGATTGGTCTGACTTCCGAGAAACAAGTTGGCATAAAATTTATTTGTCGACAACTTTGAAGTTTGAGATTTTATGCCCAATCTTGGCACAGGATGGTCAGTTCTTGAGCTAAACTGTGGTGGAGGAGCATTTGACGGTAATGCAGCAAACAGATCAGCGGCTGAGATACTAGCCTTTGGAGCCATTGTTGAAACCTTTGGTAGACTTGTACTGGCTGTGTTGATCAAAGATATGCTACTTGTAGCTGTATTTACAGACGTTTGAAATGGTAGAGATTGTGTGGTATTGAGAGCCGTATTTATCGTCTAGATTGTTATCAGTCAGTCAAGTCGGCGCATATAAAGGTTACACAACTTACTCCTGATGTAGCTACCAATGTTGGAGATGCAGTTTGAGTTTGGGACGGTTGTAGTGAAACCAATGATTGTGAAGTTGTAGCAGTAGACGACGTGTTGTTGACCGATGTGGATGTTGAAGATGATGCTGATGAAGAAGAAGCAGACGAAGAAGAAGAAGAAGAAGAAGTCTGACTTGTTGAAACAGCAACACTTCCACTAACAGCTGCAGAAATAGATTGTGATACTGCGGATTGTGTTACTGTAATTGTAAGGGTGATGTAGGATGTGATTGTTCTTGTAGGAAATGAGCTTGTGGTTGGTATTACGATTATATTCTTCTTACTACTACTACTACTCGTCGTTTTCTTTGTACTTGACGTCTTCTTACTTGTAGTAGTAATAGTAGGTTTTTTGGACGTCGAAGAGGTTTTCTTAGTAGTGGTAGTTGGTTTCTTAGAACTCGAAGACACCTTCTTTTCAGCCGTAGTAATGTTATGCTTTTTGGAACTACTCGACGTCTTCTTTTTGGTTGATGTGGTTTTCTTCTTCGTTGTCGTCTTCTTTTTCGTTGTCGTTGTTATCCTCGCCTTGTTTGCTATGATACTTTCATGAACAGCTGTCGTATGAGCATTTGCTTGTACTTGACCGTCTGCTCCAAGATACAAAATACCACCCTGTGCCGCTGCGTTTCGCTCGTATAGTTCCTGTTTAATCATAAGTTTCAATTACCAATCTAGATGATGGTGCTATTATTTACCCTAATCGATATATCAGTATATAAACTAGTACAATAATAGACAATGTGACCTACTTTGGTGCTGCGAGTCCGATCTGTAACTGTGAAAGGGTCAGCATAGCCCCAAAGGCGATGACATTTCGAATCGACCAGCGACCCATGACGATCACTCAAACACAGTACTACAAATAATGCAGAGATGTTGTAGAGATGGACAAGGGTATGGATGATCAATTGGATGTAGAAATATATTTATGAAAGATGACGATCAAGCATTTGAGTCAAAGGACATCAACGACTGGGAAAAAAAGAAACAATAATATGTCAAAAAAACTTTCCAAATGCACGATCTTTGAAACAGATATATATTCGCACTGCAAACTCCTGTCGACGCGGTAGTGTTCCTGCAGACGTAATTTGGGGCTGGCGGAGGAGGGGCAAAACGTCTGGCGAAAGTGGCCGGTTCGGAAAAGCAAAAAAGGTCGAATACGTTGACCAGCTTTGATGTTTGTCGATCTTTCGTGAAGTTTTTGTAGCTGATGAATCTTGTGGTACGGAAGGAAGATGTTTGAAGTTTGTAATAGTTAGGAGATTTTCGGGTCTCAAGACCCTTTTGAAGTACATGCCCTTCTTCATATCGATAGGCATCGATAGTGACATGCTGTTCCTGTCGTCTGGGCGATACAAGGTTGTCGCAATCAAGGTGAGGCGGGATACCGTTACCGGTGCCGGTTGATCGCGCAGTAGGCGTACGCAGTTCCAACGGTCGACAAAACGGTCAACATGATCGTGATAAGGAATGCAAAGCGACAACTGTGAGGGGGAAATGACATATGCAATGACGATGGTAGAAATGTTGAACTATAAGCTAGTCAAAAGTTGTACTTACAACAGAGAATTGATGTTTATATAATAATTTTGTGTCAAACTTGAGTTTAGAGTATGGGTGATGTTATTGATGCTGTACCGTATTCTAATAGCGATGAGAGTGGTCACAAAATAACAACTTCATAGGCGTATCGCTCTTGTCATATATATATTGCAATATCAGAAGAAACCCAATCAGTTTATAAATAATTAGCAATCACCATGTCAAGGAAGAATGCATGATGATGTCTCATGACGTAAATTTTTTGACTTTTACATTGAGGACGATTACGAATTTCTAAACTGTTCTCACATGCAATAAATACTTGACGTGGCATCCAAATTCATGGTGTGACTAGTCATGCAGAGCAGGTAATATATAGATCCTTTGACTATAAACTGATGACTACCTATACCTCTGAAATTTGCAACGTGATTATACAAGTCATTGCTCCATTGTCATACTGCTGTTGAATGTGCTTTGACCAATTTCTTTCCTGTCTCGACCATTACTCGACCAAGTACTGGTCCAGGCGCACAATGCATTACTGCGCCACCACAGTCATGATGAAGAGACCGATATTAATTGCCATCATTGAGTGGCATGTCTCAAATTTTGCACCATGAATCAATTGTTTACAAGATTGAATTGGGGCATGGGTTTCCTCATGGGAGGTGAAGATCCTCCCCACACGTTTGAATAAACTTTCGTTTTTTATGACGTGCCCCAGCGTACTAGTAAAAACCTGTGAAACCAAAGCAACACTTTGATTTATCAAGACGTAACAATACTGCTCTCATCATGACGGTTCAATTATTCAGACAACCGACCATGCGAGTACTGACTCTTCGATCCAAAGTCGTACAAAACCCTCGAACATCTGGTATATTGTATTCTTCAATTCGAAACAACAGCAGTTATTCCAAACTCCCGGAAGCAGAGGGAGAGAATGCCGTAGGTCCAAACATGGAACAGCAAGAACACGTCAGCGAAGAAGCCGCAAAAATGGCAAAATCAATGGGAGGACAGGGACCAGATCTCCAACAAGGAACATCTGTGCAAGAGATACTAAAAGAAGACAAAGAAGCCTTGAAAACCGCACCTCAAGTGTTAAAAGACAGCATCAAGAGCAAACAAGCCCCTCCAAAACCGCAAAGCAGACCTTTTAGCACATTCTCCCGTCGTTTCATGGCTGAACATACCCTCTCGAACGACGCAGCGCGTTTATCGTCCGAGTTCCTGGCTTCAATGGGAAACCAAACCGCATCTCGAACCCCATCCCCAACGACACAATCTGTCGAATCGATCGGTCATAAATTCGGCTTACCCACCCTTCCTATCCCGGCGACATATCACAAAGACAAGCGCGTCGAGCCGATCATAGACCAAGTCACGAATCTGATGATGCGTCACGGCGAAAAGGCAAAAGCGCAGCGAAACATGGCTTATTTACTCCAACACCTCCGTACCGCACCTCCGCCTGTATATAACGCCAACAGACCATTGATGCCCGGAGCGCGTAAGTCCATTCCCAGTTTTCAACGTTTGAGGAAGATTATTCATTGATAGATTTACAGCACCGGCGTCTCACCTCCCGTTGAATCCAGCTTTATACATCACCCTCGCCCTCGACTCGTTAGCTCCTTTGATGCGTATCAGATCTCAAAAAGGTGCTGCGGGAGGTGGTTTGGCGTTACAGATCCCCGTCCCGTTACGACTGAGACAAAGACGCCGACAATCATTCATGTGGATCCTCGACAGCGCTAGTAAGAAACAAAACAAAGGGACTGGAAATGGAGATTTTGCCAGAAGGATCGCAGAGGAAATTATCGCCGTGGTGGAGGGTAAAAGTGCATTGTGGGACAAGAGGACCAGCGTTCATAAAATAGCTACTAGTGCTAGAATTAATTTGGGATTCGGATCGAGAACAAAAAACATAACAATAAGAAGGTTGTATAATTGACTTCAAAACTATCAATAACTTAGGTGAATAGAAATATATATAAAAATCCAAAAAGAGTTCGTTAATCGACTTTTGCGACGGAAAGTCTATTGACTCTTCGTCCAGATGATCCTGGTGCTTCCAGTACGTTGCTCATTCTACCGATTCTCATTCTACCATCACCGGTTCCGGCAACTGGTAAACCATCTTTGTGTAATTTCTGTTTTGCATGTTTTCGCAACCTGTCATAGTAGATTAGTAACTTTATATTATCTATATATGACAAACAAGTGTGTAGTAAATGAATGTGAGAACAGGAAAAAGAATCAAATACATACCTTCTTCTTGCTACCATGACAGGTACACTACTTTTCGTAACTATATAATTACTAAACGAACCTAACAAAACACCTTTTAAAGCTGAACGACCTCTTGAACCTAAAATAGCCATTGTAGGGGATATAAAATCAATCTACGACATCATCGATCAGCCTGACTTTGATACATAAAGGTGTTGTATTACATAAAGGTGCTGTAGGGTTTTGTGGAAATAAAAAGGGACTTACCACTTCAGTAATCATATGTCTTGGACTTTTACAATGAAACACCTCCACTACGACTCTGACCTGCAATCTAGTCTTTCTCAACAATCGTATGACTCTATCACTGATTGCCTCTGCGGCTGTACATCTCTGCGCTTCCGCTCTTGTCTTGACGCCTCCTCCAACGACAGATTCGGCAACGTTGGTAGAAGATTTATTCCCCGTCGCGCTCGCATCTCGATATATTTGACCTGCACCGCCGAGTCGACTTTGTTGAGATCCACTCGAAGGTTGTAACATTCTTTCTCCAGGAGGTAAGGCGCCTACGATGCTAGCGGTATCTCTTACTACGTCTGCTCCGTGACCTATTTCTACACCGTCACTGCCTCCACTTCCTCCTGTAGATGTGATGATTTCCGAAGAAGGTTGGTACGTTCCCATTGCAGCAGTAGAAGAAGATGACGACTCTTCATCGACGGCGTAGAGAGCTAACAAAGTATCTCCATCTCGTAATACCGTTCCGATAGTCCATTCCAGAGCATATTCTGCTTCTGGAGACAAATCTGTTGCGACGAGGTAGACGCGTTGCCTACGTCGACCTTGTTCTGCTTCACGTTGGAAGTGTCCGTAATCGCCTCGGATGATTTGACGGATGACGCGATGTGCAGATGGCGTAGAGTGGATTGGGGAAATGGTTAGACTTAGTTTCTGTGCTCGTCGGAGGTCTTTCATATGTTCTTCATCGTCGGAGTTGCGGGGCGTAGAACGAGCGGAATGATCGTATGCGGAATGAGGATGGACCGACTTCTTACGAGAAGACAAGGCGTCGGGATTACTGGATGGTGGTGTTACTGTTATTCTTGGACTATATGGTGGTGTTTGTTTGTATCGATTATGTCCTTCCTCTTGTTGATCATCGCTATCGTTATCTTCACGATTCGATGACTGAAGGTTCTCATCATCGTTACTGGAATCGTCATCTTCATCATCATCTTCGTCATCATCGTCATCATCGTCATGGTCAAGTGAATTTCGATTATCAATAGGTGAATCCCGATAATTCCTACTTCTGTATCGACCTCGTCTACTATTGTCATCATCATCTTCATCAGAATCCCCCATCGATTCAGCATCCGAACTCGACGATTCCGAATCTTTATCGGTAGGTAAACGATCTTTACCGTCTGTTGATTCTCGTTTCTTTTTCGGCCTCAAAAGAGCTCCATCACTTAAACCCCTCGGTCTTCCCATCTTCGGAGGTGTGTCTGATATTCCTCCAGACGCGCGTCTTCTTCTAGGAGACTGGCTTTTACTAGCAGGTGGAGATGCCGCTCTTCGAGGATCATTCGGTCCTAGATCTCCTGGTAATCTTCGCGAACCTGTCGTAGCTACATTATCCGCGAATTTAATCTTGCCGCCACTAAATGCAGACGTACTTGCTCGGGTTTTGGAAGTGGTGTCCTCTGATGCTTTCTTTCGATGCGCGAATGTTTCGGCCGTCTCTACGGGGGTTTCCGGACTTCGTGGTCTTCCATCGGGTGACATCGAAATTGGAGATTGTGATTGATTTGTGGTACTTATAGCACCCATACTTGCTCTTCTTGCCCGAATTGCTTCTTGTTTTTCTTTCTTCAAGGTTGCTTCCTCTTCGGCAATGAGGTCTTTTGCGTCCTGCGCAAGTGCGCTAGCCATGTTGAAAGCCATGGTGTTTTACTTTATATTTTAATTTTGGTGTATCAATCGATTTCCTTTTACGTGTCACTCGACCGTCGCATCTTCATTGCAAAAGTGTTAATCTAAAAATGATCGGCAGTTTTAGCAGAACAATTCATTGGCTAAATGGTCATCTGTGGAAATGTATGCAATAAATGCATGAGACGTATTGTATAATATGGACAGAAAGATTATGCCTGACATCATCAGCATATTGGTATAGTCTTGGCATTTCAAAAATCATAAGCGGTAACAATAATCATACCTGCCACTGCTAAACTAAACGTCACGACGTAACTTATTGGTATAACTCAGGTATAACATAATCTAATACTACATCCAAATCAATCGAGCTCTCTGTTTGTACAATGTGTTCATGAAATATACCTCGCAATCATTTACACCGGTGGTCTTTGTTGTTTGGCCTGCTCATTCCACGGTTAATACAAATTTACACATATGGTGTAAAGTATGACATTAACAAACCTTCATCATTTCTATTCTAGCCTTGAGATTCTGTGTAACCTCTGCAGCTCGTTTCCAGCTCTCATTATCGCCTGATCTCGTCGGAGCAGCAAAAGACCCGCTTCCAACTCGACTCATTGTGTTTGTCCTATTACTCGCAGCTGTATCGTCTAGTTGTCCTTGTTCTTGAACTTGACGTTGTTGCTGTTGTTGTCTCTGTTGTTGTATAAAATTATTCAATGGCTTACCAGTTGGTCGTTGAAATTCTGATTGATTTTGACGTGAACCAGTATTATTATTATTATCATCTTCGAGAACTGGACTGGTCACTCTTGTCGATGTGGAAGCTGTATCTTTCAGCTTTTGTGGTAATAATAACTCGCGCGGTAGTGCATTTTCCTTACCTTCTACACCACCGCTCATCGAGTCTATATTGGTGGCAAGTCTAGAAATGCCATTCTTACCGTTTGCACTAGTTGGAAATAAAGGTGGACTTATCGCACCCGAAGCGGACATTGTTCTCTTGAAACGATCCATCTCGCGCATAAGTGTATTCGCCCGATCTTCTGCTTCCTCCAGGTCGGATCTAGCACGAACCAATTGTGTTTCCTTGGCTTTGACACTGAGCATATCACGAGTATGGTCTTCGATCAGTTGCGCATTTTGATTTTGCAATTCTTGTATTTGAGATTGTAATCGTAGTTTATCTGTTCTCAAATCAGAATTTTGTTGTCTTAAAAGCTCGGCTTCTGCTCTCAGATCGCTCAGGTCTGATCTTTCGGCAAGGGATAGATTGGAAGTCTGGGAAGAAGCACGAGGAGTGGCAGGAGGGGAGCGATCAAACGATGTTGATATAGAACCAGGTTTTGTGCTGAGAGGACGAGAAGCCAGGCCTCGACTTGGAGTTGGAAGACCCCGTGGAGGTTGTATCGAAGTTGTGTCATCGATTTGAGATTTTGGTCGGGATGGAGACATCATAGATGTTGGTCGAGCAAGGCCCGGTTTCTTTAATCCTGCTGCAGCAGCTGGAGGAAGTGATCGCGGTGCAGCTCCACCAATTTTCGATAGAGGACGTACTGTAGGTTTAGATGGTTGTTCATTGAGTGGCGGCGAAATGGCTCGAGGTTGTGGAGCTGCAGTCGGTTTCTTCGTCATTGGTTTCTTGTTCGCTACAGGTGCACCTTTTCTCGCCGCCGGTGGTCCTGCGGATCGCGACGGCGCCGTTGCGACTTGTGGTTTCCACTTGGCTTTGACTTCCGCTTGATCCCGGAATTCGATAATCTTGTTCTTTCGTATCTCCTCGATTCCTTCCATATGCATGAGCATGTTTTTATCCGTCATTATCTTCCATAATACACCTAGTAATTCTGCACCAGCGTTTCTTGTTGGTTCTTGAGATTCACTTAGTAAGGGCTTTGCGGCATCTGCCATTAGTTTGACTTGAGGAATTTGTGGTGCGATTCGTGTTGATTTCAAACATCGCGTTATAAATCTTGCAGATTCAAGTTTGACCTGTGGATTTTTGTGCTTGAGAAACTCGAGACTTTCTTCAAGAAGGTCGTCCAGTCCAGTTGATGCAAACAATGCATCACAAGCATTAGCCAAAGCATCAGTGACGGACTGTTTCTTCTCTTTCAATCTTTCGAGCATCGGAGCGAGAATAATGTTGCGGTATTTCGCAAACTTCTTCCGTAGACCTTTTGCGAGATACTCTATAGAATTTGCTGCAGCCTGGACGACCTGGATATTCGCATCTGACATGCACTTTGCGCAGATGCGTACAATTTCATCGAAAGATCCGTCCTCAATGGCTGGCACATTCACAGCAGCGCATACCTCATCCATGACGGCTTTCCGCTCTTTCCACTGTGATGAAGTTGCTCTTTCTTGTAAATCTTCTGGGATTTTCTTTAGAACGTCAACAGTAATCAATTCAGGTTCCAAATCAATTCCCTGGTCCTCTGCTGCTTCTTCCTCCTCATCTTCATCAGCACCTCCTATCGCAGCAGATTTCTTGTTTTCTATGGCCTGCTGTGATAGCAGGAATCTTTCTTGCTTTGGCATAGGCTCCGCTCTAACCTTTTCAAACAACTTTTCGAGGTCACCCTGCTGTACCGGCTTCAACTCATCCCAGAACAAAGGCTTCATGGCATCTTTCAACCAACGGAATAATTCGACTGTAAGGTTTTGTGCTTCAGATCGAACATTTTTATCGGCATGTCCGTATGCTTTTGGTAATTGTTTGATGATCAACTTTGGTTCTATCGTTTTACAACCATATGCATGCACTATAGTCGTTAGGATTGATAATGTAGCGGCGATAACTTTGGCTAATTTATGTCCGAGAAGAGGAAGTAATTCTTCAATTACAGGATCGGGTTTATCCAACTCAATATACATGAGTATTGCCTCGGTAGAGGATGCTTTGGCAGCTGGTCTGCCGAGAAGTCCCTTTTCGACTACCGAAACGATAGTATATCCTCGAGTCCGCGTACATGCCTGTGTTCCTCCCACTTGTAAAAACGCGCATAATGCTGCTAGTGCTTCTTGTTGTGCTGCAACATTCGAATCTGCCACGGCTGTTTTCCATAATCCACTATCAAATGTGAATTCTGATACGACTGGATTTGATTCATCGGAAGCCTTTTTAAATTCTTGCGTTGCCTCTTCATATGCGGCCTTTCTTACTTTCCAAGACGTATGCGACCATCTTTCTGTCAAGGGTAAATTACTGACATCTTCTTCATCGGCCATTTTTGTCTATAACGGAGATCTCTGTATTTTGTCTTCAGCATATACGACAGGAATATTTCGCCTGCAGGAGTTTGATATTTGCCTAGGTAATATGTGTTCGTGTGATAAATTTGTCGTTGGACAATTATCAGTGTATGTTTGCTAAATGTCCTTTTCACTAAAATTCCATTGTTTACAGAAATCGTTACCAGGGAAATTTTAGCGCGAATTCCCCCACAGTGAGTCTTTACGCTTTCATCTTATTGGTCGAATTATTATTTTCACTATCTAGTTATGGCACGCAATTGTAGTTTTATATATAGTTATAATGCCTTTATTAATTGAGTGTGGTCTATCTAGTATTTAGCTAATGACAATGCTAATACTACAGAGCATTCACGTGGTTCATGCTGTTTCTCGTGTTTATCTCTCAAATAGAAACACTCATACGTCATTCCGATTTGGTTTAACAGAAATTCCCAATGCTTTATTGTGACATTACACGCCCATCTTCAACGACATGCGTATTAACATTGATCCTTATAATTACGTTGTAGTTTTGTGTGATATTTATCTGTGGAACTGGTATGCAAAGCCTTTGATATGAGCAGTCTCCTCACATCTCGTCAAGCGGAAGAATTGTATGAGATGCGACAAATCCATCTTTTCGAGGATATTAGCTGATCTGAATCCATTAGACATAAATCATTACTTGCATATCTTACTGTTGCCAATCTCCCCCGTACAGCAGCTACTCTTCGAGAAGAACTCAGTCTAGAAGAAGAGACCTTTGACGAAGCGACTCGTAAGAAATATGAAGGATTACTCGAGAAGAAATGGACGAGTATTGTCAGATTACAGAAAAAGGTACATCTACTTCTACACCTCTGTTGGGTGGATTGTCTAATATTGTAGATTATGGACCTCGAGAAAAGGAATGCAGATCTTCAGACAGAAATAGATAATGCCACACCGACTTCTTTGTCAAACCGAAACAAAGACCCAATCACATGGCTACCTCGATCGCCAGCACGACATACCCTCCAATCCCATCGTTTACCTGTAACCTGCATAGCTTTCCATCCGATATTCTCATCTCTAGCGTCTGGATCCGAGGACAGCACCATCAAGATTTGGGACTGGGAATTAGGTGAGCTAGAAAGGACTATCAAAGGACACACAAAGCCAGTGCTAGATGTAGATTTCGGCGGACCAAGAGATGGCACACTCCTCGCAAGTTGTAGTTCAGATCTAACGATCAAATTATGGGATCCAAAGGATGAATATAAAAATATAAGAACGTTACCTGGACACGACCATAGTGTTTCCGCAGTAAGATTTATACCGTCGGGAGTAGCTGGGGCGCCGTCGTCGGGGAATTTACTGGCGAGTGCGAGTAGAGATCAAACTGTGAAGATATGGGATGTCACGACGGGATACTGTCTGAGGACTATAAGAGGTCATAGCGACTGGGTGAGAGACGTAGCGCCTTCATCTGATGGACGATGGTTATTGACGGTCAGTAATGATCAGACTGCACGTCTTTGGGACGCTTCGAATGGGGAGCAAAAAGTCACGTTTATTGGACATGAACATGTCATTGAATGCTGTGCGTTTGCGCCTGCGTCTTCATACCTTCATCTAGCTAGTATTGCTGGAGTAAAAAAACCCCCGTCAGTATCGAGTAGTGCAGAGTATTGCGCGACAGGCGGTAGAGACAAGTTGATTAAAATATGGGATTGTAGAGGTACTCTGATCAAGACTTTGACAGGGCATGATAACTGGATAAGGGCATTGGTCTTTCATCCTGGTGGTAAATATTTACTGTCCTGTAGTGATGACAAGACTATTCGATGTTGGGATCTGAGCCAGGATGGTAAATGTGTCAAGACTGTCGACGAGGCACATGGGCATTTTATCTCTTGTATGAGATGGGCACCAAGTATACCAAAAGATAGCGCATCTTCAGCTGGAGGTGGAGATGTGAACGGTAAATTATTACCCAAGGAAGATGCGGAGGACGCTTTGAAAGCAGGTATACGATGCGTCATAGCTACAGGTTGTGTCGATCTGAATGTCCGCATCTTTGCATAGATTATCTGTATCAGTTTCGGAATAGATCTATAGAAATGACTAGCGACGTGTGTATATATTTATGTATGATAGTATGATTTCTTCCATCATTCGAGTTTTACAGATCGAGATTATGATATATATTCATGGTGAATCTGGTGGTAGAAAGCTCTCCCTTGACGTCTTGACCACTTTATTACTTGCATCATCTTTCTCCATTTCATCTGCGCTTCTCTTCCCATTCTTATTAACTCGATCACAATCTTCACCCCGTCTTCCAACAAAATTATCCACCCAATCACAAACCATCTCACATCTATCCCTCACTTCCCTCCCCCTTGATCCCGGCTTTGTTTCCAACTCTTTCACATCTTCTCTCCCCATCTTGATGAATCTAGTAATAACCCCCGACGCATATCTATTCAACGACTGTCCAAAGACCTTTCCTCTAAAACACGACAACGCCAGGCCCGAAATAAGCACCACATCCCCTCTTCTCAACGCTTGAACCTCTTTAATCATTTCCGACTTTTCATTCTTGCCGATATTTCTCGGACCGTGATGGTTTTTCAAAGTGGGGACAGGGCCGGGAAGCCAGATACTTATCCCGAACCCGGCGCGCGTCTCGTCTCCAACGATCAGTTCTGTGACGGCGACGTCATATCCTCCTCCACGCCGGACGTGCACAGTCTTGGGCTCTGAAATGGATATTATCCCGATGAGAATGTTTACGGTGATTGTTTGCGGACGAATTGATAAGATGTGGGATGTCGATGGGAGAGATTTGAGTCTTGTTAATAGACCTATTTTCGAAAGTGGTGGGATTAGAGGTTTGATGGTAGGAGAATGATGGGATTCGCTAGAGGATAATATAGTTGTGTCGGTCAAGAAGGTTGAGATTGTAGTATTGTTGTCAACTTCGAGTAGAGTGGAGGTGTCGCATGGTAGAGGATTGTTTGGTTGATGTGGTGTCAGTTGAGAGGTTTGTAGATGTTCGAGTAGTAGCACAGAATGTTCAAGAAACTCTTCATCTTCGTCTCTTTCTACGTCGTGAGCATTAAAGGTTGTGGAAGTTTTGCTATTCGAGGATCGTTTACTGTCAGAGTGCGAAGTATGAAATGGGACTTGATATTTCTGCTTGAATGGAACTTGTCGCCAGTTTGCTTGTATGTCCGTGATGGAAGAATCATCTAACTTTGTAGCGTAAAGATCGGATTCAGACGTTGATCCATTTGCATCTTGAAATGCTGGCAATATCGAATTTGATAATGCATTTTGTGACCAATCTAGGCTTTTACTATCGGGCGCACCTACAAATAGCTTCACACGTCGGTGTGACATATGAAAAGTTCCGCGGCATCATACAATATGCTGCAAATGTAGTTATATAAGTTATCTCACGCTTCTGAATTAATTTAGAATATAAATATTGAGTAGTCTAAGCATCAAAAATAAACACATACAAATGACGTAATCGTCAACAAGAACATGGTAAACATTCATAAAAGAAAGAAAGCAATTGATATTGATCTATGCTAGTTATAATAAAATTTGATGATCTCGAAAAAGAAACTATTCCACCATTTGTGTACGACCTGCATACATACGCAACCTTAATCTACCACGAATATGACTACTATGAATCTGTAATAATCGCAACCGAGCACTTTCGTGACTTTGATTTATTTGGCATGGTTCCCGCCGCGAGTGTTATGTGTGGAATGGCTGACGAGCCCATTAAATGGTACACGTCCGACGCAGGTACAAGAGAAGCAGTACCAATCATATTCTGGTTTCCAGAAGCCGTCTTTGTTGGCAAGTTTACACCATTACTTGCGGAGCCAGTAGATGAAGGACTACCTTGACTACTTATCGAGGAACCACTTGACTCGACAGCTTGGATACGAACTACCGGTTTAACTGGTGATGTTCCATTTCCAGAACCGCCAAGAAGTCTACCTATAGCCGAATACGTCCAATTCTCACATGAAGAACCAGTGCAAGTCTTGTATAAATTCATTGCGCTTTTTCCGCCACACCATTGAGTATTATTACCTGAACAAGGCATATCACATCTTGAGAAAGATCCATCGTGAGCAACAGGGAGTTTATCGCTCGGAAAGCTGTTTCCGCAATAGCACTGCGATCCGAACTCGAGACCAGCATATGTATATCCTTGTGCAGCACATCCTTTGAGACATAATTCTACAGTCATCTGAGGCTCTGAGAGGATATTTTTAGATAAAGAGCGGCTTGAAATATCATCCCATGCACATCCTTGATAAGCCCAACCAGATGACAATTGATCAGTATAGTTAATCAAGAACTCGGAGTTGGACGGTACAGCACAGCCTGTGACTGGAGCAGCAGGACTTCCTTCACCAGTCACACTGATACAGCCTGGTAATTCTTTGAACGGCCCATTGATATCTTCATCGACAGATGGAGGAACCGCACAATATTCCTGAGAGTCTGTATTAATGGTGAATGCATGACAATCGGTCATGTCACCAGAATTATTAGTGCATTCGTCTGCAACCTTTTGTAATACTGGAACATCCCAACCATTGATAAAATCGCCGTGGAATCCATATCCAGTGGCATCACCGTAACTAAACACAAACGGCTGTTGAGTCCCAAAATTTCCATTCCACCAAGGATAATTGTATGTGTCGAATATAACTTCAAAGAAAATTGAGATGAACCGAATAGGATGTGTATCTGGGCATGGACCATTATCGGGAACAGTACTGTTTGGATAGTGCATATTTGGAGTGTAATCGACCGAGTCATTTTTACCATTCCAGCAAGCTGGGAAGTAGACTTGTGCACGAACGCCGTCCTTACAAGGTACAGTCGGGAGCTTGTGACCCTCGGGGTATTGTGTAGCCGGTGTAGAATCATAATCAAGGCACACATATGATACTGCCTTAGCAGCTAATTCGCCAGTAAAATTGCGCACAAATGGATTTCCGGCGACCATGCGGAATTTTGGGGGAAAGGCCTGGATAGGTTCAGGCCCACGTTGCCTAACCGAACTGTCAATATTTTGTTATCTCATACATGTTTGAATATCAACTTACTGGTAATACACTGTCATGCCGTTACTTTGGTTGACTCGAACGTAAGATCCGTCTGCTTGATTGGTGTAGTACAAAACCGGTGTCCAATAATTTGACAAGTCTTCCTTTATGGGACAACTACTACATGTGGCAGCTCGTGCATCTTCAAAGGACTCATCGAAGCCAAGACCGTTGCCACCAGCAACCTGATGAACATGAGCTGAGACTTTGCCGGGAGCAATGATAGGATCAATCCGCTCCGTGACTAAAGTATTATTACACCCCATACGGAACCAGGCATGCGAAACTGGTAACGAAAGTGCCGCAAGGCTGACTAGAATATTCGTATTGTACTTCATTGTAAAAGTATATCTTCTTCTTCAAATCCTTCCACTAATAATGTGAAAATGTGACGAGTCGTACGAAGTAATGATATATAACAGTAGAGCAATGAACGTGATAGGTCACAGACCTAGACAAGAAAGACTGGAAAATGAATGAATGAGTGGATAAATGAACGAATGTAAGAAGAAGAGAAGGGAAGATGGAAACGATTTATAAATGCAGATTCATAAACAAAAAAACGTCACATAGGAGGTCCACTCGATGGAAGAAATCCAAACGAAATTGTCCATGTTTCCAAAGGGAACTCTCATGAGCCTAGTGTGGCCAGAATAAGTCCGCGGTGCTTTTTAACCAAAAATCTGCATGAACTAAAAAATTTGGTAGTTCGGAGCTTTCGTGTTTCACTAAATGCTCTCCTGTTTTCGAATGCACAGTCACCATTTTCTGCACTCCATATCCGACTGGACTTACTTTTATTGTCGCCGAGGACAACTTCTCTATTTCAACGCAAGACTTGCCATCTTTTTGTCTCTGGAAGTATGATCTTTATATCAACTTCACTGGATCATGAGAGTTTAGAAAAGACTGAAGATTTGATGTTGGTGATTTCCCTGGTTGTTCAAAGCAATTTTATTGTGGGGTTTTGTGGAGACTTGAAACAAAGTTTAAATTTGCCATCGTGTCATCCACGCATGCCCTACTGGAAGTTCCGGATCGTTATCCGATTACGGTACTTGCGAGGTAAGGAGGTCAGACGTATAGCCGTTTGTACTGTGTAGTAGCTCTAGTAGACTCGGTAATAACATGAATAATGTAATCCATTAGTAGTTTAGTCGTTTTTACTCATCTGCTTTAAAATGTACAATTTAAAAATATATTATGAAAGTTTAGGGAGGCCAAATCAGTATTTATAATTTTTGTAGCGAGATGGCTAGAGACGTTGTATGACATGACTAGACTTTCAGTAGGTCTGAAGAACTTGATAAACATATCAGTGTCCGAGGGTTGTCGCAAGCATGCACCCAACATTTACACGCATTTGTATCAGAATATCGCCAGGGATGCAACGGCAAAGGGCGTTGGCATGTCCGCTTGGGTATCGATTGCAGTAAAGCCGCGCTCCTTATGTAATGCAGTTGATCTTCGCTAAGCTATTATCACTAGGCATCAACATCATTCACATTGAACTCTTCTACTTCCTTGGCCACCTTGCATAAAATCGCTATTGGATTTTATGACAATAATGATCGAAATTCATCATCGTCAGAAATAAAAACTGCGGCGTTGATTCGTGAGATTGGACTGAGGTGTATTGCATTCAATGGCATTCCCAAATCAATCAACATGCTCAGCTCATTCACTGCTACTCTATCTCCAGCGGTCCAACTAGATTTAGCTAGTCTACAAACCGCTTCTCGAAACTTTTCATCAGATAATTGTAGCGAGATCAATTTGCGTGGAAGGGCGCTTTGGACAAGTATCTACCATCCACACGCTCAAAAACTATATGATAAACTACACCAGTGTCATCCTGATCTACCTGATTGGATCATTCACTGCGCATACGGGGGCTTACTGACCAATCCCGAACATTCAAACACATCTGATCCACAACTGATCAGAGTGGGTCGAACACTGACTAGTCTTATTGCAATTGCATGTCTCCGCGCACAATCTCATGTAGAACCACAATTAACAAGCCATATATACGGATTACGAAAGGCTTATGAGCGCGACACCAAAACTGGCGAGATCGAAGATGAATCCGTCAAAGGTGGAGAATGGTTAGCTTCCGATGAAGGAAATATATGGCTTTTACAAACGGTTGATAAGATTCGCGACACGTTGGTAGCGAAACAAGACGATATTTGATCACAATCTCACACATGCCGAATATAAGATATATATGAAGTATCAGGACATATAATGATGCATAATAATGATCTTCAGGAGATGAGTTCGAAGCCCTAATGGAACAACCGGAATGGGCCGCAAAGCTGCCGAGATTGGTGAGATGGCGGCTCTGCAAGCAGATCTCAGCGTGAACGAATCTACGATTCGAAACCTTAATTATGCTCCGTGCGCGAGAAATGATGTCATGATTCACCCCGGCGTGTCTTTCAATTTCTCCTTTAGAGACCATATGAATTAAGGATGTGATCAACACGGGGGGAGACAGAGCTATGCTAAAGTAAAGAGTCTGATTGCGTTACGAGGTCTGTGTAAGATATTGGTCAAATCAAAGTAATGGACACAATGAGTATGAGGATGATAATATTAATATAATAATCACACTCTTCTATAGTGTTACTATAACTATTGTCACAGCTCTTCATGATATTCCTTGTGTAAAATATATAATTCGTGGTCATTAATTCAGTGTATAACAAATGCAATGTACCCAGCCACATGCATAATATCAATTTATTCCCCGATGTATGCCATAGTCATGTAGTGTATAACAATGAGATTTCTTAAAGTACAATTATGTTTCGTAATCAGGTCGTAGCTAATCATAATCCTCATAACATTCCACATCCCAAGAGATGTCATAATATCGGGGGCGGCGTTGGTGCATCATTCACTGTCGAGTTCACTCGTGAATGTTGAAGCATTCTTTGCTCCTTTGTACGTGCGAGAGATCCGGCCAACTCTTCAGGGTCGATTGCGGACGCTCTTGCGGTTAGGACAACTCCGTCCATTACTTGTCCGACCGACAGATAATTGTCAACTTCGTCGAGCTCAAAAGGAGTGACCGGACCGGGACTTTCTGATGGTTGTAATTTAGGACAATCTGGTCCATCCAGTTGTGAGATTGGTGTCCTAGGCATCGTGTCACGAATGAACTCTCCAAGTTTATTCTGAGTTTGTTTGACTATCTCCTTTTGCATGCCTGGGGATAATGGTGCTGAACCTGTATTTTCTTTATTGTTTTCCTGAGTTGTACGAGTTGCCGAAGGATATTTTGCAGGGTGGAATTTTGGGAGATTAGGTAGTGCTAGGCGATTTGATGAGGATCTCTGGTAGTTTAAGCGTACAGGTGAAGCAGGAGACGACTGTCGTTTCGAGCGTGAGATTGATAAATCAAATCGGGGTGAGAGAGGAGAGGTCGGGCGTATAACAACTGTTGGCGATCGAGCAGAAGACATTTTCCTTAATGTAGATTGAGGTTACAACGGTGGGAAAAAACACGACCTTTAAACAGGTTTATATCTTTTTAGAGATTTGCGATGAAGGCCTGCTCGTTCGATATGTGGAGCTAATGTCTCAAACGAAATATAAAAGTTTCCCCAGCCTGCGATTGGACAAAAAGTTGAGGAGAGGAGTTGAACGGAATTGAGTTGACTTATATTGTATGCATTCAATTAGTGGTAACTTCAGACCGTTACTTTTGAATGCGGGTAATGACGAGAGAGAATAAAGGAACCGCTAATGAGATGACGATGATACACTTTGATGACAGTCAAAGGTGCGAAAAGGAACAAATGCGTAACAAATAACTTTTGGTATTTGTTGGTCCTTAATAAATCAAAAAGATATGTTTATAATATGATGTTATAACATACAAACCAATGTGACCAATCTAGGGGTTCTATGAGAGATTCATGAACCGTGGTCAGCGGACTTTGGTCAAACCTGTGGAGACAAGATGTAGCGCTAATTTGAGCCAGCCGCTGCCGAGGATGGTCCGAAATTCAGCCCTGGCAAATCGATACGGAACCGATTATTTTCTGTGAATTGTCTCAGTCTCATGTACGCGATGGCGAGGTTTGAACAAGCTGTGGCGGGACTTTGCTAATACCTCTGATCAGTGTCCATGAAATAATCAAAATTCTGAGAGGTGTACGTTGAGATTTATATTCTCCACTATGGTGCACAAATGTTGAGCCCAATTAATTTTAAAATCTTTCGCAAGAATTCCCAACAAAGTTCTAGAAGTTTGGAAGATTCGGTGACATGTGGCCCAAATTACCAATTTGTGACGTAAAGCTGCATTCAAGTTGTATTTTAACTCTTGCCACAGAACCGTGACTAACTGCCGGAAAGGCTGCAGGGCGGAACTTCCCACAACTATTTTATTCGGGCTCACCGGAGCCAAGACTGTGCCGAGTTGCGCCCAGAAAATCCTGGTTTCATGTGTAATAAGTCTGCAATCATGGTCATCACTCCTCGCTCAGAAGTGATTGAAAATATTAGGATACACAACTGGTACTTTTGGAGATGCAGTCATACTTCAAACATCCGCTTCGCAAGCTCTGAAGAATATCTGTGGCCTATTACCCGCAATCAGAGATCACTAATCATGACATTATGGCGAGCATTACTGAAAGTATTAAAAGCATTATGGCTAGGAATAATATCGTTGCTCTTGAACTGTTTGTTGATTTATGAGTTGTTGTGGATTGTTACATTCTACACTAGTGTATTTGTGATAAAACTTCGCTGTTGCGTAAACTTGATAACTACACTCCACCTCTGACGCCACAACTTCTTTACAAATCAGCAGCATCCCGTCAAATCAAGCGAGTCGCTGTAGATTTCCAACGTTGCTTACGACTACCATAATATATGTCGTCTTTCTCCTTCTATTCAGTCTCCGCATACAGTGCTCGTCCTACTTTTGAATTGAGGTATTCATTCCTGAAAATATCTTAGTATTCCAGAATAAGATTCTAATATATTCTTTCTTCTTGGATATACCTTTCTATCGCCCATTGCATTGTTTCATAACCTATCAAAGCAGGTATTGCCCAGTACAAAAGTTGCGCGCGCGATCTTCGAAATACATTGAAGATTGCGGCGTGTGCAGTTCCGGCGAGAGGACGTTGTCTATTTGTTGAAAGAGCGTATGTGATAATCCCCTTTTGAGGCGACGATCCTGAGCGTAATGTCAGGTTGACCTTTTCAGGAATGTCATGCTCGCAGGTCATTTACATACCAAAATCTCCCCAAGTGCCGATATATCTAAATTAAACGTGTCAGTCTGCTGCGGGATGGTATGAAATGTCACATCATCATGATTTCAACATACTTTCCTGGTAATTTCGAACCTCCACCCATGGTTACTGACAGTCTCCTTGTTCACAACAAGCAGGAATGATGAATAATGATTGTTTCGTCCTTGGACTTATCGTCGGAGGATGGAGAATGCCAAGCAACTGTTATATGATCACGTGAATGGCAACAATTTTTGTCAATCACTACTTAACCTCACTGCCTATTACCATACACTAGTCGAGGTCCATTGTATCATTGTTGATTCACATATAGAATAATGGCATTTACACCTGTATTCTCGGCTTACAAATGGGCCGTACCTGCTGTCGGTCTGTGGTTAGCATCACAATCAATATACGATGTAAGAGGTGGAACTCGAGCTGTTATATTCGATCGACTCTCTGGAGTCAAGGATACAATATCAAATGAGGGTACACATTTCCTCATTCCATGGCTACAAAAGGCGATAATATACGATGTCCAGACTAGACCAAGAAATATCAGCACAACTACAGGAAGTAAAGATCTACAAATGGTCAGTTTGACTTTGCGAGTCTTGCATAGACCCGAAGTGAAGAATCTACCAAAGATTTATCAGGTATGTAACCATTATTATTCAGCCAGTACATATTTATTAAGACGATAATGTAGAATCTCGGTCAAGATTATGATGAACGTGTCTTGCCATCGATTGGAAATGAAGTTTTGAAAGCGATAGTAGCACAATTTGATGCTGCTGAGTTGATTACACAGAGAGAAGCAGTATCGAATAGAATACGCACAGAACTACTTCGTCGAGCATCAGAGTTCAACATCGCACTCGAGGACGTATCGATAACTCACATGACTTTTGGTCGAGAATTCACAAAGGCCGTCGAGGAGAAGCAGATAGCACAGCAAGAAGCTGAGCGAGCAAGATTTATTGTGGAAAAGGCAGAACAAGAGAGGCAGGCCAATGTTATTAGAGCAGAAGGAGAAGCAGAGGCTGCAGATACAATCAGCAAAGCAGTGGCCAAAAGTGGAGATGGATTGATACAGATCAGACGTATAGAAACGCAAAAGGAGATAGCGCACATGCTGGCCAATAACCCGAACGTCACTTATCTACCTGGAGGTGGTTCAGCAGGTGAGAGTGGCTCTAAAGGTGGTAGTTTTTTGCTTGGATTGAGAGGTTGAGCACTTCCACGCCATGTAAATTTATTGTATTAGCATTTTCTGAAAATCATAACCTCTCCTTCTTCCGCTTGTTCCGCATCTATGGACAATTTGATGCATGGGAGCTTGATATCAGTGACTGAATTAGAGGTTAAAACCAGTGATCGAATCAGTGTGAAAGGACGGCAAGTGAAATCGATAATGCTGTGACGTAATCCGCGTTTTCTGTCTTTAACATAAAAGTCGTAGGCAATCAACAATACCTGTCAATATTGCTTATTTCATTCCTTCTTCTCACTTAAATTTGCAGACTGCTGTTCTTGCGTGCATCTGCAGACAGAGGATCTACCGCGATCATCAATATACCTCAATGACCATAATTCCGTTGCTAACCTACAGAAAAAATGTTCTCAACAGCAGGTCTGTTCAGAACAATTCCATGTCCAAATCCACAAATTTGCGAGGCTTTAAATTGCATCTTCTCACACGACCCAGAGCTTTTGAAGTCAGTAAAAAAGAGTGTTGTACAGTTGGCCTCAACTGCCGATGTTGATCACGATGATCATGAGCCACCAATCAAGCGAAGACGGCTTGAAAATGATGGTAGGAAGCCGTTCAGTACATCCACGAAACACGCGCAGGAGTCTGCTTCTATACCGGTCAAGTCTATGAGCCAACCTATCACGAGCAATCCACGAAGTTTAGCACGTTCAATAAGTCCTCCTGCGCCTGTTGTAAAGCCGCAAAACACCCTCAAACAACAAATTAAAAAGCCGATAAGAAAAGAAACATTAAACCCACGAATGATATCGAATCCTCCAGCAGGTCATGATAAGCGACTGCTATATCTCAAATACATATACGAGCAGATGCTAAGACTGAACAACTTGATTGTTACATCCAAGAACGAGGAAGAAAAAACTCTCCATCTTAATGAAGATGAATTGATAATGGCAAGTTTGGATGAAGAAGAGCATTTGGCTTTGACAAGTGGTGCAGTTTATGGCAACATTATCAAGCAGCGGATTGTTCTGTACAAAAAGATGACGATGAATGACTGGGCGCAACATGTAAAGACACGGATCATAGCACAAACTGCCGTCGCTGCGAAACCTGCGGTGAAAGCTGTAGATTCCCGTCTGATCACAGGACTAACATCCGTGCAAGAGGTCGTAATCTTGAAGCGGATTGTAAGCTTGAAAGACGCATTGGAGGACATGGGATTTGTCATGGAACCTCCATCTGATGCATCCATTGCTGAAGCAAGACTTCTTCAACAACAGTCTGCATGTCATGAAGTCTGCGATCGGTGTCAAACACGCTTTCAAGTCTTTCCTGAGCGACGAGAATTAGACGGCGCATTAACAACTAATGGATCCTGCACATATCATTGGGGTAAATTACGGCGACCGAGACGAGCAAAGACAGATGCGATCACTGGTTCAAAGGAGCCCGTATATTTATGTTGTGATGAAATATCTACTTCTATTGGCTGCACTACGGCAGATACACATGTCTATAAAACTGTGCAGCCTGCAAGAATGGCTTCGGTCATGCAATTCAAAGATACGCCGCCCAACAGTGATCCGAAAACTGATTCTAATGGCAAAACTATCAGAGCATTGACTTTCGACTGTGAGATGGGCTACACGGTTCATGGTCTTGAACTCATTCGTCTTACTGCGTTGACCTGGCCGGAAAATAAGTTGCTGATAGATGTCCTTGTGCAACCAAAGGGTCCTGTACTCGACTTTAACACACGGTTTTCTGGAGTCTCTGCGGACGTGTTCAGACGTGCCAGGAAGTGGACTATAGATCAAGCTGTGTTACCTATGAATATTGACGACGACTCTGGACAGAGTTCCTTGTCAATCGTGCCAAGTCCAGAATGTGCACGAGATATCTTATGTTCCTATATAACACCCGAGACCATTCTTATTGGACATGCATTCGAGAACGATCTTAACGTCGTACGACTATGTCATCAGAATATTGTCGACACTGTCGCACTATTCCCTCATCCGGCAGGATTACCGATTCGTCACGGACTAAAGACATTGGCTCAATCACATCTTAATCGTGACATTCAGACTGGTGGGGCACTAGGTCACGATTCATTGGAAGATGCAGAAGCTACTGGTGACCTGGTAAAAGTCAAGATTGGTAAAGTCTGGACCGATATGCTCAGGGCGGGATGGAAGTTTGACAGTCAAGATAATTTACTTGAATCTATGACTATGTTGTGATGGACGAATCCAAACTCAATCAACATGCATCCTGATCGAGTATTTCGTGACAGACGTCATATAAAAGTCTATTAATGTAACGGTTGTTTCAATCTGCATTTGTAAAACGCTCAAATAAGATGCGACTGTAGAGCCGTTTGAATCGTATTATGAAGCTGAGAAATCACGACGAGATCTTGGAATACGTTTTGTGTGATCACTTGTGTGACCTCTCGTGGTGATTGCGTAGTACAGTAGTCTGGAAGAAATGAATTCAGGAGAGTGCTGTGGTCTTGAAAATGAACGTAACGAACGCATGTAGAGTATTTTCGTGAACGAACTTGAAACAAGACAATAGGACACTCTCAAAAGTGACAAACGTATTTCACGCTCACAAGCAAGACCTCTCAACTTGATTTGGTGGTGTAAAGTTTCCAAGACATACACATACGTACACTAGACTCAACAAGTCAGGTTTGTAGCCACGCGGCGCTAACACATTCAGTCGCATTGTCAAGGTTAACAATATATTGCGGCACTTGTCGCTCTATTGTCAAGCTACCGCTGCATTTTGTAACTTGGTCGCTGGTCGATCATTTCCTATTTCTGGTGTTTGTCTGGTGAGCTCCGACCTTTCCCAGGGCTGACTCAAAGAATACCCCGGACCCCAGATTTTGGGATTCAAACAGTCACTCTCGAAAACGGAAACGCTGACGCATTCCTTTGTGGATCCTCTGCGACGACAAAAACAAAGGAAACGGAAAACCTTCATCCTTCCCGTCAAAGGACATCCTTGTCCGTCGGAACGGGAGAGACGGATTGACAAAAAAGTCAGTGGATCCCACTTTCACCATCCACGGTGGCACAAACAACCGACAATCGACTTGTGAATGCAATTACAGGATTTGAACAGTTAACTCGTCCAATCAATCAACTTTAGTCACAACAATACCCAAAACAATAACGAAGAAGGAATCAACAAAACAAAAACCTTCCACGAATATCATGTCTGCAATGACTTCAGGATCAATGACGGAAGGATCAAGGTTCGACTCGTTGAGTTCGCAACAGGATCATTTGTCACACATGCCGCCCGTTCTGAGAATCCCAGAGAGACGAAGAGATCATTTACTGGATCATTATTCCACATCTACATTACCTCTACGAATTATTCCAAGATCAGAACCATTTGGAGATTATCAACAACGACCAAGCACATCTCCAGCCACTTACACACCAACATCTTCGTCATTCAATTTAGATACAAGCTATAATAATATCAATAACAATCAGAACAATACTTTTCAGCCACCAGCTCGAACAAGATCACCATACACTCGAGCTACAGGTTCTTCTGCTGCTCGTTCCAGATCTACAGGTCAAGGCTCACATTCTCCTATTGAGACTCGAGCACGATCTCTACCTCCTCGGTCAGGTTCTCCATCATTACCTTCTCCAAGTTACAACAGTCTCGGATTTGCAAGCCCAACTATGCCATTTCACAGACCACAATCACCTTTCGGTCGTTCGAACATCCACAATAATAATAATCATAACAATTATCCAAGTTCGATTCCGTCTCCACCATCATTCGAACATCCATTTGAAACAATATCAGAAGACGCTGCTCTAGAAGTTTCACGACCTTTTTCCTCTTCCTCAGCAACATCCTATCGTTCTAATTCAAATTGTCCATCACCTCCTCCACCGCCAGTCTCTGCTTCTGGCTTGTTTCGTTCCGCTTCTCCAAGAACACTCTTTTCCTCATCAAACATGACATCTCCGAGTCTTTCCACCGGTGGGAAATTCATGAACGAGAATTATCCCCAACTGCATTCTTATTCAAGTAATAATTCATTCTTTACATCTTCGTCCTCTTCCGTATCTACCAATTCTTTATCCATGAGTGGTAGTAATGGAGGTCTGTTTTCATACTGTAGTATGCCGTCTACTCCCTCAACAGCCCGATCGAGATCTCCTTCTATTTCTTCATTGGATACTATTGAAGATGTACCCGATTTGGAAAAGGAAGCACTCGAAGCAGATAGAGATCGACTAGCAAAAGTTCATTTGGGTGATATGGATGGTAATGGCGATGTTGTGAGAAGGGGAGGGAGTTTGGATATCCAACATGGTAACAGACCTGTCATTGGCTTTGGTTTTGGAAGTAAAGGTGGAAACGGAAATGCAGCTGCGGCGAGAAAGAGGTGGAGTGTATGTGGTGCAGAAAGGAGAGCTGATTTGGATTTGGAAACGATATGGGAAGATTGAAAAATATATATCACAAGATAGTCTACCAGTGTGATGATGAAGTAATGATTGTCGACGAATTTAATTTCTTTTACTTTTTAACAAAGCCATGATTGTCATGCATATGCTACAAGATCTTTTTTTCTTCAAAATACCTGGCTCTTGTTGATATGTTCATCAATGACAGAGTTTAATAGTGCCCTTTTTTGTGCCAAACAACCGTCAAGTAAGGCATGACTACTATGCCTATACTGACGAGCATTTCTTCCATTCGAAAATGCCTAGCCTGTTGTGAATTATCCTGGTCAATACCTGACTTTCGTATATAAAAAGTTCATATGAATTTTCAGATGACGTTTCAAAGAAATATATAAGCCTATGAATACCATGATATGACCCCCTATGAGTTTGTTCATTGTGTCCTCCTCAATTTGATTGGTCTGAGTTTTAAGAGTGTGTTTTCTTGTGTGGCATGTTGTTGACATATTCTTTGTGAGTCGGAAAAAAGGTGAAGAAATTCGAGAAAAGCAAAACAAAGTGAAGAAATACGAAAAAGTGAAGCTTCGCAATTTGATTGCAATGTTATCTAGCGACTCATGCTTTTTCTGATAGATTTTGTTCTTTTTTTGTAGTGAGACTCCTATCGTATCCGTAAGTTTACTCTGAGAGGTTAAGATAGGAGTTTCACCATCACTGTTGTCTTCCAATGACACTCCTATCGTATCCACAGATTTACTCTGACAGCCACGACTAGTGCCGACTCACCATCAATTCTTCTTACATCGATCGATAATATGATACTCTTATTGTAGCCTTGATTTACTCTGACAGACTATGATCAGTAATGTTGTTCAATGACAAGTCCTAGGTTACTATCAATACGATACTATATCGTAGCCGCGGATTTCATCTGAAAGACCCCTGTCGTAGCCGAAGATTCACTTTCATAGGCCACGATCAGCGACTGCTATCATAGCTCTGCTTGGCTAATAGTCTTAGAGAAACCCAGACGAACGTTACAGGACAATAAAAGCAAACAAACGATCAATGCATAGACGAACAAACGAATAATAACAGCAAAACAAGCGAGGAGAAAGGGTCAACGCGACGTGTAGAGCTCGGCGCAGCGGAGGGACATGAATTCATCGAAACAAGTTCTAGGTAGGACTACGTTATTTGGCTTGTCCCAATCAATCATAAAGATACAAATCTCTTCCCTTTCCCCTGGTCTATAACATTTTCAATTCACAATATAATCACAACGATCATCGATTCGGGACAAATCTGCGAAGCGTTCGTTTGAGCAAAAAAACGACAACAACAAAAGCTTTTTCCTCACAACAACTTTTTTCGAATCAAACCCCTTTTTAACCTTAAATCTTCCGCAACCCAAGTATATCCCTCCCTTTAATTAGTCTTGCACAGACCCTTTCTTACTTACAGGCTGATTGTGACGTTCAATGGTAGTGACTGGATTTATGACGAGTAAGCACTGGTTCTCCCAAACCACTACGGCCTCTTTTTGCTCAGACGATTGACAAAAAGGAGATGAAAGGCTACTACTGAAGACGGAGCTGAATTCGATATTTCTTAGACGTGTCCGGTTCCTCTTTGGAGGCCTAAAAATTGGACGTTTCATCATCAAAATCCGTTAATTGATTTTGATGAATGATTCCAGAAAGCCTTGCGAAAACAACACACAGGTCGAATAACTCCGAACCATTCTTACATCATCGAATACAGTACAATTTCATGATCGAAATGTCCATTCCAACTCACCCAATGTTTACATGTGACAATGATATATTTCATACCGACAAGAATGCTGATGATCAACCGGTTCGACTTTCTGAGTTTGTTGAGCTCAAATTGAATACAGAAGTGGAAAGAAGTCTTTGAAACCAACATTCGTAAGTTCGAAGATACTTGGCTGTAGTTTTTTGTGACTGACGCTATCAATGGTTCGTAATATACAGTATCATTATTTCAATAGTACTGAGGCTATGACTGCAAATGCATGCCTTTCTGACATTAGTACTAGGATCCATGCTATCAAAAAGTGTATAAGTACAAGAGTGTATATCATAATAGTTATTCTAACTATCTATCAAGCTCGATAACTACAGGTAGACTGTGTGAGTGCTCACATAACTCGTAGACTACACCGCATGAGTCATATACATGTAGCAACATTATCTACACCCCTGTTTATTACGTAGATTTCTAACGCTGACACTGACCTTGTGATTCTTTTACATTTTGTTAATGACTATCAAGTCATATTGTCCGTGAGTGTTATGGTCTTTATGCCTCGCCATTTTTTCCTATTTCCTCTTCACTAACAACAATGACATATCAGATTCGAGATGTTAAGTCTTGATTATTCGCAAATAAACCATCGACAAAGAGGTATTGTTTCGTCTTTTGTAAAATTCGATAGTATGTACTGTACTCATCCATTGCGTCGCATACTTGCTCGGCAGTTTTCTCAGACTACAATATTATGCAAACAGCGAGGTAACCTGGGTTCGATTCTGAGATCTGAGAACATCAAGTATGCACAGCTTTTAGAAGTCAGATTTTGACCATTACAAGTATGTATCTGAGAGTCTGATCATTTCCTAATTCGTAATATGGATAAAACCTGATGGCTGTCGGAGACTTGTCAGGTTTCAAAATCTGGCAACATCTGGTGATTAACAAACGATCCTGATATGAAACTGACGACAAAGTACAGTAGACGAAGCCGTAATCCGGATATTAAGGTCTTCGATATCGGCAGCTGTTGGATTAGTACGTTGTGCTACTACCAAAAGGTCGAACATGGTTTGTAATCGAGATACTGTTGTAATGTTCGCCACTGAAGCACGTGGCTTAATGTATTTTGGCCTCTGTTTTTCCGAGTCTTCTTCTTGCGGTACTTCTGTCAATTGCTTTGCCTGTCCTTTTGTCGTGATATAGATTCATCATTTCCTTTCACTCTCAAAATACAGCCGTTAAACCTTTGTGGATCTGCTTTTATAGGCTACTAGCGCTGTTTATATATGAGTATCATGTTGTCCTCTTCTGTTCTAGCCAAGGTCTGTGTCCGCCAATATTAGTGTATCATCTGTCTAAATACCCACGACTCCGAAACGATGTTGTCGTCGGAAATGTTATCAACAGCCATGGGTCAAATGTTGATTATACCTATATGCAATTTTCCTTACGATAGCGCATATATGTGCCAAACCAATACGTCAATGTAGCAGAGTACCGCTACTGTCATCACAGTGCGACATGAGTATCGATCTGATCAAGCAAAATATTTCGTAATGTGAAACGCGGTAATAGACATCATAGAGAATCAGACGTGATAAGTTTCTCAAGCACCTCGCTACCTCAAGAGCGATGGCTGAGCACTGGTGACTTTGATCCTCTCTACAGAAAAATGTGATTGATTCATAACGTACAAATAAAGCAGAGTAAGGTTTGGCAAGAACAAGTTTCTGTCATATCATGCATGACATGTCAAAAATTGCTCAAAGTATATCTTGCTGGTCAAGACTTGCGTGCGACTTTGGCGTGTCCGTACGTTGGACTAGTTGCAGTGTTGTGAATATATAAAAGAAGATTTTGGAACGATGATCAAAGTATGAAAATAAATAAACTATATTACAGTGCCTCCTCATGATGGTCATTCTTAGATCCATTTTTGTTGTCAAACATAATAATCTCCCTATGTCTTGTAATATTGCGGTCTTCAGCAGTCATACTATCTAGTTCAGTAGGATGATTGCCCGGGGGCCTTGTAAAACTACGCTGAGTAGGTCGGCCCGACTTGCTTGGATATTCCGTTCCATTATTTCGCGCTAGACGGGCTGCAAGCAGATCGATTCTGGGTATAATTAGTATCATTGAAATTAGAAGGGAAGATTGACTTACATCATTATAAAAGGAAACATGCATTCAACAGTATATACAAAGCGATCTACCTGACTTGGAGTAGTATTTGCTGCTTGAGCTTGTTGTTGATACGAGTAAGTGATAGCACGAGAAACACCAACAAGAGCGAGTGCTGCAATTCGAGCTTCTGTGCTTCGAATGAGTTGTGCTGTAACAGAGCTGCGACCGAGCGTGTTTTTGGCCGATTTATGTGCTGCGAAGAATGATTGAAGAAGAAAGAATGAAGACAGACATTCACACAGTGCTATTGCCGTAAAATAGCCAATGTGAAAGCTGTTAATCGTGGTCTGATGAGTTGAGACATTGGCTGAAAGATCTTTCAATCTAAATACTAATATGCACATCCGCATGGCCGCAATTGGGATCATGATAAACCAAAAGAGTGTAGTAAAGATGATCTTGGCCTTATTTCGAAGTATACGACTCAATATTTGATAACTGTAGAATGACAGGCCCGCCTCTTGAATCTATTATCGAGGCTGCAGTCAGTAATAGAGTCAAACAGTCGTAGAGATGATACGCCTACCAGCCACATGACATCTGCAATCCCACTGGCAGCCATTCTTGAATGTAGTGCATAATTAGTGTTGTAAAAGGCATAATAGCACATGCCACTACGTCGAAAGTCAGTCAAACTCCAAAGAGATAGTGAATTCTCGTATATAACTCACTTTGCAATAGCGCATGCTACTGCTATTATGATTGGGAGTAATGAAAGACCAGAAAGTCCGGTGAGTCCGACTACAATGCCACCAAAGATGGCTTGTATAAGTCCGATCGTACTGAGGATTGACCAGCTCGTTTCAAAATATATCGGAACCGCTGAAGATGACATGTTGTGTTTGGTTGACCGAAACCAAATTAGTTTAACAGGTTGGACATCATCAATTGCTCAAAGAAGTAAACTTGCAAATAAAAAAGGAACAAAAAGGAATCAAGCATAAGAAATTGATCTGATCAAGATGTGTGCGACAACGATCGCAGATGTACTAACTACTAAGCTTACACACGAATCTAACGGGTGGGGCAGATTTAGTTCTTTCCTCATGGGGCAAAAAGAGCATGGGTCTCCGTCAAAGAACCAATAAAAGCGATTCCGGTCCTCCAAAGGATACCTGGTCATATACTGTAGATTGAGGTGGTTACTGTCGCTTGTAACGGCGTTCGGATATTGAATTTCGTTCGACTTACTTGACTTTTTGTCAAAACGCTTGAAATGCTGTTGTACTGACTCGTCGTCGTCTGAAAAATCCTTCAAACGTCTCTTTGAGTTTGTTTGGGGCCGGTGAAATGAAGAGGAAATCTCTTTAACTTTACCTTTGAAGCTTTCAGACTGCAGTGAACTATTGAGTACCATGATTTGGTTAACATTAGTGTACCACTTGCAAAATTAATCCATTGAAAGCTCAAAAATACAACCACCTAACAATTAGTACTACAGTAATTGACAGATGTCGGCACGTTCGATGATGGACAAGTTTCCAGGGTCCGGTCTTGTACTTGCACGTTTAAATTAAATGAAAACGTCTTCCGCCGCCGCGCTCAGTATCGTCATTAGATACTGTATGTAGTCTGTTTATTATACAATTATAGACGTAACATCAACTATGATACTGGTAACGCCGTCAAAGGCTTTGTCACATGTATTAATTTTCCGCTAGCGTGTTAGCGAAGGGTCCAACCGCGTCCGTCATTAAGCGATGTATTTATGCAAAGTTTTGGTTTCGTTACTTGTCAGCAGTAACAAGGGTTATGTAAATTCTGTACACAAGCACTCCAGGTCGTAGGCACATTTCGTCAAGCTCGTTGATTTTTCGGTAAAGCGCAGTTTTTGTGCTGTAGTCTATTTGTAACATTCAATTTTGAGCAATTCGACTACAAATTATAAGCACAAGCTTGGAACTTACTGTAGCGATATCGTAAATTTGAGCAATTGTCTTGGCATTTTTTATCCCTTTCCAAAATTCCATATATTTTTAGTGGGTGCTATCTCGTATCATAATCACATCCATCTTGATCCTTGTGGACGCCTATCCAACAAACCACCTCTCTTTTAGACCAATAGACTCGGAAGCACTTTTGTCAAACAATAATGTCGATCAAGTACGTCAGATATGCTTTATGCCGGAACCTATCAACTAATTCACATTTCAGATACCTCTTACTTCTGTCTCGTCAGGGCAAAGTCGTACGTACTACTCTAATACTTATTTGCACAGGGTCAACCACACTGACTCAGCATAGCGGCTGGCCAAGTGGTTTGTTACGCTTTCCCCCAAGGATAAAGCAAAAATTATCAAAGATGTTTCACAATTGGTTCTTGCTCGGCGGACAAAAATGTGTAATTTTCTTGAATACAAAGGTCGGAATCAGGCTATCGTTGATATGGATTTGAATACTCATATTGACACATGATAGACACCAAAATAGTCTACCGTAGATATGCTTCCTTATTCTTCATCGCGGGCTGTGACTCTGCGGATAATGAACTTATTACACTCGAGGTTGTACATCGATATGTGGAGCAGATGGATAAATACTACGGAAATGTCTGTGAACTAGACATAATCTTCAACTTTCAAAAGGCATATTTCATACTGGATGAGTTGTTGCTAGCTGGGGAATTACAGGAAAGCAGTAAAAAGAATGTACTACGTTGCATCAGTGCACAGGACAGCTTGGAAGATATGGAGGTATGTACACAAGCGCTCTAGCAGATCAATGGTTGTAATTCTAATGAGGATATTATAGACTGCTGAAGACACTATCGGCAAGCTCATGTAGCGTCGCCTCCAACATGACTAATCCTGCTAGTGGATGGAGGATAACTGATATGGATTCTTCAACCTTTCCAATTCGGCGAAATTTCACATGTCACAATTAGATACGAAACTGCAGACTCTATCACACCGTCAATTACAACTCACTCAAATAACACTCGAGAAGCTCACAATGGACTTTCCGCGGACATGGATTTCGTTACGATCAAGAACCGTCCTTACAACGAACAGTGCTCGTGCTGCCAACACTTGCTGAACTGCTGGGGATGATTAGAGGTCAATATAGAGTTAAGATTAACTTAGCGGGGAAGCTCGATCACGTGGAGAAGGTTTCGAGTTTGTTAGCTGGAATTGCCTTATTCCCGTTTTCGTAACAGCAGCCAATCCCTTTTCCCCCCGCCTTTTCCGGTCAATGGCGCGACCGTTTAATGAATTGGTTCCAATGATCAACGTCATTACTTTCTTTCTATCTCTTCATCAACAATATTGTTATTCATTTGATTGGATTAGATCTGCATCCAGAATCACCAATCAATATCAAATATTCATTCTCGGAACCCTACAGTAATGCGCATGTCCGCTTCGATGTTTAGCTGTACGTTGATGACGTCTAGTCATTCATGTAATTGATTCTAGCCGATATTACATTTACCGCGCCTCGATCGCTAAGTATCGGAAGCACGACATTCAAAAAGCAGTAAACAGTCCAGATCTGATTGAACCATTATACTACACAACCATTTGAATTGCGACTGTAATATATTTAGATTAAAGTACCGTGTCAGGTGGTCGGGGTTATCATGAAGGTAATAACAACAGTGGCTTAAAAGATGAACATAGTTAAATTTTGACTAATCAATATCAAATCAGTATATCGCTTCAAGAGACTGTCAGGCTGTGACAGATGCGCTCAATTTTTCTACAGCCGACTGTCACATAATTGGAAGCTGTGATTTATATACTACAAAAGCCGCAGGCGGAGACAAGAAATTGTATAAAAACATTGAAAATACCCTTGAATCACAACATGAAAGCCTTGTGAGGTTATCAAAATCAATATCACCACCACAAATACCAATCGATAGCCGAACACGGTTAGAAAGCCCTCCCGTTCAGCCTGATATCGATTTATCACGAGATAGTGCTTTTGGTTCCTTGAGTCAACACAGCGCTCGTCGCACATTTGCGTATCTCATCGCGACATTAAACGCATCACATGCAGATTATGACTTTTCAAATATATTACGTCCACATGATTTCCGTCGAATAAGTGGTACGGATATAAAAAAGGCTGTTGACGGGACGATGCTGCATCTTCGTCCCAGACGCCTTTTACCGGTCGTAGCTTCACCAAATACGGCACTTTTATCAAGTTCAGCACCGGGAGGACTTACGGGCGATACGGTCTGGAGTGCAGGAATGTGGGATCTGATGGATAAAGAAATGGACCTCCGACAATGCGTCAAATATGTTTGGGAACCTGAAGATGATCCTTTTGAGGAAGAGGCAGGAATATGGTCTCAGCATTATTTCTATTTTAACAAGGAACAGAAAAGAGTTTGCTATCTCCACTTTGGTGCCTTTAGTGTATTGTCACATTCTCCCATGAATTCCGGTATCCAATCAAAATCTAGTATTACAGGTCGTTCTAGTATAAGATCGGGTAACAATAAGAGAGCCCAATATTGGCTTGGGAATAGCGCTGATAACAATAATATTGATGGTGATAGCGGTTGGGCTGAAGGGAGTGATGATGAATTCAATGGTGATAGTAGTAGTGATTTGAATGATATCAGAGAACATCTCCAAGATGGATATTGGGATCATAATGATGACCAAGATGATGCTGACCTTTTGGATGCAGATGTTACTGCTGGTTGGCGTGTACAAAATAAGGGTAAACCAAGGACGACGAGTGAAAGTATAGCTGATGCTATGGAACTTTAATGTCATTGTTATAGTGTTATTTCTTACCTTTTTTCTTTTCGTATATGTCAGAGTAACCGTCTTGTATAACAATTTTTGTATTTCAGCGATTTGTATCAATAGTTAATACTATTTTTTATTTGTTCAAACATCCCTCGAGGCCTGCATGCTGTAGTTTGACATAATGTTCTTTATCAATGATATTAGACTTGATCAATAGAATTATAGATTAATAATTAATTACAAAAGTATTATTTTATTTGGATTCACTTCACTTCGCTTCACTTCGTATCGCTTTGAGCCAACCTTTTCTATATAATATTGATATTAATTAGGATATTGAAACATGAGACCATATACAATACTAATAACAGGAGCCAACTCGTGAGTTGAATATATTCCATCATAAACACAATCTCCTTGTCATTCTTTCTTGTTCCCTTTTCGTCTCGCTGTCACGCCCTAAGATGTATCTAATAGATAAGCTACAGCGGATTGGGTTACGCAACATGCACCCGACTAATCGACGAATTTCTCACAAACCTCATTTCCCCAAATCCATCCCCTTTACTTTCTCGCGCCCCTCAGCCCGACTCTTGTCCGCCAGAACTGATATCTGCATCAGACCTACACATTATCTTCACTACGAGATCACAGTCGAAAAACACCACTACATTGTCTCGCTTGAAGACGTATCTTTCTCTCGCCGTACGTAGACTTGTGCATCGCCTGGATGTAGAGAAATTCACCGAACAAGACCTCTTGTCTAGAGTCAGGCTCGAAGGCGAGATTGTGGATCTATGTAACCTCCTCTCCGTCCGTAGATTATCAGAACGTTTAGTTTCTCGCCACGAAACATCCTCTTCTTCGGGGGGAAGTACAGATGGAAGTTTCAGACTTGACGTTTTGATCTTAAACGCCGGCATGGCAGGCTGGGAAGGGCTGGATTGGTTAAAAGCTTCCATGGCAATGATGCGCGGAATGAGGGAAGCGTGTACGTTTCCGACGTTCAAGCGGGGCACGATCGGGCGGAAAATCAGAGGTGTCATAATACCAGCGCAAAGGGATGGCGAGAAGGAACACTTGCGAAAAAAGGATATAGTGTCGACGGTAGAAGAGGATGATGAGAGGTTCGTGCTCGGAGAAACTTTTACGGCAAATGTTTTTGGGCATTACCTCTTGACGAAATGGGTCATGTCGTGTCTCAACCCTGCCGTAGGAGATGAAATGGAAAAGGGAAACGAGAGTGCAGGAAGAGTGATTTGGGTTTCTAGTCTCGAAGCACTATCGTATACGTTTGACATTGACGACATTCAAGCGTTAAAAACAGGTTTCTCATATGAAAGTAGTAAGCGATTAACTGATCTTCTGGTTCTTACTAGCGACTCTGTATCTACGAGGAGATATACAGATGCGTTCTTTTCGAGAAATTTATCGATTGGTCATGAACGAGGCAACGAAAAGGAGCGTGTGAGGATGTACGTCTCTCACCCAGGTGTTTGTGTAACTGCCATTTCGGGCATTCATTGGCTATTAGTCTACTTGAACGTTTTGGCCCTGTATCTAGTCAGATTACTTGGTTCACCGTGGCATCCTATCGATGCGTATCTAGGAACTATCAGTACAGTCTGGCTAGCGCTGATTGATCAAAAGACATTGCAGGAATTAGATGATGATAAAGGAAAGGGGAAGTGGGGTTCAGCAACTGATCGATGGAGTAATGACAGAGTCGTAAGAACAGAGGTAGAAGGATGGGGCTTCACTGGGACAGAAGCCCAGCAAGATACAGTAGATGCATATTGGAATGTACATGCCAGACAAGGAAGAAATGCTATTGTAAAGAGGGAAGAAATCGACGAGTTTCAAGTTCAAGGTCAACGTGTGTGGAAGGGAATGGAAGAGATGAGGTTAATATGGGAGGATATACTTGATAATCAGGACATAAAATAATTCACAATATACCGACATGTAAATAGTAAAAGAAGAACAAACAAATTCATTAAGTTAGTTCAATAAAACTACATATTAAGCCTATCTTACTAGCGTATCAAAAAGAAGTAAAAAAAAAAAACAATCGCATAGCATGGCATGAAATATAAACATCCTCGCCGTCATGTTTATGTTTGTGCAAGGAATCTCTCTCTCTCACTACTAATATATTCTATTCATCCAGAATAATTAACCCCCTGAATAAAATATTCTTCCATCATTTATATCAAACCAGCCAATCTCAAATTCTCTTGAATAATTATATCATTAACTGCAGCCATGATATATTTCATTTGTGTAGTATCCGTTGCACATGTAAAATGAGTATAAATCTGTTTCGTCTCTGATTGATTCAAACTGACGAATCGGTTCAAAATATAGTCGCAAGCGGCGGCGTAATCTGCTCCACCTTCATAATCCGGGAAAAAGTTCTTCATAGGACTGATTGGTAATTTCTCTTTGAATCTGTCGATCTTGTTCAAAAACAGAATGATAGAAGTCTTGACGAACCATCGAGAATTGCAAATGCTGTCGAATAACGTCAAAGCTTCTTGCATACGATTGACCGTCTCGTCCTCGAACAAAAGTTGGTCATATTCTGATATCGCGACGAGAAATAGAATTGTAGTGACGTTTTCAAAACAATGGATCCATTTCTTTCTTTCTGATCTCTGACCACCGACATCAAACATACGGTATGTAAGATCACCTATGATGAATGTCGTTTCTGTAATACCAGTCGTCTTTACACGAGATCGAAGGACATCTTGGTCATTGGGCACGTAATCTGCTTGGGCAATTCGCTCTATCGAATCGAAATAATACTTTGCAGAATCATTTAATTGATACTCACGTGCCCGGGAGAAACATTGTTGTACACCAGAATCTTTCCAAAGTGCAGCAATAGCAGTTCCAACCTCCGGAGGGAGATTGTCACCTTCGATCTGTGCGGGTTGCATAAAGATTGTTTGAATGTGGTATTCGCCTCTTTGTTCGGCGAGAGGAAGCTCGAGAGACTCCATAGCTTCTAGAATAACACGCATGGACTGTACTGTATTACTAAAAACAATTTCCTTGAATGATTCGCGCTCATCTCGAGAGTAACCTCCTTCATGTATAAGTTTCATCTGTTTGATGATTGTCGATTTACCAGATTCACCAGCTCCTATGATGATTCAGGTCAGTATTTATTCGTCCTAACAATTAAGAGCTCATATATAAGAGCAACTTACCAAGTAAAAGCATTTTAATCTCATTTCGCTGTAATAATCTATCCTTTTTAAGTTGTATCTCTATCTCTTCATTTCTCTGCTTTCCCTCCTTGTCCTCTGTACTCATACCACACCCCATCTTGGCGCTTGTTGACCTTTAATATTGCTTGATGATAGAGCTACTTTAGATGCCATGTTAGCGTTTGTCTCGCATATTCATAAAATGATTCGACTTACATGCACTCACAGAGTCTGAAAACAGCTATAGTCGACCGCGAATCCTTGTCTACAAAGAGATTGTGATTGATACCAGATCACTCGCTCAAAAACAATCAATAATCGCGACAGGTGAAGAAGCTGGGAGTACACCTCTACAGTAAACGTTTGTGTAGTTTAAACGCTGCGATATCGTTGTATAGCAATCCACAGAGATCGACAAGTCAAGCTAGAATGCCTGAATGGACTTTCCAGAAGACAAATGTCAAAAAATTGAATCCTGTAGGTGGTATTCAGGGGCTTAAAAATGGCTGTTAATGACTTTTGCCCGGGCTTTTTGTTGTACAGTATGCGAGGATTATTCCAATTTAAAGGTTAGTTTGCGGGATGTGCCGTCGCACGCGCTATTATGCGGGGATACGCTTGAACAACACAAATTCTACTTCACTCATCCAACCAAAAGAGAAGACAGTTTGCAGTTTTGTCTCGGCGGCAACGAGAAAAACGGTCTACAGCAATTAGTCTATATTCTGGTTGTATAGCCACTGATATTTACGAACGGAGACGCCTCTTCCGTTGACCTATAGTATTGTATTTACTTTTTCTACAAGCCTTGTAAATAATGCATATTCTTAACCGGGTGTAGCGCTTGTATCGAACGCTTTGACACCGGTTCTTTACTATTCAAAGCTACCACACCACCAATATAATAATGTTTGTTGTACCTTAAAATCTGACTTGTCATTCTTTTTTTTTTTCTAAAAAGAGTGTCAATTGATTTACTGTACTTTCGCAACAGCTTTACTGTTATAGAACCACAATAATACCCACAATTATCACCAACATCTATCATTTCTACTGATACTATAGCTACTCGTGTTTCTATTATTTTGGGGTTTGTTTTCTGGATAGGTCATTTCATAATGTAATAAAATTAAACCAAGAGTCTTTTTGGAATGATAATACATGTGCTTCACTTTCATTGTTACTCAATCCTCAATTTCTCTGATATACATATAAGTACTTGACTATCATAACATCGAGATTTGTCATTATGACTCGGCGCTTGCGGTCCATGTAACCTCGTTTCATCAATCACGGCTACCATAAAACCATTATCAGATATGAGATTTTTTGAATCCGTCCCACCCATTATACAGTACAACCATCGTGCCATTGTTAGGTGTCAAATGTCAATTACTCGTACTGTGGGGTCATTATTGTTATTATTGTTGTTTTATTCGTCATCATGAACATTTCTTTTTGAACCTTAAACTTATCCCTTTTGGGATAAATGCACAATTGCTTTGTGCCAGAATGTTTAACATCTAACCGAGATGAAGCGCCACTACTTACTCTCCAGCAGAGCCAGCGCGTGTCTCGGATACAAGTCGGAAGATTAACGATGATTCGTTCCCATTGACGCGAATCTTCATTTGAATATCAATGGCGGCGCAACAAGCAATATGGTTAAAGACAAAGGCTGGAGGATTGACAGAGAAATTATATTCTTTTGTAGACAAGATATCCACACCAGTATCAGCAAAGGATGACAATAGACTCGATCACCAGGCATTATGGCCGCGGACGCTTGACATTGAATGCGACAAAGCAGCAAGGATATTGCGGAGTTTCTGTAGTAGGTCCAATCGCTGGCAGTATTTGATAAAATATGTGCTCAAAGATATTTAGAGGATGGCTTCAGTGATGAAGCTGAACTGCAGAGCTCGGCATCATCTATAGCTTCTAGTGAGAAAAGATTGATGCGGATACCACCAGAGGTATGTATCGCTGGAATTTCTTTGAACGAAGATAATTGACATGATAGTGATACAGATTATTACCTCGGCACGAGGTATAGCTGTTTTTGCTACAATGCGGGCCGGTCTATGGGTTTCTGGAGCAGGCGGATCAGGAGTACTAATAGCACGGAAACTTGACGGAGCATGGTCGCTTCCCTCGGCAATCAAAGTGCAAACCAGTGGCATGGTCTTTGTGGCTGGAACCGATGTCTACGACTGTGTGTTGATCATAAATACTGATCAAGCATTACAAGCGTTCATGAAATCACAATGTACAATTGGGCATGATGTGATAGCTGCTGCAGGACCATACGGGATTGGATCTATAACGAATCGCGCTATTGCTATGCAAGCTCCTGTCTCAACATATACAAAGTCTCGTGGAATATACGCAAATATACAACTCGAGGGCAGTAGTTTGATTGAGCGCAGTGAAGAGAATGAGCGCGCATATCGGGAGACGATACCACAACAGGAGATTTTGGTTGGTAATGCTACATATGCAGCGGTAGAGTGTAGAAGTTTATACGAAACACTAAAATTGGCAGAGGGTCGAATAGATTACGATCCCGCGCATATCTCCCGTGATGCTCCACCGTCAGATTATGACATTGTTCAAGATGGCCATCTCTTTGGGGTCCCAGATAGAGATGATCCTGATCCTTATGGAGTGCTCCAATTAGAAAAAGAGGGAATGGTTATACGAGAAGCTGGAACTCATAAACAAGGAAGCTGGGAGCAGTTCACATTTTCTCCAGCTATCACTAGTCCGATTTACGATACTTTTGACAAACGAAGTCACCATGATTCTAAAAGTCCGATACTTAGCCAAAGGAGTAGTTGGCTACCTTTTAGCACCTCACGCAATGCGAGCCACGAATATACAGGAACAAATCTCGTTCCCATCATTCCCTTACACGCGCAAGATCATAAACCTTCCGTTTCTATGTCCAGTGTTGGAACCCAGACTGAAGATGTCCCCACATCGCCCGATTCGAATTTTGTTGCCTTCAAAGGCAGCATGACCTCAGTTCCTTCAATCGCCTCGGCCGATGACAGACCTGAAAGCCGTATATCTCTGCGATCAGACAGGTCAATCGTCGCGAGGAAGCCCTTACCTTTCCAAAAAGAGCGAAGTCCGATAGCGAAAGAAGCAGATCCGGCGACAAGTAATCGTACCATGTCATTGACTGCTATGGAGCCAGTTCCTGTCTCCCCAATCGAAGAGTCCGTGATGGAATTGCGGGAATATGACAACCACATTGATCACTCGCCGAGAAAAGCACAGACAGATCGATATTCAGTCGTTTCTGCACTCGATGATCATTCTGGTTCTGATTCTGATGATTCTCAGATTGACTTGCCCGATGACGAAGATACAGTCGTAGTGGAAACACCGGTGATGCAGTCAATTAATGCAACGACGATAAAACCAGCTACAGCCGTGCAAAAAGCCCGTATGGTGACTGTGCCTACTCGGGGACCGCCACCGTCTATTCCGACACGGAACCCAAAGCGACAAAGTACATCCAACACTGACGAGGATGATGGCAAGACCACCACCAGTCTCTCTTCTGCTGTAATGAGTAGAACGAACAGTCAAGAATTGAAAGACTCAATTCCGTCAGAACACACGAGTGAACATGATAATTCAGAACGATCGGTCGATTCCAGGTCCTCCACTCCTGGCGCTGTGAAAGATCATCGCACGGACGAAGTTGATGAGGGGGATACAGTTGAACGTTATCTAAACAGTCCTAATATTGATACCGTCTCTTCGCGAAACTCGTCTTGTTCTTCAAGCACATCTCACCATGATGATTTAACGGCAAAAATAATACAGTCACACCCGACTTCAGCACCGCGTCCCAACCACGGAACCAGCGATGATCAACAATCCGTCATTTCAGATCAGAGTTCTGATAATGAAGAAACGAGTAGGAACAAGGAACACACACGACTTGATGGACATGACGATAAAACGAATCACCATGAAGACAAGAATCTTGAGGATCAGACTGCAGACGAAGGTGAAGAGACATACAAAGAGAGTATTGAGCGTCGAGAACACGGAACAAACAGCCGAGAAAGCAGCCCAGATCGTGACGCCATGGAGGGTATACAATCTCGCGATGCCGACTCCGTCCAGGATAATGAACATACGCACACTTCGACTCTTGATCATCGAATATCCAAGTCTACTAGCGACGTCGATGTCAAGATCGACTCCAAGACAAGTTTACATCAACGCAAACCTACACAAGATCAACATTCGACTATAATCGATGGACATGAGCACAATGTGAATGACATCGCTCGAAGCCGTTCGGTTTCGACCAATAGCGACTCAGATTCCGTTCATAGTGCGGAAAGTCACGACGTCAGCTTGCCTAAGAATATCTCTGGTCATACTAAGTACAATGATGAAGATAAAGACGAACCGCATCACGATGATCGAAATATAATCAGTAAAGCTTAGGTTAACAACCTTGACGAGCAATCTTTACTATTACTCTTCAGATGGTAATCAAGACAATTTATGACAACGGCAAATGGTGTATTAGTGTCAATGGTGTATTAGTGTCAATCGAGAGTTATGTATATGAGAGATGCTTCAATTCATGTACGTTTATATATGTAATTACTACTATATCTCTGCCCTCTCACCTTCTCAAAGAAGGATGAAAAGCCCAAGATTCCCCAACTCTATCGTAATTGATAATACTGATCGAGCTAGTTGACTTGCTCGTAAGTTCTGGAAGATAACTTGGCGCAGATCAGCAGTATAGAAACTGCTGACTTTGTGAACATAACATCGTCATGATCATGCACGTGAAACGAGTGACATTTCGTCTCGTAGCAAAGTATGGAAAAAAAGCTAAAGGAAGAAAGGCTAACTTCGACTTCAAACAGGTCTAGACCCAACAGTTTTAATTTCAATCGTGCATGTCAAAGATTATTCCTCGGCTCCATTCATCAAACCAACCAACCAACTGGCCGACAAGCCAACAATGACGTCTTTTTCATCTTGCCCTAGCATTGCGACCCGACAAGGCTGTTAGGCAATATTATGATGCGTTCGTCCCGTCGTTTTGAATCTTATAGTTTCCAGAATGCAGGGTCAGGGCACAATTTTGATTGGCGAAGTAAGTGCCGAACACCAAAAGAGAACAAGCCGAACACCAAAAGAAAAGAAGCTGTTCGTTCCGACAAAGCTCCTATGAGCAGAATGCAATGGGATCCTCTGACTAGGCTGCAGATTTGCCCCAGTTGGTTCCCAAGGATTCGATTTCCCGCCCCGTTGGAGCCGTTTCATGACATGTGCATCTTCACATCTCGTCATAGTGTCTTTCAATAACCTTTACATCATATATCTTTCATTTCATCTGTATTGTTTCTGTCTCCTCTGCAAATTCGATTTCGTTTGTTATTCCTCACTCGTATTTCTATTATTCATTTCATACTTCAATAAAAGTCGATTGATAATGCATTCAATAAGTAACTCACCGCAGGTCGGTGGCGCAAGTGCAAGCACTACACCTCCCCGTCCTACCCTCGAACGAGTCCCTACTTCTTCTATGCAAGTTACGAGGAAAATCACCTGTTTTTCAGGTATGTTGATTATCGATTGGAAGCAATTCACAAGCTAATTGTAGCATTACAGACTTTGACGGTACAATCTTTCAGGAAGATACTGGACATATATTATTCAACAAGTTTGGCTGTGGTAGTGAGCGAAGAGAAATACTTGACGCTCAGATCAAGTCAGGAGAAAGATCTTTTCGGGATGTAAGTGAAGAGATGTGGGGATCATTAAGAGTACCATTTGCAGATGGATTTGAGGAAATGAAGGGTAAATTACATATGGATGTAGATTTTCAAGATTTTCACCAGTTCTGTCTCAACAACAAGATACCGTTCAACGTCATCAGCGCTGGGCTGAAACCAGTTTTGCAAGAAGTTCTCAACTTCTTTCTAGGAGAAGAAGAGAGCTCACATATTGAGGTCATTGCCAATGACGCTGAGATTAGTAGAGATGGACAGTCCTGGAAGCCTGTGTGGAGACACAACAGTGCTCTTGGTCATGATAAAGCCGCTAGTATCAATGAATACAAAGTCGGCGCAAGGATTGCTTCGGAGGATGGCACAATCCCTATGATTATATTCATCGGTGATGGAATTTCCGATCTCGCTGCCGCGGGGCAAGCCGATGTATTATTCGCGCGCAGAGGTCTCGCACTTGAAGAACACTGCATCAAGAACAATATCGAATACATACCTTTTGATACCTTTGCTGATATTCAACGAGAAGTCATTCGTATCGCGCGTCTTGATGAGATCAAGACTGCCGGCAGTGGTCTACCATATAACTTCAATCCTCGAGCAAATATCTGGCGCCGTGCAAGTTCGCAAGCTGCTACTCCTATATTTGCGCTCAAATCACCAGCACAAGAACGGATGTTTATATGGCCGGAAGCATTTACCGAAGCTGTAAACAGATCACCATCTATTGCAGTCGCTCCTCAATCCGCACGAGTATTGACAGTAGAGGCTTGATCCATCGCTCTGCTCGATATTCCTTACACATGTATGCATTTTGTTGGGTTGCGTTGGGTTGCGTTGAATAGCATTTTACAGGTAAACACATCTGGGTAGCGACATATGGTCAAGGAGTTAATTTATTGAATAGTATCAAAAATAGTTAACGAATATATAAAAATGCATTGATCCATCAAAGTAATCCTGATTGCCCACATCAAATATATCAAGGTTGATATTTATATATTTATAGAAATGCGGCGTACCGTACCCCTTGAAATAAGCGTTCGCCGGTTCTCCACTAGTTTGTGGAACTATCCGGTTGAAAGGCTTACGCAACTGCTGCCTGGAGTAATACATAGTTATATTACCGTACTATAATTGTTCCATGCTAAGCATAATTGCATAGATGAGTGCTTGACCTATAATACCAAAATCCGTTCTTTCAGTTTCAATTCAATTCTTTTCGAATCCGTCACGACCACAATTCCAACAGCAAAAAGAGGAAAAGTCAGGAGTAACCAACTCTTACAAATACTCGTCATTTTGGACATTCGGAGATAGAATCATGTTCTAAACTTGTCGTCCTACCGAGACTCGACATATATTTTGACCTAACATGCCTCGGCCTTCCTTACCTAATCGGCTGTCAATTCATCGTCTACTTAGCAGCAGTCACAATACACCGACCAAGTCTGAACAGAATACGGCTGGAATCACACAAAGTCCCATACGAGGCAAAGATGGAGGACGAGGCGATAGTCCTGAACTAGTCTTGCATACAAAAGTTCTAAGAGTGAGTATATAATCATTAATGCCATTTTCGAAGGGACGGTGCTGATGTGAGCGCATTATAGGGTAAAAATCTGGCAGCTAAAGATAAAAATGGCACAAGTGATCCCGTAAGTATAAGATGCCAAAATTTATCGAGTATACGTGTAGTATAGCAGTACTGATTAAAGGAAAAGTATTTGGTCTTGAATCTCGGGGATGAAAGACAAGCAACGTCTGTCATTTACAAATCTCTTGACCCGGAATGGAATCAAACGTTCGACTTACCACTCACTGGCGATGAAAGTCTTTTGCTAGAAGCAGTTTGCTGGGATAAGGATAGATTTGGGAAGGATTACTTGGGTGAGTTTGATATAGCTCTTGAAGAGGTTTTTAAGAATGGACATGTACAGCAAGAGGTATGCCCTTCTTCATGTAAAACGTAAGCAGGAATCTTGAGTTCTGATTGTACACATAAATAGCCACATTGGTACAGACTTGAATCGAGGCGATCAAAAAAGAAAGATGCCACAGTTTCAGGAGAAGTCTTACTTCAATTTTCTTTGGCGGATCCAAGTGGATCCTTATCCGAAGAAGAAATAATGCATAGATTCAACGCTGTAGTTGGCCATGAAGCTGGGCAAGGAGGTGATATCGAACGGACCACAACATCCGAGGACGAGGATGAAGTCGGAACTGTTCCCACGTCGTCCACGAATGAGAACAAACATGTGGAACGCACCGAGAAGTTAAAGAGAAGGGAAACCTTGACAAGATTGAAAAACAAGACGAAACTACGAGCATATCAATTTACCGGTCAAAGTCGTGTTGCTGGGGTTTTGTTTGTGGAAATCTCTAGAATAACAGATCTTCCACCTGAAAAGAATTTGACTAGAACGTCATTTGACATGGATCCATTTGTGGTGACTTCTCTTGGGAAGAAAACTTACCGGACACACGTCATTCGTCATAACCTTAACCCCATCTTTGACGAACGTCTGGTGTTTCAGGTGCAAAAGCACGAGGTGAATTATTCGCTGAATTTTGCTGTAATTGACAGAGATAAGTTATCTGGCAATGATCTGGTCGGCACTGTAGATGTGCCAATCGAGACCATCAAAGCATCACAACCTGAAGCAGATCCCGAGACAGGGCTTTACAAATGTCAAGAATTGCCGGACTTTGCATCAACAGTAGAGAATAAAGACAATAAACGCTCAAGATTTCGATTATCCATGTCAAGATCATCATCAGCAACCAGGCTCGGAAGCAGATCCAGGAACTCGTCGTGTCAGAATCTACCAAAGCTGAATTCCGTCGAACCAACAACGAGTACCCCAACATCCAAAAGACCTAGTCTAACGCGTGAAGATTCATCGCCCGAGACGGATGAGGCAGATAATGAAGATGAAAAGACCAGCCGATCCAATAGCAATACTCCTCAACGACAAAATTCTATAGCGCGTAGTCACGGATCAAGAGCACCTTCCATACATTTACAGAGTGAAAGCCCCGATGATCCAGATCTGAAATCTTATACTCTTCCACTCAAACTCAAAAATCATGAGAGATGGGAAGACAAGCATGCGCCGATGCTTTATATCCGCGCCAAATATTTACCGTATCAAGCACTTCGTCAACAGTTTTGGAGAGCCATGTTGCGTCAATACGATGCCGATGATAGTGGACTTGTATCAAAAGTCGAGCTGACAACCATGTTGGATACTCTTGGATCGACGTTACGTGATGCGACAATCGATTCGTATTTTCAGCGCTTCTCAGATGATGGAAATGCTGAATTATTGACCATGGATCAAGCTGTCATGTGTTTGGAGGATCAATTGAGGAGCAGCGACCCCACAGATCGACACCACCATCGTCTACGTGATCATTTGAGGAACAATATTCATGACGGACAATCTCTCTTGGCAACTAGTATCCATAGTAACAGCAGTAGTACTCCTGGCTCGAAGAGGACATCTCGCGACGTGACGCCCATAAATAATGATTCACATTCGACTTTCATTCCTACCATTGATGTTCCAGACAATACTAAATTCGGTGGGGAAGAAGGTCTTGGGCTAGCTACGAACGAACTTGCTGAAGATGAAAAAGGTGAGGAGCATGTCGTTGAAATTCAAGAATGCCCAATCTGTCATCAACCGAGATTAGACAAGAACAATACAGAATCTGACATCATTACTCATATTGCCACGTGCGCTTCTCAAGACTGGCGAGCTGTGAATAATATTGTCATGTCTGGCTTCGTAACGAGTAGTCAAGCAAGACGAAAATGGTATAGCAAAGTGATTACAAAGATCGGCTACGGGGGCTATAAGTTAGGCGCCAATAGCGCAAACATTCTTGTACAGGATCGTTTGACGGGTCAGATTAATGAGGAGAGGATGAGTGTGTATGTTAGGTTAGGAATACGGTTGTTATATAAGGGTTTGAAGAGTAGAGAGATGGAGAAGAAGCGAAGTAAGTCGAATATTCATATCGAGGCCCTCATCGTCAATGTTACTAATATTTCATGTAAACAGTCCGAAAACTACTCCGCTCGCTGTCTTTGAAGCAAGGACGGAAGTTTGACGATCCTGCTTCTGCTTTACAGATTCCAGGATTTGTCAACTTTCACCAACTCGATATGTCAGAGGTCTTACTTCCTTTGACAGACTTTAAATCATTCAACGAGTTCTTCTATCGAAAACTAAAACCTGATGCTCGTCCATGTTCTGCACCCGATCGGCCAGAAATTATCACGTCTCCTGCTGATTGTAGGAGTGTGGTCTTTCACAAGCTTGAAACGGCACAGCAAGTTTGGGTCAAAGGTCGTGAATTTTCCATAGAAAGACTACTGGGAAATGCATATCCGGAAGATGTCAAAAGATATCAAGGAGGTGCTTTGGGAGTCTTTCGCCTTGCTCCACAAGACTATCATCGCTTCCATATTCCAGTCGACGGAATCATGGGAGAACCAAAGTTGATTGATGGTGAATATTATACAGTAAATCCAATGGCCATACGATCTACTCTCGATGTCTATGGTGAGAATGTGCGAGTGTTGGTACCAATTGACAGTGTTAAACATGGCAGAGTAATGGTTGTTTGTGTTGGAGCAATGATGGTTGGTAGTACTGTTATAACACGTAAAACAGGTGAACACGTCAGACGTGCTGAGGAACTAGGTTATTTCAAATTTGGAGGAAGTACATTGCTCTTGTTATTCGAGCCAGGTGTCATGAGATTTGATCCTGACTTGGTTGAAAATTCGATTGGAGCTTTGGAGACTTTGGTTAGTTTGATTCTCTTTTTAGTCCCTAACTTTCTAATTGTTTTACTAGATTCGAGTTGGAATGTCTGTTGGACACTGTCCGGAAGAAGCACCGTACTTACCCGACATGCGCAAAGATAATGCTACATTAGCAGAAAAACAAGATGCAAAACGTAGAATAGAAGGAAGTCTAGCTCCGGCAGCTAGTCCGATTGTTGAGGCAGATGAGGAGCATTAGACAGTTACGCATGTTTTTGACCTAAGATGTATGAGTTTGCCTATGACGAATATATATACTATTCATAACGTGTATGAATGTAAAATGTATCACCATTATAGACATGGAGATTGATAAACTTTGTTTGAATTTTGACTATTTGATCACATGATTTTGACACGCTAAACCCTTTTAAGTCGACTCCAAAACATCAACTCGCGTATAAACAAAGTGATCGATATAACGTCACAGCTTGGAAGGACATTGATTATGTTGATTGCAGATCAAAATTATTCTCCAATAACACTCTAGAATGGATCGGAACCAACAATACACTCGCTTCTTTCCATCTTCAACTCGATGCTAAGCGCGACTGTAATAACATATTGTATTCTTTCTCGACCGTTTCAAGCATAATCCGTTTATTCACGCGACTTGTACTGTCGCATTAAAATATTCGTTTGGGCTACTGCGATTGTTGTCTTGTCTGATCTGTACAATTGAAGAGTGATAAAACAGGACTGTAATGACATCGGTCATAACGCGCTCACCTCTCCACCACATGTCGACAAATCACGGAATAAGAGGTCTAGGCGACTCGTTGACGAATGCGCCAGGAACAAATTCACGACGAAGGACAGCGCGTCATTTCGACGACGATGAGGATGAGAAGAAGGCTCCACCTACTAAGAGAGCGCGGACAGATGTAGACAGCGAGGAAGGAAAGACAAGCGGTATGACGACACGTCGTCAAGCCAAGGGATGTAAGACTATATTCTTTGATAACAAACATAGTGTACAGTTTATATTGATTGCTGTATTAGCATATGAAGAGGACGCAGACGGATTCGCATTCTCTAGAAAGAGGACGAATAAAACACAGCAGACAAAAGGGAGTAAAGTAGACACGCAAATACAATCTAAAGATGAAAGGATACAACCGTCGACCAAGTCTGGGATAGATACTGTAAAAGATGCGCCGCCGAATACCGCCAGACGGAGACCGCGTAAAACATTACCTGTCACGCCTGAAGCACAAAAGACTGTAGATGTACGGCGATCAAAGAGACTTTTAGTGGAGAAAACGCCAAATGTGCCAGAAGTTGAGGTTGCTGAAAAGACGCAAGTCGCGCAAGTGATTGACGCGGATAGATCTGATTATGGGCAAAGTACAGCTATAGCACAACAGAATATCGACGAAAGAAGAGATGGTTCACCAAGTGCGCAAGCAAATCCCTTTTCAGCAACGGATCAATTATCCGTACAAAAAGCACGAGGTCCGAGGAGAATACATTTAATGACCCAAGAAACTCCAGTAATACGAAGAAACAAATCTCTGCGTCAAACAATGTTGTTGAATGAAAAAGAAAATCGGAGATCGTCATCTGGTATGCGAGGGAAACGAGTTTCTGGTTTGATAGATTCTGGGAATTATAATGCAGTACCACATAACGAGGTTGAAACTGCAGATTTCTATCGACATATTGAACAAAGCGCATTAGCTGAACCGCAAAGGATGAAGCAGTTACTAGTATGGTGTGCGAAGAGAGCTACAGGAGATAAATCTCGGTCGACGGGTAGTGAAAAACCGGAAAATGATGGAAAGATGGCTGCTGGTGAGAGACAAGCATTACAAGCTGGTATGTATCAAAACCATCTCTTTACAAAACTAATGACTGACGGTTTTTTTTTGGTAGCACGAGTAATACAAGAAGAATTACTTGCAGATTTTGCCAATAAAGCCGAACTTAGTAATTGGTTTGATCGAGAAGATACTCATGAAAAAGTGGTGAATGTATCACTCGTCAAGAAACAGAATCCTCGGAATATCCAAAACAAATCAAAACTTGTAGAACTGGAAGCTGAACTTTCAAGGTAAACATCTATCATTCTTTTCCATTCCGGTACATTATATACTAATTAGACACTGCAAATCAGACTTCAAGCAGATAAGAAACAATGGGACTCTCTTATCCGATCCAGTACATCCTTACCTCCATCTCTATCACTTCACTCATCAACAGAACAATCCCTCGATCTAGCATCCATTAATCCCAATCTTCTCTCGACGTCTCAAGCAGAGATTCTTTCTACCCTCCTCCCCTCTTCCACCTCTTCTACTACCGATTCACAACCCGTCCACAAGACCTCTGACAATCTCCAACACCGAATAGATTCCCTTTCCAACAAGTTGGAATTCAAAATCGACCTCTTGCACGATTCTCTGCATAAATTGGAGAGATATGTAAGCACGGCTGGAAAAGTAGCCGATAAGATATTACGAGAAAGCGCGACTGTTTTACTTGATAAGAAAGAATCATCTAATGAGTCAGAACGACAATTGATGGATCAAGAAGTTGTTGAGGAAAGAGACGTGTTGAGAGCTTTGGGGAGGACGTTGGCGAGGAAAAAGACCGACGTGACGAAAAAGGAAGAAGAGGGTTAATGTCGGTTTCATTTCTTCTTCTTTATCTTGTTATTGAAATGAATTGAACGTGAGAGATTTGATTGTTGGATTGGGACTTTTGTAATTTATCTTTTCACTTTTTATATTGTTTTGTCGAAGTATTCTTAAAAAAAATTATTATACCTTGAATTCATTTCCTCGTGACTTTCCAGTATTTCAGATCAGGCTTTATAATATAATGACAAGTAAGTTACTATATACGACTGTATTACATCCAGGCTTGATCTTTACGTATCCTCTCTCTAATAGCAGACTTTATCACATCCAACACACACCTCTCTGTCTTGACATTCTTCATCTTTTCACCACCAAAAGCGGTATTATTATTATTGGCAGAGGGGGTAGATAATTCTATACCACCCATTTCGTCATCTTCATCTTCATCTTCATTACCCCTCCCTTCGACTTCCTTGTGCGTTTCATTCTTTCCTTCGAAACAATCTTCCCGTCCCTTTTGAAGGACTCTCGCGTATTCTTCCATCGTAAACTCCCCCGTCGATTCCGAAAGCAAGAGTTTAGAACTCGGATACGTAAACGTCAAAACATGGAGAGATTTCGACGTCGAGATCTGTAACGGTGTGGGGAGGGAGATGTATTCCCCCACAGACGTTTTCGAAGAAGACGTCGAAGCGGGGAGGTGCGCTATGATGGTTGATAAAGGCGTGGAGCGAAGCGGGAGAGTAGAGTTGAGTAAAGCGAGGAGGGTCGTGTTGAGTAATGCAGCTAGAGGGGGGAGGTGCTGTCATGACGGTCAGTTATGGAAAAATAAAACCCGTAGAAGAAACGATAGTAAGAAATGGGATGGAAGAAGTACGGCGTTTGATGTAAGGAAAGTGAGACTTGCGTTTGATAGCGCTATATCTGATTCGTTCTCAGGTGCGGATAGGATTTGTAATGTAATCTGTACGAGTGTTCGTGGGTGCATGTGTGTAAGGATTACATTTCGGAATGTTGAATGGATTAGTGTTTCGAGATGTCTTTCTCGAGGTCCTAACAATATCTATAAGTATGAAATCCATTTATAGTGATGATTCTACCATTATCGACATGTATAATCTCTAACCATAAAACAACCAGGTTTTTTCTTCTTGCCGGGATATCATGAAAAAGAACAGTCGAGTAGAACGGAATGAGGATGGATATATTCAAGTGATAAGAAAGGAGAGAAAAGGGAATAGACAAACCTCCTACACCAGATACAGGTCTAACATTTACTTCTATAGCAGCTTGATCTGGTATCTCATCACGTCGTTGTACTTCAATCGGACCATTTACCGCGCATATTATTTTATAACCACCTTGAGAATATGTCGCCGATCCATTTGCTCTTTTCAAGGTCGACAAAGAAGCGGAAGAAGTTGTCATTTTATATAATTATCTCTTTTTACTCCTTTCTATCTATTTAATCACTTCCTCTATGTCACTCTAACAATCTAGGGTATAAATATTATTCTACTGAAAAAAAGAATGACGTCATACAAATAACGAAAAACCTCTTGTATTTCACCACAACAATTATACAAATCCATTATTATTCCGAAAAGAAAAATGGCAGGTCTTTTAGACAGATTAAAATCATTCGGACGTTCCCAAGTCGAAAACACAGCCTCGTCTCCCGAACAACTCTTTTCCCCTGTCGACCCGCGTATAGACGGAGAAGAATGTCTGCACGACTGCTCGACATGTGTAACGCACTACCCTCACAAATTCAAAATCGATCACGAAGACGAACTATACGGTAAAATCAACGGCTGGAACACACACATGATTGTCGCGACTGGAAAGACCGACTGGGTGCGCGACGTGAGCGACGAAGTAGGTTCCATCATGGAAGCGGTGCGAGACAGCACAGAAGAAGCAAGTAAAGGCGTCAGTCCCCCTCTCCGCTGTTCTTTTTTCCAAGTCTTGACATGAATTGATGGTGGAGAAAAGAAAATGATGCTTTCTGCGTCCAACATGCCTCTTCCCGACCACGACGATGGGGATGTACATCAAAAAGAACCAGTAACGACGACGACGACGATCCTTCTTCTTCCTGCATTTACGTATTTTCACAACGTCACTCCTCAATCCATCCCTTATGTTCTCTCTACCATCGTCCCTTCTCTCCCAACGACTACTTCTCCTCTTACTTCTTTTCGACCGATGACTGAAAAGCTGGAATATAATCTCTCGTCCTCGCCGTGTCGATTCTCAACGTTGATCTTGCTATGTAGTCAAGCGACGAGGGACGCTCGATGCGGTCAATCTGCTCCGTTATTAAAACGGGAGCTTGAGCGTCATTTACGTCCCTTGGGCCTTTATAGAGATGTAGATGACCATCGACCGGGAGGGGTAGGGATATTATTCATATCTCACGTCGGAGGTCATAAATATAGTGCCAATGTCATGATTTATAGACGGAATGATAATAGTAATACTATAGTTAATCAGGATGGAGAGAATGATGGTGGAGCGAGTCAGTGTATTTGGCTGGCAAGAGTAAAACCAGAAGATTGTGAAGGAATAGTAAAATATACGGTATTGCAAGGAAAAGTGGTAAAACCAAAAACACAACTTAGAGGTGGGTTTGATCGATTCAAGGGATTAACCTCTTGGTAATCTCCATGTCCATCTTTCTTGAATATAATTGAATCGGGCCCGTGTAAATGGACATCACATCTACTACAGTAATCAACAGTCGATGATATAAATACATATAACAAAACAATAATTAATCATAACCCATATTCCATGACACATTAAAGAATTAACTTAAAATAGAAAAACCCCATTACTAATCAAGTGAACCACCCATCTTCATCACCCTTTACGTCCAACGTCATCTTTTCTTCCCCACCCAACACACTACTAGGTCCCAGATCAAGTACAGGCAAAGTAATAGCCTCCTTTTCTTTTTTTGAAACCTTAAACTTCTTACCAGGACTCATCAATGCCATGGTCACCTCATCAGTCAATCCTTCTTTCATGATACCTTGACTTACAAAGTCAACATCCCAACCATCTTCGACAGCAGCTGTTGTCCAAGTCCGTAACGCATCATGAACACCAGTATAAAACTTTTCTTTACATGTCCGTAATGTATTACCCATAATCTTTTCCCATCCCGAACTTCTCAGATCAGCTCTAAAAGCATTACGATCTTCAGTAGATGGTAATGACGCTAAAAGACCATTCATAATATCTAGATGAGAAGTAATATACATTGTTGCATCCCATTCAACTCCACCAGTATAAGGCGCTGCAGGGACGGGAGGACGTGTTCCTGGGAAATAACGCTTCGTGAATGAATTAGCGAGATTTGATTCCGAGACAATACTTGACAAAACTCCATCAGACTGCGAATTTGACGAAAAGGTGGTAGGAATGACATTCTGATTATGCAGAAAAATCCAAAAGACTTCTTTAGTCACATTGGTGATTTCTCGACACCACGTTCGATAAGGTCGTCGACTACGCATTTCCACTACAAACGGCAAAGGTTGAATCCCTTTTTTATCTTGGTCTTGAAGATACTGCATAATCTCACGTGCTCTTGCTGTCAACGCAGCAGATGATGCCGTTGTTGCATCTGCGAGATATGTGACTATAATAGGTCAATGCCAGTTCCAATACCAGAGTATAGGTGAAATGACTTACATAATATGTTCATAACTATACTTCGAGTAGCGAATTCGCTAGGTCCCTTTTTCTCTTCATCAAATAGCATACCAAGAAGTTTTGGAAACAAATCGTGTGCATTCAGAGATAACTTTTCAATTGCAACTTTTGTAGTAGCAATACCCTTCAAGCATAACAGCGTTTCATGAAGCAATTGATCCTCGTGATCATCACGCCACTCAAGTACCATGATACGACCAAGTAATGCCAAAATCTCCACCATGCCTCCGAGTTCAACAAATTTATCGACCCAATTTACAGTCTCATTTCGTAGCAGTATACGTAATTTATGTACTCGTCCAACTTCAGCTTGTTTTGGATCAATCATTTCGCGGAGATAGTTGACGTAATTCTGAGGAGTGGCTGGAGGTCCAATCGAAGCAGATCTGGTGCGTGTAACTTTGTCTGCTGTATTGCGTTGACATGGTGTATCGTATATCGAAGTCGGTCGATCAGTGTTTTGTTTCTTGCTCGGAGATGACTCGGATCTACTGAAATTGAACGTCCGACTTCGTGGTCTTCCTCTTTTGGTTGGAGATTCATCACCGCTTCGTTTTCGAGGACTTGTTTTAGATGTACTGCCTTGCTCCTTTGTAATATCTTGTGATTCCTGTGCTACAGTTTTGACCGGACTAGAAGACCTTTTGTCTTGTTTCACAAAGTCCGCTTTAATGTGTAAAGTTAATGACCTCATAGACTTTCGCTGATCTTCTGGTATATTGCGTCTTTCAAGTACAGCCTCGAAAGCTGTGTTTACATGGACCGAATCCAGCTCAACGTCCTTATCTTTGACAGGACTTGCCATGATACTCCCGACCGCAGTTGATGCAGCTTCCGATCGACTATTTCTCTTGACGACGGCTATAGGTTCGGATATAGTATTCTCAACACTACTGCCGCCACTGACTTGTCTGGCTGTTTCGTAATGGATCGAATGAGGTCGAATTATAGATTGACTTTTACCTGAGCCATAACTACCCTTCGAACTAGTCGGAGTTCGCCCATTAGGTTGCAGGACTCTTTGGAGGTCACTTAAAGAAAAGATAGCGCTTTTAGGCCTACTCGTAGTGGACGAAGATGACGATGAAGATCCAGGTCTACTTAGAGTAGGCATATAACCCTGAAAGTCTCGTTGAACCGACGGGTTATATTCCTTTGGTGTATATACGTCTATTGCGTCTTTGACAGCTTTTAATTTGATATTGCTTACATCAGACCTGACTTTTGGGTTCTGCATGACAGACTCATCAAGCACCCGTGTTGTGAACTGTGCCCATATCGGAGCCTCCAAGTCTTTACTTGTGCTTTTGGTCTCTTGATTTTCGACATTGTCCGTCCTGACCACTGTCTCGTCGGGATCTTTGTTTGTCCTGTCGCGTTTACCAAAGATTGATGACAGACCAGTGGATGATTTTGTTTTCTTCAACTGTGGTTTGCCTCCACCGCTGGTCTTCTCTTTCATAGGCTTCTCTGGTGATTTTTTCCCCTTTTCTGGACTTCGACGACTACTACCAACCAAAGCTCGAAGTGACACGGCACTCTTAGATCGTTTACTAGGCACATTTTCTTTTATTGGTGTACGTGGTTGTCGTTTGCCATCACTTGGAGCAATATTCTCCGTATCTAGTGCGGCTACATGCGGATGATCCGGCGGCAGGAATGGCATCCCTTGTGAGTTTGGATTCCTGACACCAAGTATGTTGTCTGAGGATATCTCGACGTGATATGTATTTTTATCTTTTGTGGTGTTTAAGAATGTTGGGGTTATGACCGACGATTGCGGTCTATAATTCATGATTAGAAATGTTCTATTAGACCATCAACGGACTCAAGATTGGACCATTTATTTGAAAAGGCAAGTTAGTATGGTATGATTGTCTGAAGAAACCTCTTACATGGAAGAATCAGCACGTTCGACGCATCACTCCTTCCCCACATCTTGTCTGGAGATCTGTTTACAAGCACTATTTTGCCCAGCAACGGGAATCACGTGCGAGAAATTCATTCAAAGATTGCCATAACTTAGTTCATGGTTATCATCACATAATCGTAATCCAACAAATACTACATTCTAAGTCATCAATATCTGTGCTTCATAAGTTCGTTTATATCGTGTAGTGGCTTTATACAAGGCTTCCCTTGTCGGCGCAATCATCTGGCCCACTGCTTTTCTACCACCTGATAAGGATTCTAGTTCCAAAGTCAATTTTCGAGCCTTTACAGATGTTGCTTTCAAATTATGCATAGCCGATTTGATAGCATCTTCTTTTGTTTGACGTTCCTTTTCGGCTGCATCTGAAACAGCATTTATCCGATCGGCCGACTTGTCAAGTGTTTCGACTAATCTTTCCAATTCTGAAACACGACTAGCATCTCCAGAAAGAAAGACACTCCAGAAATAATGTAAAAACTCTATCGTAGTATTGTGTGTCATTACAAGCGAATCGTATGTTGTCTGACTGAGTCCAAGAGTATCAGAATCGTCATGGGACTCTAGTGCATGTTTTGCTCGAACAGCCGTCATAACATTTGTCGTTGCCGCTTCCAAGGCAGAACTTCCACCAATTCGAATAGCTTTTGTGTTTGAGTTATGTGTTCCCGGTTGTGCATCATCCATTTCTTCATCAGAGTCATCTGTATCTGATTGGATGCCTAGAGCTTCGTATAATGCTAGACCAGACTGACTGGCTTTGAGATCTTTTGTAACATAATCAAGAACCATTCTCGTGTCTTGTTGAGCGTATCTTTGTCGCTCCGCTTGCTTCTCGGCATCCGTGTCTAACGTCGAATATGACTGCTGTTCTCGTATATTTAATTTCACTCGATTGTCTTTGTCTGTAGCTTGCAGATCTCGTAGCTGCAATTGTTCATATGTTTCTTCGTCCATGCCAACAGGTGCATGAAGCTCTTCATCTGTTGGAGTCACCGAAGATAACATTTTCTCGGATAAACTGTTTAATACTCGTAATAGAGGTACTTTTTCACCACTCTCGGGCCGCATTTCCTTGTCTGGTCGATTACCCTGACGTTGACTATGATTTTGTTCATTACCTTCGAGATCGATAAAATTAGGCACTTTCGAGATCGACGCAGGGCCTCGCTCAGTATAATCAAGATATCTATCAAGGATTGGATCTGTCGGATCAGCGTCCGTTATTTTTTCACCACGAAGTTTACGAATAAGTCGACTATTGAAGAATCTCGACCAGAATTGATTTGCATCTATTCCTGGAACACTGTCACTATATGCCTGTCGCACGACGGGATACTGCTTGAAGAGCAATTGAATCTGTTCTTTTGCAAGATTGATGACTAATTTATCCGGTTGGCCTTCCACAGCAATGCGTTTATGTTGGAACACAGGCAACACGTTGTAATCTCCCTGTGTCTGTGCTTTCTCGGTCGCATGTGCTCGGAGCATTTGTAACCTTGTTGACCAGAACTGCGACGAGAACTGTGAAATCGTAATTGAGTCTGGCTTGTCCCGAAGACTTTCATTAAATCGCTGTCTCAATCCCGGATTTGCCTCGAGTAAAGATCGTTGTAGTTCAATGTCTGTCTTCAGTTTGGCATCGTCATATAATCCATCAGATTCAGAAGTCTTCGCACGACCAGTGACTGCCTGGGCGATTGCCATTGAAGCAGATTGGGTTGCGCCATCGGGATGTACATTGCTGCTTGCAAGTCGGCCTGGTTTTGTGGTAGATGTTACGGCACTATTAGCTTTGATAGCCGAAATGGCGTTTCTCAAGACTTCTGTGATCGCTTCCTGCTCTTTTCGAGCAGCGCTTGAGGACGTGAAGGAAAAGACAAAGGTTTCAGGTTCTTTTGCGCTTGCAGGTTGCACAATGACTTTGAGCGCTATTTTAGGATTATTTGCCGGCGTTTGTTGAAGATCTAAACATAAGAATATCAGAACTAACCGAATGAGTAACCGCAATGAGGTCGACTAACTAGTGATATCAGAAATGGCGATAGTCAGGGAAGGAACTGAGTTAGGAGGAGTGATCGGCGTCCAGAACAGGAATTTCCGATCATTGCCGACCGCGAGAGTACCGTCTTTCTTTTTGTACGATGTGGCCGCTTGTGACATCGCTGCAATGATGCAGGTTGCTCATTGTAAGAAATCGGAATGAAGTGGCTGCCCATAATAATAAAATCGACATTCGGTGATGTGTGACGTCATGCTCTACCATTATACAGTACTCTGACGGACTCATGTTGCCTACAACTACACGATTAATATTAGAAATGACAAGATCACTTCCTATACAATCTGTAGCATCGGAAAAGTCAGAAGAGATTATATCGACTCGGCTGCTGTCGTGGCTACGCGAAAATGGTGGATCTCTGGACGACCGGACCTTTCTCTCTCGAGATACAGTGACTGGGTGGAATCTTCGAACGACTCAGGCTGTACCGAGCAAATCGCGAATTGTGACTGTGCCTCATAGTTGTGCATTATCATATCTCAATGCTCTGGTCGACGATTCACTGCTCATACTCAAGAGCCATGCGACTACTTTACAGGTTGAAGTTGTTGGTGTATTTTACCTTATGGCGCAATGGCTGAACAGGGAGCAATCTTTTTGGAAACCATTTTTAGATATCCTTACACCACCCAGCACGGGCTTCAGCACGCCGTTTTATTTTGATAAAGAAGACTTCGACTGGCTGCAAGGGACGGATTTATTCCTCAGTTTTGAGAAACGTGAAGCAAAATGGCGGGAAAATTGGCGAGATACAACGGCAATTCTGGAAAGCGCGGGAATGGATGTTACTGAGTACACATGGTCAGTCCTTTTGATCGGGAGGATATGTCCATCTTGATATTGATTAATGATTGCAGGGATTTGTGCAAATGGGCAGCTACTATTTTCTCATCACGGAGTCTAGGTTCGGCGTCAATCAAGCCACGGGATGGTCAAGAATGGACAGCGTATCGAAGCGGATCAAATGGAAGAGAGAAGGTTTCCCTTGATTTTAGTAAAGTTGAGGAGACGCGGAAGGATTTTCCAGTTTTGATTCCTGTAATGGATTGTCTAAATCACAACCCTGATGCACAAGTTGTATGGGCATTTGAAGTGGGTCGATTTGAGCTGTCAGTAGAGAGTGAAATAAAAGAAGGACAGGAATTGTACAACAATTATGGTCCTAAATGTAATGCTGAATTACTGATGGGCTATGGCTTTTGCATCGAGTCAAATCCGTTTGATTGTGTATTGGAAACTCTCAAACCTCCCGCAGAAGATTTACTCGATGCACTGAGAAAATACCAGCCAGAATTTTTCGATAAAGCAGGCTTGTGGAAGCCAGAGGCAGCGACGTTTCGACTAAAGAAATGGGACAGCAACTCCGGTGATGACGTATGGACTTGCATTCCGTTGACATTGATCGGTCTATTTGATTGCTTTGTTAGAATCGAACGTGGTCTGGATATAAGTCAAGACGAGATTGAGCAGCTTACAAGCTTGGATAAAACGGTTTGGAAGAAACACCTTCCACGTATTGCATATCTCATATCGTCGTCATTGGTGCCGAAAGCTGACAAATTGTCGGCCGTGGATGCTTCATTGCCTTCTTCGCCAGCAAATGACAAGCAGAGATATGCACAAATCTATCGAAAGGGACAACTTGATATTATCTCGTCTCTTCGAGCGGGATTCTCTCATTACCTCCGCACGCTAAGGCCTCCACCTATGTATATATGTACAGAAGCAGAACATATACCGCGTAAGTCTTATCTACTAACGCTTGAGGAATCAATCGACATTATGGGCATGTCTGTGCCACTTTATCGAGATCAATTCGTCGCAGGAATCAAGGCTGCTTATGGAATTGACAAAGTTGAAGATATCAATGGTTCTTCAATCGAGGATCAAATCTGGCTACTTTTATGCTGTTTTGGCGAGATCATGTGTTGGGACCATGATAGACTGTCTTCTGAACAAAGGCATTCTCTTTTCGCTTCTCAAATAAAAATGATGGAACAAGAGTTTGGACTGCCACAGCAAGCGGATGATTCCGATGATGAAGACTCGGATCCTAACACTGACGAGGAAAGTGCGGGCTTACTGCAAATTGTAAAGGAAGCAGCAGGTTCTGTAGATAGCTCGGTCCTTGGTACAAACATATGGGAACACAAGATGTGGACGCCCGCATTTCTGTTAGATTGGGGTATGCGTATAGTCAAATCTCAAGGCATGATGATGCGTATAGCGGAGGATGAGGTGAGATTTGTATTGTACTTGCCCGTACATGATCATGAGCAAAACAATGATCAATAAAAAGTTGGCGATAGATCTAAATGTAATCATATAACGAGTTGAATGTGAATCATTGACAATGATTCGAAAATGATTGTGTGAATATAATTTTCATTTCGATATCGCCTAAAACACCAATTTTGCCTAGCTAAAACAAGAAAGAGAAAGTATAAAGACAAGATGATATAAAGGACTAGTTTGATTTGACGTGCTCGTAAATACCAGACACTATACAATGATCACGCTCGAAAGGTTCTAACGTCAATTGCTCCTTTGGCTTGATCTGTTCCGCTCTCATCTTTTGTACTTCCAAGGCAAATACTTGTTCGGCTGGCTTTGTACTGTCGATACAGTTTGCTTTTATTGAAATGAGAACACCACCTCCTACTTTCAAGAACATGTGAGCGTTAAGACCGACGATACGAGCTTGATCTGGTTGAGCAACATCGGCAAAGATACAATCCACCATTCCGATGAGCATTCTGTATTTGAGAGGATGACGAGCGTCCTCCACGATGGGGATGATGTTTGTTCGCTTGGTAGCCATGTTGATCAAGTCACGACCGGATCTGTGCGAGAATTCAACCGCGTAGACTGTTCCGGTAGGACCGACGATATCAGAAACGTGTGAAACTGATGTACCGGAAGCAGCACCGAGATAGAGCACTTTACTGCCAGGTTGCATATTGATAGATTCTAAACCACCAAGAATACCAGCAGCCAATTTTGAGCGGAAAGGATTCCATACACGGTATTCGGTCTTTGTTACCGCAGAATCGCCATCGGCGGCTGTGTTTGGAGTTTCGACCGAGATGCGCTTTTCACCATAAACTGATTCTCCCGGTACGAGGTTCTTTGTACAGAGTAAGTCTTCTTTTCCACGTGCGATGAATACACCGGCATGTCTGTGTGGTTCCTTTTCAAATAGATTAGATCATATCTTATGTGGAGGAAGTTAGGGATATGTAAAACTTACAATCACGACCTTTTGACCACCTCTCGCACCACCTGGTCCGCCTCCCCTCTTTTCAAATCCACCACGACCTCCTCTACCTCCACCGCGGCCACCACGTGCACCGCCTCTGGGAGGACCTCCAAAACTTCCTCCTCGACCTCCACCTCTACCACCTCTTGCACCTCCACGGCCACCAAAACCACCACGATCACCACCTCCACGACCACCGAAACCACCTCGGTCACCACCTCCGCGTCCACCGAAACCACCGCGACCTCCTCTGGGTGTAAAAGCCATGTTGTTCTATTATAATCGATAGATGACTGCTAATTAGAAAATTGAATATCGATTATTCAAAAAATTTCCCCTCTGCTCCACAAAAATTCTCGAGCGCCAGAAGCTTTCCACTTCTTGGCAGGTTATCGAATTAAACTTTCTCTCACGTCAAGAACAATTGAATGAAAAAAAAATGTATCCCTACCGAAGATCAACCGATAGGTTCACACAGTGCCAAGCCCATTCTCAGTCCCGTGCGTGGGACAAGCGACGATTAACAAAACTTTGCAACATTGAGAGTCGGGATTTGCTAGATTCCTTTCTACAGTCGAATCTCGAAGATACAAAATCACAAATGGCTCGATACGCCGCCACTACAATTGAGAACTCCAAGAGCGCTCGTGCTCGAGGATCCCATCTCCGTGTCTCGTTCAAGAACACCCGCGAGACCGCACAGGCTATCAACGGATTGAAATTGCAACGAGCAGTAAAGTACTTGGAACACGTCAAGGAGAAGCGTGAGGCCATTCCCATGCGAAGATATGCAGGAAGTACCGGACGAACAGCACAGGGTTAGTAAAACGCAACACACAAAGAAACCATAGTATGTTTAGATTACTAATGTTTGATGCTTGCTTAGGTAAACCATTTGGAGTATCAAAGGCTCGTTGGCCAGTAAAATCCGCCGAATTCCTCCTCTCTCTCCTCAAAAACGCAGAGGCAAATGCAGACACAAAAGGTCTGGACACGTCGAATCTCATCGTCAAGCACATCCAAGTCAACCAGGCTCCTAAACAACGTCGTCGTACTTACCGTGCCCACGGTCGTATCAATCCTTACATGTCAAACCCATGTCATATCGAGATGATCCTCACAGAGGCAGAAGAGGCTGTGAAGAAGGGCGCTGATGCCGTCGTAGAGACAAAGGGTGAAAAACACTTGTCAAGCAGGCAACGAGGTCAAAGAGTTAGAAGAACCATTACACACCACGCTTAGATTGTACACAACACGAGGGACGCTTAAATGGTACTCAACATGATGGATGAAAGATGGTAGTAAAAGACAAAGATGGAGATTTATGTGATTATATATCTATTTAATGTAAAATCAAAATCCGAGTGTAGCAGAGGGAGAAAAGAAATGCATTTATGAATGACAATCATCTCTTTGTGCATAATTCTACATTTTTGTCAATTCTCATTTAGTACCTTGAGACAGTAAGACTTGTGTTCATCACGACATGATATTATTCTATACGACATCAAACATTATAATTTTGATACAGCTTTTTTTTGGAGCACTCCAGGCCCATTAACGTTTCTCTGCATATTACCCCCATCCGTCGTCTCCGGACCTTTGTAGGGTACGTTTAGAAAACCTTCATCGCCTGAAAAGTGCCTATATGCAACTGCGATTAGTATTGAAAAATGTTACTGCAATTATAAAGGCATTTGTAGAATACCAACCATTCTCTATTTCTGACCTCAAACCGCAGGTATTTGTCCGGATGATTCCAATTTACTTTCCACACGCATATCTTCCAGTTCGAAGCTCCTATTGACATGAAGCATGACCGATTAACCTCAATCCCAAGACACAGTGGTATAATGATAGTATATGGAAAGATATTCAACTCACCAAGCTCTTTCCGCTCCATCCTTCAAATGTGAACAGTCTCCATTAACATCACACTTCCAACCTCCACCAATACCTTTACCATTTTTCCAATCCACAAAAGGGACATCATCCCATTTATCCTTCCTGCACCTCTCGCCTAGATCCTCTCCTGTAGTTGCTTCTGACGCTCTTGTATATTTGCTGAAACAACACGTTGCGCAATTGAAATCATTCTTTGTATAATCATCGTCTCCGACTTTCATACTTCCAGTCAAAGCTCTTCCTGCAGCAATGACTATAGCCGCGTGAGTACATATCAATATAGTCTCTGTCCCATCTCTATCACATCGCGCTATAATTCGTTCCATCGCATAAGCTACCCGATCATGGAATTCTGATGTCGTTTCACCTGTTTTGCACGGTGCGATAGTCATATCGTCAGCAGTATATGTCTCGTCAATTGTACCAGGAAACAGTGGTACGAGGGTTGATAACGGTGCGGACTGAGGATGGAAGAAACGTGCTTTGCCAAAGTATTCTGACACACCAGGTTCGAGCTTGATCTGGGAATTGCTGCTGGGTTTGTCGCCATTGTCAGCGCGAGAGGACTGTAGGAGTTTTGTGAGCGGTTGGAGGGTTTGTATACATCGATAGAAAGGTGAGGAGAAGATCTTGGTGAAAGAAGGCTTGAGAGTAAGGAGATGCTTGGCAAGTTCATGAGATTGATCCACGCCGTGAGAAGCGAGGGCTGGATCTGATGGGATACCGGTGGGTGTAGGAATCGTAGTGGTATAAGTCCCTGTAGAAGGATTGACTATCCAATCAGATCGAAACTGCAGAGTGGGGATTAGTATAAATTCACACTTTCAGATTTGGGATTGCATTAGGACACACTCCATGACGGACAATATATATCGTCTTTAGCGGCATATGAATAATAAGATAAATATAAGTCAAGACAAGATTGCAATTGATTAGCAAGTCAAAAAGAAGGTCATAGTTTTATCTATATAGTTATGGATGTGATTTTTATGAACGAACATGCATTCTGGAGCCCCGCAATGACGATGCCATACCCCACAATTGGGTGGTACAAGTTCAATCGTTACATATCACGATATGTAAGCACTAGACACCGCCTTTTGGTTTCAACGTCCTGTCATTATCGTATACGTTGTCGAAATACCAAGACTGCCTTTACGGTAATAATATGACCGGATGTCTGTTGTCTGCTGAATAGTCTGAACTTCTCAAAAACTCAAAGCTTGCATCCCTCTGAAAACATATTGCATTAACCGCATGCATTTCCAATAGTGAATGACACGAAATCTGGGCTTGCTCAAAAAACCCTTTTCTTGGCACAAAAGACCTGGAAGACCTTCTTGTTGGAGTGATCCTTATTTTATTCAGTTTGTACCACAATACTTGATCAAATTTATTGAAAAGCAAATGAAAGTCTCCCTTTTTGACATTTCTAAATTTGGTATATCAGTCCGTATCTGTTAGAATATGAAAAGGGGTCATCAGGTACCAAGTCAAGAATATTAATATCAAAGTGTAGGTATTTAAACTTTTCGGTCAACCTTGCAGCAATTATAAAATCACCCAACATATTGTTTCATTTTAAAATCATAATCCCCACATCTTCAAGTGCGGTAGCCAATCAACCAAAGTTTAGGCGGAGCAATTTCGCAAGAGCGCAAATTCGACACACTTTTGAGGCAACCAGATTATAGTGTCACGGTAAGGTACAGCAGCGGGAAACAAGTTTCCTTGCACAGATGATGCCCTACCAATCATGCGTACTGTAGTTTTATAAATTAAGTATGTTTCCCTCTTCTTGTTTCGGCAAAACCCTTTTCATTCATTTGGTCTCTCACACTCATTTTTTACCATCGACCTTTTCTTCAAAAATTTCTTCAAAAAGCCACTCCAGTCACTCTTTTATCATTTCAATCTATTATAATCTATCAATATGCGTTTCTCATCTGCAGTCGTTCTCGCTTTGGCAGGCACATCCCATGCTCTCATCAACGACGACATAATCTCCCTTCTGTCCGTGTTGTCGACTAATGCGGCTGGTGCTCTCAATCCCACTGCAATCTCAAGCTTGTCTGCATTCGCAGCGGCAATCACTGCGCCTGCTGCACAAGCCGGAATATTCTCAGAACTCATGTCTGCTGCCGCTGCACAAAGCGACCCTGCATTCTCAGTTCTCAGCAACTATGCCGTCGAGACCGCCAACCCAATCATCGCCGGCATTCTCGCGCAAGAAACCGCAATCGCAATCCAATTAGGAGCTCTCGCATCAGCGGCTAGTGTCAATCCAGCAGATCCATCTGTCATTAGTCGCATCGCAGCCGCTTCAGATGTAGCTGACTCGAATAACGAAAACTCAACATCGACCGCTACTCCTTCTGCCCAACCAACTGCCCCTTCTTCTTCTGGCTGTGGGGGTGTCATTACCGTAACTGCCACATCATCTCTTGCCACATCATCTCTTGCCACATCATCTCTTGCCACATCAAAATCCATCGCTTCTAGCGGCAGTGGTGTCGCCCACCCTTCATCAGGAACCGTCAATGGTACTAAAACTTCTTCAAACTCACCACCAATCCCAACCTTTACCGGCGGAGCCGTCAACATCGCCATGCCAGCTATGGGAGCTGTGTTGGCACTCGCACTCGGTGTTGTTGGAATATTCTAAATAGAACTTGGAAAATACGGAGTTGTGGAATATATGGTATACATACGACATGATTTTGTGTTCTGATTTTTGTTTCTCCTTTTTAATTTCTCCCATTTGTATAATCTTTTCTATCTCTTTTCAAGATGTAGTGTTTTAATTTGTATACAAACTATTTTCACGCCACTTTCGATATTGTCGTGACGAGTAATTCACTGCCGTGATGAAATACACATTATTATAGCAAGGGATATTAAAACATTGCATATCTAACTATCATATTCTCTTCCGACTCTATAATTGATTATTAAATAACATACAATCATACACAACATATCCATTTCAATCATTATATGAATTTCTATAATTAGAAAATAAAGCTCGTTAAATAATCATCTCATCTCATCATTTCATTTCATAATCATTAGTAAGAATAATTTTGTTCTCCAACCGCTATAACTTTGATATCTCTCTTCATACTTTTCAATCTCTCATGCATTCTAAATAACTCGTCTAGTTCGTCTCGTGACGCTTCTCCTGCTTTCATACCGGCAATCTTGTTGTATAATTTCTGATAGGCGGGATAATATTCGTTTCGAAACTTTTCGGCATCGTCCAAAGCTCGTTCCCATGATGATCGTAAAGAATCTGATTTAAATGACTCGTTACTTGGACTACGTGCCCAGCCATCTCGCGCGAACGAATTGCAAGGTGGAGGAGATGGTGACATGAGGGATGTTGTAGCTGTTGTAGCACTTGACGTCAATGACGATGATGAAAGTGCCACCGATTGTGTGGATGAAGATCCAGTTCTACGATGAGCTACAGTAGGATCGATTGAACCATGTTGATGTATATCGCTTGAAATATCATTCGCTTTGCGTTTTAGTGTCGCATCGGAATTACGTATAGCCTGACTTGATCGTGTATTTTGTTTCGTGGCAGTAGTGCTTGCTGAAACTTTGTTGATTGATGAGGAAGACTGCGTTCGAGCGAGCTTACGAGGCGGCTCAGACTTTTCATCTGCCCGTTCCAATGGCCTTTTCTTCGACACGTTCAGAAGCTCGTTGTTTATTGTCTTTTCAATGGATTTTGGTGAAATTGATGATGTCGGTTTTGACGTGACCAAAACTCTTTTCACAACCGGTGTAGAACTGTCAAATCCTCCAAATAGAGATGGAGATTTTGTCAAGGTGTTGCCAAGTGGAGAAGGTACTCTTGGTTTGCTATTGACTTTAGGTGGACTTAGTTGTCGACTTGATTTTTTGCTAACAGTCTTTGATTCGGGTGACTTTTCATCAAGTCTCTGTGGAATATCTGCATTGGCTGGTAGGTTATGCTTTGGCGCCGGCTTTGACTTGATGTCACTTGTGCCACTTTCTATTACTCCTTTGGCTGTGCCGCCCCTCAAAGACGGCTTTGCTAGAGTTGCTACTTTCTTGACCATGACGTCTTTGCTTGTGCCTCTCTGCGAGTCTTCTTTTGGGACCTTCGTCTTGATTTTCTGCTCACCAGAATGCTCTTCATCAGAATCAAACACTTTGTCTTCTGATTTATGTTTATTCACACTGGTTTTGACTTTCACTACTGTCTCACTTTTCTTCCGCATTTCTTGTTCGATTTTCGAGCTATCAGATTCAGTAGTTTTCACTTTGTCATCACAACCGGGACTTGTAGAAGAGTGGTTTCCTTGGCTTTTGACTGGCCTTTCTGCATTGCTTATTCGACTTTGGCCGTCTTTTTCAACTTCAAAAGTAGGGTTTGGCGTCGATCTACCAGTTTGATTGGCAACATTGGGCTGTTTTAGTTGGCGATTCGCGCCATGAAGTCGAGACAAACATTTACCCTTTCCTCGCTCAGAATGTGGTAATAGAAGCTGCCATAACTTGTCATCTTTACCCAGTCGAATCCGATCGTATGCCCGTGTTGCATTGTCAATCACGGTTTGCCGCACTTCATCCGAAGGATATCCAAATTTGAATACATCCAAATCTTTATATGCTCTGTCTTTTAGTCTCCAATCTTTCGATCCTGTATCGTAGTCTGCCACCTTTTGTAACGATCCTAGTCTCCGATTTGATGGTATGCCAGTCTTTAACCCAACCTCTGTTTCCGTCAATGGTTCGATGGCTAATAAATGTGTCAAGACAAGAGTCATGGCTCTTAATTCGACAACTTCACAGCTTGCATCTTCGATCCTAGCTTTTGACGGAGACAGCAATGGACTATTTGTGTGAGAGCGTGAAGTACTTATGATGTGGCGGCCAGGGGTCAGTCTGCTGCCCTTGTGTCTTCCATCGGTTATGATTGATGATGAAATGGTTGTTCTAGTACTTTATTAGAACCTTCATCGCCTGACAGAAATGTATATCTTACTGTTTGGACGCTTTCTCTTCGGCATGTGACGCCAGACTTTGTTTCAAAATGTCAATTGCAAGGTCTGATTCCTTGTTACATTCCACTTGTAAAGTCGAATGGGTTATGACAGCGTGTGCCTTGACCGAAGCCAGATATTGTAGTTCACCTCCTGGGATTGAGGCGTATAAGTCCTGCACATGTTTCCCGTCCCTTGTAGACAGGACCGTTGTGACTTCGCCGTGTTGAATTCTCTGAACGATACGTTAGCACAATGGATAGCCTTGACAATGATATATAACATACAGGAGTCTGTCCGCATTGGAGCTGAACGGTAAGTTTATTATGAGCACAGTCTCGAAGACTTTGTACCAATTGCTCATCAAGCCTGAGGATAACGGCTGACCTTAAGGCCGACCCGGGTGTGGCCTGCACAGCATTGTTTACCTGTGGCCGTGGACCGCCAACAGACAAGCCTTCCGGAGGGACATCCAGGATGGCCATTTCTATCGAGTCAGACCCGATGCTGAGCACATACAATCTCCTTCTCTGTACGAATTATCCATATGTCATAGTCAAGCAGTACTGCTAAAGAATGGCAATCCACACATAGATTTCATCAAACGGCCAGAACCTATGTATGCAGAGTCCTCAACGGTCGCTCCCGTTTAAGATGTCGTCACTAAGTTTCGCTTATTCTGCCTAGAAGAAATATAATATGAGACAAATGACTCGATCTTAGTTTTTGGTTGGAGTCTCGATTGAGGTATGGAGAGACTGAATTGATGTTGCTATCGAGCTGTGGTTGCAAAAAGTCCTTGACAATTACATTGGCTTAATTCCCCGGACATCCCAATGGGCGATCCGTTGTAAACCCTTCATTAGCACTAAAATATTAAAACGAGGCGCAAATTACCGGCCCGCCCCTTGGCGTTCTCAGACAAAGCTTAACGCAAGCCCTGTTGGAATTTAAATAATGGCAGGTAGATATCTAGATAGAGACATTTACTGATCATAATTATTCATCAAGAAACGCATCTTCAATACGAAACGAGTTAGTTGCAGGACCTCTGTATTTCGTTAATTACTACTGCGGTCTTCTGATACGGTGGACTTTATCGAGGATCATCTCGGGTGACTATTACCAGACCGTTTGGTATAAAAAAGACCGTGCACATGTGCTATTTTTAGTATGGGGAAGAAACTTTATGAGACTTTTATAATGATCATTGTTGTGCGATACCGGCATATCTACTTCAGTTGTGCTATGCTAACGCGTGGTAAACCTCGAGTTATCACTATTGCACAACAAGTCAAGTGTGCAAAATCATCAGTAAATAATTCAGAACTTCGTCGAAGCATAAATATGCATTAAGTTTTAAGCCGTGCTTCACGTGGCTTTTTAACACTTTTCAAGGAGTCTCGATAAGCATGAGCTCACGTGACTCGCGCGTCATCATTCAGCATAAAATATGGAGAAAAGCATTTCACTACGTCGTGACGTGAACTCGCATTTATATTTGTCAAATTGATGCTTGTATGTTTCTTGGCCAGTCTTAATTTCTGTCTTTGCATTTCGCCACACTCGAATCTTCCCATAACATAATAAAATGATCAATTGCTGATCGTCTTCTCTCAGTCGTGCTCATAATGTATGTATATCCCTTTTGCCGACATGTCCCTATGCTGGGCCAATTTTAGCTAATTATCTTTACAGGTGTAAGAGACACAAGCAAACGGCTTTTAACTAGGCTGACAGTCCCAACAGCACGTATTGACAAACTTTCCATACTTGGGTAGGCTTGAAAGGGTTCCAACCTCTTGTATAAACTAATTGTGATAGCATTCGATCATTCAACCATAAGAATTGCGAGGTGATACAATTCTTTACACCATTGACACTGATTGTAGGATTCAATGGATCAGGCAAGACGGTAAGTCGCGTCATCTGTCTACACCCGATAACGCTAACAATCTTAAAAGACGATTATCGAATGTCTCAAATTTGCAGCAACTGGTTCGATGCCAGATGGCTCTAAAACTGGAGGAGCTTGGATACATGATCCTAAAGTGAGAAGCTCTCATACAATATGACCACTTGTACTTTTCCTGATCTCTCACTACAGCTCTGCGGCGAAAAGGAAATACTTGGCCAAGTCAAATTATCATTCATTGATGTGGAAGGTCACAAATTGACAGCCAATCGAAATCTGTTGTTGACCGTCTCACGCACCAGCCGTTCTCTAAAGAAGCTAGAGCAGACCCTGAGAGGGCGATTCAATGGAGTTGATAGGGTCATATCATCAAAGACCGCGGAAATTGATGAACTGATGACAACACACCTAGGCGTTTCGAAAGCAGTCCTAGAAAATGTGATATTCTGCCATCAAGATCAAAGTTTATGGCCCATGTCGGCACCACTTGATCTCAAGGCGAAATTCGATGCCATATTTGAGGCTGTCAAATATACAAAAGCAGTCAACAATATCAAGGACATTCGCAAGGCGCAAGTTGAAAGTCTAAAGGTACTCAAAGCTTTGGAAATCAGTTCCAAGTCAGACAAGGACAAGGGTGCAAAGGTACGTCTGCAGTACAACATCGTTTGTGTTTTATTCTTCTGACATTCCATCAAGCTTGAAAGAGAGATGCAAGATCTGCAAGCTCAACTTGACGAGTTGCGTGAGAATGCAGCAGTTTTCGAAGTTGATTCGGAAAATGCTCAAACACAACTCAATGAATGTTTTGAGCGAATATCGGAGTTGAGCACTCTCGACGGCGATCTTCGCGGTAAACGAATCCAATTACAGACTAAGAAGGAGAACATTGAAAAGTTGGAGCGTAATATAACGCAAATGTCAGAATCTGATCTACAACTTCAGCAAATGCTCGAGACGTATGAAGAGAGTGTAGAAGTGCTGCAGAACAACGACAAGCAATTCCGTAAACGCTATACCGAAGCTCAAAGCCAGATGCAAAGCACAAGATCGATTCTCAGTACAAAAGAGCGTGAAATAGGGTCACTCGACGCGCTGAAGACTAACTGGGAAAGACAAGTAGACGAACGCCGGCAGCTTGTAAAGCAGATTGCGCGTGACCATTCTCTTCGTGGATTTGAACTTGATGTTGATGAGCAGCGTATATCAGTATTCAAGGAAAAGATGAACAAGGTCAAACGAGACCAGGTTACAAATCTGGAAAAAGCAAGAGAACAATCGAATGCGGAAATGCAGAAAGCACAAACGGCTTTGACTACGCTCGGCGCGAAAAAATCCGAATATCTCCAACGAAAGGACGCTGCTCGATCTGCTATCAATCTCAATGACAAGAAGATTGAAACGTTTCAAATAGAACATGACCGACTAGACATTGACGAAGGTACAAGAGCTACCCTGGAATCGAGCATCAGTGACATTCAAGCAAATCTGGATTCAGCAAAGACCAAATTTGTTACCGCAGAATGGGATAAAAAGCTCGAGAAGGTAGAGAGTGAGATGAATGAGCTGGACGCGAACAGGGAAGATCTAGATGCGGAACTTGTGGAAGGAACCAAAAGTGCTAGTGAAACTGCGCAACTTGATCACCTGCAGAAGGAACTCAAAGAAGCTAAAACGGGTCTTGATGGAATGACAAAATCGCACAGTGATCGTATAAGAGAGGTTCTGGGAAATGAATGGTCGTCAGAAACTTTGGATGCGGATTTCCAAAAAGCTCTTCAAACAAGCTCAAAAAAGGCCTCTGATGCTGAGAAGCAAAGGGATGGCAAAAGTAATGAGCTTGAGCAGCTAAACTTCCGGTTGAAGACATGCAAATCCGAACTTAAACGCAGGCTCGAAGAAGTGAAGAAAATTGAGACTGCCATGGGTGAAGTCTTGGAAGATGGTCCAGCCGACTTTCCTGGCCGATTGTCTGAATTGGAAGAGCAGGGCGACGTCGTTAGCAATAATACCTCGGCATCTGAGCGAATGGCACAGTATTTTAAAGACAGTGCCGAGACAGCCAAGAAGCACTCGGTCTGTCGTTTATGTCGACGTGCATTTGAGAAAGATAGCAAGAATCTTCAAACTTTCTTGGCAAGTCTTCAAAAAGACATTGAAAAATTAGAAAAGCAAAAGGCCGCAGATGAAGCCGAAGAACTTCTTTCAGAATTGCGAACTATGCGTGCTTTTGTTCCTTCATATGAGACCTGGAAACGCTTGACGGAGGCTGATATTCCAGCTTTGGAAGAGAATGAACGAAGATTGACTGCAGAAAGCGAAGCTCTTACTCAAGAAGTTGAAAGTTTTGATCAAACAGTTGTGGACCGACAAGGAGAAAAGCGTGAGCTTGAAGGATTGTCCAAGACCGTTCAAAGCATGCTCAAGTATCAAAATGACATACAAAATTACGCCAAACAAATTGACGGACTAAAGGCTGCTCAAAAGGACAATCCAAAGCAAGGGCGTGGTATGGAAGAAATCAAAGATCACATCAAAGCTTTGTCTGAAAAAGCAAGAAATGCAAAGACTAATTATACGCGTCTGACAAGTGAACGTGAGAAAGCAAGAGCTACGATCAATAACCTCGAGCTGGCATTGCGAGACAGTAGATCTAAATTCGAAAGTGCATCGTTTCAATTAAAAGAAAAAACTAACCTGCAGAGACAAGTGACTGATTTGAAGGCTACGAATACCGATCATCGTGCCGCTGTTGCTGCAGCTGATACTGGCATTAAAGATCTTGGACCAGAATTGGGACAAGCACAAGCAAATTATGATGAGATCATGAAACAAGGCTCTGAAAAGGATGCTCAAATGCGTGAGGAAATCTCAAAGATTGAAAATAACCTCAACAGACTAGCACTTGTCGAAAAACAGATCAATGCTTATCAGGATGGAGATTCTCCAGCTCAGCTGCATAGAGTGAAGCAAAATATCGAAAGTCTCAAATCTGACATACAAAATAGTGAGCAAGAGATACTACAAATCACCAAAGAAGTCAAGAATATAGAGAATCAGATCCGTAACAATGCAGACACGAAACGAAGTATTAGTGATAATTTGGATTATCGACGTGATAAACGTGATGTCGAGAGTGTTTCTGCCGAAATCGAAGAGTTGGAATCGAGAAACGTTGAAACGGAAAAGACGCAGTGGGAAAATAAAAGGCGCCAATGGGAGAATGAACGACTTAGATTAAGTGCAGCCCAGAACAAAATCGTAGGTCAATTAAGTGAAAAGGATGATCGACTCCTTCATGGGGTGCAAACATGGAAAACTGATTATAAAGACGCCAAACTCAAATACAAAGAATCGCATATCAATGTGGAAACAACAAAGGCTGCTATCGAAGACCTTGGAAGATATGCAGGGGCTCTAGATAATGCCATTATGAAATATCACGCCTTGAAAATGGAATCGATCAATCGTATTATCGACGAACTGTGGCGTCGAACATATCAAGGAACAGACGTTGATACAATAATGATTAGATCGGAGAATGAAAACCAGAAGAATGGAAAGAGTTATAAATACAGAGTTTGTATGATGAAAGCCGACGCTGAAATGGATATGCGTGGAAGATGTTCTGCCGGTCAAAAAGTGCTTGCAAGTATCATCATTCGACTAGCATTGGCCGAGTGTTTTGGCGTCAATTGTGGTCTTATTGCTCTTGATGAGCCAACAACAAATCTTGATCGTGATAACATTCAGGCTCTCGCAAAAGCTTTGTCTGATATTATTCGTGTTCGTCGTCAACAGAGCAATTTTCAATTGATTGTCATTACACATGACGAAGAATTCTTGCGTTATATGCAATGCTCTGATTTTGCTGATGAATATTATCGTGTCGATAGAAATGGTCAACAAGATTCTCAAATTTACAAACAATCAATTTCTCAGGTAAGTCGGAAAATATATATGCTTTCTTCTCTACTTCATATTGACATGTTTGTTACATAGGTTATGAATTGATTTTAGCGCGAAGAATGATCTGGACAGCCAGAGATACTAATGAGTTGATGTTATAACGAATATCATGTAGCATTTACTTTAAGCATACGATACCCACTTGTTTCGAATGAATTACATTAGTCATGAATGCATTAGATAGTCACTATTTGGTAAAATTCATCATTGTCACTATTTAATCAAAAACTAATCTTACGTGTCAAACAGCGTGTATTTTAATTTCGCGTCTGCAATTCTTTCAATAACTACTGTAATCCTTGCCAACTAAAAAGTGGGGAATTTTGTTTGTTTCCCCGCGTTACTGGTTGCCATGCATAAACATTCACTTTATACGATCTTTCTTTCTCAACTTTTATATAAAGTAACCAAGCGAACAACATCCAATCATCATCAAAAAGTTATAATAACAAAGAGTGATAGAGTTGAACTCACTCGACCAGCTCACCCTTAATATACATCCGATCACATTCCTTCCATCATATCAACAATGGCTTCTAGTATATCATCTTCCACAATGCGACAACCTACTTCCACATCTACAACCACCTCTCACCCTACAAAAGACAACAACACTGCAGGAAACGTTACCAAGCGGTATATCCACTCTTTTCCTTTTTTCTTTTCTTTCTCTCCTTTCCTTTCAAGCCCTGGTCCTGATAATTCGTATGACATTAGGTTACAATCCGAGCTTCTCACCCTCATGACCTCTCCTCCTCCATCCTGCACCGCCTTTCCCCACAACGGAAACTTGCATCACTGGCGCGCCACGATCCTCGGACCAAGCGATACTCCATACCAGGCCTTGACGTTCAAGCTCTCGTTTGATTTCCCAGATCGCTACCCTTTTGTGCCGCCCGAAGTCAAGTTTCTCACGCCAATCTACCATCCAAACGTCGACATGAAAGGTCGTATATGTCTTGATATTCTAAAAGATAAATGGTCGGCCGTGCTGAACGTGGGGAGTGTGTTGATTAGTTTGCAGAGTTTGTTGGGTGAGCCGAATAAGTACGTACATACAAAACCTCCTTTCTTTCGTTTGTTTCGATATGTCTTGGGTGGAACTAATGATGGTGGTGTACAGTGCAAGTCCGTTGAATGGTCAAGCTGCGGAATTATGGGATACGGACATGGAAGAATTTAAAAAGCAGGTTCTTGCAAGACATAGAGATTTGGTAGATGGGGAAGATATATAGTCGTTCTCTATTACTATATCGAGAATATTATGATTCTGATAAAGGCGAGTGGAAGAGGTTCAAGTATAAAGATTATGAAAAGGATCAAAGGTCATGGAAAAAGGGGTCTATCATTTCGGTGGTGCAGAGTTGTTCACTTTTCGTCTTATCATTTCTAATTTAATTCTCGCAATCCCATCATAGCGTTGTTGTTGTCATCATACTGTCTTGTTGCACATCTTGAGACATTTCTTGGAAAGAGGTTTTCTTATTAAAACTTTGATAGTCTATACGTATCCTTGTCCTAATAATATGTCATTACACCTAACTTTATACCAATATGCATTATTTATTCATCGTTGATCATATAATAATAATAATAAAAGTCGTGAGAAAATAAATATATCAATTCTTTATCTAAGACTGATACCAGATCGATTAGTATACATTCTTGTAGCAATACACATTGCACCCAATTCCTGAAACAACAATTTCGCAGCATAAGGTAATATAATCTGAGCGATTTCCGTTTTGTTTTTACACGGTCTACATTCGAATTGATTCTTTTTTAATGATCTACAAACAAGATTAGTATATCTATAGTAGAAGGAAAGAAAGAAGAAAGGAAAGAAGAAAGAAACAGGGACAAGACTTACGCTATAGGAGTCATCAAACCACAAATCTCACAAATGTGAACTCTAAACGCATCACTGACGTCCAATAACCGCTCTTTCAAAAACGCACTGGCGCCGTGCGTAATCATACAATCCCGCTCCATCTCTCCGAACCGCAAGCCACCGTCTCGAGCTCGTCCTTCGACCGGTTGTCTGGTGAGGATCTGCGTCGGACCTCGTGCCCGAGCGTGGATCTTGTCGTCGACCATGTGACGTAATCGCTGGTAATACGTCGGACCTAGGAAGACTTGGGCGACTTGTTTGCGACCGGTGTGGCCGTGGTAGACGACTTCGAAGCCTCGTTGTTGATAGCCGTGATCGCGGAGGATGTTTGAGATGAGCGTGATGGTGACGTCTGTAAAAGGCGTGGCGTCACCTTCTTGACCCGTCAACGTTCCGACTTTGGACAATAGACATTCGATCAAATGCGCAATTGTCATACGAGAAGGAATGGCGTGTGGGTTAATGATAAGATCTGGAGTTAAGCCGTCGGCTGTAAATGGCATATCTTCTTGTCGATATGTTATACCAATTGTACCTTTTTGACCGTGACGAGATGCGAATTTATCACCAATCTGCGGGATTTTTGTCGTTCTCGTCCGCACCTTTACGAATCGTAGACCTTCCGAGTTTGTAGTAAGGAGGACTTGATCAACGAGACCACTTTCTGTAGAACGTAACGGTGTAGATACATCACGTTTGATGTGCATCTTTGTACGTTGACCAAGCTCTTCGGCATCAGGAGCCATTGGGGCAGTCTTACCAATAATTATATCGCCTCCAGATACACGACTTCCAGGTGCGATCAGACCGTCGTCATCAAGCTTGTCATACGTACCGTGTTTCATGCGAAGAGTATCGCTTCGAACAGGTTTCTCAAACTTTTCAACGACAGACATTCCTATCCGCTTTTCTTGATCAAGATATGCACGAAAGTAAAGCGAACGGAAGAGGCCACGATCTATAGACGACTGATTCATAATGACTGAATCTTCTTGATTATAACCACTGTAACACATGATAGCAACGATAGCATTCTGACCAGCAGGAAGCTCTCTGAACTTTAAGAATTCCATAGATCGTGTTGTAGCAAGGGGCTTTTGAGGATAATACAGCACGTTTGCCATTGTATCCATACGAGTTCCATAATTGGTCAATGTTACACCCATGGCTTGTTTACCCATAGCAGATTCTAGATTTTGACGATTAGTAACATTGCTAACGACTATGATATAAATAGACTTACGGTATGTGTTTCGAGGAGATTGGTTGTGGTCAGGAAAGGGAATGATAGAGGCACATATACCAAGAATCATGGCAGGATGGATTTCACAATGAGTATATCTTCGAATAGCAGGATTTGGTGCAGACTTGAACCGACGATGAGGATCCTCTTTATCGTCACCAGTATATGTACCTTGTCTCATTGCTCTGTGATCATCTAAGTCCTCTGGTGTCATGACAATCATGCAAGTCTCCTCTTCTTCAGCATCAAGATACTCGACCACACCTTCTTTGATTAGTCCAGCCCAGCCAAACATCCTGTCATTTCTTTCTTCTTCACTCATTCCTGTTGTTTCTGTTGCTGCCTCTGCTTGTAATCGATCAACATGAGTGCGATTGAACACTAGCTCATTTGTCTTTTCATTGACAACAAACAAGGGTCTCATGACTCTTCCAGCGTCGGTGAATATCTTGAATTCCCTCTCTCTTACATCTCTAACAAGACTGACTTCAAAGGACAAAGTGTTTTGCCGTCGGAGATCAATTACGGTATTGGCGAGCTGTGTAGGATCACGATGTACTCCGACCCATACACCGTTGACGAAAACTTTTGTAGCATTCGGGTTTTGTTTTGGATCATATTCTTCCAGCAACTCCATGTTACGTTGATTCATAAATTCAACAATAGGTCCTGCAGGCGTACCGACCGACACATAACACATCAAAGATAAGTTCTTAACAAGACCACAAGCTTGTCCTTCTGGCGTCTCGGCCGGACAAACCAGACCCCAATGAGTATTATGTAATTGACGAGGCTTTGCAATCTTACCATCACGACCAATTGGAGTATTTGTTCTTCTCAAATGTGACAGACAAGCAGCGTATGTATATCTGTTCAAGACCTGAGATACACCAGCCTTTGCAGATGCTGCCTTCTTTTGATCTCCCCAATTACCGGTAGCAAGTGAGTAGCGAAGACCGCTAGTTATAATGTTTGATTTGACAGCAAGCGTGATGTTAAATTCCTTTCCAGATTCAACACATCTCGACAAGTATAATCTTATATCACGTACAAGTTGAGCGAATTTCAATCGAAATACCTGCGCCATAAGAGGTCCAGCAAGATCAAGTCGCTTCTTACCAAAATGATCACGATCATCTTCATCTACACGTCCGAGAGCACACTGACAGAGTCTGTTGACCATGTACCCTAGGAAGTAAGCCTTTCGTGTCTCACTACCCTCAGATTGTGAAATGTGAGGCAAGAATTCCTTCTGTAACACATCTCGAGCATAACGTATTCGCTTCTCTCTTGTTCCGACTTGTTGACCACGTTTGCCGATATAATCTAGAGCTACTTCTTGATCCTGGATAACGAATGCTTCCTCAAGACATGGCTTGATCATTTCTTTGAGTTGTGTATCATTCTGGTCGTAGCAAATACATTTCAGAATTTCCATATCTGATACAATACCCAAAGCACGAAAGACAATACCTATTGGAATATCACTCTTGATGTATGGCAAAGTAGCCTTGATAGTGCCGCCACCTTGTCCAGCTCCAATTCCTGCTGATTTGGCATAGAGTTTGAGTGACATTGATGATATCAACCTCGAACCCTTTTCTATGGCCGATCGAATTTCCGCTACTATCGGTGTCGGACTTCCTTTTTTCTTAAAAACCTGCACAATATTGGCCGCACTTCTTTCCTGAGCGATCAAGACCTTTTCACTACCGTTGATGATGAAATAACCTCCTTGATCATATGGACACTCTTGAAAAGCATATAATTCTTCTTCCGAACGATTTCGTAGAGTACAAATCTTTGACTTGAGCATGACTGGTAACTTGCCAATGAATACTCTAGTCTGCGAATCTGGAACATCTTGACCACTTTCCTGTTCCCATACCAATTCTGTTTCTGGTTCCTCGCCATCTGCATATGGTATTTCATTGCCATCATCATCCAATCGCTCAATTGGTCGTTCTCTCGCTACTAACGTCGACGACTTCATCTCCAGATACACCGGACTTGAATATGTCAAATTCCGCAATCGCGCTTCATGTGGAAATAGAGGTCTAGTGGTTCCATCTCCTTCAGTTATGGCCGCCTGTGAGATAGTAATATTGCCGAATTCGATTTGAAATCTTCGTTTGATGATTGGATTGCTCTGATCATCGTCGGTGCTTGGTGGTGAGTTTTGATCCATTATTATTCGTCCTGTCTCAGTCACAATATCTTGCATCGTGGTCCCGGCAAATTCATCGTACGAGTCAAGTTGTTGTGACACCAGACCTTTTGAATCGAAGAATGATTGAATTGCCGTCCAGCAATCTTCGGAAGTGATGATTCCGGCATCATCCTCGCCTTCATTTGCGTAATCATCCTCCCACGCCGGCATCTTTGCGCGTCCTTCGAAGGCGAGTTTGTTTCTACGGTTGCCTTTACGCTCTGCTTTGATTTAGACTGACAGACTTGGATCCTGCAAGCTAGTGAAAGCCTCTTGGATAATTGGACGATGCACGCGAATGAATAGAGGGCTTTGGTGATGGAGTAGTAAGATGTGATGACAGATATTTGCTGGTAACAAAAAATCGTTAATGTAAGCTGCATGGACAATATTTGCCAAGACTTATGAGATGTTTTAGGTCGCGCACGTGTTGAATTATCCAGTAAAAAGCTGCTTCACTATGGTAGACTGATTGCTTTACCAGTACATGATACATGTAAAATAGCAGGAATGGTGGCGGACGAGCCTGTTGACGATTACGATGAGAATGAGGATGAAGATTTCATGCCAGATGCTCAGGCAGCGGAAGATGAGGTCAACGAAAATATCTCATCTTCGTCAGACGAGGGTGAGGACGGAGACCGACATGCGGGGAAGCAATCAAAAGTGAAAGAATCAAAAGGCGCAATAACCACAAAGGAGGATGAATTAGACTCTGGTGATGAGGTCACGATCAAAGAGCTTCGAAAACGGAAGAAGAAAACCAAAAAGCGAAAAACAGGGAATGATAGTGGAGATGATAGCGAAGAGCATGGCGAAGGGGGCCTTATCAAGACTCGCGCACAGCATCGTCTTCAGCAAGAGGAGAAAAAGGAGGCACGAAGACTTCAAAAAGGACATGTAACCGCGGATATTGCTTCAATTTGGGCGTCTATGTCTTCAACACCGATCGGACGTCTAACAGCAAAGGATCGAATTAATGCACCGAGCGTGACAGTCACAGCAGCAGACGACAATCGTACTACAACCATGGATGACACAAATGTACTCTCGAGAGAGCCCAATCTTGATGACGGCGAATACATCACTATAGTACAAACATACGAATTCGTCGGTAAAACCGTAAACGATGAGAAACTCGTACACCGAGACTCTGCAGAAGCAAAACTCTTTCTCTCGACAAAAGATTCTGATAAGAAAACATTGGCAACCGGTCAATCGAGCCTCGTTGATGCTAAGGCCGGCATACGTCGACCCCTTAAACGATCTTCCATGTATGAACCCAATCCTACCGGCGAAGTCAAAGGTCTCCCAGCCGAAAGACAGCGATTACGCACACCTTCGCGTGCTGATGTGCTTGCACAGCAACAAAGACTCCAAGAGGAGGCTCGTGCTGCAGGTGGTAAGGCACAACGCCTCAATACCGTACAGAAATCAGCTGTTGACTGGGCTTCTCACGTTGATACCGAAGGGCTCAAGGCCGAGCTAGACGAATATGGGAAAAGTAAGCAGGGTTACATGGCCAAGATGGACTTTCTACAAGACGTTCAAGGTCGGAGAGATGATGAAGAACGGGTTGCGAGGTTACAAAAAGTTTCTTGATCAATCTGCATTATGGCACCGGTCATCTAAGCTCTGCCTCGAGCATCCACGGTGCCTTTGTGATTACATTTTCAGCCAATCGATGTGCTGTCGGTTGTTTCCTGACCGACGTCACATTTGTAGTCTTGGTTGGACTTGTTGCTCCTCGAGCACTTTTGTCTGCCGTCGGATCAACTGCAAAGATTTGTAGACCGCGTAGGTGAGTGTCCTTGCCATTCTGATGATTCTCTACTATGCGAACCTGGAGTATAAAGGCTCTCAAGACTGGTCGCTTTGACCATTCCACCACATCTTCAACGCCATTCATTAGTGAGTCGGGAAGTGGTCCAACTTTTGAAAAATCTACATCTATCCAACCTTTTGGTTGCTCAAAACTCATTTCTGCGAATTGTTGCATATCATGTACACCCATGCCTGCCCAGAATTGCATTTTGGTAGGTGTGTATGACTCATCAACCTCGAAATCAAGAAAGATTCGAACGTGGACTATAGAAACAAGTCTGAAAAAATGAAGCGTCAAATAATGTGGTTGAGGTCCATCTGATTGCCAGAATTGTGATGTATCTGAAGACCTCAAAGCTGTGATCCCATGACCAAATTTAGAAGATGAAACAGTCCAAGAGGCTAATGAAGAAATCTCCTTTAATCCTGTTGGAGTTGATCCTGTGTCTAAGTGTGGTGTGACTTCGGCTTCAGATCCTTCCAATTGATCCTCCTCACCAGCATCTTCCATGACCTCATTCATTAGATTATTTGACATTATTTTTCAATTACAAGTGTGTAGAACTCGTTACAATCATATATAACCACACATCATAGTACCATTCATGCTCTAAGCACCATTACTTTGATTGTTGCCCGCGCACGAAGTGACATGTCACATAAGTGAAGAATTAGTAGCTATTATCTCACTTTCGTTGTTGACTATTCTGAGTCATTATTACTTTTTTGCAGGTCGCATGTTTTCGAAAATCTGATGACTAAGCGGTCAGTTGAATGACTCAAACACTTTCCGCCTTCTTCCAACTTTGCCTCCTACATCGCACTTGTCAGGCAAGACGATATATCCATTAAAGAGACAACATTCCTTGAATCATACCGCAAACGAAGCTAGCAATTGTAAAAGATTCGTGAGATCTTGAACAAAGTTTCAATCAGCGCTTGGACGCCTTCACTGGCAGTTCTACGTCGTGAATTTGATTTGTTCTCACCAAGTCATAACTCATGACCCTACCTTAAGAACTTGCTAAGTATCTTCTATATTTATCATCGAAAAATGTCGAATGCTATAGTGGTCAGTCGAAGAATCCGTGTGATATACACATATCTCCATCACTAAGTCACTAAGTTCTTTGACAGGGCGATATTTTCCAGAAAATTCTGGAAGAAGTTGTTCAGTTATCGCAAACTGATTTCGAAGAGAATGGTGTTAGCCAGCAGACTCTTGTTGAATTGAGACAGGTAGGTCTAATGCATCTTGAGACGTCATGGGCATTTCACATCTCGACATGACTGAGAACTAAATATCTTTTGCAGACATGGCAGGGCAAGCTTTCAGAACGCAAGGTTGCACAGATGCCATGGGATCCAACTCCAACACAGGGCCAAGCAGTTCAGGACCTTACTGATGGTTCGAAACTTGACGCTGGAAATGTGACAAACCCCATATATGCCCCAAATAACGGACAACGTATCAAGAATGAAAATGAGACTGAAAACAATTACTCATCGTCGGCTACATACATACCAACGCCCATGAATCCAGAAGCAGCCCAGCAGAGAGCAGCAAGCTTGTTGCAGCAACAGTATGGCAGTCAAGCGAGCGCTTCTCTGGATGCAATGCAACAACGTGGTATTGCTCTGCCTGGTCACCAAGCGAGACCAACTTCAGCTCTACCTCAGGTTGCGATGCCTGCCAATGGTCAATCTATGGACGGCCAAAACGGACCAGAACAGACGAGAATCAAGACTGAGACTGACGGTACATCTGATGAAATGTCAAGTTTGAAAGATTGGAATTCGTTAAAAGCATCTGTACAAGCACTAACAGTTGAACAAAAAGCCATGTATGATCAGGCTGCTTTCAGAAATATTATAGAATCATCTTTAAGAGGATTAGAGTCTGGACTGATGCAACCTCTTTCCATAAAAGCAAAGCCTAGGCGTGAAACCGTGCAGCGTTCAGCAATGACTTCTGACATGCCTTTACAACTCGATGGCGAAATTTCCGACGGAGACGTAAAAGACGAAGGAGACGAAGATGCAATTAATTCTGATTTGGATTCGTCCGGTGACGAGGCTGGAAATGCAGAAGATGATGACGAAGAAATTGATTCAATGCTTTGTTTATATGATAAAGTGCAGCGAGTCAAGAACAAGTGGAAATGTACATTGAAAGACGGTGTGCTTTATGCAAATGGCAAAGAGTAAGTGTTTTGTTATCCGATTCCTATTCGACTGATTATTAACTTACTTCACTAAAGATATTTGTTCCACAAAGCAACTGGAGAGTTTGAATGGTAGAAGACGCAGCTTTGGATTTGGGTAAAGTATAGTCAGAACCAGACAAAGAGTCTCGAAAAAAAGCACATGTCAAGTGGTACTTTACGAATTTATGAATACCAATTTCATTTACAATTAAAATTACATGTCCATCAAAATCATAAGTCATAGCTTGATATCCAACGATTAGCATCACATTAACCCATAAGCTGCATTTGATCATCGGGTGGCCATCTAGTCTGTGCAAATGTCAGACACCTTTTGATTCCCTGGAGGTATTTGCGTGTAGTTTCATCGCTCATAATATGGGCCGCGTTCTTATCATTTCCATGCAGTTTTTCTCTTGCTGATCGCTCGTGAATACCAACCATAGTGACACCTATCGGCCAAGCCGCTTTACCAATACTCAATCTCAGATATGCATCATTCGCACTGACATATTTTCTAGCCTGACAATATCTTACAATTTCCACAACAGGTTCTAGTATACCTTTGTCCAAATCACCCTGCTCCATCTTTCTAAATAAAGGAACCATACTATCCTTAGCTTGAATCATGTTATGATAAGCTGCCTTTCCCGTTGTACTAGTTTTGACACTACCCTCCCGTCTAGACAAAGCACTCTGCCATTCTGTGAAAATCATAGTGAAATATGAAGCGAGTTGTCCGAATAATTTATCTTTTCCTTTTTTATCTTTATCTGCAGGCAAGACGTCAGGGACTTTCATATCAACTTCTTCGACGAGAGGAATTGTGGTCGGTATCGGACCATTACTCCAAACGGGCTGATTCTTATTGATGTTCAAAAGTCGTCGATACCGCTTTAATTTTGCGACATGGTCTTCGCCAAATAACGTCACCGGCTCGCTTAACTCTCGCAATTTTGCCTCGAGGTCTTCTTCTGGAATATCTTCACCCAGATCTCCTTGGTCATTGTCGTCATCAGCGTCGATATTGGCGATTGGTAAATCTGGTAACCCCAATCTTTTTCTACGAGCCGCTTCAATGGCTTTTTCTTCTTCAGCTATACGTATGCGGCTCTCTTCTGCTAATCTACGTTTCTTCTCTTGTCGAACCAGATCTCTCTGTGCTTCGTCTTCTTCGAGTTTGCGTTTTTTATCGAGTTTTTCTCGCCGGAGTTGTTCTTCTGATACAAAAGTAGGCTTTGGTGAAGATGATGTCGTGGAGGGAGATGCAAGGGCTGAAGATGGAGATTGGCCTACAGGCTTGGAAGCAGCAATTTGTGCGGAAAGAAGGGAGGCAAAGTCCATTTCTATGTGGGACTATTCTGGGTAGAGTTCGGAATGGAGGAAGTGAAAGTGAAGGGAAGAAGAGTGCCCGGATTTAAAGCCGGATATAATAAAAAGTTACAGTCGCAATAATAGTAACAGCTGTCACAAGCTTGTCTTGACATTCTATGTTTCATTTGTAGACTGTAGTGTTTGTACAAGCTGATTTATTGACGATCGACACTCATTTCTGATCGTATGCTTGGGAGATAGTTCGTATAAGAGCTCAGTCTCATCCAGTCAAAAAAAAAACCCCTAGATACGTTTGTGACGAGAAAGATACAATGACTCTCAGCAGTCGGCGGCAAAATGGTGGTGGCTCGAGTCTGAAAACGTCGCAAGTGCTAGTGGGACTGTTATCACTAGTCTCGCTGGTATCAGCTGCTCCTGCTGTGCTCGGAATTGATTTCGGTACAAACTCGATCAAAGCAGCAATAGTCAAACCAGGAACACCTCTCGATATTGTCCTCACAAAAGACTCCAAGCGAAAAGAAGCAGCTGCAATCGCATTCAAGCCGAGCCCCAATGGACCATTTGAGCTTGGAAGTTTTCCTGAGCGGCTTTATGGTGGAGATGCCCTAGCAGTCGCAGGTCGATTCCCTGGCGATGTTTATACAAATCTCAAAGCATTGATCGATTATGATGCTACTACAAGCTCTTCAATAGTGCTTGATGATTATAAGGCTCGGTTCCCAGCGCTTCAAATCGAAACATTGCCAGAATCATCCTCAGTCGCCTTTAGATCTGGTGCTTTTAGCGATAAAGAACAGCCATGGACTGTGGAGGAATTGATGGCAATTCAGTTGAAAAACATAAGGACCAATGCTGAAGTCATGACGGGAAAGGGAAGCAAGATCACAGATGCTGTCATTACTATACCGGCATTTTATAATGCAGACGAGCGACGAACGGTACAAAGAGCCGCACAAATGGCAGGGTTGACTGTTGTAGCACTTGTTTCTGATGGTCTAGCTGTTGGTATTGATTATGCTATCAAGCGAGATTTTCCGAATGTCAGTGCTGGTAAAAAAGCCGAATTACATCTTATTTTCGACATGGGCGCAACATCTACAACAGCAACAGTTTTACGCTTTCAATCTCGCGATGTCAGGGATGTAGGCAGGTACAACAAGACCGTACAAGAAGTAGCTGTGCTTGGAGTTGGCTGGGATCGTAGTCTCGGTGGTGACGCTCTTAATGGAATGATCGTGGACTATATCGTCGGCGGGTTCTGTAAAAAGTCAGATGTAGTTGCTGCAGGCATAACGGCAAGTGATGTAAAAGCTCATGGTCGAACAGCATCGAAATTATGGAGAGAAGCGGAAAGAGCGCGTCAGGTACTCAGTGCCAACACGGAAGTTCGATCGAGCTTTGAAGGCCTTTATAATGATGTTGATTTTTCCACAAAGTTGACCCGGACTGAGTTTGAAGATATGGCGGGACCTTTTGCAGACCGTGTACAAGGACCTATTAAACAAGCATTAGAAGAAGCCAAGATCGACATTAAAGATCTCAGCTCGATCATCTTGTTTGGTGGAGCAATTCGGACACCATTCGTACAAAAACAACTTGAGTCGTTAGCGGGAAAGTCTGTTGAAGTTCGAAGCAATGTTAATTCTGATGAATCTGCTGCATTTGGTGCCGCATTCAAAGCCGCGAGTTTGAGTGCCAATTTCCGTGTCAAGGAGATTCGGGATTCGGAAGCAGCAGTGTATGCTGCTGGTTATACGACGAATCAAGGTGGCAAAGATCGACGACAGCAATTATTTATTCCAACTTCGCTGGCCGGAACACCCAAACAGATAACATTCAAGGAAAAGTCTGATTTTGAATTCACTTTGTATCAACAGATTCGAAAGCTGGACAGACCACTACAGCACATTGTTACGAGCAATTTGACCGCAAGTGTAAAGGCTTTGAGTGATAAATTTGGATGTGCAACTGATAATATAACAACCACTTTTATCATGTGGTTGAGTCCTATAGATGGTACACCAAAGGTTGGACGTGGAAGTGTCAGCTGTGTTGTGAAAGGAAGTGTCAAGAAAGCCGGTCTAGTTGATTCTGTCAAGGGATTGTTTGGAGGAAGTAATAAAAACGAAGATCAAGAAACGTTGGTAGATGACGACGAATCATCCACAACTTCCTCTACGACTAAAGGATCAGCTTCATCAGCCTCGACTTCAACAACGAAAGCCAGTGGTAAAACAGATAAAACACAACTCAAAGACAAAACTGCAGAGACCAAAACAAGGACAGAAGTCATTGCAGTAGCATTTACGAGTGAAGAACGTGGACGAGCAGGACCGAGTGAAAAGGAAGTCGAAAGGATGATTGAAAGATTGGCTGCATTTGATCGATCCGACACATCTCGTATATTGCGAGAAGAAGCCTTTAATACTCTGGAAGGATTTACATATCGTGCTCGTGATTTACTCGAGAATTCTGATTTTATAGGAGCTTCTACTGAAAAGGCAAGAGAGGAGATCAAGACTCTGTTGTCGTCAACAAGTGAATGGTTATATGGTGAAGGAACTACCGCAACTTTACAGGTTCTCAAGGCGAAACTTGCAGACTTTAAGACATTGACGAATCCAATACAAAAAAGGATTGACGAGGCTTTAGGACGGCCAACGAAGATCAAAGCATTACAAGCTAGTCTTGATCAAGCAAAGTTGGCCATGTCAAACATTGCAGCACAAATATCTAGTGCCGCAATGAAAGCCTCATCGGTAGCCGCTAATGCTGCTTCAAGTGCAACTTCTGTCGTGGAAAAAGCTACAGATGGCGTGAAATCCGCTACAAGTAGTATCAAAGATGATCTTGATGATCTTGAAGAACCAGACACAGAGTCGACGACTACTTCATCATCCGTCAAACCATCACTGTCGATTGAAAAGCCATTGTATACAGAAGCTGATGTGACGTCACTTAATAAAGCCTACGAAGCTACTGCATCTTGGTTAAAAGAAAAGTTGTCTGAACAAGAGAAGTTGAGTCCATATGAGGATGCTGTGTTATTGGGCAAAGACTTGGAATTCAAAGCTGGACAATTACAAAAGTCTGTCTTGAGTTTATTGACCAGAAAAGCTAGACCTTCTCCTCCACCATATAGAAAACCAAGTGTTTCGATGAGTAAACCTACCGTCTTGAAATCACCTTTTGGAGGTAGTGCTTCATTGTCATCAACTTCGACTTTGTCATCTTCGTCATCAACATCGATAGATGTGAAGATAGAAACAGATACGCCGTCTTTGTCATCGACAATTCAAATGTCCATGCCCGATGAAGCATCCTCTACATCTATCCATGACGAACTGTAGATAGTCATTAATCATGTTACATATACAATCTCTATATAGAAAATATGCAAATATATACACAACAAATCATAAACTCGTTCATTCTTTTGATAATGATATCAAGTCTGTGTATATAACATGAATTTAAACCCTATCATCTCTTTCTTTCCATCTATCTCTACTTCTTCTTGCTGTATCACATCCTGTACATCCTCACCTACATAGTCCGACAATTCCCGATTCGACCTTTTCCTCCACCTCTCATCTTCAGAACCATTTTGACCTAGCTTCAACGGAAAGAATGTATCGCAGTGATAATCCCTCTCTATCCTCGTCAGCAGAACATCCACCTTCCACGCTCCATCTCTCCCATCCCTTTCGTCTTTCTCCGAAACAAGCTTGACTGCATCTCCATAGACCTTCTGTCCACCAATGACAAACACTCTCGCCATCTCAAACGCCTCGTCTTTCTCCGCCGCGTCTCTGACCTTTGAGATTCCAGACGCGATACTATCCGCTACGAACAGCGTTTGTTTCCCCGCGTCGCGTGTTTCTTGTCGGAATGTCTCTGGCGCTTTCGACGATAACACGACGTTTGTCCGGCCTTTGAGCGGTCGGAGATGTGCAGGGATGGAAAAATACGTCGCCGAGCCCATGATTACGACGTTTTGTCTCGAGACGTTCACGTCAGAGGGAGAGGTGGATGGTGGTGGTAGGCGCTTGGTCACGCGTGCGAAATAGCCCATTTCTTGCTTCAGCATGGGCCATGGTAATGTGCCGTTGAGGCCGATGCCGTTCGTGCTGGTGGCGGCGACTATCAGCGTGAGTCGTTTGAGATGCACGGGCATGGGGTTGGACAAGGTCATGTCGAATGCGAATGGAAAGGTGAAGAGGAGTGGAGTGGAACAGAGGGTATGGATTGTGGGGAGGGTTTAACTTCACTTCACCTCCAACGTTTCGAGTATGAGGATTTCGAATATAAATAACACGAGCCGGACAAGTACATTCACATACTCGATTGTTCATGTGTGATACCATACAGACTTTTCACAAGATATGTAGATGGAAAGAATAGATTATAATCTATGTTTCCTCCGTCCCCTTTCTTTATCTTTCACCATAATATCAACTTTCTTATCCTCCTCTTCACTCAACAAAGTTCCTTCTAGACTAATAAACCCCCTATCTCTATCCGTCCCATGTGCACTTTCAAAATCCCTCAATCTAAACTCAACCACCCCTTCTACCTTTTTACCATCTCCATTGATCCAATATCCTAATTGACTATCGTCATTCTTCTTTTCACCTGCTTCTTCTTCATCATCTTCGTCAATGTCTTGATTATCGTGATCGTCTATCCATTTCCAACCTTTCGGTAATCTCACCTTTGGTATCCCCGCGTTGAAATAATTCCAACACATTAATCCCAACCAACTTTGGTTCTGGACGCGAACGCTTCCTTTGAGGGTACTTCCCCTTTCAGGTCGCAGTAAGGCAAAGTCAGCGATTAGCCAGATCATAGGCGCGGCATATTCGTCCATAGAAGTCGCCAAAACAAGAGGGATGGTAGTTTCTTCTTGTTGTCTTTCTGCTTGAGACTTTGACGATTCGGTTTTATCTCGGGGAGGCGGTGGTTCTAGATATGAAGGCGGGTGTGTCTGGATGTTGATTGATTCGGAGATTCGAGGGTTAGAGTAGGAGATGAGAATGCCGTCAAAAGGTGGATAATATGTTAGCAAATGTGGTGAGATGTGTTCGGTGCATAGACCGGCAATTGGATAGCCATATGCTTGTGGTGAAAGAGGGAGTTGTAGAGCTGCCGTGATGGTGACGAATGGACTATGATTATCCTCGGTCGAGTTGTTTATTATTAAAGTAGATTGAACAGCAGTTTGAGGTTGTGATTCTGAGGGATTAGGTGATTGCCGATCGATAGGGTGTTTGTCGCTCTTCCGTCTTTTCTTACTTGGTTGAGAAGAAACATCGATCCTCTCCTCATCATCTATAACTTCTGCAGTGATTGTATCTTTTTCTTCACTAGAATCTTGCTCTTCTCTCCTCCGCTTTCTACTTTCTCTTCTCTCGTGCTTTTCCTTTGACTCTACATTCTCCTTAGAAGATGACATCTCTGTCGGCAAAGATATTTTCAAAGATACTGTATTGCAGCGAGCATTTACCACCGCGCCAGGTAGAACTTTTTTGGATAAAAATTCTACGTTGAACCAAATCTACAACATGCAAAACTTGCCCTCACATATTAACGATGGGTTTTTTCTTTGATTTTGACGTTTTTTTGAATCGTAGCGTTACAAATTAATAAAATAAATTATGGCGACCGTTGAAACCCTAATCAATATGAACTACAGTACAGTAGTTACCATACAAACAAAGGCGCTTACGTATTATAATTATTACCGGCCATTTCTAATAATTGATCACCGTTGACTAGCAATTGGTACCTTTCTGTGCCTTTTGTGATTTCTGCCCTAATCAATTGAGAAACAATAGTTTAAATCTGAGTAATCTCTCTAATCCTTGATCAAACATATAAATAAAACCACATCACTCCTTGTAGTTCGATCCATTCCTTTTTTCCACCATTCTATCTTGTCAATTCACTGATAGTTGCAAAATAAAAAATGGCCACTCTACCCCATGTCACATTGCATTGGTACGATTCATCATTTCATACTTATAATAACAGTTCATGCCAGTCTATGCTTTTCGAAAACCCTTCAAGGGAAAACCTTCCAGTTTTCGTACAAAGGGTAAACTTCACAGGCGTTACGATGAACATGATATTATTATAACATAGTGTTTTACCACTAGTGATCAGCTACTCAGATGACATTGATGTCATAATGACTCTTCGTTTTACATCGTTACTAACTAGTGTCTATTTTCTAGGCTTGAAAAATCCAGAGCACAGCGTATCGTATGGCTACTCGAACTATGTCAAAATATGACATATGAAATCAAAATCTACAAACGTGTTGACATGCGAGCTCCACCTGAGCTTCTCAAGCTCCACCCTCTTGGAAAATCACCTGTAATTTCAACCCAATGGCCTGGAGTTGCTGAGCCTGTCCTTATAGCAGAGTCGGCATTGATCTGCGAATATCTTGCTGAACATTTCGCGCCCGATCTAATTCCTATCAAGATGACAACAGGAGACAACTTGAATTCACGACAAGTCGCAAATGACCTATCAATCGGCACTAACCTGGAGTCAAAGGAGTACATGGACTACAAATACATAATGTATTATAGTGAAGGTTCTTTCCTACTCACTCTGCAAGGAAAGCTGATGTTCAAGAGTGAGTTGTTACTTTTTCGCTTCTGATAGTATCACTATAACTTTACTAACAATTGCCATAGTTGTGCTCGATAGTCCAAAGACGCCTATGTTATTGAGACCGTTAACCAAGGTCATCCATAAACTGGTCATGAAAGAGCTTTATGATCCTGAGATCACAAAGCACTGCCAATTACTCGAATCGTTTTTACAAGACGGACGGCAATATTTATGCAGTAACAAATTGACCGCGGCAGATATTATGATGAGCTTTGGCCTGATCAGTCTTTCAATCACGATGAAAGGCAGTCTAGCAAAAGATTACCCCAAGCATGCAGCATACATTGCCAGAATTGGAGAAGAGCCGGCTTACAAGTCCAGTATCGCAAAAGTAGAAAGAGAATCAGGTGAACCTTTTGTTCCTTTTGACGAAATTAAATAGACAAGCTCACTCGCTATTTCTGATATTGTATTTCACTATTGTATTATAGGCCAGTCGTAATCACTCCACCTTGTGTCTTCTTTCCACCTCTGTAATTGCTTGTTGAACTAAAGTATCCGTCTCTACCGTTGCAGCGACAAGACATTGCTTCGATGCTTCTCTTAGTGCTAACATGTGCTGATCATCTTGACCAAGTGGTCCTAATTCTAATGACATGAGCTTGAGAAGTTCCAGATTGACTTGTCGAGTAAGCATATCTGACTTGTTTATCTGTTCAAGGGTAACATCATCCTTTGGACGTGTTGATGTGTTGTTTGAATATACTGCTCCTATTTGTGACATGACAACGGCCAACGGTTGCACAGTCAGGCTCAAAAAATTCGAGATCTGAAATTGCAAAAAGGGCGGATGATTGAAAATAGATTTGAGAACAGGGTCCAATATGTTTGATAGGAAATAAGGTCGGCCTTTATGAGTCAAAAAGTATACACTGACAACGTAACATACTAAAAGAGCGTAATATCTCCACTGTTCGAAATTAGGTTAGTCAGAAGTATAGTCTCGTCACACAGATCATCTTACAAACGTCGCATTGCGAATGAATCCAGTCAATTGTAGCACGAGGAAATAAGCAGCAGCAATGGCATGAGACGAGGTAGTGACTAAGAATTCTGATGTAACAATGTCCAATAAATTCTTGAACTCTGCCGGTATCGTGAAGTCAGGCCCGAATCTATCATATCCGAAACGATGTAATGGGCTTGTAAGTAATTCTTTAGCCTTTTGTATTTGTAAACGGAGGGCTTCAGCGACCAAAGGGTCTGTGTTCGATGAAAGTTTATCCGGATGAGATTGAGCAGATCTATTCAAATATGATTAAGAATCGTTATCAAGTTTGCGCGTACTTGAATCATAAACCTACAGCTTTCTTATTCGTGAAAGCAGTCCTTTCTCGTTTATATCGAGAGGAACATCCAGGATAGTGTAAATGTTTCCTTCATGGGCAATTTGCCAATCTGCGTCAAAGACTTTATAAAAGAAGTACAAGATTAAAATGCCTGAGAGTATAAAATTTCGATGATCTTGATATCGTTTCGAGCCTGGTAAAGGCTTGGGATCACCAGCTCGTATCCATAACGCATAAAAGCCTGATTGGATCAGTCCGCTTATAAGCTTGATCAGAATTAGTCAACATGATTGATATAAGTGCGATAGTATTTGTAACTGCACTTTAGTCACTTACATTGGGTAGAAATGCTAGCCCGATGAACAGTATAATTAGATCGAACATCTTGGTGGTAGAAAAGCATTTTTGGCTGACATGTAGATGTTATCAGCAATAAATTTATTGCGCCAACTCCAAGTCCGCCCACCGTACGATTTCCTCGTATAATTCGTCATATTATCGGCAACCTCATTTGTCAAGGTACTACAGTACATAACAGATAATATTGCAATCTCCATCATCATGGGTGGGCACGATAAGCCAAGTAGGATCCTTCTCTACTATTAGCTAGTAGCCTATCTTGACGTGTGGAAACTAATGAGTACCTCATGTAGCAATGGCGATGGATCCCGCCATACTTCGTTACGCAAGTATGTTCCTAATGCAACTCTGCACGCAACCACAGCGCATACTGATATCACTATACAGACATGTACACTAAGCGACACGAATACTTCAGGTGGACTCGAAGGACAGCTGGTTTGACTTTCCTATACATGGCCGTAATTCCGAGCGCATTTCTTGTGCTTGCAAAGGCTACAGAGGTACTTTCGGACCATCTATGGCGTTGATGAGCGGGAACTAATCAAACCAATAGGGAAAATATGTGTTTCGAGGGAAATTGAGAGGAGATGTGATTGAAGAGTTTTGATTCTATTAGGCTATCACGTCAAGTAGAAGAGAGTGAGTAAAAATGGAAAGAGCATGATGGGGGACATAAGCAACGAGGAGGTCTCGAAAGATGGCGCGCTTCTGTGGAGTTCAATAATGGAACCTCTTCGCAAGTCGGATATATTGTTTACCCTAAGGGTAAAGTTATCAAGACTTGCAAGACTTTCGACGATCGCTTCGTCAACATCGAAAATAAACGCTGGAAAATGGAGGAGGATCCGATAGTGGTGGGATCAAAGGCATAGCATATACTCATACAGTTTCAAAGGCATAGTTTACAGTAATGAATGAATAACGTCACAAGGACTGAAAGTTGTTAAATAATGTGCATGTCTAAAATTATAACTTCAAAACGGGAATTATTCGAACAATGCTCAGCATGGTCGAGCCTTTGAATAACTTCTCCCACTCCCCATCATCATGCGCTTCCTCATAAAGTAGATCTTGTAATCTTTAATTCAATATGCTATGCTTGTAAGCCAATTCGGGCATTCCCGAGAAATGCCGAAAGCTGCTAACGGATTTTTAAAGCTTCGCGCATATGTATATAATATCATCATTGTCTAGTAATCCACTCCATACGCGAACGTCTCCGAGTGATAGCTTATATAACAGTCCTCGTCCAGATCGGTCAAAAGAAGTAGCTTGCACATTACTTGTGCTCCATCAGTGCAGTCTCTCGCCTTACACGCAGCAATGCCTAGCCGAACACCATCGACACGGCGGAGTAATGCTCGAAACACAATCGAGCACGAGCAGGTCGCTATCGCTGCAGACGACATCTCTAGTCCTTACAAGACGTCGGCATCACAAGAGAACATATTCCTCTTCATACCAAATCTGATTGGATATACACGAGTCGTTCTAGCAATTATATCTCTCTACTACATGCCTCTACACCCGCGCAGGTGCAGCTTTCTCTACAGCGTGTCGTGTCTTTTGGATGCATTGGATGGCCACGCAGCTCGACATTATAAACAATCAACGCGTTTTGGTGCCGTATTGGATATGGTTACAGATCGATGCACAACGACGTGTCTTCTCGTCTTTTTAAGCACAGCTAAGCCGAGATGGTCAATGATTTTTCAACTCTTGATCAGTCTTGATTTCACAAGTCATTATATGCACATGTACGCTACACTGGCTATGGGAGGAAGAGATACGAGTCATAAGAAGATTGATGCTGGACGAAGCAGGATTATGCATTTGTATTATTCCAATCGGGTATGTTTGTTTCTCAGAGGTGATATTAATTGATACTCACAAGCGATAGAATGTGCTGTTTGTATGTTGTGCCATGAACGAGTTATTCTTTATTGCACTTTACTTGTTGTGTTTCTCTTCGCCGTTCATCACCCCTGCGCTTCTACAACCTACACCACAATCTCTACAACCCGGTTCACCTGCTACACCCAAAGTAGAGTCACTCGTCAGTCCTTGGTCAGCTGCGGCTATGGAGATGGCAAGGTAACGTATTCTGGCTTTTATGATTATATACGAATGTCTGACAATCTATTAGAGCAAATAAAATGGACAGCTGGATACCATGGCTTTTATGTATCCTTTCTTTCCCAGTCATGGCTTTTAAACAATGGGTCAATGTCATACAGATTATCAAAGCAAGCAAATGGCTTGCTGAAGGAGATATTGCTGAGCGAGAGAAAGAGCGTAGAGCTGACACGAAGAAGAGTCTGTAATGAGAGCATGAACTTTATGAGAAATTTCCCCTGGTTTGCCAGAAGTCATTTAAAAATTTCAATCTACACTTTGTATGTTGCGTTTGTATCTATGGGTAAATATTGAAATTAAAAGAGTCAATTTCGACAGAATATCAAATATCGACCAGGTAATTTGTAATGTTACCTTTTGATCGCATTATACTAGCGCTATGATATTTACTGATTATTGCTAATTTTTTAAGGTTGTTGTCATGCTTGCTTTTACGAACCATGCTCGATCTATCAAAACCCTATTAAAATGAAATTCCGGGGGAATAATGTCTCAGAATGGAAAGAGCTCATCGCGTGCACGGACCATAATCGCTACGATCCGGCGTTCAAAACGAGCAGACTTTTATCCTTTCATCCTACAACACTTCATAATCTGGTAAAGCCGATCTTATTGTACCTGATATCTCTACATTTCGTTCCAAAAGAGACAGATTTTGTTTGAATTAGGAAAAAGTTTTTCGTAGTTGGACATTTTTTTTCCGGACCTACGCGTGATTTTTTTTCCTTTGGTCTATAATTATTTTTCGACTATTTCCATATTCAGACATTGCGTCTTTTGGTAAGTTTAGGTGGTACTGTATTTACATGGGTCGATGTTTCCTTTCTATTATGTAGTGACATGTTTGTAATTTTCCTTGCTGCGACGCGTTTTCCGTCTTCTTTCTCTTTCTGCAACATGTCAAAACGGCGCTCTGCATGTCGATACATGTGAAAGATATGGAGTACATGAGCCTGCAGTAAATGAGATTTTGGTTTTGATTATTGGTCTTACTTATTACTACTGGACCTAGTTGCGCTATTTACAATTTAACAATATTGCGCAATTTTCAAGACAGAGTTGTTAGTGATGAAATGCTTTGATTTCTGTCAGTTCAATCTCTCTTGTCATGGCTGCCCTTTTTACATTTTTTCTGTAAGTAGATATATGCAAAATACACTGCTGAGAAGATATATTAATATTGTCCGTTAGTCACACGGGTGACAATGTTCGGCTGGTAGAATTGCTTGGCTCCTGGGATAACTTTTCAAAACCGTATACTCTTCATCGTGATTATCAGAAAGAAGGTTATTGCTGGAATGCTTGTCCAAAGTTTGAGAAAATCATTTTTGACGGTGACCAACCGGAGTGGTGCGTTTCGAGAGATGGTTGCTTGAAGCAGGGTGGTCGTTATTGGTTCTACGTAAGTTTCCACGAGTCACCGTCGATGTCTTGATCAAGATTCTGATGGTTCATAGTATGTATTGAATGATGTCGAAGAGTATTGTGATCCTGCCCAAGAAATTGCTGCAGATTGTCCGTTGCTCCCAGGACAACGCTTAAATGTGGTCGATTTGCCTATAGAGATTGACTCTCGGCCTTCTGAAAACGACTATGGTCTTTCAGATTTGTCTGAAATGGTCTATGATCCAGCTGAGCGTTACCGGCGATTACCTTTTCCTGAAGGCCGCAAGGATCTGATTGGCGTCGCGAGTTCGACTGACTGGCCTGTGCCTTGTGCGTATCGATCAGTCCGATCCGAATGTAATGATGCTCGACCCTGTTCGCGACCTGGCTCGGACCAAGAGATAGCAAATTATACAACGAATCCTCAAACTGACCATGTCTCCCAACCTCAATTAAAAGGCATAAACCCAAGGCCCACTCGAGCAATTACTGGATGTGCACAAAACTTTACACGTCCTTTGTGTGCCTTTAATTCAACCCCGAATTTCGTGAGATCGAACAAAATGCGAGCAGACGACTTTCCAAGTCCTTCGATCGTGTCGTCTGTGCTACAATCAGACTATATCATTGTCACATCGCCGACTTTGTCTGACAATACAATCAGTACACCAGGTTTGTATACACCTCGACGCAACTCTCGTGGGTCAACAGATGATATGCGTGTCGATGTGATGAATGACGACTTTAATCGGTGGTCTTTTGATTTTGAGCAGAATGGTAGTGAAAGTCAAAGAGGATTGGGTATTTCGGGGGCGCACAACCAATCTACTTCTGACTTTGGTGTATATCATAAGCCTACTAGGCTTGTTGACGATTTGGACGACCTTTCATTCCTCGGAAACATTATCTCATGACCTTTTCTTGTTTTATTTGTTTTGTTTAAGCGAGATACCCACATATTGTTCGGCATTTGAATATATTAACGATCTGTACGAGCAAAATTTAGTTGTGTCATATGATAGCGTAGATATACAAACTATAGCACTGAATTATACAACTCTTTCTTTTTGGCATGTCTAATTTAATAACTTGTCGTCAATCTCGATTCGTATTCTCATATCTCGTTTTAGCAATTCTCTATACAAAGCTTGTAACTCTTTATTTCTTGATTGTCCTTGTTCGATCTGCATATTTGACTTGTCATCAAATATTTCCAGACCTCTTAATATCCACTTCCTACACCATGGCAGTTTTGACATTCCCGAATAATAAACACTTTTTACTTTCTCCCATTGTTTGTGTATTCTCTTGTCCACGACCCCATTTTTCCTTTTCTTATCGCCAAGCTGTTGGGATAAATTGGTCAAAACCTGCATTTCAAAACCAAGCCACATGTCCCACAAATCAAAAACATGTCTGACTATTGAGATTTCGCTCGTCAAGGCTCTGGTGAAGAGAGATCTTATCCCCTCTTCTATCCCAGCATTATATTCCATGGCGACCCAACGCTCTGATTCCCCTTGAATAGTAAACATCCAATTCTCCAACGGCGACGAGTCGTTTAGTTCCACCCAAGGCTTCGAGGTAGATATATTGCGAAGGCGGGATTCGAGAATATTGCTCCCTTTTGTCAACAACGTCCATGTTTGTAATAAAAGACGAGAAGAGGGAAAGAGGCGCAGCGAGGTGGAGATGGATTCTATAAGCTCTGCAGGTCGGTAGCGTTTTTTCCGAGATATGTGATGGGAAATGTACCTTGATTTTAAAGCGTGGAGGCGTTCGAGATAGTTGGCTTGATTATTCTGGACGGATTTGTTGGAGGATAGTTGAGGAAGGAGAGAGAGTTCTTCTAGGAGATGGAATGTTGACGATAGTTGTGTTTCCGGCGGTGAAGTGAGATACGTTAATAAACAGCGAGATGATGCATAGAGAAGAAATTGTGTAGGATTGGAAGAGACGAGAGCATCGTCTAGACCGGCGGAGAAGTCTCTCTCTAGGCTTAAGCGTGTCGAGGATGTTAAATTGGAGTTTGCTTCATATCGTGTGTCATATGATGCCAATCTTTTCAGTGCCAATTGTTCATCACCGTTTTGAAATTCTGTAGAAGCCCAGTCATGGGCTAAAAGCATTAAATCGTGTCTCCTCTGTTTCGTCAGGCTTGTGGACGTTGCCGCAGATAAGGATATGGATGAAGCCAATCCTAAAGCAGTCTGCCAAATTTTTATTGCTTTTGAGACGCGTCCCTGCTTCACTTCGACCAATGCGGCAAGATTGTACAAGGAGAAATCCGTCTGAGATGCCTTGATCAAACGTTTTGCAGTCTTTGGGGCTTCTGCTGGAAAATAACAACACTGAAAGGATAATAGAAATCCGGGCAGCTCTTTTATCAAAGGATAATGATCTACCAGTTGAGGAATCGCATTGTTGAGTAATTCAAGGGTACTTTTTTCAATCTTCAACTCATTAGGGAAGCATGACTCTGATTTCAGTAAAGTTTGGCTACCGTCATAGATGTCAGACTTTGCATAGTTTACTTGATTACGTGGGAACTGATACTGCTTCGGCGTAGCAAGAAAGGGATCGCGACGCCACGGCAAGCGTCCCTTTGCACAAGAGTCAGACAACCGAGGCAGATCGAAAAAGGCAAAGAATGCATCTATCCATGATAGTTCATCAGCCTCAATGTCGCATAGCGGGAGCAAGTCTTTCATATCAGAAAATAGAAGCAGGTGAAACGCATCATCAATCACATCATCTTCATTATCATCCATTGTAGGCGTTCCAGGAGTTCTGTACTTGTGATGCAAATCGTTTTCTCGTATAGCAAATTGAGCAAAGGGACTATCGGCAAGGTCAACTTCGGGAGATTTCCCAACACCCGGTCCAGTGTTTTCGGATTTGACAGCAGTAGACCCGCCGAAATATGGCATTTCGCAGTCCCATGAACTTTCAAGCGTTTGCAACTTCTCTCGAAAAGTCATATCTTTCAATTGAGACACGAGATGCAATTGGAACAATGCTAACCATATAGCAATGGCCAGTTCTGTGTAGCCGCACTCATGGACAAACCTGGTATAGCGAATAAGCAAATGTATTTTCGCAATAGACACTTGTGACTTTTCCAGCTTTCTGGTAGCTTTGTCTATTTTTTCGAGACATGTGTGAAACTTTGCTTTTGTATCTTCGTAATTGACCCCATGCTCGGCAGTCTGAAAGATGTCACAGTAGCGCATCCACAATTCAGGCAGCATAGGATTCGCTGATAACGCTTCATTCCATTTCCTATCTTTGGTGCGCTCGTTCCAAATGTGGGATCCCTCCGTTAGCATCGCCAATATCAACCCTTCTTTCTTTTCACTACCACAATACTCGATAGCTTTATTGTATAATGACAATCGAAGCTCCGCCAATGTTATTCGTTGACGTCTTGTGAACATAGATGGATCGACCCCTGGATCAATCATTTCTGATTGATGCCTGATTAAAGCTTCCCAAGCCAGTATATCTGACGGGCATGCTTCTGTCCGTCGTGTCCATGTCGCGTTTTCTCGGCGTGCGGCCAAGCTGCCATCCTGGGCACCAGCTTCTTGTATAAGGTCAGTCGTCTTTTCGCAATTGTCTGTTGTGCGGACAGAGGCATGACAAATGAAATTCAATGAGCTCTCATTATCTGATGTGTCAGCAGTGTTGGTTTTGTGATCTTCCGACTGTTCCACCGAAAGGTAATCAAGTTCTCCACACTCCGCCCAGCTACCTGTATCGGCTTTGATCAAGACAGAGTCATTCTCCTCGGACCTTTTCGCCGTATCTCGCAGTGGATGACTGGAAATCGAGTGGCTCTGCTCATCGTTCAATATAAGGACAATTTCCGTCAAAGTACTTGCTGTCTTGTCGATGCGACCACTGTCCCGATTGCCAATTACCCTTCCATACCCCTGTCGATAGTATCGCGGTACATCATACTTATGCAAAGACTCATATGTCAAGTTCTTCGAATCGCCCTTCTCATCAATTGTGAAGACATCTTCCTCTTCTTTCTCCACAAATTCTACTCGCTGTCGTTTGCGATACTTAAAGTCCTGATCGCGACTGGCAATTGCTCGCTTCTTATCATCAGCCCTACTTCTGAAATTACTGCCTTGGGCGGATGGGTGCACAGACTTTTGAGATTCATTAATCTCATTTGTAACGGCATCTTGTGCCTTGACCTTGGGTTTAAATGAAGCGAATTTCGGGATAGGATTTGACATGAAATTTCTATCATCCTATCAGCATGCTATGTTCATATGTAGTCTGTAAATTGCTACAGACCTGAATCAGAAGGATTCGGCAACTAACAACCGAGGAGTATACAGTAATAGAATCAATGCGATCACATCCGACAGCGAACGGGTCGTTACAGTACAGTATGTAAGCGAATAAATCGGACGTTGAAGCTTGCTTCGTTTAAGCTTTTCTTTGTTTTTGTTTTTTTCTACAGTAATGAGCGATTTTGGCTATGTTATAACTAGACGAATGTCTTCACAGTCACGGAATGGTAGGGATTATGTGAAATGACCGGAATTCAAGCAGAACTTTCATTTTGTCACTCTGTCGCTTTTCAATATCTGCATTGTCTATCTAGCAGTGTACCATGAAGCTATTATTCATATATCTGTTGCTTAGTGTAGTTGCGTCGCAACAATTGCCAATTGTAAATCTTGGCTATGTGAACCAACAAGCAACAACCATAAATGTGAGTACAAGTGAAGTATATTTCCTCGTATACTGACACCTCAACTTTCGAAGACTACCGGCGATTTATACATTTTCCAACATTCGCTACGGGCAAGCACCTGTTGGAGAACTTCGATTCAGTCTCCCGTTAGCACCAAGTTGGACTAATACCACTATTGATGATGGCCAGACAAACAGAATCTGTCCACAGGGGTCTCCGCTATGGCTGGGGATTGCGGCTGGTAAGTTTCAAATCGATTTCGTGAAGGACATGTCTCATTCAGACCGGCAGCATTCATACCCGACTATCTTTTAGGTCAAACGAGCAACTTCAACTTCACTAGCGTGAATGCCAGCGTTTACAGCAACGACAACAACTTTCTACCAGCACAGCCTGTTGACGCGACTGAGGACTGTCTATTTCTTGATGTCGTTGTCCCGACAGATATATTTAATGCATCAGGCTCGGCTCCGGTGGTTGTTTGGGTCCATGGTAGGTGATGACGCACTCATATTCGATTCCGCATATCTAACTAAATCCATCTGCAGGTGGAGGATTTACGGGTGGTTCAAAGACTTCTTCGGGTTCCGCGGCCGGGCTTCTGGCTCAGAGTCAGTCATCTGGTGGTACCGGTGTTATCTTTGTTGCAATTAATTATAGAGTAACGTCATTTTTACCCTGAGATGTAGAAACACGTAATGACTAATAGTAGCTCGGCGCTTTCGGATGGCTCGCTGGATCGACCATTGAAAGTTCTGGGGTTTCAAACGCTGGGCTGTACGATCAGCGCCTCGCCTTGACGTGGGTGCGAAATAATATTCATCTATTCGGTGGTGATGCCTCAAAAATTACGGTGATGGGAGAATCTGCCGGAGCGGCCAGTATTCTCCATCAGTTGACAGCATTCGGAAACAGCACATCAGCTCCATTCCAACGAGCGATATTGCAATCCCCTGCATTTCAGGTTCAATCTAACGGTGTGCTATCGGAAGACATCACACAAGAGTTTCTGACCCTTCTCAACGTTTCAACCATATCTCAAGCTCGTGCACTTGACAGTGCTGCTCTCATTGCTGCAAACAGCAAGCAAATAGCAAAATCACCATATGGGAGTTTCACGTTTGGCCCGGCTCTTGATACTAGCTTTGTTCCTGCTCTTCCAGGACAGCTTTTCGCTACGGGAACTTCACCAAAAATGTGACTATCCTTGTTGGACATAATGGTGACGAAGGTCTGTTGTTCGGAGACCCAAGAGAAACCAACATCTCGTATCATACCATGGCCTTGCAACAAGAATATCCTAGTATGTCTCTCTCCGTCATTGCCTATATCGAGAATGTTTTATATCCTGCGGATTATAGTGGAACTTATGATTGGACGTCTCCATTTGAACGTTACGTAACACTCGTCAGCGAGGTTTCAATCACATGTAGTGAGTAAACGTTTACATCCTGATTTGACCATATAATGTCTGTCTGACTCTTATCAAGACACTTTGTACCTTTCTAACACATATCCTAATCAAACCTACGTCTACGAGTTCAATGCAGGGACGAGACTTCATGGTAGGTTGCCGTCCAAATTTTCGAATACGTTTAATTGACAAATACAGGTGAGGATCTGTCTTACACCTTCAATAATGGTAACAGCAAGGATGCGTACAGCTTGTTTCCACTCAATATTACGAATGCGCAAGGCCTACAACAATACTTGACTAGTTTTGTTACTTCTGGGATACCATCATCTCCGCTTGGACCCACATTTCCTCTCTATTCTTCTTCGAAACAGATCTTGAGTCTCAAGAACTCTTTTTCGATCGAAACTAACGATGTCAACACTACAAGATGCGCGTTCTGGCAGCAAGGTCTCTTTAACGGACAGAATATCAGCGATCAGGGCATCGGAATTGCTGTGGGACCTGCAGGTGTGATCTCAGCAGCGCCAGCAGACCTAACAGTATATACTGGCTCAGTCGCGGGTAGTACCAGTCCGTCTGCGCCAGTTGCACAGGGCGCAGTTGGTTTTCTTGCGACTGCTGCAACCACTGATCTCCCAAGTACGACATCGACGCATGCGAGCACTTCTGCTTCGCACACCACGTCAGGTTCACATCGTCCTGAATACCAATCGAGCTACGGGATAGCCGCATTGGTTTATACATTTTTATCTGCCATTTCCCTTGTTTTATAAATGGTCTATTTGACCACTAGACATTTCTCCACTAGACATTTCATCTTTTCTGAATAAACCAAATATACTCTGCAAGCATATAGAGCACATTACTAAATGTTGACACTTCTCATTTCTGCTCGCCAGTAGCTTGCTGTAACCTTTGCAATCGTTCTCCATTTCTTTTGCTCAAAACTCGCTGAGTGTTTCGCTTCTCGATATCAGTCATTTGATCCCAGTTACTGATTCTACTAATTGAACCGTCTACATTCACTACCATGGGTCCAAGATGATCCAATTTGATACCATCAGGGTTGTTGATGTCTAGTTTGTGAGTAACGTCAGCTACATCATCCGGAGCAGGAAGAGCAAGCTGTCCTGTACTAGGTTGTTGTAGATCTTCAGGGACTTGTTGGTCAGACTGTTCTGAGCGAGATGATGCCATATCGATAGATTGCTTGAAAATATGCTCTGCAGAAGGAGCTAACACTGTTGTAGATTTAAACCTTTGCGTTCCCGGCAAGTTTTCAAAGATCAAACGTGATGATATTCGGGAAATCCAAAAGGACATGCCCTGGCTTTGCAGCAGTAAACACAATAACAGCAAAAGAGCCGAGACGGTCAAAATAATGATAGAGGTTCGCCGATCTGATTTATCGGAATTTCTTGTTGCCTTGTGGTGTTTCATGGAAATTGGACTGATCGTATGAACTCATACTCTTCAATAGAAGGACAGTGGGCCAGTGCTACACCGGGCCGAAATCCGGACCTATCGCTAATATTTTTTTGTTGAACCTGAAAAAAAAGTTCGTCATAGCACTACTGCTTCAGAGTGGCTTGACAAGTGATACTCGGCTGAAGAATTTAATCTGTACACCGGACATCATGCATAGTACTAGATAGAGTTCAAATGGCGACATCTCTCCAGCAACAACTCGCTGCAATTGCGGCCAAAAGCAGTCACGAACTCGATCTCAAAGCGCAAAGAACGCAACATAGTCAATCTCTACTTTTTGAGCCAAAACAGGCTGCAAACCAAACATTCGAATACCTCTATCAGATTGCCTTGGATGGTTTTGAAGAACTATGTAGATTGGATTCAAGATTTACCGTCTTTGCAGACACATTGTTCAGCGAACAAAGTAAGAGCGAGGACAGGACGCAGATGACAGCGGCAGAAAATGAGGAGCTAAACACAGTTATTATCGCTTTCCTCGGTCTAGTCAGTGGTAGACTACTGCTTCGACCTGCTCAAAAAACACTAGAATGGCTAGTTCGGCGGTTCAAGATTCATGAATACAACACAGATCATTTTATCATTTCCTGTCTACCATGGCATAATGATAACTTGTTTCCAACGATTCTGTCACTTGTCTCAAAGTCACGACAGCTCTCTCCCGCCTTAAAGTTCTTGCAGCCCTATATCAAGTCGCTTTCCTCTCCACCAAGACATGCAATCGTAAATACTGCAAACAACAACCAGTCCTTCTTTTCGCTATTGAATCGATTCATTCTAACAACGGCAGAACGGAGAAACCACACCGCAGCTCTTTTCGGGTTTTGGGCTAGTATCGTAGCGCAAGCTATAAATGGTCAATTGGATGCTGCACAATCAGGAAGATCGGATGTAAAGCGTCAGCGCGAAGAAGATGTACTATTACGAATACTCCCTGTATTAGAAGAGGGATTCCAGATCAAGGATGTCCCAGAGCTCTTTCTTGGCTGTTGTATGATTACTGTTATTCTTGCGACCAAAACTGATCTTGACGACAAAGTCTTGGACACATTGATCGATACTGTTTGTTCTTCTTGGACAATCAGAACAGTCAACGATGGTTTGGCATGCATATCTATCCTAGCGCAACAAAAGACCTCGGAAGTCATTTCTAAAATCGCGCTTCGTACAATACTTGATACAACGGATATCATGTCGCGATTGGATACGGTGTCACAGAGTTGTACTACTGATCGATTGTATTTGGCAATAACCTCAACAATGATCACTAATGCAGACCCGCAGGATGTGGAGACTCATCGGGCGTTGCTGATCAAGTTTATCGAACGCAAAAGTATCCCTACAAAATCACGCCAAAATGTCGCAGAAACTATGATATTGTATATTCTTGGAGATAGGGAAGAATCAGGAACACCAGTGAATGTCATCAAGTCCATAATCCGACAAGTTTGTCAGTCTATGGAGGGTAAAGAAGTAGTCAACGCGGTAAGTAATCGACGAATGATCGATGCTGCACTTCTTGACGACAAGATTGGAACTCCATTATTCCTAGATCAAACGCCTTCACAGATTGACCATGTTAGTGAGGGAGATGTAGATATGCAGGACGCCACTGAAAGTGGACCGCATCCGGACTTGAAGCTAGAAGATCTTGCCGATGATATTAGAAAAGTCGACTCGTTTTTCGTAAAGGTTCATCACTCCTTATATCACAAGTTATTTATGATATTCGACAGAGCAAGTTTGTCGAAATCTGAACTTGCTTCTTTCAATACTAGTAGGCTTTTGAACCATGAAACTATACTTCAGAACGTCCCGTACACAAGCTTCTTGATGCGTACGTGGATATCTGGCGTAGAACCGGATGTGAAAGCGCAGGCGCTTGTGCTTATGTCAGAAATGGTTCGGTCCCACACTACTAAAGATATCGATTTGCAGAATCTCCTGCCTCTGACGATGCTAGCACTTGGCGATCCAAGTAATAAAGTCAGGAGGGCGGCGTCAGGTCTTCTTGTCGAGATCAATCAGACAGTCAAGAACTCGGCCAAAGTATCAAAACCAAAAACTGTTTCTATTTTTGGAAAAGACAATTTATATGGACCAATGACAAAGAATGTCAAATATATGAAAACATCTGATTGGCATGAGATTTTGACAGAATCAATAACCGACAATCTCGAAGAATGTGTAGTTGATTCATCCAATATTGAAAGACTTGTCATATCCACTATCGAAGGATCTGATGATGGTGAAGAGCTCAAGTCGAGCACAAGATCAGCTTTCTATTCATTTCTCGCCAGTCATGCTGTATCTTCGCCTTCTATTAAACTTCGTACAAGTCTGTTCAAATTGATTACATCGTCTGACAGCGCAATTATGGCGGCCCGCAAAGCCATCGTGTTCCCAGCAGTCAAAGACTGGATTTGCTTGGAAGAAATAGAAAGGGGAACTTTGTGTGGTGATGAGGTCACAGTCGCAGAAGCCGATGCAACGCACATCTCTATGCTGACGGCTGACTCTGATGAAGCTCTCAATATTCTGATGGATACACAGACTGGAGTTTTGGAATGTTCGATGGATATCAAAGATCTTGCAGGTGCCCGATTACGCAAGTTGTGGCCGAACGTGGAGATTTCGAAACAATCAAAGCTATCTGAAATCCTTCTCGCAATAGCACTTGGCCAGCAGAACGATATCGGCCAGACAACAAAAGAAAATATATTGGCATTGTTAAAACAATTGAAATTACCTGGAGAGGTCTTTGTGAAGCTGCTGCAGGAAGTACACGATTTGGCTGCAATGCCAATGGGAACACCAGCAGCGAAACGACGACGAACTTCGGGTACGAAAACTCGAAGTCAGGAAATTAGTCAGGTTGAGTTGGAGAACGTCATTCGTCGTGTTACCGTCATTTTGGACCTGCTTGAATCATCCAAACCAAAGGGAAGCATCGAATTGTTGAAGCAACTTTTCAAGGTTCTTGGTGACTTGCAACAAATCAAGGCACATCTTGGTTTAGAACTTGTCTACGTGCAACAAATGACTTTGTCGTCTATACTCTCATCAGTTGCTAGTTTGAAAGGGACCACATCGTCCAAGATTGACGGCACATTATTGCGTACTGACCTTGTGGTTGATTGTATGAGATCTACCTCCAATACTCAAGTTCATAATTCTGCTTTGTTGTTAATTTCGGTCTTAGCTGGATGGGTTCCGGATCTTGTACTTCACAGCGTCATGCCCATTTTTACCTTTATGAGTAGCACTATTCTTCGACAAGGTGATGATTATTCCGCTCATATTATTGATCAAACAATGTCACAAGTTATTCCACCACTGGTTTCATCGTTACGAAAGAAGAATCAGGATCTCGTGACTGGTGCAGCAGAATTGTTATTGAGTTTTGTTGCCGCATTTGAACATATTCCTATGCATCGACGGAGACAATTATTTAAGCATCTCGTAGACGCACTTGGACCTGAGGAGTCTTTGTCAGCTGTAATGGCAATGTTATTTGAACGACACGCATCGGATCAACGCGTTCCTGGATTTTGTGCAGAGTTGGCTGGGCAGTATAGTGCGTCTATACAGATCAAGGCAGTCATACAATACATCGATCTCGTTGCTGATGCCGTGCAGCCGAAACGAACCGTTTCCAATGCCATCTTCTCATTCGAAAAGGATACTGTCGGTCAGATTGAACACAAAGTCTCATCCTTGTTGAATTCACTTTCTGTATTCTTGCGTGAAGGGCAATTTTCGAGTCAAATCAAATCAGAAGTCAACAACAGCAATAATAGTACTAAATCTTCATCGATTGAAAAGGATACTGCTTCATTGATAGATCGCAGTATAGCCTTTTCTAAATCTGTGCAAGCCAAGCCTGTTCTACAAATGGCAGGTAATGCTGTCGTTGCTGCGGTATTGGATCTACTACCGACGTCACACTTTGCTAGATCCGTAGCTCCACTTCTTGAGTCCACAGATGATAATTTATGTTCCCACTTGTTAACTACCTTGGAATCCCGTGCGAGATCGACCAAAACTTCTGACGCATCAGCTCGAACAAATATGATTGCATTGACTTCAAAGATATCTGCAATACTCGAAAGAGCTACTGATTCTGCGTTAAAATTACAAGCCATTTCCTGTTCAGATGCTATAATTGAAAAATATGGTAAAAAGGATGTACCAGCAGTGATTAAGATTGCTTCTGTCCTCGCTGGTCCCAAAGCTCTTGGTCAAGTTCCAAGTCCTGGCGTACAAGTCATGGCATTGTTTACTTTGGCATCAGTTGTCGAAGTTGCAAAGGACGAGATGATTTCTCTCGTACCGCAAATACTAAACGACGCATTGAATTGTTTAGAAAATGCTGTTGTCAAAAAAGGCAATGGTCGACTTTGTGAAGCTGCATATTCTTTCTTGACATCTGTTTTTGAATACCTATCTTGGACTGTATCTTCAACAAACGCTGTGAGACTCGTTCGAGCTACTATAGCGATAGCGGCAGATTCAAACATGGCAGATTCTTCCGTCAGTGCCAAGAATTCTTGCTTGGATCTTGCAGTAAAGAAGATTGATGCTCGAATACTACTTGGTGCTATTCAAACATCAGTGGAACATGCATACAAATCGTCTGTGAATGGCTGTAGTGAATTAATCAGGATTTTAGACGGTATTATTACCAATTCACCAAAGACAATCGTTGTAAAGCATAATACTATAATTCTGTCTGTGTTACAGGAGTTGTTTGATGTCCGCAACCGCATCAAGATTGTTGATGATCAAGGAGATATAAATCAAGGCGATTTACTGAGACTTGACGGTGAACGGAATGAGTTGGTAATGAAGACGATAATGAAACTTAACGATACTCTTGTCCGACCATTCTTTGTCAACCTGATTGACTGGGCAACAACATCATCTTCATCCGACGACGACGACGACGACGACCAATCTGCACAGCTCCGACAATTGAGCGTATACAACTTTCTCGACGTGTTCTTTTCGACTTTGAAATCTCTCGTCACTAGTTATGCGACGTACATTCTCGATCATTCTGCATCAATCATATCTCCAACCTCATCTTCCTCTCCACTTTCATCCGTCAATCTGTTGAACTCGGTCTTACTCGCCTTATCCGCGAATTTCTCCCACGACCAGTCTGATTTCTGGCAAGCTCCTAGTCACTTTTCTCAAATCTCCCAACCGCTTTTGAAACGACTATCTTCTCCTTCCGAATCTGCCGTCACACCGTTGTTGATCTCGACAATTACAAAACTAGCCACTGCCGCTTCTTCGCCGGAAAATCTCAAATCTCTCCTCACGCCGCTATTGAGCTTTACGAAAGATAAACGACCGCTAGTGAGACTGAATTCCGTACAGACGTGTAGGGCATTGACGTCTTGTCCTGTAGGAGAAGATTGGTTGAGTCTGTTACCCGAGATGTTACCGTTTATAGCCGAAATGCAAGAAGACGAAGACGAAAGGGTAGAAGAGGAAGTTGTGGCGTGGATAAGGGAGATTGAAGGTATTTTAGGCGAGGGATTAGAAGGGATGTTGCAATAAAAATTCACATTTTTATAATTTACATTGTATATATACACATATCTTCTACACCGTCAATGTTGTTTTCTTGTTGCTGTTTATCACAAAGCAGTAATCTCTCTTTCAAAAACTTGTTTTGCTCTTCGCGCATCGACTCGACCTTCACTTTCATTCTTCACCATGAGACCGACGAAAAACATGATTTTACCGACTTGTCCTTTTTGTTTTATTCTTGCAACTTCTTCCGGGTGAGATGTGATGATACTCCTTGCTAGCGTGGTGTATTCCTCGTCAGACATTTCTTTGATCCACATGTTTTGATCGTTTAAGATCTTTACTACTAACCCATCTCTACCATCACTATTTCTATCAATTGGGGTAGTGTTATCAGAAAAAGTAGAGTCGGAAGAACTAGGACAGGGGGGAGATGGTGTAGAGAGGGATATTTGCTGCACTACACTCTTTGCCGACCTCCCAGTTATTTTCTTCCCAAGTAGAAATACGACAACTTCCGCCAACTCATTCGGCGTAATGTGTAGTTCTTCAAACGGTGTTGCAAGACCACCTAGTTCATGAAGTGTCCAGTTCGTCACCGTCCGACCTATTTCCTTCTCATCATGGGAAATAGTGTCAAGTAGGGATTTAACATGATTGCACGTCTCAGAGATGAATTCTAATCTCTCACCGTCGTCGATGGTCAATAATATCCGTGCGTCTTTTACTGTTATTCCAAAATCGGAGATTATTCTCTTGACGCTATCGTCTGGTGATTCAGGGAGAGAATCTCGTAATGTCTGAATCAGTGATGGAGATATGATTACTGGATGAAGATCAGGGTCAGGCATGTAGCGATAATCAATCTCCCCGTCTTTCTTCCGTAATAAAGTAGTAGATGTTCCGCCTATACACCATGCTCTAGTTTCAGATTCGACTTTTTGGTTAGAAGATAAGAGACGAACTTGACGATGGTATTCAGACGTAACTGCATCGTGGATGGATTTGAATGAATTGAGGTTTTTGATTTCTGTTCGTGAACCTAATGGTGACGAAGAGGGTGTATTTCGAGGTCTGACGCTCACGTTCACGTCGGCGCGTAAATCCCCATTTTCCATGTCTCCCGTGCATGCATCTACTGATCGAAGTAGATGTCGTATTTTACGAACAACAGCTACTGCGATTACAGGGGAGTGGATTTCTGGATTGGTTATGATTTCAATCAATGGACTTCCTACACGATTGTAGTCGATTAAATGGTTTGTCGATCCGTTCTGATCTAGAGTAATGGTTTTTGCCGTGTCTTGCTCCATCTGTACTTGTTTGATACCTATTCTGACGTTGACATTTCCCGAAGGAAGATTATTCGTTTTGAGATTGTCAGTATCAGGTAGACTAATGTGGCCATCAACAGCAAGCGGATCTGTAAACATCAGATCAACAACAGTGTCAGAGCTCAAAAGAGGAGTATGATGTTACCATAATATTGTGTGATTTGATATCCATTGGGTTGGTCTTGATAAAAATAATGTTTGCGATCCCATCCACTTCTTTGTTGAACTTGACAGTTTAATGCCAAAGCTGCTCGAATTGCCGGGATAAGACATTCCTTTTGCAAGATTGGTTGTGAGCCAGGTAGTGCAGCATCAAATTCAGCTACATTTTGATTTGGTAATTCATTACCTCCAACTTCAACTTTGGCAGCCGAAAATAATTTTGATGTAGTGTTTAGTCGAGCATGAATCTCAATGCCCACTGTCAATTCCCAGTTTGCATCTAGATCATCCTTTTGAGTCCCTTTTTGAGATTGCTTCTCTTGCTTTCTGAGTTTGGCTTCGTCTTTCAGTCGTTTCCGTGGTGGAATAACATTAGTTTCGACTTTACCCGCGAATGACGATGTTGTGATTTTGCGAAATGGAAGCGCATTTCGTGCGCTGCATGCGGCTAGGAAAATCTTTGATATACTTGGCCTTATGTACGTATTCACATGGCGGATCACAGTGGACATTCGTATTCTTGATTACTCCACTATCAATATGGCGTAATCAATCACAATTATCAGGCACTTGGTCTTTTTTTGAAAGGTGAATTTTGCACAAATAATCTGCACATTGGAAAAAGATATGGTCATCACAACGTGGAACAAAGCAATCTGGAAACGATGTACGGTACGCATACCTCAACCCTTAACCAATGTGATCCACCCTACATCTGCTGCTACCATTTGACATTCTCTCGGCTACAGTAACGTATAATCTGCAGTTGTAGTTGTAGCTCTTCAGTCATCGTAAAGAGCAAAGTGATGTCATAGCTATGACATACAATGAGGTCATCGTCGATCAATGCCATCTCTTCACCTATCTCTGTTCATGCCTTCCACAACGCCAATTCCTCCGACAACAAGCAGATTCTCCTACAGGCTCGCTTTCATCGCACTTCTAGCCGTTGTAGTCAGCTACTTTCTCCAGCCTTTCTTCTCCACTCTATCAATCGCTACCTTGCTCAATCTAGAAGCTCGAGATACAACAATGTCAAGCCCTACCCGCTTCCTCAATGTCTTCCGCGAGCCTTTGAAGTTCTTCTCTCCCTCAAAAGGCTACTATCGAGATGGCTTCTGCAGAGTCACTGAAGATGACGCAGGCGAGCACGCCATAGCTGCTGTTGTCACGGATGAGTTCTTGGATTTTACGGCTTTGAGGGGGAACGATCTACGTCCTGCTGGAGTTACTGCAAATTGTAGATGGTGTCTATGCGTGACGAGGTGGAAAGAGGCATTCGATGCAAGGACTGATTTGAATGATAAGAGAGTGCCAAAGTATGTTCCGGTTCAAAATGGTTAAAATTTCAGATACGCATGCTAATGTTTCTATGTGGCAGGGTAGTTTTAGCTGCTACCGACCAGAAAGCTTTGGGTAAGATTACTTTGGAAAACTTGAAGATGTTTGCATACGAAGATGAACAATCTACGTCAACGTCTAGTCCTGCTAGCTCTTAGAATGAGATGGGTGGGTCAGGTCAAAGGAGATGATAAATACGATAGTATGAATAATGTCATGACTTCATTGATAAACTATATACATTTACAACCACGCCATATCACGAATTATTTCCCTGCATTGGCGAATGTCTCTGGTTCGATATAACTCCACTCGGGAATATCCTTGACCTTTTTCCACATTTCTTTCTCCAATTTTATAGCAGCCTTGTGATATGTCGTTTCAACACCATTGTAACGTCTGCAATTGTTACATATCAATAAAACATCCCGTATAAAGTCATCGGGTGTCTCATATCCATCTTGATCTAATTTGGTTTCCATCGTACCGAGGTCCATTGGTTGTTTGATCACATCGTAATAATCCAACACTTCATCTTTATTGACTGGTGCAAGAAACGGCCACGCGTTCGTGTTACTCTGTAGAGCGGACAAAAGATGCATAAACAATGCATGAGAAGGATTATGACGAGGTTGTCGAGCCAGAGCGTCCATATCCAATGACCATCCAGTGTCCTTTATTGCCTCGATCGACAACGGATCTATTGAAGGTAGTGGTGTACCCTTTTGTATATTTTGCCATACTGCTGGAGGAGGATATACCACATAAGACTTGCTTATCGCGCGGACTTTTGCATGGACACATGCTTTTTGTTTTAACAACAATCGACCACTTTCTAGATATCTTACTTTGGGAACCATTGAGCATTGCATTATTGTACCACCTTCGTAATCCTTGATATATCCCATCCATTTTCTTCGTTCTAGTGTAATCTCCTTTGTAAAGCCTTGCTTCTTAAAATAACCAATCGCATAGTTATCGGCATAAGTTAAGAAATGCATAACATCCGAAGTGGCCTTTACATAATCCTTTAAATGCGACATGAGATGCGCGCCGTAGCCTTTCACTTGTTGATCCGAAGAAATAGCACAAAAAACAATCTCTGCGAACTGTCGGCCTTTGAATGGCTTGTATGTAATTCCACCGACTACTTCTAGAGGATGCTTAACAATAGCCATGCTCAAATGTGTTCTATCATATACTAATCGCGCAATATAGTCTTTGGGCATTTTAGGCAGTTGTTTCTGGAATATACATTTGAGACCGGTGAGGATGATTTGGGATTCGGGGCTGTTGTCATTGTTGACGGCGCGGAACTCTATCTCACCGGTTCGCTCTTCGATTACTGCTGGCTTCACTACAATCAGCCAATAATTTCATAATTGTGATGCGATCGCATACCTTTTCAGGGAATGGAACTGCTTTGGGAGCCTCTGGCGCTTCAAGATTTGGTCCTGGCGAAGATGAAAGTTTTATACGCTTTGATTCTGTTTCGGACTCTGGATCATCTTCTGCTTTTCGCTTCACTGTCGTGAAATGTCAACAACGAGAATTATTGATCTTGCAAAGAAATTGCTCTTACAATCATCCTCGATCTTGACAAGACCTGGTGCCATGTTGCCAGTCCCTTGACTACATCTGGCTGATGATGAATGTTCTAAACATTACGGTATACACCAATATGGGAGTAGGCGATTCGTTTGCGTGGTTTGGTTATAGAAAACAAAAGGTGGGGTTGTGAAGCTAAATTTGTCGAGATTGCGGGCCGATATCCGGAAGATTATTTGGGCAATACATGTGCCAGATGCTATACCAAAACTAAGAGCTATTGAGATTAGTACTCTCACATCAAGTCATAATGGCTTCACAATCATTGTTGGACGTATGGGAAGCTGCTGCGTCATCTCCATTTGAGCCCACGATACCTAAAAATGCGCAACTCACTGTTGGGTTCATATTACTGATTACCTGTAAGAAGCTACGTAATATGGTCCCACGAACTACTGATCTAACCAGAACTTGACAGCTTTTATTCTCACTGGCGTATTCGGACTAAGTAGGAACTATTTGATCGCTCCTGTGAGCTCACTGACATTGTTATTTTCAGATCCATCATTGAAGATGTTACCACTGGCTGCACTTCCAGCGTCATTGACGTTTGCGTATGTTCAAGATCAGCTATAGTTAGATTGCGCAACAGGTTTCACTGACTACTACCAGGTTTGGGGCAGTTTATATGATATGTGCTGTAGGAGTATATGTTTAGAGATAATAGTTCATCTTTCATAATCTACTTGTACACCACATTACATGTGCAATCTCTCGCACTATGATAAGATTACATACTCCCTTTTTGTATATATCCAACATGATTCGCTGCGAGAATAGAAACATTACTCGTCGTGTCTTCAATATGGTTTGAGTTTGTTCCATTTCCATCATCATACAGCAATTACCCATGACGTCACTCACCACGACCTGTGCTTGTCGAAATTCCCCCAAGCTCTTCTATCTTTTCGTCCGAACAAATATCTTCAATTCTAGTGCAATTGTTTAATATCTCAAACAACAATCTCGAACATGGCTTCCAATCTCACTCATGACGGATCAGGCGAGAATGCCCATAACCATGAAGAGTTCATGACAAAAAAGCCCGCAACAAATGCCATGGACCAATTTCCAGGAACACACGTGAGTAGCGTAGTAGTCTATACATTGAAGCGCTGTTAATTGACATACCTCCAAAGCATCAACCAGGTTACGTTGCTGACGGACCTGCCGAGTTCCATGCCCAAGTTGTCCCCGCCGGAACTGCTGACCCAGCACACACCTTTGAGCCAGGTCAGAGCGAGCCAATCGTACCCGAGACTGGAGATAGCTCGGCTAGTCAAAGCGCTGGCAAGCCAGATCAAGGACAATCAAGCGCCGAGAAGCCTGACAGCAGCAAGGCCTAGAGCGAATTAGAGGATATCAGTTCTGTCATCATTGATGCACAGGTGAACAAAAGTCGAGGTTAACGCATTGACAAGTGGGCTTCATGTGACTGATGATCAGACCATTGTACGATGCACTTGGTGAATGAATAGAACCGGATTTAGAAGCGGAATTATATATCGATTGAATGTAGATAGCATTTACTCAATAATAATAAAAACCAATTCTATCACTCACATCAACATGTACTCGAACAAAAATATATCATACAACGATTGCAATTCGTCTAACTATCAATTAGTGACATGACTCGATCAAAGAATTCACGTGCTCGAACAAAAGAAGAAAGACGTTTGAATCGCTAATCAGATTAGCTAACAGCGCCGTTTGCTTTTCATCCCTTTTTCTTCTACAATTAATGTTGTTAATTTCATGACCACGAAAATATGATCAAACAAGGACAATAATTATCTTGACAGGGACAAACAGATTATGTATGCAAATCAGCTCTACGGATAGTAATGGTTTATCATGCTTAGGTCACTCATTCACTTACTTACTATGGTGATCAGCAGTGCGCTTGCTGAAATGGACGATAACAGTCTATCGGTTCTTTGAGCTTGTTTGAACGACTGGTGAAGATCTTTTTTACATCTCGTTTCTTTTTCCCAGTTCACCGCTCCGTTTCGTTCTTTGACCATGGCGGGGCGTTATACCCCTCTCATTTCACGAGCGCGCTTTAATATCAATAAGTCTACAGTATTAGTCAAGTCAAGTCACTCTGTTTCTAAATTTCTCTATATCTCTCTTTTTTTCCATTCCTTGTTGTCCATTCAGTACATATTTTTATTAATTTCTTCTAATATGAGGGGTCTTTCATTTCTAGCCATTGCGGCGATAGCTGTGGTCGATGTCTGTGCGAGCCCGGTGAATAGCAGGTCAGGATTTATTTATGATTGTATATACAAAGCATGACTGATATGAAATCAGTGAGCCTGTCATTCAAGCAGTATCAAATAGCGTCTCATTCGCAAACGCAAACGTCAAGATCCGAGGCGTGAACCTTGGAGGATGGCTTGTGTTGGAACCTTGGGTAAGTCAAAGTCATGGCAATGATGTAACTGATTTGGGAACGGAACTAATCATTGGATATAGATTGTACCATCATTATTCGAACCATTTACTGGCGAGGGAATTGTCGACGAATATACACTTACTCAGAAACGACCAAATGTGGCAAAGAAGTTATTAAAAAAACATTGGGATACTTGGGTCACGCTGTCGGACATGAAAGCAATAAAAGCCGCTGGTTTCAACACTGTTAGATTACCTGTTGGATTCTGGGCTTATGATAATGCTGGTCTGCCATATATTTCTGGTCAGGCACCATACGTGGATAAAGCAGTATGTATGACCATAACAACAGATGTAAACCCACTGACCCTTTTCTCATCAGATTGCATGGGCTAGACAAGTCGGTCTCAAAGTCATTATTGACCTTCATGGTGCGCCTGGAAGTCAAAACGGGTTCGACAATTCCGGTCAACGCATGGCAAGTCCACAATGGCAATCATTCGACCCAAATGCACGTCGAACGTTAAGAGTCCTCAAAACTATTCAAAAGAAATACGGCAACTTTGTATACGATGACGTGATCATGGCTATTGGTGTACTGAACGAACCACTTGGACCCGCTTTGAATACCGATCAATTACGACAATTTCATTATGATGCCTTTTATCAACAACGTGATTACTCTTCCAAACGAGTTGTTGTCCTTTCCGATGCATTTTATGCTCCTAGTTCGTATAATGGGATGTTGACTCCTTCTGACAATAACGCTCAGAACGTCGCTCTTGATCATCATCAATATCAAGTGTTTACGCCAGAACAGACACAAATGACTGTTCAACAACATATTCAAGCAGCGTGTAGTAACGGTGGCTATGCTGGATCAGACAAATGGCTGATGATAGGTGAATGGTCTGGAGCTTTCACCGACTGTGCTAAATGGTTGAATGGCTATGGAGTAGGAGCTCGTTTCGATAATACTTATACAACACCGACAAAGTACGTAGGTACATGTTCGAACAAGAATAATTATTCGAAATGGTCAACGACTAGAAAGAATAATATGAGAAAGTTTATCGAGGCTTAAATCATGACTTTTGAACGAAATTCAAGAGGTTGGGTGTTTTGGAATTTCAAGACGGAACAGGCTGACGAATGGAATGCGTTAAAATTGGCAGCAAAGGGTATTTTTCCAAAGGGCTTGACGCAATTCAAGTATCCTAATATTTGTAATTCATGATGATGTATGTTTCTAGCTATGTTATGATGATATATGTATGTTTATAGTTATGTTTGATGAATTAAGATTTAAATAATGTTTTGTTGACTTTACTTCACTTTAATTTCACCATAATTGTAGATGTCGGGATTTGTTTCATTCTGACATGTTGATAACGCGATGAATATACGGAGATGTCAACAAATGATGGCCGACCATTGTTTAGTGCAGTAGCATATTCTGCTAGACAATTATATCTATTACTGAGATGTATATCTCATACTGCGAGTGTACAAGTTAGAATAACTTTGGATGGAATACGATTTAGTGCTTCAGAGACTGGAGTAGTTGAGTGTATGTACCTTTTTGTTCCCACATCCTATTCACTCAACTCTCCTCAAGTCGCTATATATCTTTTGATTTATACATCTCTTGTCGTGCCTACACCTCTTACATGAATTGCTCTTTTCTTTTCAATCCCTCGTTAGTGTTCGGTTTCAATATAGACACTGTTTTCAATACGCTATGTCCATCTTCACAAGCATATAAATATGAAGTTTGTAGAAATGCATATAAAGAAAAGTAACGTATAATAATCTCTACCATCAGCATTCATCTTTCTCTCCAAATCTCTCTTTTCCTCCTTCCGCCTCTCACCTTCTTCACAAGACCCACCAGCACAATCAACGTCTACTCCCACGACTACAGAATCAATCAATGTCGAAACATTCACCCTCGCCTTCCCCTCTCTCCTCTCGACTCTCCAAATCCTCCTCGCCGCCTCTTCCTCGTCCCCATCCTCTCAAAACGATCCTTATTCCTCCTCCACATCCTTCTACAACACCTCTCTCTCCGGCCGCGAATCCCACCGTGCAGGCCGGTACTCGAACTCCACATTCTCGTCCTCCACGCTGGGGACACAGGGGTACTGTCGTCTCACGTACCGCGGGAGAGGGAGTCGGTTTTCGCTCTCCGTGCCTGAGACAGGAGGCGTCAGGACGAACGGGGAACTAGTCACGTTTGTCGACGGGCGGGATTTCATCACAACCTCGTCCACGTCTCGAGATGATGATGAGCACGACGAGATCGTACCGTTTGATCGCGCGACCGTCGTTCTCAAAGCAATCATGCCCTGTGCGGTCCTTGCAGACGGGATAGTAGAGATCGGAGCGCTTGGTGGACCAGAAGTTTTTGTCATTGAAGGACGAGACGATTCGCGCGCTACACATGGACAGAGAGGGGATGGGGAGAAGGCGTATGTGGTGTTTAGAGGCGAGGCGGGGACAGGAGGGGAATGTAGAGTCGAAATCGGAGATGAAGACGATGGGAACGACGGGAATAGATCGAGGTTGTTGGAGACGTATATTTGTAATGGAAACGTTATCGGTAGGTATAGTTACAATACGGTGAAAAAGGCCCTACTGGCGTTGAAGACTGGGACGAAGGTTTCGTTGAGGATAGATGGGAATGGAGTGTTGAGTCTACAGATCTTGATAGAAGTGAATACTTTACTAGGAGGTGGGAATGGTCAAGAAGGGAAAGAAGATGTGACTTTTGTGGATTTCAGAATGGCACCTTTGTTTGAAGAAGGTTATCATGACGGAGATGGTGAGACGAATTCACGAGATGATGATTCGGAATAGCATATATTACTCGTCGAAACCATTCCATTCTTCATCCTTCTCTCCATCATCTTCTTTTATTCTTTCTATTGGTGGTTTCACTTTTGTAGAATTGTCTCGTTTTGTAAATCCAGCTACAAAGAATCCCATAGTTCCCTCGTCTGTACCTTTTATACATCGTATACAACCCTGTGCTACTTTTTCGACATGATCATCAAGTCTTGTACGTGTCAGTATTTGTTTACAAGCTGATTCATCACCTCTTCTCTCCCACTCTTTCATCCCTTTGACTTGGTCTTCCCTCTCCATTATCATCCATCCTCTTTGTTCAGCTATGTCTGATAACAAAGCTTTACAAACTACATTTTCATTCTCCTCGTTATGGATCGAACACGTCGAATATGTGATTCGTTCAACACTTGGGAATTTAAAAGCATGTAGTAACAATTTGAGTTGAAATGCCGACAAAGCACGTAATCTCTCCTTTAATGCATCCTCGTCCTGTTCCTCCTCTTCAATCTCCTCAATCTCCGCTTTGTCCATTTCCCGCTCATCATCAACAGGTTTAGATCCATCAATCTTTATCTTTTTCACATCTCCCTGCACGTCTTTTCCTTTTCTCTTTCGTCCATGTTCGTTTTTAAGAGATTCTATTTCAACTTTCCTCCTCGGCAATGTCATCTTCACGTCGATTTTCCTATCATCATTACGACCTTTAATTCCGCTCCCGCTACAGCTAGGATCAAGTAAGATCCCACAAACGTCCTTCCACTCGTCGCTCTCGGGCTTCAAAGCGAGGAAATCCTGCTTCGATCGTACGTCAATGATGGAATTTGCACCCGCTTTTCGGACCATGGATTGTAAAACGACGCTACGTTCTAGATTACGTTCACACGCCACGACCTTCTTTTCCAAAATAAATGCATTTCCATCTTTTTTTAGAGAAGATGGTCGAGTCTTTTGATGCAGTATGGCAGCTAGATGAGTGGTTTTATTCCCCGGCGCTGCACAGCCATCTATAACCCGCCCGCCTGAGGAAGGGTTAGGATCGAGAAGATACGCTGGGAAACAAGACGCTTTGTCCTGTAGAATAATCTGACCTTTTGTATAGATCGGCAAAGAAGTGAGATCTACAGCTGGATGAATGGCTATGAGATTCGGAATATGTCTGTCGACGTAAATGTTGAATTGAGAATCTTGAACCGTCGGACGAAGAGATTTGAGATCCGACGCTCGAGCATGGCTAGTTGACGGGAATAGACCCTCCAGCTCCGCTTTTAACGAATTGATACGGATCCATCGTGGTATAACCAGACTGCCGTTTCCGAGTTCTGCCGAGACGGTACGGTCGAGACTTTGCCGGAGGGATTCTATAGACGCTTGACCATGACGGATTCGAGCCCGTGTCAGTTCTGAGAAAAGTCTCGCTTTGTGTTTCGATATCGTGTCGAAAAGGACGTGTTTTTTCGATATAGCGAGGCCACGTTTTGCGAGTAAGAGATCGTGGACGAGAAGGAGTGATAGTGCTGGTGTGAGCTTTTGTACGAATGAAAATCAATATGCATCTCTACAAACAAGCAATGGAATGATTTGAACAGAAATTTAAGTAATCAAGTGATGTTGTAGATGGTAAGAAAGGACATACCTTTTTTTCTAATTCGAGAAGATTACTATGTTCAATGACTTCACTTATGATTTCCGACCATTTTATAGATTCACTAACGAGAGCAAAGACGGTCCCGGCGTTGGATTTTAATGATTTATCATTATAAATTAGCTGTTTCAAGTCAACAGAATCATTGCCTAGCGTTTCAATTATCTTGGCTGTATCATAGTATAAGGCCATTATTCATATAGAAATTGAATTTTTAGATAATGGCATGACTAACGCAAGTGAAAGGGAAAATTTTCACGTCAAAAAAACATAATCTTCATCATTCATTTTACCGCTTTATATGCGCTATGCCTTTTAAAAATAATCTCTATATATTACAATATATTTGACAAATGATTTACTATCTACCACGTCCAACACCAGCATTTCTGGCTCTAATGACTGCATTCAATGCACGACCTACAGCATCTAAATCACCTAGTAAAGAAACATGTGCACGCTTTGTACTAATCATTCCACCTTTTGCCAATTCATAACCATCCGGTAACATTGCTGCTTTTGCAAGAACTACTCCGTCTCCACTTGCAAATGCCAAATCATCATATGCATCCAATCTCTTTATTGCTTCTCTATCTTTGACTCTTGCTCCATAGACTGTGGCGATGCTTTTACCGTAAATGACTGCTGCAGGTGGATATAAATTAGCTTCAACTCTAGATGATATCACGTCTAGTTCCTGTTTAAATTGCTTGACTCGACCGAGCACAGTTGTGAGATATTCCATTGTTTGTTCTTTTGTGATTGTCACTGCAGTTGCGACGGAATTGCCAGGTCCATTGTCCATAGAAGTCGGTTCGAGACTTGGCTGAGGAATACTTGGTAAAATATTGTTACTGTCATTATCATGATTGTTGTTAGTTTCATCCTCAGACTTTTGATTCTTTGAAAACAATGGAAACTGAATCTTTTCGGTCAATTGAGCTGTTGTTGCAGTGATTGAATTCAAAAGTCCGTCAATGACACCAGAAGATTGATCTGGTTGTGAAAGAGCCGGAAGTGGACGAGCAGCACAAGGTGTCAATCGATATTCTAACCAATCCTGAGCATTGAAGAAATCTACATTGTATTTTTCTCCGGTATCCTTGTTGAAGAAACATTCTCCGTCGAGTGGTAATAGAGCAAAGCTGGTACGTATAGTCATGTTAACTTGTGCGGTAAGGACTCTACTACTCCACAAAACATCATCTCCATTTCTGAGTGGACCAAGAATGTTAACACAACGACTTGGCGTCCCGGCATATACGACTCCTCGAAATAAATCAGGTCTTCGATTTACAACGTGACGAGTGATGAGTCCACCAAGGGAATGAGCTATTACCGTTGCACCTCTTTGTTCTGGTGACAAACCTGGTTGATTACAAGGTAAGCTTTCTAAATATTTGATCAAGTAAGAACTCAGAAACAAAGGATCAAGTCTCCAGTCATAACCAAAATCATGAACTCTTAATCTACCCGTCTGTGCATTATCAGATGCCCGCATCCGTTTTAGTAATCGCTTCGAAATATCAAACGGTCCAATATGTGTAAGCATACCGTCAGGAATAATCGTATATGGCATGTCTTCATCATCTTTCGGGACAGAAAGACCGACTTCGAGGTTAACTTTACGTATATTTAGACCGACTTTGATCGGTACCCATAATTGACGATGCGGTGGATCAGATGATCGTAAAATAGATCCACGATAGCCTCCAAGAACTACGAGATCACCGGTCAAATTATCACAAGCCTTTTGTAAATGAGGATGCATTGTTTGTGCTTTTGTCTTTGATCGAACTTTCGCAGGACCAATGTCGAAGCTTCTGCTCAAATCTCTATTCCCACCTATGGGAAGGGTCTGACTTCGACGTGGTCTTGCGCCGCCACTATCAAGATCGTCGGACAAGAGTTGTTGGTTACGTTTTAGAATGGTAAAGTCAGGTTTTAATGATTCAAAAGAAAGGTTCGAGAGATTGGTCAGGTTAGTTATAGATGGCAATGACGGCAAAGATGGCAACTTGATTGACACGTCTTCTAAAGAGTCTTGAATGGAGTTTTTTATCGCAATAGCATGGGCATTGACTTGGGCCTGAACTCGTTCAAATCTTGTGTCGTCTCCCAAGGTTGAAACTGTTGATATGGCACTATGTAACTGTAACGATTGATCGGAAGAGGATCTTCGTAAACGTGTGATATTTGGCGGCAACCGTAAACTTGTATTTGATTGAATTTCAATGTGCGTTTGACTATTATCAGTGGAGTTCGGCTGAGTAACTATAGTCGGCGACATTGGCAGACTAGCAGGTCGTGGGGTTTCTGACTGTTTGCGAAATCTATTTGGAATCGAGCTTGATGGGGAAGTTTCTGTAATGGAGCTTGCTGACGAGCGTGTACCATCCATGTAAGCAGATTTTCTTTTATCTGATAATCTTCTAGATAGACTCAGCGGTTTTACAAAACTCTTTTGTTTCCAATACTCGATTGTATTTTGTAATGTTGGGCCAGATGTTGCTCGTTGTCTCGGAGCAGCTTTGCGTAGTTTCGTCCCGTTTGTGTCGGAAAAGATCTTTTTGACTGAAGTCCAAGGTGATTGTGAACGTGAGCTGGACTGGTCTGTGAACGTCATGGAACTCTCTCGTGTATGTCGACCTCTTGGACTTCCACCATCCTGCCCGTTCTCCGTCTTACTGTCACTTTGTATATTTTCCTGTATCCCGGGCTCATCGACACTTCCTAATGAGCTTCCACTATCAAACGCATCCTTTGCCGTACCGTCCACTGCATGTTCATGACTGTCGATGTCTTCAATCTGTATAGCTGCTACAGAATTCCCTCGACTAGCGATTGGACCAAGACTTATATCAAACACTGATCGTCGATGATCAACGCCAGGACTGATGATTATAGGTGATGTGTCCTGAGAAGAGGCAGAAGATGCAGATGAAGGATCCGTACCAATCTGTGATTCACGATCTGGTGTTCTCTGATCTGACTTCACTTGAAACATGTTGGACATAATGAATTTTCTGGGGAAAATATTGGTTGAGAGTTGTTAAGCGTTTATTGACAGATCAAGACATTACTCGACTCCCATGCAGCACTCCCATCAATCGACATGAATTCGCCAAATGGAAGACTGGAGTTGGGTAGGTTGTCATGAAAGGAGGGGAGCAGCCTCATTACATCAGTGAAGTTAAACATACGAAAAGGCAATCGAGAAGTCTAGGCTGCCACCGTTGGAAATGCTACAAAAATAGCATGTCCACGTCATACTCAGCCCCGCCATAATTTTACAGTACCGGAATATTACTCAGTGGTTGTAGGGCTGTACATTGTTAAGTTTCAGTAAATCGCGCATAACATCGATCATAGCTACCTCTATATCTCATTAATCGTTGATCATTCATAAGTTCATCTAGTCAATAACTCCAACCATTCCCCCAATCTACTAACTTTCCTGTAAAGAACGCCATATTTCACGTAGCCTCTCCATCCACATTATCGATTTTCGATTCTCCTTCAAACCTAGGATTTTGTATTCCCTTAATCTCTCTTTCCTTCCTTTTCATCGCCACCCATTCTCCAAAAGGTTTCCAAATCTCCTCTTTCTCCTTTGGTTTCAATGAAGCAGACAATCCACTCGTAGAAGTAGTCACATACACCCTCGCACCTTTCCAACCTTCTTCGTTCATTCCCATCTCAAATTCCTCGTCCTGCCAACCCCATTTGAATTCGTCTTTCTTCAATCCCCTTCCAGTCCGCCATTTGAATATTGCCTCCCAAATGCCTTTTCCAACCACACAAACAGCCTCTGGTTTATACTTTTGAATCTTTTCATCTAATATGCCTGCCCCAAGGACCATTTCCGCTTTTGAAAGCTCGCTTGCATCCCTCGTCGCTCGAGATACGATGTTAGTGTTTCCCAACGCAAATAGACGCGGTAGATCTACGTCTTGAACGGGTTGGAGTCGAGAAGTCGTGCAGCCTGATGAATGGAGGAGTTTCCAGAATAGATTCGATGGGTGGGCGTAGGCATGGCCTGATAAGGAAGTGGTGAGACCCGGGTTGGTGCCTATGAAGACTGCAATCAGGTTTGGGGTGAGAATGTCGGTCAAGGGAGGGTGAGTGGCGTATGTGGATGGGGGTGCATATCCTGATTTCTTCTTGGAGGCTCCTGATTTCTTGACAGTGGTAGGTTTCAAAGTAAGAGAAGAAGACGAGGATCTGATCTTGGGCTTCTTGATGGGGCCAACCATAGGAGTTAGAGATGATTCATCTTCGAGATCATAACGATATCTTTTCAAGGATGTAGAGAAGGAGGCCTGATCAACTACAATTTCCGTGGCATCTTCATTGTTTATTGTAGGTATGATTGTCTCGGATTCATTCTGAGTGTTTTGTCTGGTCCTCGATCGAGTTTGTGACATTCACCAAGTCTGTTGTCCAATTTCATCTATTGTGAAGACTATGCAATCATTATATTTGTAGACGGGATTTTGCCATCACAATGTATGCTACTACGTCATACCAGTATATAGCACGATATCAACTTATGAGATGGTAGTTATACAGATATGACGGGATGAAAGTCAGCGTCTCATTATGTATAAATTAATATATGCCATATATATATATATAT
>Ga0160427_10000016_pt1 | contig 198590 bp, 173 predicted proteins | sample SolpanmetagenomL_FD_108194 | JGI IMG/M metagenome (GOLD analysis project Ga0160427, IMG submission 108194) | Solar panel surface microbial communities from Lawrence Berkeley National Laboratory, California, USA - L | ecosystem: Engineered > Built environment > Solar panel > Unclassified ...
ACCCTAACCCTAACCCTAACCCTAACCCTAACCCTAACCCTAACCCTAACCCTAACCCTAACCCTAACCCTAACCCTAACCCTAACCCTAACCCTAACCCTAACCCTAACCCTAACTCTCTGAAACCACCGTCGCTCATTATCTCTCGTACTAGTCGTGAGAATAGTGTTTTGTTTATCAAGAGTTTAGTGCTCTTTTGGTATCGTTTTATCTCTCTTAAAGCGACCGCTAAGCTAACTACGTTAGTACGATGCATCTACACTATATGTATAGAGATAACTCACTACTTGATTTGAAACGACGTTTCTTTGCGCCTAACGCCTAACTGTTTGATTAACTACTAGGTCTTTTACGTGGTGACTTAGCACCGACTGGCCTTTTCGCGGCTAGTTGTTTACGTGAGGCTTTACCACCCGTCGATCTTTTCGCCGTCGCTTTCGTGCGTGCCATCGATGTTATAGTAAGTATGTAAGTCAAAAGAAACAAAAATTGATTTGTTTACATACGTCCGTAAAGTGAATTAATAATAAGATTCACTTCACGATTCACGAGTCACGGATTCTAATAACGTCATTTTATTTTCTCTTTGTCGCGGTTTTCTCTTTATTTACGTTTTTATTTTCTAGTAGTCATTCTAGTAGTCAAATCAACGGTCGTTCTACTTGAGTTTTCTATGTCGTCGCGTGAGATCACGTATAACGAACAACACACAATGTTCTTAATGAAGGGGAAAAACGAAAAACGTGCTTCGATGCCGGGGTTGAATCTAAAACTATCTACTCTCTCTATCAATCCATCATCTCGATATCCTCCAGACTTACGGATCTTCTTGCCATTCTAGTGATTAGAGCAGGGTCGATCTGTTGTAGATGCATCGACTTATAGAACTCGCTGCTTTCTATTCTCTGTTTACAATGCTAAAACTCTTCTTCTATATAGCTACATACTAGTTCAAGTATCTTCTTCTTTTCCGCATACGCGTCATCGCCTTCAAGCTAGAAGTATTCATCTAGTATAAATGATGTGCTGTATCTCCCTTTAAGGAGGAGTCTTGCCTTTTGTTTCGGATCGTCAGGCAAAATACTGTCGTAATTCATCGGTATAATATTGTGATAATAAAGTAGTACGATCTGTGCAGTCTGTCGTGCTAGTTTAGTATTTCCATGTAGCTGCCATTATGCAAGTATAGCGGCGTCACATTCATCCTACTACTCGTCATATTGTCTAGGCAAGATGTAGTTACCGTCTTCATCTAAGTATCTATCGTTCCACGCAGCTAAATTTCTCTATGTGCGGCGTTCTATAGCCGTGAAGAATTAATAAGGATGTTTTAAAGGTGGCGTACTAAGTAGAAGCTACACGGTTAGTTTTATGTATGAATTTCAGGGCTCAGCACTTACCTTTTCTACGTGTAGGAATATGTATGATTTAAGAGATAGAAAAAGCTTCTTACGCCAGAAAATTTCTGTATCGTCGCTAGTATTTGCAGGGAAACACGTGGATGGCGCTTTCTAGTCCTGAATAAGTAGCTAGATCTGTATGATATGTTAGAAATGTTGAACATAGAGTCGGCTGCCGTTGTATAGGACTTACGGTAGGGTAGGTACGTATGATAGCTTGCTTCATTTTTTTGACGACACGATCAACTTCAAGCTCTCGGGATATTTTATTAGAGACTAGTCTACGTGCGACAGGAGTTCTTTTCGTGCGGCGGCGTACAAATCGAGTAGTACGTGAAAGAGGTATACTGACCTCGTCGATTAATGGTTTAATTGCATAAAACTAGCTTCCTTTCAGAACAGTACAGATCAATTCGATAGTCAAACTTACTAAGATGTGTAGCTACTCTACTCTGTAGTGGAATTCTAGTCGGTCGTCTTGCTAGTAAGTTTTGTATAATCTTCTAATTAGTTTACCCTTCTCTATTAGGGCTTGGTAGGATGTCATCCACATCGCCTAAGCTATACTCCATCTTAGCTTTACTGTACGGATATGATCGGCTATGGAGCTAATAATTCCTAGTACCTACTCTCCTTACAGTGTTATGTTTTCAGGATCGAGATCGTAGCTTGATTCTACAACCTTATCCATATATAGACCTTTAAATATTATATCTATCTTGCTAATACCATCACCTTCCTTATTAGCATCGTCCTAGTCGGCAATGTCATATAGATTAGCCTTGATATCGAGATCGACAACGGCTACTGAATCCGCGTTTCTCGTCGATTGTACCTCCTAGGCGAAGGGCAACAAAGTATGCCATTTGCTATTTGCGATACTACATCTACATTAGCGGTGACTACTAGAATGACTGCTAGATCCCTTAATAAACCGAAGCTGAATTAACCTCTCCTTCTCTACCTTTTCGAGCTCTCGTCGTTCTGCCTCCGAAGTTGTATTATTATATAATACATTCGAGGTTTTGTACTTCTTTATATAATCGCTCATCTAAGCATTATCTGCCTTCTTCTGCTTCTTATACTCCACTTGTTCGATGCTTCGACCTGCTTAACGTTTTCTTTCTCTTACCGTATTAAGGTTAGTCGATAATTCTTCCTCGGCTTTGCGCTTCATCGGAGTAGTCTGCTTTAATCGTCCTATAACGATTATTACTAATATTATCTCTATGTCGTATGGATTATTAGTAAACACGAGTGTACGAGATTATAAATAAAAGGAAACTTCCGAATGTAAGTAGAATATAATAAATAGATTTCTGAAAAAGATGCAAGCGTCAAAAGTTTATTTCTTAAACGTTATTAGCATTTCTTAACTTCTAAAAGTTTCCTTTATTTTGTAGTTATTATACTATTATAATTTGATTAAGGAGTACTCGTCCTAATATCAAATTCGTACAGGCACTATTTCTTAATACTATAGTCAAATACTGTTAGAATGACTACTAGACTCTCGCTAAAAGTATCAAATAACGCCGTAGGTATAGAAGGTAGATATTCCCTTAGTAAATCGATATGTTCACTTCACTTACTATTTTACACCTTACCTCAATACTAATTCGTTATCCTATACTTACTTTATACTTCTACACTTTCTATTTATATCCCTTTCTCATCTCATATAGCGGTTATATCTTACAAGAATAGATCCTCTAGATGTGGACTTAAGGAATGCCCCTAGATAGACAACTAAGCCTCTAGAGCCGCCTAATCACCCCTCGCTCTCTCTAGATACGACTTTCCTAAGAGATCCTAGTGAAGATAATACTATAGTTAATTTAACACCCCTTACTAATAACGTAGCAACGACTAGGAATGAAATACAAGGCCCTGTTCATGATATAGAGGACAATTATGTCAAACCATAGCAGGTTAAATTTGAAGTTTATAATTAGTAACATAGAAACAACTACTTTAACTAATATTATGCAGGAATCCGTCATTGACGATTTTGTAGAGACCGTATTGCTTTAGTAGGATAGTTCTTAGGTAAATTGATAAAGCTAGAAAGTAGTCGTTATAATTAACGTCGTATAGAATCTTGCTTATTATTTTAAAGATACATAAATGTAGGACAGTGATCTAGCTAGTCTTATAGAGGTAGGCGCTATAAGACTAACCAACTGGCCGGACTAGATTACACGCAGAGAAGATAAGCTACTAGATCTAGTACGATATAGAGAAAGATTACAAGATAAGTAAGCTTTAGATAAGGCTATAAGTTCGAGCCTTAATAATCCTTATTGTCTTATGTCTCATATGTTGTTAGCTACTAGGGATAGAGGATGATCCTATGTGGCAGTAGATACGTTCTTAAGAGGAGAACTTCGATATAGAAGATGTAGATCTTGTAGGTTTAGCTTTAGATTTACTAAGAAGAGTAAGTAGGACACTGTTAGTATATATTAACTTACTAAGGGACTGCTAGAATGACTACTAGAACCTTAATAGTCAAAACCCAACTTTTCTAGGCGCGAATCTCAGCGTTATAGATAGGCTTAACGAATTTGCTAGCACGCTTCATAACTCGTACTAGAAAGCTAGTCGCACCCCATCCGACGATAATTTAATCCCGGTACGTAATCGAGAAAGATCCAACCTATATAAGTATCTACTAACCTCTACTAGGATGAAGTTCCACGCGAGGCTCCTAAGAGCCAAAATGTAGACGAAGAAGATATACTACCCCTGCTAGATAACGATGTCTACCCCTACCCCCTAGCCGCGGACGACGTGAACGGAGGCGGAGGAAATGCACTTCCTCGGGCTGGTAACGACGGTGTTCCTTTTTCCTCTGTTGACAACGAGATCGATGTGAATAAAGATAATGCGCTATGTCTAGCAGTCACTAAGACTGTCAAGAATGTTGAGGATCCGCTTCCTCTAGTAGATAGCGAGATTAGTACGAATAATCAGGATCCCCTCCCCCTGATCAACGATGACGTCGACGTACATAATGAGCATCTTCCTCCCTTAATTAACAGCGAACCCGAGCGAGAAGACGTAGGTTTCATAATTACGCATTTCCTGATCTTTCATGTTTTTATACTAATAATAATTAGAGTAACTACCACGACGATACGGGTAATGAAGCGGTTAGAAGAAACAGGAACTTAGTAGCTTTTAATAATACTTTTGTCCTACGCGTTTTTAATAGGAACGACAACCTACAGGTTATTCGTGACACTTCTGCCCTACTAAGAAATAGACATAGCAGTCTAGAAGTCGTTCGTAATGCTTCAGAGCTACTAGAGGTCTCGAGTGACTAGCTAGAGGTAAATAACAATCAGGAATTCGATCGTAGTACTATCGAAATTCTATAACGATAGCGCCGAGTGAGCCCGATTCTAGAGATAGATGATGAGGAGCAGAGTACTCAAGTCACATAACGGACGCGAGCGTCGAAGACAAAGAAACGAGCCATAGGTAGAAGTGCTCTAAGAAAGAAGGCAGTCGTAGGACTAAGCAGAAGAGTAAACACTCGTTAGACGAGTCGTAAACAACCTGTAGCTCTAGCTCCAAAAAGTAAGTTTGTCGTTACGATTCTAAGAAACGTCGCTAATAGCTATATAGGGAGGGTAAAGTAGGGTACTAAGGCGTTAAGGGAAATAAAAAAATATCAAAAGAGCTCTAAGCTACTAATGCCTTTCGCGCCATTTAGCAGGGTTGCGCAAGAAATCCTAGAGGATATCACCAAAGGTCACTCTTTAGGACCGAAGGTGGAAAGATTTCAAAGGTCTACGCTTCTAGCATTACAAGAAGCTATAGAAGCATTTTTAGTCAAAACGCTCAAAAGTAAGTAATAGTCTACCTAATTGCTAGCGGGTTAAGGCACGCTAACCTCTAGATAGATGCTAATTTGTTAGCTATACATGCTAAACGTGTAACTATCTAACAGAAAGACATACAGCTGCTACGGCAGGTTTTGCGTAGCTATAGTATCAAAATTTAAGCGATAGTACTACGGTAGATAGGTATTAGATAGGTATTATGCAAATAGATAGAGTTATCGCAATACTAGACAGAAGGACTCTTTTAATCGAATGTTCGAATTAACTACTAGAATAACTACTAGAAATCTTTTATGATAGCGTCGTAAATAATTTGCTAATTTCTACTTATATAATTAGATGTGACCTTTATTTAAGGAGTTAACTATGTTTATACTAATGCACTAAACTGCGTTAGTAGTACTAAACTATGTTAATATAGTCAACTTATATAGTAGCTAATAACTACTCTATTATATAGTTCCTGACCTTTATTATTAGCTCTTCCCCTATATGCTATTAAGATAGTTTAGGACACGATTTCTAGGAGCGCTAACATCTACGACGCTTAGCTAGTGATCTATGTATAAAACTGTGTCCTTAGCATAATGATCTACTATCATAACCGTTATGCAGTTTAAAACCTGACCTTAGTTCACGATTGCTAGTCTCGAAATTCCTACGTAGTTGTTTTTGTTTTTGTTTTTAGTTTGTTTATTTTTTTTTTACGAAAAAAATCCCGACGTATAAATAACTATTATATATTTTCTCGACAATTAGAAACAAAACAAAAAGCATTTGATTTTATGCTACATCTAGATAAATCCACTCCGACTATTTTATATGTCCTATTATAGCCTAACTACGTTCGTTTTATGTAATTTATTTCCCTAGTATGAAGGTCATCATCATCGCTTACTATCGCTTCATTCTAGGATTATAAGCAGCGGAAAATTCATAGTCGCGTCATTTTGTGTACTTTATTTTTATTATAGACAGGCTTATAATACATTACTCTAGTACTTAAGCTTGCTAGAAAGCAATAGAAAACCCCTAAATAGTAATAATGTACTTACTTACGAATATCACGGCAGCAAACGACGGTAAGTACTAGCCGATACGACAGGGAAAGGAATCCTCTATTAACGTGATCTTCCTAGCTAGGATCTTACAATTTATAGACATAAGCTCTACATAGTTTATAACTTGGATCCCCTAAAACTAGCCTAGATACTATCTCTACGGCGTTATATTTACGTTCACTATTATGATCTCGTTTGTAAAGCCGACTACGAGCGTAAGCTACGTCATTTGTGGAGTAAATCTGTAACTGCATCTGCTACTATCTTGTCCCTTTTTGCTAATAACTTTAACGTAGCAGCTCTGTTAATCCATTCTAGGACGTTATTCTATCTACCTAATAGAAGTTTCAGACATCGGAACGCCTCCTCTTTGCTGTCTACTTGAAATCCCTATTAGATAGAACCTTGTCCTTCTGGATATGCGATGACTGATGGGACTTTTTCATAGGTCAAGTAGATCTATCGGAACGCCTCCTCTTTGCTGTCTACTTAAAATCCCCATTAGATAGAACCTTGTCGTTCTAGATATGCGATGACTAATGGGACTTTTTCATAGGTCAAGTAGATCTATCGAAAGCAAAGCGTTATGCAATTCTACGTATCTACGAGACGACTAGATATTCGCGCTAGTAATTCATAAACTATAGTGTTATCTAGTATTTTCTAATGATTATAATAGACTTGCTCCGCCGTTAGCTACTATAGGGACTAAATCCTATTATAGTGAACGATAAAACTAACGTTATATCTATATTACTATTTAAAGTTCGGGACGTTGTTCTAGTAGGCATTCTGGTAGTTATTTTAGTTACGTATTCTAAAAAGCTCGGGACGTTGTTCTGGTAGGCATTCTAGTAGGCATTATTTTTCGGATTCTATTAAGCTCCATATTATATATTACTACTACGTCGGATAGTGTCTACTGCTACCGCCTTCACCTATCGCGTGTTTATCGTATCCACATTTTCTACGTCGCTTTTGTGTTTGTAGATCTGAGTTCCCCCTTATTTACCTTTCTTTCTCGCGATCGTTTGTTTGTTTACCATTTTCGCGTTCGTTTGTTTACGTTTTCTTTTCGCGCCTGTGCGTTTCCGCCGTGGTGTGGTATTCGTGATGTCATCCCCAAATTCTGGTAGACTATTTGTTAGTTCCTTGTTATGATTCGTTTACTACCTTAGCTAAGACCGGTTTCACACACAATATCGCTCAAAGTCGGAGGGGTTTTGTGTGGTCCTTACAATACTTTATTTTCCTGTTATTACTCCTTCGGTCGCGACGCTCCCTCGCCCGCCCTCTGATCCCTCCATATGCCTGTCGCTACTACTCCTAACGTACCGGCCTGTACTCCTCTCTACGCCGTGTGTCGCACTCGTCCGACGCTCCGTGGCATTCTGCCGGTCTACCTTCCGGTCTGATCCCACGCCGTGTGGTCATTTCGACCGTGGTGTGCGTACCCCGGCTTCCCTGCGTGAAACCGGTCTTGGTACCAAACTTCTGCGCGTGCGAACACCTTCGTGACTCCTAATCGTTCGTACCCTGACCCTTAGTAGCATATATCTATTACGGTTAAATAGCGTTATTAAGGAGAGTAATAACGTTAACTTATTGTCGTAAGCTTCAGGGTCGCCGTCTATAGGGTCAGTAGACTTACCTATAGTAGGACCCGCTACGTCTACTAAGATATCTACCGACGGGAAGAACATTATAAGAAATATTAATAGCTAAGAAATAGTTATACTAAACTAGCTAAGGATGCGAGATAAATATGTAAAGGAGCTTAAATAAGGTAGAGATCAAATAGTAGACACGATTACTATAGACGTAGATAGTAGTAACAATTTAGGTGTAGAGAGGATAGGTTAAGAAGAGACTCTACCCTATACGTATATATTAGTCTTATAGGATTATATAAAATTATTAGGCTCGACCTAGAGGTTTAAGTACGAGATTAGTAGCTAAGGCCTAGAGGTATCTTAACTAGCAAAGCTAATTTAAGATAAGGTACAAAGTATTATAGATAGTTACTTCCTTAGTTTCTGAAATGCTTCGTGCTAAGTTAATTAAGTATTTATTATAATTTATCTATATATACTTAGCTATAATAGCGTTAGTACTTACTATACTTGATAGCGTTAGTACTTACTATACTTAAGTTTACTATGTAGCGTTTTAAAGACTATCTCTAGGATATGTAAACTTCTTTAAAATATCTATTATTATTATTATTATTATTATTATTATTATTATTATTATTATCGTTAATGTTACTATAAATATTATAGCTAAATATTAATGTTAATATTACGTAGAAGGAGGCCTTAACGTTTTAATTATAAGCGTCTTATAAATGACGTCATAGCCCCGTATCGAGGGAATCACGTCATAGGTTTTAGACCTAGAAGACAGCCTCGTAAATATAGAAGACAGCCTTACAAATATAAACAATAGCCTTATAAAACGATACGAAGGCCTTATAAATATAAAAGAAAGCTTTATAAATATAGTAGAGAGCCTTATAGGTATAGAGGAGAGACTTAGAGTACTATAGCTAGTAGTTTTGAGAGTGACGTTATGGCCCCGTATTAAGGGAGTGACGTCATAAATTTTAGACCTAGAAGACAACCTTATAAATATAAATAATAGCCTCGTAAAACGATAAGGAAGCCTTATAAATACGAAAGAAAGCTTTGTACCTATAATAGGAAGGCTTGTAGGTATAGAGGAGAGACTTAGAGTATTATAGCTAGTAGTGTTAAGAGTGACGTTACGGCCCCGTATCGGGGGAGTGACGTCATAAATTTTAGACCTAGAAGACAGCTTTACAAATATAAACGATAGCCTTATAAAACAATACAAAGGCCTTATAAATATAGAAGAGAACTTTGTAACTATAGTAGAGAGCCTCGTAAGCATAGGAGAGAGACTTAGAGTATTATAGCTAGTAGTATCGAGAGTGACGTTATAGCCCCGTATTAGGGGAGTAACGTCATAAATTTTAGACCTAGAAGACAGCCTTACAAATATAGAAGATAGCCTTATAAATATAAACAATAGCCTTATAAAATAATACGAAGGCCTTGTAAATATAAAAGAAAGCTTTATAAATATAGTAGAGAGCCTTATAGGTATAAAGGAGAGACTTAGAGTACTATAGCTAGTAGTTTCAAGAGTGACGTCACGGCCCTATATCGAGGGAGTAACGTCATAAATTATAGATATAGAAGATAGCCTTACAAATATAAACAATAGCTTAGTAAGTAATACGGAGGCCTTATAAATATAAAAGAAAGTTTTGTAACTATAGTAGAAGTCTCGTAGATATATGTAAACATAATAGAAAGCCTTGTAGACACTAGTAGTAGAGTTAGAAATGTTAGAAAGAAGAAATAAAAGCTTTATAACATAGAAGGTAGTCTTAGAAATATTAATTAAAGCTCTATAAATATAAAGGGAAGATTTATTTTATTAACTAGAAAATATTAGCATTAACTTAATACCTTCACAAACTATAGTATAACTTATACGTAGAGACGAGTATTTGTAGCTAATATAGTAAGTAGTATATAGCTTAGGTAATATAAGAAAGGAGTACTACGTAGCTACTAGTATAGGAAAATGATATTATTACTAGGTAGAGAGGATAGTAAGGTAATAATAGCGCGATACGTAGCTAGTATATAGAGATAGCGTCGCGTAGCTAGTCTAGAGGAGTAACGTCACTTTATTTTTCATTCATTCGTTCTAGGCTCTAAGTCGCTTATCGAATAGCTGAAAGCCTCGCAAAATATCCTATTTATTAGGCGTATTAGCTATATATACCCTACTTCTATAGTTAATTTATATACTATCTTAGAGATAGATAGTATATATAAGGATTGTCTAAGTAGCTTATTAGACCTTATTAGTACTATATAGTCCTAGTTAAGAACTTATAATAATATAATACGTAAGCTAGATAATAGTATAGATAAAGAATCCTATATAAAACGTTCTAATAATGTATTATACTATATGATAGATAATAGAGAATTAATCGTAATACTTAAGAACAAAGTGCTAGTAGTACGTATCCTTAAATAATACTATAATAATCTAATAGTAGAATATCTAAGTAAAGAGAAAACTATGTTTACCTTAAAGTAAAAGTACTAGTAGCTAACTATAAAAGCTAACGTAAAAGTGTATATTAAATTATGTAACATATACTAGAGACATAAGCTATACTAACATCGACTATATAGTAAGCTAACGTCGTTACTAATACTAGGTTCTAACGAGATATTACGCTACTAGTTTATAGACTTTATTATTAGACTACCTCTCTCTATAATAGGTAGTAAAATTGTAGATAGCGTTATAGTATAGGTCTATAGACTATCTAAATATACCTAGTACATAGCTATAGACATTAAGATAAAGGCCTATAACTTAGCTGACCTTATAGAGAGAGAAATCTTCTCTAAATAAGGCTTTACTAAGTTAATTATTAGTAATAGAGGTTCCCTTTTTGTATATAAATACTAGGCTAATTTATGCTAGAAGTAGAAGGTAAAACGTCGATTAAGTACTATATTCTACCCTAAGATAGATAGGTAAATAGAGAGACAAAACTAAATAATAGAAACGTACTTACGTATATATATTAATTATTACTAAGACGATTAGCTATACTAGCTACATTAGGTAGAATTTAGCTATAATAACTCTAAATAAGTCTCTCTTAAGATATTACTACTCTAGTATATATGTAGTGTTAACGTATTACTCCTAGAAGACGTAAGAGAAATAGAAAGTAAAGTTCTTAAAAAGGTACTAGAAGCTAAAGAAAGAGTAGTAATACTCTACTTTATAAGAGAGGAGTTATAAGAGCACCTTCGTTCTATAATTAAGAACTAATAGAAATACTTTAATAAAAAACACATACTAAAATACTATAAAAAAGGGAAAGAAGTAATACTAAATATAAAGAATCTATAATTACTAAGGCTAAAGAAAAAATACTTTATAAAATATGTAAGATTATTCGTTATTAAAGAAATAGTAAGATAATAAGTATACTAATTAATGATTCTAATATCGTAAAGAAGAATATATCCTATCTTCTATATAAACTTATTAGAACTATATTATTAAGAGCCTAATATTAAGCCCTTACTAGAAGAAATAAATAGATATAACGAATAGGAAGTTAAGATAGTCCTAGAAAAGAGCTTATAAAGTAAGTTAAGAAGGCCTTATTACCTCGTTAAGTAAGTAGAATAAGATACTCTAATAATAGAACCTATCGAATTTCTAGAAAATATATAAGATAAAATTAATAAATTTAAAAAGAACTAAAAAACTATTAATAAGGAACTAATAATAAGAAGTAAAGACCTAATAATAAGGAGTAAAGGCCGTTAGTAGGAACTAGAATAGGAATAATAACGAGCATATAAATAAACAAATAATGTTAAAAGCAAAAACTCCTTATAAATATATAAAAAATGAAACTAAAATATAAGAAAATAGAAAAAAAAAGGAAAAAATAAAAAGAAAGAGAAAAACAACCCTTAACTAGACTTTAATAATAAATCCTTATTACCTTCTTCTAAATCCTCTATAGGAATATTAATTACCTTAGTAGGGGAACGATAATACGTACGAAGAGACGCTAATACTAAGTAGATATTAGTTTATTAAGTAATACGCTTCTCTACTTCTAGAAGATGTTCTAAGGTAGTATTAATAGTACTAGTAAACACCTAAACTATATCCTAAGTATCGAAGGAATTAGCTTATATATTAGATATAGTAGTGTCTATACTAGTTATAAGAGGTACTATCTTAATAATAATGTCCTTAAGGCCTAAGATAATATCTAAGGTAGTCTACTAAATAGTCTAAAGGTCGACAGTAGTAGTAGCTAAGTTAGAGACTATAGTAACTAAAGCTAGGTCTAAATAAATAATAAGAGTAGTATAAGGTACTATAGTAGTAGTAGCTAGATTATAAGGACTAACTAAGGTAGTAAGAGTACTTAGAGAAGCACTTAAGGAAGAGGTAAGAGAGGAAGCCTTAATAGTAGCCTAGGACTTCATACTACTATAAGTAGTAATAAGGTTATCTTAATTACTATTAATAATAGTAGCTAAGTTAGTAAAATAAGGATCGCTAGTAAAAGTACTAGAAACGCGATACTACTAATACACATCTCTTACTAAGGTTATTATAATATTAACTAGAAGTTATACTTCTAGGGGATACTATATAAAAGAAAACGTTAGAATATTAAAAGGTATCGTAATAATAAAGTACTTATAGTAAAGTAAATAAGCTTATAATAAGTATAAAGCTAATAAGAGGTTAATGCTACTATCTTATAGAAGTAATAAGGTACTAATTATACTCTAAACTTAGCTTTAGAAGTAGATACTATAGTATTATAGATATAAGTAATATAATAAGTAAACTAATATAGTACTAGTAATAGAGCCTTAGCTAAAGAAGAGAGTACTTAATATTTTTTAGAAGTATATCTATTATCGTTAATATAATAAGACAAATATAATAATAGATACTTACTAAGTAATAGAAAAAGTATTAATAGAAGTAATAATATATAACGATAGAATAAATTTAATAAGTTATATATAAAAAAGAAAAAGAAAGAAGGAAGAAGAAAAGGGAAAAGAATACAACTTATATACTTACTCTATAACAGAACGGTAGTAAGGAAGTAAATAAGTAATAAGATAGAAAAGTGAACAAAAGTGTAAAAATAGATAAGTAAAAATAATATAAAAAAGAAAATAAATAAAGGCAAAAATAAAGAAGTAAATAATAACGTTACTAACATAATATTAGTCTTATTATAAGTTAATATTAGACTAGTTACACCTTATAAACAAAGCGACATAAGCAAAATAAAGACGTACACTCTTTCCTATATTATATATAAAAGTTATAGGTTTTAATAAGGTATAGTTAATTATAACGACTATAGTTAGAATCGAACCTAAACTCCTATTAGAGTATTATATATAAGTATGAAAACAATAACCTTATTAGTATAATATTAAAGTCCTAAGTATGTACTACTTACTAAAAAAGGAAGGAGATAAAGAGAGAGGATAGTTATAAGGTATAACGATAGTTACAAGGTCTAAACCTTATTAGTATGACCTATAACTAGAGTAACGTTAGGCTAATAAGCTACTATTATAGATCTATATATATATCGTATATATATAAGAACTCTCCTTAGACTCTTTAGAGATTAGTTTCTATAGTATATATAGTCTTAGCTCTACGATACCTACTCGTGATCGTCCCTATACTAGTAATATTATAGTCTCCTTACCTAGTATCTAATACTACTCTATTACAAAGATAAACTTAACTAGACTTAAGTAGTACTAGTACTACTATTAATATCGATAAGAAGTAATTCTACGACGTACGCTAGTAGCGTATAAAGTAATAGAGAGAAGCGTTATTCTTAAGAATACTATTTAAGAGCTATAGAGCAGTATCTCTTAGAGATGATTATGCTTCTAAAATCACTCTAACTAGCTAAAGTCATCGACTATTTCTGTTATATAGCTACTAACCTATATAGAGTATTACATAATACGTGAAATCCTTAATAATTATATTATTATCTTTAATAATTAGTACATTCTAAGCTATTACGATATTCATAGTTATAATTAATAAAAAACAAATAGTTTACAAAGAGTAGTATTAACTACGTATAGTACAAAAGATGTAGCTTAGCGTTAGCTACCTACACTACCTTCAAAAACTCGGATTTATTGTTATATACAATAATAACGTCAATTTCAACGAATAATCGATTCTTCAAAAAACCTGAAGAGAACGCACCCTAAATCCGTTCAGTCTTTATGTCTACCATTTTGCATAATTAACGATATTGTTCGTTTCTGACGTTTTAACGGAGAAATAAGGACTTTCAAGCTATAACAGGTCTTCACTCGATACTATAGCATCCGTGCGTTCTAATTATCTGCATCTTTCTATAATGTTTTCGCGTCATTACTAAGCTATCAACATAGACAGATCTATCAACAGGATGATGACATCTTAGCATAGTTGTCGATGTTATGCTAAAGGTTTCCTTTTCTTTACTCTAAGTATTGAGTGTAAGGCTTCTCGATATAGCTTAATTGCTATTCTGGCAGGGTTATATGCAGAAGCAGTCTACCTAAAAGGCACTTTCTTTGTGGAATCCGGTTACAGACACTATCTAATCTTTCGAACATCGAATCAGTTAGTACAAGATATCTCAGGTGGAAGGTGGCTAGGCGCCACGACCTCTAGCTATACCTTTTTTACGTAACGGATTCAATGCACTGAATGCTAGATCAAGTAGCTACGGCTCTTATATAGCGGCCTTGACTACAAACACGAGGTCGTCAATAAGCCTAGTATTCGTGCATAGGGCGATCAAAAGGTGATATTTCTCAACATTCGCATCACTCGCAGCTTCTAGAATGAGTCCTCGGCTAGCATAAGAACTACGACCTACGTTCATGGTAACGTTCCGGCACATGTTATTAATGAAGCACGCCATCAAGTAGACTAGCAGGATAGCAGGTCGCCGAACCCCGATTTTAAGCGCTTGTTTAAAGCGTCGGAATGGCCATGAGACATCACCTACAGTCTGGTGATTCGATGAAGACCTATCACTATGAACACTATAAGGGAGCTCGAATTAACTCCGAGCGTGATGCAGGTGAGCAAGTTAAAAGGATGTCTATAAACAATTGATTGACCTTGACGCAAAGCAACAGCACCTTCGTTAAAAACAGTCGGATCAGCAAGGGTGAAGGTAAAACCAGTATTCGAGATCATGAGGTTAAGACACAATGTTATAGAGATAGGATTAGTCAGTCTGTAGTGCAGAAGCTGCAGTCAGACGCGCAGATTCCAATTAGCCGAAAAAGGCAGCTGTGCCGTAGTCGTTAAGGTAGTTGTTAAGAGTGGTACTAACGACCATGGATAGTCCGCGACGCGTTGCTACATAATACTTGAAGAGCGACTTAAGATCATTTCAATGATGATTCAGCAAAGTTGGTAATCCACTACCAGGTCGTGCTTCTACTGAATCCAACACTTTGATTTATATAACAAAGTAGTAGTGTGTAGTATAAAGCTCGGTCAAACTTTTAATTCAGCTACATTCTTACTGATTCAACATTTGTCGCAAATGTCAAGATAGCTGCCCGACCATATTATGCAATAGCACCATATTCCGGCAACATAGCACACGTTTATTCAAGTATTAGGTTAAAATCTGAATATGATCATAATATTTAAGAATCCCAAATCGTAAGCTGAGCGACATGGTTAGGTGCCACGTTGCTGCTCGAAAGGAGGGGTCTGAAAATGAAGACATGTTATACAGCTCGTACCGCTTGAATGATAATGTCGGAAAATGTGGAGCGTTTAAATTTCCCCATTTTCTTTTGGAGGGGGCGAGTAACTCCAAAGATGCATCCTTGAAAATGTGCTCGTTGTACATTCTGCTATACAAGGTTTGAACCCCACATTCGTCCTGCAATATCAATCACACACTTGCATAAAATACCGTACATAAATTTTTAATCAGTAGTTCAAAGCCTAAGTACAAACAGAACAAAGCACGTCCAAAAGTCTCAATGTCGTGTGAATGGTTTTTTCTTCATGGCTGTGAAATAGTACAATAAATTGGAATTGGAGTTGGAAATAGAGAATGCTAAATAATCAACTTACATGTACTTCGGAAATAAAGCTATCCGAACAAAGATCAGAAGACTCCGGAACTAAATCAAATAATGTAACGACAAGGGTCGAATTGTTTAGCTCATTATTACGGTTTTCTAAATTTTATCACCGAACTTAAATCCGGCCTTTCAATCGCATTTGATTATTATCAACGTTAATAATTGTGCGGCTAGAAAAGCTCACCCGCTTTTTTATGCACAACTTATGACATAATATTTTGACAATATGCCGTTGAAAAGCTCATTCGCTTTTTTTATGCACAACTTGACATAGTTAAAAAGTTATGTCTATTAGTTATAATTATTATTAGTAATCGTGTTTGGAAGTTTTGTTTTTCTACATAACTTATGCCTTCCTCGCCATAAGTACGCTTTTGGCATTTTTCGTTCCTTACGGAATTCAGGCGGACATTGTATCAACAGACACAATTGTTGCTGCTTGTAGTCGTGCTGTTCAGACATGGCTTTTCAGGGCATTGGCACGGGCCTTGGTGTAGTCAACAACTACGACGCGGCCACAAACACGATGGGAACTGGGCACAATGGAATGGCCTATGGTCACCATTCTACAGACCAAGACGCGACGGATCGGATGAAATCGTCGACTGAGACGTCGTATCAAGAAAAGGAGGAAGTTGAGCCTATCGAGCCGGAAGTTCTTCGCAATCATCAGATTACACAACTCGCACGTCAATATACAAGAGAAAGAGAAAAAGAATCGATGCACTTATCGAGGACAAGGTCACGGCAATCACGGCATTCCATCTCGGCATCCACGTTGGAACAAAACCCTTTTGCACCTGAAAAAGATTCCATTCTGGATCCACAATCGGCAAACTTCAACTCGCGTGCTTTCTCACGGGCTTTGCTCAACCTGGAGTCTCGTGATCCGGCAAACTACAAGATGCGCACAGCCGGTTTCTCATTCCGGAATCTCAACGTGCATGGCTTTGGGTCTGCAACGGATTACCAGAAGACGGTGGGCAACAAGATTCTTTCTCTTTTCGGCGCTATCAGTAGCTTGGTCGGTGCTGGAAAACGCAAGATTGATATACTACAAGGACTTGATGGAGTAGTTTACAAGGGAGAGATGCTGGTAGTGCTTGGACCGCCCGGTAGCGGCTGCACCACCTTTCTCAAGACCATTAGCGGCGAAACCCACGGCTTCGTCGTCGATGGCGAATCGACCATCAACTATCAGGGTATCTCACCAAAGCAAATGCGTAATGACTTTCGCGGCGAAGCCATCTACACAGCAGAAGTCGATGTCCACTTTCCGTCCATGACAGTCGGTGACACTCTGAGCTTTGCCGCCCAGGCCAGATCTCCAAGAGAAATACCAGGAGGTGTCACCCGGCGCCAATATTCGGAACTCATGCGAAATGTCACCATGGCCATGTTTGGTATCTTACACACAATGAACACCAAGGTGGGCAATGATTTCGTGCGAGGAGTAAGTGGTGGTGAGCGCAAACGCGTCACTATTGCTGAAGCGTCGTTGGCTGGCGCGCCTCTGCAATGCTGGGACAACAGTACTCGAGGCTTGGATAGCGCAAATGCTCTCGAATTCGTCAGAACTCTACGTATGAGCGGTGATGTATTTGGCACGACAGCTGCTGTAGCAATTTACCAAGCTCCGCAGAGCGCTTACGACATCTTCGATAAAGTACTCGTTCTTTACGAGGGAAGACAGATCTACTTTGGACCTGCGGGCGCTGCTAGAGGCTACTTTGAACGACTCGGTTATCACTGTCCAGACCGTCAAACGACAGCCGATTTTCTAACATCCATGACCAGTCCTGCTGAACGTGTCCTACGCAAGGACTTTGAGGGCCATGTTCCACGTACACCGGATGAATACGCCAAGGCCTGGAGGTCTAGCCCAGACTACGAAAAGCTTATGAGCGATGTGCAAGAGTATGAGCAACAGCATCCATACGACGGTCAGGCGTTGCAAGATTTCAGGGAATCTCGCCGAATGCAACAGTCGAAATATCAACGTCACACTTCGCCGTATACTCTCTCGTATGTTGGTCAAGTTAAACTCTGTCTCCTCCGTGGTTTTCAACGTCTGAAAGCCGATCCATCTCTTACCTTGACCCAACTGTTTGGTAATATAATCATGGCGCTCATCATCGGATCCGTGTTTTACAATCTGCAAATGGTAACCTCTTCTTTCTACAGTCGATCAGCGCTTCTCTTTTTCGCCATCTTGATCAATGCCTTTGCAAGTGCTTTGGAAATCCTGACGCTCTATGCTCAACGCCCCATCGTCGAGAAGCATAGCCGTTACGCATTCTACCATCCTTCGGCCGAAGCCTTGGCTAGTATTCTTACCGACATGCCCTACAAGATAGTAAATTCAATTCTCTTCAACATTGTCCTGTACTTCTTGACCAATCTTCGACGCGCTCCTGGACCGTTCTTTTTCTTTTGTCTCATTAGCTTTGCCTTGACTCTGGCCATGTCTATGCTGTTTCGCACTATTGGAAGCGTCACACGCACTCTGGCACAGGCTTTAGCACCGACTGCAGTGTTGATCCTTGCAATCGTCATCTATACTGTCAGTACTTGACCCGATCTGGTATGATCGTATTCGTCTTCACTTTTGCTAACTCTTGTCCAGGGATTTGCACTGCCAATACCATACATGCATGGCTGGGCCCGATGGATCAATTATCTCGATCTTGTTGGTTATGCTTTTGAAAGTCTTATGATCAATGAGTTCCACGGCAGAAGCTTCAGTTGTAGTAGCGTTATTCCCTCAGGTCCTGGTTATACTAACATTGGAGCCTTGCAACAGTCCTGCAATGTTGTCGGTGCCGTGGCTGGATCGCTAAACGTCGACGGTACTCGATATATTTTAGAATCATACCAATATCAACATTCGCACAAGTGGAGGTAAGAATGAATATTACGTGCCTGCAAGATACATTCTAACGTCAATACAGGAATCTGGGCATCATCATCGCATTCATCGTGGGTTTAATGTTTAGCTATCTAATCGCCACGGAGTATATCAGCTCCAAAAAGTCAAAAGGTGAAGTACTTGTCTTCCGTCGTGGTCATGTACCCACTTCACTATCGAAAAATGCGGGTGGCGATGTGGAGGCTGGTCCTGGCGCGTCTGCTACGGTCGATAAGCACCCTGATCAGCAAAATGTTTCTGCAGTCATCGAGCGACAGACGGCTATCTTTCAATGGCACAATGTTGTCTATGACATCAAAATCAAAGGTGAGGAGCGAAGAATTCTTGACCACGTTGATGGCTGGGTCAAACCTGGAACTTTGACTGCTCTCATGGGAGTTTCCGGTGCGGGTAAGACGACGCTACTTGATGTTCTTGCAACACGTACAACCATGGGTGTCATCACTGGAGAGATGCTCGTTGATGGTCGTCCACGTGATGCTTCTTTCCAGCGCAAGACCGGCTACGTTCAACAACAAGATCTCCATCTCGAGACCACTACAGTACGAGAAGCGCTAACGTTTAGTTCGTTACTGCGGCAACCTGGTCACATCTCCAAAGCCGAAAAGATCGCCTATGTAGATGAAGTAATCAAACTTCTGGAGATGGAGGAGTATGCCGATGCGGTCGTGGGTGTGCCGGGTGAAGGTCTGAATGTTGAACAACGAAAGCGGTTGACTATTGGAGTGGAACTTGTTGCGAAGCCTCAATTGCTTCTCTTCTTGGACGAGCCTACTTCTGGTCTTGACAGTCAAACATCTTGGGCCATTTGTGATCTTATGGAGAAATTAACCAAGAGTGGTCAAGCAATTTTGTGTACTGTAAGATCATACCTACCTTTACTCTCCTATCTTCACTTTCCCATCTTCACATTCCCATCTTCACTTCTCCATCTCCCTATCTTCACTTCCATATCTCCACTCCCCCATCTTAACTTCTTTGAACTTTGATCCCATAAACTATCTTACTGACCTTCTTAGATTCATCAACCGTCAGCTATGCTCTTTCAACGTTTTGATCGTCTCCTATTCCTGGCCAAGGGTGGTCGTACCATCTATTTCGGCAAGGTTGGCCAAAGCTCCAGCACTCTCACCGATTACTTCCAGCGCAATGGTGCAAAGCCTTGTCCACCGGACGCAAATCCGGCAGAATGGATGCTAGAGGTCATTGGTGCCGCACCAGGTTCACATTCGGACATTGACTGGCATCAAACATGGCGAGCTTCACCCGAGTACCGCTCCGTTCAGGATGAATTAGAAGAGTTGAAGCAGGGTCGACTGCAGCAGATCAAATCTGTTGGTGCTTCCAATAAGGCTAGTTATCGGGAGTTTGCCGCTCCTTTCCTTCAACAATACTGGCAGGTACAGAAGCGTGTCTTCGATCAGTACTGGCGAACTCCGGTTTATATATATTCTAAATTTGCCCTTTGTGCCGGAGCTGCTCTTTTTGTTGGCTTTTCCTTCTATCGAGCCGGTACATCCCAGCAAGCTTTACAGAACCAAATGTTTAGTGTTTTTATGCTATTGACCATCTTTGGCAACTTGACACAACAGATCATGCCACTGTTTGTGACGCAACGTGCCCTTTATGAAGTTCGTGAACGTCCAAGCAAGACGTACTCTTGGGTCGCCTTTATGCTCAGTAACATTGTCGTGGAGCTTCCGTGGAACATGCTCGCTGGTGTCGTCATTTATTTCTGTTGGTACTATCCTATCGGTTATTACAGGAATGCCGAGCCCACCGGAACTGTTCACGAGCGTGGTGCGCTCATGTTCTTGTTTATTGAGGCCTTTATGGTTTTTACTTCTACGTATGTCCTTTTGTACCATCGTTCCGTCATCCTTACGCTAATTACACCCATAGCTTTGCGCATTTGATGATAAGCGCCATGCCTACCGCCGAGACGGCTGGTAATGTTGGCAACTTGATGTTCTCACTCAGTCTGATCTTCTGTGGTGTGCTCGCCTCACCTTCACAATTTCCACGATTCTGGATTTTCATGGTAAGTTACTTTACGAAGAAAAATACATAAGAATACAGCTAATCAATTGCGAAACAGTATCGCGTGTCTCCATTCACCTATCTCGTTGACGGCATGTTGTCGACCGGTCTTGCTAACACGAATGTGGTGTGCGCGGAAAAAGAATTTGTTCGTTTTGACGCGCCTAATGGCCAGACATGTAGCACATACATGGCCGATTACTTGAACAGGGTTGGCTCTGGTTATTTATCTGCCAACAGCGCTGCAACCAGTAGATGTGAGTTCTGTACCACTAGCACAACCAACAGCTTTTTAGCCGCGATCAATAGTCATTACAGCGACAGATGGCGCAACTGGGGTATCATGATATGCTTCTGTATCTTTAATATCATTGGAGCCGTTTTACTGTACTGGATTTTCCGAGTGCCCAAGGCTGCAAAGCAAAAGAAGACTAAAAAGGAGGATGAGAAGATTGCTGGGACAGGCGTTGAAAAGTCATGATACATTTCTCTACATTATAACAACAATTAATTTCTCACGTTCACAACCTCGATTTTCTCACATCATTTAATTATTACAAGATTTAATATCTCACGTACATAACCTCAATACCCTCTTTTTATATAATTCTATTTGATCTTGAGAATGGATTGCTCACTCTTACTAAACTCTCAATACAATGAAAAATTGGATGCAAGATTCATTAAAATGATGATCCGGTTCAAGTTCGAGACTCGGGTTTGTGCGCAGTTGTGGTCGTACCTTAAATGATCTCCTCCGACCAAAGCACTTGAGACTCCTTGGTTGACTCCTTCCCGTAATCCTATCGTAAATCAGTCTGCTCGGACTTTTCTGGGTCGTCTGCGTTGTTGGACTTCATGGTGCCTTTGAAAGAATACGCTATAGACGATCCACAGGAGTGCAGGTATTGTCCACATAGAACGTCCAAGTTCGACTTTGTTCCACACCTGGCTGATGGCCCTGTACGCAGAAGTTTGAGATAATCCGGTTCTTAAAGCGTGGAATGGATGCGGGTTGGGGTTGATGGGGCATATATTACGCATTCGGTCGAGGTGCCATTTGATTTCTTGCCCTATGACAAGTTGCTCTGTCATCGACTCTGCAGCTTCCAACTTCTGGGCGTGTGACCCTACCTTCTCAGTCTCTTCCAGCATTTCCTCTTCTCTACATGACACGTCAATTTATTTCACTACAGAAACGTGCAATAAGTTAAATGAACCTACGTCTTGGTCACATGATTTTCCTTTTTGACACGAGCAAGCAATTCTTGTAGCTCAGCAATATACGACTCAACATGTATTTGTTTACTGATTGCTAAGTCGTTTATAGCCTTTCCCCAATCTTCTCGTGAAAAGTGCTCGGTGCCAGCGAGTATTGGGGCGATTGTACCACAGTCCGCATCTATATCTGAACTGAGAGATATAAGGACCTTTTCCATTTCCTCATGCTCACGATCCGCGAAAGTCGCTATAGGCAAGAAGTTAGTAATAGCCTGTATACATCCAGAGAAACTGACTAGGTACAGATCGCGATGTGGTCAACCCTGCAGATGTTCGCGTTGACATATTCCGGATAAGCTAGGGGAGATTGATGGATTTAATTAATACAAAAACGAACTAATGGATTAACAAAACGGAGAGGGAATGTTGAGAGTCCTAGGGTCGCGGAAACAGCTTTTTATAACTATTCGTGGGCTCCTGGAACATGATCAACAAAGTTTTGTTGGAACGAGCTGGAGGTGATGAGTATCAAGCATCGTTACAAGGCTGTGAAGCAACCATAGTTATTACGGCCGGATTTGGTCTAACTTTTTTCACCCGTCACCTTATCTAAAGTACCAACATTTCTGTCAAGATCTGAAGAAATTCACAGGTATTGTTGTACGAGGCGTTTAGTCAGTTATGGGAGGAAACACGGCATTAAGAAGTGTAGCTCTCGTGCTCAGATCTTGTTGATATGATACTCAGAAGTCAAGACAAGGGTTTTCATTTGGTATTGGTGTACAAAGAGACCTTTGTCAGTGACAACCATGTAGCGTTATGCAAAGTTAGAAGTCAAAACCCGTCTGCATGTTTCACCCTGATACTATTTATAGTGCCAGACCCAAAAAAGCCGGGGAATTCATAAATTCAGCCAAGACCGTTTGTGCTTTTTGCGAGGATAGATTTGGGGGATGGAGATTTGAGTTCAGCTGGGGTGAGCAGCCTTCTGCCTGAAATTGCGGCATGACGTATGTACCCAAAGCTTGAAATTTCAGGCATCCTGTCACAATTGCAGGGTCCAAAGCCTAAGCCTCTGCCGACATGGGTAAAACGAAGCTCGGCTTGTCTAGAACACAAAGAAACTTTGCTCGCTTCCAACCCTGGTGGTTCCTTTCATGATATTTGTCGTGAGGATTGTAGAACCACTTTTAATTGCATGATAATGTTGCTCTGTCTCAGAACTATCAGATGTTCTTAACTACAAAAATTCCGGAAAGGTATTGTGATCCAACGAGCCTATCTAGCAAACAAGATTAGATATCAATTACGTGAGATGATGGTTATGGAGAGCATATTCAGCAATACCAATCAAGAACTGACGTATGCTTGGCAGAATCTAAACTCTCCCTTGATGCTCAGAGGAAAAGGTTACATATTTTGAACTCTCTGGTCACGACGATCAACATGGCAAGTTAAGAATGTAAGTCATAATAGATTAAGTAAGCAGAGATAGGAATGAAAGCTGTTTCGTCATTTGACGAGATCGATGTTATTATGGTAAGCTTCTACTATTAGAAATGTAAATAGTCGAACGAAAGGCGATCCCACAATATTATTAAAATCCTATGACGGATGCGCGCAGTCTGCGCGCAGTCTGACCGTTGACGTTCTCCCGAGCGGCAATCTCTACATGGGTTTACTAATCGGCACATAAAAGTCGAACAATAATAGCATCATATATATTATATAGTACATTTCTAAATACAATTACATTACAGGAGAACCTTGATGAACAGTTTTGACAGTCGACAGCTCTATTTAGATCTCCATTGCAGCAGTAGTGGTGACTGAAGACAGTACCAATCGTCTTCTTACGACATGAAGATGATCCGGTTTGACATGATGTGAAAGTCTCCTTGCAAACCCAGTTTTAGATCTTCACCTCCATAGATTAGATCTCTTCAGTCATACTTGTGCCCTCGATTATATTATCTTAATTCCTATGATTTAAACGGGTGATTAGGCATTGGCCAAGGCAGATTAGATTCTATGAGTCGTGACAATAGTATCATTTGTCTTCTCCGCTGACTTTAGTAAGTATCGAGGGCCAAGACAAGTTTCCGACATATGGTTCAATTCAATATATAAATGTCTTCTCTTCGATTTTGTTACGTATCAATTAAGGGGAAGATGATCGAGTACGCTGACCTGCTACATCAAAAAGAGATGCCCATCATCATCGTTGTTGTTTTTATATCATATTTCTTGACATGATCAGGTTTGTTGCTTCCAAGGACCAAAGGCAGGACCCATGCTAACATTACAGGGATTCGTGATAATCTGTCCGCTTATGAATCCCGCATTTGTAGAGGGTGTAGATTGTATCATATAACTTCCGTCAGGGGCAATGGCATAAAATTCCAACTGTGCGCCGCCATAACTCTGAACATAAATTATTCTTATAGGAACGTAAGAGCCCTGTGTAAGCCAATAAGTCACAGCAGGAACTAGAGCATCTGTTGATCCAGTTAGTGGACCTATATCCCAATTATACCCGACATCAAAATTAGTTGCATTCCAACCACTCAACGCTTTTGGTCCAATGTATATTCTACTAAAGTCGTCCGCGTAACCTGCGTTGAAAGTATAATATCCTGTTCCACGTCCAGCATATAAATAAAAAGTATGCTCGACCCCAATGAAACGAAAGTCTGAACTTGGAACATCATAAAGTGGAGTATAAGAACCTCGACTTCCATAAATACGGATCTTTTGGGCAATGCCAGTTGGGGTGAATGGTGCACCAGTATAGAGAGTTGTAGATATTGTTGTTACAGAGGTGCTAATACTTGTGGTAGTGCCGTCTGATCCAGTGGCTGTTACTGTGTTTGTGATCGTTGATGTTACGTTTGTAGCCATAGGAATGTAATTGACCGCATTTGGAGTAACAGACTTGTAATATGCTGGATCAGAGGATGATTGTGAATAAACCGCATAACTTACCCCAGCATTTCCACAAATATTAGGTGGAGTTGGATATATTGTTAAAACAGTTACAGTATCAGGACTGTTCGTAGCGGAAGTTAGAGTTGTTACTGGTAAAGAAGCTATTCCCGAATCTAACGTAGCACTGACGGTAATAATGTTCGCACTTGGCGTCGAAGTAGATTTTATAACATATACTGTTATATTTGGACCATTATACCGAGTCGAAACAGTTGCTATTGACCCAGAAGAAGTTGTTAATGTAGCAATAACAGATGCAAGAGTGGATGGTAGAGCAGCCCAAGGATAATTGACAGCTTTCCATGCTACGTTATCTGTTGCATTTACGATTGGTCCTGTTACAGTTGTATTCAGATTCATAAAATTACAAGTACCCGGAACATAAGAATAACCTGAACAACCGGGGATAGCATCACATAAGGTCATACACGCAGCAAAGTTTGCACCTGGGGTACTAGAAATTGGTATACCCTGTAGACTTGATCCACATCCGATAGTATAGAAGTAGTTTTTAGAATCCATTACCGTCAATCCACTATTATTACAAGTGTTGAATGTGCCATTTTCAGGTGATATAATACTATAACCATACGAATAAGTAACATTGTAATTGACCTTGTTTTGCAGGAGATATGTCAAAGATGCAGAATTTGATACGCCAGATTTTGTAAAGGCTTGACAATACATTCCTTGACTTGCACCATTCAGTGTCAAATTGAAGATATTGAAATAATTGCAGGTAGAATAAGTAGCACTACCAATGGCTAAAGCTGCAGCTTTGTTAGTCTGTGTGAGATTTGTACAGTATGAAGCGCAAGTATTTGGATTATACGCTGGAAAAAACTGATAACCAAGATAGGAGCCCGGAGCTGCAGATTGATCTATCGCACCGTAGAGAGGAACAGGTGCCGAGAAGCCAGAAACTGATGCCGGAGGTGTATTCTTGTTATAAGAATTACTTCCAGAGATGACAACCACGAAATCGCTCTGATATTGTCCAATATTCAATGCGTGACTCGAATTGACATAACTTCCATACAAAGCACATTTGACAGCAGCCGCAGCAGGCGAGTCTGTGCAATTCTTCTTATCGATGATATATTGAGGACTTCTCTCGAAATAGATATTGATTGATAGGCATCCAGGAGTGTTATCACAATACGCCCCACATGCCGACAAGTTGTAAGTATTCACTCAAAATAAGTCAAATAATTAGGTGCTAAAAGCGAGGCCAAAGCATTGCCTATGGAAAGTGTATATCCAGCTGGACCAGCAATGTTATTAACGGCAGAAATAGTCATACTTGAGTCAAGCAGAAATTGAGAGGGAGTATTTGGACTTGGTCGATGTCCATATTGTATAGAAGCGGGAGTTGCACATCCTGCTTGGATAGATGTTGATGTAGTAGACAATGATATACTAGAAGGAACCGCTTGACGTTTTGCGCCTTTCTTTGACTTGATTGTCGTCTTGACCACTTTCTTTGTCGTCTTGGTCGTGGTCACCTTTTTAGTCGACTTTGTAGATTTCAAAGTCGATGTAGATTTTTTGGTACCACTTGTAGACTTTGAAGGGGAAGAAGCATGAAGAGAAGCAGAATGAGATGAAGACAATCTCGACAAAATTGAAGACGCCGCAGAATGTCTATTGGTCGTAGTTGTACTACTACTTTTAGGCACAACAGTCTTTAGTGTTGGCCTAATAGAGTAAACGCTTCCAAAATCAAGACTTCCACCGTTTGCGTCTACGACAGCAATAGCGATCAAGGTTGTAAACAGACTTTTAAGAAGCTGCATCTTGTTGTCGAAAAGTAAAGTAAATGAGACAAAAGCTTTTGAGCATGATGGAAAGTTTTCTCATATCTATACTTGTGAAGATGTTTGACATGTTCCAATATTTAACAATTTCACCTGCTATATCGTCCAAGTTCATAACGGTTTCTATCCTGACTAGGTCGACATTATGCATGTAAATGCCCTTGCAATTGTATAGGAAACTAGGGCATGATGAGACTTTCGCAAAGAAATCCATCATTTCGTGGTTGTCGCCGTTGGATTCGAACGGTTTTACACAAAACGGTGTGGAAATACTGATGCAAAAAGCCATATCGAAACGGCTGCCAGAATTTGTGCTTGTCCATCAAGACATTTCCGTTGGAGTTGTAAAAGGTTTAGAGTCAAAGTATCGGAAATTCAAGAAGTAAAGGAAGAGAAAACGATAAGTAGTTTTGGAACGTGATGAATAGTGAAAACAATTTCATGTCAACCAAATATAAGAAGATTAATTAAATCGACTAACTTATAATTATAGCGGTCTACGAATTTGACAAACAAAAGATCTGACAGTCAGCTACACGGGCCTTAATATTGATCATACTAAGAATACAATGTAATAGATCAAAAACATAATCTTATACTATTTACAAGAATTTATAGTTTTTCTAATCTATGGATATGCAATAAAACGAACATCTGTATCTTCCTGACCGGTAATAGCCACCAAAGCTCCACTTGGGGTATAATACCACACAACAGCACTCTTAATTTTTCCATAAGCAGGATCATTTCCGAAAAAAGTATTTGAAGCTCGCCAAGTTGTATTTTGAGCATAATATTGGTAAAATGTGGTATATAATGATTGATTCGTATAATGAAAACCACCATATTCAATCGCTGCAATTTTGATTTTTGCTGAAGCAGGTGCGGTATTATTCGGAGTCAAACTTGAAAGAGGCGCAGTAGAAGGATTGAAATAAGCAGGTTGGATGGTATATACACCGGATGATTGGAAAGCTGCAAAGACTCTCGTCTCATTACGCCATTTGTATAAGAATGTCAAGACTTTATTCGCATTGGCTGTCCAGTTATCTACACCCAAGGCAGGGTTTCCGTAAGTCGTATTGGCAACAATAGTATTGCTGACATAAGTAGTACTTGATAGGAAAGTTGATGTAATGTTTTGATATCCAAAGTAAGCTGAAAGAATGACAAATTCTTCCTGCATCAAACCATTATATCGAGTAGTTTTCCAAGCCATATCTGCACCATAATTGTTAAGAATAGGTATACGTGGTATTCCGTAAAGTTTTTTGAAGTAACACGTATTTGCAAGATAGGCGAATCCATCGCAATTTGCAATATTATCGCAAGAATTGATACACGAGTAAAAGTCTGGAGTTGTAGAGTTTCCAATATCTGCAGCATATTGAACGTCGTATGAACATCCTAGAGTATAATTATTCCCAGCGATACTAAGTAGAGAAGTAGCACTTGACAACAATTTAGAACATGTTGCGTTTGTTGAAATAGGAGCAGCGACCCAAGGGGTACTGACAACGCCAAGATTTGGAGGATACAAAGCACTCCCAAAAGAAGATGTTAGGTTTGAGATGACATTACCAGTAGAAGAATAATATACGACATTTGTAGCCGTAGCGATTGACGCACTTTTATACAGCATACACCATGAACCTTTTACAGTTGTACCAGCTAACCATTCTGAATAAGTATTGTAATAGTTACAAGGCGTAAATGTCGTCAACCTGTTTGCGGAAGCGTTTTGTTTAGCAGATGCGGAATAAGCATAACATCGTGCAGCACAATCATCAGGATCGTAAATCCCATTGGGATAATACAACGTTGACAATGCAGTAGAATAATTCAATGCACCTGCAAGAGCTTGTGGAATTGTAAATCCAAATTGCCTATTCGGAACAGGTATCTTATTGTAACCGTTCGAACCGGAAATCATGACGAGGAAATTTGATCTCCATTGGCCATAATTTCCAGCTTGAGTTGAATTCGTATAATTACCATACAAGGCACAATTTACTGTAGCAACTCCTGCAGGGTTTGTACAAACAGCATCGGGAATATAGAGGGGTGATCTTTGATAATAGATATTAAAAGAACTACACCCAGTTTTGGCGTCACAAAGATTAGCACAAGCATTTGGGTCATAGCTTGCAAGTTGATAAACCCCGAGATAAAAAGGATAATTATTGGCATTGGACTCTGTAGCATTCCAGCGGTTTGTGAATGATGTGTTATATCCTGCCGGAGCAATCCACAACGAAGACGACATATTATTTATTGTCGGATCGAGTAGAAATCCTTCAGGAGAAGCATCTGCTGGTACATATTGGAGCATGATATTGTTTGGAACGGTACATGATGATGCTGGTGAAGTCGAGGTGAATGTTGCTTGTCTTTTTCCGACATGTTTCGTTGATGATGATTTCTTTGAAGAAATTCCAGTACGCTTCGTTGATGATGACTTCTTTGTGGAGACTGCCTTTTTTATAGGTGAAGAAGTAGTCTTCTTTTTTTGTGAGGATGTTTTTTTGGTCGAAGTAGGGAGTTTCTTAGTAGAAGCAGTAAGCTTTCTAGTAGAAGAAGAGGTTTTTTTAGTAGAAGTTGTCTTGATCAATGTTGTCGTCTTTGACGATGTTTTAGACGTTAAACCCAAAGATTTACTATGTTGTTTATGAAGACTTGCGACTATAGAAGATGCCAAAGCTCTGAAATTGGCTGGAGGAGACGAAGCAGGTCCTGCAACAACGGATCCATACAATCTCGGAGGCGCTTGTGCAATGGGTTCATGTGCCAATACATATGTCGTTATGACAGATAAGGATAGATATAGATGATTGAGTAAAATCATGTCACTTTACTTGAAGAAACGAAAAAGAATAAACGAGTAGTTCACGACCCAAGCAAGTCGTCATCCAGGAAGATCTTATAATTACATACTTATCTTTTCACTTATCATATCCATCAGCAATAATTGTTCCGACAAACTTGACCGTTTCATGCGGCTGAGAACACGGAAGGGATTAGCAGTACTGGAAAAACGGGGTTTCTGTTGACGAAAAACGGTCTCGCTTGCATCCGTTTGGGATTCTTGAAGTGTCCGGGATTTATGTAGGTTGCCAATGACCCTCGAAGATCCGGACGCCACGATCGTCAATAATGATACTGAAGGCGCTGAGTCGGTCGGACTTGGGTTCCGCCAAGGGATAGACCGTTTTCAGTCTTCATAAATATTTCTGCAGTACGCATGTTGATAAAAGCCTTTTATCGATCTAGAGATACCAGTCTGATACAAAGGAAGATTGATCTACTATCGAGTCAACCTTTCTTCTTGTGAGATGTCTCTTTAATCACTGTCCCTTACTAAACGCAACCACATCCATTATGAATACATGCATGTAACAATTGCCATACCCCCGATCGACCTTGAAAAATGGCTTGAAACCCAAACTGTCACATCACTCATATGTTACCCGTTTGAAACCAATGTCATTGACTCTTGATATGACAGTCGTAACGGCAACGCTAATGTTATCCTCAAATCGTTTACAAACCTTGTGTCGAACACATGGCAAACTACTGATTTCTCCAATTTTCATGCTGGGATCATAAGCGCTGAACGCTTTCTTGTAACCGGAGTACAATTGCTTGGAGAGATATGTTTTAGAAAGCAGGATGGTCGGGAAATGAATGATTTATAAATGAGGAGCTACACTGTCGAACAATGAAATCAACTACTCCGAAAGCAGTCATATATATATACAAAGTCTACCACTGAACCGACCCAGCCGAATAATTAACAAAGTTGCGAGCCGTCTTGTCGTGATATCCAAACTTTCCTTCGTTCGAGGAGAAAAGCCATTAAAGGATAAAACTGTCCGGCTAATGCAAAGAACCGAGTTGTTGTTTGCAAATGAAAACCTACTTGCGAGTAATTCTAAACGCCTTTATGGCACCGTGGCACGTCTGAACTTCGCCAAGACGATAGGTCATGTCTCCACGAAACGTTGTGATATTTGTGGAATTGCCAAAAGTAGTAACCACTCAAGGCTTGACCAGGGTAATATTTTGACACTGTAACGGTTTTGACTCCACAAAGCTGCACGACGTTATGCGTTGCCGAAAGTTCTACACCATAGTTGCACTAACGGCTGCCAAGCTTCTTCTCACAATACCTGTTCAATAAGAGCAGCAATCAATCGTGGACAATAAAGGGCTTCTCAAACATATAATTATCAGATTGCAGGCAGTATTTGTTGCTTGGCTATATGATGAAAATGACAAGTTGTAACAAATAGCATATATAGACTATAATCATGCCTTGATCAGGAAGGTTGTGCTAAACTATTTATACACAAATTATAACAATGCCTTTGCAAATTACAAATATGTTTAATTTATACAAAAATGATCGTAAAAAGTCATTAGATGCGATAATAAAATATACAGTGTCCAAAACACATCACAACGATCGTGATGGTGAACGTCGAGGTTGATCAACAACCAAATGGTCCGATCTTTTTTCGGATTCCAAAGCACGTTCTTCATCAATAGCATAACTAAATCCTGGCTTTGATGATGAATCGCCTTCGAGAACACTAACAGCAGTGTCTTTTCTTATGACATACTTACCCTCCGGGCTTGTAAAAGTCGTGTCCATCCGTGTTCTAGAAACACTTTTATTCGTATTTGTCGTTACTAATCCGATCTTTTTAGCCATCAAACTGAATAGAGGTCTTGTCAAGACCAAGTTTGCGGTTATTAAAGCTACAGCAACTTCCAAAAACATCCATCTTAATGTGGAGAGATTGCCTGTGACAGCATTGGACGTATTGGATGGATCTATCCACAGTTGAATTCTAATAGCCATTCGAATTGTACAAAATACCCCGTCGACAGTTCCTAGAGCTAATAGTACTCCAACGGGAATCTTTTGTATAATGGGTAGTTGAACGTGATAGAGAGCAAATATTGCCATGATGACGAAACCAAAATCTCCAATGATGATAGTCAGACTGACTAATACGAACAAGGCATTATCTGCATTTATGTACCCTGTCGTTAGCGTCCATGGTCGAGCACATGTTTTGTATGTTATGACTCGTGGACAAATGATTGAATCAAAAGGAATATAAACGATAGCGCAGACACAAGTAATAGCGACTGCCGACCAGATGAATATCCTTTGAGGACGTTTATGTTGAAATATAGATAAAAAGAAGAAACCAAAAGATATTCTCGTAAAAGTGATGGAAGCTAGACAAAGTACTGTAGTACCTATAGCCATCTATAATGGAAATCAATCATGGTGTTGACATTATGATACAAAGGTCAAAACATACCATATTGACACGATCAACATATTCAAGACGAAAGTCCAGTGCGTTTAAAGTCCAGAAATTGTTCTGTATTAGAGCACATGAACCAGTTACACCGCATACCTGTTCCGACAATATCAATAAAAACTCTATGGAATTGAAAGCATGGGTGAGACGTACAAAAGCTAGTATCATGACCCAGTCCTCTATGGCAAATATCCTCGACACGGCGAGACGAGAAACCATTCTGAAAATGAAACATACAACGACAATAACTAACATGGCGATTTCCAGCCGTATATCTCTGCTAGTGATATCTTTTGCATCCTGTATCGTCTTGGAATCGGGAATAGCAGAAGTCGTCGACATTACGGGAATGATGCGACTTGTAGATGACAAGCAATATTATAACGACACGATATTTCAGTATTAATAAGAAAGAAATGATGAGAGGGGCGATGTTTTTTGATCAGTACATTGCTCGAGATTTGAGAAGGAAGAAAACCAACAAACCCGACGAGGTTACCAGTAGAAGGTTTATACCAAAGCAATTGCAGGAAGACGTTTGAAAAACAGGTAAATTGAGTAAAATAAAAAAAACCGTTAGGGGTTGCCATATGGCCAACTGAAAAACCAACATGTCAACGGGACGAAGCACGGAAGGTCATGTTCAGTTTCTGTCAAAGTCTCAACCAGAGTTTCAGTAGTTACCATAGGGTGAACTACCGTCAATTTAGAGAAAAACTAAAATCTAAGGTGTTTTTGTTGACTTCTATGGTTTTCTTATAGAACCAACAATTTATGATTATAAAGGGTTCCAAATACCTTTTGCGATGTCGGGGTTTTGACTACAAATCATGGGTCCACCATTAAAAATGTATTTATTGACATTTATCATCTCATGTACAGATGATGGAAAAAAATAAAACATCTGTAGATAGGATCGACAATCTAGCTATTATTGTCTACAAATCTGATGCTAATGTATGGTAACATCAATAATAAGAGGATAAAAAAAGGCATGGGGAAATGGCGGACCAGCGGTCATGACCGATCCGACGATTACAACTCTTGGTCATTGCTCTTTGTCCCGGTTGTCACCGAGGGATCGCCGCATTGAAAATAAAAGAAACTGGAAGGAAATAGAATGGTACCACCATATTTTTGGATCATGCGATCGGAATTGTAAACTGGGGTAAAACCCTTGGCATTGCTACATAGATTTATGAATTAGTTATGCTTTTTATTCAGATTTGCATAAATAATGGCAAACCACAAATGCCGATCCCTTTTGTTGATAATACATGATATAATAATGATAATAATGTGTTATGACTATGATATTATAATGATAATAATGTGTTATGACTATGATACTATGGCTATGATAGAATGATAACGATGATAATGATGATATTAGGACCATGATATAATGTTGACCATGACTATTATGCATTTTCGCCTCATAAATATATAAAAATCTAAAGATAATGCTTCTCCTTCAACCATTTTTCAACATCATTACCATCTCGCATCGACCATCCCTTTTTAGCTTCTATAGCATCCTCTGATTGTGCCAACGCTCTCTCAAACCCTTTGGTACTTTTCGCTTCAAAAAACTTTCTGACATTGTCAAGTTGATCTTGAGTTGTAAAGCTAGAACTGCAAATTCCTACAATACTTCCCAACATACCGATACCGGATGGAAATTTCGCTTCTAATTTATCAAAAGAAGTTTTCATCCATGACCATAAAGCCTCTATACCATCTTTATGAGCGCGCAGACCACTTAGAGGTAAATACATATCTTGATCTTTGACTTGTGTGGAAAATGGCAATGACAAAGTACGTTTAATAAGATGAGGTTTTGACGCTCTTCCCAAAGATTGCAAAGCGATAATCTTTTCGTTACTCGTCTTTACAGTCAGATATTCATTCAACACAGCATCGTATTCCTCATCTCCACCTTCCTGTAAAACGGTAGCAAAGACACCACTACGAATGTTAGGGTGAATTGCTGATCTATCACCTTTTACGAATCGCTTAAACATTTCAAAAGCAGCATCACGAGTCTTTTGATCTCCTGATAACGCTGCTGATGAAAATAATAGAGCTTTAAATTGTTGTAAGATATGTCCGTCATCATCACTAAACTCCCAACCTAATTCATGAGCTTTACGATGGATCAAATCACGTTGGAGTGCACAAAGACCAGATTTGACCTTTTCATCTTCAAATATCCATGCAGCTCTTATGGAAGCAACACGAGAGACCAACTCTTGCCATACGACAAATTCACTTTCAGTATCATAACCTTGTAAAAGAGTCAAAAGACTAGATGTTTTTTGATAGCCTGAAGCGGCCAAAGCACCTGCATCTGCGAGCATACCTGCACGGTCTTCCGTCGTCAGTAAACCAGATTTAGCGGCTTTTGCCAACTTTTCAAGTCTTTCAGAACTATATGAAGTACGGTAGAAACCAGAATGGTTAGCATTGAGTTTGAAAAAGTCGTTATCCTTAACTTTAATAGTCATGTTACGATTTTCCAGAATTGTATCCTCGTCGACACCGTCTTTTGTTCTCAAGCTTAAAAAGACCGGATACAGCACAGTGTCATCTTCTGGTTTGACATCAGCAGTTCGTAGAAAACGATGTTGTTCGAGATGAACATCATGACTGTGTTTATCTTCAGTGACTGTAACGACAGGATATCCTACATATTTTGTCCAAACATTCATGACCTTATTGACGTCTTTACCACTAGCTTCTGATAAAGCGGTCCATAAATCATTAGTCGTTGTATTCCCATATGCATGTCGTTTTAGATATAATCTAATACCCTCAAGGAAAACATCTTCACCAAGATATTTCGAAATCATACGAATCACACAAGATCCTTTTGCATATGAAATGTTATCAAAAATCTCGTTGACATCTCCTGCACGTTTGATAGGAACTTCGATAGCATGAGAACTTCTAAAGCCATCAAGACTCAAAGCGGATTGGAGATCATCAGTGACAAACGCTTCCCACAACTTCCAATCGGGAAAGAATTTATCACACGAATACAAAGCCATCCATGTAGCAAAACCTTCGTTTAACCATAAACCTATTATGCTTGATCAGTAAAGATATCGTCAATATAATTATGAATGTCTTACCATCCCAAAAGTCCATTGTAACTAAATTACCAAACCATTGATGAGCTAATTCATGCTGCACAGTCGTTGCGACACGTAGTTTTCTAGCAGCGCCACTAGTCTTTGGATCAAACATTACATCAACAATACGATAAGTTATCAGGCCCCAATTCTCCATAGCACCAGCGCTGAAATCGGGAATGGCCACTATATCCATTTTTGGTAAAGGAAATTGACTATCGAATGTCTTTTCATAAAATTCCAAAGTCTTTGCCCCCAATTCCAATGCGAATCTTCCATCCTCGATATTTTGATCAGGTGTAGCATATAATCTCATTGGTAATCTAAAAGCGTTTGATTCAATCATGTTAAACTCTCCAACGATAAAAGCAACAAGATATGTTGACATTAAAGGTGTAGTATGGAATGAAACGGCCTTTTTAGGTCCTCCAGACATTTTAGATTCCACTTGTACACGAGATTTGACATTCATGTTGCTTAAACACGTCAAATGTTCATCCGCAATCAAAGTAATTGAAAATTTTGATTTCAAAGCCGGTTCATCAAAACATGGAAATGCTCGGCGAGCATCAGTAGGTTCCATTTGAGTTGTTGCAAGATATCCTTTACTTCCATCTGCTTTTGTATAACTCGATCTATAAAATCCAGCCATATTGTCCTTCAAAACTCCTTTGAATATGATTGTCAATTGTGCTTTATTTCCTGCTTCGACTTTTTCTTTCAAATCTAATTTTGTTGTTTCTGAATCTTCATCATAATGGAGACCAGCATGTATGGGAACATCTTTTCCATTTGATGATAAGATAGCTTCTTTGATATCTATATCTTTAGTATTGAAAGAAATTGAATGTGTATCCTCGACTATTTCTAAGCTAGAACGATATTAATCATTTATTTATACGGATAACTACTTGATCATTTCAAATACTTACTCTATAATGACCTTTCCTTCAAAGTCAAATGTCTCTAAATTCGGTTCCAATGTCAAATCGTAATGAGTAGCTTTGACATTGGTGGGCAGTAATTCTCTTGCGTGGCGAACATCCATTGTACTAGAAATAATATCTCGACCGTGTTGACCACACATAATGTGACGGTGGAAAGAGCAAGATCTACTCTTAATTATAGAAGTGGAGACGGGTTTGAAAAAAGAGTGGGCCCACTTTTTATGATTGCTGTCAAGCAGAGATGTAATCTTGTTGTTGTAATTGCTTTTTCGAAATTGTAATTGTCGAGAATTATTATTATGAGCCGAGTATAACCGGACTTGTAGTGCTTTTTGCTTGATCGACGAAAGAGGAGATTTATCTGTCAATTGGACTCTAGAGAGTGATTGCCTGATCAATGATTGTGCACTTGAGAACATGCAGCGTTTCATCGATTGGTCAACTGTCGATAACAGAAATCCCAAGTAATTCGTTTGGTGTTACCATGGTGGAATTTGGTTCCTGGAGTAAACAGAAAAGTCTATTCATACTAAGAATACGGCACGGGCCGATAGCTATCACCATCGAACTCTGATGCTAGATGACCCTTTCTAGACAATAATACAAAAGCATTAGTAGTAAATATTGATGACTCTCGCAAAGATAAGTATTAAATATGACCTCGTATACAGGAATACTCCATCATATTTCCACCTTTACTGCATTTGAGGCAACACCCTCCAAACTAGAGCATAACAACATTGGTCCTAAAAATACATTACTCTGGTTAGGTGGTTTATTCGACATTTACGCCAGTGTGACATATCCATACAAATTATCTCAACGTCTTGCACCAAATTGGTCTCTAGTTCAATTATGCTTGACTAGTAGTGGCACATCGTGGGGTACAAGCGATCTCGACGACGACATTGAAGAGATTCATGACGCTGTGAATTATTTCCATAAATTAAATCCTGCAGGAAAGGTGATATTAATGGGCCATTCAACCGGTTGTCAAGGTGCCATACATTACAACTCGAACCATTCTAAGAATTATACTAAATTAGATGGAATAATTCTCCAAGCAGGAGTTAGTGACCGAGAAGCATTTCACGATGCTATTGGTGAACAATCCCTAATCTTTTTACATATTATAGACGATCTGGCAAAAGAATATGTCCAAAAAGGTAACGAATTAGATTGTTTACCTGGTTCTACTACAATACCAATATTCAAAGCTCTTGGTTTTCCAAATCTAGCCATTACTGCTCAAAGATGGTTGTCCCTGTCTTCTCCCGATAAAAACGGGCAAGATGATTATTTTTCTTCCGATCTGAGTGATGAACAACTCAGGAAATCATTCGGTAGTCTCCCGAGAGGTTCTCATTTGCTTATAATATATGGACAACAGGATGAATATGTTCCAAAAACTGTTGATAAAACTGCTTTGATACATCGCTGGATTGGGTTTGCAGAGTCTGCTGGGGTTAAAGTACATCCATCAAGTAAAGAATTGTTAGAAGATGCATCACATAATCTAAACAATGATTCTCAAAAAGTCGTGGATGAATTGTGTAATCGTGTCTTGAAATTTCTTCAACTTGTTGTAGAGCAAGATACGATTGATAGATAGACAAGAGTATAAAAACCATGATTCATATAATGTACAAATATATAATACATGATACAAATGAATGTTACATACGAATGATTCAAAGGAATGCTTTTATGATATCAACACAAATTAAAAATGACATTATTCATCAAGAAACTTCCATACCATCATCATCCACACCATCAACAATCCCATCGTTTCTGCCACCAAACTCCGATGCAGCAGTTCCAAATCGATTTCTACCTCTTGATAATGAATGACTACCATGACCCCTTACAGTATTATTTTGTATTGCAGAGCTAGATCGATTCGATGAAAACGTGGCAGAGTTTGCAACTGGAAAACCGCTTTCGACGTCCTCTACCGCACCTACAATTCTTCCTTCAAAGTCTACTTCTTCACATAACTCCAGCAAGGTGTCCCTTTTTAGCCTTTTGAAAGCGTCTGTTCTGACGATTCTACCCCAATTAGTCAGACAGAACGCAGCAGCTCTCTTCTTCAGCCATCCTTCTTGTGCTATAGATGCATGTTCGAAAATGAGAGCGGCATGTTCGATATCAAGTGATTTGACTAGATGATTAATGCAAATGTGTTGGAGTCGTGGCATTGCATATAAATTTGACATGACAAGCATACCTGCCACGTCTCGAACAGAAGGTAAACTATCTACTATACCAGCTTCTGTAGAAGATGTAGAGGATGTAGAAGATGTGGGACAAGAAGAAATAGAGTCAGTGTATAAATAATACAAGAATGCTCGTACAGAAGAATATGGTTCTGGAATATGTAACTTCATTTGTTGGTATTCTGCCATTTGAGAGTTGAACAATCGATCAAAATGTGGCCAGCGAATTGACATGAGGAAACGATGAACATGTATTGGTTTGGAGATTGTTCGACTTTTAACTTGTGGATCAGGGGCCGGAGAGTCCTCCAGCGTATCGGTATCATGATCCATTGATGTGTTTCTTGGTAACAAATCATCAACCTCTGCTGTAATAATAAAATCTGTACCTGATCCAGAGTCGGGTAAAGTATCAAACACGCGAGAAAGATCGGCTCCAATTCCCAATAACGATGCAGGCGTTGATTTGATGGATCCACTATCAGATCTAGGTAGATGACTTGTACCTTGCTTACTAAATTCATTGGCCAGTTTATTCCCCAACAAGCCTATTTTACGTAAATCTATACGTAAAACGCTACTCAACGTCTCTTCTAGATCATTGTCCTGTCTAGTTTGATTGACAGGCATTGGACAACCCAAAAGCCAAGCATTAATTCCGGCTTCATCTAAACAACAATATTGCCAACCATAATTTGGTTTGAACAAATCTTTGCCATCCATCAATCTCTGCCACGAGAAAGTATCCAGATCAAGGGAGCTAAGACTAGTATCTAAAGAATGAATAGGAGAAGAGGGGATCACGGTGGCAAAATCAAGTAAACAACCAGAAGAGAATACATGAAAGTGATAACCAGCATTTTGAGCGGGAACATTTGGACCGGTGACAAAATTAAGAAAAGAAATGGTTCCGGGAGCTGGTGGTAATGTACGTCTTTGTATCGACGTCCACATATGTGATTCTCTCGACTCGTGGTTCGATTCATTCCAATTTGGCCGTCTTGATTCGACTGGTATTGTTAAAGAGGAGTGAGTGTTGAGATGCATTGGCCTGAGGGATGATCTACTGTCATAATTGAGGAATGTTGTCGGACGAGGAATATCAACCTCTTCTTCATCTTCTAATTCATCATCGGTAGAAGTTTCTACAGCAACGACCCCATGAAAAGCTGGTCCTTCAATATTCAACCACCATAATTCCCCGGTTCTTTTCATTTCTTCCGTCATTCCTCCAGAAACCCATAATTTACCGTTATGAATAAATGTCGAATGATCATATCTTGGAACAAATTGCCAACTTCTAGACCATGTCATTGTCTTTAGATCTAGATAACAAACATCATTCAAGATCGTATCATCTGGTGAAGACATTCCACCTGTTATGAATAATTTATCGTCATGTATTATCGCTGCATGTCTGGATCTTCCTCTTGGCTTTGGTCCTCCTAATTCCGGACATGTCCAATGAGCTGTTGTCAAGTCAAATATCACCATGTCTGATAAATGACAACGATGTTCATTTTCTCCTCCATATATTAATAACTTATCTTTTTGCCATAGATTTGCCGTATGTCCTAGATCATCGAAAGTTAGTTTTGTTTTATTTATGAATCGACTGATAGATTTGAGAAGAGTTATTACCCATTCTTACACTCGGTATTTCACCAAAATTATCCACCGAAGTCCATTGACGAGTGACGAGATTCAATTTTGCTACTCTATTATATACTAAATGAAATGAATTAGATGGGTTTTCAACTAAAAATAACTCCTGTTGAATACTGACCTTCATCACTATATTGATCAAATCCTCCAAATGCATATATTTCATTATTTCCGACGTATGTTACAGAGGCGTTTATAAGACATGCTGGCGGATCTCCGACTGTTCTCAATATTTGTGGCATATATTGATTTGCAACCTTTTTTCTACCATTTTTTCGTCGAATATTACTAGACATGATAGCAGGATGGGATGAACAATGACCTGAGAGATGATATGACCATTGACAGAGGTATCGTACACCCTAACAACACACCTAAGCTGATCGCAGAATCATTCTGTACATTCGACAGCAAGTGGAAAAACCGATGAAGTCATTGCTGCATCATCCAAATGCGGGGAAGGGTTCTTTTGCATCTGAGAATAATACATCAGACGTAGATCTCATATTGAATACTGTAATATTGTAATAAATAATTATGATTAAAATTATAATTAAATACAAGGTCTTAAAAACAGTATGAAATTCGAAAATTCAGGTTATAGAAATAAAAGATTTTATTTACAAATTTATCACTCAATCCAAAGCGTATATGTTTATTTAATTATAGGTAAAAGCAAGATGCTATCATTGACACTTTTGTAGTCGAGCTTTGCTTCGAAGAAATGGAATACATGACCATGTAAAGATTAAAAGATTGTTTCGCATGATTTTTATCGCCTTGAAAGATGATTTTCTTTTCTAAGCAGTAGCTGTTACCGGGTAGTTCTCATGCTCAAGAGGGGCTCTTCGTTTGCGTGAAGCAAATGTAAATCCTCCAAGGAAGAAAAAGATCATGGAAAGAAACAAAGCCAGGGCAGCACCCCAAGCAAATCCAAAGCCGTATGAACCGACATGGGAATCTTGTCCGTTATTACGGAATATGTTACGTCCTTTGACGGCCCATACACTATTTGATCGTTAATATTACAAACATGAAACATAGATCAAAATGAATACTTACGTCATAAGTGCGGCACCGACAGCTTGGAAAGCAAATGCTAAAAAGATGATACTAGAATCTAACCATGACAAAAGTCTAGAGAAGAATGCCAATCCACTCGCTAAGAATGTGAGACCAGATAGAATGATTGCGACCAAATAAAAGGCCCACATCCATCGAGATTCATAATAATATTTGTGGGTGTTGTTAAAAGCGGCCGGAATATTCTTCTCTACGTTTGTTACATTTCCAGCAAAGTTGGACGGAGGATCGAATGTTGTAAGAGTGTGCGCACTTCCACAATTGACGTTTTTACTTCCTTCCGCACCACAAATTGACCAATAAGTCCATCTTGTCGGGTTTAATAAACCAGAAGAGCTTGTTGACGCTTCGAGAAAATAGACCTTGTTGGTAGGATTACCAGCTTTTGTTCCTGATAAGATGATGAAGAATTGAAATAGTATAGCGACTGCTAGAAAGAATAGCGCAACAAAGCGCATAATCTCTGCATGATATAGTCAGTAATGATGAACGAATTATGATATTAAAAATGGTAATAATTACTTGGTGTCATTGCCATGATGAATAGATATCCGATCTCGAGAAACGAATAGAAGGTAGGAATACTGCGCAGGTGAAATTATAAATCTTGAACGAAAAAGGAGAATATTTTCGGACCGGGATCTTAGATGGTATTCTTTACCAAAGCATTATTTTCCAGTTCATTAGACTATTGGATCGGGAGGAGAAAAAATGACGCAGGGACCAAACCCACAACAAAAAATGCCAGGATATTTTCATCGAATAACAATAAACAGAGTTTGACCATGACGTCATGGTCGTCAAGGCAATTGAGTAATTTTACCTATCGATAACTTTGTTTTACTGTAGTAGAGCGGTGAAAAGTATCCGATTGTGATGGGTAACCGAGATGTTTGATAGTAGTAATTATATATATAGGGGATAAGAATGAAGCCACATCTGAATATCATATATTATCATAAGTCATGTATGAGATTAGTGCCAAGCCATGATGAACAATGTTTCTATCACATAAATGATGGAATATAATTAATATCAAGTGTATTTATATTGATAAAAACAGGCAAGCTCGAAACATAAATGAAAACATGTTTTAGACCTACAAGTCGACCATTTACCATACGCAAGGGATCATACATACCGTCCACTCGTTTCCATAAAATGCCAGAAGCCATACTATCCACAATAACAAATCCCTCCACCGATCCATCCGCACCTCCCAAGTCCGAAATCAATCCTACAAGCAAATCTGATAAGCTAATCTTTGCTCCAACGTCCGACCCTAACAAAACAACAGCCGAACAATATAACCTCTCTACTCTATCCCGCTCGTCTCTCCTTCCCAATCCCCTCTCACAGTTCCATTCATGGTTTGAATCCGCAAAAACATCTTCTGTCCATCAACCCGAAACAGTCTGTCTTTCTACAAGTCATTTACCCTCTGGTAGAGTCAGTAGTAGATACGTCTACCTCAAGGAACTAGACAAACGTGGGTTTGTGATATATAGCAATTTTGACACTTCTCACAAACAACAAGATTTGGAAACAAACAGTCATGCGAGTTTGGCGTTTTGGTGGAGAGAAGTAGAAAGACAAGTCAGAGTTGAAGGAAAGACTGAAAGATTGAGTAGAGAAGAGAGTCAGGTTTATTTCAATACGAGAGGGAGGGAAAGTAGAATAGGTGCATGGGCAAGTAAACAAAGTGCCGTTATAAAAGATAGGGATGTACTGGACGGATGGGTGAGAGATGTAGAAGAGACGTTCAAAGGCCAAGAAGAAATACCAGTCCCGGAATTCTGGGGTGGTTTGAGAATAATCCCGGAAATGATTGAATTTTGGCAGGGAAGGAATAGTAGATTACATGACAGATTTAAATATACTAAACAAGATGATCAAAGCGGTAAAGATACGACATGGAAGATTGAGAGGTTAAGTCCATGATAATGATAATGATTGAACTATAACGACATTTGGGATGATTAACGTATATATATAGGATATTGATGAGAGAGACATTATATTATTGTTAATATAGTAAAAGGAGAGAGTAGAGATACTTACTTTTTGTCATTTCATCATTCATCACCATCTACCATTCCTAACTCGTCAATATCATTAGCCTCATCACATCATATAAAATTGCAGCATTTATATTTGGTCGATAACCTAGAAAAAGGTCAAGCATTCGTTATTGTCAACAGAAGATCAATCAATCATAAACTTATCATTCGGTATTTCATATAATCATCATCATCATCCACATTTCCATCATATCTCGTCAATCTACGCAGATTGACTTCTTTTTAAACCACCTCGACCAGCATTAGTATTATCCTTATTCTTATCATGAGTGGGTATATCACAAAGACTTTGTCGACGTAGAGATTGTTCCAGATCAATAGTATCCTTTTCATAAAGAAATCTTCGTTTAGTAGGTGAAAACAAATCTCTTGGACTTTTAATATCTGTATTTGAAACAACAATCTTACCACCGTTTTTGACTCTTTTTAGATAGCCATTAATCGTACCTAAAAAGTCATTCTTTGTAGGGTCGGGACTTATAGCTGCAAAAGGGTTTTTTAATTCTGCTGTCAAGGCTTGTCTAAATCCAAGGTCAAATTCTTTTCTTACCGATGCAACGTGTGTAAATAATTCACTATCTGTCGGAGCACGTTTATGACCATGTCCACCGACCAGACGTGGTACACCGTATTCGAAAAATCTGTCATAAGCGTCAAAAATAGCAGTAGCACGATCAAGATCTAAAATTTGACACATTCTATAGAACCAAGCACTAAAGTCTTGATTCAATTCATCCACGAGTAACGTTGCCGATTTCTTGGGATATAATGATTTGTTACGTTCCATGGTTGACTTGAAGTTTTCTTGAATCATTGGACTGTCCTTACCGAGTATAAAAACGTTATATTCTTGTTCTAGACTAGGTTGGTTATGTTTCATTTGAAGATACCTAGATATTAGTCGAAGAGTTTGAGCATCATCTCCTTGAGGATTACCATTTAATATGGCAGCGATTGAGTCTATCCTTATGGACGAACTACGTCGAAAGTACCTCGACATTATTTATATTAAACTAACAAAGAGACGCACCGACCCATGTAGAACAGACAATAGGTCAAGTGGTATTCTTTGGTAGGGTAAATATGTCTTGAGGAGAGAGATGATGAATCTTAAGCATGGTAGAAAGAGGGATGACACGACTTTTGTATAAAAGACTCACGGGAAAAAGGGTTTGTCAACAGGAAGAATAAGGATGCAGGATGTAAAGGAGTGGCATTCCTTGACGCAAGAAAAAGCCGGGGGAGAAAAAAATAAATAAACAAATCCTTACGAAAGTGTAGGAGTGAGAGCGGAAATCAGCAGATGAAGAGGAACGAATGGACGGGAATGATCAAACTCGGGGACGACAGAAAGCTTCCGCCAAGATCATGTCGTCATAACTGGAGTTCAAGTCCCGTCGAGGAATGGAAGGCGCAGTGAGAGATCCTACATATTCCTACCACAAAGGTCAAATCCGTATGCGGCACGGAGCTGGCAAAGTCTGATGGAGAAGTGATGGAGTTTCAGAGCGAAAATGACGTCAATGACGTCAAAAGGATGCAAACTCAGTCACGTGTGTGGTTGAAATCCTTTTTGTGAACGGGAAGAATGTGGGGAAAAGCGGAAAGGATTGTTTTTGTTTTTACCCGTTACGCCGTGTGGGGTACTCAATGCCAAGAGGTAATCCAATTTATACGGTTGTCAATATCATGTATGATGCAAAATTGTTCAAAAAAATGTGTAGCAAGCATGATGTAGGACATATCAGTCAGTTGATCAAAGACCTTATGATACGATCTTAATCACATTCGTGGCATTGAATATCTTATAATATGACTCTCGGACCTTGTATACGGCACGTCTGCACCAAATCTCATCGCAATTCATTCCTTTCCAGCACATATTCACTACCAATAATACCTCGAATTCTTCAATCCAAATCAATCAGACTCTATCATAAACGAGTGTCTATCCCTCCACCAGATCCAATCCCATTCTGTCCTGATGTATCCACATTCTTAACCCTCATTGGACGAAATCTAATCTCACAACAATCAAAAATACCATCATGGTCAGCATTATTTTCTTTGACGTCAAATCAACTTCGAGATTCAGGATTAGAGCCTGCACGGACGCGGAGATATCTACTACGGTGGAGACAAAAGTTTAGAGACGGAGAATTTGGAATTGGAGGAGATTTGAGATATGTTGGAGAAGATGGAGGAGCAGCTTTACGGATTGTTGATATTAAGAGCCAAACCAGCCAAGATACTCCTTTGTCCGCAAATTTAATCAAAGACGATCAAGTTAGAAGGGTTGTAGTCAATGTGCCTACAAATGCAAGTGATGAACAAGTACAAAATATCATAAATGAGATTGAACAAGGAACAACAAGTCCAGGTGTAAACGGTATGAAAATAAAAGGTTGGGATATGATTGCAGGAAAGAATGTCAGATTATTAGGATCTGGCAAGGCAGAATTAAAAGCTTCCCCTGGACTTTGGGAACATAAAAGAGGTATAAAAGTGGATGGAGGTGAAAGGAGAAAAGCAGAAGTCAGAGCCAAAAGAAGAGCCGCCGAAAGAAAGACATAGCATCATATCATATCATATTATATTTTGTTCATGTTTATATTCATTCGATTTTAAGTTGCATAATTATGTACATGGAAATTATATCATGTCATAATACATTTACACCAAATGACTTGGTAATAAGAAATTGGCGATTCCTTCCATAATAGCATATTCATGATTACAATTATTACATCTCAAAGACCCCGTCTTGATTTCTGTTTCCATCAAAAGAGTATGTAGATCTTTTGATATTTGTGTCGGTTCTCCATTTCCATCTACTAATGTTTCTGTCTCCGGTATTTGTGCCGGTAATTCCGGTTGTTGTAACTATTTGACAACCTGTTTAGCATACATCTCAATTATTCGTAACGATTGACATGGATATATACCTCTTGTGATACCTTTCTAATAGCATCCCATTCTAAACGTGGTAATATATTTTTAAGAAATGGTAGATTAAACGGTATTTCAGTCCTTTCTAATTCTGCTTCTCGTGGAGATAATGGAAAGGCAGCGGTAGATGCCTTGCATGATTTTCTAGCGCATGTAAGAAAGTTGAGTGTGAGTAATTTCATTGTTGCATACGACTATCAGATAGTACACTAATTATGATCTACTACATGTGAAAGTAGACAGAAAAATATTCTGGAAGAGTGAAAATGCGGGGTAAATATACTTGACAGGCATGATCTATTTGTTTACACGATACAGAAACACATGTATGCAAGATAAAGATGTGATTGAACAAGGACAGATAATTTGAGAAGTGATAACGTAAAAAGGCTATGCCTCCACGTCGTCGTCGTCAAAATAGACCTGGAGCATTGAATGATCTCTCTCCCCGCAGGATCTTTCTACAAATTGTATTGTTACAAATACAATATTATGTTGTGACTTTTATCTTGATTGGCTTTACTGCATTTGTTGCAGGACAAAGTGTTAATCTTGGATTGATCTTGGATTGGCGGAATGTCAGGAGTGATGTTACTACGGGTTGGATGTTGGGACTGTGTTGGTCAATGAGCGCATTAATCAGGTTAGTGATGAATAGTATCTTTTTATTGTCACTTTTCCACTAGTCTTCATTTTTGAATCTGTCATTCCTTGTACTAGCCAGATGATCGTGTTTTCGATGCCAAGTCAGTTGACTTGACACCAATTAGTCAACTATATGTTGTTATATCATTCTCTACCTTGTTATACTTGATGTTGTGGTATTCAATTACTAATGCTTGTTTGATTCCAGTGTTATAGCTCTTCTCCTCCTTGTGGCTCGATCGAAATTGATACCCGACTTTGCTTTGACGATACATTTTATTCATTTTTTAATTACTTCTTTTTATACTCGTTTGATACCATCAACAGCGTCATGGTGGTTTTTACAAGCTTGTAGTGCATCAATGATGATTTTTCTTGGTATGTGGGCATGTAGATGGAGAGAATTAAAACCGATAGCTTTTGGTGGTAACTCATCAATCACAAAAGTATTGGGCACAAAATTAGGGAGTTCTGTTGCGGAAAGAGGGGGCACAGGTGGAGAATATGAATTGGTAGAACGAAATGAACCTGTTTGAGCGATCATTGGTCGGAATATTGACACTGATATTCCGTTTACGAAATAGAGCGCCATGTTGTTTCACCTTTTACTGGTTCACAATGTTGATTGTCGTGTCCCAGCTCAACAACGCTCACTTTAGCTTGACTTTGGTAACAGACTGTTGTTTACATCACATAGTCACGATTTTTGGAATACTCACAATACTCAACGACGTTGAAGAGGACGAAGCATGACACGTTAATCAATTCGTATATAGTACAGTCAAGATTTATGTATTGACTGTTACATGGCAGAACGGACTGCACTACGAAAAGGAATGATTGTAGCCTGGTAATAAAATCAGTGACATTCCTCAAGATCGGAATGTTGAGGAGTTTTACATTTTCAACATCCCAAACACCATTCTTTGCATAAATATCACTCTTTAATAATTCTACAACCTCTTCTCTAGTATCAAAAGCAAACAACATTGCACTACCAGTTATGTCACCTCGAGATGAATCAGAAGAAGAAGAAGAGGGTTGAGGATCGAAGATTGCTCCTCCCATGAGGATTTTTCCCTGATTTACATTTGGACTCAAATTGGAAATATGTTGACTATAATTATTCACAAGATTATGAGTATATATATACATACTCGATAGACGTAGTCATGTATAATGAAGATGTAGATAATAATGAAGATAAAATACATACGGTCTAATATCCATTCTTTTGGAAAGCATACCAGGTTTATCATGTACAATGACCAGCCATTCATTTTTGGTGGTGGAATTATTACTAGCCATTGATCTATTTATTATTGGTCTTGTATAATTGATCCTTGATAGTACGATTCAACGAGACATATACATACAAGAGATGGATACTATTGTTGAAGGTGGAGCTATTAACCGAGAATAAGCGTTATGTTCTATCACGTGAAAACATTGTTAATATAAGTTTCATAGATAACTCTAGCTCCACGTCTACCATAATAAATAAATTTACTTCACCTTCTTCACTAGCTGTCTCCCTCGATAGTAAAGATGAGAGTGTCAGCAGTTCTCACTACAGTCTTCCTATTCCTTGTTCCATCAATCTCAGCATGGACAGAAGCGGGTACATTTTCCCTTTTTCTTATCAATTCATCATCTCCATGACTTTTCTTTTTCTCTTTCCTTTTATATTTGGATATATGCTTAATATCCAATTAGACCACGAAATCTTCCGTCTCCAAGATGAAATCATCTCTCACGAAGGATCCAATGCCACATTCTACACCTTTGTCGGCGCCCGTCCTTCATCTCCTTTATCTGACCTCAATTCCGCTTACAAAAAACAATCCCGCCTTCTCCACCCCGACAAAGCCCGCGCCGTCTTCCTCTCGCAATCGAAATCGAGATCCAAAAAACCGACCCCTCGCGAACTCAAGCTCTTCGACAAAGAATCCTCTGCGCGGTTCGCTCGGCTCGGAGTCATCATGAACATCCTCCGCGACGGGGAGAAACGCGAACGGTACGACCATTTCCTCAAAAACGGGTTTCCTAAATGGCGCGGAACGGGGTATTATTACAAGCGCTTCCGACCTGGTTTGGGGAGCGTGTTGACGGGTCTGTTCATCTTTGTCGGCGGCGGGTTCCATTACATTGCTTTATACATTGGATGGAAAAAACAGCAGGATTTTGTGCAGCGGTATATTAATTCCGCGAAACGGATGGCGGGAGGATCGTCGACAAATGACGTTTTGAGTAATGTAAATCTCGGTGGAGGGGGGTTGCTCACGCCTCAAGACTCGGATGATGAAGGTAATAACCAAGCTGCGGCTCAGACGTGGAACCGGAGAGAAAAGAGAGCAATGGCAAAGGAAAAGAAAAGGGATGTGAAAAAGGATAATAGAAGTGGTAAAAGTAAAAGTAAAATCGGAGGAGAAAGTCCTGTCATGACAACAGATAATATCCATCATGATAGTCATAGTAGTAATAACAGTAATGGTCCGGTTGGAGCTAAAAAGAGAACCGTGGCTGAAAACGGTAAAGTTTTGATTGTGGATAGTACGGGAAAGGTTTGGTTGGAAGAGGAAGATGAAGAGGGTGAAGTACATGAATTTCTACTTGACGTGAGTTTCATTATCATGAAATATAAACTTTTGACAAGATACTAATGTTTAATATGTACAGCCGAATGAAATACCTCGGCCGACAATATACGATACGATACTTTTTAAATTACCTCAATGGACATATCACAAAACAATCGGTAGATTTACAACAGACTCGGAAGTCATAGATATGGATCTAAAGCAGAAGAATGACGAGATCATGACGAATGATACACACAAGAAAAGAAAATGAATCGCTAGAGAATATATTAATATCTTTTATATGATATTTATTCATTTCATTCTTCTGTATATACAATAAAAGAAAATGAATATATTAATATTGCCAAGATATATATGTTTGTAAAGGAGAAAAGAATGAGTAGAAAATAAAAAACATGTTGATTTATAATAATATTGATTCACTATAATATCATATTAATTACAACAGTCTATAATTATTCAACTTCTGTCCAATCATCTCTATACCTCTTAATCTTTCTCGTCCATCTAGCTCTATCATCCTCCAATCTAGCAATTTCTCTAGAACTAGTTGATTTTGTAACCCTTTTTAACAAAGCATCAATCTCACCAACCGTTGTGATAAGAGGTTGAGCCATTTGTTGGAGTTCTACTTCCCTCTCTCTCCTTTCTTTTGCCTTTCGACAAAGATATTTATAATCGTTATTTCTGACTGCTTTCGAGAAGATCCTTCTCATGCGTGGAGAATATAAAGTACAACTAGCTTCTGTAGACATGCCAGAAGGACCATCCCATCCAAGAGGAAGAAATTGAGGAGTTTTGTGAAATCGCAAGGTCAAATCATCATCATTATAGTCATTATTCATAATAGGAACAATCATGTCGTCGTGACATTCTTCGCAAACTGTAAATTCAGGAAGAGTAGGGATAAAAAACCATTTCTTGCCCTTCATCATATTATCACGAGGACAATCTGCAAGTTCGGTTTTATATTTGACGAGTTCTGTAAATGGTCTCATGTCTGACGATTTTGCCAAGACTCCTTTTGGTAGACTCTCATGAATAGATACCAAACTATCGAGATAGGATGGAAATCTATTGTTTCTAGTAGTATATAATGTACATTTTCTCAGAGTTTGATCAGTTGTCGAGGAGATTAATGATGTCATGGCAGTAGATGAAGTAGAAGATGAGATACTACTTTTAGGATAATCCACAAAATGACCTTTAAGACCAGGAAGTAATATTTCGATTGATTTTACATCTGTTGGACAGACATGGAATTTACGAATCGGTCTTCTATCGTTATAATCGACTATTGTCATCCATCTACGATTTGCCTTTCTAGCGTCAGGACAATCTTTCGATTCGTCAAGATGTTTGTATAATGTTTGCAGCAATGACAAGTCAGGCAATCGTCTTTCAAGAGTCAATAACCAAGCGAGACGCATCCATGGATTAGAAAAGTCACATCGGACTTTTACAGATAAAGGCCTAGTATACTCACGTGGTCTTTTAAAAAAGGAAGAATATCTAGTACCTTCAAAAACGTTATTTCGACAATCTGGACACAAATCAAAGTTTGGACAACCTTCAAGATTATACCAATCTTTATAACCAGATTTGTAATCCGATCTTGGACAAGGAGGTAGATGTGGAACTTTTGCTCTTCTTGATGTATTTGAAGACGATGATTTTGTTGGTAGATCGAATGATACTTTTCGGATTGGCTTTTCTTTTGTTTCTGTCTCTTTTTCTCGTTCTTTTTTCTTCTCTTTCTCTTCATCAGTATTTGATACTTTTATAGCAGTCACATCGGATTCTGAATCTGTTGTAGATGTCGTTATCGTCGATGACTTTTCATCTTTTAAAGATTGTCTCGTCGAGAAATAATCATCTCTTGAAGATTGTCTTGATTTTGCAGTTGTAGATGGCATTGAATCTTTGATTCCAGGTGCAATTGTTGTTTCTGGTATGACTGGCATTTTTGCAGTTCCAATAGAGGATGATGAAGAACCTGTTTCTGATCTTGCCGTTCCTGACATGAATTGATGATCCCTTTCTTCAGGCATCGTCACTGTTGATCCAGTAATAGGATAAGGTAATGAAGTAGTATCATGACTTGAGTGAATATCAAGCAGTGGTATGTTATGATCAATAGGACTAGGACTGGCAGTAATCACGTGTGCAGTATAAGGTGAAGAATTTATAGATGTAGATCTCGATCTTGAAGGAGATTGTGAATGTCGTGTTAATAACTCTTTCAATGGTGCTTCTTCATCTGTAAACGAACTTGCTGATGAGAAATTCCCTTGATAAGCAGCAGTCCCACTTGCATGACACGAATTCTCGGGAATTTCGGGAAGTTCCGTGATTGATTGTGTTCGAGATGGCGGCTCAGATCGTCTTGCTGTCGACGAATGAAGAGGTAGATCATTGCGAGTTATATTTGATTCGTTCGAGGTTATACAAGAAAGATCAGGACCGTCAGTGTTGATGACATTTACATTCGACTCATTCACAGCTCGTCTATAAGATCTTGGTCGACTTCCGCTTCCCGGTTTATAATCAAGACTCGACCGACGACTTGACGTTGAATTTACTCTCCTTGGTTTATCGGCTGGGTTCATGACGGGGGTAAATGACATTTCAGATGAAGGAGTTGAGGATCCTATCGACAATGTTTCATCGGTTTGAGATTCGACAGCCTGTAAGGAAAGTCCCGATTCTAGACTAGCGGCAAGGTCTTGTTGTGTTTTACCATCAACACGAGCCGGTATACGTGCAGATTGAGGATACGTTTCTATTATTTTTGATGTTCGTCGTGATGTAGGTTGACTTTTGTTTTCTATCGGTTTATCATCCACAGAAACCGTGACTTCTTCCATCAAAGGCTCTTGATCGACTGTACCACGTGAAGACACTGTATCATATATCATATTACTGCCCAAAGATATATCTTCATCTTCAACAGAAGGAGCTGGTGGCCATTTTGATGAATATCTGATTGATTGATTTGGAAGACCTGCAGGAGGAGGCGGCAGAATTGGAGATTGATGATATCCATTTTGATGACGTTGGCGACTATCTGCTACCGATTGGGAATATATAGGCGGTGGTAAGGATGTACTTTGAGCATGATTGTTGTTGTATGTTGGAGGTAAGGTCGTATTTTGGGCATGATTGTTATTATATGGTGGTGGTGGAGGGATTCGTCCTCCATTGTTGTTGAGATTTGAATTTGCTGTATTACTGGATTGAGTATATGCTGGATGTATAAATCTTGGATCATATCTGTCATATATTTAGTATCTTATCACCTATTTTATCTCGATAAAGACTTACTTGTCATTTATTCGTGAATTATACCTAGTGGCATCAGCGTTTTCATGATCATCTCGAAGTGTCCAATGATCTGCATAATCATTGCGACGCCCAGCCATTGTCGTTATACATTATTCGTGAGGAAATAAGTTGACATCTTGATAATATTGTCCAATCTCAGCACAGAATGTATTCAGGAATGTACAGGTAAATAATCACAGAGATATTGTCAAGCAAATCAAAGGTTAAAACCCTCACAAAAGAAAAAAGGTTTCCCGATTTCGGTTCGCGGCTTCGCGACCCAAGATGATAAAAATTATGACAATTGTCATGACGTGAAACACTACAAAATCAACATTGAGACACGTGGGATGGATTTCCTATGGATTACGAGATCATTATCGATCGAGTCAAGAGTTCTGCATTTGGGAAAAATGCCTTATTATTAGACGATCATGATTAATTTATTTTATTCCTTTTGTAGATTGGAAAAACATTGTAATGCGTAATTCTCTACTTCTGATTGGTCGTATGTCAATTTCCTACCCCGGAAAGGAATCTTGGAAATCTGATCCGAGATTCTGTTAATGCCGAAACTCTATTCACTTCTTTACATGTGACGACAATCATTCTTCTCTTTTGATTCTTGTTAGTGAGATATTATTATGATATAATGTATATTATCTCTCGACTACTGACTATTGCGTGTCTATTCTCGCAGGTAATCATGACCGATAACCACCCCGCTATAGCCCCGAAACCCATCCTTCGAAAACCATTTACAGCTTTGGCATCTGATCAGAATCAAACTCCGTTATTCCAAGCACCAGCTTCTTCTTCCAAGAATCAAGATCAAGAGCTATTATTGTCGGATGTGTTGACATTAGATCCTCAAATCAAGATCTTCACGACCATGTTACACGATACAGAAATCGTTGATGATCTACTGGGTAAAAAAGGCTTTCAAGGGCTAATTTTGGCTCCGAGTAATGATATTATGAATGCTTTACCAAAGAAACCTTGGGAAGGAAACCAGATAATTTCGGAGAGTGCTGATGATCAAGAGGTGAATATAACTGCTGAACAAGCGGATAAAAACACAGAAACTTTTATAAAGAATCATATTGTACCGCAATGGCCGTGGAGTGAGGGACAAAAGATTGCAACGCTTTCAACAACTAATAAACAAATATGGTGGGAAGAAGATGAGAAAGAACAGTGTAGAAGAATCATGCCTTTTGGGATAAAAGTGGTAGAGGTTGCACAATTGGCAGACAACGGAGAAATTTGGGTTATTGACGGAGTACTAGGCTGAGACTCAATATACTCCAACAGCTTGGATATAAGAATTATATATGCAGAATGATGTTATGAATAATGTTCAAGATAATACAAACAATAAATTTCATCCTTGATGTATCTTCTTTACCCTTTGACTTCCTTCATATAATGCTCGATCTACTGCAGCAGCTACTGTCAAAGTACCTCCAATTATTGCACATATTCCAACAAGAAAAGCAGAAAATGATTTACTTTGAGCTTCTCGATTAATTACTTTCATTGGTGATATATCCTAATTATTATCAGTCGGATTTTCAACAAGTATCAATCAAATAAAAGCAAGAGGAGGTTAATCAAAACTTACATATGAAAAGAATACCCCTGGAATTCCGCCCCTAGCATGTATTCGTTCTTTATGACCTTGAGCAGAATCATCACCTCCTTGTACATTCCTCTTATGACTCGTCACGCTATATTGATGTGTCTCAATACTACCATCATCACCATGACCCCAAGCTCCCAATGGAGTTTCTTCATGATCAACACCAATCATTTGCATTGTAGTTTTCTTTTGATTCCAACCTAATGGAAGATAAGCAGTACTGACGACTTTGACAAAATACATGAAATTCATATCTTTATCATCGACTTCTTGTTCTATATTATCAAGAGGGTTTAAATGATGATTACTCCACGAAACACCCTTTCTTCCCACCTTTTTAACAACAGATTCCGGTAGTTCAGGACCAAAGCGAAGTTCATGGATTTTGTGTGAAAAATCATGTTCGACTCCAGCTTCTTGTTGTAAATATACTTCAAGATCGTGCATATGCATCATACCATTACTAAAACTCTTTCCTGGCGCAAAGTGGAAGTTGCCGGCTACTTTATTCACTCTTATTGAGCCTTGAATTCTACATCCTTCGTGTTTCTGTTGTTCTAATTGTTCGCCATAATGTTCTCTTTGACATTGTTCTACATTTTCACCTTTACCAAACGACCAACTTTTTAAAGCATAAGCGTCTCTTACTTCACTACAAGTATTACAACATCCAGCTTTTTTGACGCCGGGAGGAGGATCTGCTCCATAACAATTACCACAGTAATCAGGAGCTAGATGGGATGCTTCTTCTTGATCATGTCTATAGTTTATCATCGTCAATTCAATATAATAATTCAGTTATTAATAACGAAGATACAAAGACTTACAAGTCCAATTGACTAGAAGAAATCTCTCCGCCTCCATTACTTCTCGAAGCTAACCGTATCTTCGTCACGCCGTGCATGACGCCTTGCTGGATCTCTCCAGAAACATCCATGACGTCCAAAGTCAATAATTCGCAAGGCATTTTAGGAAATGAAACGTCCATGTGTATTTCCATCTTTTCCCCTCTACTTTTATCGACAATGATTTCCGGGTGTACGATAATTCTTCTGTAATCCGTCCATTCTCCTAGAATCAAATAGATGATTGCGATGAGAGAAACGACCGTGACGATTCCTCCAGAATTCGTCCGTATTCGCGCATCTTCGACCGTCTTTGTAAAGGCGTCTAGTCTTGTAAATCGTGACTTGACAGGCATTGTATCTAATAATTACTACTAGATCAAGAAATGAAGGGTTGAATGAATGTGAAGAGTGGAAAAAGATATTGTAGTATAGGTTATGTTTAGTTTTTGTCAAACCATAAGCGTTGGAGTATTAGGGATATACAATCAATACTCGAATAGGATTATTAGATACATTGACATGTCGTACAATGCAAGTCCAACAACACTCATTTTTGTAATTAATGCCACGCAAGCTATACATAGTATCATGAAGATATAACGGAAATAACACGGAGTTAAAGTGTTTATTGTTCCATCAAGTCATAAATCCGCATCTCCATTACAACTCTAGTACAAGTAACTAATACAATGTCTACAATATTACGTACGATAAGGAATATAAGAAAAGTCGGTCTCAAGGTGATATCCTCTCAAACGTCCATCCCTATCTTTTTATGGTTACTAATTACAAAATCAGGACTTTGGTCATCAACTACAAGTATACCTTTTCTCCAGCCTTTTCCCTCTTCTTCCCTTTCTGAAATATTGTTAGAACATAGGAGATACCAAAGCCGGAACATTGATAGGCGTCGACTCTTATGGAAATAAATTCTATGAACATCTAGACGAATTACCTCGTTAGTTTATCCTTTTTTCCACTCTCTTCACCCCTTCATTATTTATAGATAAAGAAGATTCAAATGGACTGATATCAAATAGTACGTACAAGATGGGTAGATTACAAAGACAGCGAATACGACCCGTAAGCCCCGCCCCTCTCTCTGCCCCTGTATTCTTCCTATCATACATTTTCTAATATAAACATCGATTACAGAACTCAAGTCGAACCAGGATGGTAAAATCCCCCTTCTTTCTTCTCTTTCCTTGTCGTTTTTTTAACAAGTACTTAAAAGGCAAGCATGGTGGTCATACATGGTTGATAAACCACCGAATCAAGACCCTCTGATCGCGAGAGGAGTTAGAGCTTGGGAACCAAAAGAACATAGACCTTTACTTACAATGACGAGGGGAAAGTATAAGCCTTATTCAACGTATGTCATTTCTCTCCTTTTATATTCTTGATCAAAAAACTGATGAGGAATGAATGTGTAGGGTCAAGAACAAGTATTCTGCTTGGAAACCCGTTGCTGCACCACGATGATATAGATGAAATGTATATAGTATTGTCGTTATATAAATGCAATGCAAATCGAATCACAAAGTTCAACCATGTGTATAGAGTCGTAATGTGATTCGTGATATGAGAAAAATAATAATATGAGATAAGAAATCTAATATACAGTTATTGATGATGATATATATCTATACAAGATTGGAAACTCCACTACATAATACAATATTTTATTTTAATAAATCAACCATCCATGACCAGAGCTCCAGAATCACCACCACCAAGTTTTGCTTGAACAACTAATAAACTAGCTTTTGCTTGAGCTTCTACCAATCTACCAGCAAGAACTCCCAGAGTTTCATTTCGACTGATATCCTGACCGGCAGTGAACCAACCTTTATTTCTTCCCAAAACAATCAAATCACCACCGTTACGGTGATTAGTTCCTACTTCTGTCAAAGCTCTTGCTACAGCATCTTGTACGGGAGTTGTAGTTTTATCTACCTCGAATACAACACGAGAAGTAACATCTGAACTTAGATTTGCTTTGATAGAAGCAAAGAATGCGGCGTCATGTTGATGTAATGCTCGTGTTGGAGGTACAATTACAGCGCGAGACTCTCGAGCTGCTTCTTTTGCCGTCGGTGACATTGGAGAAAGTAACAAACCTCCACCACCGGGTGTAATTGGTTCTAAAAGGTCAGGATGAGTATGAGATATTGTGTCCACATTATTGTCATCATAATAGACAATAGTGGCAGTAATGACTGGATTCTCAACCAATTGTAGAACAAGTCGGACAGCAGCTCTTCCATCAGGTCCTCCAAAGAATGGAAGGAATATATGATGTGATTTATCAGCTGCAGGAGGTGCGACAGACTCACGTCTCGTTCGCATGGAAAGAGATGAAATTGTACGATGAATCGTCTTGTGTTGTTGATTAGCAATAGTAGACTTTACTGAACTACCAAAGCCCTTGTCGATAAAAATGACAGTGTTAGTTACGGCTTTGTCAAGAGCACGGTTGGCAAAGGCTGAATAAGTGGAAGCTGCGAGTTTAGCCCTCTCAGTTTCATGAGATATAACCTGTGTTTCATGCAGAGCACCAGTCTCTGACCAAGGAAGTAACAATAGGTCAGAGTCTTCCTCCGTAGCCTTTGACGTAATCATGTCAGGGAATGTAGTTTCCGGTCCAATAGCAATTTCTCCAGAGATAGCAAGGTTGTTGAATCGACCTACAGTTCTAAATGTATTGATGACTGGATCGTGAGCAGCATATTCATCAGTTTCAGTAACCATCATGACGTTAGAGTTACGATCTCCCAATTCGATCAAACGTACACCGTGCACTTCCACAGGGCGGTCGAATAATTCCGTAGTACCTTCACCATTCTTCTTCTCATCATCTCCATCGTGAGAAGGATGAATGACTTTTGGTGTAATGACATTCTTGCCACCAAACAACGAGACAAATGCAATCATCGACGGTAAATTATCAAGACGTAGATATACAAGCATCGACTTGACACGTAAAATCTCTGCTCCACTTTCCAGAGGCATTAATGTACCATCAGCCATTGATTTTCTTCGTGGAGCTCCAGTATCCCAATCAATTTCACCTCTTTTATAGGCTTCCACCTTCTTTTGGTACCAAGGAGGATATAAAGCGGCAGTCAAAGGGGTAGTGGTCACTGTCGTTATAAGCGCCATAATTACAAAGACAGTAAATGTTTGTGGGCTCAGAATACCCGCGTTTTTACCAATGTTCTGTAAGAAAAAAGAGTTAGTAAAACGTTATGATCTATATATTTTTGATCGTCGACATACCAGAACAATCAGTTCAACAAGACCTTTACAAGACATTAGTACACCAATAGTAGCACTTTCTCTCCAGAAAAGACCACATAATCTTGCTGCCACAGCTCCTCCAATCAATTTGGTAGTAAAGGCTACAACAACTATTGCGATAACGTATGCCCAGGCTATACCACTGTTCAAAAGACCCAAGTTGGTATTTAATCCGGAAAGGGCAAAATATAATGGTAGTAAGAGAGCTGAAACGAGATCTTCAATCTTTTCTGTTAATTTAATGGCAAATCCACCCTCGTGAGGCATGATCAATCCAGCAATAAAGGCACCAAAGATAGGGTGAACGCCTATTATTGCGGTGAAGAAAGCACACGCTAACACCAGCAGCAGAGTAAAGGCTACAATACCTTGACTTGGACCTTCTTGAATGGTTCTGTTACGACGCAAGACCCACATAAAGCCCGGTCGGACAGCAAATACCAAAAAGAGGACAAATCCAACAACAGTCAAGAGAATGTAGAGAACGTCAATACCTTTTCCGTGTCCAGACTTGAGAGCATTGACAAGTGTGACTGAGAGAGCAAGTAGAATCCATCCTACAACATCGTTGCTGACTCCAGCAGCCAATACAATAATACCGACTGGGGTTTGTAATAATCTCAACTCTGTCAAGATACGACATAAGACTGGAAATGCCTGAATGTCACAAAGGTTAGCTTCTGAAGTGTTTTGAGAATCAAAAAATCATGACTTACAGTAATGGACATTGCAACACCGATAAATAGAGCGAATATTCCAAATGGAACATACTCAGTTGTAACAAAATCTTTGTGTAAACCCCAAGCAATCGCAACTCCCAGACCAAATGGTAATATCATTCCCAATGCGCCAACGCTCACTGCAATCTTAAGGTTTCCGGTCAAGAATCTTAGATCTACTTCGAGACCGACTAGGAATAGGAAAAGGACAAGACCGAGGTTGGCGACCAACGTGAAATTCGGTAAAGCGGCCGGAGGGAAAATTGTAGCCGAAAAATGTGGTATTCTGCCCATGACAGACGGCCCGAGAAGTATTCCACCGATGACTTCAGCTATTACTCGAGGTTGACGCATGTAGGATAATGGCCAATGTAACAATCGGCAGAAAATAATGACTATACCGGCCTAATTAAGAAAGAATAATCAGTATATTGTGTTGAATCTTGGGTAATTGAATACTAACCTGGATGATGAATAGAGTCAAGGGATCTTTTGGATTGTATATACTCGGGTTCTCCTTCTGAAATATTCCACCCTGGAGCGCCGCTCCAGAAGCAGAAGCTGAAGCAGATGCAGATGCCGCGCTCGTAGGAGACATACTCATTGTGGCTGTGGAAGACATGACGGGCTAACGAAGAAGAATATCGCTAGGTCGAAAAAGGTGAAAGAAAAGAGGACAAAGGTGGGTGCAGAAACAGCTGCGATTGAGTAGTTGCTGAATACGCAAAAGAATTATCCGAGGACATACCAGCAATTTATCATTTTGAAACTGATTTCTAAAAAAAGGTCGTCCTATGTTATTAACCAACACATTAGCTGCAGACTCATTCTTGGCGATCCAAGCTTGTGTACATGTGACACCATGGTTCGAAGAGGAGCTTAATGCGTCTCAAGACAAGGTTGGCCTTGTGAATTGTTATTACGGATCGCAAGATTTGAGGTGCAAGGTAAAAATGCATGTGATGGCCCCCGCTTTTCATTGGTTCGCGGAAATTAGGATTTCGTGACCCGTTCCTAAAAATAAATAGCAAATATCAGAGCAACTAAAGTTTGTTCCGGAGGGAGAGGTGAGGACCCCTGTCACCCGAGAAATGAGTTGAGCATGACCAGCCTTGTAAAAGATGAACATGTTATCCACAAGGCGACCAACTAAACACAAAAATGTTCCAAGATGTTCTGGACTGCCTTGGGCTTGGCATGAGCATGAAATTCATGTATGCCAATTATTTGTGACTTTGCCAAGAGGTTATTTTTAGATGTGTGACGTTTGACAATTCCGATGCCGAGAACTTTCTGCGTCATCTTCATGAGTTATGGCATGATCAGCCTCCGGCGATTACATGCATCTTTGATGGTTGGTTAGGGGTGTTGAGATTTTTATAATAACTCTCAACCATACCAGCACTACGGCGTGCTTCGATGTTGAATGGTCCTTTGACGGCTCCTCGAAAGTATTTCTGAACATTGTCTCGAAAAACTTGAATTGGATCTGTGCCTTCTTGTTCACATATCCACGAAAGCCATCGATGTCCAGTAGTGACGTGCGTGATTTCATCATTGTGGATGACTTTTAGAATCTCTACTGTCTCGTGATCTTGAGCTCCACGAAATTTATCTATGGTTCGTGGGTTCACGTCAAGTCCTCGTGCTTCATGTACAAGAGCTATAATACTTATTCGAGCACGTAAGTCATGAGCAGTCATTCTTGCGCTATCCCATAATCCATGATGTACAGGTAAAGCGCCAAAATAACTACCAAGCTCTTCTAAACGAGATCGAAGAAGTGAGAAATGTTTTGCTTCATCATTAGCTACTTTAAGCCAATCATGGTAGAATGTTTGAGGCAGTGTCACTGGTGGTTTGCTGTTTGTTTCGAATGATGAGAACCGTATACATATGTCAATTGCAAGATCGATCGCCCATTGTTCGATATTTGCTAGCGCATGTAACATTGCAATTCGACTTTTTAGAGTGCCTGCTTTTCCAGTATTGGTCATTTTGTCAGGAGCCATTCTTACTTGATCTGAAGAGCGTTGAGGTTCTTCTGGGGCTCTTATGTCTCCAATGATCATTGGGAAGTCTGTAGAAGATTGCTTGACAAAAGTAGTAAACAATTGTGTGGTCATTTCGATCTTTTTTTCAGGATCAGATGTTTGTAAAATAGCTGCACAATATTCAGTCAGAGTAGTGTCTTGATTTATGATTTCAACATCATGTCTTGGCTCATGTTTGAATTTTATTTTCTCTGTTATAGGTGTATAGCTTGTCATTGTGATATTTTCAGAGTCGAGACACAAGAGTATATTCCCGTCGTCTGTGACATGTATGGGGAATAAACATGCTTTTATACCAAACTTGGATTCACCAGTATCAAGATTAAAATCATAGGCATGCCACGGACAAGATGCTATATATGATGAATCTTCAATGTCTATCTTTGATTCACTCATAGGTCCACCAGCATGAGGACATTCGGCTTCCATAGCATAATATGTCCATTGTAAATACTCATTCTTTTTTGTTCGATCTGTTGAGATTGTGGGGAGCCTGAAAAGGACTATCTTTTTACCATTTGATAAAAGTATGGATGACCGAGGATTGACCAGATCATCATGATGTGCAATTTGAATAAAAGATTGCATATTTATAATATCATAGGACTTCAAAATGCCTTGTTCCTTTCAGTAGCAGTTTTTGTTCATGTGAACAAGTGAAGAGAATGACGTTTTCCCCAGAAAAAAAATATGTGAACTTTTTTTTCCGTAACTTCTTCTCCGTGTTATTAGACAACAACTTCTGACCATATACAATCAGCATCAGCGTTATATTATTTAAAGAAACAGCATGGCAGTAAGCAAAGGAAAGCCATCAGGTGGCTCTAAAAAGTCAAATACAACACCAAAACCAACTACAAAATCCGGACGGATTGTAAAATCAAAATCAGGTCCCTCATCATCATCAAAATCGAAAAAACCTCTTCCAAACATGGCCAAACAGCAAAAGACAAAATCTACATCCCATAAACCTGTACAAAAGAAGAAAAGAGTCTATACGGATAAAGAACTGGGTATTCCTGCATTAAACGGTATCGCACCAGCAGGGATTGCAAAACCTCACGGCGTAAAAAAGGGTAAAACGTTTGTAGACGATGGAGAAGGAATGCTTGCTATTCTCGCAATGGTTCAAGCGGACAAAGAAGGTGACATTGAGAGTAAAATGATAAAAGCGAGACAAATGGATGAGATTAGAGAAGCAAAACGGTTAGAAGCAGAAAAAAGAGGCCAGGCGAAGAAATCAAAGTTGGAAATGGCAAAGGATGAAGTGAAAAAAGGGAACCAACTACGACGTAAATCAAACAATCAGGACACGGACAAGAGGGGTGAAGATGAGGATACGAGAAATGCTGTCAAGAAGAATAGAAAAAGGGTATCATTTGGTTAAAATATATATATGAATGAAATATTCAATCATCTCAAACTCGGAGAGAATCTCGACTTTTCACATTGGATCGAAGACAAAGGGCGGGTCCGATGTCGAATGTTTACGACCTTATAATTATATTTTCGCCCTTCTTCCTACCTTTGTGTGGCATCAACATGTACATGTCGTTACATCTTTTCTTTTGTAGCCTTTCAAACCCGGCAATAGAGAAAAGTCAGAGAGACCAAATCGTACCGCAAATGTTCCTACAAATATAAAAGATGACAACCGCAACAGGGATTGAACTCGAATGATAGAGAGGAGTTGAGATGTGAAGAAGAGATTCTACTTTTATATACTTTCCCTACATTCTATTCTCGTAGGCGACACATGTAAGATATATTCGAAAGAAGAATTATCAATAAAGAATCTTATATTATAAATCGGTATTATCGTCATAAATATCATTATACAAAGAAAAAAAAGAGAAAAAAAAGTGGTATAGCTATATACAAGAAACATCCCAGACTCTTTCCAACCTTTTTATCCTACTCAATCAAATGATTTGTGGTTTTTTTTTCTAGAGTCTTCCGAAAAGAAGAACCTGATCTATGCCCGCCATACTAAGACTAGCCAATTCCATCGGTCTGGGTTCTATCAGATTGAGAAGTTCTCCTTCGCAGGTATGTTTTTCCTCTTCGAGCTCTAATTCCACCGTGCTTGGTTTTCTGCGTATAAGGTTTTTCAAACTAAAGGTTATTGCGGAAGAGAATGAGAAGCGATGGTGGTTTGTAGAGTGAGACGAGCGAGTCGGTGATGAAGTTCCGGATGAAGAATCGAATGGGTTTGCTGGGATTGATTGTGATGAAAGGGGAGATAGAGCTGGGGTTCTGCGGAATGTAAAGGATGTAGAGGGGGAGAGAGTACTCGGTGATGATTGCATATTGAAGGTTGATGTTTAGATTGATGTTTAGATTGACTTTAGGTTGTTATAGATTGTTATATATTGATTGAGTTGATTGATTGAGTTGATTGATTGAGTTGATTGATTGAATTGTTTGATTTGATGAAGAATGTAATGATAATAAAAAGAAAAAGAATCTGTAAATCGAAAACTGGATTGATTATATATATATCCAATCTTCTCACTTTTGAAAGGAGAGAGGTTGGCTGTACTGTACTGTAATAGGCCTGGCAGGGGAAGATTGTAATATCGATCAAACGGCGTCGCAGGTACAGTAGTGCATAAACCTTGTTTTTTTCTCTATCCACACGGATCTCGTGGTTCAATATGCGTGTTTGAGGAACAGGAACAGGAAAATTCAAAAAAAGAAAAAGGCTGTGGGGGTTGGACCGTTTGAGTATGAGAGTAGAACTCAACGGTCTTTCGTCTCTTTTTGGTTTGACGGCCGAACAAATCTGTGCTCGGGGCTGGATGTAGTGGCGCGTAAAGGTGGGCAAGTATTGACTGTTGGAAAAAAAAACGGTTGATGGAAAAACGAAGAGTTCAGAGATGGCAGGAGGGGGAAGAAGATGGATGGGACTTATTACTTGTCATATGAGCATTCAGTCGTTATATAATGGATATTGATATTGGGAGGGCTGTGAGATGGGCTATGCTTTTGCTGTGCTATGCTGTGCTGTGCTGCGTGAGATCTAATAATAATGTAGATTAATAAACAGTTTAGGCAAAAACATCGCACGTGGCATGTTCGGATACAACAGCGATAGTCCTTGATTGATCATTTCGTCGCGCATTTCCTTTTCCAAATCAGGTGTATTGCATTGAAAGAAATATGCAAACTTGAACCATGTACCTATATCAACATTGTAATCATGACGATCATCGACCTTGCATGAGAGATCTACTGAGGAAAATGATGTCGTAATGCCGATACTTGTAATTATTATTTATTGTATTTTAGAGTTCTACTGCACAGCCGAGCTAGTCCGATCCAGTAAGATTCTTCCCTTTGATCATACTCCCTTTTGTCTGCATTTAGTGATTTTGCATCAAATGTGATAAGTTAGAAGCATAGTTAGTCAAGCATTGACCGCTTACGCCTTTCCTTCTGATCAAAGGCCGTTATTCTAGCACAAGCCATGACGCCACGAAACACGTATCGCCAAGGAATTTGGAATCGTATAATAGTAGTCCTTGCATGTATGATTTGAAACTGATGATATATATGCTCCATATGACTTTTATATTCTATCATTATGATTGTAATCACACGTCTGCAATGCACAATTATGAATAATTACCATGTTATGTTCATGTACAAATAGACATGCATCACGCGCATAAATCTCTAATAAAATGTCTTGTTGATGATTATTTCAAATACTTTGTATGCACCACGTCCCTCGTGGTCATTACTAAAAAGAGAAGAGTTTGGTGGTAGATTACTTTCCTCTTCAGGTATCTTGCATGATGATTAAGAAATGACTTGATACACCCCTTGCATATTCGGTCATTTCCGGTATACTTTTTAATAATTATATTTGTCATTCATTTAGTGTAGACTACATTGTCAAAGTAAAATAGATATTATAGACTAGACAAGAATATTGATGTGATATAATTAATATTTCAATTAAAAATATATGTAAAAGTTATATACGTGAATTTCATTGAATAGGAATTAGAGTAGAGGTCAAAATCATGTTTCTGATCCCCAAGCAGGAAATGGTGCTCCTAGTGCAGAATTACACGGTGAAGTCACAATATTAGGACTCATATAACCTGCATTCTGACCGGGCGTACTTGCTAGTAAAGTGGTACCGTCTGGAGCAAACAAGCTGAATCTCATATCTCCTTGACCACCACCATTTCCCCACATGACTCTCACGGGAGTAAAGGTATCGAATTGGAGATAAAAGGCTACAGTAGTGGCAGTCTGCGTACTTTGTGACCAGAATTGTAACAAATCACTATTCGTTCTATTCCATCCCGACATTGCTTTGTTTCCTACCCAAACGAATTGAATATCATCCGTATAAGGGATTGTCAGCGAATAATAACCAGTTCCACGACCGGCATAGACGTAAAAAGTATGATCCATGACGAGACTGTTACCGTTTATTCCAGTGAGACCGTACATGGTCATACTTCCCCCATCGTTGTTTGTTTCTGCAATATAAGAAGCAATACCCGTCGGTGAAGGCTTGATGGTCTTGTAAACTTGTGGCGTAAAAGCGGGATAAGAAGCAGTGTTTTGACCTCCGGGCCATGAATTGGTGTACATGGCGAATTTAGCACCTGAATTGCCACATGTGGTTGGTGGAGTTGGATAGATGACGGTGACTGAAACGACTGATGCACCGGCTGTGAACGGAGCTGTAGAAGTAGTTATTGCATGAGAAGTACCACTGTCGATATATGTAGTTGTATAAGTTGTAGCGCTGGTAGGAACCACACCCGGAGTCTTGATGATGATATACCCCGTAAGTCCAGCCATAGAGGTTGAAGTTGCGGTACTCTTACCAGTCCAAACAGTCGTATAAGTTGTATATGATACAGTAGCGGCGATTTGACCGGCATTGAGTCCAGCATATTTATTAGTCATATAAGCAAAGTCTACACCAGATGTTGCTGTCGGTGTCTTGGTCAATCCAGCAACATTTTTGAACCAACAAACACCGTAGGAGTAAGAGAATCCACTGCATCCGGAGAAATTGTCACACAAATTATAACAAGAATAAAAGTCTGGCGCAGTGGCATTTCCGACATCTCCGGCGTATAACAGATCATAACCACATAACATTGTATAGTTGACGTTGTTATAATCGACTACAGACTTACCATTGACACCCCCACTTAAACTACTACAACTAGCTGCTGTTCCCGTTGGAGCCGGTGCCCAGGTCTTTGAAGTAAGACCGGAATCTTGAGGATATAAAGTGAAGCCATAAGAAAGTGTGATATTCAATATGACTTGTGTACCGTCAGATATTGTTTGTTGTGCGGTATTTGTATATCCGGAAGTCGCGGCGACATTCGAATTACTGTAGAAAAGACAATATATTCCTTGAGAAGCACCTGCATATGAAGTATTGAACGAATTCCAGTAATTACAAGCCGAATAACTTGTACTCCCAGCTTTAATCGCTGCAGCCCGATTTGACGCAGTCAGACTTTGACATAATCCAGGACAGCCTGATTCATCTCCAGTAGGTTGAGCAGATCCTAAGAAATAAGGTGAAGAAGTACCTGCAACAGCTCCGGGTAATGCTACTGGACCAGAGAAGTTTGCATATGGTTTAGGCGGGGATGGATCTCGATTATAACCGTTACTTCCCGATGTAGTCACCAAGAAATCGTTCTTCCATAGACCAAAATTAGTGGCCGAGGCAGCATATATACTTGTCTTGAATAATGAACAAGTAATAGCAGCCCGAGCATCGGGATTCGTACATGTCGTGTTGTTTGGCGTATATAATGGATTTCGAAGGTAATAAATATTGAATCCCATACATTCTGGAACTGTGTTGCAAATTGCAGCACAAGCACTGGTGTTATAACTTGCCAACTGTACATAACGGAAGTATGAATCAAGTACATTTGCACCGAGATTGTTTAGGAAACTAGTAGTATAACCTGGTGGAGGTACATAATTACCAAGAGCGAGACTCGAGAATAAACTGTTCACTTGATAACCCGTAGGACTTTGATCTGTAGGAATATAATTATACATGTTCAATTCGAGAGCAGAACAACCAGTATTGTCACGAGAAACCAAAGCATTCCTACTCTCAGCTCTGACTTTCTTGACAGCAGTAGCTTTTGCCTTTGCCGTTGTTGTGGTTTTCTTCCTGACGGATGTCTTTAACGTCGTCTTTTTTGTCGATGATGGCTTTTTTGTCGACAATGCCTTTTTTGTCGTCAATGCCTTTTTTGTTGACGATGTCTTTTTAGCTGTAGTCTTTGGTTTGGGTGTGGTTCTACCAGCATTATGTATAGAAGTCATACTTGACTGCCACGAAGACACCCATGATTTTGTATTTGTAGAAGCAGGAGGTCGAGTCGTAGCAGTATTGAGGGATTTTTGAGTGTTAGTAAAATGAGGATCGGTATTGATAGTTAATTCAGCATTGACAACATCGATCTGTGACAACGCCGCCAATATAGGCACAAACAAAGTTGATAAATACATGACTGAAAGAAGTTCTGCCCAATGCAGAATGACAAAGGATGAAACAAATCAAAAAAGACACAAATCGGAAAACATGTCTATTTATTAATAATGATGAACTTGCAGGATAGGAAACTTTCAATGCTATACAGACTTCAAAAGGCCAGACTTATGATATTCATCGTCATCATCGTCAAAACCGCTCGGAAACTGATCAACGCGATTTGATGCATATTAGATTGCCACGGGAAGATCTTCCACCGATCAGAGTCGAATGAAAACGGTCAACGTACAACAAAAGCAGTTTCTTAGCCTTTACCTACATGTGATATAATTGTACAGTAAAAAGCAATATGGACGGCCACCTTGATGACTTTTTGTGACAGAAACGGTAACATGAAACGGTTGATGAAGAAGATCGAGGCTTGTTCGTCTTTAGATTTCCAGCCACCACTTTATTCTAGCATACTGCTACAGTCCCGTGAGATATTGTTAGGTCATGATTATTATAAATTCTCCGCAATAATAACGGTCCACCGGTCGGATGCTCGACGATCGTCGAATGAGGAGCTCGATTTGATCTACCTTTTGCTATACCGATATTTAAGTGGTGCTAATGGTAATGTCATATGTTTCACATTTGCCACGGAATTGTGTCAAAGTCTCGAGGTTATCTTGTCGATCATCATCATTATCATACTCATTTTCATACTCATCATCATCATCATCATCATCATCATCATCATCATCATCATCATCATCATCATCATCATCATCATCATCATCATCATACTCATGATAGGAAATTTTCATGTACAAAAGGATGATATTTATTTTACATTTAATTTAGATGAATATTTGCATCGCATTAGTCTATACGTCAACCCAGTCTTTGATCAAATCATGCATCATAGATGGCCATAATAATTCACCTAGCGATTCTTTGACCGCGTTTTTCAACTTTTCTTTAGCAACCCAGTAATGTCGTACCAACAAACCATCACAGTGAGCTGCTCCCTGTTCTTGTTGCTCTGGTGCTCCATTCACTTCATTACATGGTACTTCACGCATATGATTTTGATATTCATATCTTATATAATCCGAATATGCACTTTGTTCATGCCAAAGCTCTTTTTTCCAATGCTTACATCCTTTGAATTTCACTTCTGTAGGACAATCTATCCAGTCTTGAAATATCGCTTCAGTCAGGCTAGTCTTTTGAACAATCATAAAACCAGTGTTAGAAATGATTTTATGATGTATTCGATCGTGACGTGATGGTAAGTCCGGTGCAAGTCCTAGAGTCACGGCTATTTCTGACGTCACATTCCATCTCTCAAGTAAATATTCTATTGGCAATTTCATGTGTGGAAACATAACATCAGAATCTGTAAAGACGACATATTGATATCCTGCTCGTAACATATCACGAATAGTTTTGACCTTTACCCATGGAGGAGAAAGATCTGTAGGTGAGTCATATACTTGTATATGCTTATAATCATAGCCATGGATCTTTGCTACAAATTATGAGTCTTTGTTACAAATTGTCAAGATTGATGGAAGGACGAACCATAAATATAATGATTGAGTCTACCCCAAGTCATCTGTTCTTGTTTATCCAACGTTTCTCTCGTCCAAGCCCGAGTATCAACATCGAGAATAAGAAGTGATTTACCCAATTTGTTCGGGAATGATCCGTTGAGATATGTCTGGCTGATTTGAGAGCTGTCAATCTCGGGCGGTAATGTCTCATTCGCAGCCCATGTCAACCTTCTAATCAACTCTTCAATTGTAGCCGAATTTTTTGGCATTCCGGTGGGTCGATGATGGATTCTGTTTGATCACAAGTGTATTAGCTTGAATATAGTAATATGAAATGTAATGTAGCTACTTACGCAGATCCGAGAAGCGCAACACATATTATGAATATAACAGCCGCAGTGAATACTCTTACAAGCCACGGTATCTTTCTTATAGCTGTGATGATCGCAAAGGAATTATATTCTCTTCTCCACAATGGTGAACCAAGTGTTATCGGACTGGTTGATTTCGAGTCTAAATTGTCATCAATTTCATCCGTCTGTAATAACAGAGGATGGCTCAATTTTTCTCCGTGCATTGCCATGAAATGTTTACAACCTGTTGACCAATTGTAAAACTATCTATATCGATTTTCGTATTTTTATCAAACTGATGGTTACGGAAATGAAATCGCAAGTTGACGGCCAAGTGCATCATGGCCATATATATATTAAAATATGGCCCGGCCGTTTGACAGGGGCTTTGTCAACAGTCGTACCGTGATACATGCTTTATAAATCATAATACTACTGTAGATCAAGGCTGGCTTTCTGAAAGTAATAATCAAAGATATAATCTTACCTTGCATGACTTACCTCTAGATGGTCAAGATGTCAGTCTAGATATAAGTGCAGTATTGAACATGACGATTCAGATGACGATTCGACCATAAACACTATAATCATCAAATAAACTTTGAACTATCGGTAGCCGGTCCGAAACCCCAATGTACCATTTCATGTTGAACAATCATTATTCAAAAATATTATGCTAACTGTATGTCAAGTCATGGCTGACTTAGAACTTATTGATGCTCTGAGACGTCGGATTCGAGAGACTGAAGACAAACTCACACAACTAAAGCACGAACTTGGTCAAGTTACTAGCGAGGCCTCTGACTCGTCAAAAACTAAAAACTATAAATGGCCCTTGACGTCAGAAGAATATAAAAGATACGGTAGACAATTGATTGTAAAAGAAGTTGGTATAAATGGTCAGCAAAGGCTAAAGAAATCAAGGGTACTTGTAGTTGGACTTGGTGGATTGGGATGTCCTGCAGCGGCATATCTTGTTGGAGCAGGAGTCGGAACACTTGGATTAGTAGACGGAGATACGGTTGATATATCAAATCTACATCGACAGATTCTACATGACACGTCTAGAGTGAATATGTCAAAGGTTGAAAGTGCAATAATAGGCCTACGAGAAAAGAATCCTTTGGTCAAATTAGTCGGACATACGTCATTTTTGACATCTGATACGGCTATGAATGTGATGAAAGATTATGATTTAGTGTTGGATTGTACCGACCATCCTGCTATACGATATCTAATCTCGGATACCTGTGTCTTGCTAGGAAAGCCTATAGTATCAGCTTCTGCATTACGAACAGATGGTCAATTAATCGTCTTGAATTATCCTCCTAAACCTGTGGGAAACACCGAGGGAGGCCCTTGCTATCGCTGTATCTGGCCTAAACCACCGAAACCAGAACAAGTTACAAGCTGTGCTGAAGGAGGGGTGCTTGGCCCCGTAGTCGGTGTTATGGGCGTTTTGCAAGCGCTTGAAGCGATTAAAATCATTGTTCGCCATGACGATTCTTATGACAATGCATTACATAACCCAAATTTGACCATCTTTTCTGCTTGGAGTTCAAAGCAGTTTCATAACATAAAAATGAGAGGTCGAAGAGCCGACTGTGCTGTATGTTCAATTAATGCATCCGTAAAGTCCACAACCGATACAGACTATGATGCGTTCTGTATGGGTGACAAAGCTACAAGACTGCTTGGCTCTGATGAGAGAATCAATGCGATACAATTGAATTCCATGAGTTCGAATGGCGAACATGTTATTGTGGACGTAAGACCTGCTGTAGAATTTGATATATGTCATCTACCTAATTCTGTCAACCTGCCATGGGACGACTTTAAAGCAACGATGGGTGCTGTAGAAAAGGCTCCAGAAAGTTTACCCAATTGGCTACAAAATAAAGACATAGTGATCGTCTGTAGAAAGGGGAACGACTCGCAGTTAGCGACAAGGATCATCAAGGAGACTAACCTTGCACAAAGGTCTGTTGTTGACTTGGAAGATGGTTTGCAAGCCTGGAGCAAGAATATTGACCCAACATGGCCACAGTATTGAGTTGAGTTTGCTCAGTCACTGATCATCTCAATCATATATATTTTCCACTTTCCCACTCGCATAAAGATGTACTTATCTTGGATCAGCCAATCGCGGGCTCTGATTTCTGATCCACATCTTGAAATCTTCACTTGCTCGAATTGCAACTGGTCAGAATCATTGTTGACCTGTCTTGCGATATATACTCCCCCACTTTCTAATAAAGATCTGGCTTTGGATCTTGATTCAGCCGCGTCGATCTTGTCAAGAAGATCTCGAGGACTACATTCTCTCAAAAAAGAATTAGAAAGTCTAACCATGGCTGCTTCTCCATCAGGTTTTCCGGACATTGTGGAGATTTCTACAAACCCAGAGATCGTAGGATTACGTGATCGATAATGTAATGCTTTGATGTATTGCTGCCATTCAAGACCATGAACTACAGCACAAACTTCATCTGCAAGTAACGTTTGAGCTTTTCTCATAGACGGATCGAGACTATGTTCTTTCAAAGTTGTATGTATTGTGTCCATCGAGGCGAGACTAAGAAGTTTGAGATGATTTTCGACATCTGCATCTGCTGTTCTCAACAGACTCCCATAAAACTCGAATGGATGTAACATGACTGCATCTAACCATACTGCGTTTCCTGCAGATTTTCCCAGCTTTTCTCCGCTTGATGATGTAAGTAATGGTGCTGTTATTCCTATAGGTCTACCACTCGTAGTACTCTCCTTAAAACATCGCTCGGGATGATGTGTCTGCATATGCTGTATATATTCTTTTCCCGTAATTATATTGCCATATTGATCAGATCCCCCCACTTGAATCTCTACTCCTCTATCTACAAATAAGGAAAACCAATCGTATGATTGGATCATTGGATACATGAATTCTGCGAGAGACATTCCATTTCCACTGTTTAATCTCGTCTTGACTGTATCTCTTGACATGAGCGGACCCATCGCTGCGCCTGATGCAACATATTTTAGGAAATCGGGGACTGTTAATTTCGATAACCATGCGCTGTTGGAAACAATCATTCTTTTTTGATTAGTGCTTTGATCAATCTCGTGATTCTTTTCTTTCTCCAAGCTAGCACACTTTTGGCTTTTCAAACGAGCCTCGGCGTTATTCCAGATACTCGCAAGCTGCTGCTTGATTCCCATATAACGTGCTTGTCGTACATCTTGTTCAGATTCAGCTCTTGCATGGGTTCGGCCGGTTGGATCGCCGACTGTTGCCGTCACATCGCCAACCTTTGATTTTGATCAGCCATTTACACGGTTCATAACATTCTTTTTGAGACATACCACTGATACGGCATGGTGTCCATAAGCGAAAAACCATATAAGAATATTCAACGGTATGAGATGACCAAGATGCATGGAAGCAGCAGTCGGGTCAATTCCACTGTAAACCTTGACAGATTGCTCATTCGTCCGCGTCCGGAGAAAATCTTTGTCGCCAGCAATCTCCTTCAACAGCCCTCTCTCATCAAGCATGTCGATGACATTCTTGGTAGGTAGTGCTCGATTTGTACTTGACCATCTTGTAAATTGTTGGTAGGGTCCTTGTACAGATCTTGACGAGGACGCTCTGCAGGATATGGCTAGCTTACTGTCCTTGCATAGAGCTAGTCTCACTCGTTCACACGGAAGATGAAGTCGAGCTATCATTGAGCAATTGTAGAGTTACGCAGCCATGTAATTTTTCTAGTGTCACAAACATTGACCAAAAATTGGCTGACTCAGCGAGCTGACCCCACACATAACTTACCGGAAAGAAAGAAGATCTGCCCCGCTAGTTCTTGACCCCGCATGGTTTGTTTCTGAACGGTTGCTCTCGGCATAGGCATTCATCAGTGGTGAGCGAGGATATCCTGACGTTCACGTCACACGTCACGAGAGCAAATGCAAGCTCTACGACCCCTCCTTTCTGAGCGGGGGAGCTGAAGTTTATTGTCACTAGGTAGATCAATCCGCTCATCCCTGCTCACTTTTTGTTTTGAAAGATTTCATCCACACACATTACACACGATCACCTTTCTAAATAGTACAATACCGTCACGATGAGTGCAATCGCTGAAGAGAACGGAGACTCTACTCCAGAGATCAAAGTTCTCTTCTGTTTATATGATAACTTTGATACCATGGACGTTGCTGGTCCATTAGAAGTCATTGGACTCGCTCAACATGATGGCGATAGTAAGTTACTTACCATGTCATATACCATTCTAGTCTGATGATGATGTGAACAGAACGCAAGGCATTCAAGTGCATGTTTGCCGCACCTTCCGAGCATACACTTTCTCGTCAAGGAGCTTCTTTCAGAGCTCATGTCGATTATGATGATGCCATGAAGCTTCTCGCTGATGTAGACATTCTCGTCATTCCGGGAGGTGACCATGAGACAGTTATCAAGAATAATGCACAACCACTTCAAATGATCAAAACATATGCCGAAATCCAAAAGAAAAGTCCCACGCGCGAACGTACTCTCTTTTCAATCTGTACTGGAGCTTTCTTATTAGCCCAGCAAGGTGTATTGGCTGGTCAATGTGCAACCACTCATCCAGATTCTTACACGAAATTCGAGAATCTTTGCAAGTCAGTCAGTCAAAGAGACATGACTGAACGTACCGACGTCATGGAGGAACGTTATGTGGTTAATAATCCTCGTTTTGATCTAGGAGATGAGGAAGAAAATCCTTATGTTAGATCACGCGACGATCGTCGCCCAAGTAATGCCAGAAAAGGCAGTAGTTCTTGGAGAGAAAGCAATACTAGAAGAGAAAGTAATGCTAGACGTATGAGTCTTGCATTAGGAGGACTGAGAATCGTCACTGCCGGTGGAATTACTACCGGATTGGACGCTTCTCTTTATTTAGTCAGTGCAATGGTCAGCCACGAATCGGCAAATGAAGTTGCTCGTGTAATGCAATATGAATGGCGTAAAGGCGTCGTTGTCAAAGGTGTTGATGTTTGAGGTGACGTCAAGATATTTTGAGCAGCATCTCGAGCGGACTTGCTATGATCGTGACCATGCTACTGGCCGATGATACTGTAATTGACACAACACTATTTGTAGCGTAAAATACATAAAAAATAATCATATGCATAAACATGTCGAAATCACGTGTAGAATCAAGTCTGCCATGTCTCTCTCGGAGTAGACACCGTCTCTTTCACTGCGTGAGTAGGAAGGATTGATGCTAAGGTAGGTGAACTGACCTCAGGCCCTCTGTGACAGTATTTTCCTTTTTGATATCTTCAATCATCCTGAATGCATGTCTCAAGTGAATTTCTCAACTGCTCATGAAGTTTGTTTAATCACTGTCTACTGATCCGGATACAACACTAATATATGGAAAAAGAGCACGAGAAGTCAGGTAATTATTGCCGGAGCAATTGCAGGTCTTTTTTCTCGGTATGGTATACTCATTCTTCCGCCTCCAAAACGCATCAGTACTAATTCCAGCTAGATTCTGTATTGCTCCACTCGATGTGGTTAAGATTCGTTTACAACTCCAAGATGTTCATATTCCCCCAGTAACGTCAACTACTGCGTCTCGGTCAACAAATACCTTTTCTACATTCACCTCAATAATCCGGAATGAAGGCATTACTGCGTTATGGAAAGGAAATCTTCCAGCAGAAGGATTATATTTATCATATGGAGCCGTTCAATTTCTAGCATATCGTATGACGACCCAACTCCTTCAACCTTCTTTGTCAAAATCAGAAAAAGCTTCTGTAACGACGACTTTTATATCTGGTTCTGTAGCAGGTACTTTAGCTACCACAATTACATATCCCCTTGACTTATTACGGACCAGACTCGCAACATCTACTCATCGATCAACAGTGCTCTCTCGAAATAGAATTGTCTCGCCTTCCCATCCCACACTTTCATCCACGATCAAGCGGATCTATTCTGTAGAAGGACCATATGGTTTCTTCCGTGGATTATCAGCAGGTTTGGCGCAAATAGTGCCTTATATGGGGTTATTCTTTACATTTTACGAAACGCTCAAAGCACGATTGTCGCTCGTTCATACTCTACCACTACAAGGCTTTGGAAGTGCTCATGCGATTGCTGGAGTAACCGCTAGTGTAGGAAGTAAAACTCTCGTTTTTCCACTCGATACTATTAGAAAAAGAATGCAGGTGATGAGAAGTGAACAAAAGCGGCAGAAGAATATGAATATTATGGAAATCACCAGAGATATCGTCAGAAAACAAGGGTGGAGAGCATTGTATAGAGGTTTAGGTGTCGGATTGGTGAAAGCCGCACCTACTGGTGCTATTACTGTCTGGACTTATGAAAGAGTCATGTGGTTTTTCGCAAGATACGATCATAAGTAATTGACACTTGACCTTTTCATCATCTCTTTACCGTACAGCATCATTGTTATAGTATAATTTATATGTATTTATATCATGACGAGTTCTTCTTTTTATCTACTACAATCTCGATATTATCCTCGGGTATAACCTCTCCATGAACATCATTCAACCACTCTTCCACATCAACAGCCAAATCGCCTTGGATGGTAATCTCCTCTCCTCCAGAAGCCGTTTTCGTCACGCTAGCTCCTGTAGCGAATTTCTTTCCCATGTCTTTGCTCACGTCTTTTAGTTTCAACTTGTACTGTTCTAACCCACTAATCGTCGTCACAAACTTTCTCTTATTCCGCTCTACGAGTCTGATTATAACCTTTGCCGAAGCCATGGCCTCGCTATCCCGCTGTTCAGCCGCAGCAGCCTTTGCGGCTTTTTTCGCAGAGTCTTTTTCCGCGCGCTTGATCGCATCGGCGGATAATGTGGAGAGATTAGAAGCAAGTGCATCGGGGGAGTAGAGACGAGCATAGAGATCGGGATGGTTCTTGGATAGCCAGGCGGAACATTTGGGAGTCGTGCCGCCGAACTCGCAATACTGTTTAACCATTAGAAATACTCTTTCAAAAAAAGGAACCACTCTCAAGGCTCGAAACACTCTAGAAGGAGGGGGGATATACTTCTGGCGGTAAAGTGCATACTATATAATATCAGTATGGAACATGATTGTCAAGATTGAAAGGGCAAATAGACAAACCTCCACAATATACAACATCAACTGCAGGTTTTTTCTCAATTGTATTTTCGGGCTCAATCGCAGAAGCTACATCTGGCGATTTGACATCTATTTCAGTAGTTGGAGAAGTTATTTCCTCGGTATCGGTAGTAGCCATATTTGAGGGGATTGATATGGGAATCGAGACGACCAGGAGAAAATGCGAGAATTGATTGATCGATATTTAATATGAGAAGAGCACGTGCATTACGTCATTGTTTAGTAGCGTCTTATAGTATAATGATGGAGGAGACGAGGGAGGTTGAAATTGATTGCGTACTTCAAGTCATTGAGAAGTAATCATTACAAGGCTATAGCTATATACCTATAGATACAGGTATCCTATAATTTGGACCCTAAGAGTGTCTGGCATAAAATAGAAGCATCCACATATTATACAGCGGTTTGTAGTTGCATATTCGTCTTATACTCGTTACAGCGATGAAAACGATCGTTAGCTATATAGATCAATTAACCAACCAGACTCTCTCACAGTAAGGTTTCCTGATATACGTCTCTGCTGCATCAAACGGTATGGACAGTGGTAGCAGATACTGTACGATCGAAAATGGCTAATAATCTAGACCGGCTAGCGTCGGCAATTTTGTGGAATTTCACTTTGACACCCCGCATCGATATACATATACATAACGAACATCTCGAGCATGTAATAAACCACAACTTCTTATTATATTCCGATTACTTTGATATTTGAGAGCTGTAATACATCATGTCTACCTCTACAGAACTCGAAACACCTTTGACAGGAAAATATACTCAGCCGACTGGACTGTAAGAACTTCATCCTACTATCTCTTGCTTCCGAGACTAATCATCATTCATACTAGATTTATCAACAATGAATTCGTCAAAGGACACGACGGTCGAACCTTTGAAGTCATCAACCCATCGAATGAACAAGTCATAACTTCTGTTCATGAAGCAACAGAAAAAGATGTCGATATAGCTGTTGCAGCAGCACGTAAAGCCTTTGAAGGGGAATGGAGAAAAGTCACTCCGGAAAATCGAGGCAAATTACTTGTAAATCTAGCAAACCTTTTTGAAAAACACATACAAACACTTGCTGCGATCGAGTCTCTGGATAATGGCAAGGCGATCAGTATGGCAAAAGTAGATGTTACTCTGGGAGCCAGTTGTCTTCGTTATTATGGTGGTTGGGCGGATAAAATCGAAGGAAAAGTAGTGGATACTAATTCCGATTCATTTAACTATGTCAAAAGAGAGCCTGTAAGTTTTAAACTTTTCTACAAGATATGCTTTGATGTCTGATGAGTTTAGATCGGTGTATGTGGACAAATTATTCCTTGGAACTTTCCGTTACTCATGTGGTGCTGGAAGATTGGTCCTGCAGTTGCATGTGGCAACACGGTAGTTCTAAAGACTGCTGAGCAGACACCATTATCTGGTCTTTATGCCGCAAAATTGGTAAAAGAAGCAGGATTTCCTGCAGGCGTGATAAACATTCTTTCTGGTTTTGGTAAAACTGCGGGAGCTGCTATAGCTTCTCATATGGATATTGACAAGGTTGCCTTTACCGGCTCGACTCTAGTCGGTCGTCAGATCATGAAGGCCGCTGCTTCTTCAAATTTGAAAAAAGTGACCCTTGAATTAGGTGGTAAATCTCCTAATTTAGTATTCAACGATGCTGACATCGATAACGCTATATCATGGGTTAATTTCGGTATCTTCTATAATCATGGGCAATGTTGTTGTGCAGGAAGTCGTGTCTTTGTTCAAGAAGGAATTTATGATGAATTTATGACTAGATTTAAAGCTCGTGCACAAGCTAACAAAGTTGGTGATCCATTTGATGAACAGACTTTCCAAGGTCCACAAGTGTCAAAAGTACAATTCGATAAGATCATGGGATATATCGAAGAAGGCAAAGCTGCAGGAGCAAAAGTCGAAACTGGCGGTGTGAGAAAGGGTGATAAAGGGTATTTCATCGAACCAACTATATTCTCAAATGTAGATGAAAACATGAAGATTGTACAAGAAGAGATATTTGGGCCGGTATGTACAGTGAGTAAATTCAAGACTAAAGAAGACGCTATACGTATGGGAAATGCTACATCGTATGGTTTGGCTGCGGGAATACATACCAAAGATCTAAATACCATGTTGGAAGTATCGAATGGATTAAAGGCAGGAACTGTGTTTGTAAATCAGTATAACATGTTACATCATCAATTACCTTTTGGTGGTTATAAAGAAAGTGGAGTGGGTAGGGAGTTAGGAGAGGCTGCATTGGATAATTATACGCAGATGAAGACTGTCAGTATTAGATTAGGTAATGCTTTGTTTGGATAGAATCATGATAAATGTGATTTTATAGCTGTATATTCTGATGTTGTTCAAATAACAGTCATAAAGTCTAACATGTCGCTGGAAATTTAAGTGTTCGATTTTGATACATTATACCCCATTTCGTCTCATCTTGTGGTTGACCATTATCACCTACTGCAACACCTTTCCAGGGTTCTATAAAAATGTCAGCGGATGTTATGTCGACGATTAAAATAAATACATACCATCAAACGCCTCAAAATAAAAGGAATTAAGATTCCAACCAAGAGAACCACAAACTGCATTTTGGTAATACGAAGCAGCATTACCTGTACCAGCATCTGCAGTGCCATAATTAGTGCCACCATCTGTTGGCCAACCAGTTTCACCATTCCAGAACTCGATACTACTCAAAGAACCGTTAATCTGTTGGACTCTTTGAAGTGCTTGTGCCATGTCGTCGAAATATGTATGTACTGCATCGTCACCACTTTTTCCTTGCCAATATGCAAACCCATTTGCGAGACTACACACACATATGTATTAGTATCGTAGAATAAATAATAATAGATGGCGTGACTTACATTATATCGACTCCACCGTTAATTACCGCGTCTCCAGTCCCGTCTTGGAATTTATTCCAACTATCCGCCGTACCCATCTTGATCCCCGCCGGAACGACTGCTCTGACCTGATTAATCTTGTCCAACAATTCCGGACCGGTGAAATCCCCTCGATACAAAGTCTCAGACCCGACAGTGATGGCATAGATTTGATCGAGATATTCTGTCGTCACGTCTCTTTTCAAAGCAGTGATTTCGGCATTCAAACTCTCTTCGCTATCCGGCCAAACACCCAATATGACTTGGAACCCTTTTGCTTTTGCAGCGGGGAGAATGTGCATGGAAGTGTTACATTGGTTGGAAGAATATGTTCGCACGAGAGTAGAGCCCGTGTTTGTCTTTATGGCGTCAAAGTCGTCCTCCCACCATGCTTGGTCTTTGCAGTCGTTGCCGCCGGTGCCTGTGGCGGCTCCGATTGCGAATCCATGACGTCCAGCAGCGTGTGCGAAAGGAAGGGACGCGATGAGAATGAAAGGGAGGGTTGGTAGAGAGATATGCATCCCGGCAACCAAGTTAGAGAAAGGTAAGCCACGTCAATTGGAGATTGGAGTTCTTTTGATATGTCTTAAGGAATGACAAGAAGGAATGGGAAATGTGCAATCGTTGCAGTGACAGAGATGATTGAAAGGGATGCTTGTTTCCATTCAATCATTCACATGCGGGACCGGTTGGCAAAACGCACGGACCAGTTTCTGCTCCTGATTATACAAGCAAGAAGTTCGCCGGAGTTTCACTCAACCATATACACGCATCATATCACTTTGAGCATATGTCTTGTAGACTGTATTCAATTTCAAGACGTGGCAATGTATAAAAGTAAATACTATCCAAGATGAGTCGAATAATTACTCTTGTCTAAACTTTGCTTGACAAGTGAAATGTGAAATGCTTCTTCACTTTCGATGATTCTCCTCCAGCTCTGTTATTTTCCCTTTTACTCATTCCACCTTCTTTATATACTCTCAGACTTGAATTAATTCCTATCATCTATCAGTAATTGATTCTCAAAGTATTGTTCAATCAAAGCATATTCATTTCAGTTGTATTCATCTATCAAAGCATCAATACCATTTGTCGATCTTCATGGCTCCCGTAACTCTCTCGGAACGTGAAGTCGCAGTGTTATGCGCCGTCTTTTCTCGCTGCGCACCTCCTTCACTAAGCGTAAGTCCTCTCTTTTATCAATCATTACTAGAAGTAGAAATGCTGAACGATATTTTGAAGAATGATGAATGGCTCGCAATCGCGCATGAAGCCGACATCACTAATGGCGACAAAGCTCGTAGAGCCAAGTATACTTTTTCTCAAATCAAAGATAAAATTGGTGGAAAACCTGCAGCTGGTCGTGGTGGAAACACACCTCAAAAGAAGCGCAAAAGAAGTTAGTAGAGTAAAGCACAATAATTTAAAGTGGCCAAATAATCATTGTTACTAGGTGAAGAGCAAGCAAAAGACAACCAGGAGTTTGTCAAGTCTGAAGATGAAGACGAGTGCACACCTTCTTCGCATAAAAACAAAAACAACAAAGATTTTGTCAAATGCGAATATGAAGATGTGGATAGCCCTGTTTCGAACAAGAAGGTGAAGAGCGAATGGTCAATAGATCTCTTCTCAGAGTAAGGAATGAAACATGTCTTCACGAATAATGACAAGCAGGTTTTAAGGTGGAAGAGGATGAAAAGTCAAGCATATATTGAGGATCTAAATACTCATACAAGTCATATAAACGAGCCGACTAGAGTTCCAATTATACCCATAATCAAAGTCATGGTGAAATTTACACCATTGTTATTCAGCAGATCTCTCCCTTGTTTGATCCTACTCCCACCTTCTTGAACCAGCACCCTCGTCCCATTAGCCCCTTCTATTATCTTTCCAGTCTTTTTGTCTTCCACTGTAACTTGTAGCAACGCACCCAGTATCGAGTCCAACAAGGTCCCCATAAATCCCATCAAGACAGCCAACAACGCACCTTTCAAATCTTTCGTCACTAACAAGTATGCCGCTGCTATAAACTGACTCCCAATCAGTCCAGCGAATAGCCCCATAGATGTCACTCCACCATTCGTCCCCCTTCTGACTCTTTTCCATGGATTTGTTATGAGAAAGGGTTGTTGATTCGATAATATCCCTAATTCAGAAGAAAATGTATCCGCAGCGGCAGCAGCGTAGGCACATGCAATTCCTCTTAGTATACTATTGTCATCACTTCCATCTAATACCGTTGTTGAGCTGTTCGAGAAGAGCGATAGGAGGATAAGTATAGACGACGCGCCAGAGTTGCATATCACTTGAACCGCATTTCTAGCTTTGTGGTCGTTGGCAGACGCAATGGAATTCGACGACGATGTCAGGTGAGATTTGATGCCCGAGTAATACTTTGTGACGAATGTTCCAGTCAGAAAGAATGTGACGAGCGCGTAGATTGGGAATGTGGAAGGATGGGAGAGGTGAAGAAAGGCTGTGAAAAGGGCTGTAATTAGACCGACGACTGTCAGTTTTTCTTTGACGAGCGCATATAGAAAGACGGCAGATGTAATAGCGAGCGGAATGGGCCTCGAGAACGGTGATGGCATTGCTACTTGCACTGTATAGCTCGATTACAGATTATCTTTTCATTATTGAGGTGGTAAAGTATGGTGAATTATGATAGCTGTAGGTGACGTCATAGTTACAATTCCATAAAATTATAAAATCACATGTGCTCGCGTAAAATTCGTGACTGCCAGGCCTCTTTGAGATGGGGTTTTTTACCGTTGCGAACCTGCCGCGGAAAGCCCCTGAGCTCCACACCGGTTAATAAATCATATGTATGCACGAGAAGAGTTTACTAGCCTCAACGTCACAATGAGCTGCTGTCATTCGTAAATGCCAAGAAAATGAAATTTCTGATGCCGAGAAAGAATACATAATCTTCCCATGAAGTAAAGACTCGATGTGTTCACTACGTTCGAAATTTAGTCCGTCGATATGTACGCCCGCGCATTACCTGCTAGTAGGCTAAGGACTATCGGAGCTTTCGCTTTTATACTGCTGATCATACATCTGACATTCTTCTCTAATGCTCCGGGCGCTTTGTTAAGTGATAATATTGGTAATACGCTTGGTCTTTCGAAATCGCAAGAAATACGACAATCTGGGCAACTCCAATACCCTGTCACAGAACAACAGTCTGATCAAGATGTTGGTCCACCTAGTACACATGAAAAGCAGAAAGCTACCGAGGCCGGGACGAATAATGATGGCGTTGATGGTTTGAGTTCAAAACAAAAAGAAGTGGAAAACAAGCAATATATCGGATTGTCCGATTCTACGCCGGACTCAGTTCTCAAGCCTTTGAATCCCTCCGAGTCTATAGCGGCTGTAAATTTGCACACTGGCTTTGTAACGAACAAGTCCCAAGTACGAAATGGATCATACGATGAATGGATAAAAAGATATCCGAAGCATTATCCTCCATGGCAGAATTATTATAAGCAAGCTTATGATCCAAATATGTGGCATCTCTTTGAAATGTTAGTCTGTCAAATAATTGTAATATCCATCGATTAACATTCCTGCAGTGATCAAGATTTCCATACTACGACCGTGACGGAAAGCATAGATTCCACATCGCGCAAAGTTGTTCCTATAAACGTGAATGCAACTGGTGGTGTGGCTTGTATGGGACCTCGTCAAAAGCTTTTAGAAGAAGATACTGCCTTGAATATATATGGTTACGAAATGGATCCAGAAAGTAAGTTGATGTAAAGATCGATGAATACGTCCAGCTACTCATACAACCACCAGGTTTCGCCAAACCATTCATGGGAAGTCATGCTGCCATCGGACTGGAGGACTCGATATGTTTTGATCGAGCCGCGCGCTTTCGACCATATGGACTTGGAGATTCAAAAGATCCTTCAAAGACACTCGGCAACGCTATCAGTGCATTGGAAGTCGATTGGGAGAATGTCAACTGGAAGAAGCTACAAACAGATTGTGCAGATTTAAATTCAGACTCACATAGTAGCACTGACAACACAGGCGCATTAACTCACAAGATCGACCCAGCGCATTCTGAATTCTTGTCAAGACTTGGTATTGAGCAGACACTCAACATTAAAAAGAGGACAGATGATCTGGCTGCAAAAGTTCTTGGTGAATTGAATCGTGCGAAAGATGTGGCAGTACAGGTTGTCGAGGATCATATCAAGACATCAGACGTAGAGGAAAAACCTGTGGTGAATGTGCCCAAAATAAAAAACAAGCCAGGCAGATCTGCTGTCGTGCTCCGTGCTTATGATGGTTATAAATATCATGCAGATGATTTACACTCCATGAGGTCCTTGATTGTTGAATTGGCATTGGCAGGTCGCGGTGAATATGAAATATTTTTGATGCATAATGTAAAAAACAAGACGATGAATATTCATGGCGACGCAGACCTACGAAAAAGGATATTGTACGAGAACATTCCGCGTGAATTCCATGATATTACAATATTGTGGAATGAAGATGACTGTCAGAAGTTGTATCCTAATTTAAGATCCAATGAGTAAGTTTGTATATGTCAGTGAAGCACGTTGAAAGCGTTTCTAATATAAGACAGCGTTTACTTTAATCAATTCCAACCATTACAGTATTTCTTGTTATCACATCCTGAATTTGATTACGTCTGGAATTGGGAAATGGATGCAAGATATATAGGTCACACACATGTTTTCCTCAAAGGTCTAGTAGATTTTGCACGTTCTCAACCTCGCAAACGTTTGTGGGAGCGATCATCACGATTTTGGTTTCCTAAAGCACATCCTACTTGGGCAAACTTCTCATCGTACATTGAGAATCTACTTCCAAAAGAGCTTAGTATTTGGGGCGCTGTTCCGTCGTTGAATACACCGACCGGCACCCAAGCCAAGGTATCGGCAGTAGTTCCTCCAGGTCCAATTAGTTCAAATGAACATTCTTCGTGGGGAGTAGGAGAAGAGGCGGATTTGATCACTCTTCTGCCAATGTTCAATCCCGAAAATACATATTGGTCATATCGAGACAAGACGGTTAATTTTACCCAAGGCACTACCACGCCTCGTCGTACTTTTATCAATACTCTTAGTAGACTAAGTACACGCATGATTAAAGCAATGCATCAGGAAAATGAACAAGGACGTGCAATGGCCAGTGAAATGTGGCCAGCGTCTGTCGCTCTACATTACGGTCTGAAAGTTGTATATGCACCACATCCCATCTATTCTTCGAGGAAATGGGATCCTGCTTGGGCTCAAACAGTGTTTAACCCTGGATCGGAAATCGCTCCTGGAACCGATTTGACAAGTCCGTATAGTCCTGATAGAGAACACAACTTTGCTACATTGAGTTGGTACTTTTATTCTGGCTTTTCTGGAGCATTATATAGAAGATGGTTAGGATGGAAAGTCAAAGGTCCTGAAGGGTCAGACACGTTTGGAGCCGTGAAAAGACAATGGGACAATATGCAGAAATTGGAAGGATTTGAAGAAGGAAGTGCGGCACGAATGTGTCTACCTGGTATGCTGTTACATCCTGTGAAAGGTATGGATTTTGCCAAAAGGCTTGATTGGGTAGGATAACTTGGATGTGAAGGGTTGATGTATTATAAAATGTATTTATAGTGTAAAGTGAATGATTTTGTAAGGGAATAAACAATGACGTCAATATAATCAAATTCTCATTCATTGTTTTATCATCCATTCTCCTCCATTTATCAACCATTCGTGTCAATCTATACATATAATCAGACAATCAGACAATCGTCCATATGAAGCAGCGATTCTCTTCTCTCGATGTCAAAGTCATCGCCCATGAATTATCATCCAAGCTAACCTCCTTACGAGTCTCAAACATATATGATTTATCATCCGTACGTCTTCTTTCCTTTCCTTTATAATACCTCAATACTTACAATGGTGTCTAGCGGATATTCCTCATCAAGTTTGCAAAACCAGAACAACGAGAACAACTCCTCATCGAATCCGGGTTTCGATGTCATTTATCAGACTTTGCCCGATCAACGGCAGCCGCTCCATCAGCCTTTGTATCCAGACTCCGAAAGTATTTAAAAACCCGGCGAGTCACTTCCGTTTCGCAGATTGGGACAGACAGAGTCTTGCAAGTTCAATTCTCAGACGGTCAGTATAATCTCTGGTTGGAATTTTATGCTGGAGGAAACATTATCTTGACGGATAGAGAGTATAATATCCTAGCGTTGTTGAGGACAGTTACTGAAGGCACGGAGGGAGAACAATTCAGAGTCGGCATTCAGTATGATTTGAAACTACGGCAGAATTATAACGGGATTCCAGAGTTGACAAAGGAGAGGATAGCAGCGGGCTTAAAGGCGGCTAATGATCTGTTGGTTGAAAATGAGAAGAATGCGAAAAAGTTCAAGAGGAAAAGTGGAGATGCGTTACGACGAGCTTTGGCCACGTCGATTACAGAGTATCCGCCCATATTACTAGATCATGTATTGGATCAAGCACGCTTTGATAAAAGCGTATCACTAAATGAGGTATTGGAGAAGGAGGAATTACTTGATAGTTTACTCAAAGCGTTGGGTAATGCCAAGACGTTGATTGCAGAAATAACGAGCACAGTCCCTGTCAAAGGATATATCATTGCAAAAAGGAACAAAGCGGTTGCAGACGATGGAGAAAAACATGTATATGAAGATGTACATCCTTTCAAACCACTACAATACATTGATGACACAAATGTACGCATAATAGAGATTGAGGGATATAATAAAACGATTGACAATTTCTTTTCGTCTGTCGAAGGGCAAAGGTTGGAACAAAAGTTGGAAGAACGAGAACTTGCAGCGAAGCGAAAGTTGGAGAATGCTCGGTCTGAACATGAAAACAAGATTGGTGGACTTCAACAGTTACAAGATCAAAATGAACAAAAGGCTCAAGCTATAGAAGCCAATCACGAAAGGATAGAGGAAGCCCGAGCTGCTGTCAACAGTCTGCTTGCGCAAGGGATGGATTGGGAAGATGTTGGCGTTTTGATTGAGCGGGAGCAAAGTCGTGGAAATCCCGTGGCATTATCCATTAAATTACCTCTAAAATTGGGCGAGAATACCATCACACTTCTACTTTCGGATTATTCTACTGTAGAAGATGATGATACTATGGATGACGAAAGTGCTTCCGAGCCATCTGATAGTGAAGATGAAGGGACAAAATCGAGAAAACCTTCAATAAAAGCTGTAAATGATACGAGAATAGCTATTGATATTGACCTCAGTCAAACAGCGTGGGCTAATGCTAGACAATATCATGACCAACGCAGAAATGCAGCTTCGAAACAAGATCGCACTGTACAAGTATCAGCAAAGGTTCTCAAGAATGCTGAAGCCAGAATCACAGCGGATCTAAAGAAAGGTCTGAAGCAAGAGAAGGATATCCTTAGACCTGTCCGTAAACAATTCTGGTTTGAAAAGTTTTTTTGGTTCGTGTCTTCCGAGGGTTATCTTGTACTTTCTGGTAAAGATGCTCAACAATCTGATCTTATCTATCGTCGCCATCTTAAAAAAGGTGATTTATTTGTGCATGCAGATCTGAAGAATGCCATGCCCGTCTTTATAAAAAATAATTCTTCCATATCTGATTCACCGATCCCACCTTCGACATTATCACAAGCCGGAACGTTTTGTGTATGTAGCTCTTCAGCGTGGGATTCCAAGGCTGTCATGTCTGCTTGGTGGGTAAAGACTGAACAGGTGTCTAAAATCGCTTCGACTGGTGACTTTCTCGGCGTTGGTGAATTCAATGTCAAAGGAGGAAAGAACTTTTTGCCTCCGTCTCAACTTTTACTTGGATTTGCGATTGTGTTCCAAGTTGATGACGATAGTAAAGCTAGGCATATGAAACATAGACTGATTCATCCCGATCCTGACAACGAAGGGGAAGAAGACACTAAAACACCATTAAAAGAAGAAGCGACCGAGTCCGATCATGGTTTTAATGATAATGATAGTGATGACGATGAATTTCCTGACGCAGGTAAAGATGATGATGAGAGAAGTGAGGTCGCCGAGAGCGTAGAGCACAAGGAAATATCCAAAAGTGAGCAAGATATAGATACAGATGAGCATGAAGATCACGATGATCACTCGACTCATCGAGATAATCCATTGCAACCAGGGAAACACTCGGATCATGATCATACATCAGATGCTGAAACCGCAGATGAATCTTCTATCATTGATGAAGGAGGCTCTGTAGCTGAAAATGATTCTATTGCTGCTACCCAGAATCAAACTATAACAAATAGTGTCAAATCTTCCGTATCGACTAAATCATCACAACAGTTGCCAATACAATCAAAGTCAAATACTGCCGCCCCAAAACAACAAGTGCGCGGCAAGCGTGGTAAATCCAAAAAGATTGCTACCAAATACGCTGATCAAGACGAAGACGATCGTCAATTGGCAATGTCTCTTTTACATTCAGCTGGTCCTGCATCCAATATGCAACACGATCATCACCATGATCATAATGCAGATTCTAACGTCAAACTTGACAAACCTATAACGCAGCAAGAAACCCTCGAACAAGCTCGGATTCGTCGAAGTGAACAGCATAACAAGACTCAAGAGGCCGGTATAAAAGCTGAAAAACTTCGACAACAAGCTCTTGCATCCTCATCGACCTCTGTGTCCCATCAGACAAAGAAAGATGAAGACGATGATGACGCCGATGAAGAATCGAATGAAAGTGCACTTGACAGTCCTGACATTCTTACCCAAATCTTACAAAGTTTAATTGGTACACCTCATTCAGAAGATAATCTATTAGAAGCCATTCCCATGTGTGCGCCATGGACCGCATTGACAAAGTATAAACATAAAGTAAAACTACAACCCGGAACCGTGAAGAAAGGCAAAGCCATGAGAGAAATATTGAGTAGGTGGAACAAAGGCTTTGAAGACCTGAAAAAGCGAGGGGAACATCACGCCTCGTCCAGGAAAAGTCTTGCCACGACGGTCGGAGGGGATATTGCGAGGAACGAGTCAAACCCCGAACACGCACCGTTGACGGACATCGAGAACGAGTCCGTGAAACAGAGCTTGGAAATCAGAGAAGCAGATCTAGTCAGAGCGTGGAAAGAAACTGAAGTCCAAGGCGTAGTCCCCGTCAAGAGCGTAAGGGTAATTATAAGTGGTGGCGCAAATGGCGCTGGTGATGGTGGAAAAGGAAAAGGCAAATCTGGAGGAAGTGGAAAGAGAGGCGGTAGAGGTTCTAAAAAGGCACGATGAATGAGAGAATGTAATCGTGAAACGTAACAAAGTTATATATGACAGTAGCGGAACAACAGTTCTTTTCGAACAGAAACTGCGCCACGTCTTTGTAATTTCCACTTTTTATTCTATGAGTTTATATTTCTTTCCAGTCCATAGACCTAGTCACAATAAACGACTGAAGCAGTAGAAGTGTCATTACTATTCATGCCATCAGGACGATACCTCGTCTGATTGGCAATCGAGGGTTCTAAAACACTATTATATCGCTCATCGAACGTGGATTGGCATTCTATAGCTCCATATTACCTCATAAATCAGGCCCTCGGCCGACTGCAGCGGAAATTCACGTGACGTGCTCGAAATGATAAAGTTAACTTTTCGAATAGAATTCGAAACCGAAAAATCCTTGCCTCTCATTGGTCGAACCGCTTGCTCCGCCAGAGATTTCGAAACACACTAGGCCGAAAATGGACTAGATTGAGGGGAAGCAAGGTCATTTCGAAAGTCTAAAACTCTTTTCGAACTCGAAAACATCACGTGCGGAGCGTCTGATTTATGAGATAAGCTCCATATTACATTTTCAATTTACCCCAGGAAATCACACCATATGTAGATTTTCGGTCTCACACTAAGGAATCACACGATATGACGATCACGATGTCAATGACGTAAATAAATTAGTATAGTTGTACAAATAGGCGCATGGAATTCAGTGGAATGGCAGGCTTGGGAGAGTCGAGCTAATCAAGATGAATGTGACGGGTACATGACGTATAATCGAAAACCTCAATAATGGAAAAAAAAGTCACGAAACAGCCAACAATGTCAAACACATTCATTTCATTAATTTCCTTTCTACACTCTGCAATAATGTGGCAATTGACCGATGAATTAATCGGACAAAGGGAAAAAAGGATTGGGTCGGGCAAGGCCAAAACTCTACCCTAGCCATAACAAAACCTAGGCTCGAAGTCGGCCCGATATGTTTGAAGTCATAGTGCTGATTGGATGTTTCTATTCTGAGCTGCGACAAGACCTGGTCAGGGTCATGATTTAATTAAACTGACTGGCAGCCTTGTTGCAGGTTGGATGATTTAAATGCCAGAGTGTCGCGCCTTGATCTTCTATTCTTCCTTTCTTTCTTGACCTTGATATCACCAGTCATCAGACCATCACTCAATATACAACAAAAAAAGCAGTTTCTATCGCTTTAGTCATACCGTAGACGATACACTACTCATATGGCGTCATCAAACCCTAGCAGACCTGGAATGAATAGTGCCCCTTCTAACCAAGTGACGGGGGAAGAGTATAATCGATTTGAAAAACTCCAAGTAAAGTTAAAAAACCCGGATGGTTATTACTTAGAAAAGGACGAATATGAAGCCAGAGCCGCCAAGATATGGCAGCTGCTAAGAGAAAAAAAACATCCATATACGGAAGGGACATATCTAATCGTCGGGCTCACAGTGTAGGTCCTTCCAAGTCACATGCATGCATGACAGCTGACAAAATTCGAGGCCGGCTGGGGAACATCTGATCGCCGACGAAACCTCGCCCTGTTCTGCTATCGTGACAGAAAGTACTGCCGCAGAAGGTTCTGTTCGGAAGGTAACCTTCGTTTGTCAACATCAGGGATGCCCGAAACCTTCTTTTAAAACAGTAAATCTGCGCGAAGTAGGTGTTCACTCCATGCCACATCCATACGACTGCTTCAGGTATGGTCATCACTATCGGACCACATTAAACGTCGATTGTGACACTCAAATTTGGCTTGTATATAATAAGGAATCATGGGCTCAGTTGACAAGTGTACCGTGTCACCTCCATATCGCATTGTCTTTAGCCGAGTTTTGTGAGAGTCGTAAAAGTGCGAAATTGTTGATCAGGCCTCATAATGAAAATTTTAAGAACTTTGAGAAGTCGGTGCCAAGGAACTATGGTTGGAGTTTCACTGAAGTCGAGGGACATCGAGAGACGATGCAAAGGGCTATCAACGCTATCAACGAGGAACAAACCGGCGCTTCCAAGGAGCATAATCAAACCGGCGCTTCCAAGGAGCATAATCAAACCGGCGCTTCCAAGGAGCATAATCAAAGTTATATTGTATTTCCCGTTGATATGGGAATTCCGTACGTCAACCTCCTCTACCATATTGGCTATATTGGGAAGCCATACTAACTCCTGCTCTAGTAAAAATGCAGTAACTAGTGATGATGATGAGTGGGTCACGCGTCACGAATGGAATATTCGTGATCACGGGGAGGGTGCATCATTTGCAATGCTCCTTCCCAAGGGGAATGCTAATGGTGACAACCGGATTCAATATGACAAGGGGAAATGGGAAAAGCTGATAGTTTGCAACGTTCTTTTTGATCTTCGAAAGAGACAAAAAGTCAGCATCAAGGGCTTTGATGGGCTTTTACTGGTCGCCTTTGAACTCACGCAAATTATCGAGTTTTTCAGTAAGTTTGTTAAAAGTGACCCACAGATCACACCTGGTAAACTCGCGGAGCTATGGTATAATTGTGCCCTGAAGGTCACAGTGAAGGAGAAAGTCATTAGCCACGCCATCAAGGAATACGAACAAGTAAACAAAACTAAGTTTAAATGGGAGAAGTACTCCTGCACCATGCACGAGTGCCCGCATGTGGTTCTAGGACCCAAGCTTGGCTATATGGTGATCGATCCATTGGACGAGTCGGGCCACCATGGAAACACTTAGATCTCATTTGGTGTAGAACTTCAACCACTCGTGCTTGATAGGTAGACCTTGCAAGAAGAAATGACTAAACGTTTGTTATACTCTCAAGCTGATGTGCCGCTTCCGTCCAAGCGACTTTTTCCATGATCTGATAACATGATAAGACTATAATCATCAAGACACTTGATAGCTCTGCCATTGGAAGACAAACCCGTGCTAGATGTATGAGATATGTTTGCTTGATATCTGATGACTAACTTGTATCATTCTGTCAATCTGACTTGATCAGTAACATTCGATCGATTATAACCTGACTTGTACAGATCACAGGATATTGCCACGCAGCAGCATCTTAGACTATGCCTTTTTGCTACGTTCATGAGATATGACCCGAGGCAACCCAACACAGATGGTCCAAGTTCTATTACAAAGCAAAACTTCAGTCAATTCGTGTGTACCCTGCTAAACAATAAGGAGATGTAGTGCAGTAAAGGCAGCTGTTATGATCATTCTAGTACACAGATGGCAATCACATCTTCTCTCCAAAGTTACGTTTCCCGAGCACATATCGGTTCTCATAAAACGTGCTTGCAATAACTTACGTATTAAATAATAACGCCAAGTCTATCTTCACGCTGACGTGTCAAAACGAATCCGCACACGAGGTAGCAGCTCTGCAGAACCTTTTCAGAGTAGACGCATTTGCCCTTCATGACATTTTCCTCTCGAAGCGCACTCTAGCACTAGACAAAGAGTACAATACACACTTCAATTTCCAAGCAGTCAGTTAAACGATAGCCGAGCCAAGTTCGGCTGCGCGATCAGATGGAGGGAGTGGATCTCAACATCAGTATTTCAGACTAGATCAGCATGAGCTGAAAGTGAGACAACAGTAAGGAGCACAAGACTCAAGAAGATCACACAACTCATACGATATAATTATAATTATGGATTCGATGCTGGAATAGTTATTGCACAGATGATTGAATGAATTATAAAACAATACAAGATCAAAGTTTATACAATGCTACGCGATGCCGTGACTTTTTACACAATCATACATTATCATCATATATATCATTACACAAATCATCATATAAATCATGACATAAATCATAATATAAATCATTAGTAATAATAATATCGTTCCATCATAACAAAGTCGTGTCCTTGTGATAATAATAATTACCTTTTCGTATCTCCCTTTTTTCTCTCTCTTTCAGTCTTCTTGACCGGATTCAATATCGAATCAAAAGTCGTCTTTGGATCACTTTTATGTGTTTGTTTTTGACTCATTATGCTAGGATTCAGCGAGAAACTATCCGAACCACTTGGCCAATCCGACACTGTCCTGTTCATTCCCAGCTGAGGACTCGAACTGGGCGTGACGAGGGATAACTTTGATTGTGTAGAACACATACTTCTCGGTGTATTGGATCCTCTTGGATAGTTACCGTAAAGAGATGGTCGAGTGGATGAAACAGGACTGACAAGACCTTGACTCGACAAACCAAATGCAGAAGCAGGAAGCATCATTGTAGGTTGAGGATGATGGATTGATATAGGAGAGACACAGCCTGAAGGTAGAGGAGATCCAGGAATGGGGCTAAAGGGAAGAGGAGATTGGCAGACAGAGCCTGACGGAGTGCGCATGGAAGTTGGAGTTCTAGTCACGTATGGTGCGGAAGGAGTCAGATCTGGTGGAGCTTGCGAATGGCTTCTCGATGATCCTGGAGTCGAGTTGCTAAAGTAGGAATGTTGAAACGGTTCGAGAGGAGTTGGTGGCATTGTGTACGAAGAACAATACTGAGGCTGATCTATTTGATTCGCTACAAAAGGAGACTGTGGCATACGTTGTTGATATTCTTGTTTTTGTTGTTGTTGTTGTTGTTGTTCTTGTTGTTGTAGCTGCTGTTGTAATCGTCTCTGTTGATCTCGTTCATCTTTGATCTTGGCAGATAATACCGGATCTTGTTGTGACCATCTATCAGCTCTTTGCCAACAGTGTGATCTACGATAAGTTCCTTCTGTTGAATTACTGATAGCATCTGGATGGAGATTCACGCCATTCTCAGCTCTGATCATCTGGTTTCTACACCATGGCACTTCTCCTCTATTGCCTTGACAGATGAAATAAGCTACTCCTTCTGTATATTGACACCCTGGCGCTTCTACCACGAGTAATGGTAAGTTCTGCATGATAACATACATGAATATCCACTGACCGTATCTATGATCAGCTAATTCGTCAACATTCTTCTCTTTTCCTTCTCTCCAAGCCCAGACTTTGAATTGTCGTATAAAATCTGTAGTTTGTACATCATGGTTATAACTAGTTTCAAGAAGATCTCCTCTTTGTTTGTCAGATAAGATTTGATCAACGGCTTGGCTTTTCTTTCGATCACGTTTGTCCTTGGGAACTCTAGGCAAATCAAATGGTATCGGAGGTTTGCTCCGCGGGTATGCGCAATCATACTCCAATAGAATAGCCTGCAGAGCAAAGACGTGAGGTGCATCAGTAGCATTATGTGCTGCCGCAATGTCGTTTGCTGTACGTGTTGTACGTTTCTTTCTATCCGCCAATAAATCATATAGACTCGAGAAATCCTCATACATCTTGAGTAGAACAAGTCTGTGAAGACCGCTTGGCTGACCTTTATTATTTTTAGAATCTGCCCTAGGAGGCCATTTACCATAGAAATTCTTATAATATTTGTGTACAAAAGCTCGCATTCTATTGAAAGAGCCTTTCCAGGCAGTAAAGTCGACCTTGTCACAGACTTTTTGGGTTTTGGATAAAGCAAATCCGGCAAAGACAGATGGAAAGCAAAAGTCCTTTAACATTTCAGACGTGTTGATTATCTTTTCCAATTCTGCACGCGCACGTTGGAGTCGTATATGCGTAAAGGCATACTCTGTCTCGAAATCGCCCCAATTTTGCATTTGTTCGTGCATACCAACTGCATGAGTAAACGCCTCTCTATACAATTTAACAGAACGCATTGCTTCACCAAGTTTCAGCATTTCCAAAGCGTCAAGCATATCATTACGAACGTCCATCAAACCAAATTCATCGACATATGCACTAAAACTTGTGTCCGCTACTTCACCAAAATTAGATCCGTCCATGTTTCTAAATTGAAATTTAGACAAAAGACTAGCAATGTTATTGAAAATCTGACTAATGTCTTGAAATCTGGTCGTGGCAACCAGTGGTCCGCCGACTAAAAACGCAAACAGGTTTCGAATCGCTACAAGAATCTCGCCGTTAGTAGACAAGTTTGATTCTAAGCCCTTGCGACTGACAGAACGGTCAGAAGTGCTGAGTTCCAGATCTAAATATAAATAATGTCGGGTGAAAGTGTTGACAGGACTGCTACTACGCGACAAGTCGAAACCATACGATGGCTGATCATAAAGATCGTCTTGGAAGCTTTCTGAAATCGGCGTGGCAATTCTGCAATCTGTAATTGACGATTTAGTAATGTTTTGTGACCTGCCAATCATTCTGGTTCGAAAGTACTCCGAAGACGCCAATATTGACGGATCGATACGGAATGAAGGTCCTTTACCACTTGTAGTGGGAAACAGATAGACGAAACATTCTGCCTTGTCGTCCCACAAGTCTTTTACCTATAAATTCATAAATGAGCAAGATTAACAGAATTAAACTAGAGATATGCCGACTTACTGGTTTGCCAGCCATCATCGAATCAACATCAACAGGAATTTGCTGTACAGTCTCAGCATGTGATGCTGGAATGAAAACCCAAGCCTTGGGAGCCTTTGACTCCGACTTTTGTCGTCTTCCATACCAATTCCTCTTCTCCGATCGAGGACTTGTCACGCCGCTGTCAGGCCGAGGACTTGCTATTGAGTTGTTCGCTTTTGGATTTAGCTTTGGACTGTCTAACTTAGTTGTTGCTACTCGAGACTTTCGGGACTGGCCATCGGAATCAGAAGAAGGTGATAAACCCGGGGGACTAGCAAGACTATCAATACTATTTCTCCTCGATGCTTGACGAGGCTTGACGTCCGTAGTTGATCGACGGTATGGTTCTCTCGAAGTCAAAGGCACTGTAGATCGTGAATATGCGGAGCTTGAGCGCCCAGCTAGTGCCCGTGGTATCGCATCGAGACCAAGTCCTGTAGTACTTGACCGTTTAGCCTTTTGGTCGGGGTAAAGATCAACCCATAATTGTGGCGGCGTTGTTGGACTTGAGGGATATTGTGATTTGCGACGCAGTTGGTCGGTGGTGGCCATGTGCCTCGATATCTTTATATAATTAAAATTTACAGGGGAACGACGATAAAATATTTGATTATAATCGAAACATGTACAACTAGAGAACGGTTTGAGGTGAAAGCGAGTGTATTTGCGTGTTCCGCGATAATAATACGCTAATATAAAAAAACTGCCGTTATATGATATGGATGCCGAATCAAAGAGTGGTGCAAAAAAATCTTGGGAGTGTTTCAAAAAGTTATAATTGTCGAGGATGTGCGAACTTTGAAGGATCTGCCGAAGGAATCACCGTCAGGAATTTGAGGGATCGAACGCACGCGTCAGAGGATCGCTTAATTCGGACCGACGTAAGCTGAGCTCATTATTGTTAACGTAATGATAACCCTTCATTCGTGGCAAACGACCCCTCTATTTACCCACTTTTTATGAGCATTTGACACTTCTGCTAAAAATTGGTGGCATAACTTTAAAACATTTTTTTTTGGTTTCTCCACAGTCCCATCCTGCCAGCCAAGAATTCCCCTTCCGCCCGGGCGGCATTCCTTCCCGGCAAGACGGGATGGATTGTGACGAATCCCAAAATCGTAAAACACGGGAACCGTGCCACCACGCCACGTCATTGATCTTAAAATAGCATATGACGAAATGACAAAGTTTATGATCATAATATTTACGAAATGTGCGATAAAATTTGTGATATATTCCTGACATGTGCTTATATATGGTTATTTATCATGTCTTTACATGCTATACTCCGCTCGTACTTCTACTGTCTTGTGCTTTCTTGACTAGGGATGAAACATGTCTGAAAAGTGGATGATCTTTTTCTAATCCAGTTATTTCGAGCGTTACATCCTTAGCGCTTTTAGAATCGAGTATTTCGACCAACTTTTTACTCTCCTCGTCGTCTACAACATTCCCGAAACTGAGTGCCATCTCGATACCTCCCAAAAGACTGTCCATGGGAAGTTTCTGTTCCGCTAAATAGGATGCTGGCCCGATAAATCTTTCATTTCTCGATAATTTTCGCAAAGGCTGACGACCGACACGTGTAACCACATCTTTCAAAACGGGATTAGATATTCGCTTGATAATCTTATCAACGTAACGTTCTTGATCTTTTCTGTCAACTCCATCTTTAAGAACAAGATACTCTGATGTTTCTTTCAATGTATCCTTCACAATCTTCAATAGCTCTGGATCCGCCATTACTTCGTGTATATATTCTTTCTTTCGATTGTATCCATAGTAAGCTGCTGTTGCGTGACCGGTATTGACGGTATATAGTTTACGTTCGATAAAAGGACCCAAATCATCAACCCAGTGAATGGCGTCAATTTTTGGTGGGCCCCTTTTCTTGAAAGGTCCACTTTCGACACACCATTCGTAGAATTTCTCAATCTTTACATCCATTCCTATATCGGAGTCCTGCATCGGTACAATACGGTCGACAGCACTGTTCGCAAACTCTGCCTTGTTGGCAATGTCAGTCTTTGTTACATCATCCAAACTCTTTTCGATAAAGTCTCGGAGCGTGTTGGTTGCATTTATAGCATTCTCACAAGCAATGACGGTAAGGGGGTTCTCTGCTGAGCGTTTGTTGATTCCTTTCCCAATAACTGGTGCAATGAACTTGAGTATATTGGGTCCAACTGCACAGGTGACAATATCCGCAGAGGCTATCTCGTCTATGACTTCTGCTTCATTGGTTTTACTATTTATTGCTCGATAATTGCTGATTTCGGTGACATGCTCTCCTTCTTCTGATATTTCGATAACTTTGTACGACTTTGTCTTTTGTAGACTTTCGATGATACTGTCCATGACATCGATGAACACGACTTCGTATCCTGCTTCGTGGAGAAACTGAGCTACAAATCCTACGCACAAGACTTTAGATCAGCTTCTTTGAAAACTATCACATTAATTATATACAAGCTTACCTCTACCGATATTACCACCTCCAAAATGGATTGCTTTGAGACCAGGCATGACTATAATATATATTTATCAATCCAAAGAAGAAAGTTTTTGTAAGGTGAGAAGAGGCAAGGAGCGAACGTCCGGCTGACGGAGATGTGGCTATCAGAGCAACAGATTCACATGTCAAAATCCCCCGCAAAACACAACACCCCGCAATAAGATCCGACGACGGAAATAGATTTGTTGTTTGAACAAATGGATTTGTCCAATCAGATGATTGATCTACATTGTGGTCTGTGCCTAAATTTTTCTTTGTTGGTAGGTGTCTTGTCAATGATTGCCTAACATTTGGCTCGCATGAGAGATCTCGCAGAACATCGCTGTAAGATTTTCTAAGCCTGCCCCGCTGTAAGTGGAAAATCATTCCAGCAAATAATGACGTCATGCTTATAATCATCGCTCGCAAACTTTTGTCCGGACAACCATACATTGACATGAGGTGGCTTCAATGTCAGTCTTACAGAAGATGGCACACTCGACATCCCAATTACTCTCCAAACCTTTCGTCCTGAATCGTACAATCTTCACGCCGGATCTGTACTCACGCGTACATAGCATCTGGTACGCCAATCAGCCCGCGGATAACCCATTCCCAACTAAACAATCTGTTCAGCAATGGTTCAATAATCAACCTGGGAAAGATGCCGGAGCAGCTTTTGACAAATCCCTTCACGATGCGTTCTCCCCTGCGCTAGAAACCTTACTACCCGAACGTCTTGAGATACCAAAATGCACATCTTGGGAAGAAGAACGAAATTCTACTCAGAAAACAGCAGCTCCGTTCATGCAAGATATTACTCCTGCAAGTGCTCAAGGAGATGAGGTGGATACTGCGGCATCAAACGCGCTCAGCTTGATTTTATTAACGGATCAGGTACCTCGAAACATCTTTCGTCAGAATCAGGGAGTTATATACTCTCATTTTGACATTCTATCGAGAGCCTTTGTCAGAATGGCTGTCGCAGCTACTGGTACAGTCAATGGTGATCAATCTCAGGTCAGGCTAGATAAAAGCGAATTCATGCGTACTAGCGTGCCGAAAAGAATGTTTGTTTACATGCCATTGATGCATTCGGAAAACCTTGAAGATCACAATTTGTTTGCGGAATGTATGAAGGACTTGATGGGTGAGCCAGAATTGCAGAACAACGAGGAATTGAACAAATTCTGTGATTTTATGAATAATTTTGAACAAAGACATGTAGATATCATCAAGCAATTTGGACGATATCCATACAGAAACGAGGCAATGGGTAGGGAAAGTACAGAGGCGGAGAAAGAATGGTTGGCTAATGGGGGGGAAAGATTTTCAGCTTGATGTCCTTTTTAGGATGCACCAGTGTCAAGAAAAGCACTGTTTCTGGACAGACCGCAAAGACGGATTAGAAGACTTAGAGGCACGTCATGTTCTCGATATTACAAAAAGACTCGAATGATCAATGACAATGTCAGGCCAGTCACAATCATCACTTGGAAGGATGAACTGTGAGCCTTCCGACCATTCATACGGTAGCAGTCACTCCCTGCTACTCTAAGTATCTACCAAATGCTGTGATGAACACGCTGCAAAGAATTGAACGTAGCTTTGGTAATAATGGTGGCAGCGTGATCGCCCCAATTTGATATGAGACATGTAACGATGCAAACAAAGCATCTCTGTAATAAGCCCAAACCACTTTCATTGAATTGTTCTTCTTGTGACTATAAGTTACGTTCTGTTGATGGATGTGAACAAAACAATGCTGTATATTATTTTTGGGCGGTGAAGTGAGCTTCGAGATCGAAAATTCTGCCAAGACCAAATGATCAGTCCATCATATTTGGACAAAATACTGCAGTACTTGCATTGCGCAACACAATTTAAACACTGACAAGCCACAGCTATGGATTACCAGGTATGCTTAGCTCGTCTGTTTTTCATCTAACATGCGATTGACATTTTTATAGAATAGAGCTGGTTCAAAATTCGGTGGAGGAGGAGTTGCATCACAATCAGCCCAAAATGCGAATCGACGAGAACGACTTGCCAAATTGGCCATGGAATCTATCGATCTTGATAAAGACCCATACTTTTTCAAAAACCACGTCGGAAGTTTTGAATGTCGACTATGTCTTACCGTCCATCAAAACGAATCTTCATATTTGGCACATACACAAGGCCGAAAACATCAACAGAACTTAGCCCGACGAGCAGCGAGAGAAGAGCAATTAGGAAAAGATAAAGACCCTTCTGCATCGGGAGCGAATGCGGTACAAGTGAAAAGAAACGTGATCAAAATTGGACGACCTGGGTATAACATAACAAAAACGAGGGATCCGCAGTCTAGACAATTCGGGCTTTTTTTCCAATTACAATACCCAGAAATCACACCTGGTGTTGTACCGCGGATACGATTCATGAGTGCATATGAGCAGAAGAAAGAAGAACCGGCGTCGGAATATCAATATTTATTGGTCGCTGCTGAACCGTACGAAACTTGTGGATTTAAACTACAGGCTAGAGAAATTGATCGAAGAGAAGGAAAGTACTGGACTTGGTTTGATGAGGATAGTAAGAATTTTTGGATAAATCTTACATTCAAGTCTGATCGAGATGAGCGATATAGTGGAGTTCCTGGTCTTGCTCCCCCGACAGGGCCGAGACGGTGATCTGTATACATCAATACTTTGTATTTCTATCAGGACAAGGTAACGGACTGTTTATAATTAATGAAATCTGTATATAAATTCACGATAGTACCATGTAGCATATATTTGCATTTCTTTGATCACTTTGGACCACTTTACGCGTGAATGACTTCGCGTCACATCCACCCCACGTTTCATCAATAAATTTCCCATACATTACAATCACAAGCGTATCATTCGAATGTCCTCGGACGACTATCAATGCCATCACGGAAATCCAACGTGTCTGTCACGGCGAATGGCGATAACGAAACCTCTACTCCTACGAATAATAAATCGAAAGAAAGTCTTGGTGTAGAAGTAAATATTCATCCTTTCATCTCCCTTCTTTACCAGTCCTTTCCCTTTCCAATTGTGTTTTCTCCTAGTGTTTCATCACACTTATTCATATACGTTTCTCTCACTATAGGATCTCAACCTTCCACGAGCAATCATCCAACGCCTCGCCAAAGGCACTTTACCTCCCAACACGCAAATCCAAAAAGATGCTCTGTTAGCGATATCGAAAAGCACGACTGTGTTTATAAATTACCTTGCGTCATGGTACATCCTCCCCTTCCTCTACTCTACCCTTACTTCTTCACAAAAAACAAAGCGAACGAAAGTACTAATTGAGAACGGACAGTGCAGCGGAACAAACAGCCGCAGCGGGAAAAAAAACAATGTTGGCAAGTGATGTTTTTGCAGCATTGCGGGAGTTGGAATTTGAGAGTTTTTTACCGAGGGTGGAAGCTGAGACGCAACGTGAGTTTTTATACATCTACAGTAATAATGATTGTATTTGGGTGTATGAGCTGATAGAAAGATGGGTTAGGGTATACGGATATACAGAACGACAAGAGGAATTCTTACAGGAGGATGAAAAAGGAACAAGCTGATGGACCAGTGGAAGGAGGTAAGAATGGAGAGAATGAAGAGGTAGAAGGGGATGGGGAACGACCGGCGAAGAAAATGCGGTTGGAGAATGGTGAGGATCAAGATAAAAATGGCGAGGTTGAGGATGATGGAGATGAAGAAGCTGACATAAATGATCGAGAGGAAGAGGAGGAAGAAGTGGAAGAAAATTCCGAAGATGAAGATGAAGACGAAGTTGAGGAAGAGGTGGAAGATGCTATCGGTGAAGTCGGAGATGATACAAAAACACATCGAGAAGATTTGGACGACGAAGACATGGACGGAGAGGATCTAGTCAATGGTGTGAGAGATGAAGCGTTAGATGAACCTGATAGTGATTGACGTTCATATATCGTATAATCATTTAATCATCTACATCGTTAATATTTTCATATAACATAATCACGACTGACTACTTTGATCATGCACCAGTTTGTAGACTAGCGGTTATAGCCGCCTCTTGATCTGCCATTTGAAACGTATCACCAAATTTATCTATGATTTTCGAAATGTCAACCTCTTCACTTATCGAAATGAGATGTTGGTGGAATCGACTTACTACCTATCTTTCTCTCTTTTCCCAAAACACAACTCCACGCCCTCTCACTCTCCTCCAACGCCCTCTTGTTCATAAATGTATACCCCGGTTCATCCTCACTTTTCGACCACGTATATCCACTCTTGTGATGGATTTTTACATCTTTGTCAATATTTATAGATTGTTCTTCACTCTGCTGATTTTCTACTCTTGATCCCGCATCGTTTGCAGTAGATGTCGTTGTTGTGATAGCGTTACTACTTTCGTTTGAAGAAAACGATGGCTCGAGGGTAGATAGTGGTCTTTTGCCATTGATGTTTGCGGAAGTAGATTGGACAACAGGTCTGCCTTGAGAGCTGGGAGGGGAAAGCATTGCATTAGTGAGTGATGGCGGGATATTACGGTTCTGATTCGGTGTTAATGGTGGACTTGGTGAGGAGTCCATCTTTTCTCTTGTCACCTTTAAAAAAGTGGTAGATGGGTTCTAGATATCACGATGTCAAAGGATGTGAAAGCAAAGTGAATGTCACGACTGGTCAAAAAAATGCGGGGTAATTTCTGTAACAATAAAATTCCCTCATGATTTCTTCCCATTCCATCCTATTTATCATATCTCCTTGCCAAATGTATTGTTTTGTCGTCTGCAGTCTTTCTCAATAATTTTCTCTCTCGCTGTGATGCAATATTTCGAGAAATCTAGCTTTATATTAACCCCGGGATGAGCAAGATCCCAGACGCATGGGACGATGATTGGACCGAGCAAGCCGATGTAAGTCGTTCCCTCGCTATATTTCTCGACAAGGCATGTTGATTTTATCTACAGGCGCCTGCGCCAAGACTACCGCGCTCTACTAGAGCACAACCATTGACTTCGAGTCAACGACTCGTCGCTCACGCAGAAGAAAATGCAAAATTGTGGAATGTAGCAGATAATTCTTCTACCAGCGATAACAACGGTCTTGTCTCTAATAATCAACCTGCATTCTTTTCTCTGTCGAGACCAGATGTGGTGGCTATCAATAAAGAAGAGATGAAACCTGCTTTGAAAGTCTTGGCGAGAAAACCGAGGAACGCAGCTGGAGAAATCATCGATGATGATGCATTTGATGATGGGCTAACTAAGAAGAATACGGTGGAAGAAAGAGCTAGATTGGTAGCAGAAGGAATAGAGAGGAGGAAGAAAGAATATGAAGAAGCGAGGAAACGAATTTTCGGAGAAAATGCTGGGGACAGTAAGCAGATGGAGAGTAGTGATCAAAGTCAAAAGAGTCGTGACGGCAGGACAGGTCCGACAGGAGGGGGAGGAGGGAATAAAAGAGGAGTAGGAGCAATGGGAGGAGCAGGAATGATGAGAAGTGGTAGTAGAAATGGAAGTATCAAGACTTCTACGCCAAGTTCATCACCAGTCGTCACAGAGAGGAAATTATATAATCCAGACGCTGTGTTGACGCCGAGATTGGCACCATCATCACGCTCGTCTAGTGTGGCTGACACGCCAGGACTAGAATTACCAATCAGGAACCCGATTGGACCAGATGCTTCTGGTGGACGAGGTTTTATTTCACGTAGTACTCAAAAAGATCCCTGAATATATCCGATTATGAAATGAACGCTTGGATTAGATCTTGATAATATTTTATATAAGGAACAGATGAACAAAATGCAGATATTCATATCGATATAATTACAAACCATCGCGCTCACGTATTGATTGTGCAAATGCTCATTATGCTTTTGAAGTCCTCAAAGAAATCATGCTAGATCCTTTTCTTCTAGATCTATCATCATCGTCTCTTATATCCAACTTGTTCTTTTCTTCTTCGGTCAAGGTTATGATTCTACTACCTTTATTATGAAACATTAATATAGCCTTGATATCCAACGCTACACTTTCTTTATGACTCTGGAGAGCCCAGCGATGGATCTCATTAATCCATCTTCGAAGGTCGAGGAACTGCGCGAGGACAGTCAATCGACATCTATCCAATTTAATAACTCTCACCCCTCGCCAGGGATAACATGGTGAGAAATCGAAAGACGGATCGTTTGTAGAAGGAGACGATGGTTTGTCGAATTGTAGACAAGGGCGTATGACGTGGACACTAGCTACTGATCCGGAAAAACTTATCCCGTAATGTGCAATGTCTTTAAAGTCTGTGGGTTTCCAAGACGTAATTGGTCGACCACATTCTTCTAAACGTCTTTTTCGTAACAGAAAGCGGTTGTAGAGTAATAAGGTAGCACTACAAGCTAGTTGATCTTCGCAGGTCTGAGAAGTCTGAGCATTGTCAGTTTGGAATTCAACTGTCAAATATGGTGCAGTAGCTTGTGATCCAGGAAGAACATGCGTCAGATATTCTATCTGATGACGGAACGCTGCGTCAAAATTCTGTAGAGAAAGCCAGTAGCTACAATCTGGACTTCTTGCAAAACTACAATCGGAATGAGAGAATAAAGTCGGCGATAATGCCGGGGGACATGATATTTGTTTCCCATCTATATTCACATGCTGATCCAATGCTAGAAATGGATCACCGTATTCATCATCATTGGGAGATGGACAAGATTCATTCTCTTTTAAAAAGTATTGTTTACCTCGGTATACAAATTTTGCACTATTTTCTCTCGTGTCTGTCATGTGCTTGTATTGCATTGTTTGAGCCCGCGCCGTTCTTTCGTCCAAATCAAGCCATATAGATGTAAAGGGACAATGGTCTTGATACCATTCTATAATCTGCAAAGAAGATACTTGATCTTCCGGGTCTTCTGTTCTGAAATATTCATATGGACTTCCAACCATCAAAGCATCTTCAAAACTGATTCCAAATCGATCGAGGACAAAACTACGAAAGTCGCTTGTTCCAGGACCAGGGGCTGTCGAAGTCGTAAGTGAACTACTGACAGGAGTTATGGCGGTGGGACCCGATGTTATGGATCTGGATCGATCGACTTGAGGCCGTAACATATCATTCGACGTGGGAGATCGTCGGTCGGGTTGACGACTTCGCATGGGTATATCACATATTGATGAATCATGCTTGCCGGCGACCTTATCCCATAAACATCTGACATAATCGGGATCAGTTTCGATTGGATCTTGATGTGGAATTTGTTCTGATTGTTGATGTCGCTGTTGTTTCTGCTCTTTCTGTTGTTTTGCCCGTCGATATGATTTCGGTTGAGGAGACACTGATGCTACAGGACTTTTCAATCGTATGAACGCCGGTCCATTCCGAGAATCGTCAGTAGTCCTGTCAGGCATGACGTATCCTTATATAATTTAGAGCTCGATTGTGGGGTCGGTGAAGGGTCTTTTGCCTTAAAATAACGTCAAATGATGCTCAATACTGAGACAGTCGAGTTCATCGACGTTATCAGCATATCGCTCTCCGCTCAATGTCAGTGGCAACCACATCGTAATAATGACTGTCGAAATAGAAAGGACGGCGACGATGAATAATCATACAAAGCCTTTTCTTTGCCAGCCTAGGCAAAACTTTAATTTTCCCCGATTGTTTGCTCACATATGGCGCCGAGGCGCGCAAAATCACGTCTTTTGCTTATCAATGGCTTTTTTTTGGAGATTGGGGACCTAACAGAAAACTTTATGCAAAGCCCTGCATACACTTTCTTGGTTATCATATTTCGATCAATGTTCCGCGGCCCAGAAATAGTCTAATCCAAGGGCGAACACCGCGATAAACTTTCTAGGGCTTTGGTACGGATACGGCCTAGAAATTACAAGTTCATGATATCATGCGTTCGTACATCTGATTGGCAACGTTGTTAACTTTTTCGAAATCAACAACACCGCCACATCCATTTTATTAATCTGTCCAAATGCTCTATGAACGGTCTGGTCAATAATTTTATCAAGTCGTACCACGTAAATCTGTGATCAGTGATTGTGATTTGTAACGATTTTGGAATATAACGTGCTGGGAATGTTGTTTCGTAAAGTCGCATGAGTTTCAAAAGCTTCAGATCATCACCTTTACGCATATGGAAACTCAATCCGTATGGCGTGCCCATTGGGTACATACATAAAGGGACTGTTCCGATAGGTGCTCCTATAAAGTTTCGTCAGTCGTATGTTTTACCCTGAGTTTTGGATTACGTCTCACCAGCCCATCCGGACCATACGTTCAGATAACTCCACGCAGGTACAACAATTGCATCAAGATTGTATTTCTCAAAAATATAATCGAATCCATCTTCAAGTCCAAGTTTGTGGGCTTGTTGCAATGCGTCGCGATATTCTTCGTGTCCAAGTTTCCCGGCTGCAGCGCGCTCTAGCTTACCTTGATTCCCATGGCGACCATATCGACTACCTGAATGGACAAATCAGTTGTCAGGTACATATAGAGCTATTGATTACAAACCTAACGCGCGATCCTTGTGCTGAAAATTAAAATCCACAAGCTCTTGGAGGTTATGTATATTATGATTCTGTAACATTCTCCAGACTTGTTCAGATCCTTTGTGCATCTCATGGTCTTTATTATCAGTTTTCAAGGTTATCAGTCCATCAAATATGACAAGCTTACTCAATATCTTTGTCATCAAGGCTTCAGCTTCAGCCTTCGCATATTTAGCACTAGGAAAGCTTGCATTCCACTCAATATATGCACCGAACTTTTGCATCTTGCGAACTGCTTCTTCAGCGCGATCAAGCATCTACTCATATTATTATGTTACATTCGTAATATCAGTACGATTTGTAGAAGCGAAAGATACCTTGAACACAGTTGGATCGTTACCATCCAACTCCACACTGTCATCCCAGAAGACTTCAGGTTCGACTTGACCAACTCGCCATTCTGACCACGAATTATCTAATGTCAAGAACTGTTCGATATCAATCGCGTTTAGTTCAGGAGGGCCTATCGCGTTTGTGACCATTGCTAAATCAACGACCGATTTACCAAATATGCCATGTCGATCATATGAAGTCGAAGTTTGTAGTGTACCATGTCCGGAAATGACATTCTGGGAGAAAGAAATGCCAAACAAGGAATTGAACGACGCTGGACATGAGGTCGAACCCATTGTCTCGGTCCCAAGTGCAACTGGACTGAACCCACTTGCCACTGCTATTGCAGAACCTCCGGATGATCCACATGGTCGCTAACAACATTAGGTGATTGTATAGTCAGATTGCGAGTATGACAAACATCAAAGTCGTATGGTGTACGTGCAATACCTCCGTATGAGGAATATCCATTACCGATGTCGTCACCTCTAGTCACCATTACATCAAAACCGTCCTATCACAAAAGCAGTATTTACGCCATTGATACATACTTCATACCATGCATTTCCTACATTATTTCATCAGAATTGAACTTCTATTCACATACGTTATGCGTCCACGTTATTGTCGAAGAATACATACATCCAAATTAGCCTTTCCCAGAATGATAGCCCCAGCCTTTCTAAGATCTGCCACAACCTTTGCGTCTTCCATGGAAGTAGCATTTTCAAAAGCCACAGAGCCAAAAGTGGTCTTTAGTCCCAATTCAGGACTAGTAATTTGATTATCCTACGCGAGACACGTCAACTACCAAAGACTAATAACTAGCGTTTGTGAGCAGAAAGACAGACTTTTAGTAGAATTGGTAACCCAGCTATACTTCCTGCTCTATACCTGCTATCATTTCCCCTTTTACGATCGTCATCGGCTCCTCGAGCCAAAGATCGTAACGTCTCAATCGGAACGAGATTGTTGATTGCTCGTAAATTCAATCCTTTGTGATTGTCAGCGTCTATTCTTCGGAGATATTCTTCGATTAATTGTAGGGACGTGAATGTGCCATTTGCGAGATACTTGGAGATATCATAAGCTGTTGCGGTGAGAAGATCTACGGGAAAAGAAGTGTCTGACGATGATCTTGTGGAGATGAAGAAAGGAACAAGTATGGCTAGAGAGACCGGAAGGAGAAATATGGACAGGATAGTTTTTAGTCTTGCCATGTGAGTTTACAGCGAAAGTTTGTAGCAAGATTTGTCGTTGTAGAGTCTAAGGTTACAGTAATGAGATGTTCGAAATTGATGAACGAGTATGTTCAAACAAACTGGCAGGCGATGACTGTGAACAACGTCATCAAAATCTAGCATGAGCTGACATTATGATAACAAGATCTAACTATACGTCAAGTGAAAAGATAATGATCAAGGGGAGTGGTAGTCAAGTCATGCACAGGCTATCTACCCCACACTGAAAACGAGAGAAAACTCTTTTCCATCACATTTCCTCGCGTCAATCTCGTTTTTACTAAAGTCAATCGAGTGAACATGTCTGCTCCCAAAGCACTTGTGATAGGTGAGAAATAATCGTCATGTATTCATCGTACCGCTGGTAACCATATTGTTTCTCATGATCAGGTGGAAACCGCGGTATTGGATTTCAGTTCGTCAAGACTTTGATCAAACATGGATACCAAGTAACGGGCACAATCCGACCTGCTACACGGAAAGAAGATTCCACTTATGATGATGTATGTACGTGACGAACTTGAGGGAAAGTCTAGGCTGAGTATCGTAATTAATTAGCTCATTGCTACTGGTGCCAAAGTGATCGAGGCAGACTTTCTAGATGAAACGTCGTTGAAAGCGGCAGCAGAGACATATGCGAAGACCGCAAGCTCTTTAGATGTGCTCGTAAACTGTGGAGGTTTGTCGAGTAAATGTCTTGCTTCATATACAGCGACTGATGTTCGCTTAGGCTTGGCCGTCGCACCAATTTCTTGGGAAGAACACACGGCCGAGATAATCAATCTCAAGTTTCAGACTATGGCTTTGGTATGTCGTTCAGCTTGATATACGCTTCTCACTCTTACCCTAACATTTAGGGACCGTTTCTTGCTATCAAACACTTTAAGCCGTTATTGGCCAAGTCACAACTTGGAAAGATTATAAATATAAGTTCGACTCTAGCCTCTTTCGCTGATGTAATCGGTATGAGTATTCCATCGCGGAAAAGCAGTCGTAGTTCAGTGGAAAGCTAACAAACTTGTAGAGCTTGACGGCGAAGTCTTGGCTTACCGCATGGCCAAAGTATCGTTAAACATGGTTTCCGCCACTATTGGACGTGAGATTAAGAAAAGTGGAATCAATATCGCAACTGCTGCGGTACATCCAGGTTGGATACCCACGCGATTGACAGGCGGCCAGGGTAATGTAGACATTTCTGAATCTAGTGAGGGAATGTATAATGTCCTCCAGAACTTGACAATGGAAAACACTGGTAAATATTGGCACTGGCAAGGTCATGAGATGGATCCATAGATTAGACATCCGTTCACTGCTCAATTTCTTGGACAATCTCACAGCATGCACATTACAAACTGTTGTTTAGACAAAAGAGTCCTCACTATGTTTTGTGATTTCAACCGTACAAGTCTTTCGTGTATACGTGCTACCGGTCTGCAAACCATCTATATCAGGCTTTTATATTTGATTCGATTTCTATCTAACCTTCTTCTCCTGACCATAAATATATCGTCACACCTGTATAGATCACCGCAAATCCAATGGGGAAACTTCTATACCTCGCCATATAGCGTCAGACATAGCAACGACATCCGCCATATCTTTTGTGTTATGTACTCTGACCATATCTGCCCCTCCTTGTATAGCAGCAGCTACGGTCGCAGCAGTACCGTAGTCTCTACTTATAGGACTTCTATCCTTCAATCTATCCTTCGAAGCATCTTCCCCGTGCACCATTTCCTGCTCCAGCCGCCCTTCAAACTTCGACGCTTGACTTTTGACAAGCTCATCTTTACCACCAAGTATGGTACCGATAGTCTTTTTACGACTACTTCCGATCACCCACGGAAGCCCTTGTAATCCAGGATATGCTTTCAATTTGGCAAAATCCCGCAAAAGTTGGAGATTTTGCGCTGCTGTTTTTGCAAAACCAATTCCTGGATCGAGTATGATTCTCCATCGATGTATACCAGCTGCTTGTGCTTCTTGAACACGCTGGAATAATTCAGATCCAACAGTCTCTATTATCCCGTCTGGATACGAGGTATTCTTGGGACTTGTCATGGTGAGAGGAGTTCCTCGCATGTGCATAAGTATGATTGTACACTGAGACTGTGCTGCAACAGTCAACATGTTAGAGTCCATTTGACCAGCTGATATATCGTTTATTATAAAGTCTTTGACAAGTTTATCATCCAAGATTGATTGTATGACTTTTGATCGATAAGTGTCAATGCTAATGGGTAGATTTGGGAAAAATAATGCCTGAATGATCAATGCGGGTTTGATACGTTGGTATTCTTCCTCTGCCGTAATAGAGATGGCTCCGGGTCGAGATGATTGCCCACCTATATCTAGCACATTCGCGCCGGCAAGAACATGCTGCTTGATGGTGTCATGAATGTGTTTGTAATATTTGTGACTCAACACTTTTTCCTTCAGACTACATATCTCGTCAGATTTCTTGGTTTCAACTGTGTCAAGGATTTGGTAAATGGTAGAGTCTTGATAGTACTGTCCACCATCCGAGAATGAATCCGGCGTTACATTCAGAATTGACATTACTTTTGTTCTTCGCGTAATTAGATCCGGGGAAAGGAAACTGTCACGGTGAAAGGGTACAATGGCATTCATTGGAGGAGAAGAAGAAGGAGAAGTAGAAGACAAAGGAACAGAAAAAAGAGATTTCAGATATGTGGATATGGTCTTTTCGGGATTCAAGCTTGGAACAGTAACATTTGGTGCAATGCTTTGAAACAGTAAGCAAGCGTACCTACCGAAAGCTCAAGTACTAGATTGTATCTGACTTACTCGGCAAGAGGACGAAGCACAAACTCTCTTTCATGCATCAATTTATGGGGAATCGTCAATCGAGGCGTATCGAGCATCTCGTTGCCATACGATAATATATCCAGATCGATATTACGAGGTCCTTTGTCAATAAGCTTTACTCTGCCAAGTTGATTCTCGATATTCTGTAAAGCATCCAATAGATCTAGGGGTTCCAATGTTGTGCTGATCTTCATGTCAAGCCAAGTCAGGATATACTCACACTAATCCACACATCCGGTCAACTTACTTCACATACGGCATTAAAGAACTGATCTTGATCTACCACATACATGGCTTCGGTCAAGTAGAGTGAACTTGTCTTGATCAATTTTATAGAATCATGTTTAGATAGTTCGGCACAAGCCATCTCCAGATTGGCCAATCGGTTGCCAATGTTTGATCCAATCGCAACATAAGCTGTAACGCAATCTTTTCGTGTTTCTGGTGCTGTGCTGTAAGCCATTTCCAGTAAAGGTGTTGTAGTTCCTTGCAAAATAAAGCCGTTTCGTCTAGAAGCCGATCGAACCACGCTTGATAAGTCGGATACATTCAGTTGATTTACACATGATTTCCGCGCGAACACTAGGTCCCCCAAGTGGATATTGCGCAATTTTCGGCATGGTGGTAACTTTTTACTCAATCTTAGACCTGGTCTCATAGAGGCTAAGTTGGATATTCACATCGGCTTTCAAATACAAGTCTTGCTTCCACAAGAAAATTTTGGAAATAGAGATCCGGAAAAGGTCACGTGAGTGATTATGCTTTAATTTGGGCTCGCTGGCTATTTATAGATACATCATCTCTCCACAGTTATTGTTACAGTACTGTACAGCCATTTGTCCCTACAAATCTAGTAAAATTGCTTTTCATAGCGAGCTCAGCATAACCATATTTAGATGAACGAGATATGAGCTTCTGTAAAGATCAGCATGCGCGTCCTGCTGAAGGATTTGCCAAAGCGGGCAGTGGCTCTGGCCTCGGAGACTCATGTTTTGACATTTCGACCAAATACAATCAAACCTCGTACGACGAGTAGTACACAAGCTGACAAACAGGTACAAGCGCAGTGTACTGTTGAGTTCTCATCTATAGAAGAGGCAGACTTGACTGGCTTCATTTCTCTGAGTTCTTTGATTATTTACGGAACACTTGGACTTATTCAGATCAAAGATGATACATTTCTCTGTGTTGTCAATGGCTCTAATCGAATAGCCACGACTAGACCGGGCGAAAATGTTCTGCAAATCACTTCTGTTGACTTTCGTAAGTATCTCAGACTTTGATAATCTTTACATTTTCAATTGACGTCTTTAGATTGTATAAGTCGCTCGGACAATGACTTTACATATGAGCCTGGCGGCCGCTTTCCAACACATACTACTGATGTCGATGGGAATGATGACAGGCTTCTGCAGATGCAAACAGAACATCCATGCTTGGCGCTTAAGAAGTTGCTTAGTGGTGGAACATTCTATTATAGCGCTGATTTTGACCTGACTCGTCGTCTACAGGATCGCTCAGGTGATACTCCTATTGTAGCAATTGACAGTTTCGATCGCGGGTTTCTATGGAACGCTTTTATGATCGCTCCGCTTGTCAAGTTTCGTTCCAAACTAGCTGAACATGAACGGCAAGCACTTGATGAGAGCAAGATACTGACTTCAGCTATACGCGGTTTTGCCATGACTTTGATTGTACCGTCTGCTTCTTCACCTATTAGCACAAACTTCTCTGGTCGTTCCTCGTCAATAACATTGATATCACGGTTATCCTGTAGAAGAGCCGGAACGCGATTCAATGCTCGAGGGATAGATGATAATGGAAATGTAGCCAATTTTGTCGAGACTGAAACCTTGTTCTGGGCTCCGACAGGCTTGACCTTTTCTTATGTACAGACTCGTGGCAGTGTACCTGTCTTTTGGGAACAAACAGCAGGATTCACGCCGAGTCAACAAAAAATTCATATCACACGTCCTGCCGAAGCTACACAACCAGCCTTCGACAAGCATTTTGACGAACTAGAAAGCATTTACGATAATGTTCACATTGTAAATCTTTTAGGTAATGATAGACCTGGCGAATCTGATCTTACAAAGCGGTATCATTATCATGTACAGAAAAGTCCACTTAATGAGCGAATGAATCGAAAAGATTCTGCGAACAAAACACACGCGCTTTTGACATTAACCGACTTTGATTTCCATGCTGAAGTTCGCGGTCAAAGCTACGAAGCTGCACATGGTATTCGGCAGTATTTACAAAACTCTGTTGAAGCGTTTGTATACTTTTTGGCGGAACAGTCAGATGACAAGGTGAAGTTACCACAAGAACCTGACATGGTTGAAATGAATAGATCTGTGACGATTCTCCAACAACAAGGAGTATTTCGGACTAATTGTCTGGATTGTCTTGATAGGACTAATCTTATACAAACTATCATAAGTCAGATGGCTCTAGAACAGTTCATAAGTCACCGTGGCGAGTCAAGAGCGACGGCTGATTTCTTCGTGCGACACAGTACTTTATGGGCTGATAACGGGGATGCATTATCAAAGATCTATACTGGGACAGGCGCTTTGAAATCGTCATTTACGCGTTCAGGTAAAATGTCGCTGGCAGGAGCACTGGCAGATGTGCGGAAAAGTGCGACTCGCTTGTATATCAACAACTTTGAAGATACAGCAAGACAAAATGTCATGGACATACTTCTTGGTCGTCTAATCGATCAAGTTCCTGTAGTGTTGTATGATCCTATAAATGACTATGTCGCAGCTGAATTGCAAAGACGTGTTAGTGAATATACTTCAAAGCGTACAATTCAGATCACAGCTGCAACGTTTAACGTCAATGGCTACTCATCAAGTGAGCCTCGGACTATTCGTAATCTCGAGTCTTGGCTATGTCCATATATTTTGAATGAAAAGCCGAACAAAGCAGACCATTCAGATATCGTAGCCGTGGGATTCCAAGAGATTGTCGAACTGAGTCCTCAACAAATCATGTCTACAGATCCAAATCGACGACTGGCATGGGATGAGGCAGTCAAACAAACCCTCAACAAAGCTTCCAGACAATTAGGGACTGAGGAATACGTTGTTCTTAGAAGTGGACAGCTTGTTGGTGCATCTTTGTCAATCTTTGTTAGGGCTAATATATTACCATTTATAATTAATGTTGAAGGTAGTCTAAAAAAGGTAAATTGCCCATATTATGTTCATCCTTTGACAGTTCTGATCGTTATGAATAGACCGGAATGTCAGGCATGGCAGGTAACAAAGGAGCCGTTGCAATTCGCATGGAATTTGCTCATACTTCAATCTGTTTTGTAACTGCTCATCTGGCTGCAGGATTTGCTAACTACGAAGAGCGTAATCAAGATTATCAGACAATCAGTACTGGTCTTCGGTTCACGAGAAATCGTGGCATTGAAGATCATGACTCTATAATTTGGTTGGGTGATTTTAATTATCGTATTGGCATGACTAACGAAAAGGTTCGACAACTCATCAAGATTGGTGATCTCAGCAAATTATACGAAAGTGATCAATTACACCTGCAAATGATGCACGGAAGGACATTTCCACATTACTACGAAGCGAGAATTGCCTTTAAGCCGACATATAAATATAATAACGGTACAGATGAGTACGATAGCGGTGAAAAAGCTAGAATACCTGCATGGTGTGATCGTATCTTATCAAAAGGAAATAATCTTCGGCAAATATGTTATGATACTGCGCCGCTAAAATTCTCGGATCATCGGCCAGTCTATGCTCGCTTCGAATGTGTTGTGAGTGTAGTAGACGAAGCGTTGAAGAATACTATAAGTACAAGATTGTTCTTTCGACGACGAACAACGATAGCTGCGAGTAGTGATGGTGCATCTGAATTCTTTTTGTTCGATAATGAAGGGACAGATGAGCTTGTCGAGTCTATAGAACAGGGTTTACCGCCACCTAGTTCAGACAAACAAAAGTGGTGGCTTGAAGGTGGTCTACCATCTCGATCTAATGTACGAATGCCATCAAGAATGTCGATTGCAAACCCAGAACGCCCATCAAATCCTTTCACATCTACACCAGAACCTGATTGGATAGATGTTCAACGACCTTCGACAGATTCTGACCAATCTTTCAAGACTGGTCGTGTTCTTTCTAGCGATAGTTATACTTCGACATCTCCTTCTACAAGAATACCCTTACAACGGCGCGATACCCGGCCTCCCCCTCCACTACCAACCAGATTCAGTATTTCGGATCCTGCTATTGCAGCCAATAGTAGATTGACCGGTTTGAAAATGACTAATCCACCTTTAATTCCTAGAAAACCTGCTGCATTCCGAACGTTTTCCGTTTCTAGCGGTATATCACCTGGAGCAACTTCCCCTACAACCACTCAATTACCTAGTCGTGCATCTAAACCATCAAGTCAAGGCTCCATCAATATAAATGATGAAAGAATCCGGCCAAGTCTTCCACCTTCTCGACGTTCAAACGGCAGTGATATCCTCAAATCAACTCAACCTAGTGCTAGAACGTCTCAGGTCAGCTTTTCACAACAAAATACAGAATCTGGAAATAAAAGATCATCTGATATTATGACAACAAATTCATCGACAAGAGTGAATTCCACAAAATCTGATAATATTATTGATGTTCAAGACGATGATCTAAAAGACTGGACACCATTAAAACCTATATGACGTTATTATGTACATGATGTTGTATACATTCATTTTGGATTTGGTCATTGGTATTCTATTGAACATTATAATTACAATGAGATGTCCTAATATATCCTCTTTTCTCCATACAACATTTCATGTCTTTTCATGACCCGTTAATTTGTGAATCACTGTATCTTTATAGTATGCCTATTGGTTGACTAACTTGTATACCCTTACATGAGGCGTTAATCAAAGATTTCTACCATTAATACAACCACCGAGACTTTGGCGATGAGAGTCCAGCGATAACGCCTCTCTAAGGATATATCCTCGTCTTTCTTTCTTCTTTCTATTCGCGCTGCAATATCATGAATCCTCCATTGTCAATACTTTTACTCTTCCCCACCTTACAATACTTTTACTCTTCCATAGGTATTAATGACTCAATATCCTCCTCCCCCTCTCTCTTCTTCTATTCAATATCTTCCGCCCCGTCCTACTCCTCAATCTAGCCAGAAATCCATGTCTTCGCTTTCTCACAATGATAGAGGGATTATACGTATTTCGTTTCCCGCCTCGGATCTGCGTCAACGGACAGAATATCCCCTGGGTTATATTGTTGAGATTGGGGCAAGGGTTCGTTGAAGTCGTGAGGTTGGGGACGGATGATTCCGGGAACAGACGCGAACAAGAAGGTCGTAGGGAGGGTGTGAAAAGGGAGTGGAAGTTTCGAGTCAAGTGGGGATATGTGCGTGTAGAAGGGCGGAGAAAAGGCGTCAGAGTGCGGAAAAGAGGTGTGAGTCGGAGCATTGTGGTTGTTATAATAATCTGTCGGGGATGGTTGGGGTTTATTGCATGGCTGTCGAATGTAGATTGTCGTTGATCGGATAAAGTCTTGAAAATGGATGATTGGAAATTTTACGGTTGGCTGGATTTGTCTTGACGTCGGGAAATATTATTTATATAGTCGAATAACGAGACATCATATAGAGATAGAGAGTGAAGAATAGTTGGCTTGGACAAGATAAAGAGAATGCCACCACATTTATGCTCGTCATGTCACACTGCTAGAGCACAAGTCCTTCGACCAAAAACATTATCTCGAGTATGCGCGCCATGTTTCACTTCTGCGTTTGAAAACGAAACTCTCGCCACGATCAAATCTCATTCTCTATTCCGTCCTGGCGAGCGTGTGGCGATAGGTGCTTCTGGGGGTAAAGACTCTTGCGTCCTCGCTGCAGTGCTACATACGCTCAACACTCGACATTCGCTCGGTCTAGATCTGGTACTTTTGTCCATCGATGAGGGAATAACTGGCTATCGAGACCATTCTCTCGACGCTGTACGAAGGAATGCTCAGGCGTTGGGTTTACCGTTGGAAATATTGAGTTATAAAGAATTATATGGATGGAGTATGGACCAGGTTGTCGCACAGATTGGAAAAAAAGGAAATTGTACGTATTGTGGAGTATTTCGGAGACAAGCGCTTGATAGAGGGGCGGCAAAATTAGGAGTCAGGCATGTGGTGACGGGACATAATGCCGATGACGTGGCAGAGACTGTGATAATGAATTTATTGAGGGGTGACTTGGCGAGATTGGGAAGGGCGACTAGTATAATCACGTCAACTCCTGGTGAAGTCATCAAGAGCGAAAGAGTTGACAAAGGGATGGAGAAAGTCGAGGTTACTGATGTTAAGAGAAGTAAACCTTTGATGTATGCTTATGAAAAGGAGATTGTATTATATGCACATCATAAGAAACTAGATTATTTCTCGACGGAATGTATATATTCGCCAGAAGCATTTAGAGGAAGTGCAAGGACTTTGATCAAGAATTTGGAAAGAATACGGCCTGAGAGTATATTGGATATCGTAAAGAGTGGGATTGATATGGCTAGTATGGTTCCAGATGCGGATGGAAATTGTGGAGGTAAATGTAGTGGACAAGACATGACTGTTAATAAAGCGGCTATTATTTCTGAAGAGGAAGAGACCGCGGGAGGTTGTAATGATGCACATGGCGCAGATGGTGGTGCTGGAATGGTAGTTTTGGAAAAGAAACTTGAAGAACAAGATAGAAGAGAAGCTGAAAGGGACATGACTGATCGATTGATCAAAGGAAGTGCTCCAGGGTTATTGTCAGATACAGTGAGGTCAAGTCAGCAATCTTCTTCTACAAATTCTACACAGGAAATGGCTATCCAGACGGTGCCTATACGACCAAAGCAAAAGATGAGCACCAAGACGACATCAACACTAAAGGATGATAGAAAGTTGGGCAAATGTGAGACATGTGGTTATTTATCATCACAAAAAGTGTGCAAGGCTTGTGTTCTGCTCGAAGGGTTAAATAAAGCTAGACCTAAATTGCCCATAGCGGTTGAAATTGAGGGCTGAATAGGTGATCTATCACATCTGTATATATATATATTACAAATAACAGCATTCAAGTAAATATTTTCAAGTGAAATATAATTAGCATTTATTAAAATTCACTTTGATGACGAAACCTCGACTTTCACATCACGATTGTCTCGTCAATTCACGAATCCAGCTCTATATCATGCAATCATAAGTATCGCTTGCCAGGATGTTCTCGAATATAGATCAAAATGTTGTTAGGCCCACGCCACTTCTTAAACCGATTGACTGTATCGATTTGTCGCATTGAGAAACAATATCTCACAAATGGCGGGATATCAGCGCGCAAGTTCTCAATTGTCTCTCACACACGAGCAAAACGTCAGACAAGTTACAAAATCAAGTTAGATGACCCGTCTCAAGGCCCTCTTGAGCCATATGTGCCCGCTCTGAAAAATGTTGATGTTACTCCGACATATCCAAGAGTCATTCAACAGCATTTCAACAACATTCAGCGTTTCTCATCATGTGTAGTACTTACTCGCGTAGGTAACTTCTACGAACTCTATGGTGAGCAGGCAGAAAAGTATGCTCCATCACTCAATCTCAAAGTGGCGAAAAGAAAGACAGCATTAGGGCCCGTTTCAATGTCTGGATTTCAGTATTTTCAACTCGATCGATATCTCAAACTTTTGGTTCAAGATTTGAACAAAGCTGTAGCCATCAGTGAGGAGATTAGAAACTCTGCTGCAGATCAAGTAAAGTCTGGAGGTCTGCTATATGATAGAAAAGTCACGAGAGTGATTACTGCCGGGACTCTTATCGATGAGACGTTTGTTAATCCTTATGAGAATAATTTCTTGTTGAGCATCTCTCCCTCTGATGAGTTGGTCACAGAAGGTCATGCTTTGGAGGAGAATAATGCGGCTCAGAGTTGTAAAAAGACGGATACGGGAGTTGTAGGGTTGAGTTGGGTTGATCTATCAAGCGGTGACTTTTATGTACAGCAGAGCACACTTGTAGAATTAACTTCTGTCGTGGCACGAATTGCACCTTGTGAAGTCTTGCTTGACTCTCGCTGTCGCCAAGTATCGGGAGTAGATTGGCAGAATATCATTGGTGATCGAGATCGACCATTGACTTTTCACACTCAAGATGTTCAATACGATTCTGTCGATAAATGGAATGAGTTTATTGAGTCACCAGATGCATGTAAAAGCCCAGACCTCACGCAGGCGGAAATATTAGCAGGTTCTTTACTTTTAGACTATATTCACGACAAATTACAGGATCTAAAGATTAATCTTCGTCCACCGATACGAAAAACAAATGTTGAAACAATGCAGATTGACAGACATAGTCTACGTGGCTTGGAAATACGTACAACTATGCGAGATGGATTCTATCAAGGCAGTCTTCTACATTCGATCAAAAAGACTGTAACTAAAAGTGGAAGTCGAGTTTTAATACAACGTTTACTCGCGCCTGAAATGTCTCTCAAAGTCATCAATACTCGTCTTGATCTAGTTGAAGAAATGATTGAAAATCGACAACTTCATGTCAAAGTCATAGATTTGTTGCAAAAGTCATTCGACTTGCCTCGACTTGTACAGAAATTCTCAATTGGTCGAGGTGATGCAGATGATTTGTTGGCAGTTGGAAAGACTGTTGATATAGTCCAACAGCTTTTCGAGCTTGTTACTGGCCATCATCAAAAGTCAAAGGTCCAATCTGTTGAGAAAAATAGATTGACCCCTTTGATATCTGATATACAAGCAATAGAATTTGACAAATTAGAGAAACTTGCACAAAAGATCGAAAAGTCTATTGACGAAGAAGGACTATCCAAACAACACATGGTCGAACAAGACTTGATCACAGATATTACCGATTTTGCTGAACAAATTGTCAATCAAGAAGATTCTGACAAGATTAAAGATAAATCAAGTTTGAAAAAGGAATTTGATATTGAAGATGATGGAGACATTTGGATCATGAGAAAAGAAGCTAGTAAAATATTGACAGGAATGCATGAAGAATTACAAAATGCATTCTGCTCTAAAATTGAATTATGTCGTGATCTAAAGAACATAAGTAAAAGTAACAGCCTATCCTTGAAATGGACGCCGCAATTAGGTCATTACTGTCATGTCAAGGGTAAAGATTGCAAGGTCGAGTTTATCAACGCTCGAAATATTAGTACGACAAAGACAACTCGAGCTTTCTATTTACCGGAATGGACTAGTCTTGGATTTCAGATCGAAGCGATTAAAAGACGGATACGTGTTGAAGAACAACGCGTGTTTTCTGAACTTCGAAATGAAGTATTATCAAATCTAGTAAAACTACGTCAATGTACATCCATTCTCGACGAATTAGACATTGCTTGTTCTTCCGCCACGGTAGCTATAGACCAACGACTCGTCCGTCCCATTCTCCACACCGGTACAACTCACAATGTCATTGGTGGTAGACATCCCATGGTCGACATTGGATTACAAGAGTCCGGCCGATCCTTTACTTCCAACGACTGCACCATGAACAACGACGAAAGTATCCAACTAATCACTGGTCCTAACATGGCTGGAAAGAGTACCTATCTCCGTCAAAACGCACTGATTTCCATCCTCGCACAGACGGGCTGTTATGTCCCCGCCGAATATGCCGAAATGGGTCTAGTCGACAAGATCTTTTCTCGTATCGGCTCTGCTGATAATCTATATAATCACCAATCTACATTCATGGTCGAAATGGTCGAAGTAGCAGAGATACTCGTACAAGCCACGAAAAGATCTTTTGTCATAATGGATGAAGTAGGGAGGGGTACGACGCCAGGAGACGGCGTGGCTGTTGCGTATGCTTGTTTGAAATACCTCCATGATAGAATTGGTTGTAGGACGCTATTCGCTACGCATTTTCATAAATTGGCTGACATGACGGGAGATTTGAAACGTTTGACGACTTGGTGTACGGACGTGGTTGAAGATGAGGATGGGAGTTGGGTATATGCACACAAATTAAAAAGAGGTGTCAATAGGGATAGTCATGCTTTGAAAGTAGCCAAATTAGCTGGAATGCCTGAAGAAGCTATTGATATTGCAAGGCAAGTCATGTCTCATGATAAATCTTGAAATGTAACGTAATAATCATCTCATGGACATTTTTCATTCATGTAAATTATCTACTGGTATTGTAAATCAATCTCGGCGAATAAAGATATATAAATCATGTTCTCATGGTAGTATCAGACCCAGTCGTCAATTCCGAATGTTTCTTTCTCGCCATATCAATGTCATGCTTTTGCAACTGTCTTAATTTCCCAGTAACCGCAACTCCTCCTGTAATATTCGCAGCCACGATTTCTTTTACATATCCCAAAGCCGTACTTTCTGCCTTCCAGTACGAAACATCTACAAATACCAAATCAGCTTCTTTACACATCCGATAAGAAGATATAGAAACTTACATTGAGGTTTGACTTCCAAAAGCGTCATTCTTGGATCATTAGCACTCGCGTCGTGAACGCCGTCTCCCAAATCTCCAAACCAAGCCGCTGCACCTCTCGACCAAACGGCTTTGATTCTCGGATCGTCGTTTTTCGCAGTCGTCACTAGCCCGGTAATGCTGACCCAGTCCTGCGTCTTGCTGTCTTGAAACGTGACGCACACGAGGTTTCCTTCCCCTGCAGTATCGGCTGCCGAGGCGGAGAGGTGCAGGTCGTCGAATTTCTGACTGTGTGCGTTGGCGAGGAAGAGAAAGTCGGGTCCGGAGCGTTTGGCAATGGCCATTGAGCGGGCGACAGGGCCGGGGAGCGAGGGGCGGTGGGTGACGAGCATGCAGGTCTTGAGACCGTCGCAGATGGAATAAAAGTCCTGATATCCACAGATTAGACTGAGAATTGAAAAGGTATGAGGAAATGTACCTCAAGTTTCTTGTCGACGGGACAGTCGTCGTCCCATTGTTTAGCGACTGAAGGGTCGGTTTTGGAATTGACCTCTTGCTTGGTCAATTGTTCGGGCATTTTGGGTATTATGTACGGATTGGAAATTTGTGATTTTATCAAATGTGGTTGGAAAGAAAGGTGAAAAGGTATATGAGCAACTGATTATATAGATTAATAACTAGCCAATGGCGAAGAAAAGCTCAAAAGCACTGTTGGCACAATGACGCGTTATGACGTCGACGTTCATTCGACTCTACCCCGCTTCCGCCGGATCTTTCACTCGAAAATCAGAGTGGCTTTGCGGGGTAAAAATACACCCTCCGGTGTCAACTGCCGAACTGTCACCCGGCAAGCTTCGAAACAACAAAGGTTCTACAGTAGTCAAATGTCGTTCCCGCGTTTCACATTCTCGAGGAGACTTCCCAGCTCTTGCCCAAAACTAGAACCAAACGAGTTTCGAATTCCGGTGTCTCCCCCAAAGTTGAGTCGAGCTGCCGCTTGGAAACTCCAGAGTTGTTGCTTCATAAGCTTGGCATGATGTTAGTGGTTGGCTCGGTCTGTAGAAACTGGCCCATTCCAATATGAGCGTCAGAACCTCGAGGGTATATAATGTTGCGCCAATTCCACGATATTTTCTACCTCAGCGACAACTTCATTTTATACTCACCCGCAAGCTGCAAATATGTCTCCTACGCCCCCGCAAAATCATGCTGGAATTCCAGCGTCTCATCATGCTTTGCAAGGTGCGTCAGCTTTTACAGGAGAAGAACTTTGCGCTATGGGTGTACACGACGCAGCCAAGACTCTAGGAGAGAAGTCAGCGCAAGCTTTATCCGTTACTGTTATAAGTGCAGTGAAGCATATGGATCTCCAATCCATGCAGCACTTCGGTCAGCAGCTTATCGAGCTACTGGAACATGCGACATCGGCACGCTCTCAAGCTGGAGTACCGCAACCAATAGAAGATATCGTGGCTAGATTCGATATGCTGCTTCAATATAATCATTTGCATACAATGCTTACCGCTATAGGCACTAGCATATTCGCCAGTGCGGAAGCCGCATACCATTTACTCGAGGGTGTACAGAAATTACCGTGAGTCAGCTTTGTACGTTTGTGACTTCTTTATTAATCATGATTTCTTGGATTGTGACAAATTTGGTTGACGCAACTCCTTATAAGACGGCTTTCCATGCCGCATCTAAGCAGATCTTGGACGACCTAAGCAAAGGCGATGGGCCTCTCGTTAGAAACACCATGCTTTAAAAAATGCCACGATTCCTATATGCAACCCCTACTTCCACACAGACCTTGATGAAGGCACAGCCGTAGTAAGGAGGGATCCAGGCGATAAAAATAGTACATCGCTCTGGGGTGCAGGAGGAGTAGGCATTTTCGGATGTGTTGCACTCCTTATATTGCTGATACTGACCGCGTGGCTCAGATATAAAGAAAGGAAGAAAGCAAAAGCAAAAGCATTGAGTGAAACCCCCAAAGAAGATTGTGGAGAAGTGACAGCCACAAAGGGAGAAGCAGCAATAGAGCTACAGGTACAGCAACCTGCTATGGTTCATCCTCACTAATGACTAATTGTCAATGACAGCTGCTTATTATGATTGTAATCTATACATCATCTAAGTGACTTATGCTGATAGCGTCATTTATTGAACTTGAAAGTGAATGCATATTTAGGCGTTATATAAATACATATACATGAATGTTATGCTTCACTATTACCACTCAACAGTGCCTATTGCTTTGGGAATTCTTGTATGAAGGCAGGATGTTGTCATGTTGATTCACAACAAAATGGTCTATCTTAAGAGTTGACTTGATGCGTATTAAAAAATGAAGGCACTGTCGGTTTGTAACTACATCTGATGCGATTTGTAACTACGCTGTCCGCCAGAAATACGAAGCGTGAGAACGCATGCCAAATCAGGTCAAAAATTGACCATTTCCTAATGGGAACTTGGGAGTACCAATTTAGCTACGACTATAGCATACGATTTTCACTGCCTGAGATACTCGAAGCATTGCTGATTATAGTCGATGCCATTACATAGATCCCATGCCTTGCGGAAAAGTAGTTGGCTCTGTAATCAGGCATGCCAGGTTCCAAGTACATAACTTTTATTACAGATTTCGGTATTTCTAAAATCAAATTTCTCTCACGTCCCTGATCATTCTGATCAGATACATGGCGGCAAAGGATACTATGATCAAAGTGACGACCCGAAAACCTCTCTGCAACTATCTAGTCAACACGTGGACATACATGCAAAGGCGATAGTCTACGTTATTTCATTACGCCCTTGACATCGACGCTATGTCTATAGAATCTTTATGATAGCTATCACTATAAAATTAATTTGTATATATCTTTTGCACAAAATTTGAAATTCACCCTCCCTTCAAACTGTGAGAACCTTAGAGTTTGGTGTGCCAAATTTGGAAGTAGCAAACGACCTTTCAAAAACGTCCAAAACGTCAAGTTAAGACTATTCAGCTAAAAAGGACTTGCATATCTAACTGTGATTTACGATGTGTTTAGAAAAGCTGATAGTCCTGCATGACCAGAATGGCTTTGTGGGGTAAGAACAGAGCATAAATCCCGATGTCAACTGCCGAACCTTGGATAGACAGGCTTCGAAACATCAATGGTTTATCATGTGCTATTTAATATCATCCTGCGTTCTTCAGAAACAAACGAATCTCATCTCATGTCCGCCCAACTTTTCATGAGAAATTAAACTCCAGATCCGGGTCTGTTGGGCTGCAGATTGAATTTTGTTGCATCTGAAGCTCGGATAAAAGCTTATCAGACCCATGTTTCGAAATGTTTCAGCTTTATGTCCACCAAGCATTCTCAAACTTTATAGATTTTCTTTCCTAAGCCACGGTTTTAACATATCAGTTTTTACAAAGCCCTTTCCACCGTTGTTGTCGGTATCAGAAAGTTTTCATAATCCTTTATATACCTGATGGAAAGATGTAGAAAACAGGTTGTGAAATGTTGAAATACTTCCAAAACAGGTTTGATGATTTGACCTGTTTTTGACATGTTTGCTAAATTTAACCTACTTTCAATCCTGCTGTGAATCATGTCAAAAAACTTACTACAACAGTACCAGGACTGATGGAATATTTATAGAATAGAGTTTTAACGCCAGTCCTATTGTAGCAAAAGCTCGACCGATGACGTGTACGTTTTTGTCTTTTTCCCCGCCAAAGCCCATTGAAAAATTACCATACTGCAGATAAACTTCGGCCTTTTCAGCCTCATTGTATGTTTGTCGAGCTGCCTCCTTCGCCATAATTTGGGCACCGGAAGCTCTTAGAGTTTTTGTCCAAAAGCTTCGGTCTGTAGAAACCGACACATTTCAAAATGCGAGCCAAAATCGCAAGGGTATGTAATGTCCCGCTATTTCCATGATATTTTCCACTTTGTTGATCACTCGATTTTTACACTAATTCCTACTTTTCTAAAATGTCTCCCAACCCCTCGTCTCGTGATTCTGGCAGTTCAGAGCATCATGTGTCAGCAACTCTGAGCGAGAGGTTTTCAGCCAAAGGGCTTATCGATATGGGTCTCTCACGCGATGATCTTATTGCTCAGGGCTACTCAGACCAACAGCTTACTCAAATAGGTATACGAGACAAAGCTCCGGGAAAGCAGCTACCGAAAAGGCTCGCCGTTGCTGTTTTAGATGTAGTGAAGCATATGACTTACAACTCCGCGGAGGATTTCGGTTCCCAGCTCTTGAAACTACTTGCAGATGTTAAAACTGCGATGTTAACACGCATTGAAACTGGACAACCGCAACCAATGGAAGGCATCGAAGTTGGGTTTGCTATGCTATTTCAACACAGCCATTTGCAAACAATACCCATCGCCATAGGTATTAGCTTGGACGCCACCAAGAGACAGGCACACGACCTACTCGAGGGTATAAGAGATATGCCGTGAGTTCCCTTTCAAAATACTGTAGCCTTCATTAATCATGGTTTGTAGGTTGATTACAAACATCGTCAATAAGAGTCCTCAAAAGGAGGCCTACTGGCAAGCATTTAAGGAGGTTTTAGACGAGCTAAAGCACCCAGCTGCGCGTTTGCTTGAAAGTTGCCATGCTTTGGTTGAAGCCACGATTCACATATGCAAACCCATCTTCCCCACGAAGCTGGACCGAAGGCAAATCATAGGGAGTAATGTGACTCCTGAATTTAAAATTAGAGCATATATTCTGCTCGGTGCAATAGGACTTGTAGGTATTTGCTTTCTTGCAGTATTCTTTATTTTTGGACGAAGAGCCAGGAGAATGAATGACGCAATGATAGCAGCAGACCAAAGATCAATTGAGCTAACAGATATGACCGCCCGAACAGCTGCCGATGGCCATGGAGTCAGGCGGGACTTTGAAAGAGGATCAAGTGGGTCAAGCGGGTCAAGTGCGGGGCAAGATCCTCCTCCCCCCTATACATTTAGGCGCGTGCCTTCGTGTGAAAACTTGTAGAGCTATGAACGACTTGTATGTAATGATCGAATTCTATTGAACTAACTAGCCAATTACGTTTGTATTACATCATGGTCAAGCCCTCTGACCTCGCCAAACTTCGCGAGCTAGTTTTTCATTATCAATTAAACATGTCGCGCAGTCTTCGCTAAATATTAGATGTCTTACGAGGTTTGCGGTGCTTTTATGGACTTGTCGAAAGTTGGCGGAGAACCCAGGCACCTCAAATCTCAACCCATCACTTTCATCAGATATCTCCATATACTAGTGAAGTCAGGCTTCGATGAAGTCATCCCTTGTTCCGACTAAATACCATACCGCCTTGGCCGTCAACGGTTTATAACGAGATTGATATCACAGTGACCACTTTGTAAACTTAAGCAGTTTACGTCAGCAGTCTGTACTCATGGCTATTTGAACCGAGAAGCCTGATTGAATGGATGAAAATTAACTACAAAGGAGAGTCGAATGCCAGAGTTGATTTTGGTGGGGAAATTCAGCGGCAGGTCAATGTTGACTAGTCAAGAGATCGTGGAGACCAGCAAGATGACCTTCTGCTTAAACAACGTGAAGACGACGATTTCTATAGCAGATGTTATAATAGCATTCTGGACGTCATGCATCAAAAATAATCATCTGATAATCTCAGAAGCTGTGAAGCGTTTCTAATACAGTCTAGTTAGACACGTGGATATACTATATTTCATTACTGAGCTATAAGACGTAGGTTACATGCTAGAAGCAATTGTTAGGACACTAACACTGGGCCAGCATTTCACAGTCTGCACGTACGACATCAACGTCGACGCGATTGCTGGATGACCTTTGTGGAAGCTATCACTATATAACTAAAATTGGCGAGGTACGGACGTAAGCGACCTACAGCTCGGCGGACCCTATTTTGGAATTCACCCGCCCTCAATTGGGGGAAACCTCAGAATCGGGTCTGCCGAGCTCGCGGCTTGGGTTCGTCGAACTTGAATATGGCGAAAGACCTTTCGAATACGTCAAAGTGTGAAGTCAAGACTATGAAAACGAAAGACCTTTCATATCGTGATAACCAGAATGGTTTTGCGGGGCAAGAACAGAACATAACTCCGATGTCAACTGCCGAACCTTTGCTTGGTGAGTTTCGAAACCCAGAGATTTCTAATTTTAGTTTCGCTTAAATTTCGTTCCCGTGTTTCAGCACGAAGTGGGTCCACACACTCATGGTCTCATTGAAACTCTATATATTCGGCCAGCACCACTGAACAGACTGGAATGATGACGTATGTCTTGGCAGCATTTGAAATATGAATGTTTCTATTTTGAGTCTTGTTCAAATCCCGTTCCCGTGTTTCAGGTCCACACCCTCTCGGTAGTTTTGAAACTCCATACATTCCGCCTGCGTCAGTGCAGAGACGAAAATTCGAGACTTTTTGTTGAAGCGCTTGACAACAGAAATCACTACATGGAAGAGATTGCCGTAGATCGGAGTCGATGAGGTATAGTATAAACTGAACGGCAAGATTGCTGAACAATTTTGTTGAGGCTCTGTCAAAACGTATAGAACAGTCTTGGCCAAGCCAGATGAATGAAATTTTTGACTTCTAAATGGAGTTAGCGGGGTTCCGATTTGCCGACGTGTTGCCGACAAAATCTTTCGTCAAGAGTGCAATGTATAATAATGGTTCGGGAAGGGTCACAATCTGGGGTGCATGAAGCTCTAATTTGAAACTTCGACATTTCTGTAATCACATACAGTACTGTATTGTGCGACCTTTTCGTATAAATATCAAGGTAAGGACCATGCGACTTCCATCCCAATCCGACTTCTTTTTATATTTAACAATTTCAAATATCTCAACACAAATACAAATAAAGCAGCATGGCACCTCTGCATCCTCAGACTACAAATACCGCTCAGTATGCGGGGCTTGCGGCTGGAGGAGGATTGTCTCGGGAAGATATGAAGAAAGTCCAAAAAGAGCGAGGTAATGAAAAGGAGGCGCAGCTCAACGCTAACAACCCATCGGGAGACGGCGAAATTGGCAACCCGATCAAAGAAGCTGCCATCGATACCAAACCTCATGATAGTACAAGGCTTCTTTTCAATAAGTTCAATGGATTTATAAACATGCCAGCTGTCAAGAGCCTTGAGACACTCAAATCTAATGCAATTTCAGACTTCCACAAGAACCAAATCAGTATTGCAATGTCAAATTTGTTACCCTGGCTAAAAGATTTTGTCAATAGTCTTACACAAAGCGAATTTATCGCCACGTCACAGTTGTCCATCGCAGCATCCACATCGGACAATATTTCCATACAACCTATAAGTGAAATTGTGTAAGTGTATCAATATTTTGCGCAAAATCGGCCGATATCTGACGTAAATATGATTTCTTCAGGAATCATCTACATAGCTTTAACTTGCACCCACTAAACCTTCAAAAAATAGGGAACCATGTGAGAGAATTCTTGGACAGTGGCATCGAAACGGTGAAATTCAGAGCGCTCCGAGCTATATGGAAGGAGTTCTTTGATTATTATGAGCATCATGCCAAAAACAACACCAGGCTAGTCAAGAGAGATTACCCGAATGGAACGAACAACCCATTCGAAACCGAAGGAGCGTGGCTTTTCATTATCCTTGCCATTCTCGCAGGGCTTATCGCGATCTACGTTCTATATCGTATTTGCAAGTGGCTGAGCATTAAAGTTAGTCCCATATTGGTTGAGAGCTTTAATACTCTCAAGAATTGGCACCAGCGCAGAAGTAGGATCCACAATCATGACAATCGACCTGCAATCGAACCAAATGATACAGAATTAGAAGGATTTGCTGCGTCGCAGTGATACTTAATTATTTGATCAGACCGACCTCTGTCGAATGAACTAATAGTGCAAATAGAAGTTGTCAGTAGAATCTAACCCAGTAGTGCAAATAGTAGTTTACCGTCGAGTCAATCAATGTAGCAATTCATTTATCCTGAACAATGTATCAAGCATTCTTTCGTGTACAATAGTGTAGTATTATGATGAGGTAATATTTCACAAAATAGCTCAAAGATGGAGATGGTATGAATAGAATGTAAGTTCAAAGATTTGTATCGTATTTTCTAACGCCACTCTGCCAATTCTGGATCTTGCGCATCTGCTGGTGGCGGATCTTCCCAATCAGGATAGACTCTCCAAGCATCCATCGGTTTAACACTTCTCTCTTCTGCGAGGTTACAACCGTGGTGACCCCATTTCAGGTCATATAGCGAAGACCCGAGGTCCGACGTCCTCTTCAAAGCTATTTCGAATCCTCGCGGATCTCTATAAAAGGGCTCACCCTGACCTCCGCGCTGTTGTGTTTGCCAGGTATTTCTGATTCCCACACTGTCACTTTTTAATTTATCCATTTCTAGTACGATAGCTTTCAAGGCTTGAAAGCGACAGTCTCCTTCTTTGTATCGTGTCGTCGCGGTCGCCGTCTCAGGGCACGTTTCCTTTTCTTGTCGATATAGAATTTCGAGGTCGGGAAGCAGTGTTCTAACGTCTAAAATATGACCGGCATAATAATCCGTCAAAGCATATCCGCTCATTTGAACACGAGCGTTGAAATCGCAATCAGATCCGTAGTAAGCGATTTGTGGATCCCATCCGCCGAGTAACTTGTAAGTCGCAGTGTTGACTAACGCGAGACGATCATAGTGGAAAAAGATGAGGGCCCATTTTTTTGGAACGTTCTGTACGGATTCCACGATATGTTGATAGAAGGGTACGAACTGGTCGGCGTCTTCGTCGGCAAGAATTAAAGTGTCCATATGTGACCAGAAATAATGTGCCCATTGTTTTTCTATCGCCGTGTAGAGAAAGAAATTCTGAAGTTGACTAAACGTAAACAAGGTTGGAGTAGTCAATACATTTACTTTAAATATCTTTTCGAGGCGTTCTTGATTGATGTAAAATGGATTCGCAGGGGTAAGTAGGTTAAGTTTATTACTATCCATAGTTCCGGAATTATCCACGATATATATCATATCAGCAGGCCATCCTGCAGCGAGATAACTGACAAGACACTGTTGAAGCATATTCCAATTACGTGTAAATCCGATAAAAAGTGGTGTAAAGGTCTTTGTATTCCCCTGTGCTTTATAGAACCGCGCAATCGATGGTAAGTCATCTGGACTTTTTGCAGCGGCTGCCCTTGGGAAATTCTCCTTGGGCACGGTAGGTTTCTTCTTTGGCGACGGAAATCGATGAGGAGGCGATGGTTTAGTCTTGGGTTCTGAATCTGGTGTCTCTACGGAATCAGGTTCTGGTATTTTTTCGGAGTTGGGTTCTGATATTTCTTTGTCGTTAGGATCTGGTATGTCGTTGGTATTAGACTGTGGTATCTTCCCAGTACTGAATTCTGGTCGAGTGGCGGGTACTGAAATAACAGAACTAATCGACGAAGGTATTGTATGCGAATAGAAGAATGCCGCCAGTGTTAAAGTCAGCGAAACAAGAATGAGTATTCTGACGCGGTGTCGCGCGAATCCGCCAACGACAGCATTCATGGTCATGATGAAGTGAGAGAGGATATGAATACTAATGGTCTAAAACATAATAGAAACAGGAACAAAAAGAGCGGTCTCTTGCAACCTTTATTGATAATTTGGTTTAATGCCAGGCAGTATCACTAATCTCTTCATCTGCCACGCCCGGGTTCACCCCTAGAATCGTTTAAATTGGATTTCGCCCTGGCAATTCTTGATATGTTTGCACTGGAGTTGATCATGTTGACAATACGTGGTGAAATTATGACGTCAGTACATTTCCCCCATTGACCATGCTTTTCTGACCTCACACCCAAAGCAATTTGTAAGCTTCCAACAATCAGCCATTGATTATTGGTTAATTGAATCTACTTTTGGAGATTTGTTTGATATTTAATTAACAATGGCTTCAAACGATTACTACGACAACGGCTCGAACAGACAGTATAATGATCAAACATCTGGATCAGAACGCCGTCAAGAAAATCAATACGATGGCCAACAAAATCAAGGATATGGAAATGAACGTCGAAATGAAAATCGATATGATAACCAACAAGATGATCAATACAATAATCAAGGTAGAAGGGATGACTATGGTCAAGGAAATATGAATCAAAATGAAAACGAAGGTGAAAGACAGCATTCTCGTCGTCACGAAGGAAATGATGAAAATCGACGACAAGAAGATTATAATCAAGGTGGTCGTGACGATTCATACAACGAGTCTGGAGATAGCTACCGCCGTAACACGGAATATAGCAACAATAACGGTAATAACGACAATTACAACCAAGACCGTCCACAACAACAGCAACAACACCATCAATCACGTCCTGCCGAGTCATCAGGATATGGCAACCCGTCTCAGTTCGGAGATTCAACCGGGACCCCCTACGCCGGCTCATCTGGCAGTTCCAACGACGATTTCTCCGGCGCAGTCCAACACGCAAGCCAATTCGCCGGCAACTCTGGAGATTCAAGCCTATTCTCGTCCATTCTCGGACAAGTCACCGGTGGCAACAAACAGCACGCGGCACAGCAATACGCAAACAGTAACGTAGACGAAGAAGACGCCGTCAGACAACATCAGCAATTCTACGGGAACGGTGGGCATGGATCTGGACAATCTGCTGGATCAGGAGCGATGGGTAGTGCAGCTGCAATGCAAGCGTTGAAGATGTTTCAAGGTGGAAATGCAGGCGGTAGTCAGAATGAATTTGTCGGAATGGCCATGGCACAAGCAGCGAAATTGTTTGGTAAGTATCCTACCCAAACACCTTTTTTTATTGGAGATTGATCGAGCTAATAAATATGAACCGGTAGATCAACAGAGCTCGCAGGGAAATGTAGGTCAAGGAGCTAACAAAGAAAGTGCTATCAAATCCGCCGCCGAAATGGCTATGAAGATGTATTTCAAGAGCGAAATGGGAGGTCAAGCTAGTGGTGGAAGTGGCGGTGGTATGGGAGGATTATTGAGCATGGCTAGTAAATTCCTTTAAATACAACTATGCGTAGATTAGTCAAAAAGTTAGATTAGTCTATATGATACTCCAACTATATACAGGTATTTACTTTCTGTACACTCTCTTGTCATCTCATTATTCATGTCACCAAAAATTATATTGTTCCAATTATATTAACCCTCATTGCCGCAAAGCCTTCCAAGCGACAGCAATCCTCCTCCATTTTGGTACAGTAGCTCTTCCTTGTCGAACTACATAGCCTTTTCGTCTCAACGTCCTGCCAATCTCTACATACGATTCGACAGCTACACGCATCGACGCACGAACTTCGATTGGTAAATGTTCGATTGCGGGACGAGACTCGTCATAGAGTTCAAACGCACGATCAAGCATTCTCGATCTCAATTGCTCAATCTTCTTTGCTAGATGATCGTCCAACTCTTTCTTCTTTTCGTTTTTGGCAGATAATGCATTGATGATATCCACTGGCGTCAGCTTTTCTTTCTTCAACCATGAAGTTGGAAGATATACTCTACCAAGTTGTGCATCGACTTGTATGTCGCGAGCAATATTGATGTGTTGCAACACCATTCCCATTTTACCACCTGCACGAACGAGTTCTGACCGTTCGTCTTCAGTCGTTGTTCCGGGGTAATGGTAGAAGCATAACGCAAGGCATAGTTCACCAATTGTTCCAGCTACATATTGACTATATGTGTTTAAATCATCCTCTGTCTTTATTGGCAGTGAGGCTTTATCCGATCCAGAGTGCTTGCCTGGTTGAAATTGTAGATCCATCTCAAATCCCGTCAAAAGATCATAAAGTGGTTTGGAAGGAAGTCTGTCGGTAGGTAAATGAATCAACGCCGATTGTGTGTCCGAAGGGAAATTCTGTATGATATAGTGCAATAGAGCATCGACGTTGAATTCACTGACTTTTGCATCTTCAGGTTTATACGACAGATCCAAGAATCGGCGTAATTTCTCGATTCTATTACGCGCCTCATCGACAGACGGGGCAGTATCGACCAAATCATCGGCCACGCGACAGTATGAATATAGCAATATTATATCACACTTCAATCGACCTTCAAACACTGCGCTTGCTTGTGAAAAACTACGACTTTTCTTGGCTAGTCTGTCGATGGATTCTTTGAAGCCTTCTATTCGTGAAGCATCATATGCTGCTGCTGGAAGTAAAAGAGCACGAACCAACATTGCTGGTGACGGTAAATCAGGTACTTTTGGAAAGTAACTCGGGAATGTATGCAGGATAGCCATTGCATTATCAAAAGCGACTAATCCAAAAACGATGAGGGTGTTGGTCAGAAGGAAAAACAAGGCCTCTTCAATTTCTAGATGTGGCCAGATGTGGACATTCAATTTTGTGTCAGTTTCAATTACCCAAGTACCACGTTTAAGAGCCAATGTATCCACAATCCAGAGATAAAGAGTAGGTAAAGTAATAGGTAACAAAACATTTGTCCATGGTAGTTTTAGAATGAACTGGTACGCAAGTGACCATAAAAGCCCGAGAACAGGGATTCCCCAGATCAGGATCAGACCGAGATAGGTACCGGGTCCGGTGACACTAGCCATGCTAAATGCATATCTAAATAAAAATGCCAGAAGAACTTGTCCAATCAGTCTAAAATACTTTAATTTATCGTGCGTCGATTCATGTCGGAGATATGCAGGTTGGAAAGTCGATTTGCTGAATAGTAAATAAATCAAAGAGGTATTATAAGTCTGTATTATAAAGAAAAATACCTCCTCTAGAGGAATTTGAAACAGTTTAGGGCCAATGACAACATGAGTCGGATATGTCCATATTGACTGTTGAATTAGATAGGAATCCCACGGAGTTGTATAGACAACAGCGACCTAAGCGGCGTTAGTATAGACCTCTACAGTTGATAGCGATTACAGCTTTACAGTTATTAAAAAAATAATTCGATATAAATCAAGTTTTGTAAATAAAGGTTCATACAGGAATGTGAGGATTAAAGCTGGTGGAATATTATATTTCAAATGACTTTACAGATCAGCGGAACTCATCATGTTGATTTGCAATTTATAAGCGACTCACACGAATGCATAATCGCAACCCATATTGTGCGAACGATGAAGACCGAGTCAATCAAAAGCAACTGTCGAGAGATTGAGTTCTTCGAATCGGCATCATAATTTCTTCAATTGGCAAGACATGAAGTTTACGACTTATATCTCGAGCAGTGAAAGGAATATGAAAAGCTCATGAAAGAGGGAATGGTTTGGCAGCCATATTATTATAACAAGTTAGTACTTTACACTTTCATGCTACTCCAACACTTTAATAATTTATTATGCAGAAAAGCGCCGTGGTTGTCATTGTGTTGTGGTCGAGAGATTAAAGTTGGCGACGGGTTTACGTCAAAAAACGCAAATAGCATTTTTGCAATATGCAGCACGACGATCTTTTTTCCAATCTACGGCAGAATTTCTCCCCATTATCGGTAATTCTATTCGCCACTCCATATTGAATACAAAATCAATCAGAATGACTTCGAGAAGTCAATCTTTTGAAGCAGGGTCTGACAAGGATATCGAGATACTTTCGAAGCCTGCAAAGAGAAAAATTGAGCAAATCGAAGATGCGGCCAATACCCAAAAATCTGCTTCCAAGCGGAGAAAGTCAGAACGGAAAACTGACATATATGATGAAGCCCTAGATACTGAAAAAGGCATCAATAATCTTTTCGCTCATATGGATACACAATTACTAGCAGATCATATTGCTCAAAAAACAAAAAGAAATCTTGATGATATGAGTGTTGTAGAATTGGAAGATTTACGGATTCCATGTGGGTTTATAACACTTCTTTTCCCCCCCAAACTTGCTAATGAGGTGACAGCGACCAGTATTGTCGAAACATCCGCATGGAAAGAAGTCAGAGATCTGAAAAATTTACCCATCTTTATCAATGAATATAGCACTCTCGAAGCTCGAAAGCCAGATTTACGAAAGCCTCCTAAGAATCTTGGAAGTCCACATACACTTTTGATCACCGGAGCAGGACAACGAGCTGCAGATTTGACAAGAGCTGTTCGTGAATTCCAGACCAAAGATGCAAAAGTGGAAAAGTTGTTTGCAAAACACATCAAATTAAAAGAAGCGATCGAGTCGGTAAAGAAGACACGGATGAATATTGGAGTCGGAACACCTCAACGGATATTAGATCTTCTAGACGATGGTAAGAATAAATTCATCCATATAGTGTTAAAAGTACATTGTCTAATCGATGGCTTAGGTGCGTTAAAGGCAGATCTAGTAAGGAGAGTAATTATCGACGCTTCCCATATTGATGTAAAGAAGCGCGGAATATTTGATATGCGAGAGACTATGGCGCCACTACTTCAATTACTGAATAGAGAAGAATTGAAAGACCGATACAGGCCAGAAGCGGAAAAGAGAATCCTTCTACTTTTCTACTGAGTCTATCCATGTATATTCATGGTCTTCTGTAAATACTACCTGTAGATATACCCCACATTTCACATGCCCGATAGGAAAAAAAAAAGATTCGTCTATTCTAAAAATTATTTCTCCACAATATTTCACATTCTTCAGTTGACGATTTCCATATTTCCGCTATACTAACATCTCGATCCCATAGGCACCATTAAGGTCATTAGATTTCGTCATGTCTAGATCATCTCCTCAGGCTACTTCGAGCGATTCCACCCTCTTCAAAGCACTCGCATCGTCCTCTACTGCACGACGGAGACAAGCAATGTCGACTCTAGAAGCATATCTCACCAGTCGAAGGGCCTTTACAGATACTGATTTCCTCAAAATATGGCGTGCATTATTCTATTGCATGTACATGACGCCAAAGATGAGAAATCAACAGAGACTAGCGATTGAAATGGCCGAACTAGCATCTGCTCTCCAAACACCACAGAAAAGGCAGCGCAAAGATGCGGAAAGTAAGAAAGTAGATAGTGCTGAACGCGAGACGAAGAATCACACAGATGAGAAGACAGACATAGACGATAAATTTATCATGTTTGTTAGCGCATTTTGGGATATAATTATAAAAGAGTGGGAAGGCGTAGACAGAGTGCGAATGGATAAATTCTTGTTTTTGATAAGGAGGATGTTGGCCGCTGGATTTCAGGGATGTAAAGTAACAAATTCGGATAGTAACAAGATAAGTGGACAGAAAGAAGGATCAAATTATACATGGAATAATGAGCTATTGGCACGGTATATTACTGTGTTGGAGCAGAGGCCACTTCAGGTGAAGAATGCAAGAATACCAGCAGGATTGGCGTTACATGTGGTAGACATTTATGTTGATGAGCTTGAAAAGGTTGATGAAGACTGTGAAATGGATGAAAAGGTAGTGTTGAGGCCGTTGAGAAGGCTACAGAAGGATAGCATGGTCAAATCAGTTCGGATACGGAGTAAAGAAGCTTTGGAGGATGAACGACTCGCGAAATGGGGATTAGACATTGTGCAGACTAATAAAAAAGATGTGGAGACGAGCCAAATTGATAAAGTGGAAAATGTTGATAACGGCTCGAATGAAGAAGACGGATGGACGGGTTTTGATGATTGAAGTGCTTCAGGTTATCTATAATCGGCACATTTTGCCCTGTTAAAACCCATGGAATACTTTCACCATGTAGTCTAACAAAAGCCAATGCTGTATAGAATGAACTAAAATCTTAGCACATGATAACTTAGCGCTTGTTTCAGGCTCCACTTTTTTATGGATGAATGTATGACGCAATGACGACGTTTGCTTGGTATTTCATTATTATCCCAAAAAAACCGGGTCTCTGATAAATGGATTGCTCGGCAAAGTGAGGGGTAGCTGATTGTGGCTCAGCATCAGCTTTTTACTTGTATATTCTCCGGGCATTGACATTTGTTTCTTATTATTGATTTAGATTTATTATCATCTGTCTTAACATACAAGATGAATTCATGCTGTGGATATGGCAGAAAGAAAGCAGATGATAGGCAGCCTCTGTTGCCAGTCTATAATGATGACACAACTTTGCAACGTGAATTGCATCAGAAGCTACATAGTTATCAAATGTGGAGAGCGATGAGTCAAGGTTATATGCCCTCTACCGAACAAACAATCGTACAACTTCGTACACTTCTTTCAGCAGATATATTAAACCCAAAGGATACTACACTCAGCGAGAGTTCACGAAAATTGTTACGCCAAACTAAACGTGGCATCCAACAATTGATTGATCTTTTACAACACAAAGCTGGAGAAGATCAAGTACAGGATTTGATCTGGTATCTGTCCAAATCTCGAGTCTCTGTTGATACTGGACGAATTGCATCTGCAATTGGTAGAGCACAAGTGAAATCAACCACTTCCACGGCCTATACCTCTCTTCAGACAGTCTTTACTCTTCTCTTCAATAGTTCAGACTTTAGAATATTCCTATCTGATCTGAGTGTCACCGCCAAACAAGTGTTTGCTGATACAGCTAAATCAGTGTCTCGAGTTGCAGATGATGCCGCTCATCAACTGGAAGATGGAAAGACGGTAAATGCTACCGATAAAGCTGCCGAGAAGGGACAAGGTCCAATTCAAGAAAACATTCAACAAGACTTGTCACAAGTTGTTGATGTCGTTACACAAGGCACGGCAGAGGTTATCAAAGATGTCGAGGCAAGTGCTGAAGAAAAATTAAAGGGAGATGAAGGACAAATCATGCGAGACCGTCTCAAACAGACTGTTGCCCGATTGAGAAGACGTCCAGATTATAATGAATCAGTGTCTGCTCTTTCATTGATCATCAAGAGAGTTATCCAATCATACACGCGTGTTGCAACTGATACTATTGCTGTTGTTGAAGATTCTGTCCATGAAAATGCTGCTCTTGACAGGGCAGGAAAGAATGCCTGGGCACTTGTTACATCTATTGGTGATCGAGAGGCATGGAATGAAGTCGAATCATCTTTCAAGCAGTTGATGAGTCATATGAATGACGATCCTAATCTGGAAGGATTTCTGATGGATGTCGTCAAGACGGTTCAATCACTTTTCACAGATCCTAATTTTTATGATAACGCAGGTCATAAATTGAAAGAACTTCAGAGAAGAGCAAAAGAAAATGAAAAGACACAATCACTAAGTGACGATGTCGAAAACTTTCTTCGTCAATGTCAACGTACTGTACGTTCTGTTATGGATGATAAAGATATCGCCGCTTTGGTTCAAACATCGACAAATCTTTTTAATATTATATCTCCTACACAGCCTGGTAACTCGGTGGACATTCTCCACGATGGAATACATATCTTTGTTCCTTTATTGATCAGTGCAATTCAACACGTTCCAATCCCTCGATTGGAAGTCAGTACTCCTGACGTGGATTTGTTGTTGGAGAATCTTATTCTCGAACCCGGTAAAACCATCAATCATTCCTCTTTCTTGCCATATAAACTGCGCATCGAAACATATAATGATATTGAGATTCGTAAAGCCAAGTTCAAAACTGTCTCTACTTCATCCCATTTTGTCACTGTAAAACTCGATGGACTTTCTATTCGAGCAGAAGAGGTTGGCTTTTGGCTTCGAGCTCATTCTGGTCTCTTCCGTTTAAAAGACCAAGGTATAATTTCATTCGCAATGGATGAAAAAGGTATGGATGTGCACATTGATGTTGAAATTGCCAAGGAAAGACTAGAAAACATGCTCACGTTGAGAGACGTCCGCGTGCACATTCATAAATTAGATTACAACATGCGACAGAGTAAATTCTCTTGGCTTTCATGGATCATCAAACCTCTTCTACGCCCTATTCTGCGAAAAGTTATCGAGAAACAATTGTCAAAAGCGATTGCTGATTTCTTCCACGCCGCTAACAGAGAACTTTTATTCGCGAGAGAAAGACTTCGTGCGACGAGAATTTCAGATCCAGATGATCTTTTGACGTTTTTGCGTGCCGTTGCTGCAAGATTGACTCCAGAAGATGATCCAGATCTTTACACTAGAATCGGTGTGGACGAACCTGGAAAAGGAGTTTTTAGAGGAATTTATGCACCTGGGAGTGTAGTCAAGACATGGCATGAAGAAGCCATGGAAGCAGAAGATAGAATTGAAGATGGAGGAGAGACTAGAGGGTGGAGAAATGAAATTTTTGACGTTCACGTTAGACAAATGACTTGATTTTGTTTTATTATTTTATTTCAAGTCTGACAAATGACCTGATTTACTTTCATCAGTTTTTATGAATATTTTAAAGTACACGATTAAGATATGTTATATACAAGAATGATTAGCAACACTTTATGATTAGTCAATTATTTATTAAAGAAACTAGTAATTTTAGCACTTCCATCAGTCTTGGTTGGTGTTTTGGACTTGACTGCATTCGTAGTAGCACTCCGTGTTTTATACGATGTATCTTGTTTTTCTTCTATTTTTGTTTTCTTCGTTTTTGTTGCCGATTCTTCACTTTCTTGATCATGAGATTCGACATTTAATTTCCTTTTATTAGGCGTGACAGTCTCATCTTCAACCTTGACATTTTCTTGGTTTTCAACATCCTCTTCACTCTTTGGTAATGGAGCGTTTGATTCTGGATCTTCTTTTTCATTCTTGACCACATGACTATCATTTTCTTCATTCTTTATCGCGATTTGCTTCTTGCCAGGACTGTTACTTTTCTTCTCCTGGTTCGCAAAGAAATTCGCTATATTTTTCTTATTCTCCTTACTATCGACCGGAATTATGAAGCTCGGACTGTTATTTCCTACTTTCCCGACTGCCTTGTCGACGGGATAGATTTCCAATTCACCCTCGTACGGCTTCAATAACGTTTGGAGATCTTTACTCCATTCCGCTCTGTTTGGATCTACCCACATTTTCACCGCGTCTGACCCCGGCTCGAAAATCACAGGCATGCGATCATGGAGCCACGATAATTGTTTATTACTATCAGTCGTTATGATTGTGTATGTGTACAATTTATCTTCCCCATTGTTATCACTTGTCGATTCGGTATGTTTTTGCGGATTGTCGTCTTCAAATCTCACACAGTCCCATAGGCCGGCGAAACACATCATTTTTCCATCTTTGCGCTTTATATAGTGTGGAATCTTTTCGCGTCCGCCGTCTTTTTTCAACCATTCGTAAAACCCCTCGCAGAGAACTATACATCGTTTGTTCTGCTTCATGGTGTTCCACATTCCGCCGCTGTGAGATAGAGAGTCGTCGCGGCAGTTTATCGTGCGCATGGTTGAGCTGTAGTCTGGATGGCGTTTTGTCCAGAATGGAACGAGTCCCCATTTCATGAGTTGGAGTTTGTATTGCGTGTCGTTGACGTTGGTGGATTTACGAGGGCTTGTGGTAGGAGATGATGCGGGGTCGGAAGTCGAAGAGGTTTTGGTTTTGGTTCTGGGAGCGCCGGTGTCAGGGACGTCGGCGCGGTAGATTAGTCCGTTACTGCCAGGTGCGAAATTGTAGGATTGTCGGAGGTGAGAGTCTTGGTCGGATGGTGCAGATTCGACGGGCATGTTGTCTTCTTGTAATCTTCGACGAACGTATGATGGCCTCTAATTTTCAATTGTCAGTATATTTACATGACGATGGTTAGAGAAGGGTCATGTACCATGGCCATGACGTATCGCCCACACATGACTTGTTAAAGTCGATGGGACTTCCAACTAGAAAACGCAGTGTTGTATGCAGCGGTGAAAGTCGTAATGACAGTATATGATGTCATGATTGATACCCATAATTTACTGTAGTGATGGAGAGAAAGAATAGCCGAGGACATCTAATCAGATCGTTCCCCATTGGTCCAGCTCACTATCCATCACGTGCGTCGTATGCTTCGAACAAACATCCATCTCACAAGTCATCCATTGCCGATCAAATACACCTACACCGCACTCTTGACTCCGACCATGGCATCACTTCTACGATCCCGACATGCTCTCTCTACTATACCCTCCCTCTCCAAACCCCTCGTCTCTTCTTCTCCCTCGAGCTATCAAAAATTCTCCACCTCTTCACCGCGACACATCCTCCCCGCTCTCCCCCGTTCGACATCCCCCCTTTCCATCTTCCACAAGAGCTTAACTAATCTTTTACGCAGAAAAGATTCTCGGAACCGTCAATGATCCCGCCCCCGTACCTCGCCCGTCGCCCGTCCATGGGGCTTACCACTGGACGACCGAACGACTGGTCTCTGCGGCTTTGATTCCCTTGACCATCGCCCCGTTTGCTGCCGGCACATCTCTCAACCCAGGGTTAGACGCCGTGTTAGTAGGTGGATTACTTATACATAGCCATATCGGATTCCAGTAAGTCCCCTCCCTCCACTCATTCTCACTTCCCTCTTTTATGAACGAGAGCGGAGACCAAAACGGCAGAAAATAAAAAGAATATATTTATTGATGAGAAAAAAAACAAAAGGTCGATTATTATAGATTATATCCCGAATAAACGATTGCCGAAAGTGAGGAAATTGGGAATGTGGGGGTTGAATCTCGCGACGGCGGTCGTGGGGATTGGATTGTATGAATTCGAGACAAATGATGTAGGAGTTACGGAAGTTATCAAGAGGTTATGGAAGGCATAGGGTTGTTACAGACAAAACATTAAAGAAATTAATGTAAATTATTATTATACATCTGTGACTTGGGGTGGTGTTATTTGTCGTTATGATCGAGAGGGTGAATATTCCCATTTACCTTTCCGTCTCTACAATCGTCTATAATACTCAAAAGTATATTATAGAAGAGTACAAATCAAAAAAGATACATTTAAATATAATTTTAATCTACAACCACAATTGACTATATTTACATTCATTTATTGAAACTGACAAAAAGAAGGATCAAAACCAATATGATCCACCAGGTTCACAAACTTCAAATTCACATCCAAGTCTTATACCTCGTGATTTCAAAGCAGCGGTATGTTCCAAGACCTGCTCTAATATCAGATCTGCTACATGAGGTCCGTCTTTCATAGTATCCTTTACATGCATTATCATAACTCTCAGGCCTTTTAATGGAGGCTCATGATTAGCTGTTGTACTTATTACTGATGCAGATGCTGCCATGACAGTATCGTGTTCCAATGGTAGACTAGCAGTGTGAGGAGGATGCGCTAGTGTTATGCCTGGATCTTTCCCCACATTCATACTACCGCCAGCGAGCAAATAATCTTTAGGTGCTGAACTTGGTGGTGCTTCGAGCAGAAAAGGAGCATTAGAAGTCGAAGTAGAAGTAGAAAGAACGACATCGTCAGGTACACTACTCCTTCTAAACTGGGCCATTACTCCTCTACCAACCACACTCTTTGATCTTTGCTTTTTCTCAACGTGAAACATTTCTTCTTCGTCACGCAAAGCACTTATTGCCGAAGTAGCGACGGCAATCGCAGCTGAATTACTACCTAATGAAGATGTAGATAAGTGAGCTCTTTTCCGCTTTCGCATTGCACGTTGTGTGGCTTTCATGATCCTTTCTTCTCTTACCATCTCTGCTAATATTTGTAACTCGGCAACTAAATGCCGAGGTGCCATATGACCGAAAAGAACAGCGTCTGTTTGAGAATCATCATATGAGCATTCTATAAATATTCCAGTCAAAATACCAGAAGCAATCTTGGGTGCAGCTTCTGACCAAACGCGGGCTAGACGGGGAAAGATTGAAACACTATCAGGCTCTACATCTCCGAAAATAAGAACTTCACATGCTGTTGTTGTATCTCGGATAAAATACGCCGTAGAATCGACAGGACTACTGTTAGTGTTTTCATCCAACGGACGTGGTGTTTGTGATTGTTGAAAATTTGGAGTATATTGATGTTGATGGTGTTGAAATGGATGTGATGTGCCTGATTGAGAATTATGACCGGGATGATATGCATAAGGTGTGCTTGGGAGATGTATATGGCTCATGGACATTATACGTCCTTCTGTATATCGAGGTGTACCAACGTAGCTTAATGATCCATCAGATAAGTTACTGACAGAATTACGTGCCGCATCAAATGAACCCTGTCGCATACATTTTCCATGACTGATTTTGAATCCTTTTGCGCCGAGACCTTCACATACTTCAATATATCCTCTACCTTCACCTTCTCCGACCATTATATCTCCACCTTCTTTTAATCGTTGAAATGTGACAAAACCAACCCCACCATCTTCATCACTAAGATTCGGCCATATAACATCATTAAAAATATACTTTTTAATAGCATCGACGGTAAAGGGTAATGCGGCCAGGGTTTTTGGACGTGATGTCGCATGAAAGGCGGCTGTATTTATTACAAATCCAGCAATATGATCAAGATGAGGGTGACTAATAAGATATGTTGCGACATGACTGCGTACAATATGCGCGGCATTCGCTCTTGATGAACCATGAGGTAATGGCATTCCAGCAAAAGGCCCATCTGTTAATATGGTAGGCTCTAACCGTGGAGGCGTCGGCGGGCTGGGAGTAGATGGTGTTTCTAGATCTTCATCTAATTCTAATTCTTCGTGAGGTGATGAGATTGGTGGTATCGGAAGCATGTTACCATGAGAGTCGGCTCTAATATGTCCTTTTGATATGCTGGGCAGTTGTTTGTCCAGTATCCTCGTGATTGCGCTCATGTGTACACCCGCGTCTACAGCCAACAATGAGTTTCTCACCCATCCTGATGCTGCTGATCGTACGAGGAAGCCGTTTACATTGTCTTCACTTGGTCCTCCACCTGAGCCCTAATTAAATATATTGTCAACGAGAAGATCATCACAACATTGCGGGTAAGTATAGACAGACTTACGAGACATATGACTTGTATAGAAGATCGTTTTGTTTTATCCAAGACCGCTGGACGAGGTGTATGCACATCGAGTGAAGCCATTTGAGGTGAACCTTTACGATGCTAAACGGACATCTGATTACAGTAATCTGTATTTCCCGCTATATGATAGTTTGTAACTTTTCTAGCACACTCGAGGCCCTGATAGTAGGCCTCAGAAGTTGCGATACATTTCGTAATGATCTATCCGTGATTGACATTGCAGTCCGAGAGCTATGATCAAAGTATAACAGACTGCTGTTACAATCCTTTTGTGTTTGACCCGCAACGTTTCGTAAAACCCTAATGTTCAACTCCGTTCTAAAAATAGCTTGGACTTGTGTTTACATGTATCATATGATTGCACCATAGTTTTGCCTCAAACATTCATTTTAGCAAAGTTCGGTCTGTAGTATAGATACATCTAAAAAGCAGAATACGGCTATACATGTTATATGTTCTACAATATACTCCCCCCAAAATCCCAACATCTAACCGTCTATATGTTTGGCTAACAATATCAATGTTTATCAAGTCATTGATTTCCATGATTTGTCTGTCGTACTCCCTCAAGCTCTATGTTTGAACTCCTTGCTCACATCATCAAAACCAAGATATTTCGGGCACTAGATAGGTAAGGTCAGAAATTTTAAAAACCTAGCATGGATTTATGTTCACTTACCACCTGTGTTAATTCTAATGCTAACCATAAAACACGTTGCTTTCGACTTGCCTGTATAGATTCTGATTCATGATCCATACAATCATGTCCCTCATCTACTGCATATTCATCAAAGAATTTTTGAGGAAAATATTGATCACACCATATCAATCCCCGCATAATGTAATCCTCTGCTAATGGAATGATATCGGTTGAAGAGTGATAGATATCTTTAGTCTGTTTGAAACCAAATCTTAGAATGTCTTTACCTTGATTGGCTTGTTCTTGAATCGTTCGGGTCAAGAATTCAGCAAACGCTTGCCATGCCATGTTGTTGAAAGTATTATCGGTCTGAATAGAATGATTAGTTGCGTATAACCTGAGCATGGCAACCAAAAGGACATGCATCCACGGCCAGACGATTTCTTCAGGCATTGAAGATGAGAGAACTACAGTCGTCAGTGCGACTAATACTTCACCTGCAATTGAACGATAGCTATCACTCATGCTTGGGAAATGAATATCGCTCGTTTTTCCATCCGAGCTGTCATCAACCAAAGTCGTGCTTTTCGCCGTTGTACCATAACCTAAAAAGGCTGTCAAGGTTGCAATCACAAGGTATATTCCATACCGCTTGATAAAGGCAACTGTATCATTCGGCTCTGATGATAGGGTTGTCATAAAGTTCATCCTTGTAGAGTTGACCGTCTCAATTGATGCTTGATTGAACAAAGCCCCATAGAAAAGGATTGCAGAATCAATGATTGGAGCCTTTGAATCAGATGTCTTGGTACCATCAAAGACGTCCTGCATAGATTGTCGTGCGCCTGAAAAGGGTTGTGTGCAGCAGAGAGCTTTGCAGTAGAGCGCGAGTTGGCGAATAGGGTTGTTTTTGGTCAGGATCCCAAGGTGGTGATAAAGCCTTCCTACTGAGGGTTGATCACCTGACGCCTTCAAATACCAATGACGCGCTACAGAGCACCAATTCTCCTGGACAGTAATACTAGTACTCTCTATAGCGGTTCTAAAACGTGCCAGGTCACCGAGACATTCGATCCAAATATCTCGATACACTTGGACCGTTTCATACAACAAAGCAGTCATCTGATACGCATGATGAACAAAGCTTTCCATAAATTCGAGTGATTCAGGTAGATTTTGTCGTTGAAGTTCAAGAAGTGCATGAATTCCATGTGTCCATAATCGAGCTGGCAGTTGTCGTTCAGTAATAAAAGATTTGACGTCCTCGGGCGCATCTGGTTGTTGCGTAGCGTGTATCAAATCGTAATGTCTGTCAACCAAAGCATGGTGGTTAGCAGTGAGAGTGCGCCATTGTTCCACCGCCGGTTTCTGATCTTTAGCCATAGCCATCATATGCCATCGTATCAATGCCATGCATCTCTTTTCGACTATTTCCAACACTTTGTAAGATTTGGCAACTTTTGTTCTGCTTTGTTGTTCGACAACATCTTGCATTGATGGATAGATGGCCTGAGATGCAGCCCAAGCCGCGGCATATTTTGGATCCTGTACAGACGGTGACTGAAGTGGTGAATCCACTCGTTCGGTATGGGAAGGAAAGGATTGACCAAATGTGGGCATTTTCGAGGAGGAGAACCAGGCTGGACTTGTCGCGCGCGATTCATACATGTTTGAAGTGCTCTGTCCGCGCTGATATTCCGCCATAAGGCTCGCTGCACTGGCCTGTCTTTTCCTCATGGTCAACATACTTGGATTGGCCGTGTTGTGACTCGAAGGAGGACCAGAGACCATGTTCTCGGAATCGAGGTTATTATCTTGTAATGACAAATATGACATGTACGGAGGTGTAGTGCCAGCGATTGGCATTTGAATTGCACTATCATGACTTTTCCGTACTTGTAACAAACTGCCAACTCCTTTTACTTGCTGCCTTCTTGCTGATATTGGCTCGCCTGCAATGTTCTGCGGTTGATCGTTGTTAAATATCTTCCCCGACTCTTGCTCAATATTTTGTTGTTTTTGTAATTGGTGTTGACTTTTTGATCTCGCCACTATCGTCTTGTCAAATATATCTCCGACCACTGGACATGGCGGACAAGGAATACGGTGTACTCCATCGCCAAGTTGTGCCGAACTGAAGCGGGGCGAGACTGCTGCGAGCATTGTTGAAAATAATCAATTTTCTTGGATCTTGCGCAAACACTGTGAGGTTTATATCGTTACGACTGTCAGAAGTCTGTGCATCGAGTCGACCATCTACCGCCGAGCGCGCCTAAAGAGTTGTTTTGAAATGATTGGATGGCGTTCTGATATTCTTAATATGAATACTAAATAAATTCAGTCGTCAGATTACCAGATTCCGGATGGACGTCGTCTTTGGGTTGGAATTTTGAATTTTTTTGGTAATTCTCATACATACAACAGTTGTTAGCAATGCATGTTTGATGACATTGATGGCGGCATGAAAGACCCCGACTTTTCAAACGGACGTTTCGTTTTTATATATATATTCGTGGCCTATTGTGAATTGCAATACCAAGTCCCGTTGGAAATCGCGGGGTAAATGCGGGAAATGACATCGTCAAAAATGTTATTTTCAGAAATACAAAAATTGTGGGGCATGGTTGGGTTCTAATTTTTTCGGGTTATTACTGTAACTATATTTTACATGTTTGTCAGTGGATATAACCTCTGATTGACATCAATGTCAATGAGATGGTCAATAATATCAATCGCAAGATGCTTAGTATGATTTCACTCCAAGCGTGACGGACATGCAATGATCGAGCTTGGACTCGAACGCATACAACAATTATTAGCTCGAACACCACTGAAATGGCGAGCGATTCATGTTGCTGGCACGAATGGCAAAGGCACAGTCTGTGGATATGTTAGTGCAATGCTGACTCACTATAATCAATCTTTACTCCGCGAATATACTGGACATTGTCCTCTTGTCCACGCACGTTTCAATTCTCCACATCTAATCGACAGATGGGATTGTGTAACTGTTGAGAATAAGACCATTGACAAGGACAAGTTTGATCTTGTTGAGAAGAATGTAACAAAACGAAACACTGACAGGGGTATAAAAGCCAGCTCCTTTGAAATTTTGACAGCTACAGTCTATGAATTATTCAATGACCAAGGGGTAGATATTGGAGTCATAGAGGTTGGTATGGGTGGTAGACTTGATGCTACAAATGTTTTGGGAGATATGACTGATGTGATCACCACGGATGACAAAAATATGACGACATCAGAGCCTCGACCTGCTCTGCTCGTAACAACCATTACAAGTATTGGTATGGATCATGAAGCGTTTCTTGGGAATACCCTGTCAAAGATCGCAGCTGAAAAGGCTGGTATCATGAAAGCTAGTGTTCCCGTGATTGCTGCCAAAGGTACGCCAGAAGTATGCTCAACATTCTCTGAAGCAGCACGCGCCGTAAATGCTAGTGAGCTAATAGTACTGTCAAATCTCACTACAATGGATGATATCTGTAAACTCAACAATCTAAAACCACCCAAATCACAGAGGTCCTGTATTCCAATCCAATCTAGGTGGCCTAATGGTGCGATCGCAGTACAGACAGCATGGACGGCATTGAGACGTTTGAATAGATTAGATACTGCTCCTGTTGAGATGCAGGTCGAATTACTAGCACAATTTTGTGAGATTTGTAATACGACCAAGTGTGAAGGACGCTTACAAATGATCGATCTCTCCGTCTTGGCAAAAACTGATCAATCAGCTTTGGCACTTCTGGATGGAGCCCATAACCCACAATCCGCTCAAATTTTACGTCAATATTTGGATGAAGAAATATGTAAACCGATTCAGTGGATTGTTGCTGCAAGTCAAGGTAAGGCTATTGACGAGATGCTTAAGATATTTCTGCGGCCAGGAGATGCCATTGGTCTGGTAGAGTTCGGGCCCGTCGATGGGATGCCTTGGGTCAAGGCTATGAAATCTGAAGTGATTGCAAGAGCAGCATCATCATGGCTAATGAGCACATCCTCTAATGAACATATAGAAGTGAAAGACTTTGGTTCGAACCTCACAAAAGCTATTCAGCACTCCTTCGAGAGTGCCAAGCAAAATGACAGACAAGTTGTCGTTAGTGGAAGCTTATATCTCGTTGGAGACGTTCTTCGCATGCTCCGTGACAGAGCCGCGGAGACCTGATTCTGGGTCTCTATATCACTTGCTATTTTGTCATAACAATTCGTGCTAGAATATCGAGATTACTATAGATAAACAACCAATTCCTCGCAGCTAATTACTTTCAAATCACAATGACCACCATCACATTTGTCAAAGCGTATAAAATTATCAGCATAGTATGTTATCATGTGACTTGCGGCATGATTGCCGCGGGCCCGGAATACTGGTGTATTATACCTTTTTAACCAGAGGCTTTTTTTTCCTCCGCTTTCGATTGTGCTTTTCCCAAATCATCAATTGAAGCATTTGCGGTCGATCGCACGGGTGCGAGTAGTCGAATAGGAGGAATTTGTAGAAGTGGCAGACTGGTGGGAAGGAAGAAGGAAGAGGTCAGGCAGATATATTGAAGTGAAGTAAAAGGCTCGTGTGATAGGTATGGTTTTTGTTCCATGAGAGATAGCACTATTGATGTGAAAGCATTGCTGATTCTTTACAATCCTAGATTAGTAGTCACGTAAACATGTTTCGAAACAGCGCAATGATCTGCTTCAAGTGTGGTCAACAAGGACATCGTGCCGATCAATGTCAATCTCCCGAAAGATTATGCTACAACTGCCGTGAAGCGGGACACGAGAGTAAAGATTGTGAAAAGCCACATGATGCAGAAAGTAAGTGTTTGTTAGCTCCTTTTACAAGTCAAGATTACTCGCTAAACCGTACGAATAGCCAAGAAATGCTACAACTGTGGTAATATTGGTCATCTCGCAGCTGAATGTCCAAATCAACCATCGCAAGCACAGAATGCTGGTCAATCTCAAGGGGTTGGAACTGAAAGCACTACTGCTATACCTGGAGGCTCCTCGGCTCCCGTTGTGGCAAACAGCCAGGGACCCAAGACTTGTTATATTTGTGGTGTAGTTGGTCACATCGCTGTAAGTTTAGCAAACCTAGAATCGGTTCCTTGACTAACAAAATTAGCGTAATTGTCCTCAGTCTAGCAACAACGCAGGTCGTCCTAGCTTCAGTAATCGAGTTGGATTTTCAGGACGTGGAGGCCGTGGAGGACGTGGTGGTTATGGAAGTTCTCGTGGTGGTGCCACCGGTATAGTCTGCTATAAATGTGGCGGACCTAACCACCTTGCAAAAGATTGTCTCGCCCCTGCGGTTGCCGATCAACAGAGGTGCTATACGTGTGGTGGAGTAGGTCACATTGCTAAAAACTGCCCCTCCAGTTCAATTAAAAGTCCTAGTGGCCAGCAAGACATGTCAAACATCAAGTGCTACAATTGTGGAGAGATGGGTCATTTTGCTAGCGATTGTACGAACGACGCTGTTGCAAAGACTTGCTTCAAGTGTGGATTGCCGGGACATCTTATCAAAGACTGTCCCATGAACAAAGATGAAGCTGGTGTTTCGACGGATTCCACCAGTACTAACATTCAACCATCAACTACTTGAGCAGAGGCTCGCTCGTAGCTTGTTGTAGAAAGGACTCGGTGGAAATACTCATTCTTCATACATTCAAATTCAGCCGAGTTTCATATGTAGAAACCTAGAAGCATTTACATCTAACAAGCATGTTTTGATAAATGATTAATGAAAACATCAATATACAAAAGCATTTTCCCCGCAATTTATGCTATAAATGATAGCTTTCCATCGCCATGTTCATTGTCCATTTCCAGTATTTAACATCAAATTAAACTAAGTGTACTTATTTTTACGATGCGAGCCACTTCTATTCTCACAGCCGCGTGCGTTCTTCTGACCTCTTCAACATTGGCTCGAGAAGAGCCTTTTACGCTTGACAAGCCGTTGGACATTCAAACAACCTATAAGCCAACTGATTGTCCAGAAGATTCAAAGTCCAAAGCAGGTAAATCAATCATATATATCATTCATCATATCTATGAATCGATCATCGGTTATCCTGCATTCATTACAATCATTATACTAATTTAATAAATAGGAAGTAAAGTCCACGTCCATTATCGCGGCACACTAGCCTCTGATGGCTCTGAATTCGACGCCTCTTATAATCGTGGTCAACCTCTGGCATTTACAGTCGGTAAAGGACAAGTAATCAAAGGTTGGGATGAGGGATTATTAGACATGTGTATTGGAGAGAAGAGAACTTTGACTATTCAACCTGAATATGCGTATGGAAGTAGAGCTATGGGACCTATTCCTGCTGACAGCGTACTCGGTAAGATCACATTCCTCCGTACATGAATTGAGCCAGTAAATTGATATTTCATCAAATAGTCTTCGAGACGGAATTGATGGGCTTGGATGATAAGATGAAGGATGAACTCTGAACCACCTAGTGAAGAAATTCATTTATCACGGACATGATTGGATATATGCTTTTATATACTACTATATATTACAAACACCTCAATCATGACTCTGCGCTAGTTCTTCCATCGCCTTTACTCCATTCTCCAATTCCCGTATCCGATGTCCGATCCTTCGTTTCACTTCTTCTGCTAATTCCGTATCTGACCCTTCGAGTATCTCTCTATAGGCCTTTTGAACCTTTTCTAGCTCTTCCCTGGCAGCGTCTCGATCTGCTTGTGCATAGACGGTCGCTTTCTCCGTTTCTTCCATTGCGATGTCAAACTGTGAATTTCTAAATCAGCTTTTTTGACACACCGTGATGGAAGCAAGAGATCTTTACCTCGTCTTTGGCTGTGGCGTATAGTTCTGTAATGGCTTCTACATGCTCGTCGGCGCTGCTGCGAGATGACATGAATCTACTGCGAGAGAGAGGTTGTCGGTCATTGTCTGGAAAGAGGATTCGACCTTGGATTGGTGTGGCGTAATTTCTGGCGATTGAGCGGTGTTGAAAGGTGGATAGTATTCGCTTTGAAGACTGTATAGATCGCAACATCATTGAATGCATCTTCTATGATACGTCAATGATGCTGTTAGCATTCATGTACAAAGTAGAGTGATGTTCTCATAGTAAAATACACAATTACGTCATTCGGCTCAGAGGAAGTTGAAGTATGATGGTAGAGAGATATTACTATCCACTGTAGCATATAACATCAATGAAGAACAGGAATCTATGCATGTCTATCATTCTCATTATTGGATACTATAATACATTATTAAATTACATGATACATTACTTTAATTTACAATACTCTTCCCATCTGAAGGATGACTCGCCTTGGCGTCTAATTTTGTACGTTTGGTTTCGCGCTCACTTTCTTGTATTCGTGACATGAATGGTTTTTGTATGTTACCAAACAGCCTCGACTGCTTCATCGCACCGAAATTAGAAGCAGACTGTGTCTTTCTGGTCGATGGACTATCTCGGTGAGAAAATACGAATGGATCTCGTTGATCGTCATCGTCATCGTCGTCAACAATTTCTGTTTCAGCTTCACTATCAGGCAAAGCAGATACAGTCGCATCGCTCTCGTACCCATTCTCGGCATCCAAACTTTCGCGCAAGACATCTGCGCTTCTCTTGCGCTGTATCGGTGCTGTGTTTGGGACTTCAAGTTGAGTTCGTCGCGCTGGTTGTGGTGTATATAACGGAAATTGATCTGCTAATCTAGCAGGCTTTATTCGATGTGGGGTAGTTGGTACACTACGCTGTCGTTGTCTAGAATCCTGCTCTGCTCGTTGTGATAACAAGTCTGTTGCGTGTAGAAGAGCATCAAATCCTGGTTGTTTCGAGTTTTGCTCTGGTCTATCTTTTCTTCGTGACGGAGTTTGGAAAGGAGTCGCTCGAACTGTTCGTGGCGATTCAGTGAGACCTGCTCGTCTGAATCTTTGCACTTGATCTCTGCTTTCATGCATTCGCTCACGCATTAACAATATCTTATCGTTTAGAGATGCTATTTCTGATTCTTGTTGTGCCAAGACTCTCTTCGTATCACCAACTTCACATTCTAAGCGAGCATTCTCGTTTTTGAGCATCATGACTTCATCTAACATGGCCGCATACGTATCTTTATGTACACGACGAAAGTCAGGGTCTAATTCTGTAGGTGACATGAGTGCCTCTTGTTTCTGCTCGTTAATCTGACGTTGGGCGTCTGCTTGTTGTAACACTTCAATCTCACGTCTGGCCATTTCCATCTCAACCGCCATTCGTTCGACTGCTTCACCACTTTCCATTTGCGACATTTGATGCTGCAACTTATAATGCGCTGCAGTCGTCTTCGCTTCTTGTGCTATTGCTGCGAATTTTGCGACAGTCCTGCGAAGTTCGCCAACAGGCATCATTTCTATTTCTGCTTGTGACATTTTCGAATATGAATCATCTTCGGTCATGCGCCGATATTGTTGTCTCGCGACTGAAGGAGGTGGCGAAGAAAGCTGATTCGGAGGCAGTGTTGTTGTTGTCGCTGTGTGCATATCTGGCAATGTATGTAATGCTTGCGCGGAGGGCGGCGGAGTGAGAGAATGATTATTTGTATTTTCCATTTCACTTTTGGTCAATAGGGTGTTATCCGTTATAGGCGTACTTGGTTCTGGCGGTATTGCACTGACAACTAGCGCATCGGGACGTATCGATCTAACCACTCGCATGACCTCCTCGCTGATATGGAACAAGTTTTGATAAGAGACAGATTTGCGTTGACCATATCTCCGGTGGCTGGGAATATATACCTAGACCCCAAGAAAAAAGCAGAATTGCATATTTGGTTGTCCTGGAGATCGAACCTTGGTTTAAGCTTTACGGGGAAAATACAGTATGTGGGGTACGCCAGATTTTTAATTTCAAGAACTGATTAGTGAAACCATTTCAAGGTTGACCTGCAAATCGATTACAGAGGCAATTAATAAGATGATTTCATTTTGCAATGCAGACTCTACCCATATATAAAGGAAGTGATGCCCATGTTATGCCGTGCTGCGGAATGACATGTTTTGCTTGAGCAGTAATCATGTCGATCAATCTTTTTTAATGTTTCATTGCCGACAACCCTTCCTTTGGAATTATTAACGACTGGATAGCCAAGGACATGATGGATATTCAGAAAAGACCAGCAAGTCCCACAAAGACATCTGGGCTACCAGTCCCTAAATCGTCAAGATTACCGACTCCACAAACTATACGGACATCAATACTGCCATTGCAAAACATTAGCGGCTCAAATGACGATGCGACACGACCGATAAGCACAATCAATTCTTTCAAAAGACCTTCCTCACCAACAAAGACTGTCTCAGCGCTGACAGTTCCATCGAGACGAGTTAGTGGTATCTCACTGCCTCCGACAACATCATCCAAATTGATCTCGGACCGCACGAGTTCTTCTGCATCGCCAACGAAACTTCTTCCGTCTCCTATCAAAGAGAGAGTATCGAATAGCAGAGCCCCTTTATCGCCTACCAAATCCACGACCCTCAACAGAAATAATGATACGTCACGCATAAGACCGGCTTCAACACAACGCATATCTACAAATACTACAAAGTCTATTCCAAGACTTACTTCTTCGGCGAATGGAAACTATGATAGCAGGATATATAGCCCCAGGTCTCCAGAATCATCGGGTATTATATCTGCTTTATTGTCGCCTCGTATCGGTAGTGAGACGCCCACTTATGAAAGGGCAAATCGCCGATCATTGAGTGAAAGAACAGTTGAGACTTTGTCCAAAATACCGGGTACGCCAAGTTCTGTCACATCAAAGCGACAATCGACTGGACAGAGTCCTCAAAGTCCGATTAATCCGAGTCTCACCAAATCCCAAATTCAAAACCGGACATCCATGATCAATAGTGTAACGGTCGCAAAGCGAAGTGCTCCTGGACGGACATCTGTCATAGGCTCAGGTCTACGGCCGCCTTCACCTGTGAAACGAAGCATTCAACCATTGTCTGCAATACGGAGAGCATCAGCAGAAAGTCCTGCAAAATCAATGAGCAATCGCAGAACGGTAAGTGCCACGATATCAACGTCCTCAATAATCGGTGCATCCGATCGAAACAGAGACGCGATGCCTATGAGCAGGGTTCAACCTAGATCTTCGAACAGTACTATGTCTATCAAAACAGTACGATACCCAAACCGTTCTGATGCCGTCAATCGATCATTCTCTGCGAATCATTCAATCACAAGTGACCAAGACTCGCAACATTCTAATTCACCGATGGATTATAACTCTGTCGATGACTTTCAATCCGTGGCTGCATCGGTGAATGCTTTTAAACAGGCCTTACAAAAAGCCGCTGAACAGAAAAGAGTTTCTTCGGTCCCAGAGACCAGCTATTCTGTAGACTCTTTTGATTTGTTTCCAGACAATGTTGCTCGCCAACAACAGGAAGTGGCAAAGAAGAACCAAATGTTACTAGAAGAGAAATTGACCCAATGTAGAGTCTCTGGAATCCTGAATATTAGCGGACTTGAATTACGAAACATGACAAGTATTATCGAGCAAATGCGTAGTAGTCAGAATGCTCGTAAAGGTCAGGCCGAAACTCTGTCTCCAGTGGACCTTACAATAGTCAAGGCATCCAACAATTCGTTGGTCGAGCTTGATGATGCATTACTCCCGGATGTTGCCGCAAGCGAGGCATATAATGATGACAGTATCAAAGCTTCTTTCATGATTGGAATATCGGAACTTGATGTTTCTCGAAATCAACTTACGTCCTTGGCGATTGGTATGCAGCATATGCAACGACTTACAATATTAGACCTTTCACACAATGAATTGGGAAATACGTCGTTCGAAGTCATCTTGAAGGTTAAATCTCTGAAACAACTTTTACTATCTAACAACAACTTCAGTGGCTTCCTCCCTCAATCAATATGTGGCCTAGATCAACTTGAAGTGCTTGACATAAGTAATAACAGGATTCATAGTTTACCTGATAGTCTACGTAATCTGACAAAGCTGCAAGTACTTGATTTGTCTGGCAATCAGCTTACAGGTGTTCCTACAGAAGCTTTGGAGGTTTTACCATTGACGAAACTTGATCTATCATCAAATGCCTTGCTTGGCGCATTATTCTCCTTCAACGTAACAGGTCTTGGTATGATTGAGGAACTTAATGTTTCCAACAACTCTCTAGCGTCATTAGCTTTCTCAGAAACCTTGTCGTTTCCCAAGATTCAAATCCTCAAATTGAGCAACAATCGCATGATATCCTTGCCAGATATCTCAGGATGGACAGAGTTGGTGACCTTGACCGTGAGCGACAATCAGCTTCAATCCCTGCCTCAGGGTTTTGTAAGTCTTCGCAAGGTTAGACATGCCGACTTTACAAACAATAGTATAACTCGGTTGGAAAGTCGTGTGGCTCAAATGGACAGTCTCGAATCGTTATTAATATCTGGCAATCCATTTACGGAACAAAAGCACTTGACCATGTCTGTTGAAGCTATTAAACGTGAACTTTTGTTACGTACTGCACCAACACCACAAAAGTCAAGAATTTCGCTCGGTCTTCGGCGTAGTCTGGCATCACCACTAAAATCAATCGATGATGACGAAACCATGTTGTTTCAAGCAGATGAACAAGGTCGACTTGACCTCCATGATCAAGGCTTAGTAGATGAAGACGCCGATGGTTTTAGAGAGTTGTTTAGCATGAATGACGTTCGAGATTTGAATATCGCATCTAATCAACTCACCATATTACCTTTTGAATTATGTTTGGCACAGCAACTACGTGTATTGGATGTATCTGTGTGTAACTTGGCGGAAGATTACTTGAAAGACCGAATATCTCTACCTTCTTTGGAAGATTTATCATTGAGCGGTAATAGAATTTGTTCCCTACAACCATTACTTGAATTCCTGGCCGCACCAAAATTGCAGCGGTTGGATATGTCTAACAACCTACTTCGCACAAGTTTACCAAATCTTCACGTCACATTTCCTAATCTTATGGATTTGAACGTGACGTTCAATAGAATCCCGTCGGTAAACGCGGACAGTATTCGTGGTCTTCAGACAGTAGACCTGGCGAATAATAACATTACTGCATTAGATCCAGAAATTGGTCTATTATGGTTTGAAGGATTACGATTGTTTTGTGTTACAAACAATGACATACAAGGACTGGATCCTTCTATAATAGATCAAGGAACGGAGACGTTACTTTGTCATTTGAGAAAGTCTATTCCTGGTTATATTGGTGATGATGAAACTTTTTAAAGTATGATGAATTTTGGAAATTGAAACGATCATGTATTTATGACTATCCTCCCTTCCATTGCTGGGATTATGAATTGTTTACTTCTATTATATATCCAATTCAGGTATTTTTCTATATCAAAATGAATCCCTTTTGTCAGGGTTGAGTTTTACTATACCAAACTTTCCGCGAATGCGATCAATTTATTTCGATTCCGGCACTTCATCACCGACATCTAATCTCCCTTTTACATGACTCCAAAACTCTTTGATCAACCTCTCCTGGCCTTTTCCAGGTCTGACAATCAGAAACTTTCTACTATCCAATCTCGGCTCCCACACGTTCGGATTCGCACCTACGACTCTCCCTCCAGCTTCGGTCAAAATCAACCACCCGGCAGCTACATCCCACGCCCAAGCCCCTCCAGTCCAATACATATGTAATTGACCGGCAGCCACGCCACAGAAATTCAACGCCGCCGACCCCAACATCCTTATCCCCTGGATCATTGCTCCTCCATCTTTCAAATCCGCTACTAAAGAGCGAAAAGTATCGACTCTCACGTCGAGATCGTTTCCACCGCGGACATCACCCCAGTCGGCTGTGATGATCGTCGTGTTTAGCGTTTGATTCTCCGACTCGGCGTCGTCGTGCGGCACTAGTGGTAATTTCACACGGTCGTGCAGGGGAGAAGTCACGTAGCTTCCCCGACCTTTTATCCCAGAATACAACGTCTGCGTAAAGGGGTTGTAGACCACTCCGACGGCGGGGATGAGACCGATAGTGAACCCTAGCGAGATCGACACGTACGGGAAGCTGTGGATGAAGTTCGTCGTGCCGTCGATGGGGTCGACGATGAATGTAGGATCGGCGGAGAGCGAGTCGGTGGCAGGGTCGAACGTCTCTTCGCCGACGAATTTGTAAGAAGGGAATTGAGCCGTCAGGCGCTCGTAGACGAGCTTTTCGACGGCTTTGTCGGTTTCGGTCACCACGTCGATCGAGTTTAGTTTGTGAGATTGGCTCGATGCGTGAGGGCGGGCCGAGAGGATTCTTTCGCCGGCTTGCTTTGCGACGGCGATTAGTGCGTCGTGAACGGCTTGGAGGTCGACGTCAGGGTGAGAGCTTGACATTCTGTCAATTACAAGATGTCGATCTTTGTACTATAATATTGTAATAGATTAGAGCGTTACTGTGATGCTGTATGGTAGGATAATAGCGGGGTATTGCGATATCGGATTGCGGGGTTGGCGGGGCATGAGATATTTATTTCACTTCCATGAGTCAGGGCTGTGATTGATTTTGTTTATTGTACGTCATTATTACATAGGTAATCATAATTCATCGTCCGTACTGCTATCACGACCGTCATTGATAGTTCTTTCTTTATCGCCATCACCGGCCTTTTGACTTCTTGTGCTTGGCTTTTCCGGCTCTTCTTCTAGGAAGGGTAAATCTCTTTTAGGTGGGATCCGTAAACCCTTGACTGGTTGACTTTCTACTTCTTTCTTCACTTTCTGACCAGGACTCTTATTGGTCCTGCTCGTATCCTTACGATTAGATACACTACTTTCATGCTCATCTTGACTTTCTGCTTCTTGACTCTCCAAATCATTCGTTCCGTCAGTAGTAGTTGCGTCTTCATCATGTCTTTTGGCATTATCATCGACATCCGAATCGGCTTCTTCCTCAGCATCATCCTTGCCGGAATCGTCATCCGTTATCGCTTTACGCTTCCGACCCGTCGATGACTTGGCGTCACCCTTTGACTTGTGCATGTTTCCGTTCTCATTCTCATCATCGTCGTCATCGTCGTCATTGGTTTTCAGTCCAGCACGCATCAATTTCCGCTGTTGACTACGTATTCGTGCTTTTTTTGTATTAAGTAAAGCTGCAAACTTTTGCAGCATTTGATGTTCAGACTGTCCTTGTTCTTCTTTCATTGAAGATTGTTTAGTTTTAAGATCATCACGGACTCCTTGCGTCTTTTTCAGCTCTGCTTGAAGTTCTAGGTTTTTACGCTGTAATTCAGCTACAGTTTTGGCAGACTCTGCAGTCCAGTCCAAAAGACTAATCTCTTCATCCTCCTTGCGTTGTAATGTGACTTCACCTAGCCTTTGCTAATTTATTTTTCTCAGCTGAGCCCCCTCCAATGCTAAAATTAAACTAAAATGTAACTTACTGTTATACCATCAATATTCTTTCGAATTATAATCGTCAGTGAATCATCTACGGTAGATACTAGCTCTACATCTTTGACCACATCTTGATTCAAAGATTCTTCACGGTGAGTGAACAACGCAAATAATACCGTCTGCCACTCGTCAAGCGTCCCAGTGAAAGCTTTGTTTTTCAGTTTTTCTACTACACTATGTTTTACTCGTGTTACAAAGGGACTTTCACCATCTGTACCACAAAAATAAAGGTCAAGTCTGGAAGAATCATTTTGTTCTACGCGTACTATCACGAATTCATCATTGTCATGCCCACTACGAGGAATTCGTAGAATAGTAGTACTCATAGCGGCATTGACCAATTGTATCAAACCAAGCAATGGGGTGAAGCATTCTCAATCATATTTTCGTAGCAATGATTATGGTGATGCTCAGGGTGAATCTCCCAACTAATAAATAAACATCTGTTGAAACCCAGTGGTCTTGGCAGCAAACCTTTATATAGTTCACCAAATAGTTCGATAAACTACATGGAATCGTACCATATTACATCAATCATTTGAGCATTAACAACACCACAATTATTACAGATATCTGGCTGATTATTTGAGTATTCGATCATTACATCAAAATTACTAATCAGCTGAATGCCTGACAGCTTTCATACAACGAGGGCCTGGTCAGGTCATGCATTACTTCAAAATTGCTAATTATATTGCTATGTATTGTCCGGTTAGCAATGAGCCAGAATTGATTTGCTTAGTTTGACTTGCACTTCCTGCTGCATGAAATTTCTTAATTTGTTCTTGTTTTGAATTTCATAGAGTACTTCAACTTTGAACGACCGTTGATCGGAAATGAATGTAACGGTCTGCGACCCTGAGAGTCGAGATTCAAAGCAAGTTCATGTTCGATTTTTCAATTTGATTAGCCCGTTGTATCGAGGGGAGAAAGTACTCTATCAGTGATCAAAACAATCGGTAAAGCCTGTAAATAACTGCAAAATAATGTGGTCAAAGGTAAACAAGATTTAGACATGGTAATCATCGAATTGCGTGTTTCTTAATTTTCTTTCTTTCTTTATTTCATTTCTTCTCTAGCTACTCCCTTATATCATCCGTCATGATGAAGATTTTTGGCGTGCTTGCGCTGGCCGCTACTGTCAGTGCTGTGGCAGAGCCCATCAATAATGAATATTATGCTCAATATATGCATAATAAACTTGATACCCGAGAGTCCAAGCCGATCAATAATGAATATTATGCACAATATATGCATAATAAGCTTGCTGCTCGAGGGACATGTATGTTTAAGCTTCAGGTTAATGTTAGCGCTCTGGACGACTAATAAGATATCTATCTAGCGTGTTCCTCAAAGACAGTGATTGCGGATGTTTCAGCGCTCAAAGATAATCTGAGTAGGCCAAACTACTTCTGTAGCTGGTATCTAAGTGCCAAGTATGAATATCTCCATTCTGCTCGGTCATCTCATAACTGACCCGAGATTAGACCAAAAGACTTTTCGATAGTTGCAAAAGTGCCGAGTTCTAGAATGAAAGCTGCTTGTACATGTATTACAGGTACAACTGTTTACAAATCACCAAAAGCTGGAAAAGCATCGACCGCAAGCTGTAAGGCATTGGTGAAGAAGTTGAAAGACGAGATTCATTCCCCTGCAAAGTTCTGTTCAAGCTGGAGGCGCAAGTGAGTTTTCTTTTCCGACAATCATCGTCGATCATTGATTAATGATAAGATAGTGATGGTCGAGTACATACTCCAGTCAAATCAATGCCAAATGCAAAAGATGTATACAGAGCATGTAAATGTCCATTAAGTGAGATATTGCCATCAACATCATTGACAAGATCGTCAATAAAAACATCATCATCAACCTCATCAACCTCATCAACCTCATCAACCTCATCAACCTCATCAACAAGATCTTCAACAACGACAACATCATTATTCTCATCTTCCTCCACCTCATCCGACTTTGACTCAACCACTTCTGCAACCTCTAGTCAGTCTGGATCGAGCAGTACAAGCACGACCTCGTTCCTTTCAAGTGATAGTACCACATCAAGTCATAGTAGTACTAGTACTAGTACTTCATCTCAGAGCACATTGAGCAGTGAACCGACGTCATCATCTAGCACGACTTCCACTACAGTTCTGTCCAGCAGTAGCACAACATCAAGTCTGGTTGCAGCATCAAGTCCAATGGTTCCCATTATTTCGCTATAGTCAGTTGTAACAGTCAGATGGATTGGTCAATCAGTGATGAGTTCAGTATAGACGCAGTGAATTCTGAAAATACAACACCTCTTTCAGACGATGGTCTTGATTTTTGAGTCGAATTCGCTAGTAAATATACTGGTGCAAGTCTCACTGCTGCCAAAGTCAAGATATAGCCCAACTTTACAATGTCTATCTTATTTGCATTTACGTATTCGTACATATTATATTCATATCCATCATTCATCGTCGTCCATCCTTCCTCTCTGTATTATATCCCTACATCTCTTTACCAATACAGTACATAACCACCAATCGATAACGTCATATCCTCTCTACAGTAGTATGTATAGTCCCCACCAACTCTTATACAGCTATGTTCTAAAAATCCGTAACCCGTCCATTATAGCTCCAATCCCCCTCCCCGCCCCATCTCAACGGCTCGTTCTTCGGCCCCCCCACCTCGCCCGTCTTTGGATTCGTCTCGCCTTTGAATTCCGGTGGTGCTCCGCGTCGGATATTCGGATGTAGACCGTCGTCCGGCCCTTTCTCTTCTGGACTTGCCGGCTGGGATTCCTGCGACGAAAACGCTCCTTGGGATTGTCGCTGTAGGGTTTCGAAAATGGACTGTTGGGTGGAATCTAAGCGCGGGGGAGACGGTGAGGGGGTGAATGGTTTAGAAAAACGAGGGGAAGAGGTGGATAGTAAGCGGTTATGAATGATAGATTGAAGTAGTTTGCGAGGATACATCTTGTTAAAAGTAGTTGGTGATTATTGTGAAGAACGAAGGAGATGATTATGAAGTTTTAAGAAAAACTGACATGTGAAATTTATTACAGTAATATTATTTTGCCACCTTTTTATTTTCTAAACTGTTCTACAGGCACATCACGGATGGATATAGGAGGACTGCAGTCGTCTATAAATTCTACATATTCTGTGGTATCTACTCATCATATCATCATTATAATATATACATGTAAGAAAAAATGAAAAATAAATTTAATCATAAAGGTCCATATTTTCACCATCAGCATTTCCATTCTCCAACGCTTCTAATGCTTCTTCTTCATCATACATTCCTTCATCTTCACCTTCACCATCACTTTCTGTATGATTGGGTAATACCATAATTAGACTATGTTCAAGTACAACCTTTGCCGTCTCGCCGTCTCTGATACCACCTCTCAGGATAAGTACTGCTAATCTATTCAATACTTCCTTTTCAATAAGTCTTGACAAAGGTCGAGCACCATATGCAGGACTATATCCAGCGAGACCTAGGTAATCTTTAACCTCGTCAGTCAGCTCGATACGTACATTCCGTCCGTTCGCGCTGAGACGGGTTTGAATCTCTCCAAGTCTTACGTCCACAATACGACGAATTTCCTTTTGACTAAGTCTGTTAAAAATCACAATCGAATTGATACGGTTGAGGAATTCTGGTAAGAACCAATTCCGGAGAGAAGTCATGACTAGTTCTCTTGTAGTGGCATCAATCTTTCCATCTGGAGCATTCGGTCGAGCAAGATATTCAGCGCCAAGATTCGATGTCATGACGACAATACAATTCTTGGCATCGACGACTCTACCCTGTCCATCTGTTATACGACCATCATCCATCAGTTGTAGGAGAACCGTCAATATCTCCTTTGCTGCCTTTTCAACTTCATCAAATAGTAAAATACTAAATGGTCTTCGTCGAAGTGCTTCAGTCAATTGGCCACCTGCGTCATGTCCAACATAACCTGGAGGTGCACCAATCATTCTACTCAAGGCATGTCTCTCTTGGTACTCTGACATATCAAATCGAATCATTGATTTGGCATCGTCAAACAGAAATTCAGCCAATGCTTTTGTGAGAAGAGTCTTTCCTGTTCCAGATGGACCACAAAAGAGGAATGATGGGGGTTGATTAGGATTAGCAAGACCAGAGCGTTGAAGACGGATAGCATTTGCGACAGAAGTAACTGCCTCTCTTTGACCAACTACTACTTCACCAATATGTCTTTCCATCTTTAATAACTTTTCCTTTTCACTGGTCTTTAATCGCGTTACAGGAATACCCGTCCATCGAGCGACAATTTCGTTGATTTGATCTGGCCCAACATCATCAGTGAGTAGGGTTTCTCCATGGGCACCTCTTTTAGCTTCCGCATCTGCCGCCGTCTTATCCTTTTCCAACTCCTCGATTCGATGTTCAATATCGGGTATGGCGTAATATTTAAGATCGGATGCCGTCTGGAGATCACGAGTCCTCTCTGCTTCTTGTTGTTTATTGATGAGTTGATCACGCTTGATTCTCGCTTCCTGAACATCTTTACTTCTCTGTTTTTCACTTTCATATTTCTCTCTCAACGGTTGAAGTTCTTCATTGACATTTGCCTTTTCAGCCTTTGCATCTCGAAGTCTTGCACGTGACGCATCGTCTCTTTCACGTTCAAGTGCATGTATTTCGATTTCTAATTGACGGACCTTTCTTTCCATATTATCCAATTCTTCAGGTTGAGATTCTCTTGTAACTCTGACTGCTGCTGCCGCTTCATCTATCAGATCGACAGCAGAGTCTGGTAGACGACGTTGTGTCAAATATCGAGCGGCGAGATTGGCAGCTGATACAATGGCAGCATCAAGAATGGTTACACCATGATGTACTTCGTATTTCTCTTTGAGACCTCGAAGAATTGATACCGTTTCACCAATCGATGGTTCTTTGACGAGAACTTGCTGAAATCGACGTTCAAAGGCTTGATCTTTCTCGATATACTTTCTATATTCACTCAGAGTTGTCGCACCGATACAATGCAATTGTCCACGTGCCAACATTGGCTTGAGTAGGTTTGCAGCATCCATACCTCCATCTCCAGAAGATCCTGCTCCCATAAGAAGATGTATTTCGTCGACAAAGAGTACTATCATGTCTGAAGAATCTTCAATCTCTTTTAAGACACCCTTCATACGCTCTTCAAATTCTCCACGATATTTACTTCCTGCAACCAGAGCACCGACGTCCAAAGACAACAGTCTACATGCCGCAAGATTGGCTGGAACGTCTGCATTGACGATTCGTTGTGCCAAACCCTCAACCACGGTTGTTTTACCCACTCCAGGTTCACCAATTAGTACTGGATTGTTCTTTGTTCTTCTCGTCAGGATACGTATAACTCGTCTTATTTCTTCTTCTCGACCAATCACTGGATCCATCTTTCCTTCTCTTGCAAGAGATGTCATGTCTATCGTAAATTTCTTTAGCGTTTCACTCTCGGCTTCCGTATCGGCTGTTTTTGAATCTACACGTTTCGTACCACGTATCTGTTGAATCGCCGAGTCTATTAGTTTTGAATTTGGGATATTTGCCTCTGCCAGACACTTTTGAATGCCAGCATCTTGTACCAAACATTGTATGAGGTGGTCAATCGCTACAAAAGTATCTTTTTGGATTTTCGAAAGGTCGCTTGCTGATCGGAGTATCTTTGAAAATGAAGGACTGACTGATATCTGATCCGGCGGAGGGTCTTGGCTTGGTAGGCGTACTAACGTTTTATTTAATGCTCGCGAAAGTAATTGTGCATCGCCGTGTGCTCTTTCAATTACTTGTTTGAAGAGCGGTGAAGACGTATGTGAAGCATGTACCTGGGTCTGTTGATCTTTAGATTGATCTGGCGGAGGATCTAATAATGAGACTGCGAGATGCACTGGTTGCATTTGTGAATGTGCATATTGCTGAGCAAGATCTTGCGCGTCTGCCAATGCTTGCGTGGCTCTATCGGTGAATTGAATGCCAGAAGCCATGCCCGAGATATTGAGACAGGAAGAGGATCTTTTTGGCGTGAAAGGGACAATTCAATGCTTCTGATAAATAAAGATTCTCATAAACAGATGGACGGTCATTCACTGTACGTATCTGAATATTCTAGTAATATCCAGACTTTTCCGGATTTTTCTACGTCATTCTGGCAAAAATGCGGGGAGTGGCACGTAACAAAATAAAAGCATTTTACGAGTATGGTTTGATGTCAGATACGAACATGGGTTGAACATCCGACCGTGAATACTTTTTGCTAATCCCATGTGCATATTCACATCAGCCGATCTACGGTGTAGTATATTTACCGATTATTCCAATAACAACGACTTTACAGACGTTGTAGCCATCTACAAGACATCAATGAAGCGATTGGAGATCAATTGGCCAAGCAAAAGAGAAGCCCTAGACTTTCAAATTGCGGGAGGGACACGGTTCGGCCCGTGTCATTGAGTTTCCGCGTTTGTGCATAATTTTGAAACTCGGAATATTCCATCAAATGCGGGGTTCCGAGCGCATGTCAACTTCCCGGCGTGATCACTTGAATGTCGTGGCCGTTGCGACCTCTCATACTCAGCGTCTGGTTTGATTTTTTCGTAATCGCAGCTATAATTCTAGCAGCAAATGTTTTTGAGAATAATCGACAAAGAGTATCGAAAACCAAATGACCCTCGGAGTTCCAAGTTTGGTTCGTTCCCGTGGTTCTTCCGTCGCACTAGACCGGAAGTAGAAAGTCAAGCTTCGAACCTACGTCGTTTGTATCACGTCGAGATCCTGCATGACGTCAATAAATTTGGCCGTCACACGCCTGTCAAGGGCAAGTCGCATCCTTCGAGTGATCCTTCCCGGTGATCCTTCGCGGACGGGAAGGATCTTACACATTTCCGTCGCAGGATCGAGTTCAAAATGACACCTGCGTCTTCCTACACTCCTGCTACTCCTTTACTTCCTCTTTTCATCCTCGTCCCTACTTCCAGAGTCGAATCCATTCAATCAAATCCTTGACTTCTTATTCAAGACATGGCTACACACTCTTCGATACTCGAAGGGATCTTCGATTCGTTGATTTCCGGTAAGTTCGGGAACGCTCACATTTTGTATTCTAGTCATGACTGACTGATCTAGGTCATAATGGAACCAGCGCAATCGGGGCACTTTTCAACGCGCTCGAAGGCAAGCTCTACACCTTGCCAGCAAACTACAACAAAATACTTCTGGCACACATTGTATGCATGACCTTTGCCTTTTTATTTGCGTATCCATTATTATCTCTCTTGGTATGGTGTCGCTTTGTCGAAAAACGGGCCATTGCGAAACGTCAGCAAACAGGTTATGAATCACGCAAGAACTCATGGTTTGGCAGTACTGGCTGGCAAGAGAAGGGCGCTATATTCGACGTCAATCCACGTTTCAGCATCTTCGATGACGACTCTATGGCGTCCAAGTCTGATGAACGAAGTAGAAGTCGCGATAGACTGGATTCAACTGCTAGTACTGATTCTCTCCGATCAATGAAACCAGGCATTTGTGGTATCGAAGACGGTATCCTTCCAAGACAAGCTTCACAGATTAGGTCCAACTCTCCAGACTCTCAAACATTGGCGCCGGCCGCTTCTCAATTCGATAAGCCGATCATGTTTACATTCCTCTCCGCTGCTCTTGCATCGGTAGCTGGAATCGCCCTGGGCTCTCCTCTTATTGCACAGAATAATGCTCTTGTAAGTGAACTTCTCTAGTCCATCCTAAATAATCAATAAAGCTAATCAAGCAAAAAGAATCGACAAATTAGCGCTTCTTTGCTTCATATTGTTTTTGGTGGTGTATTTTTTATGCTTATATTAATGTCCTTCGCTACTGGTCATCTATTGAAAGGGAGATTGACCGACAATACGCATGTACAAGGTGGTATGAATAAAGGAAACAGAATGTCTTCAATGATCTCGCTCAGATCGGCATTAAAAGCGATTCGATCAGATCGCGACAGTACGGACGATAGTGAAAGAGACTCTTTGTTAATCAAAAACTCGGTTGGTGGTTATATTTCTCGCTCCTTTGTCACAATTTGCGTTTTAGGCGGTGTAGTTGCTGGAATTCTCGGTATAGATTTATCACAACACCTCGACCGTAACTTGATAGTTTCATGGAGACCAAGTCACTTTGTTCTTTTCCTTGTATACGGTCTTGTCACTGCTGTCACACTTCTCATGCTCGGGCCTTTGATCCTTGGGCTTGTATGGGATAAGACTACGGGTTCTAATTCTTTTAGCAAATGCTGGTCGCGTACGAAGACTTTGGGTAAATCGAGAGGTTCTAGACGACCTTCAGATGCTGATGTTGAGAAAAGCAGACTTCAAAGAATGCTTGAGCAATCTGAATTTCGTAAACAAGTATTACGTGGTGATGTATTTGCCCAGACTAATCCCGCAGTTCTAACAAGAGCTTCATCAGCTCCATACATGACTACAGCACCTGTAGCAGGATATACAATGGCCCAACCATATTCGATCAGAGGTACAGCACCTTTTAACGGCTACGATGTACCACCACCATATAATATGGTTGTGACCAATCCGGTCGTGAATCCTTTGTCAATCAACCCACTAATCTCAATTCCACAGGCTATTGCTATCGCCTCGTCAATTTCTAGAAGAGGTACAATGACTGCTCAAGGGTTACCAATACCACAGACTCGTCGTTCCTCCAACGATGAAATTCCTATCAATAAGAATTTCTGCCTTCCGGCCAACATTTCCAAAGAGAGTCTTCATAAATAATGGGATTATTAGTAGGTACATTCCTTATTAGGTTTAGTTATTTTTTTTCATTCTTTCCTTTTGTCACTTTTCTTTTCTTTTCTTTTTCCTTTGAAACTTTCTTTTCAGTATTCATCATTGGTTAATCATCTCTACCAACGCAGACAAATTTAGGATCATCTACCTCGTTCAGGATAGCTGTTATTGCAATCACCAAGCAGGCTTACAATAGCTAGTTGTAGGCATGTTCAATACGCACCGTAAAGTATCTAATGATTTCAGGTTCAGAAAGCAGACTAACGACAGAAATGTTTCAATCATTAGGTTTTTTTATTTTCATATAGTTAATTGTAGAGATAGTTAGCAAGTATTTACATTATTGTAAGACAGATTGTTGTTCCAATTTTTGTTTTGAAATGCAAAAAGTTTTATATGTGTTACTATGATCAAGCCGCCGTAACAGGGGGACATACACTTCCGTTACATGAATTCAGCGTGCGCATCTTTGAATGGTGGTTATATACCTTGCCCGAAGTGAAAGTGACAGAACTTAAAAGGTTTAAAAAGACAACAAAGATTTTTACCGTTGATAATTTTGTAAGCAATTCAAATGTCGGCTCCTCATCAATCTCTGTTGAATAATCTTGCTGATGTCTATAATCAATTGGATAAAGATCCATATGATGTAGCAAGCTACCAAAACGCGGCCGCTTTGTATAATGCTTTGGGATACCCCGATCTCGCTGCGGGAGCTGCTTACAAAGCGTTGTTACTACTAGATGCAGTGGAAGATGAATCTGATGAACGACATGAAGACGCAGTAAATGCATTCAGATCGTCATTTGCGCCGCATATTCACTATAAAGACGGACAACCGCAAGACGACGGCGAAGATTCGACTGACCTTGCGATATCGAAACATATCAAGCATGTCGTCAAGCCTTCAGTGTAAGTGGCATCAGATAGCACAATTTCATTCAATATCGATTCGATCCTGAGATTATTCAAGTTATATACAAATAGCGCAAGCCCTTTTGGCATGTCGTTGTCTTTTCAGTGCTTACAAATATTCTAAACTGGGTCTTGATCTCGTGCCGGACAGTGAACATCTACTTATGATAAATCAAAACATTCAGTCTCTTGCTCAAGAGTTGGGTCATTCAACTACACCAGAAGACTGGCCTGACTCTACGCTTGTGCGGCGTGAATGTTATCCTTGGAATGCTATTGAGCCTGATCGATTTTCTTCTGATAGTCTGGTAGCTATCAACGCCGCAATGGCAAAGGCGGCGCCGAAATTGATAGTCCAAGCTGTAGAGTTGCCTGTGCTTGGGGGCGATAATGCAAAAGCACATGTTACTGTTAAACAGCTCGGCGTTTTTGCTCGTGAAGAATTGAAGCCAGGTGAAATCATCCTAAGCGAATCATCTTTATTAACCGCCACCAATCGGCTCGGTGATGCCATTTGCGACGCTTGCGGTACGGAGATAACGTCTGGAAATGCTGGAAACGACACAAGTGTTATTTGCGATGACTGTCAAGCATTCTTTTGTACCCAAGATTGTCTTGATCAGGCGAATGAGGCATATCATCCTGCTATTTGTGATAAAGATGTAGATTCTATAGCTAAAGAAGTTCCAGCTGCTCAGGCTGCAGATAGTCTCTACTTACTCTTGCTTCTGCGTTCTTTCGCCATGGCAGAAACTCAGAATATACACCCGCTTGAGATCAAGGAAGTCAAGTATATATGGGGTGACTATACCAATATCTCGCCAAACAAGCACGAGACGTCCAATTATCTCTCGACCCTACCATTCAATATGGATTCTAACATTGTGTTACCATATCTCATGCTCACTAAGATGGGTGTGAACATCTTTACAGAGCATAGACGCTATGACACTTGGGTATTCAATACATTGTTTGCAAAGTTTCGTGGTACAGCTTCCGCACGTCTAAGCGGTTCAGAAGAATCAAGCCATTCAAGACCTTCTACGGGCTATGTCAGATTGACTCGAGCTCGTGGACCCGATGTTAGTGCAGTTCATCCCTGTTGGTGTCTCGCAAATCACAGTTGTGACCCCAATGTTGAATGGGAGTGGGGCGGCAAAATACAATTCAAAGTCCGGGAGAAAAGGAAGGAATGGAAGAGATATACTGAGGGTCAAGCACTAGATGAAATAGTAGGACCTCTAAAACCTGGGATAAAAAAGGGCGAGGAGATTCTAGGACACTACTGCGATATAGATCTTGACGTGACACAACGCAGAGAGTGGGCGGCAGGGGCACTTGGTGGTAAATGTAGATGTGATCGCTGTGTATGGGAATCAAAAGAGTGAATTACTGCTAATTGACGCTTTTTACAACTGTTACTAATGTAGTGTGATGTGAAATCATGACCATTATATTTGCCACTTTCCACATAAATTGAAACGCGTGAAGAAGTCGCGTCACAAGATTTTCTTCTCCAGGATATTGCACATTATACTTTTTAGGTGTTTATTCCAGGTTGGCGCATTCATCATAATCAAGGCCTTTGAAGGAAGCCTTCTCACTTCCATTAACCATGAATGATTGAATATGTCCACTTCTATCGATTCTCAGCGGCCAGCAAAGAAAAGACGCTTCTTTGTTGAAGAATCGCCAGTTCAGGAACATGCTTTTCTCACACCGAATGGAAATGGAAATGCACAAGCAACGCAAGTTGATGAGTCTCGGACTAACGGAGAAAGTCCAAGTCGTAAATTGACTCAAGGCTTCGATGCTGCTTTTGTCACGGCAGTCCTTGGAGAACCCTTGTCGCCAAATTCAATACGAAAACTCGAACAAGTTTCTGGTGGAGATTTGACGAGGGCTATCAATATGTATTTCGATGGATCATGGCAGCAAATAGGGTCTGGAACGACAGCCGAAGATACTGTAGCTTCTAATCTTTCGAAACCCTCCTCTCGGGCCGCCGGGACTTCTTCGAATACTCCTCGACCGAAAGTTAATGACGTTCAACCTGAAAAGAACAGGGCTGCCGTAAAGGTGACACACACACCACAGCAAAGATTCATTGGAGCTCTTGGGGTAGCAGGGTGGTCTACAAAGAGTGGTACAGGTTTAATCAAGCCAGGGGACATTGTCAAAATCGAGCGGGCATCACCAAAACAAGCGACGGTCGCAAAGACAGGGCGAGGAGGATTTGGATCACGAGCGGCGGCGAAGCGTCAAGACTTGATTGTACGATTTACAGATACAAAAGGACGGGAGATAGGGCGGTTAGAGCAGGATGCCGCTGCTTGGATATCGACTTTGCTTGATCAGAAAGTTTGTCATTTTGAAGGAAGTTGCATATTCGCCCCAGATCGATTGCGGACAAATGACACGATATTTTTACAATTAAGAGCCTTCTTGTTGAAACACACTTTTGAATCTGGTAGTCTAGTGAAGCCCTTGGATAACAATCGACAGACTGGACTGTTTGAAGCAAAAGAGACGGAGGATGAACGAGGCCTTCGACTCCGTCAAGTTGCTTTGGTTAAATTATTTTCGGAGATCAATTTGAAGCCGTCGACTGTCAATGAAATGACAGAGAAACATAAAAGAGAGGGCATTCTGCAAGCAGCAGAAGTTGCAGAAATATATGACCACGAGAAGACATCGAAACCTGGCACTCCCGACCATGGTGGATCGTCACCGCCCTCAGAAGAAAATGAAGACGGACAAGTTCTTGAACAAGATCAATTGGATAGTTTATATAAAAAAGCACAGTCTTTTGATTTTAACACGCCTGAAATGCAACCAGCAGAGACTTTTGTGCTTGATCTGCGCAAATATCAAAAGCAAGCCCTGTACTGGATGGTAAATAAGGAAAAGGATCAAAAGAGCGAGAACAAAGAGCTGTCTATGCATCCATTATGGGAAGAGTATCATTGGCCGACCAAGGATGCAGAAGATAAAGATTTGCCCGTTGTTGCTGATCAGTCTAGTTTCTACGTCAATCCTTATTCTGGTGAATTGTCGTTAGAATTTCCGATACAAGAACAGAACTGTTTGGGTGGTATATTAGCAGATGAAATGGGTCTAGGCAAGACGATCGAGATGTTGAGTCTCATACATACACATACATCAGAATTTGGTCTTTCAGGCGCAACCAAGTCAAGTAGTACAGTATTAAATCTTCCGCGATTACCAAAACAATCCACAGCGGTTGAGCGAGCTCCTTGTACAACCCTGGTCATTGCTCCCATGTCGTTACTTGCCCAATGGGCTAGTGAAGCAGAAAAAGCTTCCAAAGCCGGGACTTTGAAGTCTCTCGTCTATTATGGAAATGAGAAAACAGCTAACCTACAAAGTTTATGTTGTGAAGCGAATGCTGCAAATGCGCCAAACATTATTATTACGAGTTATGGAACTGTTTTGTCTGAATACAATCAGGTAGCAGCAGCTGGAGGAAACAAGAGTGCCCAGGGAGGCATCTTTTCGTTGAACTATTTCCGAATTATCCTTGATGAAGCTCATATGATCAAAAATCGGCAATCAAAGACAGCAAAGGCTTGTTACGAATTAGCCGCTCAACATAGATGGGTCCTGACAGGTACACCGATTGTCAACCGTCTAGAAGATCTCTTTAGTTTGGTGCGTTTTCTACGAGTGGAGCCATGGTCGAATTTCTCTTTTTGGAAGACATTTATCACCGTCCCGTTTGAGTCCAAGGACTTTCTGAGAGCCCTGGATGTTGTACAGACTGTCCTTGAACCATTAGTTTTGCGTAGGACTAAAGATATGAAGACGCCTGAAGGAGAGCCTCTTGTTCCTTTACCGCCAAAAACTATCGATATTGAAAAGGTTACATTCTCAAAATTGGAAAGAGAACTCTATGATCATATCTTTGCGCGTGCCAAACGTACATTTACTGCAAATGTAGAGGCCGGTACAGTGATGAAGTCATATACAACCATCTTTGCTCAAATTCTTCGACTACGACAATCATGTGATCATCCTGTACTCACAAGAAACAAGAACGTTGTCGCTGAGGAGGATGAAGCTAATGCAGCAGCTGATATCGCAGATGGACTCGCTGATGATATGGATTTGCAAAGTCTTATCGAGAGGTTCGAAGCCGAATCCACTCGATCTGAACAAGACGCTTCGAGATTCGGAGCACATGTCTTGAAGCAGATTCAGCAAGATACAAATGCAGAATGTCCAATATGTAGTGAAGAACCTATGGAACAGCAAGCTGTTAGTAGTTGTTGGCACAGTGCTTGTAAAAAGTGCTTATTGGATTATATCGAGCATCAAACGAATAAGAATGAGGTTGCAAGGTGTTTTAATTGTAGAGAACCTATTAATGCCAGGGATGTATTCGAGGTTGTAAGACACGACATGGACAATGATGCACAGAATGATTTGTATAGGTTGACACAATCTGACGCTGCTCCTCGCGTGTCTCTACGCAGAGTCAATCAATTATCTTCTGCGAAAGTTGCAAGCCTCTTGGCTCACCTAAAATCTCTGAAGAAGAGTAATCCTCAAATGAAGTCTGTTATATTCAGTCAATTTACTTCATTCCTCGATCTTCTGGAACCACAACTATCTGCAAATGGCATTGAACACCTACGATTTGACGGGTCAATGAGTCAAAAACAACGAGCTGCAGTTCTCGTTGAGTTTGCGGAGCGGAGCAAAGGATGTGTCTTGTTACTTTCACTTCGTGCTGGAGGTGTAGGTCTCAATCTAACATGTGCAAAACGGGTATTTATGATGGACCCTTGGTGGTCATGGGCCGTAGAAGCACAGGCTGTTGATCGTATCCATCGTATGGGACAGACGGATGAGGTAAAAGTCGTTAGATTTGTTGTAGAGGGTAGTATAGAAGAGAAAATGTTGAGAATACAAGATAGGAAAAAGTTTATTGCTGGAAGTCTGGGTATGATGAATGAAGAGGATAAGAAGCTGCAACGAATTGAAGATATTAAAGAATTGCTGAGTTGAATGTTTATTATTGCATTATGTGTATATATAAATTACTTTGCATTTAACTCCATGTATGATTTATTGGAATACATTAAGCGTATAATATCCGTCAATGGACATATCATTCATCATCGTCATGATTAGGTCCAAGTCCAACAAGACTAAACCTCATTTCTTTCCCTCCAGACTCTTCTTCTCTTTTTATAAACTTTCTCACTCCAAAATCCAATGCCTTTTCACTCAAAACATCCTCATTCTTTTCCAACTTTCCTCTTTTCAGCGGTCCTCTTCTCCTCCCATCCAACTCCCACAATTCGCCATCAACCTCGCTTTTTACAAAACAAACATAATGCAGATCCACATCCTCATCTAATCCCGGCGGTTTCGTGTTCCCCTTGCGTCCCGCATCTCCATGCGCTCGCTCCAACACCGCGCTATCATACAACACCTCGGCGCGCTCATCTGCTTTCTTATCCCTACATTCGTCCCACAACTCATCCAAGTCCGAATTCTGCACAATATTTTCTTTTCGAACGTTATACACCGCGTGGAGTAATCCGATGAGTCCACACGCGTTTGCGATCGTCTGCTTGAACCACACGACGCCTTGGGTCGCTTCTTCGTCGCCGGAGAGGGAATAGGGCTGTATAAGGTCGTCTTCGACTTTTCGGTGGGATTCGTACGTGGATGTGACGGGGAATACGAGCAGGAGGGCCAGACATGGACGGGGGCAGAAGGAGAGTAAATCCGCGTCGGAGAGGGAGTAGACGTCGTAGAAGGAAAGGGCTGGGGATAGGCCGAGGGAGTGCAGAAGGGTGGTGAAGATTTCGGGGTTGGATTCTGGAATGATGGAGGTGGTTAGTTGGGAAATAGAAGAGGGCGGAGGAAGAACGGACCGAGAGGGATGAAGCGTTTCGAACCACGTGGTACGTCAGGGTTGTTTATGTCGTGTTGGCTCGACATTTTGGGAATGTAATTTCTGGTTGCTGATAGGAGCACATGTGAGAGTAGGAGCTTGAAGATGGAAGTGAAAGGTGGGGTGAGAGTGTGACGTCATGGGTAATTGCTTGTAAAAATTACAGTACTTTACGGTTTGTAAGTGAGATTTCAGCATCGGTTTTACAAAGACGAGGGATTACACGCTAAACGGATATGTGACAACGGGCAACAAGCTTTGATAGATTGAAGATAAAGAAGATGAACATTATACTACTATTAGCACTACTGTTCGGTCTACCTTGTGTGCTGTTTATTGGTAATTACACCTAGATTATTCTACTTTAGAAAACATTACGCTAATACATTTATGATATACAGTGTGGTGCGCTCTGTCATCTTGTCTGGGAGATTCCTTGCGTAGCTCCAAGCATAAACAATATCATCATATTTACGACTTGGAAAGCATGGATTCGGACGACAAAGACCTTACCTCTACCCCGCACGTAGAAATTCCATGAATTTAAAAGGCAAATCAATCACCTGGATTCTGAAACACACCGGAAAACAAGGTTCTGCGGCTATATTTAGCTTTCGTTTGTTGTTCGCATGAACCGACCTTTCAACCTTCTTTTATCTTGCTGTATACACACATCGTTTCAACCTTTATACACCACTTTCTGTTACAATACAACCATACGGTATTGCTGTTTGTGATACAGCATAACCTTTTGCATCAATGAACTCTTACCCTCCACAACCTTTTCCGCCTCCTCCGCCGGGGTTCATGGCAATATATCAGCCCCCGGGACATCAGCCTCAATTCATACACCTCTTATCCGAATCATTCAAACGCTAATACTTCTAGTTTCATCCACCCTGTTCAAACGTCATTTCTTAGTCAGAGGTTTGTTTAACGAATAAACATTTGTTACTCAGATTCGCTCATGTTTATTCACAGTCCGGTACCTCATCAAACACCAATAAACCCTTTGCCATTGACGTCAAACGCGACACCGATAATATCCTCATCAACACCAAGTCTGGCGACAAACAACTCTATACCAGAATATCGACGTGACAATAATGAAGATGAGGATGAATATGAAGATGGCAATGATGACGAAGGTGTTGATATGGAGACGCTTTCTGCAACTCAATCAAAGTCCGAAAGTTTCAAAGAGGTATTATGGGATAGAACGCAAAAGTGAGTCAGACTATCACAAATATCCATTCCATTCATGGTCAATAGAGTTGATATATGAAAAAGGTACACAGATGATGGCGTAAACCAGTTACGATCCAAATGGCAGACGGAATATGCCGATCGGCCAATGCGACCACCTCCTCCAGCAGTATATCTCACTCGAAGTGATGCGGTCGAGGCAGCAAAGGACTTTGCTTGCGAAAATGGTTATAGGCTCATAATAGGTCACTCATATAAAGACAAGGAAGGCACAAGTAATCGGATATTATTAAAATGTCAACATGGCGGGAAATATCGCAACTTACATTCCACAAATCCAGAAGCTCGTCAAAGGAAGAGAGTAAGCCGAAAGACAAATTGTCCAATGAAGATTCGAATACAAAAGAGACGATTCTCATCAGAATGGGTTTTGGTTGTCGCTAATGGCGCACATAATCACGTACCGGACTCGATACATAAAAGTGCCGGTCCTGCCGAACATCCTGAGCTCGAAACCGCTCTACATGATTGGCATATGGGCGCGCTGGAAAAGGGAGACGTTATTCACGGCAATACCCTCACATCTCGTGCATTGGCATTATGGGCTGAAATGCCGCAGTATCGTGGCATGAGCCCTCCAAGTTTGGACAGAGCTTGGCTCGACGCATATAGAAAGCGGTATAATTTGCCAGGAAGAATAGCACGTCCTGCAGGTCCACCAGAATTGGTTGATTGGAATGATGCCGAAGCCGTTGCTGCTGCTATAAATCCTCCGGTAGGTGGTTCTCGATCACGGGAAATCGTTGCTCTAAACACCGTTGAAAAAGTGTTTGAGAATGACAATGACTTTTTCCAATCTGTAAAGAATGCCGTCAAGTCACATATGTCAAGCTATGATGCTTCACACGACTGGGATCATATTTTGAGAGTACTATCTCTAGCCAAACGTATTCTTCGTAAGGAGAATCAGACATTTGGACCATCAAAGTATGATCCTCGAGTTGTGTATCTTGCAGTGTAGGTCATGAGCTGCTGATCAATTGTGTTGAACTACTTACTGACAGCGTATCTAGTATATGCCACGACATTAGTGATCATAAATACCTCAAGCCAGGAGAAGATGCTGATAATCGTGTTGCAGAACTACTTTTAGCTTGTGGATCTACACCAGAACTCGCCTTGAAAGTTCAAGTGATTGCGAAGAATGTTTCTTTCTCCAAAGAGATAAGAAATCCAAGACTTGTCAAAGCAGTGCTTGACCAACATATCGAATTGGGTGTTGTACAGGATGCTGATCGGTTAGATGCGATAGGAGCGCTTGGTATCGGTCGAACATTTCTTTTTAATGGTGCAAAAACGCCAAGTAATACTATAACCGAACCGATTGCACTCTTTCAAGAAAAGGTGGATAGGTTAGAGTCAATGATGAAGACGGAGATTGGTCGAACAATGGCACATGATCGGATTGAAAGACTTCGAATCTTTCGACAGTGGTGGGATGACGAATATGAAGTTGTAGAATGATGATTATGATTATGATGATGTGATATGATGGAATGACTATGAATTTATGTATTTTGACCAAGTATATAACGACAATTAATGTCTATATTATGATTGTATGTGACAAGCCGTGAGGTATTGTTTCAATGCCATCTATTTATAATTCGATGATGTCATTATGACGATTACAAAAAGCACCCCCCGCTATTCTCGCTAATAATAATAGAGCTTCCCGGCGTGCCGGTCGCTTTCAATTATAGATTCCCGTACTCTCATCCCACTACTCGATGCGAACATTGTCAACTCAAATTGCTAAAAGAACAAATATCTCAAGTTTATCTAATCAGTTTAAACCATCATCAGCGAATAGCTTTTTATCCAGAATGTCTTCAAGCACCCCTACATCAGCTACACCATCATCTTCCTCTTTACCGTCCGCTTCTCAACTCTCACTCAAGAACGTCAATATCGAAACAGCTCCCGGCATCGAATTGAGTCAAGACCAAAAGACGATTGTGGGCAGTGTGTTGGATTTATTCCAAGGCCACGTCTCGTTGAAGAAACTTGCTCTTTGGGATGAAAACGCTACTTTTAACGATCCATTGACTACCGCGACTGGATACAAACAATTCGCCGCCCAATGGGTAAGACATTAACCTTCTCATTATCCATGTGGTTGTTACTGAATTGTATAGTATGGATTACAAAGCATTTTTGGCAAGATCATTCGTCTAGATTATAGAGTCACCTCGGCTGGAAACCCCATCGAGATGGATCTAGAAACGAAATATGTCGCCAAGATACTCGGGATAGAAAAGGTCATCAAGTCGAAGATTGTCATTGAGACTAATCCCCTCGGAAAGATTGTCAAGGTGCAAGATGAATGGAATGGTCACATTCCTGATGGACCAATTGCAACAGTAAGACTCTCCCCAGCTTATTGAAATTGGACAGATGCTAATGTTCATTGTCTTGTAGTTCTTCCGAAACATCAATTCCGTGACTGTTCCTGTAATTGTTGGTGTCCCCAAGACTGACGAGGAAGATGCAAAGCGTGTACCACCTGCCAATGTGTAAAGAAATCATTCATCTCAGATACCAGTTTTATATTAAAACAATGCGATTTGCCATTTTGGTATAATATTACCGACTATCTCCATGTCCTTTTGTAGCAATTTTTAATATCTCCTCTTCAAATCCTGTTATATAAACGACAGAGATTCCAGCGGCTTCCAACCTTTTCTGTCCCTCGTTTATACCAATGAATTTCGTCGGTTCTCTTACGCCAGTATAGATAGTATTCAATCCTCCCATTTTCGATCTCGCTTCAAGAATATTTTGGACACATGTTGTATTTCCGCTTAGTCTCTCATTACAAGGTTCTAAGGTTGTGTAAAGTACAGTATCTTCTTCGAATCGACCAGGAGTTTTTAATTTATTCTCTGCATCGGCTTTTGCTTTTAGTATACAGCATTGTTCGGCGTGTGTATTGCCTGGTAATTCACCCGTGTAGCCTGTATATATGACCGGATTGGATGTGTTAGATGGTGAAACTAGTAATGCTCCGACTCGAAATTGCCGGTCGTTTATCGGTGCTTTCTCTGCTTGTTTCATGGCTTGTTGAAGATATTCTTCATGAGAGGTAGTCATTGTGATAATCTACTATTGCGATGCAACTCAAAGTTTCGCTATGAAGGACGTATATCATACGCAACTATCGTCTGACTAATAATTATTGTGAGTCGTAACAACGCGTGACGCGAAAGTGAAATTAAATCGCGTCGTTCATCAATTGTTCACTTTCTTCCTTCCTTTGGAATTGTGTATTGTCTACCATCTTCGCTATATCATCCCCATTTCTACTGTGGTGACAAGTTTTGATCAAAATGCCTTCCCGCAAACAACAATCTCCTTCCCCGACACCATGTTCTGAATCCACGTCTGATCCCGACTCACCACCTCAGGACATTAATCCATACACCGTCCTCTCCATCCCATCCACCTCTTCCGCATCAGAAATCAGATCTGCCTATCGCCGCCTCGCACTCCTCAATCATCCCGACAAAACCATCCCACAAGGCATTTCTCCTGAAATAGCGACGAAACGATTCCAAGATCTCGCTTTCGCATACGCTGTACTATCCGACGAAAACCGTCGAGCTCGCTATGACGCTACAGGATCGACATCCGAAACAATCGACGACGAAGATATTTTCAACTGGAGCGAGTTTTACAAAACCCAATTCGCAGAAACGATCACTACGGAAAGAATCGAGGCTTTGAGGAAAGAATATAGATTTTCAGACGAAGAAAAGGAGCATGTATTGCGCGCGTATGAGACTTCGAAAGGTGACATGGATCTTATTTTTGAAAAGGTCATGTTTGGGGATGTACTTGAGGATGAAGAGCGGTTTCGAGAGATTATAAAAGAAGGGATTGAAAAGGGAGAAGTGAAAGGGTTCAAGAAGTTTACAGATGTAAAAGGGAAAGAGTTGGAAAGGCAAAAGGAAAAGAGGGTTCGAAATGCGAAAAAGGAAGCACAGGAGGCCGAAGAATTGGCTAAAGAGTTGGGTCTAGATGGACAATTGAAGAAAAAAGGAAAAGAAAGTAAAGAAGGTGGGGAGGATATGTTAAAGGCCATGATTATGCAGAGACAAAAAGATAGATCTGGTACATTCATGGCGAATCTGGAAGCAAAGTATGCTACTCCGACAAGTGGAAAGAAAGGAACAAAGAGAAAGTCTGAAGTTTTTGAAGAGCCACCGGAGGAGTTGTTTGCAAAGAATGCAAAGCTTGGAAAAGCAAAAAAAGAATCAAATGATGAAGATGGGCCAAAGACTAAAAAGGCTAGAAAGGCAAAGGCTTGATTTGTATAACTGACAGTATTGAATGACGACGGTTTGAATGATGATATGGCATGACATTGACGATGTAATAATACTACACTTTTTCTTTCACATCGACATATGATGATAATAGTAATTATGAAACACCCTTTCCACCTCTTTCATCCTGAAATCCAATCGCTGGATCAGGTGCTGCGGGATGTTCTTCTTTGGCTTTTTGGGCGCTATTGTTTTGATCTGTACCGGTCTGTGCTTGACTTCCTTGACCTTGTTGTGCCTGTCTATTTAAATAGATTGATTAGTGCTGATCACAAGATCAACGGTAGGATGGATTAGACATACTCTCGTCCTTTCTTTGATGCGTCACTCTGTATATCCAAGTTATTATTCTTATCTGTAACATGCTTTTTATCCTTTCCAATGTCTGATCGGATGGGAGTGGAGGAAATTGCTCGGGTCGTTCGAGATAGAAGAACTTGATTATTTGATCGTTTGAGAGTATTGATCAACCCTCTTCCGGCCGACATTCTTGCAAAATGAGCCATTTTTCAATAAGTATGTATAATGCTAGGAGATTGAAGCTGTATGAAGTTGCCTGAGGTCTGGCTAAAATAAATACGTCATAGTTATGTCGTTATGAGCCTGCTGCGCCCATTTCTCATATCTCATCTATTTAATTATAATTCCACCTCCGCATCTCATCAGCCATGACAATTCATGTGACTCTTTTTAATCCATCATGCCTGACCGAAATGGTCGGAATGACAACGACGAGCAAAGACCCCTGCTAGAGTCGAACCCTACTATACAACAAGAAGTCCTATCCTTTTCCAAAGACGATCCAGAAAATCCTAGAAATTGGTCTCGAGGTCGAAAATGGAGAAATGTCATTGTCATTTCATCAATGGCGTTAGTATCCCCGTTAGCCAGTTCTGCAAATACTCCAGGTCTGCAGCAGATTGCGGATGATCTTTCAACATCAAAACATGCCGTTATTGGGACTTTGACGGCTTATGCGATTGGATTTGGCATTGGACCGTTGATTCTCGCACCACTGTCCGAGACTTCTGGAAGGAGGATAGTCTACATGATTTGTTTTGGATGTTTTGCACTTTTACAAATCCCCGCAGCACTTGCTCGTAATGTGGAGATGTTGATCGTGGTTAGAGCGTTGGCTGGATTCTTTGGGAGTGTTGGAATAGCCAGTGGTGGTGGTACAATTAGCGACATGTTTGATGCGAGTGAAAGAGCAAGAGTTCTAGGATGGTATATGTTTGGTATTATGATAGGTCCGTCTATAGGTCCTTTATTCGGAGGTATCACGGTTGATAAACTTGGGTGGAGATGGGTCTTCTGGTTCTTGTCGATTGTTGCAGCTTTGATGTGGTGTTTAGCATTCTTCTTCCTCAGAGAAAGCTATGCTCCCATCCTACTCTCGAGAAGGAAGCAGGAACTGGAGAAAAAGCACGATAATATGAAAGGTAAATTCGAGATTGAAGGATTACACGAGGGACCGTTATGGAGAAGAATGGCAAAATCATGTACAAGACCAATAAAGATTTTGACGCAACCTATTGTGCTCATCATGTCGTCATATCAAGCTCTGATAACAGGTGTAACTTTTGTTTTGTTCACGAGTTTTCAGGATATATATACTAATGAATATGGTTTCACAACCACTCAGGTCGGTTTGGTCTATTTAGCACGAGGTTTAGGTCTTTTGAGTGCAGTTCTCCTCTTGAGTCCACAGATCGATCACATCTACAACAAGTTGAAAAGCAAGAATGATGATATTGGAAAGCCTGAATTTAGACTCCCAATAGCGAACATTGGAGCCATTCTTGTGCCGATAAGTTTATTCTGCTTTGCTTGGTCTATTCAATATCATGCACACTGGGCAATTTCGATAAGTGCAACATTTATTCTTGGAGTGGGACAGGTCGCTATCTTCACTCCAGTACAAAATTATTATATTGATAGTTTTGAGAAATACGCAGCTTCAGCCACAGCAGCCAGTGCTTTATTTAGAAGTCTGGCAGGGGGCATAGTGCCACTAGTCACAGCACCGTTACTCAAATACATAGGTTATGGCTGGGGCTTTTCGGTATTTGGACTCGCAGCGCTCATCCTCGGTCCAGCGCCAATTTTATTTTATGTATATGGTGCACGCATTAGAGAAAGATTTACAATAGATTTGTAGCTATAGTTTCCCATGCATGATTGCTAGAAGACCGCGGTATAGATGACTAATGACATGTGAAGCAAATTGATCAGTATGCACGTGATTTTGAATTGAAGTTAAAGACAAGATCGTGCAATAACAAAATCGCGGATGTTTATACTGTAGTTTTGCATTAGCATCCAGACAAAAGGCTTTGGAACCATCTTCCCATGTCCTTAGCTTTCCCATTATGGCTCAACTCGTGTAAAATCAAATTCGGGATTTCTGTCACACATGTTCACGGTCATAGAATTGTTATATTATAGCTTAAATCTTTTTGATGCAGAGTAATCGGTCTGCGGCCCTTGAGCCGCGCGCAAAGAAGCGCCAAAAGATCGATAATAACAACGATAACATATCAGATATGGCCTTGCATCCAGATCTGCAGGCCGCAGTAATGATGGGTCAGCAAATGGAAATGCAATCTCAGATGGAATTAGCTCAAAGTATGAATGGTCAGGCAGATTCACAAGATTATCCACGAAGACGAGCGGCAATAGCAGTCAGTGACTACTTATGGATCTCTCTCTCAAAATTAGTTGGCTAATGTAATCAGTGCGAGACTTGCCGTGCCAGAAAATCAAAATGTGAAGGAGGTCGACGTGAGTTCTTTTCTTAATCTTATAGTATCATGTCCTTCGTAGTGGAAGTGTCTGATTATGCAAGTTTAGCAAAATGTAAACTTTGTCTAGACATGGACTGTGAATGTATTTATCGTGAACCAGGTATGAAATTAGATGCTGGTGATCGAATGATTCTGGAGCAATTAAGTCGTATCGAGAATATGCTGCATTCTTCAAACGCTCATTCTGCATATGGTTACTCTAACGGATCTAATACTAACCTTCATCCTGAGGATGCTTTGGCATACCTTGCGGACGCGACACATGCTCCAGCAAAAACAACTATAAATACAAGTAACAGTGAAATTAACGAGAGTACTAATCTAGCAGATTTAAGTCGCTGGCCTGTTATATCGGACCTTATCACATCTTCTATATCAAATGATGTCTTTGCACAATTAGAGATAGAACGACCTAGATTGAATCGTATAGATCCAGTAGTATTTGCGACTGGTCTAGACCTATCAGATATGGCATCAAAGGCTGAGCAATTCTTTCAAAGTATGTATTATCGTTATACATTACTTCATCGAAGTACATGGCAGGCTGTCTTGACCACTGCATCTCTCAGTAATTTCACAAGTGGCTTAGAGAGTTGCATAGTTCTATTAACTGCTGCACTTGGTTGTTACTCATCCATGAGCGGACCTTTTGGACTCGATAATGAGGTAACAATGACAAGTCTTGATCTATATCGCCGCGCGCAAGAGATTCTACCAGATGTTGTGGCAGCAAACACAATTCCCGCAATTCAATGTCTCGTCTTGAATGCAACTTATCTATACGAGATATACAGACCGTTAGAAGCCTGGAATCAGCTCACTCTTGCGTCGAGCAAGATCAGTATTCTAGAAGCTGTATGGTCTAAGCACTCGGATTTACAAAAAGATCTCGTGCGCAGACTTGCTTGGGGAATTCGAATATTAAAATCAACCATTGAGTCTGGCATGAGTCTACGATCTCCTGAAACTAAAACGCAATTTCCGACAGGTCTACCAGTAGCTGTATCGCAAACTCGAGGGCAACGGGACAGTGTTGATGATACGTCGTTTTTACAAGCCAAAATCGGACTTTTACGTTTGTCACAACGGATAAATCAGAATCATCATGCGCAACTTGGCAAAGAACGACAGCTGGAATTCATAATTAATAACTCATTGCAAGTAGAGCGCCAGTTGGAAAATTGGTTCAATGAACTTCCTGAAGGACTTAGATTTCAAAAGATGGACATTTCTAATAACAGTTCTTTACAAAGCAGTTTACGCTTTGAATATTTTACGCTCCGAGCGAATATATTCAGACCTATTGTACTCTTGGCTTTACAAGATGCCACTTATGCTATTGATGGTGAGATTATAGAATGTTGTAGACAGTGTCTTGAAGCCAGTGTTCGCCAGATTGAGTTTGCACCTTTCTTGTAAGTCTTGTTGTTTGATGGAATGGCATATAGTGATGACTAACAGTATTTTAGATCAAATGGGCATATCCACGATAGATGGCGACTAGCGAATGATATTGCAACAGAGACATTATTCGTATTGGGGGCAACATTGTCAAGATTGGCAGACCTCTTACCTACAGCGAATGATATGACACGAATTATAGATAATGCAATAATTGAATTGGAGCGTTTCAATAACGAGATTAGTCCGTCGATTGTAGCAAAAGCATCAATTTTGAGATCGGCAGAAATGCAACGACAATCGATTTTACTCAGGCGGTGAAACGTTTAGATCACAGTTATGTGTTGTATTGTATTATCAAGTCTTTAGATTTTTTTCTTTTGGAGAATATGTATTTAGAAATTTCTGCATATCTATAAGCCTGCATACACACGGCATTTGTACGGATTGTCAGGGGTTATCAAAGGCTTTTATATTGTACATATTGCAATGAATCAAACTGTTTGAATTTGTGGTATGTCAATGATACAGTAAGTGAACACTTCCCAGAATAACTATTCACATGCCGAACCCCACGATTTTGAACTCAAACCCTCCCCACATGTCAAATGTTTCAGCTATTTATAGAAAGTATCAGGCTGTTCAACCCGAAACCTTTTTCCCCATTATTATATTTATTTACAGCACTTTCGCCTGAATTTTACTTTCACATCCTCCGTTTCATATACTACACAATAATATAAAAAGAAAAAAATGACTCTCCCCACCAGCGACACTATCCGAGATCCTCAAAACATCAAGCTCGACTTTTCTCCCGAAACGATCAATTCTCAAAAAAAAAGTCCTCTCTTTTCTCTCCCCAACGAGATTCGTCAAATCATTCTCCTCTACACTCTAACCGACGATGAAGACCTCGAACGACCGTACTCCATCCACAACAATTGGACTCGACCCAAACATTACTACCAGCGCAAGTTGAACACGCAGGTATTATCGACGTGTAAACGCCTGTACAGCGAAGCGTGGCACATTCCCTGGTCCAACACGGACCAAATCATCCACCTCGTCGACCACGACCGCCGACCCGAACGCAGCACGAACCCCTTCAAGATCGAAAGGTCTTTACAGGCGCTATACCACAACCACCCGCAACAACAGCGTCGGGGATCGATCTGTCGCGCCACAAACGTCGACGAGGCCATGACTTGTCCACACGTGCAGATCTACGCGCAACTCTACGCCCTGGATCAGAACGAACTGCAGGATTTATGGGACATTGAGCATTTCTTGCCGCGAAAAGTCACCGTCACGATCAGACATATGGATCATTGGTTCTGGGAGCAGGACGATAGATTGAATATCAGAGGATCGTGGCAGGGAAAATGTAGGTTTCCGGCGAGTGTGGAAGAGTTTGTTTTTGAAATCGAGAGTTTGGAACGGAAAAGGACGCAGGTGGAGTGGTTGATTGAGGAGATTGGGAAGAGTTGGGTTTTTGAAAGACAAGATGGGGTCATGCTCGTTCCTAAGCGAAAGGTTGTGGTAGAAGATGTTTCAGATGATGAAGAGGAAGAGGAAAGGGAGGAAAAGGAAGTCGTGGAAGAGTTGGATCTTGATGTTATGAAATGGACTGGTTCTTCTGTTATCGATAGTGAGAGATGGATTAGAGACGAGAACAGACCTGACGAGCTTGACTTTCATGTCGTTGCCATCAAGTTTGTTCCTAAACAACCAGATACAGAAGAGGAGGTCGAGGCTGCAAAACGAAAAATTCATGATTTATTCATCCCGGAAGGATTTGCAGATGTTATTGATTCTACAAGACCACAGGCGTCGGTCATTGATCTCAACGATTGTGGTCTTGAACCAGGAACTTCTGCAGAGGAAGTAAGAAGAGTATTATCTTCCGACATGACACCGGGAGAATCTCATCGTTTTCATAATAGACATGGGAAACATAATAAACGAGAGACGTATGAGATTACGGTAAATAGACCGCCTATGCAATATGATCGCACTACTTGGCCGTATCGAAAAGATCCGAGAAGATACCGACATGGTGGGAGAAAGTTTGAGTATTTTCTCCAGTTTGTCAGTGAGGATAATGTAGAACCTAGAGATGATGGTGAAGAAAGTCACGATGAAGAAGAGGATGATGAAAATAATAATAATGATGGTAATGGTAATGAAGAGGCTAATCAAGGTGAAGGGGTTGAAGTTCAACGTATAAATCCTGATACTAATGTTGTCGCACAGGATGATGGTCAAGTTGAGAACAATCAAGAAGATATTCAAGGTATGATCAAGGTTGAAGATATGGTCAACTATTTTGAAAGACTTTATACAAATCTGTTGGGATATTTACGTATTCGAAGTTAGAGTGGAAGAGGAGTGGATATCACGACATTTATGAAGATATGATGAAAGAAATGAAATGTAGAGATATAATTGCTAGTTATATAAAATACTGATACACAATTTGAGACTCCAATCGCTAAATGCAAATACATATATACAATAACATACATTAAGAGTTGAATACATGATCGAAATTAATCAATCTATACTTCCAGCACCACTATCACCAACCTTTATAGATTCATTTGTCAGACCAACCCCAGCTCCCCTTAACAAAACAACAGTTTCGCCATCTTTACAAACATTACCCACTACCTCTTGAAACTCCAACAATCTTCCTTTGTCAACATGATATACCCTCAACTTCAAATCCTCCGACTGAGCCGTATTATTAACATTACTAACTTTGACAAACCTCGCAGCAGAATCCAACAACTTGCCCACCGACCAGGATTTATTAAAGAAGAGTTTCGCTTGCGCAGGCTGCGTTGCGTTCTGCGCTTCCGCTTCGACAATCAAATAAACCCTATCTGCTATCGGAATCTTTGCATCTCCTTTTGCGTTTGATTTTAGTTCAGTGATGATTTTGATCCTCGATGGCGGTTTTGGTACAGGCGACGATGTGGAAGAAGAGAGCAGGGATTTGGATTTCGCGGCCGACCACAGTCGCAAACGAGCCAGAGCCGTCTGCGCGCGGTCGGCGACGCCAGAATCAACAGTCGGGACAGACGGCGGTCCGGCGCAGGCATGTTGTTCGCAGTTTCGGTGTTTGAGGCAAAAGTCGCGCAAACATTTCGGACAAGAAATTGCTGGCACGAGGGCGGTGTTGATGAGTGTCTTGCATGACGTTTCAGAACATTGATATTCGTGGGTGAGGATTGTAGGTTTTTCCACGGGCTGGGAGGTCGGAAAGGAAGAGGGGGGGTTTTCGAGTTGTGCGCGGCGGAGAGACCATTCGCCTGCGTTGGGACATGAATGTGCTGTTTCGCTACGGTGGTCGAGACAGAATACTCTACAGATACGTAAGTATTAGTTAAAGGGCTGAATGGGAGGGGTGTTTAGACGTACCCTCTACAACTCTCACATGGAAATGGTAGAAAATCTAATTGGTGACAAAATGGTAATTGACAATGTGCACCTATCGCTTCGACTTCTCCCAATGACATTTTTGAAAAGTCTCGATGGTGTTGTAGGATTGTCCGTTATCGAAACTTGTTATATGTGACATTATTTATTCCAAGATGAAAAAGGTATCGCATAATCAACTAATAATCAAAATGGAATGATCGAGAAAGAAAATGGGTTATTATTAATGATGATCAATTGCATGTGATAAAGTTTAAATTATGACAGTGTCAGCAGAAATTAATAACTTGTAGAAAGCTGATTATAAAGATACGTTTGTTGATAGACTAGTAATATAAACATATTTATACATACACATATATATATATACAAAGAAAATAACAAGATAACAAGACGTATACATGAGCTCCTTTGAACCCGCAAAAGACATACATAGGGGTATAATTATACAATTGGAAATCATCGTCAAAAAGAAATATCGCGCAATGATACTTCATTCTTAACTTAACAAGATTTGTTCTATTTCATGTCATCGCATTTCATAACTAGGTCGATTCGGTTGTTGTTGTTGATATTCTATCCCTTGCATATAATTTGAATTTTGTGTGGGATTAATTGGAGGAAGAGCAGTCAATTGCTTTTGTTGACTTGTTATATTCTTTATAGGTTGAGATGAAGATTGTTGGGGCATTGACAAGGGTTGTTGTTGATGTTGTTGTACCAAATGAGATGTAAATGGACCGTAAATATTGCTTGAATTGGGATCAAGTTTCTTTAATCGTTCCAACATGACAGAAATCTCATTCTTGAAATTATCATTCTCTTTTTGTAGACTTTGTGCAAAGTTTAGTTCAGCTCGTAGACGTGATAGATCATCTTGATTGTGACGATCTTGTTCTCGACAACCTCTTATGTGGTCAATAGCTGTTGATGATTATTAGAAGCCGTAATTGATGGACTTTTTATATAAAAAAACAAGTACTCACCTTTGGAAAGTATTTCCCATTTACTTGCTTTTGCTCCACCATGAGCAGGTACTACTTTGTTCAACTCTTCAAAAAGATCTTTCATTTCACTTCTACGTTTCCGTTCGGCTAGTTTATGACTGATACGAAGTTCTGGCGTTCTGCTATAACCACCAGGAAGACCATTAATGCTACCATTTTCACTTTGTAATGCTGTGACGGATCTATGTTGTGCATGACCACCAAGACCATCTTCATCAGATTCTTCTTGAATATCATTATCATGTGCATCCAACGGAGGAGCAATACCAATAATCTTTTGAAAACCCATACCATCTTCAAATCTACGTTGTCCTGTTGCAACAAGATCTGTAGTTGACATGACACTGCTTCTTACGGAACCTGCGTTGAAGCTGTTTTGTCTAGACATGCGATAACCTGCTGCTGCACCATCCTCATCACTTGACGCTCGTCGTTTTGGTCGTTCTTCTTGGATTGTACCTATACTGTCCGGAAAAGCCCATGGAAAACCATGTGTTGGTCTAGCAGCAGTAGGGTCTGGTCCTCCAAATTGTCGTGGGTTTGGTACTATCGGTGGGGCTATACGATTTTGTATGTTATTATAATATGTGTCTGATGCTTCCGCTGGAACAGATCTAGGAACAGGTCTAGAATTCGGTGGTGACATTTGATCTAATGGAACTTTTTTTTTACTGGTCAGTAATTTAAAGATAATTTTTAATCGTGTTTTTATTCCTTACTCTCTTGTGGTGATATTGAAGCTTGAGGTTGAATCGCAAGAGTTCCAAATCTTGATTGCATACGACTATCAGCACTACTTCTTCGCGATTCATAAGATGCATATCCATATTCCGAACTTTGTCGATTCAGACTATCGCGAGGATTTTGGGATCCTTCGATTGGACCTGGATGCATGATAAGAAGACCTAGGCCTGAATTGGTCTGTCCTGATAATCTAGCCGATGAAGATGGTGTACTTGGAATAGAATTTCGATTATCAGACTCTTCCGGGTTGAGTAGAGTTGATACATGAAGATTACTGGCTAAAGAACTATCTGAAATGGTTGTTAGTATATATTATGATTAATTAGAATATAGATATAACTAACGTTTACTCTGAGATTGAACCCATGCACCAGAATCTCTTGGTGGACCTTGATATTGTGAGCCATATGATGATTGTGATATATGGAGAGGCGCATTTCTCAAAGCGTTCAGTGAGTCTGTTAGGGAACTGATAGGTGGAAGAGCTTGTTGTGGTGATTGTCGATGTAAATGTCGTGATAATGGCGACGAGGCCATGATGTACGACAGGCTTTTAGATCAGCTAGCCGAGGTAATGAATATATTCTTGACCAAGCTGTTATCTAGTTCTATTTGGAATCGTCGCGAGATCTATATATGTATAACGAATGCGATATAGATGTAGTTGTTGTTGTTAGTATTTGACAGAAAAAGCACCAAATATTATAATAATAATTAAACGTCGAAAAAAAGCGAGACTTTTCCAGATGTGATGTATAGACTAGACTACACGCGAGATAACGATTGTAGCGGTAATTCGAAGTACAGTACTGTAGCGCAGAAGCAAGTCGCACGTTATTGTTGTTCACTATCGAGTGGGTGGGATGATTCGACCGCCTCGTGGCTTTTTGTGGTGGAGAAACGGCCGAGGATTAACGGTCCACCACGTTCTGTACCTTTTTTAACAAATCCCGTACTGTCGGAAAACTCAAAATGCAAACAAACTACAGTCGCAAAGATCGTCGATTTGCTAACGAGAAATGGATCGCGCTTTTTGATGGAAATAACCACCTTTTTTTCGAGTCTGTTTCACTGCATAAATTTATTGACAAATGATTGGATATTGATGATACGGAGTTGCAATCGTCCACCGAGCCAAAACAGTCAACTAGGTATGTTGTAAATTACGGCTCGCGCGCACGGTAGATTTTGGTACACCCAAATAATCAAAAAAGATCCGAGAAGCAAATAAAGTCTTCTGTAAAATGAAAAGGTTTAGGTCGTCAAACAATCACGTGGATTTACTAACTACTGTAATACAGAGGTCGTCGATTTGACTGTTGAAAGACAAGAAACTAGTGACAACAATAACATATTTACAGTACTGGTACAAACAGGAAATGATCAACAAGGTTTGGAGACGTTGGTGTGTCAAGTTCGGACAACTCCACACCGAATTGAATTATTGGGTCGGATTCAGGATCTCGGCTGGACTGGTTGACTTGTTTTGAAACGGCGCAAACTTTTTTGTGGGGTTTCTCACAAGTGCCGCACGGTCTTTCCGCTTTTGAAGAACCAAAAAGTTCGTACGGACCAGATCTGCAGATTCCCAAAAAGGATAAAATCTTCAGGAATACCTCGGTACGAAATCAGGTTCTTTGACTGGATGAACAGAGGTTTATTAAATAAGTGGAATAACCAATTTTCAATAGTCAGCAGATATTGAGTTATTTATTTTTCAGAAGTATAATCAAATACACAGATGATTTATTACTGTATAATTTCATTATACTATGAGACACAACCCGAGAGAAATGTGTCTTACACGTGGCAGCATGGTGCAACTAAACAAAAACAGGATGAAGTACGAAGTAGAAAGTCTTTCAACCATGTGGTCAAACACGCTTTTATGGTCTCGGCAAAAAACGTCTCGTTGTTTCCACGTGCAAAAACATATTATAAACCATGGATGAGCACGCATAAAATTCTTACATGTACATGATAATTATGTGGTGCGAGAATAGTGTGTTCTCAATAAGGTATTCTGCATACAATTCCAGAAACTTGTTATACTTGTGGATTTCAGCATCTATAAATTTACATGAGAGGTAGGCTTTGCCGTTTCTGTCATGTTATCGCTATGCATTTGCGATTGGTGATTAGATATATAAAGAGGGTTGTATTTTATATTCTCAATACAACCAATGTTTTTGTTCAATTGATTTGATTACTTTGATGTAATCATGTCTTAATGTTCGTGTTCTGTAGGTGCTTCATCTAATATCATATCTGTTCCGATTTCATGATTTGTCCAGTCGAGATGTTCTTCTGCAGGAGAATCTACTGATAACTGCTGCGGGCTTCCCTGCCGTGAAGGACCTCCAAAGGCATTACTTTGGTCAACATTAATTGGTGAATATTTTGGTGGAAATTCATTCTCTAGGTGTCCGGATCTACCACAAGCCTGAGCCCATGCCCCACCGAGATCAAAACTCTGCATAGTTGAGGGACAATTGAGACAAGTACATAAAGTTGACGCACAATTTGGACACGGAAACTGCTGCATAGGAGCTGCATTAGGAAACATGAATGTATCAAAGGTTTGCGGCGGTGTGGTGAGAGGCCTTGATCGTTGAGAGCAGCATGACTGAGAAGGCTGTATTGCAGGTATTTGAGCTTGTAACGAATCGGACATGAGCGTCGACGGTATCGAATTGATTGGAGAATATGTGATAAAAGCAGCCTGATCAAAGTGTGTATGTAATACTGGTTGTAGTTGATTTTGTGGATCAATGTGAAGACTGCTTGGTGAGATGCCAATGTCAGGAGTTATATTGACAATACCGTGAGCTATCTGTGACTGTTGAGCGGTATGCACTGCTGCTGAATGAGTAGCGCTTAGTGACATGATAGGAAGTCCAAAAACCCTAGCTTTTGGTAGGTTACGTAATGAAGGAGGTAGATCTGGATGTTGATCGGAAAGGGGAACAGAAGTGTCTGACGGACAACACGGACTAAGAGTCGGAGATTCAATTAGTTCAAAGTTGGCAGCGCCACTTTCCGCATATTCCAAAGCCTCTATACCGTCATACATAGTAATGGAAGGTATTTCACCATGAATGACTTGATCCCATTGCTGGCTAGTAGGATTACAACAAAGTGTACGTTGAGCCATACAATCGCATTGCGCGGATCTAGTATGACCACATTGTTTTGCAGGTCTTCCTGGATTTGGTCGTCTGAATACAACTCTTCCTCTATGCTTTTTGGGATCACATTGAGGAGCACGATGGCCATCAATGCATGTTTTGCTATTATTTAGCGTTAGCTTGGTCTTTCTGACTTGGATCACATATACTCGCCACGCAAATCTATACGTTTCACCGTTACGTTGGTTTTGTAATTTGATCAAGTCTCTACCATTCGAAGTGGAGATTCTAGGAGATTCGGCCACTGGTGAATCTGTCTCAGACATAACATGGGCCGGTCCTGTATTGAGTGCATATGGTTAATGATAAGCTATATAGTATGTACTGGAAAGCGCTGCACGGCTCTCTGACGTTGTGAATGCAGACATCTCATTGTCGTACACTAACGTTCACTTGGCAATCACACCCTTTGTTTGTTTTGTTATCCTTCCTGAAATAATAAGTTATGGCAATAATGATTTGATATCCGTCAAAGTCAGTAATGACGTTTGGTTTCACTTTTGCGAGTCATTTAGAAATTTTGAATCTTGCCTTTAATTATCGAGAAAGGCATTATTATGTTCTAATCGGTTATTAAAACAATGGGAGACCAATTAGACGAACAAGATCTTCCACGAAAGAGGGTTAGACTCGATGACAATGGTGAAACATCCGTCAATTCTGAAAATGGTGTTACCTCGCGTCATGATATCGATCAACAATTGGAGCAAGAGCGGAAATTTGGCATTTCAGCATTTGTCACGGATAAACCTGGCTTTGTTTGTGTATTGAAGCAAAGATACACTGACTTCTTGGTCAATGAGATACAACTGTCTGGACAAGTTGTCCATCTTGAAAAAAGTCATGAGAAGCCGAAGCAGCAGTCTTCTTCTTTGACGACCTCGTCCGGTCAGAAAGATGACAATGCCAATGTCATTATGGAAGAGAAAATATCACCGACTAAGCCTGCAAAAAGCCTGGAGTCCCAATCAGAACCTTCTAAACCAGAGAGTAGTGCAAACCCTCCCAATCATGTTCAGAATGAGAGTCCTAGCATATCTGATGATGATAAAGCTGTGCTGGCGGCGATTTTTGATGAAGAGACGGTTAAATTTACAATAACACTCTTTGGCAAGATCTTGGCACATCCCCATCGAAAGGCAAAAGATCATCCTCAGCATACCTCAAAGGCAGTTGATGATAAGCAGAATCGTACCGAAGCACATACTGCTGTAAGACGAATATTCAATGGTCGAATCGAGACCAGCACATTGGACGGAAATGTTATATTGATTAAAGCTTCAACACCTAACAGTGGACGACCAAGAGGAAATGCAGATTCTACATCACAACTTCGAGGAAAGGCAGCTTGGAGCGATTTAGGAGGAGAGTATCTTCATTTCACTCTATACAAGGAAAACAAAGATACTATGGAAGTCTTGTACTTTATAGCCAGTCAATTGAAGCTTCACATCAAAAACTTTCAATTTGCTGGAACGAAAGATCGTCGTGGTGTAACTGTGCAAAGGGTTTCAACATATCGTACCACTCAAGATAAAATCTCAAGTATAAATCCTCGATTACGAGGGTCTAGAGTATCTGGATTCGAGCATCATCACAAAGGACTAGAATTGGGTGAATTGGCCGGTAATGAGTTTACTATTGTACTTCGCGACTGTCAATCAATGTCTTTAGGGATTCCTTCACGATCTCTTTCAAGTACAATAGCTTCTGCAGTAGATTCTTTCCGTGAACGAGGCTTTCTTAATTATTTCGGCCTCCAACGGTTCGGGTCTTTTGCCATAAGTACGGATGAAGTTGGAAAGTTCATGCTTCAAGGCAATTTACAATCTGCAGTTGACTCTATTCTTGCCCTCCCAGACGCCTCATCTTCTTCTTCGGTAACCTCTCAAGCGAGAGTCTCTACAGATGATATCGCTCGTACCAAAGCTCTGACAGAATGGCACTCTACTCATAAATCATCTGCTACTTTACTTGAGCAATTACCGAGAAAGTTTCAAGCCGAATATGCCTTGATCAGACATTTAGGTCAAGTAGATCGAAAAACAAGCCAGATGAAGAATGCAAATGATTGGCAGGGCGCATTGATGGGGATAGCTCGTAATTTGAGATTAATGTACGTCCATGCGTATCAAAGTCGAATATGGAATGAAGTGGTTGGGAAGAGATGGGAAATGTATGGATCAACTGTAATAGAAGGAGATTTGGTAATTATTAATTCCGATACTACTACTACAAACGGACAACAAGACAAGTTTGTGATTAATAAAGATGATAATGGGGAAGAAGTTGACGAGCAAGGTGAAGTGATTGTTCGTCCTGCTATTCACGATAGTGCAGTTCCTGCAGAAGAAAAATTCATTAGAGCAAGACCTCTTACTAAAGAAGAGGCAGAGTGTGGAAGATTCACTATATTTGATGTCGTCCTACCATTACCTGGTTATGATGTTGTCTATCCTTCAAATGATATTAGTCAAGTATACCATGATGTAATGGGTAAAGCTGGACTTGATCCAAATGATATGAGAAGAAAGTGGAAAGATATTAGTCTAAGTGGAAGTTATCGAAAAGTAATGGCTCGAGCTAAAAAGGTTAGTCATGAAATTGTGGAATATGTAAATGATGATGAACAATTGGTCTTGACTGATCTTGATCGTCTAAATGGCAAGACGGAATTAAACATCAAAACGCCAGAAGGTGTAAAGACAAATACTGCTTTGGTGGTTAAATTACAATTGGGTAGTAGTCAATATGCGACAATGGCTTTGAGAGAATTGACGAATGGTGGTGCAATATCATATAAACCTGATTATGCTGGCCGATAATAATCTATACTGTCTGTACATATGAATATAATTTGATATCACCCATTCTATTCTTCTTTTGTTACATTTGATCACTGTTTACTTTTTTGCCGCCTTTGCAGCTTTTGCCAAATCATCCAATGCCTCGCGACGTTTGAATTTTGCATCAGCAATGACACCTACCAAAATATTAGAATTAAATTTGTTATCCCCATATCTGAAAGTCGAGAATATGATAGAAAACTCACCAGCATCAGCATCAGAAGAGAAATCTCCCGTCCATTCCACAAAAGTACTTCCTTCTTGTTCACCACTAGTGATTCCCCAACAACGAATGCTGCTCAAGACCGAACTATACGTCAGAGCTGGTTGAGAAGTAATGACCGAGTAAGTAATCGAGTGGGTAAGCGACTTTTTCATTCCCATGTTAGTAATTATTCAGTCAAGAAGAGAGGAAACAGTCCTACAGAGTGCTCTTCCATCTTCACCTCCAATACATGTCCATCTTTAAATGTCCACTTGACGATATCTGTCTCGGGACTAGCTCCCTTGACGGTTTCGGAAGATTGGAGGGCGCTCCAGAATGTTGCAAAGTCTTGCAGTTTGATTAAATGCCAGACTTGAGCGAGAGGGGCGGCAATGACGGCGGATTCGGAGAGGTGGGTGGAAGTTGGGATGCTAATTGTAGACATGTTTGGTTGTGGCAATTGATTGTGTTTCTCGACGGGATTTGAATATGTAGGTGGAAATGTTTCAAACGAGAAATGGAGTTTGTTAGGAACTTCCGGGCGGCACGACTAGTACCCCACAAAATTAGCCCATATGGCCGACGTCTTTGCGGAGCGTCTGAGGGCTTTTGGTTTGATTTTAAACTAGACCTGTCCAGCTACTATACTACTACTCAGTCTAATAACTAAAGGTGTGTAAAACTCTGGCAGTCTTAGTAACAGATTCTCTACATAGTATACTAAATGACTTGATAGATTTCACAAGAATCGCGCTATATAACATCAATTATTCAAACATAAACAACACCATAACTATCACAGCTTTTTGGCTGATTGTTAGATAATTATCATTACATCAAATTGATCAGTCTGCTAAGTACCTAACAAAACCGGCGTAAGTCACCAAATCTATGCTTGCTCGTTTCTTTTGTCATTTCCATAACTCTATCACTCATGAATTTATCGTCTTCTCCAACAATGATAGACGATCTCAGACAGGCTGCTTATGCTATCGCATGACTACGGCGTTATTTGTCACATCTTCTGCGAGACGGCTAAAACATACTTTATGGAGCGAGTGGAAAATGGAAGGATGATTGTGCATTTATGAAAATCTCGAAACTGTGCAACACAACAAATTCAAACTCCATACGCCCGATCAGAGGCACGCCATCGTCCGATCTGATTACGTCAAGCCAGCGTTATTGTTACCTTGATATGACTATTGTTACCTTGGTATGACTAGATTCGACTGGAAAGGGGCAAACTCTCTGTTCACAGCCTGCCTACCACGATCCACTAATGGTTAAAATTTTTCGCAGACTCTGAAACCCCCCGTGCCTCTGCCCTTACCATCCTCGGTAACGTGAGTCATGACACCGCAAAACTTGTTGTGGTCGGTGCTGGAAACGACGCGTATGGGTCCCGGCGGCAGCTGCATGTCCTTGGAAAGGCCCTTCTGCCAGGAGCGCTTCAGCTTGTCCTCGAAAATTGGATACTCCAGGAGCGTCACATCGGGCTTCCTGCAGGCTGAGTAGAAATTCAGGTTGTCGAAGTTGCCATACACATGTGGGTAGCCTGGTGTTGCTGTCAGCTGTGGACTGGGTACTCATTTGGCAAAGGGTCCCATGCCGCTTGATACACTCATGTCGGTCCCGCCCTTGCCAGCTTCCATTCGTGCTCTAGAGTCGGTTACTATATATGTGCGCTTGTCGGTCGTGCATCTCCAGCGCTATTGGAGTTGTTAATAGATGTTTGATTACAATTCTGGCGAGCGTTCATACTCCGTGGGGCAAAAGTGGAAATCTTCCGGACTCAGGAACAGGGTTTGCAGAAGTCATAGCAAAGGCACAGCACATGGCAAGTATATAGTAGAAGAACATGTTTTATGGTGATTGTTCCGAGTATGTGATTGGCCGTGGTCGATGATAAAGCTGCAACTGGATTGGAATTGGTATTGATGTTAGTGTTGATTTTAGTGTTGATGTTGATGAGTGATTCCAAAAACAGTGGCCTCAACGACGCTCTTTGTACAAACTGCTGTCGCCAAAGAAGCATAGTAGCATTGCCATGCT